>ERZ894177.1-NODE-1-length-673092-cov-105.451_pt1 | contig 673092 bp, 515 predicted proteins | sample MGYA00380277_ERZ894177 | MGnify/ENA primary metagenome ERZ894177 (study PRJEB32331, sample SAMN06328428) | human gut metagenome | biome: human gut microbiome; feature: stool | host: Homo sapiens | collected 2014-06-03 ... | reverse complement strand
TTCAGAATTTAGTCCTTATATGGGGAGAAGTGAATTTGATACCCACATGGATTTAGAGAGTTCAGATGCAATTCTGCTTAAATATCTTATTCAGACTATGTTTGAGGGCATAGAATTTACTATTAATCCACACTTCATGCCTATTAATTTAGAACCTTTCATTATCTTTGCATCAATTCCAATGAACTAATGCGTTAGGGAGTTGGAAGGACATAGTTAACGAAAGGTGTTATTGAAATTATCTTCTACTGACAAATTCTCGCAAAATTTGAAATGGAGTGAAGATGATAGCAGTAGCACCCACACTTGGATATATACCTACCTCATAGTTGCGAGGTTTCTATATGCCCTTTGGTGTGGGTCGCTATTGTTTTATCTACTCCAAAGGCAATGCGAGAAGCCCGTCAGTAAGATAAAGCAAATAGTGTTCCCACATCTTTTTTATTTATGCTCATCTTTGGGAACAGATGAGCGCAAATATCCTAATTATGACTAAAATGCAATATAATGGGGAAGACCCCAAATTATCAGAATTCTTTGTTATCCTTATAGTTCTGGTAGTAATTGGAATAGCAGCATGGCTGTTCTCTTAATAATTGAAAGGCATACTATGAATAATATATTTGCCAGACTATTCTGTTCTAAGAATCATTCAACAAGTGATGAAGCATACAATATTGTTGAGAGCATGGCTAAAGCAAAACCGCTATACAAAGAGCTTATCAAACAAGCTCACCCAGACAAACACCCCAACAATAAAGATGTAGCAGAGGAACTAACAGCAATGATTAATAACAACAGATTCAATTACAGAGAACTCTTAAAGATTAAGGATTTAGTAAATGATAAATTAGTGTAATATGAATATTGTCGATTTCTTTAAAAACTTACTCAATTCTTTAGTAGGTACTTCATTGGAGCGAATGAAGTTGATAAATACGATGAATCAAACTTTCAAAGACAGCTATTGTTCTGGTGCGTTAGATAGATTCTGCAAAGTCTCTATAACAGTTGGAGATACAAACTATGCGCATGAAATGAGTGCATTCTTTTTAAGAAGTGGGTTTAAAATCTCCATAGAGAACGATAATAATATAAAGGATTCTGAATTTAGAGATATATCTCAATACATATTATCAAACAAACCTTTCATAAGACAACTGATGACTTTAGGATTTGATACTCTTATCGTAACAGGTAAAACTTCAAGAAAGGGAATGCAATATTGTTTAAAAAGTTATACGCAATTAGGAGGTTTCTCATTAGAATAAATCATCATGTGGCATTCAGTTATAGACATTTACTCAATACATATCAGCAGACTATATGGCAGTTTGCATAATAAAGAACTTATTCAAGGATTAATAGCACAAACATTTACTATTGAGAGAAAAGATATTAGTAAATGGTACTCACCTCATAACAATATGCAGGAAACTCAAAGATTACACCTTGAACATAAGTTGCTTTTTACTAATGGAAAGATTGCGAGTTGTGACACAATAAGCTATCTAAATGGATTTCAATCAAGACTTTACACAAGAACATTTGAAGGCAGCAAAGTACATATTAAAGAATATATGCTTAAAGGATATATGAATCCACAGCCAGCTCCAACTCATGAAGGTTCTACTATTGAGAATATAACTCGTTATATTAAAGACACAGAAAAGGAAGGACAGTTAGCAGGCAGAACAATAGTATCTGATTGGGATGATAACGGTGTAAAGAAACAAGCTATCGTTAAATATAATCATTTAGGACATATAATCTTATATGACTCTTGGTGGAATGGCAAGAGAATAAAGAAAGAGTTTGAATATCAATACGACAATCATAATAATTGGGTAGAATGTAAAGAATATCATGATGGCAACTACGTGAACTTACATTTATGTCAATATAAGTACAAATGAGAGCGATTGAGAGAAAAGTTTACATATTACTAACTAAAGAACAATTTAATAATGAAAACTTTAAGATTAATTGGAATGACCTTGTTAATGGTCATGTTGGCTGTAAACTTTACAGCTTGTAGCGATGATGAAGAAGAACAGACAATCATTGACCAAGCCAACCTTATAGGTAAATGGCAGTCCACTTGGGAGAAGGTTCACAAAGTGGAGAATGGCAAGGAAGTTGTCACCTCTGATGAAGCCTACACCAATGGCTTATGGGAGTTCAAAGCTGACGGTACTTGCACAGAAGGCTATGCGGACGGTGGATATACAGAAACAAGTCGCTGGTCTTTGAAAGGCAATAAGCTGACTATCTCTTACGATGACGGTTATTCGGATGTCCTTACTATCAATGAGCTTACAGCTAATAAATTGGTTCTCGCCTTTGAGGATTGGGATAATACGGATGACGGTGGTTTAGAGTTAGACGATATTACTACGACCACCTACAAGAAGATTAACTAATTGCCAAACTAATTTAAGGCAGGGCAGCATTTGAGGGAACTCTTATGCTGCTTCTCTTTTATAGAATGTTCCACAACACCCCATTCGCAAGAATATAACAACCAAAGCATTGCTATTAAAAGAGGAATGATTACCTTTGTCTTAAACTCATAATCAAACAAATTATGGAATACATCAACGAATTTCACAAAGAATGGATAGAACGCACTCGTCAATCAATAGCCTCTTGGAGCAAGCGACCTGCATCGCCAGAAGAAGTAAGGAAGCAGCAGGAGAAACTGAATCAACAGAGGGCTATAAGAGAAGACAAACAGAAGAACTGATAAAGTTTGCCAATGACAATGGTCTATGGATTGACTTATCACACCTCAATATTACTTATATGGATAGAGGTGGTGAGAATGAAGTGTTCCATGATGGTAATGTGTCTGTTGTAAAATTAAATAACTTTGAGTACGCAGGGGATGATTTAGAGAACTTCTTCATCCGCATTGCTGCACATAACAAGTTCTTTGGCAATGTGCCTTATCAAATGATAGGCTTCGCTTATAACAGTCAGCAAGAATTTTGCGCAGCTCTCGTACAACCTTATATATTAGCTGAACGAGAAGCTACGGAAGACGAGATAGCTGCTTATATGCAAGCATTAGGCTTTGAAATGGACTATTACGACGAATACCATAATTCGGATTATGAAGTGTTTGATGCAGTTCCCAATAATGTACTTTATGGCATAGACGGAGATTTATACTTCATTGACACGCAAATTAGATTACGGTCTTAACTCCATTTGGAGTACTCTCATCTAAAGGGTAACGCATAGGCATTTGCCCATGATGCAGCCCTTTTTGATAATTCGTTCTTTTATTTACTAACAAGGAGTTTACCCATTGCTATTATAGCATTGATTAATAACAGCTTGCAAATACTTACAGGGATGCTGTGTCGCTGCTTCTTACGGTATGACTGACACCATGGGTCGTATGCACTCAGACGCTCAGTTCGCTGGTTCTTCATCAGTTCCTGCCCACGTAGAAATGATGGGATTCCTGGGTATCGGTAACAACCCGATGGTAGGATGTACAGTGGCTTGTGCGGTTGACGTGGCTCAAGCTTTGAGCAAGTAAGTAGCAAGTAAATAATTACATAGAAAAAGAGGATAGCCTTCATTGGCTATCCTCTTTTTCTATCTACCCACAATCGCCACCTTTATCACCCCCTCCAGCCTATTCTCAAAAATACGGTAGGCTTCGTCAATTTCCTCCAACGAGAAACGATGTGTGATAAGCGGTGTGGTATCTATCTGTCCCGCCGCTATCAGGCGCAGTATCTCGGCACAATCGCACCCATCCACACCACCGGTCTTGAAGACAAGATTCTTGCCATACATCTCCGGCAAGGGCAATAACTGAGGCTGGTCATAAAGCGCCACAATGGTGACAATGGCATTGGGACGGGCACACTCCCATGCCAAGCGGAAAGTATCTTCCGTGCCGGCAACTTCAAGTACGACATCTGCCCCACCATGGTCGCTATGCTTCCTCACAAAGTCTTTGCAGTTTTCCGGCCCAATGACCAGCACCTCCGGATAATGCTCGCGGACAAAACGGATTCTTTCGGCCGACTGCTCGCAGACAATAATGCGACGGGGCTTCTTCAGCATGGAACAAAGCAGGGTACAAATACCCGTCGGCCCGGCACCGATGATGAGTACAGTGTCTTCCTCGGTTATTTCGGAGATACGGGCAGCCCAGAAGCCGGTGGCCAACACATCGCCTACCAAGAGCGCCTGCTCGTCGCTTACCGTATCGGGAATACGGTTCAGTCCCTGGTCGGCATAAGGCACACGTACATATTCCGCCTGGCCGCCATCGATACGGCACCCCAAAGCCCAACCGCCATTAGTGTCGGTACAGTTGTTCACATATCCGTGACGACAAAAGAAACATTTACCACAAAAAGTCTCCACATTCACAGTCACACGGTCGCCGGGCTTTACCGACTCAACTTCGGCACCCACCTGCTCTACGATGCCCACCATTTCGTGTCCTACCGTAATTCCGGGTACGGCGCGCGGTACACTTCCATGCTTTATATGCAAGTCACTGGTGCATATGCTACCCAGTGTCACCCGCACAATAGCATCACGTGCATCTTCCAATACCGGTATCGGTTTCTCAAGCAATCCGAACTTTCCGTGTTCAATATAAGTATATGCCAACATAATATATGCTTTTTTGAGTTATCACTTCTAAACGCGAAGTTGCCAGAAAGCAACAGCCGCTGCGGCCGCCACGTTCAGCGAATCTACACCGTGCGCCATGGGGATACGAACCACATAGTCGGCTCCCGCAATCGCTTCGTGCGAAAGACCATCTCCCTCAGTACCCATCACAATAGCCAACCGGGGCTCGGTCTTCAAAACGGGATTGTCTATGGAAATGGAATTGTCCGTAAGCGCCATGGCCGCCGTGCGGAAACCCAACTCACCGAGCGTATCCAGAGGACCGTCCATCCACGTCCACGGCACAAGAAAAACCGTTCCCATTGAAACCCGGACCGCACGACGGTTCAGAGGATCGCAGGAATTACGCGTCAACAGCACAGCATCCATGCCAAGAGCTGCCGCCGAACGGAAGATGGCCCCAATATTGGTGGTATCCACCACCCCGTCGATAACCACAATACGCCGGGCTCCCCGGCAGACGTCCTCCATACTCTTCGGAACCGGACGGCGCATGGCACAAAGAACACCACGTGTCAAAACGTAGCCAGTCAGCTCGGCAAGCAATTCCCTACCGCTTGTGTAGACGGGTATATCGCCACAACGCTCAATGATTTCAGCAGCATCCCCATAAATGTGCTTGTGCTCACACAAAAGGGCCAAAGGCTCGTAGCCGACATCCAGAGCCACCTTGATAACCTTAGGACTCTCAGCTATAAACAGCCCTTTGTCCGGCTCAAAGCGGTTGCGCAACTGGGCTTCGGTAAGGGTACTGAATATCTCCACACCGGGATGGGTCAAAGATGATATTTCGATAACAGGCATCGGATGATTTACTATTTGACAATTACTATTTACAATTCATGGCAGAAAGCCCTATAACCCCTTTATTGTCTTCATCAGTTGTTCTCCCAGTCCGATGGTGTATCCTTGCGATACAAAGACCACCCGATTGAAAGTATCGGCTATGATGAATATCGGCAGGCTCTCTTTATGCTTCAACTTCATGCTTTCTGCAATCTGCGCAGCGATACCGTCCGTATCTATACCATAAATAATGGTAGAGGGCAAATCGGGGAATGACTCGCGGGCGAACTTGCCGGCTTTGGCCTCATTAGGGAACAGCAACACCATCTTACGCCCCCACTTCTCCAAATCAGCCTTGAATGAAGCGATGTCGCGCAACGCATGATTGGTTGGCTCTTGATTGACACCCAGAATGCCTACGACAAAGTAACCGCGCCCACAAGCCTGCAGCAGACTCTGCCGGGCTGCGGAGCCGGCGTCCGGCAGCGGAGTGAAGAGAGACTCCGAATTAAAGTTCCCGATAACCTGCACCTCATCCTCGCTCTCGCGCATCACCAATTCAATTTCCGTTGTCTTCTCCGGCAGAATATTGAAAAAGGTGGTTTTAGAAAGTACCGCACCGCTGGCAAGGCGTGTACCGGTCACCAAAACATAATCTCCGGCCTCCAGAGCTGTTCCTTCCTTCAGAAGATTGCTCCATGTAGTACCGCCGCCCATATCTGCATCGCCTTCGTCATAGGAAAGCAATTGCAAACTGCCCTGCGGGGTCTGTTTGGAAAGAGTGAAATGAGAATAGTATTTCGGGTTATCCAACGAACGGATAGGCTTATAGGAAGCCACCAACTTTCCCTTCGAAGCAATTCCTTCTGCCATAAAGACCGGCTCTTCCGGATGATGGTTCAAGTCCACATCCATCGCACCATCATCCCCTATCAACTGTACTTTGCCGGTCACTCCGTTGATACGGGCAGGGATTGCCATGCTGCGTGCCATGGAGACGAAGAAAATGTCACGACTATGGGCATCAGCCACACGGGCCTTCCAGACCCCTTCCGGAGAAATGGGAGCCCCTCCCAAATTACAGTCATTGTCTACCCGGATATTTTGGGCCACCCATGCCACCAGTTTCATCGGCTCTGCCTTGTATGCCTCAGCATCTTCCTTTGAGACGGCTTTCTTGAAAAATCCTTTATAGGGGGTCAGTATCTCGTTGCTTACGCGTGGATTGCGCACATATCTGCGGAAATGGTCGGCATTCTTGCACATACGGGATTGCATGTGGTCCATCAGAACTTCCAGTGTAACGTCGCGGAGGTCTTTTGCCGAAATCCGTTGGAGCAGGTCCAGACCTCCTCTTTTGGACTTTTCAGAGCGCAACCGTGCCATGAAGTCGGCAATGACCCGATGGTTTCCTCTGGAAGCGACCAGTATCCGTGAAACGGCATCTTCGTCGAGCTTGTACCGCCGGGCAAAATAACGCGCCGTCTCATCCGTCATGAACATAGACACATAAGCGTTGCGGATGGAATCTTCATGGACCATGCGGAGGTCATTCGCCGCACGCTGTTCGGGCGTAACCGCCGGCAACTCCGCATTTTCGGGGGGCGGCACAAGTTCAAAATCTACCGCATGGCCGCCGCCGGCAGTCTTATCCATCTTCACAACCAGTTCATGGTCCTTACCGAAAGACAGTTTGGCATAGCCGAATTTTCCGTCTTTGGAAGCCCATACCAGCATGTCACCCTTACCGGCCGTCAAAAAAGCCTTTCCCTCTGCATCGGTCTGCTTCCGGGCTACGGTATAGAACTCCGCATAATTATAGAGCTTGAACTCCACACAAGCATCAGACACCGGATTTCCATGTCCGTCCATGACCGTAACTGTGGCCTTAGCCGTCGGTGCATAGTTACCGATTACATTGATTTCCGTATAAGTAGGAGTGACAGACATCACTTCCTCCGCTCCTTCATAACGTCCGAAGACCTTGGTATGCATCAGCATACCGCGACTGGCCGGAGCATTGAACCAACCAAGGTTGAGTACCGGTTCGGGTTCGCAGGCTCCAAGAAAATACCATTTCCCGTCCGCCCATGCTTCTACCCATGCATGATTGTCGTCGGTATGCGCCCACCGGGGTGTGTAGACCTGACGAGCAGGGATACCCACCGAACGCAAGGCGGCAACCAGCAAGGTAGATTCCTCGCCACAACGCCCGTATGCCGTGCGTACCGTTGCCAAAGGCGAACTGGTACGGGCATCGGAGGGAGTATAGATAGCCTTCTCGTGGCACCAGTGGTTCACCTCCAGAATGGCATCATAGAGGGACAGAGACTTGACACGATTCTTCAGTTCTTCGTAAAACACTACCCGTGCACTGTCCAGATGCTCATTGTTGACCCGCACCGGAAGTACAAAATGACGAAACAAATCCTCAGGAATAACTTTTCCCCAAGGCATCTCATCGGCAGCCTTTTGGGAGGCTCGCACATTCATCAGATGAAATTCTCCGGAATAATCGGCAATGTCTGCCAAAGGCATATAGGCATAAAGGAACTCCAAAGCTTCGCGTTCGTACGACGTCAAGTCCGTATCGAATATGGCAAACAAATCGCCCTGCGGCAACCTTTCTTTTTTTTGATTGAAGTCTTGCTCCACACGTTGGCGGTAAGAAGTGTCTGTAATGAAAGAACGTTTGCCGCAAGAGGCAAGCAAACATACCAGTCCGAGAAATCCCAGAAGTCGTGCAACTCGTTTCATAACGCAATTATTAAGGTTGAGCCACAAAAATAGTGTAAATCGTCCGCAAAAGAAAATTAATTCCCGTTTTACTTACATAATCACTCTACTTCAGATGTATCACCAAAGTCGTGTCTCCGGAAAAAGTGAAGCTGCATTTGTCATAAGACGGCAGACCCATAACGCCTTGAGCATCATTGCTGAACCCGTACTTCTCTGTAGGAATGCCGAAAACGGCAGTATCCAGTTTCCCGTTTCCGTTCTCGTCTTGAAACAACGAAATGGCATACGTACCCGTAGGTAACCCCTGGCAAGGAATGGAGAGCGACGTATCTTTCACATCTATCCGGAAGGCGGTCAAGGGTTTCTTCATGAATGTTTCTTCCGAATTGTAGATGGCGACATAGAGATGCCCCTCCACCTTTTCAATGTCACACACTTCAATAGTCAGGTTCTGGGCAAAGAGCAGCTGGGCGGCACTTTGCATTACAAATACTAAAAAAATAATCATTGCTTTCATCTTTGTTTATTTTAAAAGGGTTATTGTCTAAAAATTGGATACATCGTAGGCGGCCTTCTTGCCTAAAGTCACATATACTCCTACATAGAAAAAATGGTCGCTGGAAGCCAGGACAGCCTTGTTATCCACCTTACCGAACTCATTCTTCCGGCAAAGGATATTGCTGGTGGAAGCATGGATGATTACCTTCTTGCTTGCCAGGAAGGTCACACCCAAATCCAGACTGTTATAAGGCTTCACTTCATCGTTCATCAGACCCGGCAGCATGGAGTTATGATAAGGACGTCCGCTACTGAAACGGTCGGTCACGCTGACAATGGAACGCAGGCGAGGCAAGGAATACTTCACCACCCAGGCTGCATTATGCCGTGTAGCATACTGAGGAGTAGTCAGTTCCAGATACTCCCGATATTTACGTTTGGCTATATTATAGGTATAGGATAACTGGTATTCCAGATTCTTGAAGGACGCTCTATCACGGAAGAACAAGTCTATGCCTTTGCTGTGTCCATAACCGTTGGAGGTCAAGAATACAGCTTTCGTATCGGCATCCGTTTCCTCCAATGCCAGACGGTCATAATCCTTATAATAAAGTTCAGCTTTACAGAAACGCCCTTCATAGTCGTACTGAACGCCCAAATTGTACTGCATACATACTTCCGACATCAACTGCGGCCGACGCACCAAACAGTTGTTCTCGGGCAACTGTGTGTATCGCCCTACAATCCCCGACAGCATCATGTTTCCCCAATAATAGTTCGCCGCCAGCCGGGGAGAGAAATTCATCTTACGGTTCGGAGAAGTGTATTCCGTGCGAAAAGAAAACTCCATCTTCAATTGTTCCATCGGATAATAAGCCATCGAAAAGAAACCCGCACCAATGGTAGGCGACATGCGATTGCTGTCATCCGTCCCGCACAACAGATAATGATTCCTGTAATTGCGGATATAGCTCTCTATCCCCATATCCAGGCGGAATACCGATGACAGCCGTTTGGAAACTTTAGCCTTCAGATGCGTCTCTTGCTGACGTTCCAGCCAGTTATCACCCGAAACAACTGCTCCTCCGATTCTCCGGTTATAGTAAGAATAGGCCGCCCCTGCAAACCAACTCCACTCTCCGGAAGTATGCCTGCGAAAGGTTGCATTTACATAGATATTGTCTTCACCCAGCCCGAACAATCTGCGGTTATCCCCTTCGTAAGTGGAAAAGTCCGTCCGGTCGTATTGTGCGTAAACCTTCCATACCACTCTTTCATCAAGAGTATAACGGAACTGGACAGCTCCGGAAAACATCCGGTAAGGCTTCTCGAAATCCCTCCTGCCCGAATAAACCTTGTCATACAAACCCAGGTTCTGATAATTCAAGTCAACAGACAAGGATCCTCTGTCAAAAGTCTTTGTGCCCCCTCCACCAACACCGACAACGGAAGCGTTCACTCCGACTTTATCGACCTTGCTGTAATCTTTTGTTTCCAATGGCAAGACTGCCGAAAGCGCTTCTCCATATTCTTGTGAAGCGCCTCCCGAAGCAAGGTTTACCCCACTGAACATAAATGTAGAGTAACGGCTGCGAGCAGGGGTATTTATTCCGTTCGAAGTATAGGGATTCAGTACATGCATTCCATCAATAAAAGTCTGCGTCTCGTAACTGCCTCCACCACGTACCAGCAATTCACCGGTTTCACCCTGCACTTGCGTACCGGGCAAAGTCTGCAATGCCTTGTATAAATCACCGTTCGCACCGCCCACCGTGACCAGTTCCACCGGATGCATATCGCTCCAACGGCTGTTGGCAGCAGGAGTTCTGGCTCCTTTTACCACTACTTCTTCCAAAGCGACACTGTCTATATTAAAATTCAGACGTACTGTATCGGTCACTGATTTCTGCGCTACGGAAGGCTGTGTATAAAGTAATACACCCAATATCCCAAAGACTGTTTCCCGTTTCATATCTTTACATTCGTTGTGTTTCCTGCCGCAAACATAAAGGAAGGGTATAAGACAAAAAAATATCCGGGACAGACAGCCCGGATATGTGACAACCAACAAACTCTTTGTGACGAACAACGTATTTCTGTGACGAGTGACTAACTCTTTGTTCGGTTTTCAATCAATGCTTTCACCTCTTTGGCGTATGCGCGTGAAACCGGAACATCTTCTTCGCAACCCTCCAGATTCAGCTTATATCCCTGAGAGTTTCCATCTACTTTCACCACCATCTGGATGTTTACAAGAAAGGCCCTATGGCAACGGATAATAAAAGGGCAAGCAGAGACAGCTTCCTCTGCCTGCTTCATGGTGGCACGCAACAATCTCCATGTAATTTTCTTTTCTTTATCCGAATCTGAACGGTAACCTACTTTTACGTAATTCCCCTTTGCCTCTGCATAAAGGAAATCTCCGGCCTTTACTTCCAGCATTTCTTTGGTGCCACCGGCAAACACCAACGCTTCTTCCGAGGAAAACACCTTGTCTTCCAAGCTCGCTATCCCAACTTCCGGGGATATTCTCCTTGAAAGATGACCGTTCATCTCCATAGCTTCTTTCAGATTGCGGGTCAGTTGCAAATTGCGGTTCCACATCAGAAAAAATATGGTAGGAAAAGGTGCCAGCACCATTACCCAAGACAAAGCCAGAAAGAACAACCGCTTGTCCAACCACATTCCCATCAACCATGATTGATAGGCCCAAATCCCCACTGCTATCAGCAACAACATCAGCAGCAAATTCAACACATGCTTACCCAATGTCCAGTTCTGCTCCTTGTAATAAGCAGGAAATAATGCCGGAAGCAAATAGGTGAAAACTCCCGAAGCACCTGCCGCAATCAATGCAGAACCGGCAACCACCCCAAACACACTTCCCTTTATCCGGGAAATACCGAACGGCTGAAGTATATATAATATCAGAAAAATAATGGCCGAAGGTATCACTATTGCCTTCCAGCGTTGATAAAACGTAGGATAAGGACTCCGCCAAAGTTCCACCAATTTCCCCATAAGTATATAGTCTCTCTTGTTTACATGGTAATATATGCAAAGATAATACATTTACTCAACACATGCTCATACAGATACTATATTATCAATCTGTTTTATCACACGACAAGGATTTCCCACTGCCACACAATTCGCAGGAATAGAACGGGTAACCACACTCCCCGCCCCGATAACGCTGTTCCTCCCGATGGTGACACCAGGCAAAATGACAACCCCTCCACCAATCCATACTCCATCCTCTATTCGTACAGGTAAGGCATACGTACGGCAGATTTCTTGTTCTTCCGGACAGTCCTGCACCATACGTTCATCTACTTTGGTAGAATGGGTTGCCGTATATATCTGTACATTAGAGGCTATTAAGACGTTGCTACCTATGTCAATACGATTGTTGTCCACAAAGGTACAATTCATGTTGACAATTACCTTGTCGCCCATAAAAATATGCTTGCCACATTCACAATGGAAGTCAATATCCACATGCACATTCTTGCCTACATGTCCCAACATCTCACACAACAACTCCCTCCTGCGCTTGCTATCGGCATAATCTGTGGCATTGAATTGTGCCAGGAGACGTTTTGTACGCAAAATCATCTCCACTATTTTCGGATCCCTGCTTCCTATAAAAGGTTCGCCAGCCATGCACTTTTCATATTCTGTTTTCATACACATCCTGTTTTTGCGGACAAAAATACAAAACTCTAATGTATAGGAATTTATCCTATGTTAAAAAATACCCCTTTGCCCTGATACGACTCAATGATTGTTGTGTAATGCCAAGGAAAGAAGCGATATGTCCCAAAGTCACTCTATGAAAAAGGGCCGGACACTCACTCATTAATTTTTCATAACGCTCATACGCAGACAAGTTGAGGCGAGATATATGAATATCTTGTAAGCGAAGAAAATTTTCCTGTTGTAACACCCTCATCCAATTTGCAATATCTATATCTGACTTATACAACTCATTAAGCGTTTCAATGGAAATAGAATAGACCAGTGTTTCTTCCAATGTTTCCACGTATTCAAAGCCTGCTTTGTTCCTATATAAATCCCACGAGCCACAAGCTACATCACCTTCCATAGAGAACCATGTCGTTATTTCTTTTCCATCGTGCAAGGTGTACGAGCGTGTCATTCCCTTCTCTATGAAGTGGACTTGCCTATCAAATTGTCCTGCACGGATAATAAGTGTTTTGGCAGGAAACACTTGCTTTTCAAAACCATGTGTCAATGCCGCCAATGCTTCATCTGAAACCGGATAATAAGCTCTTATTGTTCTGACAATATTCTCCATACTAAAATATTCCTTTTTACAAAGGTATAAAACAAGGAAGAGTTTGCGAAACTTGCGTAACAGATTTGTCATATATAGATTGCAAAATCTAGTATTTCTAAAGGAAATAAAGGATGAATGGCTATTTTTTATGTTATAAAACACATTTCTCGCAAACATTTCGTATCTTTGCAGCGTTATAAGATAAAAGAAAAGATGTAAAAACCCGCTTTCCGAAACGCGGAGAGCACAAAAAGATGAGAATTATGAAAAAGAATGCAAATGAAATTTTTATGTTACAGTACCAAATCAAACGCTATCAGGCAATGGGTAATGGAACAATGTGTCAAACACTGAACGGTAAACTACAAAAGCTGCTTGCAAAGCAGTCCCTCGTAACCATGTAAAAAAACACCTTTAAATACAATGAATGAAGGGCAGGGAGCTGAAAAGTTCCCTGCCCCTTTTTCTTTTTTATCCATCTATACTAATGGTTAGCACCAACTACAAACTCGCTTTGCATCCTTATCTCCCTACCGTCAACCGAAATTCCTTGTAGGGTAATTATATATATTCCGTTCATATCCGAAGTATAAAAGTTGAGTGTACTCATAGCGGGAGTTATCTCCGGATTCCAATAAAGTGTATGTCGAAAATCCGGTAAGCGGGAACCGGCTTGTTTCTCTGAATTGTATGATGGAGCAACAAATGCGATTCTCTTTTGTGGAAATTCATAAGAAAACATCTGTGAATTCTTATCCAAACGTATATCAGGCAATGTTCCCCGATGGGTTATAAACGAAACAATTCCATCATACAACTCCCCGCCAAAAGTATATTTGCCAGTATAACGATGTATATAGTGTATCAAACGGGCATCATAGTTCAGAATGGTTTCATGGTCATCAAACGGAATCCCGTCTAACAACACCAGTGTTTTCATATTACTGAATCTCCTTATATCCGGTTGCAGTATCCGGATGACATCTTTACCTTCCAGCTGACTGATACGTATTCCCTTGACAAATTCCACAAAAACATCCCTCACAGTCCTGAAACGAACATACTCATCCAGATTATAAGTGGAAGCGGGAACAAAATCATAAAGTTGTTGCAATATACTCTTGCTATACGAAGAATCTACCGGCAAAAGAGAATGTAATTGCGCGCTGAAACCACGCTCTATCAAGTCTTCTTTCCGAAATGACACACAGACTTTAGGAAGTTTTTCCGCCAACACCCCGACAAAAGGAGAAATAAGCTCCAATCGGCAGGGACTTTCCTCCTCCGGTAATGCAGTTAATACAATCTCCTGCATATCCGTTATTCCGGTCGTATAAAAAGCATAAATAGCGTCAGCCTTAGGCTGTCCGTCAAAGACACGAATATCCTTGCCCACACATGCCAGACGTGCATTTACATTGTCAGCTGGCGCTCCCATCAGCCTGCCGGTTACAATATGCCCTTCACACTCTGCAGCAAATGACCGTTCCGGAACACTTGTATAGTTCTTCTGCCCGTCGGCTGATATTGGAAAACCCTTCAGCACATAGTCTTTTCGTACTACGGACAGAGTAAGCTCCTTGACATCAGCAGGCAGATTGGGTAATGTCAAGGCTACTTTACTCCGGTTCCCATAGACCGATTTATCTGTCCATAAGTCCGCTCCGGAAAGCTGATTGCCGGAAGCTTGTGAAACGGTAATGGAATCCGTAAAAAGTTCCACATTATCCTCCTCTGTTGTCTGAACAGTATTAAGCAAGGCTATATACTTCTTTGGGAAACAAGCCATAGGATAGTTCCTCATATAACGCGTATATGCTGTCAGTTGGTAAGCTCCGGTATACATGACTTGCGGAAGTCTGATACGCCCCCATCCATTCCCATTCTGCAAGTCGATTTTACCTTGTGCGTATACCAGCTTCGTGTCACTTATCTCTACATAAGCTACTTTGCTTAATACGCTTCCACGAGACAAGGAATCCGTCACACAAACTTTTATCCACAAATCTTCTCCAGCCACATAGCAGTCCTTGTCTGTATAAATACGCATATTCTCAACAATTTGAGCATGTAATCCCAATACAAGAACCCAACCTATAATACAAAATATCACTCTCTTCATATCATTTCAATATTAATTCATTTCATCCGACCAGAAGGAAGGCTTTTCCAGGCTGGCACCTAAATAGCGTACGTCTGTACAACCTCCGGGAACCCATGCATAACCTACCATCAATGGATAAGCAATAGCATATCCCATCACATATAAATCCATGTACGAATCTGCCCAACCTCTAAATTCTTGGCAATAACCGTCAGGAAACCTATAACATATATCATCGGCAGAAATGAAAATGCGATATTTTGCCACATTCATACTAACTCCCACATAACCAACTACATTTTTGTCTGAATTGTTGCAAGTAATATTCGTAGGAAGTTCCGAAGGCTGAGGAATAAACAATCCGCCCATTTCTTCATTGATTTTTATTTTCTCCTGATAATATTCGTATTCGCCCCTCGAAATCTTACGCTGCTTCACCAAAGTGCTATAATGATGAAAGACACGGTTATTATCCGCCTTTATAGAATAAAGCCACTTATCCTTCAATTGAGCATCCTTATTTGTTCCTGTATTACCTACTATGATTTTAGCCGACTTATTATGACACCATCCCCGTGCATATGGTGTAGCATCAAGATCAACCACCTCATCAGTGGTAGGGTCGTAACGGAACTTGGGATTATATACTGCCCTCACTTCCCAATCTTCCTCGTAACTCCAGAAATAACATCCGCCATCTTCACTCCGCATAGAAAAGCGGATAGAGATGTCACCGTATTTTTCCGGTTGCTCGTAGGTGACGTCATCTATTGTTTCTGTCTCCAATGGATATTGAGGCTCCGAAGTATAAATATCCCCTTCATACACAATCTTCAGACTATAGCTGGCATCCTTATTCAAAGAGCCAATTACAACTTGGTATTTTCCATCTCCCAAAGAAGTGCCATTAAAACAAGAACCATCACTTCCTACTACACTGACTTCTGCATCTATCTTGTTATAATCTTGAGGAATTCCTTCTACATTCCTCCCCCACTGTCTTGATGCCGGGAAGTGTCTGTATCATCTTCAGCACATCCACCTCACCCATAGTCGTAGGAATGTTTTTCAGAAGGGCAGGCTGCAGCTTCTCCATTCCCAACTGCACACTTTTCACGTTCTGTATACGCCCCGAAACAATGAGTACCTCATCCAGCATATGGTCTTCCTCCTCCAACTCTATATGGGCAATGCCTTCACCATAAAGCATAAATTGCCGATGGGTCGCTTTGATATGCATCCCACTGATTTCAAGAATATTATAGCCTACTGGCAGATCAATGGTAAATTCACCTTGATGATTGGTCGTCGTAGCTACCCAAGGCTCTCTATGAATGATGTTGATACCATCCAGATTCTGTCCGGTCTTAAAGTCGGAAACTCTTCCGGTCAAAGTTATCATATCTCCGGGGGCAGGCTTGTACTTGTTTCCTATCTCATAGACCTTGTTTTCTGAAGAAGACTTCACAATAGGAATGTATGAAGGCAATAGTTCCTCATCCGTCTCCAACTTTTCCCCCATCAATACCGGTGGCAGCGAGGTAGCCAGAAAAACCTCCGGCAAGACAAATATTCTGTCACCATAAACCGTCACCTTATAGATAGTAGCTGCCAAAGCCTCTCTCAAGTACTCGGCAGTGGGGTTCTTCACCTCTGCCCGCTTCACTTTAAAAGGAACCGTTATCGTTGTATAAACACGGCAAGACGTGCCCTTTTCTACTGCATCCATCAATTCGAATATGGAAATGCTGTCCGTAGCCATCTGTTGCTGTGCAAACATGCCGAAAGGCGACAATAGGAGGAAAAAGGCTACTGTATATTTAAGATTATGTGCTTTCATATTATTTTCCATGAATTAAGGAATCAATATATTCCGTTAACCGGGTCATTGCCCGGACACCGCCATCTTCCTTGAAGTCCAGCCGCTCTTTCCGGCAATAAGCCTTCAACTGCTTCTTGTATGTAGGAAAAAGTTTCAAGAAACCCGAACGGGAAGTTATCACATAATCGGTTCTGCCACTGCGAAGACTGAAATAGCTCTTTTTCTTGAACCGGCTGTAATAAAGATCGTTTTTCTTCACCTGAGACTCCATTGTGGATACGATATACTGTGTCAGGCACATTTGCGGACTATCATATAGCAACGCAGCGAAACAGTCACCCTGCGGTACAAACTTCTGTCCTTCTATGACAAAATAATCCACTTTCCGCATATCTACCTGCAAGGTTATCCGTTTCTCCGGAGTAACCACAATCAGACTCTTTTTATAGGTATCATAACGGAGCTGCAAATCCGAGTAAAGCCATCTGCCATAACAGACAGCCCCCTCGCGAAATTCATCCGTATTCCAATAGGGATGGTTAAGATACTTCTGCTGGTTATAATTTTCCTCTGCCTTACCGGAGTAAAGAGCAGCATAATCTCCTGCCGCTTTTCTGAATTCATCAAAAACGGCTTGTTGTGCACAAACCAAAGATGGAAAACATAGGACGCATAGTAGCGTGTAAAGGTGTGTTTTTCGCATATATGTGAAGTGTTATAGGTGAGGATAATCACAAATATAACATTTCACTTTTAAAAATAAAATTATTATTATATATAATTCAAATAAAAACAAAAAATAGAACCATAATCGGATGCTAAACACAAAGCTAAACATTTAGCATGCAAGCAGAAGCACATTACAATAAGATTAAAGCGCCATTCATCCTCCACCATCAATTATACTTACATATATTTATAAAAAAACGATACAGCACAATCGCTCAAGCCGCAACAATATCCTTCCCGAAAGGAGTCAATGCCAGCCCTGCCAGCTTAAAATGTTGGATACCGAACGGAATGCCTATAATGGTGATGCACAGCAATAACCCGAATCCCAAGTGCGAAAGGCAAATCCAAATGCCGCCCAAGAATATCCAAAGAATATTCATCAGCACATAGAGGCAACCGTTGGAACGTTCCCCGCTACGAACCTCTTTGCCGAAAGGCCACAAGGCAAGGCTTGCCATTTTCAAGGTCTGCATGCCGAAAGGGATGCCAATAATGGTGAACATCATCAATAAACTTGCAATAAGATACTCCACAGCAGTGATGATACCTCCAAACATCAACCACAAAATATTCATAAAACAGCCCATAGCTTTCCTTTTTTTGATACTGAACACAAATATAGCATTATTTATTTGAATGTTCCGTCTCCCAGTCACTAAATTCAAAACTCAGCTGTTCCCAGACTCCTTTCTCCTCCCCCTCTTCACGGGGGTTGGAAACGGAAAGCCCAATCAAACGGATAGGATGATGTTCATAATCCACTTCCTGCAGCAATTGCTTTGCCAAAGGCAGAATCACGTCAAGGGCAACCAGCTCCTTTGTTTGGGTCATACTGCGGGTAATCTGGCTAAAATCATGAAACTTGATTTTCAGCGTCAGCGTATTCCCGCGGAAATTGGTGTGCTCCAGTCGCCCCACCAGCTCCACTGCCGCATGGTACAACTCTATAATGACGGATGAACGCTTGCTGATGTCCTTCTCCAAAGTATGTTCGCAACCCACAGACTTGCGGATGCGGACAGCCTCTACCGGACGGATATCGATGCCACGGGCAAAATCATAATAAATTGTCCCCACTTTGCCAAATTCGCGGGTCAGCATCTCCAAAGACTGCATGCGCAGCTGTTCCCCGTTGTGAATCCCCAAAGTGTGCATCTTCTTCGCCGTTACCGGTCCCACTCCCCAGAAACTTTCAATGGGCAGCCGGGCAACAAAGTCCAACGCCTGGGCAGGATGTATGGTGCAAAGCCCGTCCGGCTTGCGGTAGTCCGAGGCTATCTTGGCAAGAAACTTATTATAGGATATGCCGGCGGAAGCCACCAGATTCAATCTCTCCCGCACCTTCCGCTTTATCTCCTTCGCGATGTCTACAGCCAATGGAATGCCCGGTTTATTCTCCGTCACATCCAGAAAAGCCTCGTCCAGCGAAATGGGCTCGATGACATCCGTATATTCATGAAAGATTTCGTGTATCTGGCGGGAAACGGATTTGTAGACTTCCATCCGTCCCGGGATAAAGATAAGTTGGGGGCACAGTCGCTTTGCCTTCAGTGACGACATGGCAGAACGCACCCCGAAACGCCGTGCCTCGTAACTGGCTGCCGCCACCACTCCCCGTTCCTCCGCATGGCCCACGGCAATGGGCTTGCCCCGCAATGCAGGATTATCACGCTGTTCTACGGAGGCGTAGAATGCGTCCATATCGATGTGTATAATTTTTCGTCCGGTCATTCTTCTTTCAACTCCCCGATACAAAGATACACTAATTTTTCTTCATCCGAAGTATCCGCCGATAGACATAAATGAAGGCTGGTATTAAAAAGGCATCTGCAAAAATCCATGCAGTAGGGTCACCAAAACACACGGCCAGATAGCCGAAAGCCGGAACAGCCAGCAGGCTGACCAGTATCCGGGCAATCATTTCCGAGACACCGGAAAGCATGGCAAGATTGGTATATCCCACCCCCTGGATAGTGTATCGCAGGATGCAGAGCAGTCCCAGAACCGGAAAAAAGGAAACGGAAATGTGCAGGAACAACTCCGTATTCTTTAAAATCTCCAACTCAGAGGCATCTACAAAGAGCAGGGCAAAAGTCCTGGCACCGAACATCAGTACACAGAAAGTGAACGCCCAATAAACAATCATCATCAGGGCGCTTGCCTTAACTCCCATCCAGATACGTTCCGGCTTGCCCGCACCGTAGTTTTGCCCGCTATAGGTGGCCATTGCCATGCCCAGACTCTCGAAAGGACACATGAAAAACATCTTGATACGCATGGCTGCCGTGAATGCAGCCACACAAGCCGTACCCAAAGCATTATTGGCGCTTTGCAGCATAATGCTGCCAATGGCAGTAATGGAAAATTGCAGTCCCATGGGTACGCCGATGTACATCAGTGTGCATGCCAAAGCACCGTCGAATTTCCGCTCGGCAGGCGTTGTCTTCAGAATGTCGAAACGACGCATCATATAGATGTAGCACAATATGGCCGAGACGCCTTGTGAAAATACGGTAGCGATGGCAGCTCCTGCCACTCCCCAACCCAGTACCAGAATGCAGAACAAATCGAGCAGGATATTCAGTACCGTAGAGAGAAGTAGAAACCAAAACGGCGTCTTGCTGTCACCCAATGCACGGATAATACTGGACAGCAGATTATAGAAGAAAGTAAAGGGAACCCCGATAAACGTGACAAGCAGGTAATAATAGGCTCCCGTGAATATGTTCTCCGGCGTACTCATCATGTGCAGAATATCTGCACAGTAAATGCTGGTAACCACGGCAATGACAACAGACATCACCGCAGCCAGCTGCAGGCTGACAGCCACATAACGGCGCATCGTGACATAATCCCGCGCACCGAACTTTTGCGCCACGGGAATGCCGAAACCTCCGCAACAGCCATTGCAGAATCCCAGAATAAGAAAAACGACCGAAGTGCTTGCCCCGACTGAAGCCAAGGCGTTGATACCCAGAAAGCGCCCCACGATAGCTGCATCTACCAATGAATAGGTCTGTTGCAGCAGATTGCCGAGCAGTAAAGGCAAAGTAAAGTTGAAAATCAACGGAAGAGCCCGTCCTTCCGTCATTTCTCTGGATGTTGCCATAAATCTGATACCTCCGAAATTGGGTGCAAAAATACGAAAAGATAGCGTTTACAGACTTGACGAAGGTCAAATTTAATAGGGAAGCTTAAGAAGAAGGAAGGCGAAGGACAAATCATTCCATCATGGGGAAAATATTATTCCACCACTAGGAAAAAATCGTTCCACCATGGTGGAACGATTTTTCCTCCACGATGGAACGATTAAATCTATACAGATTCGGAGCTTAGTATTTACACTCGCGAATTATCTCTATCAGCTGCCGGAAATCTTCGGGATGAACATCTCCGATATTGCCGATACGGAAAGTGTCGGCTTGCGAAATCTTTCCCGGATAGATGACAAATCCACGCTCTTTCAGTTGTGTGTAGAAAGCTTTGAAATTGAAATCGGCATGAGGATAGAGGAAAGAAGTAATAACGGGCGATTGAATCTCGTCCGGCAGCAACGTTTGGAAACCGAGGGAACGCATGCCGTCTACCAGCACGCGGTGGTTCTCGCAATATCTGTTGTGACGGGCCTCCACACCGCCCTCCTCTGCCAGTTCGTCCATGGCTTGCTTGAAGGCGCGGACCACGTGTGTAGGAGAAGTAAAACGCCATTTGCCATGTCCTTTCTCCATGGCTTCCCATTGGTCGTAAATGTCGAGAGAGAGTGACTTGGAGACGCCCTTGCAGTGCAACAGCTCGGAACGGCGGGCGATGATGAAGCCAAACCCCGGAACACCCTGGATGCACTTGTTGGCACTGCTGATGAGAAAGTCTATGCCCAGTTCGTGTACATCGAGGGGAACACCGCCGAAGCTGCTCATGGCGTCTACAATCAGTTTCTTGCCGTGCATCTTGACGAGGTGGGCTATCTCCTTGAGGGGATTGAGCACGCCGGTAGTGGTTTCGCAATGCACCACGGCAACGTGAGTGATTTCGGCATTGTGCGAAAGATAGTCGTCGACGTAGCTGACAGAGACTTGCTCTGTTTCGTCAAAAGCAAGCATGTCGTACGAGATGCCGTGATACTCGGCGATGTTGCCCATGCGGTCGCCGTAGGCGCCGTTGCTCAGTATGAGAAGTTTGTCGCCAGGCTTGATGACGCTACCGATGACGGCTTCCACACAGTACGTGCCGCTGCCTTGCAGGAGGATGGAAGTATAGTCTCCGGTATGCTGGGTGGCGAGGGAGACGAGGGACTTACGGATTTCTTCCACAATGTGGAGGTTGTAGTCTTCGTCCCAGGTACACCAGTCGGTCAGCATGGCTTCCTTGACGGTTTGTGAGGTAGTAAGGGGGCCGGGGGTAAGGAGAATGTAGGGTTTCATATGCATTGAGTTTTTAAGTTTATACGTTTATAAGGGTTACAAAATCTCAAGTTTACGGTTTATCTCGGCGATGACTGCGGGGAGCTCGGCAATGGTATCGACCACATAGTGGGCACCGGCGGCAAGCATGCGGCGGCGGACATCGGCCTTACGGGCTTCGAGCTCATCGGCAGGCAAGGAGGAGACTTCCTCTTGCGTCAGTCCCAGTTCGTTACTGCCGAGGACTACGCCGACGGTCCATGCTTTGGCATTGATACCCTCCTTGATGTCGGCGATGGTATCGCCATACTTCAACACACAATCTACGGAGGGGATGGCGAGGTCTGCCATATTCTTATATATCATGTAGGGAGCAGGACGGCCTGCAGGCAACCCGTCGGGAGTGACGCAATTATCTACCGCATAGCCTTTGGCTGTGGCGGCAGGCAGCACAACATCCATCATAGAGCGGGTATAGCCGGTGGTGGAGCCAATGCGGATACCTTGCGCACGCAGTGCGGAAATCGTTTCCACCACACCGGGAATAGGGTCGGTATAATCTTCGAGCGAGGCAAACAACACCCGTTGGAATTCGGCATAACGTGCCTGCACGTCTTCCTCACCGGCGGGACGGCCGAATTTCCGTTCAAATTCCGCACGGACACGCTCTATATCGAACAGCGCACGGATTTCTTCTACTTTGGTCAGCCCCATGTGCGCACGTGTTTCGGCAGCTGTGACGGGAACGCCGATGGCCCGAAAGCTCTCGACAAAGGCGGCGACGGGAGCAAAGCAACCGTAATCGACGGCAGTTCCTGCCCAGTCCATAATGATACATTCAATTCTTTTCATACGATATATTATTATTATTCAGTCTCAAGAAGCAAGGAATTGCCCGGCCGGGACCAACGGCGCAAACGGAAAAGGGAAGAGCCCAACGGTCTCGAAGCATTCTCCTTGCGATAGCGCTGCACCAAGTAGACAGCCGAGCATAGGAAAGCCACGCTGCACACAATGCCTACATAGCCCGACATCAGGTTATAGAAATCCAGCCAGTTGATGTCCGAATTGAAGAATTCCTTGAATACCAATACCACCACCGTACCGGTATACCCGATAAAATCGAGTGTGACAATAAAGAACCCCACATTCCCCTTGATGCGGAAGCAGGCGATGAAACGCTCGAAGAACAACGTCTGGAAGCTGAGGTAAACAGTATAGAGCGACAAACTCTGGAGGAACAGCCACGTCATGGGTGGCAGTTGCAACCCATCGTAATTGAAGGCCACGAATCCCAAGGTCGCTGTGCCGCACGTCACAAGCACCAGCAGCAGGCACAGCACCTTTATATTACTCCTCACCGCGGACATCAGCCCGAAAAGCAACAAGATAATCAGTGTCACCACCGCATCTACCTTGGCAAATGCCCACGACGACAGCCCCGCCGCCTCCACATCCAGAATCTTCACCAGGAAGTCCTCCTTGATGTCCTGCAAGACGGTGATGAACAAGTTTGCCGCAAACAGCATCAGCAATACCGGCATGAAGCTCTTGAAGAGGTCCGCACGCGCCCTGCTGTCCAGCGTCACCCGTTCCGAGCGCAGTGCCCGGTCTGCCGCGGTAGGTTGCGGCATTCTCGTCATCAGCCAGCCCAGCAACGACAGCAGCGGGAAGGCAAAGGCACCGATAAAGGCAGGCATCCAGAACTCACTGATGTGGAGATGCTCCATCACAAACAGCCCGACGGACTTTGCCGTGCCCGAACTGATGGCAATGCTCAGCCCCATCAGGCTCGCCAGCAGGTCCGTCACCCGCCGCCCCTCGAGGAAACTGAAAATCACTCCCCACATGCATCCCAACGAAAGCCCGTTGAAGAACAGCGCAAAGACATTCAGCGGCCGGGGCAACGCTCCGAACAGCACCAGCGAAAGCTCGGCCACCGCCACCGAGAGGATGATGAACTTCAGACGGTTCTCCTTCTTCAGTTCCGAAATTACCTTGATGCCAATCAGCTTGGAAATAAAATAGCCGGAAATCTGCACGATGCTGGTTGCCGTCTTGTAATCCATCCCGAAGAAGTCGAGCCCGTCGAAGCCCGCAGCCGTAAACGGCTTGCGTAGCGCATAGACCAGTGAATAGGAGAGCAAAGCCGCTCCACCCGCCCAAAGGATGAACAAGGCATCAGCCAGTCTCTTGCTCTGTATTATCTGTTTTTTCTCACCGTTGAACATAGTGTGTCGTTTAAGTTCGTTCTTGATTTCGGCGGCAAAGATAGAGGCGGGTGCTGACAGCAAAAATGAATTTCCATTATTAATAAACTTCATGAGATGCTCCACTCGGCGCAGGAAGTGTACAATTACAGCGGCATCTACATCAGTTACAGCCTCTCTTCCTCCTCCAATGCCTTAAAGGTGGAGCCTTACCTGATAACCCCTGCCGACAGCAACGACCACGTCAAAGTGGTGCACATGAGCGCCTACAACACCACCCACTTCGGCACTGCTGTCTTCAACAACCACCAGAATGCCTATATCTTCTTCAACGAACGCGAGGCGCCCCAACTGGCCTTGTTCACCATCTACCTGCAACTGCCCATGTACGACTTTCCCCACCTGCTCAAAGGGCTCTACCTCTGTCTGGACTACAACCGCAATCCCATAGCCCGCCGCATCCTCTTCATCAAACACTCGGACAGCACCTCCATGGACGACTTCCTGGAACTGAAAGGCCAACTCATCCCCCAAGACCAGCTGACCGACGAGCAACGCCCCTACTACAACTACACCTGCCAGCCGGGCGACTTCATCAAAACCTGCTCCGTCCCCTCTCCCCTGCTGAACGAGAAAGACCTGGAACGGGAGAAGCGGATGCTGGAAATCTAAGACAGCCCGGACAGTCCGGGAATTTTCACTTTGCAACCAAGTTGCATCTCCTTTCCGCTACCTTTGCAGCAGAAAATAGAAAATAGGAGGAAACAATATGAGTTGCAAATGCTGCTGCACACACGGACATACAGCGATACAAAAAAAAAGAAACAGTCTGCTGAAAGATTATTGGAGAATCATCCTCTCCGCCCTATTGCTCTTCGGAGGGCTCATCCTGAATGCTACTGACGCCACCTTCTTCAAGGGAGAGTATGTACCTTTTATATGGTACTTGCTTGCCTATCTCCCCGTAGGCCTCCCGGTGATGAGGGAAGCCCGGGAAAGCATCCTGCAAAAGGACGTGTTCAGCGAATTCACCCTTATGTCCATCGCCACCCTCGGCGCCTTCTATATAGGCGAATATCCCGAAGGCGTTGCCGTCATGCTCTTCTACTCCTTGGGAGAGCTCTTTCAGGACAAAGCCGTAGACAAAGCCAAGCGTAACATCAGCGCCCTGCTCGACGTACGTCCCGAAACGGCAACGGTCATCAGAAACGGCAGTACGCTTGTCGAAGCTCCCCAACGTGTGCAGGTAGGCGAAACCATCGAAGTAAAAGCCGGAGAGCGCGTCCCCCTGGACGGAACGATGCTGGACGAAGTTGCCGCCTTCAACACCTCTGCACTGACGGGAGAAAGTGTTCCCCGCAACATCCGCCAGGGCGGGGAAGTGCTTGCCGGAATGATTGCGACCGACAAAGTCGTACGCATCCAAGTCACCAAACCCTTCGAGAAAAGTGCTCTTTCCCGTATATTGGAACTGGTGCAGAATGCCTCCGAGCGCAAAGCGCCGGCAGAACTTTTCATCCGTAAGTTTGCCCGTATCTATACACCCGCCGTCACCGGACTGGCGGCATTGATTGTACTGCTCCCCTTCCTCTATTCGCTGGCAGATGCACAATTTTCGTTCATCTTCAATGACTGGCTATACAGGGCATTGGTCTTTCTGGTTATCTCCTGCCCGTGCGTCCTCGTCGTAAGCATTCCGTTAGGCTACTTCGGAGGAATCGGCGCCGCCTCCCGCCTGGGTGTCCTCTTCAAAGGTGGCAACTACCTCGATGCCATCACCCAAGTCAACACGGTGGTATTCGACAAGACGGGTACGCTGACCAAAGGCACCTTCGATGTACAATCCTGCCAGGCACAACCGGGAGTTACGGAAGAGAAGTTGATACAGCTTGCCGCCTCGGCAGAGCGAAACAGTACGCACCCCATAGCCAAAGCCATCATAAGCTATGCCAAACAAAGAGATATAGAGCTGATTGCCACAACGGACGTTACGGAGATTGCCGGCCACGGACTGCAAGCCACTATGGATGGAACGCGTGTCCTGGTGGGCAACACCCGCCTGCTGACTAAGTTCGGGATAGAATATCCCGATGAATTGTTATCAATTGTCGATACGATTGTGGCCTGCGCCATCGGAACAAGATATGCCGGTTATCTGTTGCTATCAGACACATTAAAGGAAGATGCCGTCAACGCCGTCAAAGAATTAAAAGCTTTAAATATCAATAATATTCAGATATTATCGGGAGACAAACAAGCCATTGTTACTAACTTTGCAGAAAAGCTAGGCATCACCCAGGCATACGGAGACCTGCTGCCGGACGGAAAGGTGAAGCACATCGAAGCACTCCGCAGCAACCCTGCCAACCGAATAGCCTTTGTGGGCGACGGCATCAATGATGCCCCGGTTCTTGCCCTTAGCCATGTGGGCATCGCCATGGGCGGACTTGGCAGCGATGCCGCCATCGAAACCGCCGATGTAGTGATACAGACAGACCAGCCTTCGAGAGTGGCCACCGCCATTCATGCGGGCAGGCAAACCCGCCGGATTGTCTGGCAGAACATCTCGCTGGCTTTCGGAGTGAAGCTGCTTGTCCTCATCCTCGGTGCCGGTGGAATCGCCACACTTTGGGAAGCTGTCTTTGCCGACGTAGGCGTCGCCCTCATTGCGATAGTGAACGCCATACGCATACAGAAACTTATTAAATAGAAAAAATGGAAGAAAAGAAATATTTGGACCTATTGGCCAAAAGGGACATACAGCCCACTGCCATCCGCATCCTGGTATTGCGTACCATGATGCAGGCAGGCCGTTCCGTCTCATTGCTCGACCTTGAAACCATGCTGGATACGGTGGACAAATCCACCATCTTCCGTACCCTTACCCTATTCCTCTCCCATCATCTGATACACAGTATAGATGACGGGACGGGTTCCTTCAAGTATGCCGTGTGCAGCGACAGTTGCTCTTGCGACGTAAGCGACCTGCACACCCATTTCCATTGCGAGAAATGCAACAAAACCTTCTGCTTCACCAACATTCCCACTCCGGTGGTGAAGCTGCCTCAAGGATTTACACTGAACAGCATCAACTATGTACTGAAAGGCATTTGTCCGGACTGTGCAGCAGAAGCCAACCGGGGGGCTTAGTTAAAAAATAAAAATCCATGCAGTCATTCATGTTCTTCTCTATCCTTAAGAAATAACATTGAGACAAACACATGGATACAAAAGCTCTTGTCACTTTATGCCAGAAGGGAAACGGGCAGGCCTTGAGCCTGCTCTACGAAAACTATTCAGAGAAAATGCTGAAAGTATGCCTACGCTATATTCCCGACCCAACGATAGCCCAAGATCTTCTTCACGACGGTTTTGTCATCATATTCACTTCCATTCATTCGCTGCGCAACCCGGAGAAACTGGAATACTGGATGAAAAAGATTATGAGAAACCTGGCACTGCAATACCTCAACCATGCCAATGCCAACCCCACCATCCCATTGACAGATATTCCGGAAGAGGAAGAGCCTGCTGAAAATCCTTTTTGTCCGGATTTCATTTCGTACGATAAGATGCTGGATATAGTGGAGAGCCTTCCGGAGGGCTACTGCAAGGTATTTAAACTGGCAGTACTGGAAGGATTGTCCCACAAAGAAATCGGAGATTTACTGGGTATAGCGCCACACTCCTCTTCCTCCCAATTGTTCCGGGCGAAAATTTTACTTAAAAAGATGCTGGCAGGATACCGTGTATTCATTGTTTTGACAGTATTGCTTCTCTTTCCAACGCTGTATGACTATCTGTACAGAGAGAAAAAGAGTATCAGGGAAAACCGTTTGTCCAAAGTTTCTTCCAGGCAAGCCGGGAGTACGCAACAAACAAAGAAAACCGATACTCCCCGAACCGACGAACAATGCCATACCAAAGAAAATCTGAACAAAAGGGAACGAATCATCCCTCCCGTTCCAGTTTCCACAGAATGGCCCCTTGCCATACCCACAATGAAAGATAGCATCCACAAATATCCCATACCTTCTCCATTCACTGGACAGACCATCACCAACCGGCAGATGGCTTTCGCCTCCTCCCCTTCCCTGATGCCGCCAACCCGCAAGAAGAAATCCGGAAAATGGAAGTTGATGCTGGCTGGTTCACTCGGACCGCAACTGGCACAGAACTTATATAAGCTGATTGCCACTCCACATACCGACGGCATTTCAAGTGACTTCCCTCAACAAGTCAGTACGTGGGAAGAGTATTATTCTTATCTGCACACCCGCTATCAGCAAGGCACTCTGGGAAAAGATTCCATCGGACTCATGCAGATTGCCCAGAATAACAGCGGCAGGATTGTTGAGAACCAGCAACATCATGCCCCCATCGTCGTGGGACTCTCTCTCAGCAAGAAATTGAATGAGCGTTGGAGCCTGGAAACCGGATTGCAATATACGCTTCTCAGGTCGGAGTTCACTACCGGCGAAGCATTCCGCATTCAAGACAACCAGAAGCTACATTATATCGGCATCCCTCTCCGGCTTTCCTACCGTTTCTGGCATTACAAACGTTTCTCCGGTTATGCCACGGCAGGCATGCAGGTGGATATCCCCATAAAAGGAACACTCCAAAGCTTCCATGTCACGGACAGTATTCCACACAAGCTCGACAGCCAGCCGGTAAGTGCTCCCTGGCAGTGGTCGGTCAACACAAGTATAGGCATACAATATCACCTCACACCCCAGGCAGGCATCTATCTGGAGCCGACTATAAACTATTACATCCCCGACGGCAGCCAACTGCGCACCATCCGAAAGGAACATCCGTTCACATTCACCCTCCCGGTAGGCCTCCGCATTTCCTGGTAAAAAAACGATGCGCCACGCAGTCTTTTACCCGACTGATTATCTATTTATATGGATAATCAAACTCAAGAAGGAACAAAGAACATGCAGAAACGACATACCGACCGGGAAAGCTACTTTGATGAACAGTCACAGACCAGCAAGAACTATTATATCCCCTACATAAAGGAAGTCATCGGACACATCCCCGATAAAGTGCTGGAAGTGGGCTGTGGAGAGGGAGGCAATCTGCTTCCCTTTGCCAAAGCCGGTTGCCGGGTGATGGGCGTAGACATTGATGCCATGCGAATAGAGCAAGCCAGGGCCTTCTTCGCCCAAAGGCATCAGCAGGGACAGTTCATTGCCACCGACATTTTCCAGCTTGAGGACAAGGCTACGAATTTTCCCCTAATTCTTCTACACGATGTGATAGAGCATATCAGAGACAAAGAACGGTTCCTCTCCGGCCTACAAAAACATTTGTCTGCCGACGGAGCTGTATTTGTAGGGTTTCCCGCCTGGCAAATGCCATTCGGAGGCCACCAGCAGATAGCACACAGCCACATTGTTTCACATTTCCCTTTTCTCCACCTCCTTCCCCGCACTTTATACAGATGGATATTAAGACTATGCGGTGAGCAGGAACGCGTAATCACGGAGCTACTGGATATAAAGAGCACCGGATGCACCATCGAACTGTTCAATCGCATCGCCCGGCAAGCCAACTATCAAATCATTGACCGGAGACTGTACCTTATAAACCCACATTATAAAATCAAATTCGGCTTGTCCCCACGAAGGCTCAACGGAGTTATTGCTGCTATCCCGTACATAAGAAACTTCTTTTGTACAAGTTGCTTTTACATATTAAAGAAAGGGACTAAAACTGTTAATCACTACTGATTTCCCAGCTTTAGAATTGATTCCGAACCATCAATTTAAGATTATATATTCAGAAGAAACCATTAAATTTCTGAATAGCCCTGATGAAAGAGGGTGTGTAGAAACCCTCATAAACTAAAAAATCACCCTCGCTGCAGATGGTTGTAGCGAAGGTGATTTCAATAAAAGGGGAACTTGCACTTCCTCCCTTTTAATGTTTTTACATCGTTACTTGGTTCATTACAGCCTCGTCAGGTGTCGTTCCTATTTCATCGGCAAATAATATGTGGGTGATAGACCCTCTCGGGGTCGGAGTTTCGATTTTAATTCTTTGACCTTGGTACATCTCCGGAATATCAACCAGCTTACATCTATGGGCTTCGTTATTGCCAAAACTGACATAATAGTCTTTCCCTATTACCAGCTTTACAGGTTTACGTTGAGAGAAATGAGTCGGACAAACAGAGCTATCCACTTTTATATCTATCACAAAACCAAGAGCGGATGTTACCTTAGATAGTATATCAATGCTCACATTATAAGCCCCTTTCTCTATCTTGGCTATATTAACACGATTAACACCACAAAGATTAGCCAATTCCTCTTGGGTCATATTTCTCTTCTTGCGAAGAATGGCTAACCGACTACCAATCCGTTCACGTTCTTTCAAAATCTTCTCTGTACATTTTCCTTCGTGAATTTTCATAAATCTGTTGCAGAATTTAAAGTGTTGCCCCCACTTCTAATAGTTATTGGTTTTTGAACAGACAAAAGTAGATATTAATTTTGAATTGTAGCACATTTACTACAACTATTTTCTAAATGAATATAAAAGGTAGGGGGAGTAGAAGAAAAGAAAAAGCCCCTGAATTACTGGAATTCAAGGACTTACAAACTTCTTTTTACTATTTCCGTGGAGCTGGAGGGAATCGAACCCTCGTCCAAACGAGGAAATCATAAGCTTTCTACATGCTTATCTTTGCCTAAATTTTCGTGCAGCGGCAGAACCAAAGCCATCAACCGTTGCCTTATCCTCTAAATTTTCACCCGCGCCACGAGGCTGACACGAACTATCCCCGATTTGACTGCACCACTTTATCGGAATGCTTCGGAGCAACAGCTTCCGAGTGATGTCACGTCCCAGCACCTGGTGCCGGGATTAAGCTTCAATCTACTATACTTCGATTAAGCAGCGAGAGCGTAACGAGTTTCGCCAGATAAAATTTTGAGGACTGAGATTAAAGTGCAAATCAACGACGCACTGCATGCTTACTTACCATTTCTGCCCGCTGTCAAATCCAGTCAACCCCATGACTTTGTAACGGTCTGAAATTTAAAAGATTGCGTAACTCATTACTAAGTAGGGAGGGTGAAAAAGGGATAAATGCTACTTTATTTTTCATCCTCTACCGCTTTCTTTGGCCCAAAGATACATATTCTTTTATTAGCAATCACCATATATTTACAAATATTAGCTAATACTGACTTTTCGTGATAAAAACAATAACCTTCCATACATAGAATATGTGCACCCCATTGTCATCAATGTTCAAACAGCTACCAAAGCCAGTATCCGTTGACGGAATTACCCCCTGCAAGAGGGAATATCTATCTTCTGTAATGGATATTTGCACTAAAGAGATGGGAAGTTAACGGAAAAAGTCTCTGAAGTTAACTGAAAAACCGGAAAGAATTAAGGAAGCAATCTATCCCAAACTTTGGCTTTTCCATACCCAACCTTGGGATGTCTAAACCAAGGTTTGGTTTAGACATCCCAAGGTTGAAAAGAAAGTTCTTCCGTACAAGCAACAATTCCGCCAACAGATTCCTATTATATAAATACACCCTCGTTTAACAGATGTAGCCGTAATACTTGTATACACCGCGATTGCATCTACTTTTCAGGTTATTATAGTGTTCTCTCTTTCTTTTTAAAAGTGAATGATATGTTTCGTCTAATAATGATTTGAATTCCCCGGTAGCGTCTTGGAGGATATTTTTAGTAAGAGGAAGACCCTTCGGACAATAAAAGCCGATACTTCGGACTATTTTATCCCTTTATTTCACACATTAGCCGTATTTTTGTCAACAAAAGAAACAATAATAACCAAGAGATTTTTAGAACATATCATGAAGAACCTTATTGCCCTAACCCTGCTGCTTGGAGGAAGCACACTGCTCTGCGCACAAAAGCCTGCCAAAACACCGGCAACCTACAAGCCGGTGAAAAGTGAAATGTACCGCAAAGGCTGGATAGACTTCAACAAAAACGGAGTGAAAGACGTGTACGAAGACCCCTCCGCCCCGCTCGAAGCACGCATCGAAAACCTGCTGCAACAGATGACGCTGGACGAAAAGACCTGCCAAATGGTCACCCTCTACGGCTACAAACGCGTACTGAAAGACGACCTCCCCACCCCCGAATGGAAAGAGCTGCTCTGGAAAGACGGTATCGGCGCCATCGACGAACACCTGAACGGCTTCCAGCAATGGGGGCTGCCTCCCTCGGACAATGCCTACGTCTGGCCCGCCTCGCGCCACGCCTGGGCACTGAACGAGGTGCAACGGTTCTTTGTGGAAGATACCCGTCTCGGCATCCCCGTAGACTTTACCAACGAAGGCATACGCGGCGTGGAAAGCTACCGCGCCACCAACTTCCCCACCCAACTGGGACTGGGACATACCTGGAACCGTGAACTGATTCGCCAAGTAGGACTCATCACCGGACGCGAAGCCCGCATGCTGGGCTACACCAACGTCTACGCCCCCATCCTCGACGTAGGACGCGACCAGCGCTGGGGACGCTACGAAGAAGTTTACGGCGAATCTCCCTACCTCGTAGCCGAACTGGGCATCGAAATGGTGCGCGGCTTGCAGCACAACCACCAAGTGGCCGCCACCGGCAAGCACTTTGCCGCTTACAGTAACAACAAAGGCGCCCGCGAAGGCATGGCACGCGTGGACCCGCAAATGTCGCCGCGCGAAGTGGAAAACATACACATCTACCCCTTCAAACGCGTCATCCGGGAAGCTGGCATGCTGGGCGTAATGAGTTCGTACAACGATTACGACGGCATCCCCGTGCAGGGCAGCTACTACTGGCTCACCACCCGCCTGCGTGGCGAAATGGGATTCCGTGGCTACGTCGTATCCGACAGTGACGCCGTAGAATACCTCTACACCAAGCACGGCACCGCCAAAGACATGAAAGAAGCCGTCCGCCAAAGCGTGGAAGCCGGGCTGAACGTACGCTGTACCTTCCGCTCGCCCGACTCCTTCGTCCTTCCCCTCCGCGAACTGGTGAAGGAAGGCGGACTGAGCGAAGAAGTCATTAACGACCGTGTGCGCGACATCCTCCGGGTAAAGTTCCTCATCGGTCTGTTCGATGCCCCCTACCAGACAGACCTTGCCGGTGCCGACCGTGAAGTGGAAAAAGAAGAGAACGAAGCCATCGCCTTGCAGGCATCCCGCGAGTCCATCGTTCTGCTGAAGAATGCCGGTGAGCTGTTGCCCTTAGACATCAACTCCACCAAGAAGATTGCCGTCTGTGGTCCCAATGCCAACGAAGAAGGCTACGCGCTGACCCATTACGGCCCCCTTGCCGTAGAGGTGACCACTGTACTGGAAGGCATTCAAGAAAAGACAAAAGGCAAGGCAGAGGTGCTCTACACCAAAGGCTGCGACCTAGTGGATGCCCACTGGCCCGAAAGTGAAATCATAGACTATCCTCTGACCGACGACGAGCAAGCCGAGATAGACAAAGCCGTAGAAAATGCCCGCCAAGCTGATGTTGCCGTCGTAGTATTGGGCGGTGGACAACGCACCTGCGGCGAAAACAAATCGCGCACCAGCCTCGACCTGCCCGGCCGGCAGTTGCAACTGCTTCAAGCCATACAAGCCACGGGCAAGCCCGTCGTACTGATACTCATCAACGGACGCCCGCTCTCCATCAACTGGGCAGACAAGTTCGTCCCCGCTATCCTCGAAGCCTGGTATCCCGGCTCCAAAGGCGGAACAGCCCTGGCCGACATCCTCTTCGGCGACTACAACCCCGGTGGAAAGCTGACGGTGACCTTCCCCAAGACCGTAGGGCAAATCCCCTTCAACTTCCCCTGCAAACCTTCTTCACAGATAGACGGCGGTAAGAATCCGGGACCTACGGGCAACATGTCACGCATCAACGGAGCACTCTACCCCTTCGGTTACGGCTTGAGCTACACCACCTTCGAGTACTCCGACCTCGACATCACCCCCCGAGTCATCACCCCGAACGAGTCTGCCACCGTCCGCCTGAAGGTGACCAACACCGGCAAACGTGCCGGAGATGAAGTAGTGCAGCTCTATATCCGCGACGTACTGAGCAGCATCACCACCTACGAAAAGAATCTTGCAGGCTTCCAGCGCATCCACCTCGAACCGGGCGAAGCCCAGGAGCTGTCCTTCACCATCGACCGCAAGCACCTGGAGCTTCTGGACGCCGACATGAAATGGGTGGTGGAACCCGGCGACTTCGTGCTCATGGCCGGCGCCTCTTCCGAAGACATCCGCCTGAACGGAACGCTGACCGTAGAAGACTACCAGACCCGTGCCAAAGCCATTGAAGCCCAAAAACCAGCAAAGCGTGTGAGTGCCAGCACCAACCCAGAGGATGCCGAAAACGTGCTCGACGAAAAAATCAATACCGCATGGCAAGGAAATAAGGGAGATTATATTACCTTTGCCTTGAAGAACGGAGCCAAGGTAGATAAAGTTGCCATTGCCTTTACACGTGACAACAACCTGCCGGCAACCTTCGAAATCCAGCTCTCGGGCGGTGGCGGACAGTTCCTCACCATATATTCGGGCACCGTCAGCGAATATGGCAAGCTGATTTCCTATCCGTTCAAAGGCACTACCGCCAGCGACCTCCGCATCGTGCTGAACGATGACCGCGTCAGTATTGCCGAAGTTAAATTTTAATGTGCTAATGTGCCAATATGCTAATGTACCAATGACCATGCAGCATATACAGCGCAGCCAATTAGCACATTAGCATATTGGCACATTAACACATTAAATTAATGAAAACACTTCTTTTCTGTATGCTCGGATTAGGTTTGACAGCATGTGGCTCTTCTCCAAAGGGCACTAACGGTGACCAGGACGAACTCGCCATGCTAATAGGTACTTACACGAATGGCTCAAGCAAGGGTATCTATACCTTCCGCTTTAATCAGGAGACGGGAACAGCCGTTCCGCTCAGTTCAGCGGCATTGCCCAATCCCTCCTACCTCGTCCCCTCGGAAGATGGCGAATTTGTCTATGCCGTCAGTGAAATGAACGACAGCACAGCAGCCCTCAGCTCCCTTGCCTTCGACCGGGAAACGGGAGAAATGCGCCTGCTGAACACCGTTCCCACCTTCGGCGCCGACCCCTGCTACGTGGCCACCAATGGCCGGGAAGTGTTGACTGCCAACTACAGCGGTGGAACCATGTCCGTCTTTCCTTTACAGAAAGACGGCACTTTGGCTCCTGCAGACACGCTCTTTCAAGGCTCTGCCATCGGTCCCGACGCCATACGGCAAGCCACTCCCCACATCCATTGCACGGTCTTTTCACCGGACGGAAAGTATATCTTCGCCACCGACTTCAGTGCCGACCGCATCCTGCGCTTTGTGATGCACCCCGACAACCCTATTCCTCATGCTTCTCTGGAAGCCGTTGGCATTGAGGCAGATTCCGGCCCGCGCCATCTGACATTCAGCCCTAATGGGAAGTTTGCCTATCTCATCACCGAACTGTCCGGTAAGGTCATTGCCTTCAGTTACGACGACGGCCGCCTGGAACAGATACAGACTATCACAGCCGACACCGTAGCCGCCCGTGGAAGTGCAGACATCCACCTCAGTCCGGATGGGAAATACCTCTACGCCAGCAACCGTCTGAAAGAAGACGGCATCGCCATCTTTGCCGTGAATCCCGAAAATGGGACCTTGGCAAAGGTAGGTTATCAGCCCACCGGCATCCATCCCCGCAACTTCAACATCACGCCCAACGGTAAATACTTGCTTGCCGCCTGCCGCGACAGCAATGTCATTCAGGTATACAAACGAAACGAAGTTACCGGACTCTTGGAAGATACTCATCAGGACATTGTAGTCGACATGCCGGTTTGCGTACAGTTCGTCAGCTCTGTTAATAATTTATAAAGCAATATTTAGCAAAGATAACTTCATTAACTTTGTCCCTTAGCTAAATCAGTCTAAACGAATGTACATTATGAAGAAGAATATATTGATGCTCTCAGCTCTGTTCTTGTCTACCACTGCCCTGGCGCAAACAGACGTAACCACCGGTGTGATGCGTGGCAAAGACTACGGAGTGACCTATATGTTACCCAAAACAGAAATAGAAATCGTATTGCAAGCCACCAAGCATACCTACACTCCCGGAGAATTTTGCAGATATGCCGACCGCTATCTGCGTCTCAACAACGTGTCTGCCGAACCCGAGGAGTTCTGGACACTGGATAAGATAGAAACCCGCATAGCCGGTGTACCGGATAAGGACAACGTCTATTTCGTGAAGATGAAAGACAAGACCGTAGCACCCCTTATGGAGCTTACCGAAGACGGAATTGTCCGCTCCATCAACATTCCGTTCAGCGGTAAGCCTGCTGCCAAGACGCCCGAAGCCAAAGCCACCGAAAGCAGCATTGACCCACGCAGTTTTCTGACGGAAGAAATACTGATGTCCAACTCCAGTGCCAAGATGGCCGAGCTGGTGGCTAAGGAAATATACAGCATCCGCGAAAGCAAGAATGCCCTCCTGCGCGGCGAAGCAGACAATATGCCCAAGGACGGCGCCCAACTCAAGCTGATGCTTGACAATCTGAACCAGCAGGAAACGGCTATGACGGAAATGTTCTCGGGCAAAATAAAGAAAGAACCCAAGACATTCACCATCCGGCTGACGCCTAAAGAGATGAAAGATGAAGTGGCTTTCCGTTTTTCCCGAAAGCTGGGAGTGGTGGCCAATAATGACCTTGCCGGTGAACCGTATTATATCAGCGTCACCGACCTCAAAAGTCCCGATGTATCTGCCACCGAGGAAGGCAAAAAGAAAGTGGACGGTGTAGCCTATAACCTTCCGGGCAAGGCACAAGTGACATTGGTGTATAACAATAAGAAATTGTTTGACGACCAACTTCCCATTACCCAATTCGGCACCGTAGAATACCTCGCACCGGTACTGTTCAACAAGAATTCTACCATCAAAGTGCTGTTTGATACGGCAACGGGAGGATTGATAAAAGTGGATAGGGAATAAAGGAATTCTAATTCCGGATTGTCAACTGGATAAATCCATCCTTACGCAACTGCATTACGTAGGCGGTGACCCGGGGAATATAATTCTCTTCCTCCCCAAAGTGCCTGGCAAGTAGAGAGATGATTTCGCGCACGGTACGATGTCCATCTATCAGATTCCAGACAGCTGTACCGTGTTCTTCCAGCCTCACATGGATGTCAGGAGACATCCCCTTCGGCAATAAAAAACGACGCATCCATTCGTATTTAAACCGTGGGTAGGCGAGTACGGCGCACTCACCTTCCCATTCGGTTGTTATATGTCCACAGCGGACCGGAACAGCGTCCAACAGACTTACTTTTCCTTCGGGTATTTCCATCATACGGTATCCGCTTTTCCTATTATTTCTGAATATTAGGCTCTTCCAGCTTATAACCATACTTCTTGTCTGCCTTCTTCAGCAGTAGAGCCACTATAAGGGACAAGCAGGCAATACCGGTAAAAATGCACATAGGCACCGTATAGTCATACATATTCGTTCCATCTGGTTTCTTGCCGGATATACAATAGGCATCAAGCACCCACCCTATCAATGTAGGAATACCCCAAAGACCGATATTCTGGATAAAGAAAATCAATGCGTATGCCGTACCCAACTGGCTTACCGGGAATATCTTGGCCACAGCCGGCCACATGGCAGAAGGTACCAGCGAGAAAGCGATACCCAAAATTATCATCAGCACAATAGCTACCAGCCAATAGTTTATATCGGGAATAGCATAAATGAAATGCACACATATCAGCATGGCCGAGCCCAGCAGCATGATAGATGCGGACTTGCCCCGCTTGTCAATGAAACCACCAAAGACCGGAGTCAGAATCAGCGCTCCCAATGCCGGAAGTCCGGCAAATGTACCGGCCACATTCTCATTGATACCGTATTTGATAATCATCAACTCGGAAGCAAACTTCTGGAATGGGAATACACAAGAGTAGAACAATACACACAGCAATGCTATCAGCCAGAAACCGGGATTGACCAGAATATTCTTCACATCCTTAAAAGAGAACTTCTCTTCCTCATCTTCCGTACCGGCAGCAATGGCAGCAGCTTCCATCTGTTTGTCCAGCTTCTTGTCCATCACTGCAAAGATGAAGAAAGCAATCATACCGCCCAACAACAGAACCAAACCCAACAACACCGGTGTGGAAATACCGAAAGCGCGGGCCAAAGGAATGGCTACGGCATAACCGGCTTGCGAACCGATACGTGCTAAAGCGACTTGTACCCCCATAGCCGTGGCAAGCTCTTTCCCCTTAAACCACTTGGCTATGATTTTGGAAACTGTAATACCGGCGACCTCCGCTCCTACTCCAAAAATGGAATAACCGGCAAAAGCAACAAACACACCCGTTTTATAGCCAAATATTTCATTGATTCCGAATAAAGTCGCGTCGGCACCGGCAAGTCCCGTCATTGCATAGTATTCAAGTGCTGTACCACCTACCATCAGGATAGTTGCCAGCTTTCCGGTGAAACGGATACCAAAGCGGTCGAGGATTAATCCTCCCCAAATCAACATCAAGAAAAAAACATTCAGAAAACTATAACCACCGGTAAAGAATCCGAAATCGGTACTCGACCAAGCCAAGTCCGTTTCCAACATTGTCTTCAACGGTGCTACCACGTCGTTTACATAATAAGCTGCCATCATCGTAAAGGCAACAATCACCAATGCCCCCCAACGGGTAGCCTTGGAATCATTCAATTTAAGTTTGAGTTGTTCTGTCATTGTACTATTTGGATTTCAATTTATTAATCAGATTGCATAAATTGCTGACAAAGGTAAATAAATACTTCATCAAAACGAAAAAAGGCTGACACCTTTTCAGTATCAACCTTTCTCTTATTTTTCCAAGCGGGAGTCATCCGCAATATCCTTATCTTATTCTGCTGCAGGGGCTTCTGCTGCAGGAGCAGGAGCTTCAGCCGGAGTTGTAGCTGCAGGGGCCTCCGATTGCGGAGCTTCTGTACCTACGGGCATGTTATAAGGATTAGTTTTTTCTTCTTGTTGCGCCTGTTCCAGAATCACATCACCGCCCTTGCCTGTGGAAGAAGGAATAGTGTAAGCAGAAACAATACTGAAGACTACCATGACAGCTGCCAGAGTCCAGGTTGCTTTTTCCAAAAAGTCCGTAGTCTTGCGCACACCCATAATTTGGTTGGATGATGAAAAGCCTGATGCCAGACCACCTCCTTTAGAATTTTGAATCAATACAATGAAGCACATCAGCACAGATGCAATCAGCATTAAGATAACTAATAATAAATACATTTTGTTATTTTGATTTAGCGTTAATAATCAATTTCTCCAAAAATCTGATTTGGTCTGCAAAGTAAGCATTTTTTTTTGGATAATTCAAACTTAATTTTTTAATAATTTCAAGCGCCTTGTCATATCGGTGCTGTTTTATATAGATTTTGGCTAAAGTTTCCGTAAAACAGCTATCGTCCAACTCTTCCGTTACCGGCGATACTGAGGGTTCTTCCTCTTCTTCAGTCTCTTCCTCCTTCTCTACAAGAAACTCCCTTCTCGTATCCGAGGCATCCGAAGACTCACTCTTTTGGATAAAGTCATCTATCAATTCATGCCCGCGCAGTTTAGGCACTTCCGACTCATCTTCTGCATCCACACCGGGTTCTTCCTGCATTAAATAGGCCGTATAATCCACCGCATAATCCAGCTCCGTATGCTGTGAATGCTCTTCGGGAACAGTAGCCAGAAATGCGTCAATCAAGGAAAGGGTACGGTCCACACTCGGCTCTTTCTCCAAATCGCCGGAAAACAGCGACGAGACCTTCCGGGATTTCAAAGTATAGCGGTCACCCTCTATAAAGTAAAACAGCACACGACGGTCTGCCACATACAACACAGCCTTGCGCAACTCCGCGCCAAAGTTGATGTCGTGCAGCAGATAGAGGTTTTTCAGATAGAGCAAACGGAGCGACTGGAAATAAGGATAGCGTGCCACCAATGTGCGAAGCTCGTACAAAGTATCCCTATTCAGCGTCTCGGGATGCTGAATCCATTGTTGCAAATGGGTAGGCGTCATGAGTTTACCAGTTAGCTACAGTTGCATTGAAAATCTGTTCGGCAATGTCTTTCACCATCAAGGTTATCAGCTGGTCCTGCACTTCGGTCAGCAATTTTGAGGAATCATAGGTCTGGAAAGCCGAGAACTGCTGTTCAAAGTCCTCCTCATGGTTCGTGTTATTGGTGTAGCGCACGTTGACAGTCAGCGTCACCTTCACCTTCGAAGAGTAGCCGCTGGCATCCACCGATTCATTATATTGATTGTAGCCGGTTATTTCTCCGTCTATTTCCAGGTCTCCTCCGGAATTCACCAGTTGCAGGCGAGTCTGCTGAATGAACATATCCTTCATTTTCTGGTTAAATTCTGTTGCCAGCGGTGCATATACATACTCTGCCCGGTTCTGGAAATCGGCAATGGAAATCGTTTTTACCTTTGTATAGTCGATAGAGCTTATCGGAGCAAGTCCCAACTTCATACTACATGAATTCACCAGAAATAACAAGCTTACCAACAAGGAAGCAAATGCCGCTTTTTTAATCCAATCCATATTCTTTTATCTTTCTGTATAACGTACGCTCAGAGATATTCAAATCCTGAGCCGCACTCTTACGCTTGCCGTGATGTTTTTCAAGCGCCTTACGTATCATTTCTTTCTCCACTTCATCCAGGGAGAGTGACTCCTCCACATATTCTTCCGTATCCTGGAAATCATCGTCCACCGGAGTAACCGGCTTTACCGAAGGATGTATAATGGTGGGGACACTGGATGTTACCGGAGGTACCACCGCCGGAGTAGCCGGCGTATAGTAGGCCGATGTGGCAACCGCCGGATTGGCTACCGTTCCCCTTTCAGCCATAATCTCATGCACCAACTTTTTCAAGTCCGTTACATCCTGGCGCATATCAAACAGAACCTGGTAGAGAATTTCCCGTTCACTCCCAAAGCTCTTGTCCTCCTTCACTCCAAACAAGGCAGGCAGGCGCTGCATATTGTTCTGCTCAGGCAGATAGCCCTTCAGTATGGATGCATTGATTTCACGATTGGTCTCAATGATGGATATCTGCTCGGTGATATTCTTCAACTGGCGCACATTACCCGGCCATGAGTAGCCCAGCAACACTTGCTTGCCGTCTTCCGTCAGCTGAATGGCAGGCATACGGTACTTTTCTGCAAAGTCCGAAGCAAACTTTCGGAACAGCAGCACCACGTCTTCACCGCGTTCGCGCAATGGAGGGACCTGAATAGGAACTGTGTTCAAACGGTAATACAAGTCTTCACGAAAACGTCCGTCAGCAATGGCTTGTGTCAAGTTTACATTGGTAGCGGCAACAATACGCACATCGGTCTTTTCCACCTTAGAAGAACCTACTTTGATGAATTCACCGCTCTCGAGCACACGCAACAAGCGTGCCTGGGTAGGCAAAGGCAATTCGCCGACTTCATCAAGGAAGATTGTTCCGCCGTTGGCCTCACCGAAATACCCCTTCCGTTCGCCGATAGCCCCGGTAAATGCGCCCTTCTCATGACCGAACAGTTCCGAGTCAATCGTCCCTTCGGGAATGGCTCCACAGTTCACGGCAATGTACTGTCCATGCTTGCGCCGGCTGTACTGGTGTATTATCTGCGGAAAGCTCTCCTTTCCCACACCACTCTCTCCGGTAATCAGTACAGACAAGTCGGTGGGCGCTACCTGGATAGCGATATCAATGGCACGCATCAGCGCTTCATTGTTGCCGATAATGCCGAAACGTAATTTTACTTGTTGTATTTCCGCTTTTGTCATTCTACAAATCTTCTTCTACACTATCGAGTTTCAGTTTGTCGCTATCGTCACGTTTCTCGTAATATTGCTTGCGCAGCGGATTTGCATGTGCCTCTTTCTCACGCTGGCGGTTACGGAACACATCTATTGCCACATAGATAGCCTGCCGAAATGAATCTTCAGAGGCGATTCCTTTCCCGGCAATATCGTAGGCCGTGCCATGAGCAGGCGAAGTGCGTATCACCGGCAAGCCGGCAGTATAGTTCACGCCCTCGTCCATAGCCAATGCCTTGAACGGTGCCAGCCCCTGGTCGTGATACATGGCCAGGATACCATCAAAATGGGTAAAGTTATCTGAGCCCATAAACCCGTCTGCCGGATAAGGACCATAGCAAAGCATACCCTTAGCAGCCATTTCGTTGATGGCCGGAATGATAATCTCCTGCTCTTCAGTTCCCAGCAATCCGCCGTCTCCTGCATGCGGATTCAGCGAAAGCACTGCAATACGCGGTGCGCTGATAGCAAAATCCTGCTTCAAGGAGCGGTTGAATATCTTCAGTTTTTCTTGTATCAGTTCTTTGGTGATGCTTCCGGCTATCTCTTTAACGGGAATATGTCCGGTCACCAATGCTACCCGGAAGTCATCTTTCATCAGAATCATAAGGGCCTTCTCGCCATCTCCCAATTTTTGCTCTATATACTCCGTATGTCCGGGGAAGGCAAACTCCTCCGACTGGATGGTATGCTTGTTGATGGGAGCTGTGACAATCACGTCTATCATTCCCTCCTTATATTCCTCAATGGCTTTTTCCAGTGCACCAAGTGCAGCTTTACCAGCTTCAACGTCAGGTTTAGAGAACTCAACCTTTACTTCATCATCCGTACAGTTCACTACACTCAAGCGATTGGGAACCGCTTCGGAGGCGGAGTTGACGATACTGAAATTGGTAGACAAGTCCAATGATTTACGATGATAAGCTGCCACTTTAGGCGAACCGTAGATAATCGGCGTACACAATTCCAGCATCACCGGGTCTGCAAACGTCTTTAAAATCACTTCATACCCTACACCATTAATGTCGCCTTGTGTAATGCCGACTCTTATTTTGTTGTCTTCCATTTTTATTACTTATTATTAGTAGTATCTTTTGCGGTTACGCCTACCGGAATTTCCGCACCTTCCAGCTTGCTGCCAGGCAGTTTCAAGGTATAGAGCGAAGCCTCCATCTGACGTACCAGATTACGTTTCATTTTATCAGGTGAATAAATAAATATTTCAGATACGATAATACGCTGATTGGCTTTGTCCAAACGTACATGCGATACGAACGGACCGCCCATGAAGTCACCCTTTATGCGCCACAAGCCGCGGGCCTCCAATGCATAGTCTCCCTGCACACTGATAGGGCGTACATCGGTCATCAGAGAATCCGTCGACATATACATGCCTTCACGGGCACCAGGGATGTTAGCCTTCATCACGGAATCGCGTTTATGAACAAAATATTCTTTAGTAAACGTATCCTTATCCGTATAAGGATAAGAGTAGATTACAAAGTTCTGGTCGCCGGTAGCTGCATTCGTACCTGCCCAGAAGAAGTTCTCACCCTCCTTGGTAGATGTCAGTTCGCCCGGCACCCATACATCGCAATCGAACTGGCTTTTCACCTTCGTTGCTATATAGTCGCTATGCTTGTCCTTCAATACTGAAATCTGACGATTCATTTCCGCATGGGTAAAGAAATCGATGATTACCTGCCTATTCTCCTCCACAAATTTCTCGAACGAAGCCTCGTCCGGTGCCTGAATAGTGAGAATAGACTGAGGAGCAGCATATACATTCCTTGCATACTTGAATTTAGGCTGGGTATAGAGGTCCTTGTTCACATCGACAATAATGATATTGCGAATCAGTTTTAAAGTGGCATCATAATTGGAAGGGGCAGTATACATGATTCGGAATGAACGTTCTGACTGGGGAAGCCCCGGAACATCAGAATCAAGCACATCGAAAAGCGCCCTACCGGCAGGACGTTCCCACAAGCCGGGCTCCACCACTACCAGAACTTCATACGCACGACCACTGGAGGTCGGAGTAAACACACCCTTTTTACCACCACCGCAAGCGGAAAAAAGTGTCAGTACGAGAACCATACTTAAATAAAACAAGTGCTTTCTCATATCTCTATCATTTTAGTTTTTCACAAAGCTACGAAGAATGCGTAATATCCTCCCTACCTAAGTTAATAATTTATATTAATTCTTCTTTATTCTCCTCCTGCTTGGCAGTGGACAACATGCCACAAGCGGCAAATATATCCTCTCCACGCGATGACCGTATAGTGGTAAACAGACCGTGCGAAGTCAGATAATCACGGAACGCAGTCATGGTTTCCATATCAGCCCCTTCAAGATTCACTCCAGGTATGGCATGAAAACGAATCAGGTTAATCCGGCAGTCCAGCCCGCGTAGCAGCTTCAGAAGTTCCTTTGCATACGGTAACGAGTCATTCACTCCTTTGAAAACAATATATTCAAAAGATAGTCTGCGCTGTTTGCTAAAATCATAGTTTCTTAACAATTCCACAATCTCCGTGATGGAGAACGCCTTCTCTGCCGGCATCAGTTCGCGGCGTTGCAAAGGTATCGGCGAATGAAGGCTGATAGCCAGATGGCAGTCCGATTCCTCAATAAAACGCTGCAAGCCCTTCTTCAATCCCACAGAAGAAAGTGTAACACGCTTGGGACTCCACGCATACCCATAAGAGGCGGTCATTATTTCCAGCGCTTTCAATACCTCGTCCAGATTATCAAGTGGTTCACCCATGCCCATCATTACCACATTGGTAAGCTTGTCCCTTTCGGGCAACGAATTGATTTGATTAATAATCTGGTTGGATGTCAGATTGGCAGTAAAACCTTGTTTGCCGGTCATACAGAACTTGCAATTCATCTTACAGCCCACCTGAGAGGAGACACAAAGCGTAGCCCGGTCTTCGTCGGGTATATAGACAGCTTCCACGAAATGCCCCTCGCCTGCCCGGTACAAGTATTTCACCGTACCGTCTACAGAGCGCATGGCATCTACCGGCGCTTCGGCACCTACCTCATAGATTTCTTTCAGCAATTCCCGATGCTTCAACGAAAGATTGCTCATTTCGTCTATAGAAGTCACCTTCTTGTCATACAGCCAGGAAGCTATCTGCTTGGCAGAGAAACCGGGCATTCCCAGATTCTTCACCACATTCTGCAATTCAGAGAGCGTCAAGCCCAATAGAGGTCGTTTCTGCATATCGTTTTTCATTAAAACAAAACTCTTTCAAGAATGCAAAGGTAGGAATAAAGTTGCACAAAGACAACGGAGAGTATAGAAAATGAAATGTACAGAGAATGAAAAAGCCGCCCGGAAATACCGGACGGCTTTTCAATATGTTTTTTTATTCTTAGAAGAATAAATAACGTTGGTCTTTTACGTTGGCTTTCAGATACAAGTCACTGATGAACTGGCTTGCCATGCGTGCGTGCATGTTAGCCAAGTTAGCCTCTTCAGTTTCCTTGTTGAATGTTTCGTTCAGTTTCTCTTTTGCATAAGGTTGCAGAACGAATACACCACCATTACCCTTGATAGGAGCACTCAGCTTGTTCACTTCGGCAATAGAAGCGTATGCGCCTACCAGAGGTTCGCTGCTACGCAATGCCGGGATATAGGCAGGAGCAGAGAAAGTAACGTGCTTTACAGAATCACTAACAGCATTTGCCATATTCTTGTACTGCTCGAACGAAGTTGCATTGGCAGCCTTCATATCAGCCATAATCTTCTCTGCTTTCTTATCACGGAGAATTTCAGCTCTCAACTGGTCCTTTACCAAAGCCAGTGGGCGATAACCTTCAGGAACAATACTTGCAACACCTACTACCAGCATACGGTCGCTCTCGCCACATTCGTACAAACCGGAAACTTCACCGGCCTTTGCCTCAAACGCCCATTTCAAAGCATCTTTGGTACCTCTGATACCACCGATACCATGTTCAGAGCTGTACAAGTCGGCTCTATCCAACAACTTATAACCGGCATCTTCCGCATTGGCAATCATTTTCTCTAAAGTATTGTTTGCAGCGATAAACTGGCTGAATTCATTGTATGCCTTGCTGTAAGTTTCCTTACTGAATTCTACCGGACGCTTGATAACGGCTACCTTATATTTATCCTTGACAGCCTTCTTGTTGGTTACCTGCAAAATGACATTTGCTTGTCCCAACGCCAGATTGGTCAGTTCGTTCTGTCCCAAAGTAGTGACAGCAGTAATATATTTCAAGTTGTCACCGTCAATCTGTGCGCCTTCGTAGTTAGCTGAAGAGATCCAGGTAGGCTCACCGGTCTGACCGTACTTCTTCGCAATTTCAGCAAAGCTGGCACCACCCTTAATAGCATTGTAGATGCTGTCGGCTAAAGTCTTCGTCTTTTCAGCATCTTCGGCAACTACCTGAATCTGACGGAACTCGATAGAGTCCGGCATAGCAGCAGTAGCCAATTTCTTGAAAGAGTTAAGAGTATTGTCCGATACGTTATAATAAGGTCCGAATACACCACCCACCGCAACAGAGTCCAAACGGGCTGTCACATCAGCAGGCAGAGACTTAGTAGTGTAGAACAAGTCTGTATAAGGAGCTTCGGAACCGGTAGAACGGATAAAGGTAGTATAGTCAGAAGGATTGGCAGTAAGTTGTTCAGTGTATTCTTCCATTTCCTTCTGGAGAGCAGCTCTGTCTTCTGCACTTGCAGTAACTTGCACATCAATGAACTTGATATTGCGAGTTTCCACATATTGCTTGAACTGTTCTTTCTTCTTGTCGTATGCAGCCTTCAAATCAGAATCCTTGATAACGATGGTAGAGTCAACGATAGAAGAATAGGGAACTGCAGCAAGCAGCAGGTCTGACTGCTCTACTCTTGCATCAAAAGCGTCCTGAGCTTCTACCGGGTTGGAGAAAAGGGATTTTGTAATCAAAGCTTGATACTTCTCCTGAAGACGTGCCTGGATAAGGGACTTTTCGAGGAAAGACCAGAACTTGTACATGGATTCATAGTATTCTGCATATTGTGAAGGCATCTGTGCCTTATTCATTTTTGAATAGTCCACCAAGAACTTCTTCAACATATCCTTATCAAACGCACCGGTCTGAGGATTACGGAACGGAGTCTGTTGCAGCATCGGATGCACACCGGCATTAATGATAGCCTGAATCTCAGCCTTCGATACAACCAGACCGAGTTTCTTTGCTTCCTTTTCAATCAGCTTATTATTGACGTATGTTCTCCATACTTCATCTTTGATTTGGTTTGTCTGCTCATCGCTCAATGCACTGTTGCCACTGGAGAACTTGATGACTTCTGTATATTCTTCTACCAATGCTTGAAAATCCTGAGCGGAAATTGATTCCCCGTTCACTTCACCTACGTCTTGTGACTGGTGTGGCTGAAGCACTTTCCACGCGTCACCTGCGATGAAAGCAAACAGCGCCAAACCAATAACAATCACCAATAAAGGTCCTTTAGACCGAATGTTTTGTAATGTTGCCATTTTAGTTAATATGATTTATTTGTTTATTATTATTTTCCTAACATGTTCATTTTAGCGCACGAAGATACAAAAAATGCTAATACGCATCCATTTATTCTTTAAAAAATTACGCCTAAATGAAATTATTCAATGACTTTCAGTCTTACCAACTCAATTTTAGTGGCTGTTACCTTGATTATTTTAAACTGATAATTATCCACTTCAATCACTTCATGCAGTTTCGGGAAACTTTGATAACGGTTCAAAATCAGACCGCCCACTGTCAGATAATCATCCGATTCCGGCAGGTCGAGCCCGAAAGTCTCATTTACCTTTTCTATTTCCAGACGGGCCGAAAGCACATATTCACGTTCACCCAACTGCTTACACACATAGGATGTGTTATCATGCTCATCCTCAATATCGCCAAAAATTTCTTCCACCAAATCCTCTAAAGAGACGATACCCGCCGTACCACCGAATTCGTCCACCACTACAGCAATCGTTTTTTTCTGTTGCATGAACAGTTTCATCAGTTTGTGGGCCGACATCGTTTCGGGTACAATAGGCACTTCCTTCACGTTATTCCTCCAGTCCACCGGATTCCTGAACATCTCCGACGAGTGAATATATCCCACCACATTATCTATATTTCCATCATATACTATGATTTTGGAAATACCCGACTCCACAAAAAGACATTTCAATTCTTCCAATGTAGTGGTCAGATCTACAGCTACCACCTCTGTACGCGGTACAATACAGTCGCGTATCTTTATATTCGAAAAGTCAAGCGCATTTTGGAATATCTTTACCTCTGCATCCAGTTCTTCTTCACTTTCCGCATTCTCTATGCTCGACTGGATGAAGTAATCCAAATCCACTTTGCCAAAAGCCTTGGCCGACGCCTCCTTGTTTACTTTCATCCCAAATATCCGAAGGAACAGATACGACAATCCCGATGCAAACTTTGAAACAGGAAACAGAATGACATAACATATGAATAAAGGAATGGCACATACCCTCAGCATCAGATTGGGATTGATTTTAAACAAAGTCTTCGGCAAGAACTCACCGGTTACCAAAATAATAAGAGTGGAAATTACAGTCTGCACCAACACCATTACAAAATGATTGGAAATAATTCCGGCAAGAAGATTCACCTCTATGATTTGTGCCATCAAGATACCATAAATGACAAGCGCGATGTTATTACCCACCAGCATGGTCGAGATGAAGTTATTCGGGTTGCGAAGGAAATAGGAAATGATACCGGAAGTGACGCCTGACTTCCTTTCCATCTCAAAGCGCAGTTTATCTACGGAAACAAAGGCAATCTCCATTCCTGAAAAGAAAGCAGAGAAAGCCATGGTTATCAATAAAAAAATAACGGTATCCATTTTATCAATTTATGGTATCAGTCTGCAAGCTGTCTGCTGCGGCAGTCTCCTCGTCAACATAGAAGATACCCTCCGGCTTGCGAATCGTGTAAACAGTCATCTGCTGATTGGATTCAAAGCCATGTCCCGTAATGATACGGTCAGGCTGCTCGATACGGATAAACTCATCCGAATAAATTCTTTGTGCCCGCTGGTCCCAATACAGCAGCTCTGTATCAAACTGCTCACCTTTCAAATTCTGTATATGCACATTCCCCATCAGTTTCCACAACTCCTCCTTATTAAAGAAGTAGGCTGTATCAGCCTTGATACTTGCCTCCACTTGGAAGATAGAGTCGAACTTCTCCAAATAGACCCCCTTTTCAAAAGCCCAGTAAGGAGGATTCTTCCGGTCAAAGACCAGCCACTCTTCCGTATTGATGCGGTAACGCGTTACACCGGAATCAGAAACCAGTGTAGTCACCCCGCGGGTATCCATCACTGCCATAGAGTCACGCTCGGTAATGGCATCTCCCAGCTCCTTCTTCTTCCCGGAACACGAAGAAAATAAAAGAAGCATAACCATTGCCCCAAGGACAATGGTTATGCTCGCATTTTTATGATAAACAATGTTGATGGGTTGTAGCAACATGATTTTATCTGATAGTTGTAGATTCACCTATCCATCCACCGATAGTGATACGGTCACCAGCTTTGTAACCCAACATAAAGAGGTCTTTAGCCTGGGGAGTGTGGCGGGAATAAGTACTAATCAATTCGTTAGCACGTTCTGTAACTGAAGGATCTACAGCTTTAGCTCTCTGCAGCTTGTCAATTACTACAAAGTAAGTACACTTATTCAGAGCAGGCTCATCGGTCCAGTTAGGATTGGAGCCGTAAAGCTGTGCCAGTAAAATATAAGGCTCTCCATAGTTCTCCTTAAAGCTCATAGCCTTTTGGCAGTAGCTTCTTGCCTGAGAGAGTTTCTTGGCCTGCATCAAGGCTGCGGCAGTAGCGTATGCCATTTCAGCCTTCTTGTCATTATCTGTTTCTTTAGCCAATGCTTCATCAAAATACTTCACGGCATTGTCATAGTCACCTTTCTTATAGTACATGTATGCTACACCTACAGCTGCATCGGCAGTCGGGTCAATCTGATACATGTACTCAGATGCCTTGAAGTAAACGTCGCTTTCGTTGCACTTCATCAATTTCAGGATGTTCAATGCCTTCTTCAAGAAAGCGGAGTCAGTCTTGCTTGCTTCCACCTTAGGACCATAGATATTCTGCAAAGATTCACAATCAGCTACACCACTCTGAATGAACATGGCCACGAGGTTATCCTTGATAGCTTGCAAGTTAGCCTTCTTAGCTTCCTTGGTTTCAGCAGCAAGTGCGTCATCTGCATACTTGGAAGCATCAATATAATCCTGGAAGAACTGGTCGGTATGATTATCATCAGCCTTTACCTTCTGCATGGAAGTATCCAGGAAATAGTGCAACACCGCACCTTTGGAACCACCCTTTTCAGCTTGAACAGATTCTTTCAGCCAATTGTAAGCTGTATTAAGGTCCGGAGTAGGAGCAAACTGAAGATAATCCACAGCTTTAGCGCCCAAGGCATCAGCTACACTCGGCACGCCCTTCATTCCCTTACTAATGAATTCAGGAATGTACTTCATTCTCAAATCATATACATCCATCAACTCATCAAAATACTTCTTGTAATCAGCAGAATTTCTATCCTTAATCTGACTCAAGAAACCTACTAAAATCTTCTGAGCATCTGTAAATGTGTAATACCGCAGTGTAGGACAATCCTTCAATACAGCCATACAAGGAGCGTATGCATCCTTAAAGTTACCAGCTCTCACTGCTTCATGAGAGATACTACTGTTCGAATTACAATTTTCAGTCTGTGCGAAAGTGCTGGTCACTCCACCCGAAAGGAGCAAGACAGCCACAAGCATCTTAATTTTCATTGTATTTAAATTTTAGTTGTTATATTTTTTGTCTATTCAATTTCCATTAATCCACTTTACGCTTGAAGAACCAGCGTTCGTTAAAGGTTACTCCGATACAAATGCGCAATGTATTTTCGTTCAAGAACGCTGCCTGGGTTCCTTTGGTTCGCACATATTGCGCAGAAAGGCTCAATACGGAACGGGTTCTCGGTATGGGTAATCCAAAACCGGCAGTAACACCATATTCATCAGCGGCACGTACACCGTCTATCTTATAATAAGGTTTGGAATAATAAGCTCCCAAACGATACTTCACATGAGACAAATAACTTCTTCCCATAGGATTCGGCAGATACTCTGCACCAACGGATATTCTTCCACGATCGCAAAACGCCTCGTCATTGTTCATATAGCTCACTTTGCTCCAATTCTGGAACATCACATCCGCTCCTACCGTCAGACGATTGTCGTACACATACGTCACACCTGCACCAAATGTTGTCGGAATGCCGCAAGTAACAATAGTGTCCCTCGTTGCCGATGTAGCTCCCGTATTACTATTACCAGTCTGCGTAACTTCGTACGCATCGTTATTCAAATCATGTCCCGGAGAAAAGACGACTCCCAACGTTGCAACATGCTTTTTCCCAAACTGGTGGGTGTACTGCGCTCCAAAATCCAACTTATAACTCTTTACAGCCACATTAGACTGTATTGTAATAGGAAATACACTTGAACTGGACGGAAAGGTTTCCGCAGCGGTTCTTGTTATATCTCCCCAAAGATACGAAAAATTCGCACCGACAGAAAGATTTTTAATTATTTTAAAGCCTGCACCTAAATAAAGCTGATGCAGACCTCCTTCTCCCGAATAGCTTACCGTCGTAGATTTGTCTGGGAATTCCGTATCTTCCCGGTACTCTCCCATGCTGTATCCCACATTCGAATAAGGCAACAATCCCAAGCTTATGGCAGCCCATTTACTTGCACGAAACTGCATCGTGATGTAATCAAAACTGGAATTCTTGGCATTTCGTTTCAGAGTACCGTTACTGAGGTTTGTATTCTGTAAAGAGACTGCTCCATCAAAGATAAAAGTCAGCGAATCTACCGCCGTATAGGATGCTGGATTAGCGAAGTTTGTCTGATACTTGTCTCGTAAACCATAGGCAATACCACCCATCGCCCTGCTGTTACTTGAGCCTTGTTCAGATAACTGTCCATATCCATATCGTGTATAGGGAGAATTTGTATTATTTTGAGCGACTGCCGCTCCTGATAATATCGTGAGCAAGAGCACTAACAGTGTTTGTCTATAGCCTGTCATTATTATAGTTTAAAATTCTATTTAATCCTTTCAACACTAAAAATCTGTCTGCAAAGATGATACTTTTTAAGTTTGTATCAAAAGAAAAATCATCCCCGCCCGTTAAAAAAACCAAAAGTTCAGGATATTTATGCTTCATAGCCGTAACGTAACCTGAAATTTCATATTCAATACCCTTCAGTACTCCGGCACGGATAGCTGTATCGGTATCCTTCCCCATGGGCACCATCCGCCCCTCAAGAGCCACCATTGGAAGCCGTCCGGTAAACTGATGAAGCGCCTTGAAACGCATCTGCAGGCCGGGAGAGATATTCCCGCCATGATAGCGGGCAGCAGCATCAACAAACTCATAAGTGATACAGGTACCGGCATCAATCACCAGTATATCCCTGCCAGGAAATTGCTCATTGGCTCCTACCACCGCCGCCATACGATCATACCCCAGCGTCCGGGGAGTTTCATAGAGGTTTTCTACCGGAAGAGAAGTCTTTTCATTGAGCCACAGAATGGGGACAGCCATATCTTCCAGTTGCGACAACACCTCTCTACTCAAATCAATGACAGTAGCCACTATCGCTTTTTCAATCGTATATGTACGGCATACTTCAGGCAACCGTTCCAACGTCAGATTGGAGTCATACACCACCTCCACGATACGTTCACCATCAAACACCGCCATCTTGGCGATTGTATTTCCTATATCAATAATGAGATTCACCGTATTGCATAAATTTAGCGGCGCAAAGATATAACATTAATATTGAAATTCAGCAGAAACCATCTCTTTATTAGAAGAACAACTGCACAAGAATTCTTATTCACATCCACACCAAACAACCACAATGCCACTTTTACATTCTGTTGAGATTTATTAAAGCCGCAACATCATACCACAACCACCTGATTATCAATACAACTAAATGCGCTACATTCAGTATACGACTGAGCCCTATTCAGTATACGATTGAATGGCATTCAGTATACGACTGAATCAGGTTCAATATACCACTATTTCTTGCACCCGTATCGTTTGTAAATAGAAAATACCTACCACTCGTACTCGACAGTTGATTCAAAACAACCAATAATGCGAATTAAGAATTGTATCAAGTTCATAATTAAAAAAGATTCTTCGGACACAGATGACCGGAATAACGCGAATAACCGCTTTAGTTCCTAATCACAAATTGGGATAATATTAGTTTTTTCCGTAAGTTTGCAGCATGAAACGAAGCCTACTTATACATATATATATAGTAATCTTTTTCTTCTGTTTGCCTTCAGCAAATGCCCAGGTGACACAACAGCAAAAGACTGCTGCAACAGACTCCGTACGCGTCAGCCTACTGACTTGCGCTGCAGGAGGAGAGATTTATTCCCTATTCGGACACACTGCCATACGGTACGAGAACTATACACGTGGCATTGACGCCGTCTTCAATTACGGCATGTTCAACTTCAACGCCCCTAACTTCATCTTCCGTTTTGCCTTGGGAGAAACGGATTATCAACTTGGAGTAACCGATTATGAGCATTTCGCCGCCGAATACAACTATCTGGGACGCGATGTCTGGCAACAAACGTTAAATCTAACAGAAGAGGAAAAAGAACGCCTGATAGCACTATTGACAGAGAACTACCGCCCTGAAAACCGAGTATACCGCTACAATTTTTTCTACGACAATTGTGCCACCCGCCCGCGGGACCAGATAGAGCGTGCCATCAACGGCACTCTGCAATACGCTGACAATATGACTGCTAACAGTACGGGAATCTCTTTCAGGGATTTGCTGCATAAATACAGTGAAGGCCATTTGTGGTCACGTTTCGGCATGGACCTATGCATGGGCAGCAAAGCAGACGAGCCCATCAACCGGCGGCTGGCAATGTTCGTCCCCTTCTACATGCAGGAGTATTTCAATAAAGCGCAGATTGTGGACAAAGAAGGACAAACACGGCCACTGGTTGCTAAAGAAGAAAAAATCGTAATAACGGGTAAAACACCAGCCGACTTCGTCAGCGGAGGCATCACACCGATGCAGTCGGCTTCGCTATTACTGATACTTGTAGCAGGCATCAGCATTTACGGCATACGAAGAGGGAAAACTCTCTGGGGCATAGACCTCATACTCTTTTTGATTGCCGGAATGGCCGGATGTATACTGGCATTTTTAGCACTATTCTCACAGCATCCGGCAGTAAGTCCCAATTATATATTATTTGTATTCCATCCATTTCACCTTTTCTGCCTTCCATTCATGCTATCCAGGGTACGAAAAAGGGAAATAAGCCGCTATATGCTGGTTAATTTTGCAGTTTTAACACTTTTTATAGGGCTTTGGACAATAATTCCGCAGAGAATTCCGCCAGCAGTATTACCTTTGGCACTGTGTTTGCTAATACGTTCTGCAAGCAACCTCATTCTAACATACAAACGAAGGTAATGAAAAAAGGACTGATAACTTCCATACTCGCACTTACATTCAGTGGTCTGCAAGCCCAACCGCTGCCTGCCTCCCCAAAGCTGGTGGTAACATTGACCATTGACCAATTGCGTACAGACTATATGGAAGCATTTTCATCCTTATACGGAGAAAAGGGATTTAAGCGCTTACTGCGTGAAGGTAAAGTATTCCGTCAAGCAGAATTCCCTTTTTGCGGAACGGACCGAGCCTCGGCCATTGCCGCCATCTATACCGGAACAACACCGTCCATGAACGGTATCATTGCAGAGCAGTGGCTGGATGCAGGTACACTACGCCCCATAAACTGTGTAGAAGACCCCAACTTCATGGGCAACTATACCGACGAAAGCACTTCCCCCTCCCAATTACTGACCTCTACTATTGCCGACGAGCTGAAAATAGCTACCCGCAACAAAGGTCTGGTCTATGCCATCGCGCCTTTCCGTGATGCCGCCATATTGGGTGCCGGACACGCGGGGAACGGTGCTTTCTGGCTTAATAACAATACCGGGAAATGGTGCAGTACGACTTATTATAATGAATTTCCGTGGTGGCTGAGCCAATACAACGACCGGAAATCTCCTGACTACCGTATCAAGGATATGGTATGGACACCTGCACTTCCTTTTACCAACTATACATTTCTGCCCGAATGGCGCAACGAGCCATTCAAATACAAGCTGGATGGTGAACGGACAAACAAGTTCCGCCGCTTGATAACCAGCCCTTTCATCAATGAGGAAGTCAACCTGCTGACCGAAGAGCTGCTGAATAAGAGCACTATCGGACAAGATGACGTGCCCGACCTATTATCGCTGACTTACTACGCAGGAAATTATAACCACCGAAGTACGCAGGAATGTGCCATGGAAATGCAAGACACCTACGTGCGACTGGACCGTAGTATAGCTTCCTTATTAGAGCTCATAGAACGTAAAGTTGGGCTCCACAACGTACTTTTCTGCATCACCTCCACCGGCTATGCCGACCCGGAAGCAGCCGACCCGGGCGTATACCGGATACCGGGTGGTGAATTCTACCTGAACCGCTGTGCCGCCCTGCTAAACATGTACCTCATGGCATCCTATGGCGAGGGACAATATGTGGAAGCTTATTATGACCAACAAATCTATCTCAACCATAAACTTATTGAGAACAAGCAGTTGAGCCTGACTGAAATTCAAGAAAAATCTGCCGAATTTCTGGTTCAGTTTAGTGGCGTGAGCGAAGTATATTCAGCTCATCGCCTGCTTTTGGGCCCCTGGTCACCGCAAATAGAACGTATACGCAATAGTTTTCATCGCAAGCGCTCTGGCGATTTGCTCATTGAAATACTCCCGGGCTGGACTATCATGCAGGAAAATAGTACTGATAACCGTGTAGTACGTACGGCCGATATTCCTGCTCCCCTCATTTTATTGGGAGGAGGAATGAAGGCTGAAACCATCCGTACCCCCATCAGTATTGACCGCATTGCCCCTACCTTGGCAAGTGTAATGCGCATCCGCGCCCCTAATGCAAGTACAGCATCTCCCCTTGACTTTTGATTCTAAAATAATCTGTGCAAATCTGGATAATCTGTATAGAAATCAGTAACTTTGCACGCTCAACTAACTCAGCAATAATAATAAAAACAAATATATAATGGGATTTAATGAATTTTTAAGCTCGATTTTCGGCAACAAATCCACACGCGACATGAAAGAAATACAACCGTGGGTGGAGAAAATCAAAGCCGCTTACCCGGAAGTAGCCAAACTCGACAACGACGCCCTACGCGCCAAGACAGAAGAACTGAAAGCCTACATCCACGATTCGGCAGCCGAACAACGCGCCAAAGTGGAAGAACTGAAAGCCAGCGTTGAAGATACCGAACTGGAAAAACGCGAAGACCTCTTCAACCAAATCGACAAAATCGAGAAAGAGATATTGGAGATTTATGAAAAAGCGCTGGACGAAGTATTACCCACCGCTTTCTCTATTGTAAAGGAAACAGCCAAACGATTCTCTGAAAATGAAGAAATAGTGGTTACAGCTACCGATTTTGACCGCCAACTGGCTGCCACTAAAGACTTTGTACGCATCGAAGGCGATAAAGCCATCTACCAGAACCATTGGATAGCAGGTGGTAACGATACTGTATGGAACATGGTACATTATGATGTACAGCTATTCGGTGGTGTGGTTCTACATAAAGGTAAGATTGCCGAAATGGCAACCGGTGAAGGTAAGACATTGGTAGCTACCCTACCGGTATTCCTCAATGCCCTGACTGGTAACGGCGTGCACGTGGTAACAGTGAACGACTATCTGGCAAAACGTGACTCCGAATGGATGGGTCCTCTTTACATGTTCCACGGTTTGAGTGTAGATTGCATCGACAAGCACCAGCCCAACTCTGATGCCCGTCGCAAAGCTTATCTGGCAGATATCACGTTCGGTACAAACAATGAATTCGGTTTCGACTACCTGCGTGACAACATGGCTATCAGCCCCAAAGACCTGGTACAACGCCAACATAATTATGCCATTGTCGATGAGGTGGACTCAGTATTGATTGATGATGCCCGTACTCCGCTGATTATCTCCGGACCGGTTCCCAAAGGCGACGACCAACTCTTCGAACAGCTCCGCCCGCAAGTGGAACGCTTGGTAGAAGCTCAGAAAAAACTGGCTACCCAATATCTGGCCGATGCCAAGCGCCTGATTGCATCAAACGATAAGAAAGACCAGGAAGAAGGCTTCCTCGCTTTGTACCGCAGCCACAAGTGTTTGCCCAAGAACAAGGCGCTCATCAAGTTCCTCAGCGAACAAGGCATCAAGGCCGGTATGCTGAAGACCGAAGAAATCTACATGGAGCAAAACAACAAGCGCATGCACGAGGTGACTGACCCGCTGTACTTCGTTATCGAAGAGAAAATGAACAGTGTGGATCTGACAGACAAGGGCGTAGACTTGATTAGTGGCAATGTAGAGGACCCCACTTTCTTCGTACTCCCTGATATCACCGCGCAACTCTCTGCCCTGGAAAACGAAACAGAGCTAACAGACGAACAGCGCCTTGAAAAGAAGGATGCCCTGATGACCAACTATGCCATCAAAAGCGAACGTGTGCATACCATCAACCAACTGTTGAAGGCATACACCATGTTCGAGAAAGATGACGAATATGTGGTAATCGACGGCCAAGTGAAGATTGTGGATGAGCAGACGGGACGTATCATGGAAGGACGTCGTTATTCTGACGGTTTGCACCAAGCCATCGAAGCCAAGGAAGGCGTGAAGGTAGAAGCTGCCACACAGACTTTTGCCACCATTACGCTGCAGAACTACTTCCGTATGTACCACAAGCTGTCCGGTATGACCGGTACGGCAGAGACTGAAGCCGGCGAATTGTGGGACATCTACAAACTGGACGTAGTGGTTATTCCAACCAACCGCCCCATTGCCCGTATCGACATGAACGACCGCGTTTACAAAACAAAACGCGAAAAATATAAAGCCGTCATCGAAGAGATAGAGAAAATGGTGGCGGCAGGACGCCCCGTACTGGTGGGTACCACCTCTGTCGAAATCTCTGAGATGCTGAGCAAGATGCTTACCATGCGCAAGATCGAGCACAACGTATTGAATGCCAAGCTGCATCAGAAAGAAGCAGAGATTGTGGCTACCGCCGGTTTGAAATGTGCTGTAACTATCGCTACCAATATGGCCGGACGTGGTACCGACATCAAGCTGAGTCCGGAAGTGAAGGCAGCAGGCGGTCTTGCCATTATCGGTACAGAACGCCACGAGTCACGCCGTGTAGACCGTCAGTTGCGTGGTCGTGCAGGACGTCAGGGTGACCCGGGCTCTTCCGTATTCTTCGTATCTTTGGAAGACGATTTGATGCGCTTGTTCTCCAGTGACCGCATTGCCAGTGTAATGGACAAACTGGGTTTCAAAGAAGGTGAAATGATTGAACACAGCATGATTTCCAAATCCATTGAACGTGCGCAAAAGAAAGTTGAGGAAAACAACTTCGGCATCCGTAAGCGTCTGTTGGAATATGACGACGTGATGAACAAGCAACGTACAGTAGTCTACACCAAACGCCGCCACGCTTTGATGGGCGAACGTATCGGCATGGATATCGTGAACATGATTTGGGACCGTTGTGCCAATGCCATTGAAGCGCCCGACTACGAAAACTGCAAGATGGATGTGCTCCAGACACTTGCCATGGAAGTACCTTTCACCGAAGAGGAATTCCGTAATGAGAAGAAAGAAAAACTGGCAGACAAAACTTTTGACGCTGCCATGGAACTCTTCAAACGCAAGACAGAACGTATGGCACAGATAGCCTATCCGGTCATCAAACAAGTATACGAAACGCAGGGACACATGTACGAAAACATACTTATCCCCATCACAGACGGAAAACGTATGTACAACATCTCCTGCAACCTGAAGAGAGCTTATGAGACAGAATGTAAGGAGGTGGTGAAGTCATTCGAGAAATCCATCTTGCTGCACGTCATCGACGAAGCATGGAAAGAAAACCTGCGCGAGCTGGACGAGCTGAAACACTCCGTGCAGAATGCAAGTTACGAGCAGAAAGACCCGCTACTGATTTACAAGCTGGAATCTGTGAACTTGTTTGATGCCATGGTGAATAAGATTAATAATCAGACTATCTCTATCTTAATGCGTGGACAAATCCCGGTACAAGAGGCTCCGGCTGAAGCCCCTGAGGCTCCCCAGGCTCCCCGCCAAGTAGAGGTGCGCCAGGCTGCTCCGGAACAACGCCAGGATATGAGCAAGTATCGCGAACAGAAGGTTGATTTGAATGACCCGAACCAGCAGGCCGCTGCGGCACAAGATACACGTGAACAACCAAGACGCGAACCTATCCGTGCCGAGAAGACCGTAGGACGCAATGATCCTTGTCCTTGCGGAAGCGGTAAGAAATACAAAAACTGCCACGGAAGGAATGCATAAAGCAAAGCTATAAAATGATAAGGCGATAGGGTGATAAGATGATACCGTCAGGTATCTTTTATCACCCTATCACTTTTTCTCCTACCACATTATCACATTTTTTATTCGTTCCAGCTTTTGAATATTCAGCTAAAAGAGTACTTTTGCTCCGAAGAACAAAACCAAAGACTATGACCAAATATCACTATTGTCTGTTATTGATGGGTTCTCTGCTGTTAGGCAGCTGTCAGAGTGTAGAACAACTGTCCATTGATTACATGCTGCCGGCAGAAGTCAGTTTCCCGGCAACATTGAAACGTGTGGCTGTTGTCAACAACATGCCAAACGTACCGGACAACAAACTCATCATCAGTGAGGAAGAACAGAAAAAAAGCGAGAATGAGGTGGCACGCCTCACCAACTACTACAATGGAGACGCCGCAATAACAACCGAATCTCTTGCAGAGGCCCTTGCCAACGAAAACTACTTTGAAGAGGTTGTGATATGCGACTCTGCCCTCCGGAGTAAAGACATCAATCCCCGCGAAAGCACATTATCGAGAGATGAAGTACTGGAACTTACACAGAATTTGGACGTAGATTTCCTGATAGCCCTGGAAAACATACAAATGCGTTCCAATCGCAAGATAAGTTATATGCCCGACTGGGGTGTGTTCCTCGGCACAGTGGATGTAAAGGTATATCCTACCGTCAGAATATATTTACCTAACCGCAAAGGTCCTATGGTGACCATCAACAGCAATGACAGTATTTTCTGGGAAGAGGCAGGAAATGGTGAAGCGTCAGTACGTTCCCGCCTCATCAGCGAAGAAGACATGGTGAAGCAAGCATCTGAATTTGCAGGAACGGTTCCGGTAAGACATCTACTCCCCTATTGGAAAACCAGTAACCGCTATCTCTTCAGTGGTGGTTCTGTAAATATGCGTGACGCAGCCGTATATGCCAAAGAAGAAAATTGGAGTAAAGCAGTAGAGCTCTGGAAGCAGACCTACGAAACAAAAAAAGGAAAACAGAAAATGTATGCAGCCTATAACACCGCTTTGGGCTACGAAATGCAAGACAGCATAGATACTGCCTTGGAATGGGCATTAAAAGCGCAAACCCTTGCCCGTGAGAAAAGCAAGACAGACAAAAAAGAGACAGGCGAAATACATGATGGAACCATCTCCTATTATATCTTTATCAGCATGTATGTAGACGAATTGGAGAAACGAAAAGAGGGAATGGCACGCCTGAACATGCAAATGAACAGATTTGATGATGATTTTTAGTCAAATGATGCAGAGATAACCGTTTTTTTTATACCTTTGAACAACCATTAAGAAAAGAAAGTTATTATGAAGCTCAGTCAATCGTCATTAGCACTCTTGGAGGACACTCTTAAAAAAGCAATCGGCAAATACACCTGCGGTTGCGAACAGACTATCGTTACAGACATTCATCTGCAACCGAATCAGAATTCGGGCGAACTGTCTATCTTTGATGATGAAGATGAAGAGCTTGCCAATACTTCCATTGAAGAATGGATGACATACGAGGGGGATGATTTCTACGAAAATGTAGAGCGTATCTTGTCCTCACTGCTCTGCAACATGAAAAATGAAGGAAAGTTCGACAAGCTGACTATCCTGAAACCATTCTCTTTTGTACTGGTGGATGATGATAAAGAAACAATAGCAGAACTGTTGCTGATGGATGATGATACTCTATTGGTCAATGAAGAGCTACTGAAAGGATTGGATGAGGAACTGGATTCTTTTCTGAAAGAGCTGCTGGAAAAATAATATTCCAAACAATCAGCCTATAAGGAAAAGAGACCTTCTTATAATAAATTAGCCCCTGCGATATAAAACGACCGCAGGGGCTAATTCTTTTTTACCTATACAATACCTAACGTATCTTAATCCCATAGAAAGAACTTGAGGTAGTAACAAAAAGCATATCCTTCTGCCTCCCACCAATTGCCAAGGAAATCGGGCGTTCTTCTATCTGAATACGTCTCTGCTCTTTACCATATTTGTCATAGACAAATATTTCACCATCAGCAACATAAACATTTCCGTCAGCATCGGTCACATTACTGTATTGGCCATAAGGACATATTATTCCTTGTTCTGTCAAACGGCCATCCCCACCAACGGAAAATTGTACTGTCGTTTTATTCATCTCATTTACAATATAAACCGGTTCTGACTGACCGGGAACTGTAACAGTCAAAGCACAAGAACGTCCCAAATCATAGGTATCCGGAATAATTGTCACGCCATCCGGAGCGACAAAACTATACTCAGGCATACTGGCAACCACCTTGTCAAAGTCACCTCTCCAGCGACTGGAAGGGTGAATAACTTTCTGTATATTCTTCATACCGGCTGTAACGACACGTGGCATAGGCTTCATCGTAGCATCCACGTTATCCGGATTAAAAGAATACCCCCAAGCACTCCAGCCACTGTTACCCCAACCACTGTACATCGGATTATCATCCGGCAAGCGCACTGCCGTTTCCTGCTTGCCGTTCACCAGATAACCCGGCTGAGGGTCATAGCGGAAAATAACCAGTAGATTGTCTTGCGTATCAGTAGCCAATGTAAAAGGCTTCCAGGGATAATCGGCTATCAAAGTAATCTGCTCCGTGTCTGCCGACCATCTATAGATTTTCTTCAGACGGTTTTCACAGAAGTAGATATTTCCTTTACTGTCGGTAGTAGCTCCGGAGGCCAGTTCAAAACCGGTAGCCAGCTTCACAGGCTTGTCCATGACCGTGCAGGAAGGGCGAAGGTTCTTCTCGCTACCCGAAACAGTGAGACGGGCAAAGTCCCACGAATAAACGGGCAACTTCTTATTCATATCATATATAGGAAACTCTATGACTGGCAATATCTGCGTATAATTGTGCATATTACGGAAAGTGATATTCTTGCAATCCCATATGCGGAAACCTATCCTCTTCGGCATAAAGGCACGGATAACGCGATACATCCACACATTTACCATTTCGATATTTTGACAATTGGACATTTCTGCCATATAACAATCAGGCCCTTCACGACCTTCTTCCTCAAACTGGAAAGCATAAATTTTCCAGTTGGCCACATTATGGAAACGGGCTTCAGTACGGACATGATGCTCCAAAGACATGGCATAAATACGTCCCGGAGTCTTCGTTTCGCTAATATAAAGCCCACTGGCAGCATACGTACTGGCTGTCCAAACATCCTTAATTGTCCCGCCACCATTGTTTGTAATCCACAAACTCCAATACTGGTTGTCCCAAGCCATATCCTTACCGGTCTCCATGACCGGAGAAGACGGAGAACTAATTCGACGCTCGCCCCTGCGGTAAGACGACTGTCCGGAAGCATTCGGAGCCGGTTTGCGCAAGGTACCGTGCCCGCCTACAAACTTCACATCATTCAAGTACGAGCGCTCACCCGCCATCCATTTACAGCCAACAGCACGGTAATTATACGCACCGGTATTAATACCTATGCCATTCAGCATGTCGTCGCCACCTTCGGAAGATTCAACCAAAGGCACAGGCATGCCGAAACCACTGAATGCAGGCTCGCTTTCCTTCAACAGAAATTGAGTCCCAAAAGGATGCAGCCCAATCAGCTTAGTACCGGGAGACAGCTTCAACGTTCTCGTCAGACGATACCAACCCTGGGGCACATAGATGTTTTTATGCAAAGAGACAGCTTTCTCAAAAGCTTCCGTATCATCAGTCTCGCCATCACCTTTTGCCCCTAAGTCGCGGATATTGACCCATGTCTCCACTGCCGGAAGAACCGGAAGGTCCTTGCCAAGTGTAACCGGCAGTTTTGCCACCGGCTCTATTTCACATATTTCCCTGAAAGAAGAAGCATCATTCAAATCCTGATACACCAGACCGTAAGTAAACTCCTTGACTCTGTACATTTTTGCTTTTCCGACAACTTTCTTTCCACTTTGAGCATAGTCCACCAGTACGGGAACATTCCTGCAATCCACATTCACCAGATTCAATTGCGAAAAAGTATTTCCCTCTACGCTTACCCTGACACCGGCTTCCGAAACATTCTCCCACAACGAATTCTCCACATGAAGGCGGTCTGCCAGATTTTCTGCCATTTCAAAGGCAACGGGCGTATTCTTCACATGCATATTGACGATGGCAAACCCCACCTCTTTTGAATAGACAGCCGCCTTTCTCTGCCCCTCAAAGTAAGTATCGACCATCATCATAGGCCACCCCGGAGAAGTCCTGGAGGAAATTATCCCATATTCACCGCCATAGAACCTGACGTCTTCCAGTTCATTGCCAACATCATACATGCCGGCTTTCCCCGAACCAATCCGAATGTCGCAATGATTGATAAATCCATGCTGGGCAAAATGCGCACGAATGGCGACGGCTTGAGGATTACCTTTGTCTATACGGAAATCTACATTGGACACCGCACTATAGAAAGTACCTGCACCGGCATCCGAAGGCTTCCTGCCCTCTTGTGCCAGCCCTCCCGTAAACCATATCATATAATTTTGAGTAGTCTGGAAACCGGGTGTATCGGCTCCCAAATAAATCACCGGCCGTTTCTTCCCATAACCAATCAGCCGAATGGATGAGGGAATTTGAATCGTCTTGCTAATACGATAATTTCCTTCCGGCAGAAACAGTATCCCAAAGTTCTTTTCGCGCTTCACCTGATTGATTGCCTCTTGAAGTGCATCGGTCACGTCGGACTTTCCATCAGCCTTGAAGCCGTAATTCTCCGGGGTAAAGTAGAATGCTTCCGGATCGTCCGGTCTTTGCGTATAGGTGGAACCACCCTCTGCCGCCCACCCGGACGGCATATTACCGATAATCCAACAGACTATCAGCAGGTATCTCATTATTTGATAATTTCTCATTACACAGATTGTTTTAATATGGATTTTCCTTATTTAATACGTACACCAAAGAACTTGGAACGGCCTGTGACAAACAATGTATTGCCATCCTTACCGCCAAACTGTAATGTGGACGGACGTTCGGGAACACGAATCATCCCTTTCTTCTTGCCATCCTTATCAAATACATATATTTCTCCGTCAGCCACATACAAGTTCCCTTCCTTATCTACAGCAGAACCAAATTCGCCCTGCTCCACAAAATAGCTCAAGTTGGAGAGCGTGCCGTCATTGGCCACATCCATCTTCACCATTCTGCGGTCATATTCATCAGATGTATAGAAAGGCTTTCCCGGATAGGCTTCCAGCAGGGAAGAACTACGTGACAAGTCGAAATAATGAGGAATGATAGTTTTTCCATCCGGTGCCAGGAAGCACATTTCAGGAACATAGACCGACACCGCATTGAAATCGTGGAAGTCTCTCCAACGGTTAGAAGGATAAAGAGCCTTATACACGTTCTTCACTTGACCCATCGGAACACGCGGCAACAGTTTGATGGTCTCTTCCGGATTTTCCGGGTCAATGGAGTAGACTCTCATTGTATATGCGGAATTACCATATCCGCTGAAAGAAGTACCTTTTGTATCAGGCATTACCGGCATTTCCTCCGGCTTACCATTAATCAGATATCCCGGCTGCGCATCATATCTGAACAATACCAATAGATTATCTTCTGAATCAAAAGCCAGGTTGGAGGGTTTCCACGGGAAATCTGCCAGCAGCGACAAGCTATTTGTCTCTACCGACCACTTAAAGATACGACGCATCCGATGGTCGCAGAAGTAAATGTTACCTTTACTGTCGCGCGCAATGCCTTCGCCAAATTCCAAATCGGAAGCCAATTGGTTCACCTTACCTATTTCATTGCCTAACGATTGCTGATGAGGTTCTTTTCCGGTTACAATCAAGCGAGAAAGTTCCCACGGGCGGATGTCAATGTCTTTGTTGACATCGAACACTGCAATGTTATTCGTATATTTAATCTGAGAATAGTTATGCAGGTTCAGAAATGCGATGTTCTCGCAATTGCGGATACGTACAGAACTGTGATACGGTTCATTGACACGGATAACGCGGAACATATACAAGTTTGCAAAGGTCACATCTTTGCAGTCGTCCATCTCTATCGGTTGGCAATCGGTACTTTCGCGGCTCTCTTCCTCGGTTTGCATGCAATACACCTTCCAGTTGGACACCTTGCTGAAACGTACTTCATTTCTTACATGATGCTCGATGGACATGGCATAGATACGCCCCGGAGTAGAAGTATTGTTGGCATAGAAACCATTGGTGGCATATGTGCTTGCTGTCCAGATATCTTTAAAGGTGCCACCACCGTTGTTGGTCACCCACAGACTCCAATACTGGTTGTCCCAAGCAAGATCCATGCCCGAAGCCGCTACCGGATTATCGGGAGAACTGATACGAGCCGGTCTGTTCCACCGGCCACGTGGTTCCTCAACACCCGGTTTAGGTTTCCATAAACCGCCATGCCCGCCTACAAACTTCACGTCATTCATATAAGAATCTGCATTTGCCATCCACTTCACACCTACAGCACGATAGTTATAACCGCCGGTATTGATACCAATGCCCATCAGCATATTTGCACCGCCTTCCGAAGATTCCACCATCGCTTTCGGACCGCCAAAACCACTGAATGCAGCAGTACTTTCATCTAGCCGGAACTGAGTGCCAAAAGGATGCAGGCCTATCAACTTGGTATCGGGCTTCATCTTCAAAGTTTCGGTAATGCGATACCAGCCCTGGGGCACATAGATATTATCGTACTTGTCAATAGCCTCCTGGATGGCCTTCGTATCATCCGTTTCCCCATCTCCCTTTGCACCGAATTCGCGCAGATTTACCCATGTTGCCATTGCAGGCAGTGCAGGGATGTCCATCAGTTGGGCAACCGGCATCTTCTGTATCGGTTCAATATCAACCAACGTTTCATATTCCGGCATATCCACCATGTTATCCATCTGCAAGCCGTGGTCGTATGACTTTACCTTATAGATTTTATGAGCAACATGGGTGGCCGTATTGCTACGGGTATATTTCGCCAAGGTCGGTACATTCTTACAATATACATTGCGAAAGGTTATCTGATTGTTGCTGTTGTTCTCGTTGGCAATCACCACTGCCGGACCACTTACATTTTCAAAATAGCTGTTTTCCAAAAATAACTTGTCGCAATAATTAGGGTCAATATCAAATACAGCCGGAACATTCTTGGCATACAGATTCACCATTGCCAAACCGGACTCCTGACAACGAAGAGCAGCTACACGTTGTCCCTCAAAATAAGAGTCGACCATCATTACCGGCCATCCGGGAGAAGCTTTTGTCGTATAAATGCCATAATCTCCCCCGTAAAAAGCAACGTTTTCCAACTCATTGCCCACATCGAACAGACCAGCCTTGCCTTTACCTATGTATACGGCCACATAACTGATAAAACTGTGTTGGGCAAAGTGTGTGCGTAGCGCCACTGCATGCGGATTACCATCTTCTATACGCAAGTTGATATTCGACATGGCACTGTAGAACGTACTGGCACCGGCATCACGGGGTTTCTCACCTTCCTTGACAACGGCTCCCGTAAACCAGAACATGTATTTAGCTTTTCCTTTATCATCAGCTACTTCCTCCTGAAAACCCGGAGAATTCTTAGCCAGAATAAATTCCGGGCGATTCTTTCCATAGCCAATCAAACGAATAGCCGTAGGAATATAAATGGTCTTGCTGATTTTATATTTACCTTCAGGGATAAAAAGGATTCCGAAATTCTTTTCTTTCTTCACTTGATTAATCGCTGCCTGCAAAGCATCCGATACATCCATCTTTCCATCCGCCTTTATAGGATAGTTCTCGGGAGTGAAATAAAAAGCTTCGGAGTCATTGGGTTTTAGAGGATAAATCGAATTCAATTGTACAGCATACAACTGAGTACATATCATCCCCAGCAAAATTAAAATAATCGTGTTCAATTTCTTCATGGTCTTATTTTTAATGTATGGATAAAAAAAGACGTTCTGCCGTCAAGCAGAACGTCTCCCTCTGCTATAAATTACAATTTTATAACTACTACCGGCGCATAATTATGCCGTACAGTGCCCACACCCGAAACATCAGCCAGAGCGCCAATACGGAAATAATAATTCTTGCTGTATTTCAAGACATCAGCATTTTGTCCCAGATCGATGGACAATGTATAAATATCAGCGCTATTTATAGCAGTACTCGGACTAAACACTTGCTTATCAGTCCCTCCATTCAACGTCAATTTCACATTGTTACCTACCCACATATCTGAAAAAGCAAACAACTGAATCTCTTTCAATTTCACTTCTTGTTTACCAGCTTCCAACGAGAATGTAGCAGTAATTACATTGCCATTCTTTTCTACTTTTGGACTTTTGACGCGAATATAAGGAATAACCTTGAAATCATACACATTATCCCCTGACTTAACAACAAAATCCTTCACTTCAAATGGATAAAAATTCCCATTTTCAAAACGAACATCATAAGTGGCAGCAAAAACCATATTGTTACGATATTCTCCGGTATTTGTGATATACCAGGTTTGATCCGTAGCATTAGTAAATCCATGCTCCCTCACTTTAATTGCATTACCGTTTTCCATATCGGAACCTACAAGTTCACCTGTCTGTTCGTCAAGGATAGAACCATGTATGGAAGCATCCGGTCCCTCATAATTATCAATTTCACAAGATGTCAATGCAAATAAGAAGCATGACACAAATAACAATATCTTTTTCATAACTTTCTACTTAATATTATTCAAATTAATGACCTGGATTCTGAACTAAACCATTCGTGGCAATATTAGGTATGCCCCTATAGTAATTGATGTTCTGGAAAGTACGCCCTCCTCTTGTTTCGTCACCAAAGTAGTTCACCCTTGCAAAGACATATTTAGGCTCTGCACCACGCAAGTCAAGCATCGGCACCAAAGCTTTACGAATTCTATTATTGCTGAACTCAGTATGGAATTCCCTACGACGATTCATATCCCAAAAACGCTTTCCTTCAAACGTCATCTCCACACGACGTTCCTTCAAAACACTCTCTAATGTCAAAGATATCCGGTCGGTATGTCCGGCTCTACGTCGCAAAGCATTCAAATAGTTCTCAGCCAATTCCTTATCGCCAAATCCACTACCATTTTCCACAACAGCCTCAGCATAATTCAGGTAGACTTCTGCCAAACGCATATCAATATAAGAGGTAGTGGACGAAAGACGGTCGGGAGACATGCTCTCGCCCTCGGGCATATACTTACGAACTCCAAAACCTGTAGCAGTCCAATTAGCATCCTCACCACTGTTCACATTATTAAATCCGGAGAACATGGTTTCACCTTCGGCCCCCAAAGCATAATATGTTGTTCCATTTTTCTGGGTAGACTCGTTGGAATAAGCCACATAGCTATTATTGTCCTTGATAAATCCGCCCTGGATAATAATCTCAGTGCCGGCATAAGATGAACCCGGCACAACCACACTTGCCAACAGACGTGCATCCTTGTTGGCAAACGGTTCATACAAATCGTCGTATTTAACAAAAGGTACCGACATCAAAGTGTTCACTACAGAAGCATTATTCATATTATGAAAATTAGCGATATAAGCATCTTCATTCCCATCCGTACGAGTTACAATCTTTGCACTTTTTCCCGTGCCGTCATCCGTATAATCTTCAAACAAATCAACGATTTCCAACATCGGATTGAAACGTCCATATTTCAGAGCGCCCGGATTGACTTGAGGAAGGATATTAAACTGAGCATAACTATGTCCCTGATTAGTATTGGTTGTTCCATTAAGATACGCTTTACTGAAAATGACTTCTTCATTCTGGTCATTCAGAAACAAGGCCTGGAAGTTTGATGCAGCCTCCTTAACAGTAGCCGGAGTAGGCTTATAAAGAGATTTACCGGAATTCTCTATAAGAAACTTAGATGCTTCAATGCATTCTTTATAGAATGCATCGGCATCGGTGGAAGCCATTCCACCCACCAGTTTCCGAGTGACAGCTTCACCAGCCAAAGGTGCCAGATTCCAATACTTGGCCACAGAAGCTGCATGAAGTGCAACTCTTGACTTCAACGCATAAGCTGCCCACTTGGTTACGCGATACAAATCCGAACCAGAAGTCGCATCGGGCAAAGTAGCAGCAGCAAGGGTGCACTCATTCAATACAAATTTCCAAGTATCCAACTCTGTACTGCGGGGAACTGCCACAGCGCCCGGTCCACCATCGGCATAATCATCGTCCTGCACTTTGTCAATCAGAGGAACGCCTCCATATCTTTTTACAAGCCCATAATACATATAAGCACGTGCAAAATGGGCTTCACCAGTCATACGATCCGCATCTGCAACAGAAATTGTTCCTGCTTCTTTGGCTTTTTCTACATTCTGCATAAAAATATTCACCTGACGAATATCTCCATAGGGCCAATAATTGAATCCTTCGTAACCTATATCCACTCCTCCGTCACTACGGGTAGCTTCGTCGGTAAGAAATGCCAAATTAGTAGTTTCATTCACACCATCATAACCGCGTTGATTAAAACCAGCATTCGGACGATAATTAAAATCTTCTATAGGAATCATGGTATATATGTTTGCCAATAGTGCCTTTACACCACCTTCTGTCTCCAATAACTGATCGGGAGACACTTTATCCAGCGGTTCAAGTTCCAAGAAGGCATTACAACCGGACAATCCCATCAATGCACATAACGAGAATATCGATAAAATATTTTTTTTCATGGTATTTCAGAATTAAAAGTTTATGTTTAACCCAAAGTTATAAGTTCTCATCAACGGATATGCCAGGTTGGCTCCCCAATCCCTTTCCTCACGTTCGGGGTCAGCATCCTTCAAAGCCTTGTTACAGAACGTAAGCAGATTTGAACCATTGACAAAGATACGGGCACTGTTCAACCCGATTCTTTTCATAAATGATTTTGGCAGATTGTAACCGATCTCCATACTCTTCAAACGGAGATAAGTAGCTTGCGGAAGCCAAACGGAAATACCATAATTCCATCTATTACCATTATCCGAAGTATTGGAGAAATTGTGGCGTAATGCCGGATAATAACCGGCTACCCATTGTGTGGCAGGATTATACGGATCATCTGTTATATTTGCAGGATGCCAACGATCTACATACTTCGCAATTAAATAAGATTTATTTGTCTTGCCACCATATCCCCAAACATCATCATTGGCATATCCGATGGAGTAACCGGAAGCTCCTTGAAACAGCATATTGAGGTCAAAATTCTTATAAGAAGCTGCCAAAGTCAACCCATACTGGATAGGAGGATTTGCACCAGTTGCCCAAAACTCCGGAACACGGTCACTGCTGCTAATTCGACCATCGCCATTCAAGTCAAGCAATCTGTAACTACCCGGAAGCATCTTGGAGTTACCCAAGTTCCCACCAATCAAAGGAGCCGTTTCATACTGTTCCAAAGAAGTATATTGGCCATCGTATTTATACAACCACATCACATTACTGTTACGGTTTTCCTTTCCATTCAGCCATCTATCCATAGAACTTGTATATTCGGCATGTTCCACATGCAGACTTCTTTCACGGGCATACGTAAAATTAGCACTTACCGAATATGAGAAATCCTTACCGATTTGTCCTCTGTGTCCCAATTCAATCTCAAAACCCCGGTTCCGGTTAGAATTCAGATTTTCCTTCGGGAAACTTGCGCCAAATGTATCAGGAGCAGATTGTGCACGATCGGCCAAAATGCCTTCATTCTTACGATTGAACCACTCGATAGTACCACTCAACTTACCATTCCATAAGTCAAAATCCAAACCTACATTGGAAATAGAAGATGTAACCCAAGAAAGCCGGTCAGTCACTACACCAGGAGCTACCATGCCCATAACCTGGCTGGTACCATCAAAAACATAACCATTAGAAGCCGAATTATAAGCAGATACATATTGGAAAGGATTACCGGCATCATATCCACTTTGCCCAAAAGAACCTCTGATTTTCAAATTAGTAATGAACGGCAAATTGTCCTTAATGAAACTTTCTTCCGAAAGTCGCCATCCGGCACTTACCGACGGGAAGAACGTCCAACGCTTAGAAGGAGCATAACGATAAGAACCATCATAACGTCCTACTACTTCCAACAAGTATTTACCGGCATAATCATAGTTCGCACGCATCAGATAGGCTGCCAAACGACCAAAACTACGATATCCTGAATTGGTGGCTGTACCCGGACTTGCCTGATTCAAAATATCATTAGTAAACAACTCCGAATATTGCCGGGAACCGGATAATTCATCGCGTCGTGTACTGTTCAACTCCACCACAGCTGTCACATTCAAATTGTGCTGATTGAAAGAACGCATATAATTAGCCTGCACCCTACCATAAATCTTCTGATATATTCTCATCGTATTGGAATAAGCATCAGTACTACCTCCCGTACCGGCAGGCGCATCTGTATAATAATCATACAACGGATAAGAACGATTTAAAGAAGAGTTGTTACGATTGTTACCATCAAATGACCCCAAAACACTCAATGACAGCCCTTTTACAAAAGGAACTTGCCAATTCAATTCCACATCGGCGGAATACGTCAGACCTCTGTTCTTGCGATAACCGTCTATATCCGGATCAACCAATGCAAAAGGGTTCTTGTTTTCAGGACCGATTGCAGAGAGATGATTGGGATTATCAATCGTATGAGTGCCGATACCACGGTCATTAACCATCAAAGTCTTAAAAGTCCACATAAAATCCTCTCTCGGCCTTTGGGTCTCGTCCCAACGCCCGGACAGATTCACATTCAGTTTCAGCCCTTTCGTAAGTTCTGCAGTCAGGTTACTTCTCAGATTATACCTATGATAGTACTGGATACCACTCTTCAGCAAACCATTATCGCCATTATAACCGAAGCTCACATAATATTTCACCTTATCCGTTCCGCCTCTCACAGAAACAGTATGCGATTGCTGGAACGCCAGTTTATTCATAAACATGTCAATCCAGTTATTGTCCGTATAACCCTTAGCCCCGGTTCTATACAGTTCCAGAATATCGTCAGTGTATTCAGGAGCAGCCTGGTCATTACGTGCCCTTTCATTGGCCAACATGCGATAAGTATAAGCATCTACCGTTTCTTCCATACCCGTGGCATTCTTCATACCAAACAATGCAGAGTAAGATACCCTGGTCTTTTCGGCTACACCTTTTTTGGTAGTAACAATGATTACGCCATTAGCCGCATTCATACCATAAATAGCGGCAGAGGCATCTTTCAAAATAGAGATACTTTCTATATCCTCAGAATTCAGCTGCGCAAGTTCTTCAGTACCTTCACGGGTGATACCATCAATTACCACCAACGGGTCACCATAACCGCGAATGCTAACCATATTGTCGAAAGTTCCCGGTTCTCCGGTTTTCTGGCGAATCAATAGTCCCGGCATCTTACCTTGAATATTGCTAATCAGGTTCTCGGTCTTGGTCGTAGCTATTTCATCAGCGCCAATGGCTGCAATGGCACCGGTCAGTGATTCTTTCTTCTGTACACCATATCCCACCACAACCACTTCATCCAATATCTCAGCATCTTCTACCAAAACTATCTTGAACGAATTTCTGCCTGCAACCTTTATGTTTTGTGTCTTATAACCTACATAGCTTATTATAAGAGTAGCATCAGAGCCCACATTGGTCAGAATGAAATTACCGTCAATGTCCGTTATGACACCGTTGGTAGTTCCCTGTACCAGGATACTGGCACCAATCACCGGTTCACCGGTTGCATCGACCACAGAACCTTTCACCGTCGCCGCCTGCAAAGCCATCTGTACCCCATCCGCTCCTACTGCCTTATCATAAAGGATTATATTACGGTCCAACACCTTATAGCCTATATTGGTTCCTTTGAATACATCGTTCAGAACCTTGAATATGGTTTTGTTATTTGCCCGGACCGATACACGGCGCTTAACGTCAATCTGCTTGTTGTTGTAGAAGAAAACAAATTCGGTACCTTGTTCCAATTCCGTCAGTACTTCATCAACAGTCTTGTTCTCAAGAGTAATGTTTACCATTGTCTTTTGAGCATAACCTTCATTGGCAAAAGTCATACCAACCAAACAAAACAACATAAATAATGTGCATCTCATAGCAAGAGGAATTTTTTTCATGCATCTCATCAGGACACTTTTTGCCCTAAATGATTGGACACAATAGTGTTTTTTCATAATTTTGTATTGATTTCTAGTGAAAAAATAAAGTTACTTTATCTGTCGCCAAACAGATATTTAAAAGTTACTGTGTTTCATGCAGGAAAATGCGCCAACATTTTCCTGCATGTTTTTCTAAACGGACTTGTGTTTCATCATACTACTTTTTAAAGGATTAATAAACTTCTATAACCTGTCTCTCGGCATCCACATCACCGTCTTCAACAAACTTGAAATGAATATTCGAGGATATCCGGAAATGCTCCAATATTCGCTCCAAACGTTGTTTGGCAAATGTAGCCGTAAAGGAATTCTGCTTCAATGAAGCCTTTTTCAGAATGAATTCCACATTATATCTTTTGCTCAAACTCTTCAATATATCTTCAAACGGAGTGTTCCTGAAGATCAAGCGTCCGTCCTTCCAACATGTTTCCACGTCTACATTGACTTCTTTCACAACGACCTTTTCCCGCACTATATCATAAATAGCCTTTTGCCCCGGTATCATCATTACATTATTCCTCCTGCCGTCATTCACATAGGAGAAACTGACTTTACCCGAAACCAAAGTGGTCTGTACCGTCCTGCTCCCCTTGTAAGCCTCTATGTTGAACTCCGTTCCATGTACCTCTACCTCGGAATTGTTCAGCGTGCCCACTATGAACTTCTTCTCATCTTTTGCCACGGAAAAGAATGCTTCACCCACCAACTTCACTTCCCTTTTATCATCGGCAAATCGGGAAGGATACCGCAACGACGACGACGAGTTCAGAATGACTTCCGTTCCATCCGGCAACTCGACAGAAGTAGTCATTCCCGGGTTTGTCCTGACCTCCATCATCTGTATCTCCTGCTTATCCCTATCCCAATAAAGTATAGACCACGATATCATCAAAGGGATGAATAAAATGGAGGCCGCCCGTTGCATCCCTCTAAATAATACCTGATACCTATCGACCTTTTTCTGTTTCATCTTCCGATGCACGCTCTCCAAGGCTTTCTTTACATCCAGTCTGGATGAAATCTGCGCCATGTCCGCCGCCAGGCCAAGTGTCTGAACCTGGCGGGCTATCCTGCGGTTTTCTTCCGATGCTTCCAGCCACTCCTCTACCAGAGCTGTTTCAGCCTCCGTTGTCTCTCCTTCATAATACCTGAGAAGCAGGTTCTCCATTCCCTCTCTTTTTACCATAATTTTTATTGCTAGCTTTAATCTAAAGACAAACGGGTGAAAAGAACTCCTAAACAAAAAACTAAAAATATTTTATATACTTAGATTATAATAGGAAAAAAAGCTATTTTTGCCCAACAATAATGAACCCCCACCCTATGAGAAACATACCATTAGAAGATACATCTTTATTATCCGCCATACAAAAAGGAGATAGAAGTGCTTTTGATGTGTTATTTCAAAAGTACTATTCAGTGCTCTGCACCTACTGCTATCGTTTTGTCCGGTTGGAAGATGCAGAAGAGATTGTTCAGGACGTCATGCTATGGCTTTGGGAAAACCGCGAAAGACCCGTTATCGAATATTCGCTCAAGCAATATCTGTTCAAGGCTGTCTACCATCGTTGCATGACCCGGATTGCCCAAAATGAAGTGAAGCAACGGGCAGACACCGCTTACTATGAACGAATGTTCGCCATGCTGCAGGAGGTGGATATCTATCAAATCAACGAATTAAGCAAGCATATACAAAGGGCCATCAACGAACTGCCGCCTACTTATAGGGAAGCTTTCATCATGCATCGTTTCCAGAATCTGAGTTACAAGGAAGCTGCCGAACTACTCAACGTTTCCCCCAAAACGGTAGACTACCGCATTCAGCAGGCTTTGAAGATATTAAGGGTCAAGCTGAAAGATTATCTGCCACTGATATTGATGCACCTGCTCACCTCGCATTAAGACCATACACAAGCAGAACGTCCCCTATACCGTGCCGACTACACACCGGGACTTAGCCCTAAAGAGTATAGGACTGAGAGGTCAAAACATCCGGATGTTTTACCCCAATACATGGGGATGTTTTCACCCAAAACACCCGGATGTATTACCATAAAACATCCGGGTGTATTGCCCAAAAACATCCGGGTGTTTTAATGGAAAGGATGCGGATGTTATGACCTCTCAGTATACGGGTCAGACCGGTTCAGTCCTGATGGGAGAGGCACTAAGTCCCTATACATCCCGTATTCATTAATTATTCTAAAAAAAGTTAGGGAAAACTCCGGGCCACCGGTCATATAAGCAAGAAGTAACCCTATTATTATCATAACCTCAAAATGCACGCAATGAGAAAACTGATTATCCTATTGTCGGCGCTGGTGTACGTCATCCATGCACAAGCGCAATTTTCAGTGACAGCCCATCAGGAAGGATGGAACAATATCCCTCCACAAGTACAAAAACCGGGATTTTCCTTTCAGCAATCCGTACTTGCCAATATGGACGGGGACGATGCCCTTGAAGAAGTAATGCTTTTCGGACGTGACAACGGGCACTACCCCACTTTCGACCTTTTCAAGGCCTACTATGCAATCGTAGACAACTATACCAAAGAAATACAATACATTTCCGACGAGATTTATGTCACCGACAAGTACAATCTCCTTGTAGAAGACCGCAACAAGGACGGCATCTCCGAACTCTACATATCCTACTTCAAAGACGGAAAGTTCAGCGTAGACGAACAAGGTTACAATCTGCGCACCACACGCTGCTACGACCGTATAGAATGGAACCCTACTGGCAAAAACTTTAAATCTTCCGGAAAATGAAAACAAGACTGACACTTATCCTGGTACTCCTTATTTATATAGGAGCTGCCTCGCACACACACGCACAGCAAAAGAAAGTAATCAAAACCATGATGATAGCCGGGCAGGACGGCAGCCATTACTGGCAAGGCGCCTGCGAAGCCATGAAGCAGATATTGGAAAACAGCGGAATGTTCAAAGTGGACTTTGCCTTTACACCCGACTTTGGTGGAGACATCGCCACCTTCAAACCCGATTTCCACCAATATGATTTAATCGTCATCAACTACGGCGGAGCTACATGGACAGAACCCGTACGCAAGAATTTCGAGAAATACGTTGCCGATGGAGGCGGTGTGGTAGTGATACATTCCTCCGTCGTCCCGATGGCCGACTGGAAAGAATACAACGAGATAATAGGCATGGGGGCCTGGGACGGACGAAACGAAAAGGACGGTCCGTATCTGTACTGGAAAGACGGACAATACGTCTACGACTACTCTCCGGGGTATGCCGGCTACCACGGCTTGCAGCACGAAACCGTCATAGAACACCGCGCCCCCCATCATCCTATCCTGCAAGGATTGCCTCCTCAATGGAAACACTTCAAGGACGAGATATATACCCGCCTACGCGGTCCGGTAAGAAACATGGAAATATTGGCCACCGCCTACGAACGCGGACGGCATGAACCGTTGATGTGGACAGTAAGCTACGGGAAAGGGCGCATATTCGTCGACCTCCTGGGGCACTGCGGCAACGACCCGAACATGACTTACTCCATGCGCTGCACCGGTTTCCAGGTGACTTTACTCCGGGGATGCGAATGGGCTGCCACCGGTGCCGTCACCCAAGAAGTTCCCACAGATTTCCCACTGAAGGATACTTATACATTACGTCCGGAGTTCAAGGCTCCTTTTCATGCTTACCCTGAAACCAAACACTGAATACCATGAAATACATCATCCGAACACTGCTGCTGGCATGCTGCTGCATGCAGGCACAAGCACAAGCTCTGTGGAAACCCGATACGGAACTGGAGAAACAATTACAGCAAAGCAATCATGTGCACCGCATAATGAAAGCTAATCCCGCACACGCCGGACTGACGCGGTGGGAAAAGAAAAAGGTATTGAAAAGCAGGGTACTCCCCCTGGCCGAAGATTTCGGCGCTCTGCGCCACACCGGACCCGGAACCATACATGTGGACCGTAAAGTCACTGTCTCAGGCAAAGGAAGTGTCCGTCTGGACACTCCTGCCTCCCTGGGCAAGAAGAATCCAACAAACCGGAATTACGCCACCCCGGAGATTATCCGTCCCCTCGACCGGGAAGACTTGCGGGAATACAACCGCTTTTCCGTTTGGGTATATGTGGATGCACCGGGCGTTTATCTGACCTTTGCCGGATTCACCCTATACAATGAAGGAGAGAAAATCATGCCGACTCCCGGACGCTTTGAAGGACAACACTTCGAGACTGTCTATCCCAACAAATGGCAGCACATCATATGGGAGATACCGGACCTATACCGTGACTGTGTCACCGGCTTTTCAGTAAACATCATGCTGGCAGGTGCTCCTGCAGGAGCCAGCGAATGCATGAGCCTATACATAGACGACATGCGCATCGAAAAGGTAGAAGCGGAAAACAGCCGGGGATTCGACCTGCGAAAAGATGCAATGGCCTACTGCCACAGCGGATACAAGCCGGGAGCACGCAAGCAGGCTTTGGTGCAGCACATGCCGGAAAGGGCTTTCAGCCTGCACGATGCCGCCACGGGACAAACCGTTTATCAAGGTACGGCCAGTCCTCTGAATCAGGACAAGAAGCTGGACAAAGGATTTCTTGTACTGGACTTCAGCAGTTTCAATACGCCCGGACAATACTTCCTCTCCATCGGTGATGTACAATCAAAGCCTTTCCCCATCGGAAATGATGCCTACCTGTCTACCGCCTGGCACACGCTGAACTTCTTCTTTTCCGAACGTTGCGGTTTCGACCAGCCCGGCATTCATCAGGAATGCCATCAGGATGTATTCGCCTATCATCCCGACGGACGGAGCATGAGCATTGCCGGAGGATGGCACGATGCAGCCGACCTGACTCAAGGAACGGGAAATACAGCCGAATCGTGCATCGCCCTCCTCGAAATGGCCGGTGCCGTACAAGGCAAAGACAGTATCTTCTACGAACGCCTGCTGGAAGAGGCACGCTGGGGAGTGAACTGGATTCTGCGTACCCGCTTCGGTGACGGCTACCGACTGGGTGGACTGATTATCGGCATTTGGACAAAGAATATCCGTGGTGACAAAGACGACATGCAGACAGAAGCACGAAATACGCCTACGGACAATCTGAAAGCCGCTTCCAGTTGCGCACTCGCCGCCCCTCATTTTGAAAAGAAAGACCCAGTGTTTGCACGGTGGTGCCGGAACAGTGCCATTGAGGACTTCCAATTCGCCATCGACCTGCTGGATACGCAAAGGACGGAACAGAACGAAACCGAACTTTATGCCCTTGCCACCGTCACAGCCATGCGTTTGTACCGCCTTACACAAGATGTTTACTATCTGGACTGGGCAACCCGGCTGGCACGTACCGTCATGGCGGGCCAACAGTTGGAAAAGCGTACCGACTGGAAAATCCCCCTACGAGGTTTCTTCTATGAATCTTCCCGGAAAAAACGTATTCTGGCCTATTATCACCAAAGCCAAGAGCACTTGATGGCCGAAGGACTCTCGATGCTACTGACAGATGCCCCTACCCATCCGGACGTCCCGTTGTGGAAGGCATCCTGTGAAGCCTATGCAGACTATCTACGCGGGATTTCACAACTGATTGAGCCGTACGGCATACTGCCAAGCGCCGTATACGAGGTGGATAATACCGATTATAAGAATCTGTACCACGAAGGAGAGCAGGTAGGGCTTCCCAGCCTGGAAGAATACAATGCACAAGTGCGCAACGGCATCCCTCTCTCGAAGGATTTCTATCTGCGCCGTTTCCCCGTCGCCTATCAGTTCAGGGGATTCCACGCTGTTGTCATGGGCAAAGCCAAAGCTGCCTTTATTCTTGCACGCCTATTCAACGACAAAGCGTTAAGGGATATTGCAACCCGCCAGGTAGAATACATATTAGGCTACAACCCGTTTGCCATGAGTACCGTTTATGGAGACGGATATGACTATCCGCCGCTTTACGGGGCATACGCCGGAAATGTTGTGGGAGCCGTGCCCGTAGGAATCGAAACATTCGAAAATGACGATGAGCCTTACTTCCCGATGCAGAACAATTGTACCTACAAGGAAATCTGGACACACACTACCGCACGCCTGATGTGGTGCGTAGCAGAACTGTTCAAATAAACAGTTCATTATACCGCTAAAAAAAGCTCCGGAGTTGAAGGTTCCGGAGCTTTTTCTCTGTTTTATGTGATGGACAGTTATGCCTTTTTCAATGCTGCAATACTTTCCTTGAGAGATTTGATGATACTTTCAGCATCTGCCTGCTTCTTGCGTTCCATCTCAAGAACGGCGGCAGGAGCATTATTCACAAACTTCTCGTTACCCAGTTTCTTCAGCACACCCTGCAAGAATCCTTCCTTATGCTTCAGTTCGGCCTCCATACGGGCTATCTCGGCTTCCACGTCAATCATATTACCCAAAGGTACGGCATATTCCGTAGTACCTACCATGAAGGAAGCAGCACCGTCGGCCTTGTTCTCCACTATATTGATGGAGGAAAGGTTACACATTTTCATGATAACCGCGTTGAATGCCACAACCGGATTCTCACCGATAACCTGCAACTCAAGTGCCTCTTTTTGGGCGATGTTCTTCTGCAAACGGATGGAACGGATATTGCTGATAACCTCTTTCACCACTTCAAACTCCCGGATGATATCCTCATCTACCAATGCCGACATTGACAACGGGCTTACCATCAAGCTCTCACCGTCTGTACGGTCGCAAAGATGCTGCCACAACTCCTCTGTAATAAATGGCATGAACGGATGGAGCAGATGCAACAAGTTATCAAAGAAACCGATAGTTGCTTCATACACTTTCCGGTTGATGGGCTGGCCGTATGCCGGTTTAATCATTTCCAGATACCAGGAAGAGAATTCGTCCCAGAACAGTTTGTAAACAGCCATCAGCGCTTCACTCAAACGGTACTTGCTGAACAAATCAGCCACTTCGGCAGCCACTTCATTCTGCTTGGCCTCAAACCAGCGTATTGCCAGTTCTGAAGCTTCCGGTACCGGAACTTCCGCACTGACTTCCCAACCTTTAATCAGACGGAAAGCGTTCCATATCTTATTATTGAAGTTACGTCCTTGCTCACACAGTGCATCGTCAAAGAGGATGTCATTGCCAGCAGGAGCTGAAAGCATCATGCCCATACGTACACCATCGGCACCGTATTTCTCAATCAAATCCAGCGGGTCGGGAGAATTACCCAACGACTTGGACATCTTACGTCCCAGCTTGTCACGGACAATACCCGTAAAATAAACATTCTGGAACGGCATCTTACCTTCATATTCATAGCCTGCCATAATCATACGGGCTACCCAGAAGAAGATAATGTCCGGACCGGTCACCAAGTCGCTGGTAGGATAATAGTAGTTTATCTCCTCGTTACCCGGATTGTTGATACCGTCAAACAAAGAGATGGGCCACAACCAGGAGGAGAACCAAGTATCCAGGCAGTCCTCATCCTGACGAAGGTCTTCCAGTTTAAGGTCTGCATTACCCGTTTTCTCTTTTGCCAATGCCAAGGCTTCTTCGGGAGTGGCAGCCACTACATAACCACCTTCCGGCAAAAAATAAGCAGGAATGCGATGCCCCCACCATAACTGGCGGCTGATACACCAGTCCTTGATATTTTCCAACCAGTTCTTGTACGTATTCTTATATTTGGCAGGATAGAACTTCAACTCATCATTCATCACCGGCGGCAAAGCCATGTCGGCAAAGTGCTGCATCTTCAAGAACCACTGCATGGAAAGTTTCGGTTCGATGGGCACGTTGGTACGTTCGGAGAAACCTACCTTGTTGGTATAGGCTTCCACTTTCTCCAACAGACCGGCAGCAGCCAGGTCCTTCTCAATCTGCTCGCGCACATCGAAACGGTCCATACCGATATACAAGCCGGCAGCTTCACTAAGCGTTCCGTTATCATTGAAGATGTCAATGCTCGGCAGATTGTACTTCTCACCCAGCATGTAGTCGTTCACATCGTGGGCAGGAGTTACCTTCAGACAACCGGTACCGAACTCTATATCTACGTAATCGTCCTCGATAACCGGAATAACACGTCCTACCAACGGAACAATCACCTTCTTACCCTTCAACCAGGTATTCTTGGGGTCATTCGGATTGATGCACATGGCTGTATCTCCCATGATGGTTTCAGGGCGGGTGGTAGCAACCACTGCATAACGTCCTTCGGGGTCACCTTCTACCATATACTTCAGATAGTACAGCTTGCTGTGCTCTTCTTTGTAGATTACTTCCTCGTCACTAAGTGCGGTCAGTGCCTTAGGGTCCCAGTTCACCATGCGGACACCACGATAAATCAGACCTTTGTTATACAAGTCAACAAAAACCTTGAGCACGCTTTCACTGCGTTTCTCATCCATAGTAAAAGCTGTACGATCCCAATCGCAAGAAGCACCCAGCTTGCGGAGCTGCTTCAAGATGATGCCGCCATGTTCGTCAGTCCATTCCCAGGCATGCTTCAAGAACTCGTCGCGGGTAAGGTCTGTCTTCTTGATGCCTTGTGCGGCAAGTTTGTTCACCACCTTGGCCTCGGTAGCAATGGATGCATGGTCGGTTCCCGGCACCCAGCAGGCATTCTTGCCTTCCATGCGTGCACGGCGTACCAGAATATCTTGTATGGTATTATTAAGCATGTGTCCCATGTGCAACACACCGGTGACGTTGGGGGGCGGGATGACGACGGTGTAAGGCTCACGACCATCGGGTTTCGAACTGAATAATTTGTGGTCCAACCAATACTGGTACCACTTTCCCTCCACGTCAGCGGGATTGTACTTACTTGCTAATTCCATGTTTTTAAATCTCTATAATTAATTTATTGCGAATAACGGGCGCAAAATTAATGAATTAAAATTTAAATATATATTTTTGTCCCTACAAAATGAGTCAGGAGTTAGTAGGAGTTAAAGGGAGTTATCGCCCTCCGGGCTTAGGAGTTAGAGGTCGATAGTCCTCTTAATGGTAGGTTGAAAATAAAAATGAGAGACAAATTGAAAATCCGGTATGTCGTATTAATCGTATTACTGTCTGTTGTATGGGCAACGCAGCTCATTCCAATATTGGGAGAAGTATATGCACAGTCTGTATATCCGGTGATTTCCCATTTCTTGTCCTCCTTTTCAAAACTCATGCCTTTTGCCATAGGCGACTTGTTTATTTTCCTCAGTGTACTCGGACTTCTTTTCAATCCAATCAGGGCACGCTATATCCAAAAGAAAAAGTGGAAACAGATTCTGCTGAACGAAATGGAATACTTGCTGTGGATATATGCATGGTTCTATCTGGCATGGGGACTGAACTACTCACAGAAAGATTTCTATGGCAGGACAAACATTCCTTATACTGCCTATACTCCCGAAATCTTTCAGTCATTTGTAGACAACTATATAGACAAGCTGAATGCTTCCTATACAGATGTCACCTCCATTGACGAACCATTGGTCTGCCGGGAAAGCGTACACGGATACAACCAAATCAGCGATACGCTGGGGATACATCGCCCTCCCCACTCCTCTCCGCGCGTGAAGACCATGCTTTTCACTCCGTTCATTTCCATGGTCGGTGTTACGGGAAGCATGGGACCTTTCTTCTGCGAATTCACGCTGAACGGCGATTTGCTTCCACCACAATATCCTGCTACTTATGCCCACGAGCTGGCACACTTTTTAGGCATCACCAGCGAGGCAGAAGCCAACTTCTACGCTTACCAGGTCTGCACCCGTTCGCAGGTGAAAGAGATTCGTTTCAGTGGGTATTTCTCCGTACTCCCACATGTGCTGGGCAATGCCCGCCGACTGATGAGCGAAGAAGAATACGCAGAACTTTTCAACCGGATACGTCCTGAAATCATAGAACTGGCCCAAAAGAACCAGCAATACTGGATGGAGAAATACAGTCCGCTCATCGGAGACATCCAGAACTTTATCTACGACTTGTACCTTAAAGGAAACAAGATTCAAAGCGGACGCAAGAACTATTCGGAAGTAATAGGCTTGCTTATCTCATACGAAGAATGGAAAAACTAAATTTCAAAATCATGCATACAAGAAAAGAACAGATGGAAGCCTTCGGCCGCTTCCTCGACATACTCGACGAGCTGCGCGAGAAATGTCCCTGGGACCGCAAGCAGACCAACGAAAGCCTGCGCCCCAATACCATCGAAGAGACTTATGAACTTTGTGACGCCCTGATACGCGATGACAAGAGTGACATCTGCAAAGAGCTGGGCGATGTGCTGCTGCATGTGGCTTTTTATGCAAAGATAGGCTCCGAAACCGGTGATTTCGATATGAAAGACGTGTGCGACCGTCTTTGTGAGAAACTTATTTTCCGCCATCCCCATGTCTTCGGCGATGTAAAGGCAGAAACCGCAGGTCAGGTCTCAGAAAACTGGGAACAGTTGAAGCTGAAGGAAAAAGATGGGAATAAAACCGTACTGAGCGGTGTGCCCGCCGCCCTACCCTCGCTCATCAAGGCCTACCGCATCCAGGACAAGGCACGCAATGTAGGATTCGACTGGGAAGAACGCGAACAGGTGTGGGATAAGGTAAAAGAAGAAATCCGGGAGTTCCAGACAGAAGTCGCCCACATGGATAAGGAAAAAGCTGAAGCTGAATTCGGCGATGTCATGTTCAGCCTCATCAACGCTGCCCGCCTCTACAAAATCAATCCGGACAATGCGCTGGAACGGACCAACCAGAAGTTCATCAACCGCTTCAACTATGTAGAAGCGCACAGCATCAAGGAGGGCAAAAACCTCCATGACATGACGCTGGAGGAGATGGATAAGCTATGGAACGAAGCGAAAGTACTGGAAAAAGAAGGGAAACAAGATGATTCTTCTAAAGGTATCTCTCATTAACAAAAGAAGGTTGCTCACATCATTGTGGCAACCTTCCTTATTTGTATTCATTCACTACTCATCTTTTCCCTTGCGGTCTTCGCTGGGGACTATCTCCATTCTTGTGCATACCTTTCAGCAGCTCACGGTGGAAACGCATTTCAGCCCTTTGCACCAGATAAATCTTTTTACAAGGCAATATTTTCTTGAACTTATCAAAGTAGGTCTTGTCCAACCGGTCAGAAGCGATACGGGCATCATATACACCTTCCATAATTTCCTCATACTGGGCTTCGGTTGTTTTTTCATCTTTCCCTTGTCGAAGCAACTTCCAAGCCTCGTCATTTAGCTGCTTTTTCCGGTCCTGCAATTCAAAATACAATGGGAAGAACTTGGCTGCCTCCTCACTCGTCAGTCCGGCTTTCTCCGTTATAAACGCTTTTTGTTTGGCACGAAACTCTTCAGGTGACAGATGCTGGTCACATCCATCGCTAGCCCAAAGCAGAGGCATAATGCCACATATCATAACCAATAAAACAATTAGTTTCTTCATTTTTAAATAGTTGAGTGTTGTTACCTTATTCTGCATCAGAGTCTGCCAAATAAACATACAATGAATAATCATCCAGCATGGAATTCTCTACAGCCATATTAATATATTCCATTTCTGTTTCCGTATCATCAGCAGCCATACGCTCTACAGATGGAGTATGCTCCGAAGAAGCTACACGGATAATCAATGCCGCACCTATAAACATGGCGGTCATATACAACCAAGGCCTTACCTTCTGCCACATTGTAGGCTCTGTCTGCACAGCAATGAGTTTCTCTTTTTCGGGAAGCCGGTTCATTACCTCTGAAGTAAGATTCTCAAAGTAGCCTTCAGGAACGCGGAAAGGATTTTCCGTCCCTATCTTTTTCTGTATTTTATCTTCTTCTTTCATAAGCTTTCTCCTTTCTGTTTAATTAGACATTGTTTTGTGGCAAAGGTTTAATACTCCTCACCCAAAAACTTTTCTATTTTCTTCACGGCATGGTGATAGGAAGCCTTCAAGGCACCTACGGAAGTACCAAATATATCGGACATCTCTTCGTATTTCATTTCCTGGTAATACTTCAGGTTAAACACCATACGTTGTTTTTCCGGCAAGGCAAGCAAGGCTTTTTGCAAAGCCATCTCTGCTTTATCACCGGAGAAGTAAGGATCACTTTCAAGCTTTTGAAGTGCATCTGCCTCGGGGTCATCCAAAGAGACTGTGGAAGCAGCCCGTTGTTTGTTCAGAAAAGTGAGGCATTCATTCAAGGCTATGCGATAGAGCCAGGTAGAGAGTTTAGCCTCTGCCCTGAAATAATCTATATTAATCCATGCTTTAATGAAAGTATTCTGAAGTAAATCATTGGCATCTTCATGAGAGAGGACCATACGACGAATCTGCCAATACAACTGCTCGCTATATTGGGTAACAATCATCTCAAATCCCCGCTTTTGTGTGCTTTCTTCTTGTAGAAGAGCCAACACTTCGCGTTCATTATAGGAATGGGTCATAAATTTCTATTCGCATTTGTTGTTTTAGACTGCCAAAGATACGAAAAGTTTAATTCATACCGATACACAAAGTGTTTCTTTGGCAAGCTGAGTATCCGGAAAAATAGCGGATGCTTCTTGAAGCAAGATATTTTCATCTTCGTATCGTGCCGAAAAATGTCCTATCAACAACTTCTTCACTTCAGCCTTCCTGGCTATTTCAGCCGCTTGTGCAGCAGTTGTATGAAATGTTTCTTTGGCACGTGGCGCATCCTCATTCGCAAATGTCGCCTCATGAAAAAGTAAATCAACCCCTTTTATCTGCTCCACGATAGAAGGAAGATAGATGGTATCCGAGCAATAAGCATAACTGCGGGACGGAGCAGAAGGACGGGTCAACAAGTTGTTGGAAACAGTTTTTCCCTCCGGTGTCACGTAATCGGCCCCATTCTTTATACGATTCAATTCGTATACCGGCACTTGGTAGAAATCGACCATTTCACGGATAATATGGTTAGGACGCCGCTTTTCTGCAAACAAAAAACCACAACACGGCATACGATGACGCAAAGGAATGGTAGTAACCGTCAACGAACGGTCTTCATAAATCAGCATCGGTTCTTTCGTATCAAACTCATGGAAAAGGACCTTGTACGTCATCTGCCTATTAAAAAAATCCAGCATAGGTGTCAGTAATGTTTCCAGCCCTTTGGGAGAATGGATATGCAACTCTGCTGTACGTCCTAAAAGGTTAAGTGTAGAAATCAGTCCTAATAAGCCAAAACAATGGTCTCCATGCAAGTGAGAGATAAAAATATGATTCAAACGTGAAAACTTCAGATGTGATTTACGGAACTGCAACTGCGCCCCTTCCCCACAATCAATCATAAACAACTTGTCGCGCACGTTCACAATTTGAGACGTAGGGAAATGACGCGTTGTGGGTAAAGCGGAACCACAACCAAGAATATGTAACTCAAATTTTTCCATTCCAAACCTTCCGAACTGATTTCTACTCCTTGATTTATAGAAGAGCCTTTATCTCTGAAACTCCAAAGGATATTTCAAAAGTTTCTCCGGATTTATTCCCTTTATACAGATAGCCCACCCCTTTATCACACTTCACACATACTTCCAAGAACATGTGCAAGGCTGGATCGGAGGAGTTCAAAGAGTTCTTCACATTTGCCTTCATCTGTTCGGCATTTTCCTTCAAAGCAGACATCTGTACTACAGATTCGTCAATCGTATAATGATAAAGCACCTTATCCGACTCGATTGTCAGTTTATTGAGCATAGTGGCTTCATCCACCTGCATCGGGCACGATACGTTGGTCATCTTCACTTGCTCTTCCAGTTTCTTCTCGTCACTGCTGTCGGCAGATGCACCACCACCATTCAATATATCTTTCAAGTCCTGAGTAGTCAGATAACATTCCACTTCGTTACCGGATGTCTTTCCTTTATATATGAACTTTATACCGGAATCAGTACCGACAACCAAATCCAGCATCTCTTTAATGGACCCTTGTGGATTACCGAACATAACAGTCACAGCAGACTTCATTGCATCAGGATTCTCTTTCAAAGCGTCTATATTGAGGAAACTTTCATTCATAAGCAGTACATATACCACATCCGCCCCATCAAAAGTAATACTGAATATTTCGCCGGAAGCTCCCATATCCATGGGACATTGTTTGTTGGCAGCTGCGATAGCCAGCTTGAGTTTAGACTTCTGGCCGCATGCGGTTAGTAACATCAGCGACAGGCAAGTGAACAACACCATCTTCCCTGCATTTTTGAACATGTTTTTCATAATAAATGAAAATTAAATTATTGAATATTTCTATGATTGCAAAAGTAACCACCCTGCAAAGATAAACATTTATGGAAAAACCATCCTTAATTCCATAAAATTCTATTGACAAATCATAAAAAAGAAGGGCACTTGTTTGCGCAAGTACCCTTCCTTCATTTATAGAACGGAGTAATTATTTCTTTCCAGCTTCCATCTGTTCCTTCAAGGCAGCCAAAGCATCAATGTCACCCAGAGTAGTAGATGCAGCCTGGTTTTGGATAGCAGGAGCAACGTCTTCTCTCTTACCGGTTGACTTCTTGGTAGCAGCCTTCTTTTCAGCTCTTTCTTCTGCCTTTGCAGCATCTTCGAAGATACGGCTGTGAGAAAGGATGATACGTTTAGCGTCCTTGTTGAACTCGATTACCTTGAACTCCAGTTTCTCGTCCAACTGAGCTTGTGATCCGTCTTCCTTAACGAGGTGCTTCGGAGTAGCGAAGCCTTCTACACCATAAGGCAGAGCAACTACAGCACCCTTATCCAGCATTTCGATGATAGTACCTTCGTGTACAGAACCTACTGTAAATACAGTTTCGAATACATCCCAGGGATTTTCTTCAAGTTGCTTGTGACCGAGGCTCAAGCGGCGGTTTTCCTTGTCGATTTCCAATACCTGTACGTCGATGTCAGCACCAATCTGAGTAAATTCAGACGGATGTTTAACCTTCTTCGTCCAAGACAAGTCAGAAATATGAATCAAGCCGTCAACACCTTCTTCGATTTCAACGAATACGCCGAAGTTAGTGAAGTTGCGAACTTTTGCAGTGTGCTTGCTGCCGATAGGATACTTCTCTTCGATAGTTTCCCAAGGATCAGACTTCAGCTGCTTGATACCCAAAGACATCTTACGCTCTTCGCGGTCCAAAGTCAGGACTACTGCCTCAACTTCGTCACCTACCTTCATGAAGTCCTGTGCAGAACGCAAGTGCTGTGACCAAGACATTTCAGATACGTGAATCAGACCTTCAACACCCGGAGCGATTTCGATGAATGCACCGTAGTCAGCCATAACTACAACTTTACCCTTCACGTGGTCGCCAACCTTCAGGTTAGCATCCAGTGCATCCCAAGGATGCGGAGTGAGTTGCTTCAAGCCGAGAGCGATACGCTTCTTCTCATCATCGAAGTCAAGGATAACGACGTTGAGTTTCTGGTCGAGTTCAACCACTTCTTTCGGATCGCTAACACGGCCCCAAGAAAGGTCTGTAATGTGAATCAAACCATCTACGCCACCCAAGTCGATAAATACACCATAGGAAGTGATATTCTTAACGGTACCTTCGAGAACTTGTCCTTTTTCGAGTTTACCGATGATTTCCTTCTTCTGTTGTTCCAGTTCGGCTTCGATAAGAGCCTTGTGGGAAACAACCACATTCTTGAATTCCTGGTTGATCTTAACAACCTTGAATTCCATAGTTTTGCCAACGAATACATCGTAGTCGCGGATAGGTTTCACGTCGATCTGAGAACCCGGCAAGAAAGCTTCGATACCGAATACGTCTACGATCATACCACCCTTTGTGCGGCACTTGATGTAACCCTTGATAATTTCTTCGTTTTCCAAAGCTGCGTTTACGCGATCCCAAGAACGGGTAGCACGAGCTTTACGGTGAGACAGAACGAGCTGTCCTTTCTTGTCTTCCTGATTTTCGATGTATACCTCAACAGTATCACCAACCTTCAGCTCAGGATTGTAACGGAATTCACTCATCGGAATGATACCGTCTGATTTGTAACCGATGTTCACAACTACTTCACGCTTGTTCATTGCGATTACGGTTCCATCAACTACCTCGCGGTCGTTAACCTTGTTCAACGTATTGTCATACGCCTTTTCCAGTTCATCGTGGCTTGCACTGGCTACTGATTCGCCGTTCTCATAAGCATCCCAGTTGAAGTCTTCAATAGGAGCTACATTCTTTAAATTTTCCATTAATAAATAAATTGTTTAACTCGTTAATTAAGTGAGACTTTATGTTGACTCATTGTAAATCGGGCGCAAAGATAGAAGTATTTTCTTGAACTACAAAACAAAAAGCATTCAAAACAGCAGTGGAATAATCAATTAAAGAATAAAAAAAATGTTACCTTTGCATCGTTTCATTTATACATAATCTCAATAATTTATCATGAAAAAGATAATCGCATGCATTTCCATCATTTGCTATACATTATTATGTTATAGCCAAAATCAGACAACGGACAACAACTACCGTACGCAAAAGAACATTTCCTATCTTCATCCCGGCGAAAAAGACAGTTATAAGCTGGAGCGTTGCAAGCTCGACCTCCATTATCCTACTGATAAAAAAGGATTTGCCACCCTTATCTGGTTCCACGGCGGAGGACTGGAAGCCGGAGAAAAACATTTTCCGAAGGAGTTCCTGGAGCAAGGCTACGCCGTGATAGCCGTAAACTACCGACTCAGCCCGCGTGCCCAAAATCCTGCCTACACGGAAGATGCCGCAGAGGCCGTTGCTTGGACTTTCGAGAATATAGAAGAATTCGGAGGAGATAAAGACAAAATATACATAGCCGGTCATTCAGCCGGTGGTTATCTCTGTCTGATGCTCAATCTGGACAAGAGTTACCTGGCAAAGTGGAATATTGACGCCAACAGCCTGGCAGGCGCTTTCCCCATCAGCGGACAGACCACTACCCACTACACCATCCGCAAAGAACGCGGGCTGCCTTCCGACACTCCGATTATAGATAAATATGCTCCTTCCAATAACGTAAGAAAGGACGCTTCACCCATGATACTTATCACTGGCGACAAAGAGTTGGAGATGCTGGCACGCTATGAGGAAAACGCCCACCTATATGCCCTCCTCAAAGCATTGGGACAAAATACCGTCCTCTACCAGATGGAGGGATTTGACCACGGAACGGTGGCTGCTCCCGCCTGCACCTTGATAAACAGCTATATGAAGAAGGCAGGCAAGAAGTAACCACTACCCTTGCCTTTCTTTTATATATGCCAATGCCGCTCCTATTGCTGTTCTATATTCAGCATAGGGCGGTATATGAAAATGTACATGATAGATGGCTTCCATTTTAGAAAACACCTCCCGGCACTGGGGCAGTTGGGTGAGATTTCCTATCAGAACGAAATCCTTGATAGGACTGTTCAAAGCTGACAGTACAGCAGCTCCTCCAATGGTTTGAAGTACCGTATAAATTATACCGCAGGCAATATCTTCTTGAGAAGCATTGCTATCTGCTTTCCCGAAAAGAGAGGCGGTAGCACTCACCGGCAAGTCAGGCAAAGCAGTGTTGCAAATATCACCTATCTGCAAGTTGACACGAGTTACATCCCCTTTCTCAGCCAACTCGGACACCTGATGAATATCATGAGTTTTCAACAGCAACCTCGATAATCCCTGCAAGGTACCTCCACCAATCCCCAAGCCACCAATATGCTGCACCTTGTCTCCGTCTATTTTCACAAAAGAAGTGCCGGTACCCATGCTGACTACAATCAGTTGGTCTATATCCGTTGCATGTCTGGCTCCCAAACCATTGGCAATAAACTCATCCGTTTTGCGAGTAGGCAGTCCATATAGAGGGCTGTTGACAAATGCGCTTCCCACTCCCGTCAGCATCACCTGCTCCACATCGGCCAGCTGTATACCATTGTCATAAATATACTTACCGAATGCTCCGAATAAGGAAGTCACCGGGTCGGTAGCCGTAATAAACATTGGAGACTGTATCTGTTCTCCATTGATTCCAACGATTTTCGTGGTACTTCCACCCACATCTATTCCTATTACTATACCCATAGCTCCAAGTAATTTGCAGCAAAGTTACAAAAGAATCAATAATTGACAATTGATTAATGTGATAATGTGCCAATATGCTAATTGGCTAATTGGCTGCGCTATGTTTATGCTACGCCATCACGCCCTGGTCATTGACACATTGGCACATTAATCACATTACCACATTGCTATCTGTTAAACAGTTCGAAGGTAAATTTGCAACCTATTTCCTGATACTTCCAGTTTGCAAAGCTGGCAAACAAGCCAAAGTCAAATATATGTGTACCAATGCCATACCCTACTTCCAGATAAGGTTTCAAGTGAGGAACCACCAATGCATTCAGATACAGACGTTCATTCAATACATATTGGGTATATTTCATCAGATGGCGGAGCAGGAGGAAAGGCGCTTCATAGGTAAGGTGTCCGCGGATATATTTACGGGAAGAGTTATACCAGCGGCCGTCCAGCAACTGGAACACCCCGCCAATATCATCACTCCAACCCATAGGAAGATTGGAACGCCGCAAATTGGCAAAGTCCACAAAGTACAGTTCCTTCTGATTGGTAAACTCTCCCCAACCAAAACGCCAATAAATATCACGCATCAAGCCCAAAGAAACCTGATGCTGCAAATCAATCTCTACACGCTCGTACGAACCACTGCTCTGCAACACTCCACTGAGTCCCCGCTCCCAATCTACTGAGATGGAAGGATACTTGGAATGAAGATTTACTTTACGGTCGCCATTCATATAATAGTATTGTCCCGGAGTCCAGGTGAGGCGGACGCGGGGAGCAAAACTATTATAGGTATGGCGGAACTTGTTCAGGATATTCGGGTCAAAATTCGGAAAGAAGGATGAACCTCCGGAACCGGCACGGGTGGCCGACTTGGTAGGCGGCATGCTCGGGTAGTTCAGTTCAAACCGGGAGTGGTTCACTTCCGTACGTCTGTGCATGGATACACCCACTTCCAGCGACAGACCGTTTACTATTTCCCAGCTATGACGCAGATTCAGATACAAATCCTTGAAATAATCCAAGTGTATCTGGTTGAAGTCAAAAATACTGTCGGGGATGGCTTTCAGGTCGTCCAGCACATCACTGCTGTAAATCCGGTTACCGTTACCAAACTCCAGATGCAATGCTGCACGCTTACGGGGCCAATAATCAAAATCGGACCTCACCCTCCAGTAAAACTCTTTTTCCTTAAAATTATAACCTATCCGGGGAACAATGCGCAGCAGGCGATCACCGGTAAAAATACGGTTGTACTTGAACTCCTGCCGATACGAAATTCCATGCTTGCCGCTATAGCTCAAAAGAAAAGGATTGATTAGCGGTGAACAGCGCACACTCCCCAATTTATCAAGGTCTACCGTATAGCGACTGATCAATGCATCTCCAATCTGCCCCCAAAACTCCAAGTTCTTATTCACCGGTTTCTTTTTCCGGGCGAGCGTATCCCGACGCAAGAAGAAATCCTGATACAGTGTCTCCTCATGCGGAGTCAAAGGAATGGGACGCAAAGTTTTAAAGTAAGCAGTATCACGTAGATAAGCATTCGTATCAGTACGCAACGTGTATGAATCGGACAAGTCATATTTACTTTTCTTCACCGACCTCCGTATATCACTGCCAGAAGTTTTCTGAATGATGTTCTTATAATCGAGTACAGCTTCATAAGTGCCATCTACCACATTTCCCAAAAAACGAAACGTTGCATCCACATCATACTGCAACGGAAGAAATTCGTCCGAATCGCCCACATTACCCATCTTCACCAGATTATTGAACCGCACCATCTCATTACGTCCGGAAAAACGCATCTCGCGTACACTCCACACGTTATCACTCACAATCAGATAACCGCCCACCAGCTGAAAGCTTTTGCTTTTTGGCATAAAACGGATTTTATACTGAAGGGCATGCCGTTCCCCCATCACCGTATCAATCCGATAGGTATAATATTTTTTGGCATTGGGTGCTAAAGGAGAGAGTAGTTTGTCATATAATAAGGTAGAAGAATAGATGTTGATGTGAAAATATTCCGGCAGCCGTCCGTCCATTTCCCAAAACTCGGAAGCAGTACCGACACTTGCCTTTACCTTCTGGTCATAGATGTCGGGAGCAGTAAAATGCAAATCGCTATAAGTTTCCATCATATATTCCCGCACCCCTTTCTTGGGCCGGAACATGGAAGGGATGTAGCGGAGAATATGATTCTTCTTACGGATATTCACCCAGCCCTTTATGTAAAGCTCAGCCTTGTAACTTTCAATAATACGTTCATAAAGGGGGGCAAAGAAGATGACTTTCTCCATGATGGAGTCTGCCGAACTCACATGTTTGTCAACCGGATAAGATACACGCTCTGCCCCTGCCTTCTGTACAAAAGAAAACAAGAAGCAAATCCAAATCCATATAAACAACAAACGTTTCAACCGCAATTTCTCCTTATAGAATTGGGACAAATATACGGAAGAATTTGTGTAATGCAAAAACATGTTCCATAAAGAAGCGGGAATGACACTTGTGACACCCTTTATTATAAAACATATGTTACGCGCGCGAGACAATAATACACAAGCACACATAGTTTGTGCGAGATAAATACGAACCTATATTAATTGTTATAAAAAGGGTGCCACAAGTGTCATGTACAGAATGATTCGTAATTGTGACACATGAAAATTACTAATCACGACGCACTAAGATTACTAATCGTGATGCGGAAAGATTACTAATCATGGCATGTAACAAACGCAAGCTTTGGGTCGTTTTTCCATAACAAGCAGGCTTTTTCAGGGGGTCTATTCTCAAAAAACACTAATATTTTCGAGAATACCCCCTAAAAAAGAGGGGGTAGTTCAGAAAAAACATGTATTTTTGCGCCCAACAACCAATAAAAGGAGAGACTTATATGTCAAAAATGCGATTTTTTGCTTTGCAAGAACTTGCCAATCGGCAACCTCTTGAAGTGACCACCCCTTCAAACAAACTGTCCGACTACTACGGCAGCCATGTCTTCGACCGTAAGAAAATGCAGGAATACCTGCCCCGTGAAGCCTACAAAGCCGTAACCGACGCCATTGAAAAAGGCACTCCCATCAACCGCGAAATGGCAGACTTGATTGCCAACGGCATGAAAAGTTGGGCAAAATCCCTCAACGTCACCCACTACACGCACTGGTTCCAACCCCTAACGGATGGAACTGCTGAAAAGCATGACGGCTTCATCGAATTCGGCGAAGGAACAGAAGTGATCGAACGTTTTTCCGGCAAACTGCTCATCCAGCAGGAACCGGATGCATCCTCTTTCCCCAACGGAGGTATCAGAAACACATTCGAAGCACGAGGATATACTGCTTGGGATGTTTCCTCACCTGCCTTTGTGGTAGATACCACACTTTGCATCCCCACTATCTTCATCTCTTATACCGGCGAAGCGCTCGACTACAAGACTCCATTGCTCAAAGCCTTGGCAGCCGTAGACAAAGCAGCGACAGACGTATGCCAGTTGTTCGACAAGAATATCACACGCGTTTATACCAATTTAGGCTGGGAACAAGAATATTTCCTCGTCGACTCGGCACTGTACAATGCCCGCCCGGACCTTTGTCTGACCGGACGTACCCTGATGGGACACTCCTCGGCCAAAGACCAGCAGCTGGAGGACCACTATTTCGGCTCCATCCCCCCACGTGTCACAGCTTTTATGAAAGAACTGGAAATCGAATGTCACAAACTGGGTATCCCGGTCAAGACCCGCCATAACGAAGTAGCTCCCAACCAGTTTGAGCTGGCGCCTATCTTTGAGAATGCCAACCTTGCCAACGACCACAACCAGCTTGTGATGGATCTGATGAAACGCATCGCACGCAAGCATCACTTCGCCGTACTGCTTCACGAAAAACCCTACAACGGCGTGAACGGCTCCGGCAAGCACAACAACTGGTCGCTTTGCACCGATACGGGTATCAATTTGTTTGCACCGGGCAAGAATCCGAAAGGGAACATGCTGTTCCTTACCTTCCTGGTAAACGTACTGATGATGGTATACAAAAACCAGAACTTGCTGCGCGCCTCCATCATGAGTGCCGGAAACAGCCACCGTCTGGGAGCCAATGAAGCGCCTCCCGCCATTCTGTCCATCTTCCTGGGCAAACAGCTGTCTTCCATCCTCGACGAGATAGCCCGCCAGATAAGCAGCAGCAAGATGACATCGGAAGAAAAGACAACACTGAAATTAGGCATCGGACGTATTCCCGAAATATTACTGGATACCACCGACCGTAACCGTACTTCTCCATTCGCCTTCACCGGCAACCGCTTTGAGTTCCGTGCCGCAGGTTCATCTGCCAACTGCGCCGCCGCCATGATTGCCATCAATGCGGCTATGGCCAATCAGCTGAACGAGTTCAAAGTATCCATCGACAAACTGATGGAAGAAGGAGTCGGCAAGGATGAAGCCATCTTCCGCATTATGAAAGAGACCATCATCGCCTCCGAGCCTATCCGCTTTGAGGGTGACGGCTACTCCGAACAATGGAAGCAGGAAGCCGCCCGCCGTGGGCTGACCAACATCTGCCACGTTCCCGAAGCCTTGATGCACTACATGGATAACCAGTCCCGTTCCGTACTCATCGGCGAACGTATCTTCAACGAAACGGAGCTTGCCTGCCGCTTGGAAGTAGAACTGGAGAAATACACCATGAAGGTACAGATAGAAAGCCGTGTGCTGGGCGACCTTGCCATCAACCACATCGTACCGACTGCCGTTATCTACCAAAACCGTCTGCTGGAAAATCTCCGTGGCCTGCGCGAGACCTTCTCTCCCGAAGAATACGAAGTCCTCAGTGCCGACCGGAAAGAGCTTGTACGCGAAATTTCCAAGCGCGTAACAGCCATCAAGGTACAAGTACGCGAAATGACCGAAGCCCGCAAAGTAGCCAACCACATGGATAACTACAAAGACAAGGCTTTCGCTTACGAAGAAACCGTACGCCCTTATCTGGAAAGTATCCGTGACCACATCGACCACCTTGAGATGGAAATTGATGATGAAATCTGGCCGCTTCCGAAATATAGGGAGCTGCTGTTTACAAAGTAGGCCTCTCCCTAGCCCCTCCCCCGTAGGGAGGGGGATAGAGATACTACGATAAACAATTAAGTTACTACGATTTACGATTTGACGGTTTACGGTTGGAGTTACTCATACAATCATAAACCCACCTGCTAATGAGTAGTTGTTTAACAATACAAACTTCAATCGTAAATCGTCTAATCGTAAATATATAGATTTTCCTTCATCTCCCCCCCTACGACATCTTTTTGTCATATTTGTGCAATATTTAATTTTTTCTTTTTACATTTGTGCTGTATAACACAGTTTTGCAGCAGTTATGGTAAAAGTAAACTTGTCTGATATTAATGTTCCGGAGTTGATTGCAGATATATGGTCTCCCTTGAATGACGAACAACGGGAATTCCTCGCCAACCACTTCACACTCCAGAACTACAAAAAAAACGAAGTCATCCATTGCGAAGGCGAGACACCTACGCATTTGATGTGTCTGCTGAGTGGAAAGGTCAAAATCTATAAAGACGGAGTCGGTGGTAGAAGCCAGATTATCCGTATGATTAAACCTGTCGAATATTTCGGTTACCGCCCTTACTTTGCAAAAACAGACTATGTCACGGCAGCATCTGCATTCGAGCCGTCTCTTGTTTGCCAAATCCCCATGACTGCCTTGATGACTCTGCTCACACAAAACAACGACCTTGCCATGTTCTTCATCAAGCAATTGTCCGTTGACTTGGGCATTGCCGATGAACGCACTGTAAACCTGACGCAGAAACATATCCGCGGAAGACTCGCAGAATCCCTGCTATTCCTCAAAGAAAGTTATGGTTTGGAGGAAGACGGCTCCACCTTGAGTATCTATCTCTCGCGTGAAGATCTGGCCAATTTGTCAAACATGACCACTTCCAACGCCATACGTACGTTGTCACAGTTTGCCACAGAACGGTTAATCACCATCGACGGACGTAAAATCAAAATCATAGACGAAGAAAAGCTGAAGAAAATCAGCAAGATAGGATGAGGATAAGGGATTAGGGATGAGCTTATACCTCTTGTTATATGTATAATACTGTCACAAACTAATCCCTAATCCTTAATCCCTTATTAAATCACTCCTTTTGCAGAAAGATACCGTTCCGCTTCAATGGCTGCCTGGCAACCAGTTCCGGCAGCGGTGATGGCTTGACGATAGTGAGGATCAGCAACGTCTCCGGCGGCGAATACGCCCGGCACTTTGGTACGCGGTGTTCCCGGCTCGGTGACGATATAACCTACTTCGTCCGTATCTACATAAGGTTTGAAAATATCTGAGTTGGGTTTATGACCGATAGCCAGGAAGAAACCGTCAATAGCCACATCATAGCGCTTCTCATCAGGTTCACCCATACGCTGTACCAAATGTACACCTTCCACACCGTTCTCTCCAAACAAGCCTACGGCATTATGTTCGAACAGTACTTCAATCTTGTCATGCTTCATCACACGCTCCTGCATAATCTTGGAAGCGCGAAGATAAGGTTTGCGGACAATCAGATAAACCTTGGCAGCCAGTCCGGCAAGGTAAACAGCTTCCTCGCAGGCAGTATCTCCACCCCCTACAACAGCTACCGTTTTCTTGCGGTAGAAGAAACCGTCACAAGTGGCACATGCGCTGACACCCATTCCCGCATATTTCTTTTCATCCTCCAGCCCCAGATACTTCGCAGCGGCACCTGTAGCAATAATCAGCGTTTCAGCCTCAATCATCTTTTCGTCATCAATCGTAATCTTGTAAGGTGCTTCAGCAAGATTGGCTGCGGTAGCAACTCCATAACGCAAATCTGCACCAAAACGTTCGGCTTGCTTCCGCAGGTCTTCCATTAATTCCGGACCTCCGATACCTTGGGGATAACCGGGGAAATTCTCCACATCAGTAGTGGTTGTCAACTGGCCACCGGGCTGCAATCCTGCATAAAGTACCGGTGAAAGATTGGCACGGCCTGCATAAATAGCGGCAGTATAGCCGGCAGGACCCGAACCGACAATCAGACATTTTACTTTTTCTGTTTCCATCATTATATTATTTACTATTTGACTATTTACAATTTACTATTTAGCGCATGTCGATGACTTCAGCCGTGGGATAGGCTTTTTTGTCAAAGACAAAGAAACTATCCGGATAGGATTGTCCGGTCTGGTAGTTATTAATAAGGATAGTAGTCATATACTTACTCCCCCGTGGTGCCAAGTCCACTTGATGCAGACGATACGTATCCTTTGTCACAAACAGATAGACACTTTCAGGGTCTTTCCTCTTGTCGGCAGCAGTCATGGTGATGTAATAAACAGACTTGTCTTGCTTACCACCGACACTGCTCAACTTCAATCTGTATCCCTGCTTGTAGAGGGACAACCAAGCATACGGATTAAGAGTCTGCAATTCCTCCTGCGTAGGTTCCGATACATTCACCTCATCTGCCGAAGCCACATAGCTCCACTGCGTATGTCCGTCAAACCAAGTCTTCATTCCCTCGGTCTCAACCACAAACTTCTCACCTTCCAGATAGAGAACTCCCGCATAAGAGCCTTGTTGTTCGTTCACGGTAAACGCCAGTTTCACCCCTCCCGCTTTCCGAAAGGCTTCGGCTGTACGCTCCAATATATTCTTGGCATCCGGTTGTTGTGCCGACATCGGCACAGCAAACAACAGCAATAGCACACCAAGTAAAAGCTTATCAAATTTCATCATTCTATAAATAACCATTCCTTATTGCAAATTGTTTAACCGCATTTCCAGGTCGCTCTCATCTATACAGAACACCTCACGCGCCTTACTACCTTGCGCCGGTCCCACAATCCCCGCTTTCTCCAACTGGTCCATGATGCGGCCGGCACGATTATAACCGATGGCAAACTTACGCTGAATGAGCGATGTGGAACCCTGCTGGTGAATAACAACGAGACGGGCTGCATCCTCGAACAAAGGATCGAGACGTCCCATATCCACATCCCCCAAATCACCTCCTGCATTTTCATCCACATATTCGGGCAGATAGAAAGCAGTGGGGTAACTCTGCTGGCGGGCGATAAACTTCGTAATCTCCGCCACTTCGGGCGTATCGATAAAGGCACACTGCACACGCACCGGGTCAGCTCCCTGTAGGAATAACATATCACCGCGGCCTATCAGCTGGTTGGCTCCCGGACGGTCGAGGATGGTACGCGAATCGACCATTGCCGATACACGGAAGGCGATACGCGCCGGGAAGTTGGCCTTAATCGTACCCGTAATGATGTTTGTTGTCGGTCGCTGTGTAGCGATAATCATATGTATACCCACGGCACGCGCCAACTGGGCGATACGTGCGATGGGCAGTTCCACATCCTTACCGGCTGTCATAATCAAGTCACCGAACTCGTCGATAACGACTACGATATAAGGCATGAACTTATGCCCCTTTTCCGGATTCAGACGACGGTTGATGAACTTCTCGTTATACTCCTTGATATTGCGCACATGGGCAGCTTTCAGCAAGTCATAGCGAGTATCCATCTCCACACAGATGGAGTTCAAAGTCTGCACCACCTTCGTGACGTCCGTAATGATGGCATCTTCCCCATCGGGTAATTTCGCGAGGAAGTGATGCTCAATTACGGAGTAGATGCTGAATTCTACTTTTTTGGGGTCTACCAGCACAAACTTCAGCTCTGCCGGATGCTTCTTATATAATAAGGAGGTGATGATGGCATTCAACCCCACGGACTTACCCTGACCGGTAGCACCGGCAACGAGCACGTGCGGCATCTTGCACAAATCCACCATAAACACTTCATTCGTAATCGTCTTACCCAGTGCGATGGGCAAGTCGTAAGTAGACTCCTGGAACTTCTTGCTGCCGATAATGCTCTGACCGGATACAATCTTCGGATTGGAGTTGGGCACTTCGATACCAATCGTACCCTTTCCCGGAATGGGAGCGATGATACGGATGCCGAGCGCCGAAAGGCTGAGGGCAATATCATCTTCCAGACCGCGTATCTTCGAAATGCGGACGCCCTGCTCGGGAGTGATTTCATACAGCGTCACCGTAGGACCTACCGTCGCCTTAATGGTACTGATTTCTATACCGAAACTACGCAGAGTATTGATAATCTTATCCTTGTTCGCGTTCTGCTCTACCATGTCAATGGTCGGACCATTGTCATCGTAATGCTTCATCAAGTCTATTGTGGGGTAATGATAGTTTTCCAAATCCAGACGGGGATTGTACGGCTCCTTCTCCGTTCCCACATACTCCTCCTCTTCAGCCTTCTCAACCTGGAATGCCGGCTCCTTCTCTACCGGCTGTTCCCGAAAAGGGGGTACCGGCTCCGGTGCAGGAGTCTCAAAAGTCATGGTAACGTCCTCATCCGCAGACTTGGCAGGCTTTACCTTTCCATCACTTCCACCCAAGTCAAGGGTGATTTCATTCAGCGGTTCGTCCTCTTCTTCCTCTGTGGCAACCTCCTCCTCCTTTTCAAGAACCTTTTCCGGCTCCGCAGCTTCCGGTGTCGGAGCAGTAGTCTTTTCCTTTGCACCCCAAGAGGTCTTGAACTCTTCCGGCGTTTCACCCTGCACGCTTTCCGCCTTCTCCTTACGCTTCAAGAAGCTGAGACTGAACAATCTGCGCAACCAGATGACAGTCCGTGCACTCAGATAGATGAGGAAGCAGATGGCAGTTACCAACAATAGCAGCCATACTCCCGGCACACCGACTTGAGACACAAGCCAGTTGCTGACATTGTATCCGTGCATACCGCCCAGATAGAGGAAAGAGTCCTTGTACTGGTCTACAAACACAAAACCGAAAAATACCGAGAACCACACCAGCATCAACGAACAGCCGATGAACCACTTCCACAAGCGCACCACACGCACCCGCATCAGCTTCAATCCCGCCACAGCCAGGAACACGAGAATCAGGAAAGACGATACGCCGAAACAATCATTTATCAGATAGCTGGCCAACTGCGCACCGCGGCTACCGGCGTAGTTCTTCACCCCATTATTGGTGGAAATCAGCTCCTGCGCACTGCCTCCGTCAATGATGCTCTGGTCTGCCGCTCCCGTGAAAAAGAACGACGAAAAGGCGAGCAACAAATAAACCGAAAAGATTACCAGTACCAAGCCGATAACGAAATGAACAGTTTCACTTCTAAATAACGCTGCCACTTTCCCAAAAAACGAGAGTGACAGCTCCGTATCTTTAGCTGTTGAATTTTTCTTTGCCATATTTTTTAAATAACTATTGAGAATTGATTGCAAAAATAATAAAAACTATCCTTCTGCCGCGTTGTTTTCATTCTTTAATTTCTCGTCTGCCGATTATAGGTATTCCTAATCTACAACTGTAGTTTTATCGCATGTTTTACTTACATGCTTGCATGAAATGACATAGCGCACTAATTTACAACAGATTGCGCCATGCAAGCAGACCTCATGCAAGCATGCAGGCAGATTTTGCCTACATGACGCAATCCATGCAAGCCCTATACGCATCAACCTACTCTTTTTCCTTCAAAAAATAAATCGGCTGTTTCTGCAACCCTTTGTTCACCAACACATTCTCCTCACAAAGACGACGAATCTGCCGCGTCGCAGTCGTGCGGGTCATGCCGCAAATCGACTGTACAACACTGCGGGTGATGAACTCATTCTTACGTAGATAGTTCACCACTTTTTGCTTCACCTCATCATCCGTCAGCCTCTTTTTCGTGAGATTCCGCAATTTCAGCGGCTTTACCTTCAATACTCCTATCTCACTGCGCAGCGCCTTGTCCGGTCTGAAAGTGATGTTTTTCAACTTTACCTTAGTACTTTTCCGCTTTGTCTCCAGTGTCACCGGTTCCGTGCAGGTCAGCGTAGGAACAAAGTAACCGATGCCGTCCAAATGTACCTGCCTGCCCTCCCCCAGCTCGCGTCCCACAAAATGCGACAAAGCATCGAGTACCGCCAGTACATCCGTCTCGGTCAGCGAGCAGTATTCTTGTATATGTCTGCGCAGTTCATCGGTCGTTGTGGAGCCGTTCAGTTTAATCCGGGGATGCAGGGTCAGTTCTTCCCCTTGTTTATCCTTCGTTTTCGGGTTTTCGTACCAATCAAATAAAATTGCCATATTCTTTCCTCCATTTTTAGATTCATTTCTGTTGCTGTCTGCAGGTTTCGCTCATGCAAAGTACCGGCTTTCATTAGGCAGAGCATGGGTCTTCCTTACGCAAAGAAGCGTTCTTCCTTCTGCTGAAAGCTTATCAAAAAAAGATGCGCACAGCTGTGGTTTACCTTCTTCATATTTGTGATACACCTTCTTCACAACTATGAGAAAGACATTCCACGACTGTGCGCAACTACAAACTACAGAGGCAAAGATAATGAAAAGCAGGGGGCCTGGCAAAGGAATGCTAATCTTTTTCAATAGCAAGCATTATTTTCCGAATAGAACACTTTACAGTCCCGATAAATCCACTTTATAAAAAGTCGGAGCAACATTGCTTTTCTCGAAGAACATCGCCATATAGATCGGGGCATAGATAATCTTACCTGCGACGCGCAGATTACCGTTGTTGAACACAACTGCTTCGGAGAAGTCGTATTCCTCGCAATCCATGATGTTGGACAAAGCGCGGTGTGTCTCGTAATCTTTACCTGATTTTACCTCAATAGGCAGTACCTTACCCTCAAGCTCAATAACAAAATCCAATTCACCGCGCTTCTTGTTGTTGTAATAGTAGGGAACAATGCCGTGAGCCACCAACTCCTGCGCTACGGCATTCTCGTAAATTGAACCGAAATTGATGTCCTTATCACCTTTTATAATCCGCATCTGAATGCCCTCGGCATATTGGCTGGCCAGCAGTCCGATATCACTTTGGAAGAGTTTGAACAGATTGCGTGAACGTGCAAGCAGGAGCGGCATTTTCGGCTCCTCCACATTATAGACGGGTAGCGCCACGCCCGCGTTCGTCAGCCATAAAAAACTGTTCTCGACCCGGTCGAACTTTGCGTGCTCATTCAATCGTTTCAGTATGAAGCGTTTGTTTTTAGCGTTTAGCTCAGGGGGAATAAGATTAAAAATCTCCTCGATGTAGAGTTTGTTATTAGGATCATACTGGGCGATGTCACGTTTGTACAGACGAATGATATCCTGCTGCACAGTCATCACCTCTTGCAGGTTGTTACTCTCGAGATATTTGCTCACGACCGCAGGCATACCGCCCACAACAAGATAGAGCCGGAACAGCTCCATAATTTTGCCGTGGACAAACTCATCGACGGCAGTGCGATTCCGCCATGCCTCATGCAATGCCCCGATAACGGCGTCATTTATACCCACACACGAAATAAACTCCTCGAAATCGAGTGGGAACATATCCTTTACACCCATGTAGCCAACCGGTTCCGAGCGCAGGTCTTTCAATTCTACGCCCAGCAACGAACCGCTCAAGATGTAACGATACGAACCGTCATCCACCAGAAACTTAATTGCCGTAACAATATCGGGACATTGCTGTACTTCGTCGAAAAAGACGAGCGTTTCACCCTTGATGAGCGGCACGGAGGTGATTGCCGATAGACGGAGCAGAATATCACCGCTGCTCTTTGCTCCCTTGAACAAATCCACCGCTTCGGGCATCTCGACGAAATTGACTTCAATGAAACTTTTAAACGTCTTACCGAACTGACGAATGGAATATGTCTTACCTATTTGTCGTGCTCCGGTAATAAGCAGGGCGTTACGGTTAGTTTCGTAGTAATTGCGAATGTAATCATCTATCTTTCTTTTTATCATAACCTATTCTTGTTTATTCGATTATTAAATGCAATAATCACACTATGCCTCTTTTCCATTGCAAATATAAAGGATTTATGCCACTTTTCCAAGATTTACGCCTACACAAATTGCCGTTTTTCCAATTTAGTAACAGTATCCAAATGCATGCTTTATATGCCCACCGAAGAGGAACTGCAGAACAAGATTGAAAGACAGAAAAACTTTTACCGGTTGCAGCACACGGAAAAATCAATAGAGTAACGACGTATGGTGAAAAGATTGGTTATAATGACGAACACTCAACAACACTAATATCAAGCATGAAGATAGCAATAAAAAACATCCCGTCACATAATTGGAAACATTTTGTATACAGAGAGACGGGAGCAATGCCCTATATTTGCAACCGGTCAATCAATCACCGGCCATGAAAAACAGGTAGTTTATGAGAAATTTCATTGTATTATGCTTATTGGCATGTCTGGCATCATGTACAGACAAAAAAGAATTCCAGACAATAAGAGAACGAATCGATTTATCAGGAAATTGGAACAGTTCATTAGGGAACTGCACATTGCCCGGTACGACGGATGAAAACAAGTTGGGAGACGGCAGGCATCCCACCAATGTAACCTCCCAGTTGACACGGACTTATCCCTACTCCGGCATCGTAGAATATGAAAAAGATGTTGAAATTCCCGTACAGATGGAAGGGAAACGCCTGATACTCTTCATGGAACGTACAAAGCCCAGTACTCTCTGGATAGACGGGGACAGCGTCGGCACGTTGGGACATATCTATGCACCTCACTGCTATAGCCTGCCGGCCTTGGCACCCGGCAGCCACCATATAAAGATACGCATTGACAATTCCCCCAGCTCCGTACCAGCCGAAATCCAAAGCTCGCATGCCTGGACCGACGGCACACAAACCAACTGGAACGGCATTCTGGGCGATTTCTACATCGAAGCGACCCCACACACCTATCTCGAGCAGGTACAAGTCTACCCGTCTGTAAAGGAGAAAAAGGCCCGCATCCATGTAAACATATACAGCGATTCGGAGCAATCGGGCGTAGTGACCCTTTCTGCCAAGACGTGGAACACCCAACAAGAACACCTGTTACTGGACATGGAAAAACAAGTCGGCTTAAGCAAAGGTGAAAATAAGATAGAACTGACGCTCGACATGGGCAACCGAATGCAGACATGGAGCGAATTCCACCCCACACTTTATGCACTGAACGTGTCCCTTGCCACAAACGAGGGTAAAGACAATATAATAACAGATTTCGGTATGCGCGACTTTGCCACCGAAGGTACTCAGTTCACCATAAACGGCTTCAAGACCTTCTTGCGCGGCAAACACGACGCTTGCGTATTCCCACTTACCGGATATGCGCCGATGGATGTAAAGTCCTGGCGAAAAGTTTTTCAGACAGCCAAGAGTTATGGCATCAACTACTACCGTTGCCATTCCTACACCCCGCCCCGCGCCGCTTTTGCCGCTGCCGACATCGAGGGTATCTATTTCCAGGCCGAGTTGCCTTTATGGGGAAGCATTTCACCGGACAACCATCGCCTGAATGACTTCTTGCTGAACGAAGCCTATATGACCCTCGGCTACATGGGCAATCACCCCTCATTCACCATGTTGGGACTGGGCAACGAGTTGGGTGGCGACGTTGACCTGATGCGCAATTGGCTGGACGGATTCAGAAAACATGACAACCGCCATCTCTATTCGTTCGGTTCCAACAACTTCCTGGGTTGGGGAGGTGCCATAGACGGTGAAGATTATCTGACAACCTGCCGGGTAGGAGGGGGCGAAGGCTATACAACGCACGTACGCAGTTCGTTTGCTTTTGTCGATGCCGAAAAGGGAGGTATCTTGAACAACACCCGTCCCAATACCCGTGCGGATTATACTGCTGCCATAGCGAAATCTCCCCGACCGGTCATCAGTCACGAAACCGGACAGTTCCAAATTTATCCCGACTACAAGGAGTTGGAGAAATACACCGGCGTATTGCATCCATATAACTTGGAGATATTCCGTGACCGGCTCAATGAAAATGGATTGCAGAACCAGATTGACGCATTCCATCAGGCCACCGGCCGGTTTGCCGTCGAATGCTACAAGGCCGATATTGAATACGGCCTGCGCACTGCCGGTTTAGGCGGATTCCAGATGCTCGACCTTCAAGACTTTCCCGGACAAGGCTCGGCACTGGTAGGCATTCTGGATGCTTTCATGGACAGCAAAGGCATTGTCACTCCCGAAACATTCCGCGGCTTTTGTGCTCCGGTGGTACCGCTGGCGCTTATGGACACCTACTGTTACAGCAACAAAGAAGAGCTGAACATAGGACTCGCCCTGACAAATTACGAAGAGCAACCATGGTCTGATGCATTATGCTGGCGTCTGGAAAGCCTGAGTGACAGCGTAACTTTTGTTCGCGAAGGCAAAGTCCCCGCCCATGTAGAGTAAGGAAAAGTAATGCAGGTGGGCGAGTTGAAAAGCACCCTTACCGAAATAGACAAGCCTGCCCAATTGCGACTGACACTGACCACCGGGAATTATCATAACTATTATAACTTATGGGTATACCCCGACCGGACACCGGAAAGCGAAGCGGACATCTTCATCTGTCAGTCCTTGGATGACGAGGCGCGAAAGAGACTGAGCCAAGGAGGGAAGATACTGCTTATACCCGACCACAAAGCCATTGAAGAACAGAGTGTAGGTGGACTTTTTACTCCTGACTACTGGAACTATGCCATGTTCAAAAGCATTTCGGAAAACGCCGGCCGCGAAGTTTCGCCGGGCACCCTCTCCTTACTGATGGACGAGAAACATCCCTTGTTCCGGCAGTTCCCCACCGAGTGCCATAGCAACTGGCAATGGTGGAGCATCGTACGCCATGCCCGCCCCTTTATTCTGAACGCTACACGCCACGAATACAAGCCGCTTATCCAAGTAGTAGACAATGTGGAACGGAACCACAAGTTAGGCTTGCTGTTCGAATTTGCCGTAGACAACGGTAAGGTATTGGTTTGTATGAGCAATCTCGAAGCAATTCGCCACACTCCGGAAGGAGGTCAGCTGCGCAATGCCATTTTAAGCTATATGAAGTCGGCTGAGTTCTCTCCCACCGAGACGCTGACCTCACAGCAGTTGCAGCACATATTAACAACCGAGGTGAGGAAGCAAGACATTGTCGGCGTGAAAAACCAGTCGGATTACGACGTACAGCCGGAATAAATATGAGAAGTTTCATCATAATTCCACTTTTCCTCGGCTGTCCCGTCATTTTTCAGTAGCTTTGCGGACTTTAATACAGCAAGCACCCCATGAAACTTACCCTTATACGCACCGCTCGTGAAACCGGCAAAGAGACATTCAGCACATGGCCCAGCGGCACCTTGATGGAGAAGATGAAAACCGAGAACAAAGCCGGACACATATCCGCCTTGCGCAGCCTCATTCCCCACATCACCGGAAGCAACGGACACTACCCCTGCATAGACAAACTGCCACGCATCTGCCCTGCCGCAGAATATGCCCGCAGCAAAGAGGGGGAAAGATACCTGAAAACCTACAACGGACTGGTACAGATTGAAGTCAACCACCTGGCCAATGCCGTGGAAGTGGAGCAAGTAAAGCGCCAGGCGGCCCTGCTGCCGCAAACTTTTGCCGCCTTTTGCGGAAGTAGCGGACGAAGCGTAAAAATATGGGTACTGTTTGCCACCCCCGACGGTTCGCGCCCCAGGCAGGAAGAAAAAATCAGGCTGTTTCATACCGCTGCCTACCGGCTCGCCGTAAACTGTTACCAGCCCCTGCTCCCCTACCCCGTCACACTGAAAGAACCTGCCGTGGAGCAAAGCTGCCGCATGACGCTCGATGACCGTCCCTATTACAATCCGTCTGCCGTCCCTTTCTGTTTGGAACAGCCTTTGTCCGTGCCCGACGAGCCCACCTTCGGCCAACGGAAACAGACCGAAGCAAACCCGCTGATGCGCATTGCCCCCGGCTATCCGGCCTCCCAAACCTTCTCCATCCTCTTCGAAGCCGCCCTGAACCGTACCTTCGAAGAGCTGGAAAACTGGAAACGGGGCGATGACCTTCGCCCCCTGCTCTACCTGCTTGCCGGGCATTGCTACAAAGCCGGCATTCCCGAAGAAGAGGCAGTACGTCAAGTCATGATGCACTACTACCGCGAAGCGGATGAACAGCTGGTACGCATGACCCTGCACAACCTCTACCGCGAATGCAAAGGCTTCGGCACCCGCAGCAGCATGACCCGCGACCAAATCACCGCCTTCCGCCTGGAAGAATTCATGAACAGACGCTATGAGTTCCGCTGGAACACCGTGCTGGGAGAATTGGAATTCCGCCAACGGGACTCCATACACTTCCACTTCCGCCCTGCCGACCAGCGGGTAAGAAGCAGTATCGGACAGAATGCCCTGAAAGAAGGAATCAGCGTATGGGACAGAGATGTGGCACGCTACCTCAACTCGGACGCCATTCCCTTGTACAACCCCATCGAAGAATATCTGAACAGCACCGGACATTGGGACGGCAAGGACCGTATCCGCGCATTGGCCGACCTCGTCCCCTGCAACAATCCGTACTGGCGGGAACTCTTCTACCGCTGGTTTCTCAGCATGACGGCGCACTGGCAAAACATCGACCGCCAGCATGGAAACAACACGTCTCCCCTACTGGTCGGAGCCCAAGGCTATCGTAAAAGTACCTTCTGCCGCATCCTGCTGCCACCCGAACTGCGCTTCGGATATACCGACAGTATCGACTTCAAAAGCAAGCAGGACGCAGAGCGGAGCCTCGGCCGCTTTTTCCTGATAAACATCGACGAATTCGACCAAATCAGCGTCAATCAGCAAGGTTTTCTAAAGCATCTGCTGCAGAAACCCGTGGCAAACCTGCGCAAGCCTTACGGCACCGCCATCCAGGAAATAAGACGCTACGCCTCCTTTATAGCAACCAGCAACCAGAAAGACCTGCTGACAGACCCCAGCGGCAGCCGCCGTTTCATCTGCATCGAAGTCACCGGCCCCATCCATACCAATGTCACCATCAACTACCGGCAACTCTACGCACAAGCCATGGATGCCATAGCCAAAGGTGAACGCTACTGGCTGGACGATTCCGACGAAGCCATCTTGAAACAGACCAACCGGGAGTTTGAACAGCCCACACCGTTGGAACAGCTCTTCCTCTGCCACTTCCATCCCGCCGAAAATGAAGAGGAAGGAGACTGGATGACCCCTATGGAGATTCTCTCCTTCTTGCAAACCAAGACCAAAGACCGGCTGTCCATCAATAAAGTGGCTCTGTTCGGACGTGCACTCCACAAACTGGGCATCAGCAGCCGCCGGAAGACAAGAGGAACAGAATATCATGTAGTGAAAAAAGAATAATCCTGCCAATTAATTTGCTTCTACTTTCGGTTTGCGCTATCTTTGCGTTTCAAATCAAGAAGATATGAAAAAAGAAAGTCAAGTGATATTCGACCGGAATGCCGTAGAGTTTGTGACCGTAGCCGCCGAGTTTTGCAAGTTTCTGGAACAAGCGGAAGGGGTGAAACGTTCCGCGTTCGTCGATACCTCCTTAAAAATACTTCCGCTGCTCTACCTGAAGGCCTCCATGCTGCCCGAGTGCGAAACCATAGGAGACGAGGCGCCGGAAACATTCGTCACCGAAGAGACCTATGAGGTACTCCGCATGAACCTCGCCAATATCCTGGCCGAGAAAGACGACTACCTGGACGTATTCGTATCCGACATGAAGTATAGTGACCAGCCCATCACCAGGAACATTTCCGAAGACTTGACCGACATATACCAGGACATCAAGGACTTTATCTTCGTATTCCAGCTGGGTTTCAACGAGACGATGAACGATTCGCTTGCCATCTGCCAGGAAAACTTCCGCCTCCATTGGGGACAGAAGCTTGTCAACACCCTGCGTGCCCTGCACGAGGTGAAGTATGCGCAAGGCGAGGATGAAGAGGAAGAAACCGCTGACTTTGAATTTTAAATTATGGTTATCAAAAGAACAATAGATAAAGAAATCTTGAAAGACCTGCCCAAAGCCGCTTTTCCGGGACAGATACATGTCGTACAGACACCATGGGAAGCGGAAAAGGCAGTCGCCTATCTGAAGTCCTGCCCGTTGCTGGGCATAGACAGCGAAACCCGTCCATCGTTCACAAAAGGACAGATACACAAGGTGGCCCTGCTACAGATTTCCTCAGAGGAACATTGCTTTCTGTTCCGCCTCAACCTGACGGGACTGACTCTGCCGGTTATCACATTGCTGGAAAACCCAAGCGTAACGAAAGTAGGCCTTTCCTTGCGGGACGACTTCATGATGCTGCACAAACGCGCGCCCTTCGAACAGCATGCCTGCATCGAATTGCAGGAATATGTCCGCGCTTTCGGCATCCAGGACAAAAGCCTGCAGAAGATATACGCCATCCTCTTCGGGGAAAAGATTTCGAAAAGCCAGCGCCTTTCCAACTGGGAAGCCGAAACCTTGACCGAACCGCAGAAACTGTATGCCGCCACCGATGCCTGGGCATGCCTCAACATCTACAACAAGCTGCAAGAACTGAAACGGACAGGAGATTTTGAGATAGAAGCCAATAATAATGTGGTAATGTAATGCACATTATCACATTACCACATTAATCACATTATATATATGTACAAAGTATACCTTAAACCCAATAAAGAGGAGTCATTAAAGCGTTTTCACCCGTGGGTGTTTTCCGGCGCCATCGCACATTTCGACGGAGAGCCCGAAGAAGGGGAAGTTGTTGAAATCTACACGTCCAAAAAGGAATTCATAGCCAAAGGGCATTTTCAGATTGGCAGTATCGCCGTACGCGTACTGACCTTCCGTCAAGAAGAAGAAATCAATGCGGACTTCTGGAAACGCAAACTCAGCATAGCATACGACATGCGCCGCAGTATCGGCATAGCCGGAAACCCGACAAACAACACCTATCGCCTGGTGCACGGGGAGGGAGACAACCTGCCGGGGCTGGTTATCGACATTTATGCCCGTACCGCAGTGATGCAGGCACATTCTGCCGGCATGCACCTCGACCGCATGGCCATTGCCGATGCCCTTACCGAAGTGATGGGCAGCCAGATTGACAATATCTATTACAAATCGGAGACGACCCTTCCCTTCAAGGCCGACCTCTATCCGGAGAATGGTTTCTTGAAAGGCGGCAGCACGGACAATGTAGCCATGGAGTACGGCCTGAAGTTCCACATCGACTGGCTGAAAGGCCAAAAAACCGGTTTCTTCGTAGACCAACGCGAGAACCGTTCGCTACTGGAACGTTATGCCAAAGGCCGCAGCGTACTGAATATGTTCTGCTATACCGGCGGCTTCTCCGTATATGCTATGCGTGGAGACGCCAAACTGGTGCATTCCGTGGACAGCTCCGCCAAAGCCATCGACTTGACCAACAAGAACATCGAACTGAACTTCCCGGGTGACACCCGCCATGCCGCCTATGCAGAAGATGCCTTCAAATACCTTGACCGCATGGGCGACCAATACGACCTGATAGTTCTTGACCCTCCTGCTTTTGCCAAGCACCGCGATGCTCTGCGCAATGCCCTGCAAGGCTACCGCAAACTCAATGTCAAGGCTTTCGAAAAAATCAAGCCCGGAGGTATTCTTTTCACTTTCTCGTGCTCGCAAGCCGTCAGCAAAGAAAACTTCCGCACCGCCGTGTTCACAGCCGCTGCCATGTCCGGCCGCAGCGTACGCATCCTGCACCAACTGACGCAACCTGCCGACCACCCGGTCAGCATCTATCATCCGGAAGGGGAATACCTGAAAGGACTGGTTCTATATGTAGAATAAAGGAAAAAGCAGGCTTTGTTAGCCTGCTTTTCTTAAATAGAGTTAATAAAAAGCAGAAATACGCCAAAACAGCATGTTATATAACATAAACCGTGTATATTTGCACTGTGTTTTTCATGGTATTAGATTTAAGGTTAATAAAGATTGGGTGTCTGGGATAGATACCCTTCTTTTTTTATAATACATTCCTTCCCAAAACCCATCCCTCATTAATCTCTTTCGTTGAAGAAAAAGCCGTACAGAACTTGTTTTTCTCCTAGTCTCATTGTACATTTGCATCTATTACATAATTCAAAACATAAAAAGCTAATATTATGAGCATCAAATTCCGACTCACTGCCATGCAATTCCTGCAATTCTTCGTTTGGGGAGCATGGCTGATTTCATTAGGTGGTTACATGGGCGGTACGTTACATTTTGAAGGCGGACAAATCGGAGCAATCTTTGCAACCATGGGTATAGCCTCACTGATAATGCCCGGACTGACCGGTATCATCGCCGACAAATGGATAAACGCCGAACGCCTTTATGGCATACTCCACCTCATCGGTGCCGGTGCTCTGATTTATGCTTCAACTGCCACCACATACAACCACATGTACTGGGCCATGCTGCTCAACATGCTTGTTTACATGCCTACACTATCTCTGGCCAACACCGTATCCTACAATGCATTGGAAAAATATAAGATGGATTTGATAAAAGACTTCCCTCCCATCCGTGTATGGGGAACGGTAGGCTTTATCTGTGCCATGTGGGCTGTGGACCTCACCGGGTTCAAGGCAAGTTCGGCACAGCTCTATGTGGCAGCCATATCGGCAGCCATGCTGGGACTTTATGCTTTCACTTTGCCAGCCTGCCCCCCCATGCGCAGCGAAGGAAAAACGATGCTCTCCGCTTTCGGACTGGACGCACTGGTGCTGTTCAAGCGCAAGAAGATGGCTATCTTCTTCTTGTTCTCCATGCTGCTGGGAGCCGCCCTTCAAATAACAAACACATACGGCGACCTTTTCCTGGGTTCGTTTGCTTCCATACCCGAATATGCAGATTCGTTCGGTGTAAAACACTCCGTCATCCTGCTCTCCATCTCGCAAATGAGTGAGACGCTGTTTATCCTTGCCATCCCCTTCTTCCTGAAACATTTCGGAATCAAGCGTGTTATGTTAATAAGTATGTTTGCATGGGTATTCCGTTTCGGGCTCTTTGCCCTCGGAGACCCGGGAAGCGGACTCTGGATGCTCATTCTCTCGATGATTGTCTACGGCATGGCATTTGACTTTTTCAATGTATCGGGCTCGCTGTTTACAGAAATGGAGGCACATCCCAGTATCCGTGCCAGCGCACAAGGCTTGTTCTTCATGATGACGAACGGTGTGGGAGCCATCATCGGAGGTTATGCCAGCGGAGCCGTGGTGGATGCCTTCTCGGTATATGCCGAAGGCGGAGGACTGGTAAGCCGCGACTGGACACCGGTATGGCTTATCTTTGCAGGATATGCTTTAGTCATTGGTCTGCTATTTGGAATGGTGTTCCGCTATAAACATAATCCGGAAAAAATAGAGAAAAACTGATTGAGAGTCAGGTTGATTTAATAGGTATGAATAAGAAAAAGATAGAACTACAAGTACTAAACATTTCCAACAGCCAGGCGCAAGCGGGTGCCTATGCCCTGGTACTGGGTGAAGTGGGTGGCAAACGCCAGCTTCCGATTATTATAGGTGCCACCGAAGCACAAGCTATGGTCATCGAGATGAAAGGTATTGTACCGCCCCGTCCGCTGACCCATAACCTATTTGCTTCCGTTCTTGAGGTGCTGGGTGTAAAACTGATGCGTATTCTTATCTATAAAGTAGACAACGGAGTATTCTACTCCTACCTTTACATGAAAGCCGAAGAGACTATTCTCCGGATTGATGCCCGTACCAGCGATGCCGTCGCCCTGGCATTGCGCATGAATGCTCCTATCTTTGTCTACGAAGAGATTCTCGAAACAGAATGTCTGAAAACCGGCGAAAGCACCACCGACCCTATGGGAGGCAGCGAGCCGGACAAAGACGAACTGTTGCAGGAAGACACAATAGGCATATTGAAAACAGCCCTGCAGAAAGCAATCGAAGAAGAGGATTACGAACGAGCCGCACAGATAAGAGACCAAATCAACCAACTCAAAAACAATTTGTAACATGCACGTATTCTATACTCCCGACATACAGACCCACGCAGAACTGCCCGAAGAGGAAGCAGCACATGCCGTACGGGTCTTACGCCTGCAAGCAGGCGACGAGGTTATGCTGACAGACGGAAAGGGCTGCTTCTATCGCGCCGAAATCAGTACGGCTACCAACAAACGCTGCCTGGTGAATATTCTGGAAACCCTTCCGCAAGCCCCCTTGTGGAAAGGTCATCTGCACATTGCCATGGCACCTACCAAGAACATGGACCGTACAGAGTGGTTTGCCGAGAAAGCGACGGAAATAGGGTTTGATGAACTGACATTCCTGAACTGCCGTTTCTCGGAACGGAAAGTCATCAAGACGGAGCGCATCTCCAAAATTCTGGTTTCTGCCATCAAGCAGTCGCTCAAGGCACGCCTGCCCCAACTGAATGAAATGACAGACTTCAACAAGTTCATCACACAGCCTTTTCCGGGTCAGAAATTCATCGCCCACTGTTATGAAGGCGAAAAACCGCTTTTGAAGGATATGGTACATCCCGAAGAGGACGCTCTCGTACTAATCGGTCCTGAAGGAGACTTCAGCGAAGAGGAAGTCCGGAAGGCGACGGAAAACGATTTTATCCCCATCAGCTTGGGAAAATCAAGGTTGCGTACAGAGACGGCGGCACTGGTTGCCTGCCACATCCTCAATTTACAGAATCAATGATACTCACTAAAACAAAAACTATATGAAAAAGAACCTATTCTTCCACTTCTCAGTACTGGCAATGCTCATCGTGCTGATAAGCGCTTGTTCGTCCAAAAAGCCAGAATACACCAACGTTATTCCTTCCGATGCCTCGCAAGTCATCGCTGTCAATTTAAAATCATTGGCAGACAAGGCCGGTACCAAAGATAAAGAGACTAAAGAAGCACTGCAAAAGCTGACAGATGCCTTGAAAAGCGATATGAATGCAGCTACTTTCCAACAATTGGAGGCTGTACTGAAAGACCCTGCCAAATCGGGAGTGGACGTCAATGCGCCGATTTATGTCTTCAACGCTCCCTCGTTCCCCTATACCACCATGGTAGCCAAGGTTCAAAGTGAGGATGATTTGCTGAAGCTTCTGGAAGTTACGGAGAAAGAACAGATAATCAGCCATGTGGCAGAAGCGGACGGTTACAGTTTTGCACAAATCAACAAGCGGGCATTGCTCGCTTTCACTCCTACCACGCTTATGATGGTGAACTACACCGGCACATCGCAACTGGAAAAAGTCAAAGAAGGAATTCCCGCCTTGCTGAAACAGACCGGAGAAAACAGCATCAACAGTAACACCGCTTTCAAGAAAATGCAAAAGCAGGATGGAGACATCAATATGCTCATCTCTCCTTCCAGCCTGCTGAGTGCATACGCCAATCCGCTGAATTACGGAATATCCCACAATATCGACCTGAAAGACTTGAAGATGCTGGGAAGTCTCTCCTTCGAAAAAGGGAAAATAGAACTGAAAGTAGAGAGCTATACCGAGAACACAGAATTGAAAGCACTTTTCGAAAAGCAAATCAAAAGTACTTGTCCCATCGAAAACACGTTCTTGAAGTATTTCCCAAAATCTACCCTGGCGCTATTCAGCATAGGTATCAATGGAGAAGAGTTCTACAATGTGCTGCAAGAGAATGAGCAGTTCCGCAACGATTTCTCCATTACCAAAGCCGCTGAAGTAAAAGACTTGTTCAGTGCTTTCCACAACGACCTGACCATAGGCCTTATCAATGTAACCATGAACAGCAATCCTTCTTTCCTGGCCTATGCCAGCGTAAAGAACGACGCTCCCTTGAAAGCTCTTTATGAGAAAAAGTCCGAACTGGGACTGAAACGCGGCGAAGACATCGTGAAATTGAATGAGAATGAATATGTCTATAAATCACGCGCTATCAACATATTCTTCGGCATACGAGACAAACAGATGTACGCCACCAATGACGAACTGCTGTATAAGAATGCATGCAAGACCGCTGACCCGTCTGCCAAAGAGACGGACTTCGCTTCCAGTCTGAAAGGCAAGCGCACAGCCTTTGTCATCAATGCGGAAGCCGTACTTGACCTGCCCGTTGTAAAAATGCTAGCTGGATTTGGCGGACAAGAGTATAGCACCTATTACTCGCTGCTCGGCAATATCTCGTATCTGGAAGCTGTCGGCAACGAGGACAAGGCAACCGTCACCCTGCAGCTGAAGAACAAGAATGTTAATGCACTGAAACAGATTGTGGACTTTATCAAGCAGTTTGCAGGAATGTAATTTAAGGATTAAGGATTAGAGATTAAGGATTAATACCACTCATGAATAGGATTCACCTACGGCAAACACTACCTCAAGTGTTTGCCGACCGTGATGCCATTACCTCAGACGTATGGCATCGGGACATTACGTTCCACAAAGGGAAACGTTATCTCATAGAAGCCGCTTCGGGCACCGGAAAATCATCGCTTTGCAGCTATGTTTACGGCTACCGCAACGATTATCAGGGAATCATCAACTTTGATGAGCGCAATATCCGTTCACTCTCCGTCAATGACTGGACAGATATACGCAAACACTCCCTCAGCATTCTTTTTCAGGAGTTGCGTATCTTTCCCGAACTTACCGCCATCGAAAACATACAACTGAAGAACCGGCTTACCAACTTCAAAAAAAGGAAAGAAGTCCTTACCCTATTCGAGGCAATCGGCATTGCCGACAAGGTAAACGAGAAAGCCGGGAAGCTATCTTTCGGCCAGCAACAAAGAGTCGCCTTTATCCGCAGCCTCTGCCAGCCTTTCGACTTCATCTTCCTGGACGAACCCGTCAGCCATCTGGATGACGAGAACGGAACAATCATGGGCAGGCTGCTGACAGAAGAAGCCAGCCGCCAAGGAGCGGGAATCATAGTGACTTCCATCGGCAAACATCTGGAATTGGATTATGATGAAATTTATCAATTATAAATGTGGCTAATATGAACCGACTTGTTTGGAAACTTCTCCGCCAGCACATCAGTGTCGGACAGTTGGCAGGCTTTTTCCTCGCCAATCTCTTCGGCATGATGATTGTATTGCTGAGCGTACAATTCTATCGTGATGTCCTTCCCGTTTTTACGGAAGGGGACAGTTTCATGAAGAAGGATTATATCATTGCTACCAAGAAAATCAGTACTTTGGGCAGCTTTGCCGGGAAAAGCAATACCTTCTCCAAAGATGAGATAAAAGACCTGAAAGCCCAACCTTTCACCAAAGGGGTAGGCGCGTTCACTCCTTCCTTGTTCAAAGTCTCTGCCGGACTCGGTATGCAGGAAGCCGGTATCCGCTTGTCGACAGAGATGTTTTTCGAGTCTGTACCCGACGAATATGTGGATGTCAGTCTGGACAAATGGCATTTTGATGAAGATACCCGGATAATTCCCATCATCGTTCCGCGCAATTATCTGAACCTCTATAACTTTGGCTTTGCACAAAGCCGGAGTCTGCCGAAACTCTCCGAAGGTTTGATGAGTCTGGTACAGATGGATATCATGATGCGGGGCAACGGACGTGTGGAACAATATAAAGGCAACATTGTAGGATTCTCCAACCGGCTGAATACCATTCTCGTCCCCCAATCCTTCATGGACTGGGCCAACAAGAATTTTGCACCGGAAAAAGAAGCTGAACCGTCCCGACTTATTGTGGAAGTGAAGAATCCTACCGACACAGCCATCACCGACTATTTCCAGCAAAAGAATTACGAAACCGAAGGCAACAATCTGGATGCCGGAAAGACAACTTATTTCCTGCGCCTCATCACGGGCATCGTCATGGGAGTAGGACTGTTCATCAGCATTCTGTCATTCTACATCCTGATGCTGAGTATCTTCCTGCTTCTCCAAAAGAATACGGTAAAACTGGAAAACCTGCTGCTGATAGGATATAGCCCGACGCGGGTAGCCACGCCTTATTATATACTGACAGTAGGGCTGAATGTACTGGTACTGCTCCTCGCCATCGGCTGCGTGGCATGGGTACGCAGTTACTATATAGAAGTAGTCCAAAACCTCTTCCCGCAACTGGAGAGCGGTTCACTGCTTCCATGCATATTGACCGGTTGCCTATTATTTTTTGCTGTATCACTGCTGAATATTTTGGCAATAGGCAAAAAAATTATCAGTATCTGGAAAGGGGGAAAATAAAGATGGGAAAAATCCATCCAACAGATATAAAGTTCATGGTAGTGTTGGTATTATGTCTCAGCATGGCATTTCCCATCTCTGCCAATGACTTTCTATTCACTTCCATTGACACCTCGCACGGTCTGAGTGATAACCAGATACGCTATATCCTCCAACTTCCGGACGGAAGAATGGTATTTACCACCACCCAGAACGTCAATCTGTATGATGGAGCCAACTTCACCTCTCTGCAGCCTACCCCCGAATATATATATCCGCTGAAACAATACAAGGGCTTCTACCATGTCTATCTGAGCGGTGATTCCCTCTTGTGGATAAAGGATTACCAACGGCTGATGTGCATCAATCTCCATAACGAGCGATACATTGCCAACCTGGACTCCGTCTTTCAACAGAAAGGTATGCAGCATCCCATAGAGGATTTGTTTGCGGACGAACGGGGGCTCGTCTGGGTAATCAGCCATGGCGAGCTGTTACAGCCGGAACTTTCCTTCCGATTGAAACTGTCTGAAGGCCGAGGAACAATACAAGACCTGACTGCAGACGAAGAATCTCTGTATCTGTTCCATGACACGGGAGAAATCGTGTGCTATGATGTAAAAAACGGAAAACAACAGTATGACATTGCCGCATATCCCCGGACGGAACAAGAGAAGTTCCAAAACACCTCCCTCATACTCAGAGGAAAAAACGGGTTCTATCAACTGCGCAACGGCTCTAAAGGAGGATTTTTCCATTTCGACCTCCATAAGCGAGCATGGGAGAAGCTGATGGAAACAGAGTATACCCTCAATACACTGATGATCTCCGCAGATGAGAAAGCATACATCAGCTGCATCCGTGGCTTTTGGATTATTGACCCCGAAAAGAGGACACGCCACTACATGCCCACCTTGAGGACCCGAAAGGGCAACGTCCTTGCTACAGAAATCAGTACGATTTTCCAGGACCGGCAAGGAGCTTTATGGCTCGGAACATTCAACAGAGGATTGCTGTACTACCATCCGGCCTTATATAAGCACATCCACATAGACAAGAAGGATTTCCCCCTATCACTTGAAAGAAATACAGCCGTAGCAAACTTTACGGAAGACCGGGACGGCAACATATTCATAAAGGACCGGACAGCTATCTATAAGCTCGACCTGCAGGAAGACGGCAACCGGATACTCATACCGGTAGAAGCATCCACCCTGCCCAAAGAGCTACAAGGGGAATACGGTTCGGAAGCGGCATTCGTGTCACATGACGGAACGCTCTATTTCGGAGACGCTGACGGATGCAATATCTTTTCTCCCAATCCGGAGCCTCCATCTTCCAGTCTGCCCTATCCACCGGTTTTCACGGCAATCCATGTACATGGAGAACGCATCCTCCCGGGCAGAAGCTATGAAAGCCGGACTATACTACCCGAAAACTCTCCTTATGTGGAAGAAATATCATTGAACCACGACCAGAACTTCCTCACTCTCGAGTTCTCCGCATTGAATTACTTCAACCGCGAGCACACCCATTACCGCTATCAGCTGGAAGGTATCGACGCACAATGGGTAACCGCCGGCAACATGAAGCAGAGCAACGGCATTCTCCAAGCTCCCTATACCAACTTGCCACCGGGAAGCTACACCTTCAAGGTAATGGCCTCTAACGATGGAAAGCATTGGAATGAAGAGCAAACGGCCCGGATAAGCCTGACAGTCCATGCTCCCTGGTGGAAAACCGGCGTTGCATACGTCATCTATATAGTCTTGTCAATCGCCATCATTGCGGCAAGTATCCGCCTCTACATACACCGCACCCGGAAGGAGATGGAACGGAAACACAAAGAAGAAATCCTTTTGCTCCGCATCCGCAACTTGATAGAGCAGTGCAACCGTTATGAAGCGGAACAAAAGAAATCACCGGAAGGAAAAAACATAACTTGTGTACATAGCCATACCGAACCTCACCAAACAGAAAACAAGCAAGACGCATCCGAATCTGTTTTCTTGACAAAAGCTATCGAACTGGTGGAAAAGAACCTGCATGTACCCGGCTACTCCGTAGAGCAGCTAAGCCGCGACTTGTGTATGGAACGCACCGGACTTTACCGGAAACTGGTAGCCATGCTCGACCAGTCCCCCAGCCTCTTCATCCGCAACATCCGCTTGCAACGTGCGGCACAACTCATCCTGGAAGGCAGCCTCAGCATTACGGAAATCGCAGAGCGTACCGGCTTCAGCAGTTCCAGCTATCTCAGCAAATGTTTCCAGGAAATGTACGGCTGCCGTCCCTCGGAATATGCGGAGAAAATGCAGAAATCAACCTGAGTATTGTTCCGTTTCAACAAGATTGTTGCCACCTAAAGGGGATTCAAGGCTACTTTTGCAGCATAATTTTAAAAGAACCATGAAAATGAATTTTATGAAAAGAGCCGGCTTCGTGCTGACTTGTGCAACCATGCTTGCAAACTTGTGTGCCGCCCAGAACACAGAGCGCACACCTCAAGGAATGAAATGCACCACACAAGGAATGGACATCCGTGTGGAATTCTATTCGCCTTCCATTGTGCGGGTTTACAAAACTCCCGAAGGCAAACCCTACAACAAAGAAAGTCTGGTAGTGGTCAAATCACCCGAAACGGTCAAAGTGGACTTTTCGGAGGAAGCAGGACAAACCGTGCTGAAATCTTCTATATTGAAAGTTCTTGTCAATCCGGCAACCGGAGGCATCAGTTTCCATACCATCGCCGGCAACGAGCTGCTGAAAGACAAGGACTACGGCACCTCTTTTGCCGATAAGAATGATGCCGGCACTCCCTCCTATCAAGTAAGGGGCTCTTTCCTATTGGATAAAGACGAACCCATCTACGGAGTAGGACAAGTGATGGACGGCAAATTCAACCGCCGCAACTCCATGCACCACATGCAGAACGAGAACATGTTCACCTATTCTCCTTATTTCATGTCGCCCGTGAAAGGCTATGCCGTATATTGGGACAACTACTCCATTTCAGAATTCATGGATACTCCGCAGGAACTCGCTTTCCAGAGCCTGGGACACTGTGCGGACTATTATTTCATGTATGGCGGAAACGCCGACGGCATCATCGCCCAGGTGCGCGACTTGACGGGACACTCCCCCATGCTTCCGTTGTGGGCCTATGGTTTCTTCCAAAGCAAGGAGCGCTATCATACGCAGGAAGAAAGCCTGAATGTCTTGAAGAAGTATCGCGAACTACAAATTCCCATTGACTGTATGATTCAAGACTGGCGCTACTGGCCCGAATATCAGAAGACGGACAGTGCGTGGAACTCACACAGCTTTGACCCTGAACGCTTTCCCAACCCCAAGAAGTGGGCCGACGAAATACACAAGCTGAATGCCAAGCTGATGATTGTGGCATGGCCCGGTTTTGGCACCCACACAGAGCAACGCAAGGAGCTGGATGCCAAAGGCATGATTATCAATTTTGATACCTGGCCTCCACAAAGTGGCGCACGCCCCTACGACGTCTACAATCCCGAAGCAAGGGATATTTATTGGAAATATCTGAATAAAGGCATTTTCAGTTACATCGGCAACGACGGCTGGTGGCTCGATTCTACAGAGCCCGACCATATCAACCGACAAGAATCGGACTATGACCTCCCCACTCACTTGGGATCTTACCGAAGTGTAAAGAACGCCTACTCACTGATGCACAACAGCGGAATAGCCTCGCATCAAAAGGCTTTGAGCAAAGACAAACGCGTTGTCATCCTAACCCGTTCCGGATTTATCGGACAACAACGTTACGGCTGCAACACCTGGAGTGGTGACGTGACCTCCACTTGGGACATGCTGGAGAAACAGATTCCTGCCGCACTGAACTACACCTTAATGGGCATTCCGAACTGGAACAGTGACATAGGCGGCTTCTTTGCCGGACGCTGGAACCAAGAAGGGGGAGCCAAGAACCCCAAATACCAAGAACTGTATGTACGCTGGATGCAGTTCGGCACTTTCTGCCCGATGATGCGTTCGCACGGTACGGAGTTGCCCCGTGAAATCTGGAACTTCGGCAAGCGTGGCGAGTGGTGTTTCGATGCCCAGGAGAAGATGATTAATCTGCGCTATCGCCTTCTGCCCTACATTTACAGCACTTCCTGGGATGTGTCCCACAATGACGGTACATTCATGCGTCCTTTAGTAATGGATTTTGCAGCAGATTCTAAAACACATGAAGTTGGCGGCGAATTTCTTTTCGGACGCTCCCTACTGGTAGCACCGGTCACCCGGCCGGAAGTGACGGAATGGTCGGTTTACCTTCCTCAAGGCGCAGACTGGTGGGACTTCTGGAGTAACGAAAAACAGCAGGGCGGACAGACCTTGAACCGCTGTGTATCGAAAGAGATTCTGCCCGTCTATGTAAAAGCCGGCAGTATCCTGCCGTTCGGTCCCAAAGTACAGTATTCCGCCGAAAAGAATTGGGACAATCTGGAGATACGCATCTATCCGGGTGCCGACGGCACATTCACCCTCTACGAGGACGAAAATGACAACTACAACTACGAAAAGGGAGCTTATTCCACCATCCGCTTCCATTGGGACGACAAGGCTCGTCGCCTGACAATAGAAGAGCGGGAAGGCAGTTTTCCGGGTATGCTGAAAAGCCGCAAGTTCAAGGTTGTTCTGGTCGGTCAGAACTCCGGTACGGGAGACCGGCCGATGAAAGGCGGAAAGACAATAAGCTATGCAGGAAAGAAAAAAAGTATAAAGCTGTAACAGTAAAAAGGAGGAACGTGTCAAAACTACCTTACTATTTTTTAGGCGCGGATTACGCAGATTTCAAGAATTCAATTTGCATAGTCCGCGTTATTCCACGTAATCCGCGCCTAATATTACAGCATAATGAAGTGGTCATATACTTTATTAAAAAGGAAACAGCAACGGCAACACAAATACCATCACCACTCCCATAATAATCTGCAACGGGAGCCCCACTTTTATATAATCCATGAATGTATATTGTCCTGCCGGCATCACCAGTGCATTGGGCGGTGTAGAGAATGGAGAAGCGAAACACATGCTTGCCGCAACCGTCACGGCAAACAAGAACGGAACGGGACTTACTCCAATCTGAACCGCACTTTGAAGAGCAATAGGGGCCATCAGCACTGCCGTCACCGTATTGCTGATGAACATGGTCATCAATGAAGTGGTGAAATAGATACCTGCCATCAACACAATAGGACCATAACTACCCAATCCGCTCACAAGACTGTTGGATATATATTCCGAGGCACCGGTTTTTTCGAGTGCAAGAGACATGGGGAGCATGGCTGCAAAGAGCACAATCGTTTCCCAGTTTATCGTTTTATAGGCGGCTTCCACATTCCTGAAACATCCCGTCAGCACCATCAGCAAGCCGGCAATCATCACCGCTGTCACCGGGGCCACGGGAATAAAGTCGAAGACCATCATGGCAACCATCAGCACCATGATAGCGGCAGCTATGGGCGCTTTATAATCCAGCGTCACTTTGGCGGCTTCTGCCAAAGGCTGCCCCAATACCACCCAATCGGAATCTTCCCTGCTTATCCGTGCGATGTCCTGCCACGCACCCTGCACCAGCAAAACATCGCCACTATGCATACGCTCACGTCCCAATTCACGTAATATATATTCCTTCTTACGACGGATGCCCAATACATTTACATTAAATTTATCACGGAACCCTGCTTCCTTCACCGTCCGGTTCACAATATTGGAAGAGGGCATCAACACGATTTCGGCGATTCCGATGTCATAAAAGTCAAGGGACTTGTCGGCTTTGGAGGCTTCTTCAGTGGTATGCCCGTCGAGCATTTCCATTAAAAAGTCTTCAGCAAAACGATTTACGTTCGACACCTCTCCCGTAATGTAAAGCACGTCGCCCACCCAAATGGTCGTATCGGGCGATGCCAATTTCTGGGTAATGGTTTTCAGGAATCTATGTTGGGAAGAGTCTACACGCCGTACTTCAATGATATTCAGACCATACTTGCGGCGTACATCCAGGTCTATGATGGTTTTTCCTATCAGACGGGAGTCATTGACAGCCCTCAAACGGAACAGATTGCTGGAAAGTCCGTACTCCTGTACCAGTTGGTCCAATGATTTGCCCGACAATGTTCCGTCATTCTTTTTACCTTTCTTGGAGAGAAACCATTTGGTCAGAGGCATTAAAACCAAAGTTCCCACTATCACGCACACAATGCCCACCGGCAAAAAGGAGAAGAAAGACAGCGGTTCAAAGCCCGCTCCCGTCAATGTATTCTGAATGACCAAGTTAGGAGGCGTACCGATAAGTGTCATCATACCGCCCATGCTGCTGGCAAAAGCCAAAGGCATCAATAGACGGCTAGGATTCATTCCGGCACTCAGTGCCAAGCTCACCACGATAGGCAGCATCAAAGCCACCGTTCCCGTATTGCTCACAAAAGCACCAATGGCAGAGGTAACCAGCATAACCAGCAAGAAGAGTTTCAGCTCGCTTTTGCCTGCCAGCTTTAAAATGCGCGAACTTATCATTTTAGCCAGCCCGGTCTGAAAAATGGCGCCGCCCACAACGAACAAGCCCACCATCATAATCACCACCGAGTTGGAGAAGCCGGAAAGGGCCTCTTCAGGAGTAAGAATCTGAAATATCAATAAACCAATCAGCGCACAAAGCGCCACAATGTCCGAACGGACTTTGCCTGCTACAAAAAAGGCAGCGGAGAGAACAAGGATAATAAGGGTAATCAGCATAAATATGTATATTAAGAATGCACAAATATACTTATTTACGCATGATCACACAACCCCTTACTACCTCAAATTACTGATTCAGAACTCGAATTTTTCCAACTTCATGGCAGCCAGCCCCTGGATTTTGGGCACCAGGGCCACAAAATGGTCTGCTTTTTCATGGGCAGACAATGACTCTGCATCTTTCCATGTTTCACAAATCATAAGAACATCGCTGCGAGTGGCGCTCTCAAACACATCATAAGCAATGCATCCATTGTCCTTCAAGGAATATGCGACCAGTTCTTTGGCAGATTCCAATACTGCGGCACGGTTCTCCGCACTTACCTGAATAAAAACATTTAATCTAATCATACTTGTATAAATTTTAAGTGCATCGCAAATTTAAGCAGAATAAATATCTCCACCAACAAAAGTAAATTGTTATTAATTCCTTTCTCGCCGGATGAACCAATCTTTGGCAAGTATGTTGTCTCATCAGAATTGATTCTAACTTTAACTATTAAAAACTGACTTGATTATGAAATGTAAAGATTCTAATTTCTGGATTGGACTGGAAATAGGTTCGGTTGCCGGTGCATTGGCCTACCACTTCTCCCGTACGGAGAAAGCTAAAAAGCTGGAAGATGCCATATGCCGTGCCATCCACAAAGCAAGTGGCGAAGCCAAGGAGTTCATCAACACTGCTGAAGAAGAAGCATTGCACGTTGGCACCAAAGTAGCAGACAAGATGGCCCATGAGGCCCATGAGGCCGCAGAGAAAGCTGACAATCTGAAAAACAAGGTTCACAATTTTGCCGATGCTAAGAAATAAAACAAGCACTTGGAAACTTCTGAAGGGGTGTGTCAAAATTCACCACAGATTACACGGATTAACACAGAATGAGCTTAATCTACTGATAGTCAAAGATACTTATCTGTGCAAATCTGTGTAATCTGTGGTGAATACCAGTTTCGACACACCCTCTTTGCATATCGCCCCATCAGTTCTGCAGACTGCGCCGATTCAAAATATCATTCATATGCTCCAATGCCCATCCTACCAAAGATTCAATATGCGGCATCAGGCTACATCCGGTTTCTGTAAGGTTATACTCCACACGGGGAGGAACTTCCGCATAGACTTTCCTGACAATCAGCCCGTCCGTCTCCAATGAGCGCAATGTAACCGTCAGCATCCGCTGGGAAATATCCCCTATGGTTTTCTGTATATCGCAAAAGCGCATCGTTCCATTCGCTTTCAGTGTGACCAGCACAAGCATTGTCCATTTGTCTCCCAACCTGCTCAGTACATCCCGTACCGGACAAGCATCCATACGATGAAAATTTTCCATTCCTTTATTTTACCAATCAGTTCAACCTCAGCAATGGCGGCTCTATGCTTAGTGTCCGGCATTACACCACAAAAGTAATAAACTTACTCAAAATAACTATCGTTTCATACAATAATTAAAACATTCTTTATACTCGTAAATGCATCCGCCTCATCCGGATTATTTGTATTTTTGCAACATCGTTTCCTATTCATATGTAACTGCAAGACTCTTATGAACGTAAAAATAGAAGAAAGCTGGAGAAAACACCTGCAAGAGGAGTTTGACAAACCTTATTTTGAGAAGCTGGTAGCATTTGTAAAAAGTGAGTATGGACATGCCAACGTGCTACCTCCCGGCCATCAGATTTTCCACGTCTTCAACTCTTGCCCGTTCGAGAAAGTGAAAGTCGTCATACTCGGACAAGACCCTTATCCTAATCCCGGTCAGTATTATGGAGTCTGCTTTTCCGTACCGAAAGGAATAGCCATTCCCGGTTCTCTGGCAAACATATTCAAGGAAATACATCAGGACTTGGGAAAGCCCATTCCGACTTCCGGAAATCTGGACCGTTGGGTAGCGCAAGGCGTGTTTCCTATGAATTCCGTCCTCACAGTACGTGCCCACGAAACCGGCTCGCACCGGAACATGGGATGGGAAATCTTCACAGACGCTGTTATCAAGAAACTGAGTGATGAACGGGAGAATCTTGTATTCATGCTTTGGGGAGCGTACGCCAAAGAAAAAGCCGCTTTAATCAATAGCAGCAGGCACTTGATTCTGACTACCGTCCATCCGTCCCCACGTTCTGCCGAATACGGATTCTTCGGTTGCAGGCACTTCAGTAAAGCCAACGATTTCTTACGGAGCAGAGGGATACAAGAAATTGACTGGTAACACGCTACAATACTCCGCTGACTCCGCTTCCAAACAAAGCAAAGTCCCCCAGGCACGGGTCGTCCGGAAAGGCCTCTGCCAGAGCTTCAGTAATCCGGCGGGCATTCTTCAAAGAAAATGTTTCTGTCTCGGTGAGTCCCAAAGCATAGGCCACACGGCAGACATGCGTGTCCAAAGGCACAATCAGGTCCCTGCAATCAAATCTCTCCCAAATACCAAAATCCACTTCCGGACCTTTCCTTATCATCCAGCGCAAAAACATGTTCAGTTTCTTTTGGGGACTCTTTGCCGAGACTTCCAAAAACGCACATAACCTTTCCATCGGATTACCGGCATACGTACATAAGGCATCCTCCAGACTGTCAAAAGCAGAATAGGCAGCATGCAAACGCCTGAAATAGGAATGAAAGTCAGCATAAGAAAGCATTCGGTAAAAACTGCTTCTGTCCGTAGCAGGGAAGTCTTTCTTCCATTGGCAAGATAATACGTATTGATGAGGCGATACCCCCATCAACCTATGCAACTCATCAGCCTTTTTCAATATCTGCTTACGGTTGCCGAAACTCATGATAGCAGTCAGCAGCCCACTGATTTCAATATCCTGCCTCCGTTCATAGCGATGTGGAAACTGTACGGGGTCGTTCTGAATGAAGCCGGCGCAATGATAGGCCGCCGCCCACTCCCAAAGTTGTCTTTTAATCTCCTCGGTCATCTGCAAGCATTTGTTTTTTCATCTGAAATGCAAAGATATTGCAAATCGAATGCAAAACTTTCATGCTTGCACGAAAAAGTTGTGCCGGGATATAGTTTATCTTATTTAAAGATATTGCATTTATAGCAACATCGGACAAGTAACCTATTTCTTTTCCTCCTATTTTTGCAACATGAAAAAGCCCAATAGAACCATGCAACAGAAAAAGACAACCCAGGAGGAATACCAAAAGTGCGTGAACGCAGTAGTGGATTATATAAATCTGCACCTCGGAGAAGAAATTGACCTGAAATCTTTGGCCAGGATTTCCCATTTCTCTCCCTTCTACTTCCACCGCATCATGAAAGCTTTTCTGGGTGAACCCGTCGGTACGTTCATTGTCCGGACGCGTACCGAAGCCGCTGCCCGGTTGCTTCGTTACTCGGACATGCCGATAGCGGACATAGCCTACCGTATAGGCTACTCTTCGCCCTCGTCACTGTCAAAAGTATTCAAGCAGTTCTATGGCATTTCACCATTAGAGTATCGTAACAATAAAAACTTTGTAATTATGAAACCAGCCATTATTCGTCCGGAACTGGAACTGAAACACGAAATCAAAGAAGTTCCTGCCCGAAATGTAATTTACCTCCGCCTCTTTGGCGACTATAAACTGAACGACTATTGCAGCGCATGGATGCGCCTTTGCCAGTTCATCCAGGAAGAAAAACTGCCTATGGGAGAAGTGATGCCCTACTGTATCTATCACGATGACCCCAAAGTGACACCCGCTGAAAAGCTGCGTACCGATGTATGTATGGTCCTACCCTCATTTGCAACGGCCAAAGGAGACATAGGATTTAAACAGCTCGCGGCAGGCCGCTATGCCATATTCCTATACAAAGGTCCATACGAACATCTGCAGGCCGTATACGATACCATCTACGGGAAGTATATCCCCGAAATGGAATGTAGCTTACGGGATGAGTCCAGTGCGGAACGTTACCTAAACAACCCCGCAGATACGGCGCCGGAGGAACTGTTGACAGAGATTTATATTCCGGTAGAGTAGGCAAACTGTTCTGCCGGAGCTATCAGACTTTCTCCCCGGAAGAGTTTAGGAGCCGGACAGCGAACAAGTATTCGTTCCTCCATGGAGTAAAAATCGTTCCACCATGGTGGAATGATTTTTACCTCATGATGGAACGAATAAATATTAGGCAAGCCGGTCGATACTATATTAGATACCCATATCTATACTGTATTGTAAAAAAGGGACACTCCCTTGTCTGTATGCTTGTTTTTATTCATTAATTTTGCACGACGCAATGCGAATCAAGCAATTGACGCAAACAGATAATTTTAAAATCTCCATTAAAATCAAGATAAAAAATGCAAAATGTCTCCATAAAAGGGTTTATATATGCGGCTCTCTCCTCTGCCACCTTCGGGCTGGCTCCTTTCTTCACCATTTCATTACTCCTTGCGGGCTTCTCCTCTTTCGAAGTATTGGCCTACCGATGGGGAATAGCTTCACTTACCTTGGTCGTTTTCGGCATTATGCTGGGCGAGACATTCCGCATCAGCAGGAAAGACTGGGGAACGGTGTTCATCCTCAGCCTGCTCCGGGCAGCTACCTCCTTCAGTCTGGTCATCGCCTATCAGAACATAGCCAGCGGAGTGGCATCCACCATTCATTTCATGTATCCGCTGGCCGTGGCACTGGCCATGATGGGCTTTTTCGGAGAAAAGAGGTCATTCGCCATTCTGTTTGCCGTGTTGGTGTCACTAAGCGGAGCTGGACTTTTGTCATCCGGCAAAATAGACTTTGAAGGAGGAAACACGACCATCGGGCTGATTGCTGCCGGCCTGTCCGTATTCTTTTATGGAGGATATATCGTAGGAGTAAGGAAGAGCCGTGCCGTGCAGATTCCCTCCACTGCATTGACATGCTACGTAATGGGGTTGGGAGCCTTGTTCTTTATTATAGGAGGATGTCTGACCGGAGGCATCCGGCTGGCCAATGACACCCATACATGGCTGAATATTCTCGGACTGGCACTGCCGGCAACAGCTATATCCAACATCACCCTGGTAAAGGCCATTAAATACATAGGGCCTACACTGACTTCCATTTTCGGGGCCTTGGAACCTCTGACAGCCGTAGTTATCGGTTGCCTGATATTCAATGAAAGCTTCACACCGGCCAGCGCCGTCGGCATGGCGCTGATAATAACGGCCGTTACAGTCGTGGTGGTACACGAAAAGAAAAAGGAGAGCCAGAGTTGATTGTCCTTATTTCGCCTTTTTATAATCCGTGATGAAACCCTCCATCATCCACTTGGCCAAAGCCTGACGGTTCGAACTGATTACAAAACGGCGCTGGTCAAAAGTGTTCTGGATATTTCCCAATTCCACGAATACGGAAGCGGGAGAAGTATTGGCTAACACATAAAGATTGCGTGCGCTGACAGTTCCGGTAAACCCACGGTTGGGCTGGTGCTTGTCATATTTCGATTCGAAAGTTTTCTTCATGGTCTTAGCCAGACGCTTGCTGTCGGGCTTGCTTTTAGAGTGGTAAAAGAACACATCGGTCTGATGGCTCTTACTGCGACTGTCCACATGAAGAAAAATGGCACGGCAATATTTATAGTTCTTGCGGTCCTTCTTGTAAAACTCATTGATTTTGGCGCAACGTTGCCGGAGACGTGCCACTTGGTTCAAGGGTATGGGAGCTCCCATGCACGTCTCACGTTTGCTGTTGGAAAGGTACTTGTCATCACGGATTCCGTCTTTAGCATCCTGGATAATGATACGGACTTCCGCCCCCTCTTGCATCAAGTTACGGGCAAGGCGCAAAGCCACATCATACGCATACTCATCTTCATGCAGTTCTATTTTGCCGATTCTGCCGATAGCTCCGGGGTCGGGGCCTCCATGCCCGCTCACTACATAAAAACAAGCGCCCTGCAAACGGTTGGATGTCACTTTTACACTGGCAAGCGCTTTCCCGAACAAAGGTTCATTGATTGTCTTCTTCCCATTGCCGACCGGCTTTGATAATGGGGGCAGTACATACTTCACTCCCAGCCGCAATTCCTCCTTCCCTTTAAGAAGTTTCTTGTTCAGCTCCAAAAACTCCTTATAATAGGCTCTCCCCGGGCGCTTGTTACGTTCCAGGAAAACAGAGATTCCTTCTCCACGTCTCGGACTATCCCGCTCTTCCTGAGCCGAAGCATTAAAAGCAAACAAAGTACAAAAGAAGATGGTCAGTAAACAAAATATGCGTTTCATATTCCAATTATTCATCATTTATTCGGTTCGCTACAAATTTCCAGCCGCTAATTTATAGCATTTTACCATACTTAAGCACAAAATTATAATTTTTTCCCTACTTTTGCGACAACTTACGCGATAATAGATAAGAAACTTTTAAAACAGATAACATTATGGCAAAGCAATTCAAGCCGGAGACGCTGTGCGTACAAGCCGGATGGACTCCTAAAAAGGGCGAGCCCCGTGTACTCCCCATCTATCAAAGTACAACTTTCAAATATGATACCAGCGAACAGATGGCACGCTTGTTCGACCTTGAAGACAGCGGCTATTTCTATACCCGCCTGCAGAACCCTACGAACGATGCAGTAGCCGCCAAGATTGCCGCCCTCGAAGGTGGTGTGGCCGCTATGCTGACATCCAGCGGACAAGCAGCCAACTTCTATGCCATTTTCAATATCTGCCAGGCAGGAGACCATTTTGTTTGCTCCTCTACCATCTATGGCGGAACATTCAACCTCTTCGGAGTAACTTTGAAGAAATTGGGCATCGACGTCACTTTCGTCAACCCGGATGCCAGCGAGGAAGAAATTTCCGCTGCTTTCCGCCCCAATACCAAGGCCCTATTCGGCGAAACCATCTCCAACCCTACGCTCGAAGTGCTCGATATAGAGAAGTTTGCCCGCATTGCCCACAGCCACGGCGTGCCCTTGATTGTGGACAACACCTTCCCTACCCCCATCAACTGCCGTCCGTTTGAGTGGGGTGCCGACATCGTAGTACACTCTACCACCAAATACATGGACGGACATGCCACCAGCGTAGGTGGAGCCATTGTAGACAGCGGTAACTTCGATTGGGATGCACACGCCGACAAATTCCCCGGACTGTGCACCCCGGACGAGTCTTACCACGGACTGACTTATACGAAAGCCTTCGGCAAAATGGCTTACATCACCAAGGCTACAGCCCAACTGATGCGCGACCTGGGCAGCATCCAGTCTCCACAAAACGCATTCCTGCTGAACCTGGGTCTGGAAACACTGCACCTACGTATGCCCCAACATTGCAAGAATGCACAAGCGGTAGCCGAGTATCTTGCCCAGAACGACAAAGTGGCTTGGGTGAATTATTGTGGTCTGCCGGGCGACAAATACTACGAGCAGGCACAGAAGTACATGCCGAACGGCTCTTGCGGCGTTGTCACCTTCGGCTTGAAGGGCGGACGGGAAGAGTCTATCAAGTTTATGGATTCACTGAAACTGGCGGCCATTGTGACTCATGTGGCCGATGCACGTACTTGCGTGCTACACCCAGCCAGCCATACACACCGCCAGTTGACAGACGAGCAACTGATGGAGGCAGGTGTACGCCCCGACCTGATTCGCTTCTCGGTAGGTATAGAGAATGCAGAGGATATTATTGCCGACATCGAACAAGCGCTGAACGCCTAAAGGAATAAACAAAAGGGAGTGCATTTTCGGACAATGCACTCCCTTTTCATTTCAATATTCTCTATTACTCAACATTCAATATAATCGTCAAACTTTCCTTGCCTTGGTAGAAGGTCTTTGCTTTCACTACCAGGGAACCACACTTCACCGGTTCTTTCCATAAGGTTGACTGGGCAGTAGGTTCCGAACCATCAGTTGTGTAACGTACTTCAGCACCATCAATGGCCACATTAGCATACAGATTTCCATCTTTTACCAATAATCCCGGCTGAGGCAAGCGGAAGTTAATCCCATTCTTTGCCCAATAAGGCATTTCACTCTTGCTGATTTTCTCATAATAAAGTGCCAAAGCCTGATTGAAAGCCTGCTCCTCCCGTATATCGGATAAATTTTCCCATGCCGGATGGGCATTCCAGCCACGTTCTGCCAGCCCTAATATTTTTGGGAAAAGAAGATATTCCACGCCATCAAAACTACGGATAGTTTCGGCGAACAATTGCCCTTGTACACCCATAATATGCTTCTTGCCTATCTCTGTCAAAGCAGTCTTCCCCTTTTCCGCATTATTCAAATCAATGGGATTGCCTGCCATATCCACACGCAGCGAACGATAAATGCTGAAAGGAAGCATAGAGAAAGAGACAGACTCATCCACATAACCTCCCCAATCGAGTCCACGCTCGTCCGGATGACCATTGTAAGCCATATCCATATAGAAATTGCCCACGTTGCAAAGGATGACCGGGTAACCGTTATTGGCTGTCTGATAAACCACTTCATCAGAGCCCGGTACAGTATTCCAGCAATACACACCGGCAGCCTGGCCCCTCAACTGTTGATGAGCCTCTTCGGTATGCCCCAAAGCAACTTCCTGCCAACCACTGAATTTCAGTCCGTTCTTCTGCATCACATCCGCCATTTGCGTAATGAAATACTCTGACAAATCATGAGCTTTCGTCATGCCTTTTTCCTTCATCAGTTCCTGGCATTTCGGAGAGCCCATCCACACGCCGCGAGGCACTTCGTCACCACCCAAATGCACTGTGTACAGTGAAAGACCGGCTTCCTGATACATCGCATTAAGTTCCTGAATCACCTTCTCCATAAAACGGTAAGTAGAAGGCAAGGCGACATTCATCACATTGTCCGTATAATATTGTACAGAAACATAACGTGAAGTATCTTCCGGTTCACTCAACATATATTCTGTAGCTTTCCCCGGATCAGTTTCAAAATATTTGTTATAGCGTGCCTTCATGGAGACAATGGCAGCGCGGGCATGCCCCGGAGATTCTATTTCCGGAACAATGCGGACATGTCTTTCGGCAGCATACTTCAGCAAATCAATAAATTCCTCGCGGCTATAATATCCATTGCCTACAGTCTTTGCATCAGGGTCATAGCCACCGTCATAACATGGGTAGAGGCACTGGCTTTCGTCAGTGGTATGCCCGCGACGGCTACCCACAGCAGTCAGTTCCTCCAAACCGGGAATCTCCAAACGCCAGGCTTCATCATCACAAAAATGGAAATGCAGGACATTCAATTTATAAGATGCAAAAATATCCACCAGTTTCTTCAAGTTCTCCGGAGCGGTGAAATTACGGGCAATATCTATCATTTGTCCACGATATGCCAAGTCCGGATAATCCCGGATGGAGACTGCCTCCAGCAAATAAGGTGTCTGCTTGTCCTTCAACATTGACAAAAGTGTCTGTGTACCATTAAAAATGCCATGAGGAGTGGCAGCACTGATTTTTATCAGGTTGTCACCTATATTGATAGTATAATATTCATCATTTACGGCCTCCTTCCTATCAAGCAGTTCTTCCAGCACAATCTTCACGGAAGCATTTCCGACAACTTCCAAACCATACAAACCAGTCAGTTTCTCTTTCAGCAACTTGGCTTCACCGGCAAAGTTCTCCGGAAATGCCAAAGCTACCTTACCTTCCAATACGACATTATCGCCTTCAATGGCTACCGCTTTCTTTACAGACGGAAGAATGTCTGACTGCACCAAAGCAGGAGCACCAGCCAAGCGAAGATTGGATTCATAAATCTTAGTCGCATCCGGATAGCCGCTCATTGACTCGGGAGAAGGAAGCGGCAGCGCCTTCAAAGCCACGGGCAACGGACTGCCCTCTTTACCATCCACAGTCTCCACCCAATAAGTTCCTTCCGGTACATGGGAGTTCCGGTCCAGCTTGTAAGTGCAAAGGAAAGTAATCCGCATGGAATCACCGGGAGCCAGCGGAGCAAATTCGTCTGTCGGATACATTTTGAAAAAATTACCGTTCACTACCTCTACCTTCACTTCAGAGGCTCCTTCCTGCTTCACCCCTCGGGGAAGCTGTGAATAGTAAATCGTCCAGTTCTTTTTTAGAGGTTTTTGAGAGATATTCTTGAGAATAAAGGTATTCTCATAATATCCGGGTTCGATGTCACTTGCACCCATTTCCCAGGTCAGAGCAACCGGTGCCTTAGGTTCATTACTCGTTTTACATCCAGCAAATAGTGCCATTACACAAAATAATAATCCTGCCAGAGGAAGTTTCAAAATTCTCATGCAACTCATGTGTTAAGTTAATAAATGGGGGTAATTTCTAAAATCTGATGCCAAAAATAAGCATTTTAAGCTAATTAACTGATAAAAGTAATAGATTTTATTGACAGCGAGCTACAATTTAGAACTTTTATACCTACATTTGCAGCCAAATTATAACCAATTTAACTATTCTACCATGGCTAAAATAACCAAAGAAGCAGCCTTGCTCTACCATTCGCAAGGCAAACCGGGTAAGATTGAAGTAGTACCCACCAAGCCTTACAGTACACAAACCGATCTTTCTCTCGCCTACTCTCCGGGCGTTGCAGAACCGTGCCTCGAAATTGAGAAAAACCCGCAAGATGCATATAAATATACAGCAAAAGGCAATCTGGTAGCTGTCATCTCCAACGGAACCGCCGTACTCGGCCTGGGCGATATTGGCGCCCTCAGCGGCAAACCCGTCATGGAGGGTAAAGGTCTGTTGTTCAAAATTTATGCAGGTATCGACGTATTCGACATCGAAGTAAATGAAAAAGACCCCGACAAGTTCATCGAAGCTGTCAAGGCTATTGCCCCAACATTCGGAGGTATCAACTTGGAAGACATCAAAGCACCCGAATGTTTCGAAATAGAACGCCGCCTGAAAGAGGAATTGGACATCCCCGTGATGCACGACGACCAGCACGGCACCGCCATCATCTCCAGCGCAGGATTGCTGAACGCCCTGGAAGTGGCAGGCAAGAAGATAGAGGAAGTGAAAATCGTCGTAAACGGTGCCGGGGCTTCCGCCACCTCATGTACCAAACTGTATGAAGCGCTCGGTGCACGCCGTGAGAATATCCTGATGCTGGACAGTAAGGGAGTCATTACCAGCGATCGCGAGAATCTGACCGAGCAGAAACGTTACTTTGCCACCGACCGTCGCGATGTACATACTCTGGCAGAAGCCATCAAAGGCGCCGATGTATTCCTCGGACTGTCAAAAGGTAATGTGTTGACCCAGGACATGGTTCGCAGCATGGCAGACCATCCCATCGTGTTTGCCCTTGCCAACCCTACTCCGGAAATTTCTTACGAAGACGCCATGGCAGCACGTCCGGACGTACTGATGTCCACCGGTCGCTCCGACTATCCTAACCAGATTAATAATGTAATCGGTTTCCCCTACATCTTCCGCGGTGCCCTCGACACGCAGGCAAAAGCCATCAACGAAGCCATGAAAATTGCTGCCGTACACGCCATTGCCAACCTTGCCAAGCAGCCCGTGCCCGATGTTGTGAATGAAGCATACCATGTAAACAACTTCACCTTCGGTCCCGAATACTTCATCCCGAAACCGGTTGACCCGCGCCTCATCACCGAAGTGTCCTGCGCTGTGGCCAAAGCCGCCATGGAAAGCGGTGTAGCCCGCAAAGACATCGAAGACTGGGATGCCTACCGCCTGCAACTGCGCGAGCTGATGGGTTACGAAAGCAAACTGACCCGCCAACTCTACGACACCGCCCGCCGCAACCCGCAACGTGTGGTATTTGCCGAAGGCATCCACCCCAATATGCTGAAAGCTGCTGTGGAAGCCAAGGCTGAAGGTATCTGTCATCCTATTATATTGGGCAACGACGAAGCTATCGAGAAGCTGGCAAAAGAACTAGACCTTAGCCTTGAAGGTATTGAGATAGTAAATCTGCGTCATCCGGATGAAGCGCCGCGCCGTGAACGCTATGCCCGCATTCTATCCGAAAAACGTGCCCGCGAAGGCGTCACTTACGAAGAAGCCAACGACAAAATGTTCGAACGTAACTACTTCGGTATGATGATGGTGGAAACGGGTGAAGCAGACGCTTTCATCACAGGTCTTTACACCAAATACAGCAATACCATCAAGGTTGCCAAGGAAGTCATCGGTATCCGTCCGGAATACAAGCATTTCGGCACCATGCATATCCTGAACTCCAAAAAAGGTACATACTTCCTGGCCGATACGCTGATTAACCGTCATCCCAATGCCGAAACGCTAATCGATATTGCCAAGCTGTCGGAATATACCGTCCGCTTCTTCAATCATACACCGGTAATGGCCATGTTGAGTTACTCCAACTTCGGTGCGGATAAGGAAGGTAGCCCGGTAAGTGTACACGAAGCAGTGGATTATATGCAACAAAACTATCCTGACCTTGCCATTGACGGAGAAATGCAGGTGAATTTCGCCATGAACCGCGAAATGCGTGATGCCAAGTACCCGTTTACACGCCTGAAAGGAAAAGACGTAAACACACTGATTTTCCCGAACTTGAGTTCTGCAAACTCTGCTTACAAACTGTTGCAGGCCATGGATACAGATGCCGAACTGATTGGTCCTATCCAAATGGGATTGAACAAGCCTATCCACTTTACCGATTTTGAAAGCTCCGTGCGAGATATCGTGAATATCACCGCAGTGGCAGTTATCGATGCTATCGTAGACAAAAAGAAAGCAGCCAAATGAAACGACCGTTATCAAAATTCCAAATAGTTTGCATTATGCTGCTTTGGGCAGCACTTTGCTACATTGTTTTGATATCTGTCGAACGAATTGACGGTCCAATCATCCTAACGCTTGCCATTTCGGCGGCTTTAGTATTTATTCCCGTCATAAAGTCTCTAAAAAGAGGATAAATAATATCTTTTTATTCCATTTTGCGGTATAAAACAATAAAATTGTTGTTTTATACCGCATTTTCTTTATAAAATGTTTGCTCGTTTCATTTTTATGTGTACTTTTGCAACCGCAATGAGAGGAAAAGGAAACAAATCGAAAATCGAATTGTTTTAGGTAACATATAGTAGCAACCAATAAAAGAAATAGATTATGAATGCAGCTAAGGTATTAGAAGACCTGAAAAGACGGTTCCCCAACGAACCGGAGTATCATCAAGCAGTAGAAGAAGTTCTTTCTACGATTGAAGAAGAGTATAACAAGCATCCGGAGTTTGACAAAGCCAATCTGATTGAACGTCTTTGCATCCCCGATCGCGTTTACCAATTCCGTGTTACTTGGGTAGACGATAAAGGTAACGTACAAACCAACATGGGCTATCGTGTGCAGCACAACAACGCTATCGGCCCTTATAAAGGCGGTGTTCGTTTCCACGCTTCTGTAAACCTGAGCATCCTGAAATTCCTTGCTTTCGAGCAGACATTTAAAAACTCATTGACAACTCTGCCTATGGGTGGCGGTAAAGGCGGTTCGGACTTCTCTCCGCGCGGCAAGTCAAATGCTGAGGTCATGCGTTTTGTTCAGGCTTTCATGCTGGAGTTATGGCGTCATATCGGCCCTGAAACAGACGTACCTGCTGGTGATATCGGTGTAGGTGGTCGCGAAGTAGGTTTCATGTTCGGTATGTATAAGAAGCTGGCTCATGAATTTACGGGTACTTTCACCGGTAAGGGCCGTGAGTTCGGCGGTTCGCTGATTCGTCCGGAAGCTACCGGCTACGGTAACATCTACTTCCTGATGGAAATGTTAAAGACTAAGGGTACTGACTTGAAAGGCAAAACTTGTCTGATTTCCGGTTCCGGTAACGTAGCTCAATATACGGCCGAGAAAGTATTGGAATTGGGTGGTAAGGTATTGACCATGTCTGATTCTGACGGTTATGTATACGATCCGGACGGCATTGACCGCGAAAAGTTGGATTACATCATGGAGCTGAAAAACCTCTATCGTGGACGTATCCGCGAATATGCTGAACAATATCCGGGTGTCAAGTACGTAGAAGGTGCACGTCCTTGGGGTGAAAAGGCAGACATCGCCCTGCCTTCTGCAACTCAGAATGAAATAAATGGAGATGATGCCAAAAAACTAATTGCTAATGGTGTCATGGCTGTGTCCGAAGGTGCAAACATGCCTTCTACCCCTGAAGCAATCCGCGTATTCCAAGATGCAAAGATTCTGTATGCTCCGGGTAAGGCAGCCAATGCCGGCGGTGTATCAGTATCCGGTCTCGAAATGACTCAGAACTCCATCAAGTTGAGCTGGAGTGCAGAGGAAGTGGACGAGAAATTGAAGAGCATCATGAAGAACATTCACGAAGCTTGCGTGCAATATGGTACGGAAGCCGACGGTTATGTAAATTACGTGAAGGGTGCCAATGTGGCCGGATTTATGAAGGTGGCAAAGGCGATGATGGCGCAAGGGATTCTGTAAGAACTAAAGCCATAGTACAACTACAACAGAAGAAAGGTGAGGGGCTCAAAGCTTTTCACCTTTTTTCTGTTTAATAATATAGAAGAAACAAAATTTTGTTTTTTTCAATCCATTATCACATAAATCAGATAACTTTGCGGAAGTTAATAAGAGAAGACCATTATCATTGAAGCAAACCAAACGATTATGAATACAATAGAAATCCCCGTACTGCTGTTGACCGGTTATCTAGGCAGTGGCAAAACGACGTTGGTAAATCACATCCTTTCTAATAAACGTGGCATTAAGTTTGCCGTTATCGTCAATGACATAGGCGAAGTGAACATTGATGCAGACCTTATACAGAAAGGTGGCGTGGTGGGAAAGAAAGACGACAGCCTGGTAGCTCTGCAGAATGGCTGTATCTGCTGTACGCTGAAGACAGACTTGATAGAGCAGATGTTCGAAATCATGAAGATGCAACGCTTCGACTACATCGTGATTGAAGCGAGTGGCATCTGTGAACCGGAGCCTATTGCCCAAACACTCTGCTCCATTCCTCATATGGGAGGAGCGTATACTAAATACGGTATTTGCCGCTTAGACTGCATTACCACCGTGGTGGACGCCTTACGTCTGCAAAGTGAATTTTCTTGCGGAGATGATTTGACACGCAAAGGCATTGATGAGGAAGATATAGAAAACCTCATCATTCAGCAGATTGAGTTCTGCAATATTATCCTGCTGAACAAAGCAGCAGAAGTACAGCCCGAGGAATTAAAACGTATCAGGCAGATTATCCACACCTTGCAACCCGGTGCCCAAATTATAGAGTGCAACTATGCAGATGTAGACCTGGATAAGATTATCCATACCCACCTCTTTAACTTTGAACGTGCCGCAACTTCCGCCGGATGGATTCGTGGCATAGAGCAACAAGTAAGCGAAGAGGAGGAAAAAGAGGCGCATTACCATCACGAAGATGAACATCATCATGAAAGCGAACATCATCACGAGAAATGTCATCACCACCATCACGAAGGAGGTGAAGTAGAAGAATACGGTATTGGCACATTTGTCTACTACCGCCGTCCTGCATTCGACATTCATAAGTTCGACCACTATGTCGCTACCAAATGGCCCCGCAGCGTTATCCGCGCCAAGGGTGTCTGCTACTTCAGCCACAACCGCGACATGTCCTTCCTCTTTGAACAAGCAGGTATACAGAAGAAAATAACTGAAGCCGGACAATGGTATGCCACCGCTCCCGAAGAAGACATGATAGAACTGATGCGCCAAGAACCGGGATTGCTAAGAGACTGGGACGAACAATACGGCGACCGCATGCTGAAGATAGTATTCATCGGACAAAATATGGATAAAGAGCAAATCATCCGCGACTTGGACAAATGCCTTGAATAACTTCCTAAAAAAGTGCTCCCCGTCATTCCGATCTTAAGAACAACGGGGAGCATCGTCCCAGACGCGTAACTCTATTTTAAGAATCAAGAACCATATCAATTCTCCGTAAAACGGAACATTTTGAAATACACCTTCTGCTCTGTGTCGGATACATTCACCAGCCTCATCTTCGCAACGCTCAAATCCTTGAGAGATGCCTTCACCTGCGTTCTGTATCCCGGTTTCAAATCCACCGCCTGCCAGTTTGTACCATCCGAAGTTACTTCCAGTTTAAACTTAGAATTAGCCACCTCCGCATCTCCCAAATCAATAAGCACCGAACTCAACTGGCGGGCATAATCCATCGAAATGGTCAGCACACCGCCTGCCTGCCAGTTGATGACTTCATTGGACGGAATAATTGTATTCACCTTTCCCTTCTGCTGAATAGGAAGCGAAGCCAACTGATTCACGTCGCTCTTCAACGTGTAGGGAGAATAAACAGCCTTTGTATCAAGCCCGGCATGGAACGCTGCATTATAGCCCGTTGTCGCCGCTTCGAACAAAGCATTGAAAGTAGGCATCAGATGCAGGCTGCCGCTCTTTATGCCCGCTTTATATTGGGCATCCGTCTCACCCATCAGCACCAGCAGGGCGCGGGCGTGTTCGTAGCTACCTATAAATGCATCCTTCTGCTGGCGCAGGCGTATCATGTTCAGCACCTCCGCACCATACTCTCCCACTTGTTTGAACTGAATGAGCCAAGGCCTTATTTCAGTTATCAACGGACGATTCTCATTTCCCGACGCAAGCAATCCATCAGCGGCAACGATTATCTTCCGGCATTCCTCAGCTACCTGCCGATAGGCATCTTCATCTATCTCGTTTTTCTCTTGATAGGCTTTCAACAAGGCAGAGAGAGCAGGCTGAATGGCAACGGACTCTTCACGACGGAAGCGATGTCCATTCTGTCCCGGGTCGGAATTATGAGCAGCGAAGATTTCCAAATATTCGGCATGAAGTGGCATAAGGTCTCTGACTGCATGTTTCCAAGAAGTTTCACTATCATAATTCTCCATATTCCAAGTATAATCAGCTACACTGTACAGAGAGATTTTGGAAGCCTCGGCATGTTCCATCGGATTGGAAACAAAAGCAGACATATCATCTTTTATATCAAGCCCGTTTCCATAAACCGGCCCTAGCAGCAAATGGTCTTGTACATAATCCGAAACGGGGAAATTCCACCAAATGTACGCCTTACGTTTCAGCAGCGGATTGACGAAGTCCAGCGTAGACTTATCTATAGTAGCAACTACCATATCACCGGTCCACATCACCTTGATACCCTCGTTCAACTTATCACCAAGCGTAGTGAGATAGCCTCCCTCCACATCGGTCCATGACTTGTTGTACTCTGTGGGACACAATATCAATGGTGCAACATCCCGCTTGACTTTTACAAAATGGTCGTCAATATAGTTCAACAGCTCAGCCTGCTTGTCCGCCTTTGTCCCCTCACCCGAAATATCATCAAAGAAAACGGCAAAACCACGCACACCCAACTGGTACATGCTTTCGAACTTCTGCAACAATAACGAGCGGTCTTCTTCATTCCAGCGAATATCCTGGCCCGGATGAATGGCCCAATAGAAAATGACATTGTTCTCCTTCGCCCTATTCACCAATACTTTCAACTCTTCTCCTTCTCGAGCAGGATAAGGCTTGCGCCAGTTGGGAGTCCGGTGATAAGGATCGTCTTTCGGTCCATAGATATAGACATTCATTTTGTTCCGACCATAAAAATCAAGCTGGCGTATACGCGCCTCCTGACTCCAGGGAGCACCGTAAAAACCTTCTACCACACCCCGATAGGGAACATCAGGATAGTCCGTCACTTCAGCCAAAGGCAGCTTGTCTAAAGCAAGCAACTGCGCAAGAGTCTGTACACCATAGTACGCTCCCCGTTCGTCAGCACCGGCTATGACGATGCAGTCTTTTTCTATTTTCAGGAAATAACCTTCGGATTTGCGTGGAATCCGATGTTGGTATTTCTTGATAATCTTATCTCCTTTCACTCCTATATATACACGGAAAGAAGCGCCAAGCACCTCTTCCGGCATCAATGAACGGAGTAAAGGCAACGCAGGTCCGTCCTGCACGGAATTGCCGGAAAGGATCTGGTATTGTCGGGGAATATCAACAGAATCTTTTTGCGTAATATATTCTTGGGGAGTAGGTTGCAAATGAAACTCTTGCGCACAAAGCGTCGCTGTCGTCAGCATACCGAATGCTCCCAGTAACAGTAGTTCTTTTCTCATAAGCGGATTATTAAATTAAGGAATATCTATGTATTAAGAAAACTCTTCCATGCATTCAAGGTTGATACGTTCAAAAATAAGAAATAAATATGAAAACACGTACAAATACAGACATTTATTTCAGTTTAAAGATTCATTTATTCTGCATCCGTTTGAGTTCATCGCACACAGCCGGATGCAGGAAGTAGCGTACGTCTTTTCCCTCCTCTATGGCCCGACGGATAAAAGTGGAGCTGATTTCGAATACCGGAGAAGAAACTGTCCGCACATTCTGCGGTAAAAAGGTGGCCTCTACCGGATAGCCGGGACGGGGATAAACCAGAAGATGATTTTCGGCAATAATGCGTTCCGACTCGTACCAACGGTGGAACAGCCTCCAGTTGTCCGAACCAATGACAAGATGGAAAGTGTGTTGGGGATAAGTCCGTTTCAGCGCATCCAACGTATGAACAGTATAAGAAGGCCGAGGCAGATGGAATTCAAAATCGGAAGCGCGAAACTTGGGATAACCCTCAGTGGCTAGCTGCACCAGCTTCAAACGTAACTTGTCATCCATCAGATCGTTTTCTTCCTTCAGCGGATTGTGGGGGGTGACCATAAACCACACTTCGTCCAGGTCCCCGTATTCGCAAAGATAGTTGGCGAGGGCCAAATGTCCGATGTGTATCGGGTTGAACGAGCCGCTGAAGATTCCTATATTCATTTATTCTTATTCATATACAACCTTACAAAGGACGTCTTTGCAACGCACGCCAGGCAGCCCAAGCATTGAAAATCGTCACTACAGAGATAAGAAACATTGAAATACTGGAACGAGGCTCGCCATGATGTATATACAATACACCCACAACAAGGGAGCAGACGAACAGAACGCTATTAATAATTAGCAATGCCTTGTTCAGCTTCGGGCTATTCTTCCTCCTCGGTGCCAACTGGTTGTACACTCCTCCACGTTGTTTCATTCGTTCAAGAATTGAGAGATTACTTTCAATGCTTCCGCTTTGGCTGTCTCCAGGTCATCGTTCACAATCACGGTATCGAACTTCGGTGCAAAGCCCAGTTCGTATTCGGCTTTCGCCACGCGGCTCTCTATCACTTCGGGAGCATCTGTTCCGCGCCCCACCAAGCGTTTGCGCAATTCCTCCACTGAAGGTGGCTGAATGAAAACAGACAAAGCACGCTCACCATAGAATTTCTTGATATTGCAACCACCCACTACATCCACATCGAACACTACATTCTGTCCGGCAGCCAATTGCTTTTCCACCTGCTCCTTCAGTGTTCCGTAAAAACGGTCCTGATATACCTCTTCATACTCCAGGAATTCATCATTGGCTATGCGACGACGGAACTCGTCAGGAGTCAGAAAGAAATACTCCACTCCATCTTTCTCCGTTCCGCGGGGCGGGCGGCTGGTCGCTGAGATGGAGAATGCCAAGTTCAGATTTTGAGTCAGCAGATAGTTGATAATCGTTGACTTGCCAGAGCCCGAAGGGGCTGAAAATATGATAAGTTTTGCCATCGAATTATTTACGATTTGACGATTTACTATTTGATACTACATGACGTTCAATACTTGTTCCTTGATTTGCTCCAATTCATCTTTCATCTGAACGACAATCTTCTGCATCTCCGCATGATTGGACTTACTGCCCAAGGTATTGATTTCGCGTCCCATCTCCTGGGCGATGAACCCTAACTTCTTGCCTTGTCCGGTTCCGGTTTCCAGCGTATTGATAAAATATTTCAGATGATTGCCAAGACGCTGTTTCTCTTCGTTCACATCCAGTTTTTCGATGTAGTAGATGAGTTCCTGCTCCAGACGATTCTTGTCATAATCCACACTCAACGTCTTTTCCAGAGCATCGGTAATACGCTCCTTCACTTTGGCCACACGCTCTTTCTCATAGGGAGCGATAGTCTCCAACAAATGAGAGATATTGGCGATCTTCTCACGGAACTTTTTTTCGAGGGCAGCTCCTTCCTGCTTACGGAAGTCCACCAGCGCATCAACAGCCTTTTCCACAGCCGAATAAACCACAGCCCATTCTTCCTCACTCAGTTCCTGCGTTTCATTCTTGGTCATCACATCCGGCATGCGGAGCAACGTGGCAAACCAGTCCGTCGCATCCGGTACAGGTATTCCAAGATTTTCGGATATGGCACGAATCTGCTTGTAGTATCCCTCCACCAATGTCTGATTGATGGGAGTGGCACTTTCCGCACTCTCTTTCTTTTCTATCCAAAGGCTGAAATCCACCTTTCCGCGTTCCAGTTTCCGTGATATTTCATTACGGATTTCCATCTCTTTCTCACGATAAAGCGGAGCAATACGAGCAGACAAGTCCATTGCCTTACTATTGAGCGACTTTATTTCAACGTTGATTTTCTTATCAGGCAGTTCGACGGTTGCTTTGCCGTAGCCTGTCATAGATTGTATCATAATGTTATAGTTTTGCGCAAAATTACACGATTATTTTAATTAGTGAAAATAATCACGTAAATTTGCCACAATAAAATCAAGAATAAAAGTTATGTCATGTATCTTGCATATTGAAACGTCCACTTCTGCCTGCTCCGTAGCCGTGAGCGAGGACGGACAGAACGTTTTCAAGAAAGAGGACCTGAATGGCCCTTCACACGCCGTTTCATTGGGAGTCTTTGTGGACGAGGCGCTATCCTTTGCCGATAGCCATGCCATGCCGTTGGATGCAGTCGCCGTGAGCTGCGGCCCTGGTTCGTATACCGGGTTGCGTATCGGCGTGTCGATGGCAAAAGGTGTCTGCTATGGACGTAACCTGCCACTTATCGGGCTGGAAACCCTGAAAGTTCAGTGTGTACCGGTATTGCTCTACCACGATGAGTTGCCCGACGACGCATTACTCTGCCCGATGATTGACGCCCGCCGCATGGAAGTCTATGCTGCCATCTACGACCGTGCCTTGAAATCGGTGCGCGACATTGCAGCCGATATTGTGGACGAAAACTCCTACCTGGAATTTTTAGAGCAACATCCCGTCTATTTCTTCGGTGACGGTGCAGCCAAATGCAAAGAGAAAATCACGCATCCCAATGCACACTTCATCGACGGCATCCGCCCGCTTGCCGGCATGATGTTTCCGTTGGCAGAGAAGGCAATAGCCGAACAAGATTTCAAGGATGTGGCCTATTTCGAACCCTTCTATTTGAAGGAATTCGTAGCCGGCACGCCAAAGAAACTTATTTAGGGTTTAGCGATTAGGGATGAATACCATGCGGTATCACTACGTAGCCCATTAATCACTAATCACTAACCACTAATCATTGAACATTAATCACTAATTAAAGATGCAATATAACACTCAACAAAAACGGATGCCCCTACCCGAATATGGTCGCAGCATCCAGAATATGGTAGACCACGCGCTGACAATCGAAGACCGTGCAGAACGCCAGCGTTGCGCAAACACAATCATCAACATCATGGGAAACATGTTTCCCCATCTGCGCGATGTGCCCGACTTCAAACATAAGCTATGGGACCACCTTGCCATCATGGCCAACTTCCAATTGGATATAGATTATCCGTACGAAATTATCCGCAAGGACAATCTGAATACCAAGCCGGAGAGCATCCCCTACCCCAGTACCAAAATCCGCTACCGCCACTATGGCCGTACACTGGAAGTACTGATAAAGAAAGCCATCGAATTTCCGGAAGGAGAAGAGAAGCAGAACTTGATAGCGCTCATTTGTAACCACATGAAGAAAGACTACATGGCATGGAACAAAGATACCGTCGATGACCGTAAGATTTCAGATGACCTCACCGAACTCTCTGACGGAAAACTGCAAATGACAGACAGTATCGTCCGTCTCATGGCCGAACGTATTGACCAGAACTACCGTCCGAAAGTGAACAACCAGAATAACCGGAACAACAACCGGAACAATAAACGGAAATACTAAAATTGAATGATTAGTGGTTAGTGATTAATGCCATGCGGCATCACCATGCAGACCACTAATCACTAATCACCAACCCCTAATCACTAATTTCATGGCATCATTTGTAATCGAAGGAGGACACAGACTTTCCGGTGACATTTACCCCCAAGGAGCAAAAAACGAGGTGTTGCAAATTATCTGCGCCACATTGCTCACTGCCGAAGAGGTGACTGTGCACAATATCCCGGACATACTGGACGTCAACAACCTTATCCAATTGATGCGGGATATGGGAGTCAGCGTATCTAAAAAAGGCATTGACACTTACAGCTTTCAAGCTGCCAACATTGATTTCGCCTATCTGGAAAGTGACGCGTTCCTGAAAAAATGTTCCAGCCTGCGCGGTTCCGTCATGCTGGTGGGGCCGATGGTGGCACGTTTCGGCAAGGCCATGATTTCCAAGCCGGGCGGAGACAAGATAGGACGCCGCCGTCTGGATACACACTTCATCGGTATCCAGAATTTAGGAGCCGACTTTGTCTATAATGAGGAGCGTGGCATCTACGAAATCTCAGCCAAACAACTGCATGGCAGTTATATGCTACTCGACGAGGCATCTGTAACGGGAACAGCCAATATCGTAATGGCAGCCGTCCTTGCCAAAGGCAAGACCACCATCTACAACGCCGCCTGCGAACCCTACGTGCAGCAACTTTGCAGAATGCTGAACCGGATGGGAGCTAAGATAGAAGGCATCGCCTCCAACCTCCTGACTATCGAAGGAGTAGACGAGCTGCACGGAACCGAGCATACCATCCTCCCCGACATGATTGAAGTGGGCAGTTTCATTGGCATGGCAGCCATGACCCGTAGCGAACTGACCATCAAGAATGTCTCCTACGAGAACTTGGGAATTATCCCCGACAGTTTCCGTCGACTCGGCATCAAGATGGAGCAGTGGGAAGACGACATTTACGTGCCCGCACAAGAGACGTACCAGATAGAGTCCTTTATCGACGGCTCCATCATGACCATTGCCGACGCACCCTGGCCCGGACTGACACCAGACTTGCTCAGTGTGCTGCTGGTGGTTGCCACCCAGGCAAAAGGTAGTGTACTCATTCATCAGAAAATGTTCGAAAGCCGTTTGTTCTTTGTGGACAAGCTGATAGATATGGGAGCGCAAATTATCCTCTGCGACCCGCACCGCGCCGTTGTCATCGGTCACGACCACGGCTTTAAACTACGTGGCGGCAACATGACCTCGCCCGATATCCGTGCGGGCATCGCCCTGCTGATAGCTGCCATGAGTGCGGACGGCATCAGCCGCATCCACAACATAGAGCAGATAGACCGTGGGTATCAGAACATCGAAGGGCGACTGAATGCGCTCGGAGCAAGAATAACAAGAATAGAATAAGATGATAAAGAGAGAAGAAGTATATAAGATAGGTATATTCAACAAGCCCCACGGCATTCACGGAGAACTATCGTTCACTTTTACGGATGACATCTTCGACCGGGTGGAAGCCGAATACCTAATCTGCCTGCTGGATGGTATACTGGTGCCTTTCTTCTTGGAAGAATACCGTTTCCGCTCCGACACCACCGCCCTTGTCAAACTAGAAGGCGTGGACACGGCAGAACGCGCCCGCATGTTCACTAATATTGAGGTCTACTTCCCCGTAAAGCATGCAGAAGAGGCAGGACCAGGTGAACTGAGTTGGGACTTCTTCGTCGGTTTTCGTATGGAGGAAGTACATCACGGCACGCTGGGAGAAGTGACGGACGTGGACACATCGACCATCAACACACTGTTTGTGGTAGATTATCAGGGAGAAGAACTGCTGGTGCCGGCACAAGAAGAGTTTATCATAGACATTGACCAGAAGCACAAGGTCATCACCGTAGACCTGCCGGAAGGTTTGATAGCTTTGGACAAAACAGAAGAGGTATGAAAAAGAAACGAAGAAAAGCATTTTGGAGTAACATCAAGTTCAAGTACAGACTGACGATTACGAACGAGAATACCCTTGAGGATATCATCACGTTGCGCGTATCCAAGCTGAACGGACTGTCCGTATTGCTCTCCGTGCTGTTCGTATTGTTTCTCATCGCCTCCCTGATCGTAGCCTTCACCCCGCTGCGCAACTACCTGCCGGGATATATGAACAGTGAAATCCGTGCCCAGGTAGTGGAGAATGCCTTGCGCGTAGATTCCCTCCAGCAACTGGTGAACAGACAGAACCTCTATATCATGAATATCCAGGACATCTTCCAGGGCAAGATAAAGGCAGATACCATACATTCCATCGACTCGTTGACCCACCTGCGCGAAGATTCGCTCATGGAACGTACACAACGGGAAGCCGAATTCCGCAAACAGTACGAGGAGACAGAAAAGTACAACCTGACGAGCATCACCGCTCGCCCCGAAATAGACGGACTGATTTTCTACCGCCCCACACGCGGCATGATTTCATCTCCCTTCAATGCCGAAACAAAACACTTCGGCACGGACATTGCCGCCAATCCGGGCGAAAGCGTATTGGCCACCTTAGACGGTACCGTCATACTGAGTACCTACACTGCCGAGACGGGTTATCTGATAGAAATACAGCACAACCAGGACTTCGTGTCAGTCTACAAGCATTGCGGCTCTCTGCTGAAACGGGAAGGCGATGCGGTGAAAGGGGGTGAAGCCATCGCACTGGTAGGAAACACCGGCGAGCTGTCCACCGGTCCCCACCTTCACTTCGAGCTGTGGCATAAGGGCAGGGCCGTAAATCCCGAGCTTTACATCGTATTTTAGTCTCCAAATAGTAAATTGTAAATAGCATAATAGTAAATGAAACAGATTGCCATACTCGGTTCTACCGGTTCCATCGGTACACAAGCGTTGCAGGTCATCGAAGAACATCCCGACCAGTACGAAGCATACGTATTGACCGCCAATAACCGCGTAGAGGAACTCATAGCCCAGGCACGCAGATTCAAGCCTGAGGCAGTGGTAATAGCCAACGAATCGAAATACACGCAACTGAAAGAAGCGCTTGCCGACCTACCTATCAAGGTATATGCCGGCGCAGATGCCCTCTGCCAGATTGTGACCGAAAATCCCATTGATATGGTATTGACCGCCATGGTGGGATATGCAGGGCTGAAGCCCACCATGAATGCCATCCGAGCCCGTAAGCCGATAGCCCTTGCCAACAAAGAGACGCTGGTGGTGGCGGGAGAGCTCATCAATGACCTGGCACGCTTCAGCGGTGTCCCCATCCTACCCGTCGACTCCGAGCACTCCGCCGTTTTCCAGTGCCTGGCCGGTGAGATAGGCAACCAAATAGAAAAAGTGATACTGACTGCCTCCGGAGGTCCGTTCCGCACCTGCACTATGGAGCAACTAACAACCGTCACCAAAGCGCAAGCACTGAAACACCCCAACTGGGACATGGGCGCCAAAATCACGATAGACTCTGCTTCCATGATGAACAAAGGGTTCGAGGTAATCGAAGCCAAATGGCTGTTCGGTGTACGTCCCGACCAGATAGAAGTCGTGGTACACCCGCAATCCGTCATCCACTCCATGGTACAGTTTGAGGACGGTGCCGTGAAAGCACAACTGGGAATGCCGGACATGCGCCTGCCCATCCAATATGCCTTCTCCTATCCCGACCGGTTGAAAGCCTCTTTCCCGCGCCTGGACTTCAAGCTGTGCACGGAACTGACGTTCGAGCAACCGGACACCACCCGTTTCCGTAACCTCGCCCTGGCCTACGAAGCGCTACATCGTGCAGGCAATATGCCTTGCATTGTCAATGCCGCCAATGAAGTGGTGGTAGCTGCCTTCCTGCAGGACAAAATTTCGTTCCTTGGCATGAGTGAAGTAATAGAAAAGACCATGTCGCGCGTATCCTACTTACAGAAGCCCACCTATGAAGACTATGTGGCTACGGATGCCGAAGCCCGACGGATAGCAGAAGAGCTGATTTGATAGATACACCGGAATGAAAAGAATTATAAAAAACATCTACTCATTTGATACGTTAAATAAGAAAACGTACCTTTGCGAAAATTATAAAAATCGTAAAACAGCAAATAATTAGATGGAAACATTCTTGATTCGTGCCCTGCAACTCATTATGAGCCTCTCGTTGCTCGTTATTGTTCATGAGGGGGGGCACTTCCTTTTTGCGCGTCTGTTCAAGACGCGGGTAGAAAAGTTCTGCTTATTCTTTGACCCTTGGTTCACATTATTCAAGTTCAAGCCCAAACACAGTGACACGGAATATGGTATCGGGTGGCTACCCTTAGGTGGTTATGTAAAAATAGCAGGTATGATAGACGAATCTATGGATACCGAACAGATGAAGCAACCCATGCAGCCATGGGAGTTCCGTGCCAAGCCGGCATGGCAGCGCCTGCTAATTATGGTAGGCGGTGTATTGTTCAACTTCCTGCTCGCATTGTTCATCTATTCCATGATACTTTTTACTTGGGGCGACGAATATATACCAGTACAAAAAGCCCCATTGGGTATGGATTTTAACGAAACAGCCAAAGCCATAGGCTTCCGCGACGGCGATATCCTAATATCTGCCGACGGGGTACCATTCGAACGCTATGACGGCGACCTGCTGACCAGTATTGTCGATGCCCGCCAGGTAAGCGTATTGCGTGACGGGGAAGCTGCTTCAGTCTACATCCCCGAAGACATGATGAACCGCTTGCTGGCAGACAGCGTGCGTTTCGCCAGTTTCCGTTTCCCTTATGTAGTCGACAGCCTGATTGTAGGATACCCTGCCGCTTCCGCCGGTCTGCAAGTAGGTGACAGCATCACCCACTTGGATGGAAAGTCAATAGCCTACTACGACTTCAAAGAAGAGATGCTGAAGCGCAAGAAAGCCAATGCATCCCATGAGGTAACCTTGACATACGTCCGTAACGGTGTGACAGACACCTTGAGCATGATGACCAATGCCGACTATGAAATAGGCGTAGCAGCACGTACGGCAACCGACAAACTGCTGCCCGTTGTCCGCAAGGAATACAGTTTTCTTTCCTCTTTCCCTGCCGGCGTATCTTTGGGGGTAAAGACTCTGAAAGGCTACGTAGGCCAGATGAAATATCTCTTCTCCAAGGAAGGAGCCAAGCAACTCGGAGGTTTCGGAACCATCGGCAGTATTTTCCCCGCCACGTGGGACTGGCACCAGTTCTGGTACATGACGGCATTCCTCTCCATCATCCTTGCCTTTATGAATATTCTGCCCATCCCTGCACTGGACGGCGGACACGTGTTATTCCTCATTTACGAAATCATTGCACGCCGCAAGCCCAGCGACAAGTTTATGGAACGTGCGCAGATGGTGGGCATGTTCCTCTTGTTCGGTTTGCTGATTTGGGCAAACTTCAATGATATACTGAGGTATTTCTTTTAAAGAACAAGATATAAAAAAACGTATCATCCATTCGCGGTAGAACGGATGATGCGTTTGCATCAAACAGATGATGTATTCGGGGCAAGCAGACGATGCGTTTGAACCAAACACATCATCTGTTTTTTCTGTGTCTTATACCAAATGGCCGATCCACTCTTCGCGGTCGCCCGGAAGCAGGTCTATTACCGGAACTTCAACCATTGTATAGCAACCAGGCTGCTGACGCATAGCGGCACGCGCCACACATACCAGCACTTGTGCCGTGAGGGCAGGATTGTTGATACGCATGTTGAACTCAAATAGCTGGTTCTGCGTCTTGCCAGACACACCTTTACGGGTCAGGTTTACCCCATGACCCATATCGAGCAGTGCATCCACACTCGGAACCAATTTTACATGTGTTTCGTCATTCACAAAGTACGGGTCGGCTTTGATGGCTGCAGTCACCTTGTCAAATTCGTAGCCATCCTTCAACTCGATGTACACCATACGACGGTGAATGCCGGTTCCTGTAGGAATAGTCATGGAAAGGGCGGCTTTCACACCTTCGATGGCCTTTACAGCCACGGTATGTCCCATGCTCATGCCCGGACCAAAATTAGTATAGGTAATGCCCTTCGGAGCAATGGCTTCCAGCATGGTGCGGACAATGGAGTCACTACCCGGGTCCCAGCCGGCAGAAATGATGGATACCGTATTATGCTTTTTAGCCTCTGCATCCAGTGTGCGGCGCAAGGCAGTGATACCCGTATGGATATCGAAACTGTCCACAGTATGAATGCCTAAAGCAAGGATCTCCTTTGCATACTCTTCCACTTTGCGGGTAGGCGTACAAAGGATAGCAACATCCACGTCTTTCAGTTCCTTGATATTCTTCACAACGGGATATGCACCCAGTTCCGCAGGACAGTTTTCAGCTCCGGCACGGCGCACTACACCGGCAATTTCGAAATCGGGAGCTGCTTGCAGGGCTTCGAACACATAGTGCCCGATATTGCCATAGCCAACAATGGCTGCTCTTACTTTTTTCATTCTTTTTATGAGTTTATTTATCAGTTTTCTACTTTATCGGCGCAAAAGTAAGCATTTTAATTTATTATACCGGCAGAACTCACTGCTGTTTTACACAGTTTTTTCTTTTTTTAGTGAGTGAAAGTCCAATAATAATTCATACATTCGCAGATGATATGTGCGCAAGGTGCATTTTGGGCCAACAAGTAAAAGAATTATGATAGAATACATCAGAGGCGGAATTGCCGAACTAAGTCCGGCAACCGCAGTAATAGACTGTAACGGACTGGGATACGGTGTCAATATTTCATTGAACACGTATGCTGCCATCCAGGGTAAAAAAGAATGCAAATTATATGTATACGAAGCTATCCGTGAAGACGCCTATGTCCTCTACGGATTCGCCGACAAGCAGGAACGCGAACTATTCCTGCTGCTCATCTCCGTGTCAGGCATCGGCGGAAATACAGCCCGCATGATTCTCTCGGCACTCTCGCCATCCGAACTGATAAATGTCATCAGCACGGAAAACGCCACTCTACTGAAAACAGTCAAGGGTATCGGGCTAAAAACAGCACAACGGGTGATTGTGGATTTGAAAGACAAAATCAAGACCGGCAGCGTTGCCACCGGCAACGCAGGGACCATAGGTACACTGGTATCGGCAGCCAACGTACAAGTACAAGAAGAAGCCGTAGCCGCCCTTACCATGCTGGGCTTTGCACAAGCCCCCTCACAAAAAGTAGTGCTTGCCATTTTGAAGGAAGAACCAAGCGCACCGGTGGAACAAGTCATCAAATTGGCATTAAAAAGACTATAATATTTATCTAAAACAAATCATGACAACAATCAACATGCAATATTGGTTGGGGGCCAATGAACGCACCCACGTACTGCCAACGGACAAATGGTACCTCGACTTTGCCACAAGCATCCTGCCCCTCGTCAAGACCTCTCCCTTGTTCAACAAGGAAGACCTGCGTACCCAAATTGACGCAGCCATCTCCCTCGGCATGTACTTTCAAGACGCCATTGCCCAAAGCGGAGGCTGGAAACTTTTCTCCGAAGCCTTTCAGGGAGTATACGGAACTTACCTGCCGTTCTATCCACTGGGTGACGATTATACGCCCGATGAAATAAATCAGGAAGACATTGCATTCGTACTGTGGACATTGAAATCACAATTCAGTATTTTTGACAAGGAATACACCTTGTTCAGTCCTTATGACAAAGACCTGCTTGCATTAAGCCAAAGCGCCTATGAACTGATGGATGCACGTTTCGAAGAAGCTCCCATCAGCGAGGGAGAATCTTCCTTCCTTTGGGTAATGGGACTTGATTTACTGGATATGCCCATTACTCCGCTGCCGGAAGTCACTCCGGAAACCAAACTGAGCAAAGATGCCGCCCGCTGTCTGGAATACAGCCAGGGGAAACCGCTGCTATACTTCACCGATTACAAGGAGCTTTGCACTTTCTTTGTCGATGTCTTGGGATGGGAAAACAAACGGTCCGCATTATTGCCCGACCTGGAATACCAAAAAGAGTTCGTGATTTATGCCAACGCCAAAGGTATGCTCGTAGCCCACAACGTGGCCGCCTATTTCTGTGAAGAACATAACCCGATGTACGATGCCAAACGCGCTGCTGCAGAGGGTTACAAGATGTTCTGCCAACCCGGAGAGTGTCCGTTCGACCTGCTGAAATACGGAATGACCAAAGGAATTCTACCCGATGTGGAACTTCCCTTCTTGAAAGGAAAAGAAACACTGCATCAATATTGGGACTTTATAGCCCGCTACTACTTATGTGAATATTATGAAGGCGAGTAACCATTCCGGCATAAAGCCCAAACGGAGCAACAAGGCCAAGTCAACCGGAAAACGGATTGGTAAATCCAAACCTTCGAAAGCGAATAATCAGCTTAACAGAAGGGTAAAATAATTGAAAATGGATAATGGAAAAATAAACAGTGCAGCGTATTTATTGAAACCGCATGGCAATTTTCCATTATCCATTATCAATTTTCAAAGTTCCACAATCTCTTCCTTACACAACGTCAGTTTCTCCACTCCTTCCGCTGTTACAACCCAAGAGTTTTCGATACCGACGGGACCAATACCTAGCAAAACAATCTTCGGTTCCAAAGCAAAGACCATGCCCGGTTCCAGCTCCTGCTTCATGCGTGGAGCCAGCACCGGCATTTCATTGATTTCCAGTCCGATGCCATGACCGATAAACTTGGCTTTTTGAGTGGCTCCCATAAAGTTGTCGGCAAAGCCCGCTTTGGTGACAATATCGATAGCGAGATTGTAAAGGTCCTCACAAACAGCACCCGGTTTCGCTTTTTCTACAACAGCCTCTTGTATGTCCAGGCAAACCTGATGGGCAACATATGCCTTTTCCGGCAACTTTCCGATAGAGAATACACGGCTCATGTCTCCCATATAGCCATAGAAGTTACCCCCCATATCAACCATAAAGCTCTGGCCGGGTTGCAACAGTGCACCGTTCACACTGATAGGCAGTGACGGGTCAAGTCCTTCGCCTCCCAGAGCAAAATCATAGGGGGCAGGCGCAGTGGCATTGTCTCCTGCCAGCAGACTTCCCATAAAAATCTCCATACTTTGTCCGAAGGTACGGAAAATACCCAGACAACCTTCCAGACGCATCAGGCGCTCTATTTCGATGGATAATTGGCGGTCTGTCATTCCTGGTCTATAAACCGAGGGTATTTGTTCGTAAGCTTTAGCATGTGCAATGCCGGAACGACGGAACATCTCAATCTCTATTTCAGTCTTGACACTTCGGGCCTTCCGGATAAGTGCCGTACCACAAGGAAGCACCTCCGTTTCAGGGAAACACGCTGCCAAACGGTTATATTCCGTAAAAGACAACTCATCCCCCTCCAGCATCAACCTCGCAGGTATGGGCAAACCACATTCCTTTAGTAAGTCAGGCAGTTGTTCCGGTTTACGGATAGGATGAATATGTTCCCCTTCAATATTGTTGGGACGTTTGATGAATAAACGGGCGGGAGCATTCAACGGCAGATACAAGTAACCGCTGACGACACGTCCGTACGTATAGATTAAGTTTACATTACAAGCGATAAGAGCGGCATCAATCTCTTGTTGAGCCATGAGAGAGCGTATTTTATCACGTCTCAGTTTCAATTCAGGTAGTAACATCTCTTTGTAATTTATGGTTTCTCGGATACAAAGATACAACTTTTTTAATTGAGAATAAAAAAAGTACTGCCCCATACCTTCACAGGCGTAGGGCAGCACAAACCACAAATACAAATACAACTAAACAAAGTTTCTCTCTTAGATAATTCCCTGACCCATCATGGCATGAGCCACCTTCATGAAGCCGGCGATATTCGCTCCCTTCACGTAGTTGATGTAGCCATCAGGTTCTGTCCCATATTTTACGCATTGAGCATGAATTCCGTGCATGATGGCGTGGAGTTTTTCATCCACTTCGGCTGCACTCCAGCTGAGGTGCATGGCGTTCTGCGACATTTCCAGTCCGCTGGTAGCCACACCACCTGCATTGACAGCCTTACCCGGTGCATACATAATCTTGTTGTCAATGAAAAGGTCGATAGCTTCGGGCGTACATCCCATATTGGAGATTTCTCCTACACATGTCACCTTGTTGTCAATGAGATGTTGTGCATCTTCGCCGTTCAGCTCGTTCTGAGTAGCGCAAGGCAGAGCGATGTCCGCTTTCACTTCCCACGGGCGTTTGCCTGCCACGAAAGTAGAGCCGGGGAATTCGTCGGCATACGGTGCTACGATATCGTTGCCCGATGACCGGAGTTCCAGCATATAATCTATCTTTTCGCCACTGATACCGTTCGGGTCGTAAATGTAACCGTCGGGACCGGAGATGGTAACCACCTTGGCACCCAATTCGGTAGCCTTGGTAGCAGCACCCCAAGCCACATTTCCAAAACCGGAGATAGCCACGGTCTTGCCCTTGATGTCAATGCCTTTTGTCTGTAACATTTGGTTTACGAAATACAAGCCACCAAATCCTGTTGCTTCAGGACGAATCAGCGAACCGCCAAATTCCAATCCTTTACCGGTAAATGTGCCCGTAAATTCGCGAGTCAACTTCTTATACATACCGAACATATAGCCCACTTCGCGACCGCCTACACCGATATCACCGGCAGGAACATCCATATCCGGACCGAGGTGACGCCACAATTCCAGCATGAAGGCCTGACAGAAACGCATGATTTCAGCATCGCTCTTTCCGCGCGGAGAGAAGTCGGAACCACCCTTACCACCGCCCATAGGCAATGTAGTCAAAGCATTCTTGAAAGTCTGCTCAAATCCCAGGAATTTGAGGATAGAAAGATTTACGGAAGCATGGAAACGAATACCGCCTTTGTACGGGCCAATGGCATTGTTGAACTGCACACGATAGCCGAGGTTCGTCTGAACTTCACCCTTATCATCCACCCACGTTACACGGAAAGTAAAGATACGGTCAGGTTCAACCAGACGTTCTATAATTTTCGCTTTCTCGAACTCAGGATGTTGGTTATAGATATCTTCGATGGAAAGAAGAACTTCCTTTACGGCTTGAAGATACTCAGACTCGCCGGGGTGCTTTGCCTCTAAAGAGGCCATGATACGTTCGATATTCATAATATTACGTTTTAAAGGTTATTACCTTGTTGACTTCACGCTATTCAAACAAAATGTCAATGAATAACACCGCAAATATAAGAAAACTTTTCAAAACAGCTAAATTTTACGGTTATATTTTGATTAAAGAATGATAAAATGTCAAATCCCCGGCATTCTCTATTCATACCTAAATGGTCTATTCTTTTCCTATTCTGTCAACAATTCGCCATAACGGCATAAATATAGAAAAATTATAATAAAGAAAATAAGAAATGACGAATAATTTACGAAAAAAGACACAATCCTCACGGACTATGCCTTTCCAATTGCTAACTTTAATTCTTAAATGCTTGTATTAAATCCGCAACATAATAATTACTATGTACGGACAAGCTTCATAATTTCTTCAATCCTTTTACCTCTTCTTTTGTTGCTTCTCGAACACTGATAGCCACCCCTCCACTACTTGCCAAAGGTTGACGCAGCACACTCTTTGACGTTACTATGCCACGACGGATGTCATAGCTCTGCGGATTATCTTTCCAGTCTGCATCCCGACCATCTGCATAAACGGTAACAATATATTTCCTTCCTTCGGGTAAGAAAGAGAAAGGAATAGTTGCCGTACGAGGATGTTCGTCGGTAATAGCACCTACATACCACTCTTGTTTTCCTTTGGCTTGACGAGCCACTGTGATATAATCACCCGGTTCGGCTTCCAAATACCAAGAATTGCTCCAATCCACCGCTACATCCTTAATAAATTGAAACGCATCGGGAAAACGGCGATAATTATCCGGCAGGTCTGCTGCCATCTGTAACGGAGAGGGCATCGTTACATATAGAGCCAATTGTTTTACCAATGTAGTACCCGCCTGACCTTTAGGTTTCGAACTATTATAATACGAAAGTTTTGTCTGGAAAATACCAGGAGTGTAATCCATCGGACCACCCTTCAACCGAGTAAACGGCAAGATACAAGTATGATCCGGATCATTGCCCCCCATAGATTCAAACTCACCACCACGGGCAGATTCTTGCGCTACCCAGTTGGGCCAGGTCCGACACAAGCCGGTGGGACGAACAGCCTCGTGACTATCTACCATAATCTTATAATCAGCAGCACGCTTCACCACATGTATATAATGATTGTTCATCCATTGTGAGGAATGATATTCACTACGGGGAATGATTGAGCCCACATATCCTGTCTTTACAGAATTATAGCCATTATCTACCATAAATTGAAAGGCTACATCCAGCTGCCGCTCATAATCGGCAGCATTAGCAGCCGTCTCATGATGCATGATAATCTTTACCCCCTTTGATTTGGCATAGGCATGTAGTACCGCAACATCAAAGTCCGGATAAGGTTTGTCAAAAAGGAACTGACGATCCTTACGATAGGATGCCCAATCTTCCCAACCTTCATTCCAACCCTCAACCAATACCGCATCAATACCATTCTCCGCCGCAAAGTCTATGTACTCTTTCACATGTTCAGTATTGGCCGGATGATGTCCATTAGGAGTTAACTTTGAATAGTCGGTTATGCCGGGTTTAGCCTTATAATAGTCGCTATATGCCCATGTACCTCCTCCACCAGTAAACATCTCCCACCAGACACCGATAAATTTCTGTGGCTTAATCCAAGAAGTATCTTCCAGCTTACAAGGTTCATTCAGATTAAGAATCAACTGAGAAGCAAGGATGCTACGTGCATCGTCACTAACCATAATTGTACGCCACGGGGTATGCAACGGTAATTGCAGATATCCTTTCTTTCCTAATTTATCGGGAGTAAGATGAGCAGAAAAGTTAAACTCTTTATCATCCACATTCAGCAACATGGCAGAATAATCTACCAAGGCAGCTTCATGAATATTGATATAAAGTCCTTCGGTAGTCTTTATCATAAGGGGTGTTTGTACTGTGAATGAAGTCGCTTTAGCTTCATATCCTTTTTTACGTAGATTACGTTCCATAGCTTCGCGCACTTCGGAAATGGCCGCAGTAGTATAGGCAAACTCATTCGTATCATAATCACCGGGAATGCAATAGAGTGTATGATTACCGGTCAGATTGAATTCCGTCAGTTCGTCTTTTACCGTCAGATAATTCATGGTTTTCTGCTCCGGCAACTCATAACGGAATCCGAGTCCATCGTCAAACAATCGAAAACGTACAATCATCGTACGGTCGTGCTTTGCCGGTTGTGAGAAAGTGACAGTAAGTTCATTGTAATGGTTACGGACTTTTTCATACTCTCCCCATACAGGCATCCAAGTTTCATCAAAAGTAGAATTTGTTGCATCAAGAATCCGGAAGCCATTTGACAAATCCGCTTCTTCCATAAGTATTCCCAAGGCAGAAGGTTCTACAACCGGCTCTCCTTTGTAATATAAGCTATAGACCGGCCCTCCCTCGGAATCAAGCACAACATTGAGTTTCAGATTCCCATTGGGAGATAACAATTCGTGTGCCATCGCCACACAAGCAATTCCCAGAAATACAACTGTTAATAATACATGTTTCATATACATCCGTTATTGTTGATATATAAAATATTGATAAGGTTCCATCGTCATTACTGTAGGCAACTCCACATCCACACCGGCAATCACATCGGTCATGGTCTTGCCAGCATGCTCCATAGGTACTTTCACTTGTACAGACTCATTGGCGGTATTCACCATGACCAACATGCCATGACTGCCTGCTGCCCGATAAAATGAAGCGACATCTCCGGTAGTATAAACTTCCAGTTCACCACCACGTACACTGCTCGTAGCTTTATAGGCTCTGATGATTTCTGCCATCTCTTGCGCAAAGACTTCATTGGACTTCAAGTCTATAACTCCGTAATTGAAAAAGTTAAGTGACCGCGGATAGGCTACTTCCTGCGAACTATAAATAAGAGGTATCCCCTCGAGCATAGTCGTCAATACAAAAGCAGACATGGCACCACGCTCACCGCCATAACATTCTATCGGTGAAGCCTCACTTGCCTGGTCATGATTAGTAGAATAGCGTAACCGTAACGTACCCTTCGGCATTCCCTCCAATTCGGAAGTATTCATAGCATAAAGGTCAGTAAGTGAGCATTTACCGGCATAATAGTCTTTCAGTTTACTATGGAAGTTCCAGCCGTAGAGCAGATTGAAACCATTGTTCATTAAAGACGTTTTTCCGCCTTCGGCAAGCATCAGCAAATTATTGTCAAGTGTACGGAGCTCGGCGATTGCTTTCTTCCAGAAAGCATCTGGTACCCCCTCGGCATAATCACAACGGTATCCATCAATACCAATTTCTGTTACCCAATACTTCATGGCATCAATCATGGCTTGCTGCATGATTTCGTTGTCAAAATTCAAGTCAGCAACATCCGCCCAAGGCTGTTCTTGAGGTTGTACCACATTGCCATTTGCATCCTGTGTATACCAATCCGGATGCTCAGTCACCCAAGCATTGTCCCACGAAGTATGGTTGGCAACCCAGTCAAGAATCACTTTCATTCCTTTGGCATGGGCAGCATCTACCAGTTCTTTCAAGTCTTTTTTTGTTCCGTAACGTGTATTCAGCTTTTTATAATCCTTTATACAATAAGGTGAATTCACACTTTTCAGTACTCCCGGCTCATTTACAGGCATCAGCCAAAGCACGGTAGTCCCCAGGCTTTGAATACGGTCAAGCTCTGCTTTGATGGCAGAGAACGCATTTTCTTCGGCAAAAATGCGGGGATTTGCCTCATAAATCACCATATCCGAAGCCATGTATTCTTCCTGTGGGACGGGAATCGGTTCCATGTCACTCTGACTATCACTACACCCCATACAAGAATGTAGCATCGTAAAGAGCAGTGTCGCAATTATTACTTTTTTCATATTTCTACTTTTTATCTATACTTATACTCATTGGCGGAACTGATATCTGCAAAAGGAGCATCCAAACTCTCCAGTAATGGGCATTGGCAGAAAAGATACTAAGCCTTAATACTAAAAATCCCGGAAGCCAATACTAAAAAACAAAAGAGCTAAGAGATAACTTCTTCCCAAGGCTTGGTTTTTCTATCCCAAGACTTGGGATAGAAAAACCAAGCCTTGGGACATATATCCGCAAGATTGAAAAGAGATATCCTATCCCCAATCTCATTCCACCAATAGGTCATTTAACATCTTCATTACTATACAAAACTCATTTCAAGAAATTATTCTGATTAGAAACAAAAGCCGCTTCAGATTCCGGTTCAGAGTCTCCGTCCGGATTGTTAGGGTCAATCTCCTCACCAGCTATGTCCGTAATACGGAAATAATAATCTCGATCAAGCGTCACTGCTGCGAGGTCAAATTGTGAGCCTCCATTGTTATTATTCATTATCAGATTGTAAGTCAATCCCTTATTTGCTTCACCTGTATCGTAATAATTATACGTGACACCTTTTATCTCAACACTACCGGTTGGTAATATTCCTGGCCAACTGCCAAAGAGTTCCGGTATATCATTTCCCCACGCATATATGGTTGTTTCTGCCCATCCGGACTGGTCTTCAATAAAAATGGTATAACCATTATGGATGACCACTGCATCCGGATCTATTTCCGTCCAACCGCTTTCTGTGATTTCCAAATATATGTCACGGTCAAGAGTAAAGTTCTGTGGTCCATCAAATTGTGAACCTACTCCATTATCGTTAAATATCAAATTGTAAACCAATCCCTTATTTGCTTCACCTGTATCGAAGTATTTATAGGTAATTCCTTTTATCTCAACGCTACCAGTAGGTGAAATACCGGGCCAACCTCCAAAAAGTTCCGGCAAATCATTTCCCCACGCATAAAGTGTCAGTGCATCCCAACCTGTATTGTCCATCACGAACACAGCATAACCGTCGTGGGTCACTTCACTTGGGTCTTCCGGCTCCTCAAAATAAGCATTCCAGCGGGTTACCGTTATATCAGTGCGAGTACCTACCTTAGCCGAAATTTGATGTAAAGCATCCCCATTCTGCAAAGTACGCTCTATACCTTGTGTCTTAGAAACGAAATAAAAGCCATCGGCAAGTGTCTTTCCATTAACAAAATCTTCCGGATAGAGGTATATGCCCCATTTAACATCATTGTTTGCAGCTTTCTCCATCTGCCACTTAAGGTCTCCGGAAGCAGCATCCTGACCTCCATTGAAATCGCCTGCAATATAAATTATTTCATCGGCACCAGTTCCTTGGGGCATAATCACCTCCAGCAAGATAGCATCGCTACGAAGTTCAAATTGCGGCAACTCATGGTCAAACACAATTTCCTCCTTGTCACAACTACTGATGAAAGCTACAAAAAGCAACAAAAGCCATAGCGGATTACATATATATTTTTTCATTGTTACTATTATTATAGGATGATTAATAATTAGGATTCTGTACCAGTCCCGGATTTACCATAAGGGCAGACTGGGGCAAGGGATACCACTCGTATTTGCGGTCACGTTTAGCCGGATAGCTTAAACCGTCGTCCGTGGCACGGCCAAAGAACCACCATTGCCCTTGCGTAAACTTATCGAAACGACGCAAGTCTGTACGACGACGACGCCCCTCTCCCAAGAATTCAAGTCCCCATTCACTCAACATCCAATCCATATCAAAGGATGTAAAACCAGGACCGGGCTGTTCGAGAGCTGATTTATCTGTAAAATAGCGTGTTTTAACTCTATATACCAGCTCTTTAGCACCTTCTGTATCACCTGCACGCATTTTACATTCAGCAAGAGTATAGACCACTTCACTCAAACGGAATTCCACCTCATCGATGTTTTGGAAATCAATGCCTGCACTCTCCGGATAAACCGGATATCTTACCAAACGGACACCTGAATTCGTTTCACCCCAGCGAGGTGACATGACAGTCTCCAGATTACGTCCTAAATTAAGGAATGTACCCACTTGATCCACATAAACCAAATCCTGACCGTCACGGTCGGCATCTGCTTTCAAAGCCGCACCCTTACCATAGTTGGCTTTAATAGCCCCTTTCAAAAAAATGCCTTGATAGTTTCCTGTTGTTTCATTATACACATAGTTCTGCTTACGGATATCTTTATCGTGGAAACGTTCATAAACTGCTCCTAACTTATCACCGTAGTCGGTAAGAAAGCTCTTAGGATTGTCAGTACCACCATACGGCTGTACATTTCCAGAATTATCCCATGAAGGTGCCAAGCATACACAATTCCATCCGCTCTGGCTGTATGTACCTCCAAAGTAATCCCAACAATTGTAAGGCATGAAAGGCATGTTACGCATCCAACCGGTATTGACCTGACCGACTTCCATCGCCAATGCCATTACAACTTCCGGACATTCTACATTGTTTATCGAATAAATATCACGATAGTCATCGGTAATGCTGTAAGTACCATAATCGCCATTCAGAATTTTTTGGCAAAGAGTGGCACACTCATTATAACTGTTTTGTTTGATAAACACCTCAGAATTCAGCAACAAGCGCATCTTAATCATACGATTGGCAGCTTGGTTCATGCGGTTGCGAGTCTTTCCAGAACCATCTTCTTTCATAAGATCTGTAACTGACTCATCTAATTCCTGACTGATAAAATCGTAGATAATCTTGCACCCCTTATCAAAATCAGTATCTGCAGAACCAGGGATTTCCGCACCCGAAGAAATGTTCAAGGGAAGTGCTCCACCCCAAATCTCAAAGATATTGTAGTATGCCCAAGCACGCAGGGTACGTACTTCGGCAATATAACTATTCAAAGCATCCTCAGTCATGCGTATAGATGCGGGGCTGATTGCCTGCAAATCTGTAATAAGCGTATTGCAAAGCCCAATAGTGGTCCACGCATTCTCCCAAGTTTGGCGAATAATGGTTGATTCTGACGTCCAGGTATGTGAAGACAAAGCAAACTTCAATGCCTCATCCCATCCCCAAAGTCCACCGTTCCAACTGCGCCATGCCACCTGGTCGGCAGAAAACTCCTGCAAATACCAGAAGTATTCCAAATAACTATATGCAGCTTTCGAATAGATGGCTGCCACTGCCCCCTGAACACTCGTCTCATCTTGATAATAAATTCCGGCATCCACACGATCGAACACTTCCTCGTCCAAATTAGTACAAGAGAAAAGTGAACATGACATAATCATCGCCAATAACCAACGACATTTTATATATTTCATATCTTTCATATTTTTAATAATTTGTTTCTCATTTATTTGAAGCGAAGAGTCACACCTAAACTCAATTGAGTTGCTGTAGGATAAGCACTATTACTATCTACTCCCGGCTGGATACCATTCACGTCTATAATTGAAGGGTCATTACCAGAATATCCGGTCAAGGTAAACAGATTCTTGGCAGACAGATATATGCGCATATTATCCAGTAACTTACGGTTCTTAGGAGTAAAATTATATCCCAAGGTTACATTTTCCAGTTTTATGAAGCTACCATCCTCCAGGAAATAGGAAGATATTACTCCACCACCGGTACGGATATTCTTATCTTCCAGATACGCAGAGCGAAGAACATTATCTGTACCACATCCCTGAAGCCCCATACCATATTTACGCATATTGAATACATCAAAACCGAATGTACCGCGGAAGAATACACTCAAATCAAAATTTCTCCAAGTCAGGTTGTTACTCCAAGACAAGAAGTGCTTGGGAGCACCATTGCCAATATAACGTTTATACTTGGCATCAGCCTGAGAAATCGGTATTTGCTCATCTTTATCATTCAAAATAAGCATATTGCCATTTTCGTCAACACCTGCATATTCATAACCGTAGAACTGCCCTATCTCTCCCCCTTCCTGCACACGGAAGAAATATTCGCTGGAGCCAGTACCCGGTTTTAAGTAAAGGTCGAGATAAGATGCCTTGTAAATATCGTTAGAAAGTTTGGTCAACTTAGTCTTCCCATAAGAATAATTGATTCCGCTCGTCCACTTCACTGCTGTTTTAGTAAGGATGTCACCATCCAAAGATACTTCTATACCGGTATTTTTCGTTGTTCCAACGTTAACCAAAATAGTGGAATAGACAAAAGGCGGTTGAGGTGCCGTGTACGTATAAAGCAAGTCTTTAGAACTACGGTCAAAATACTCCACTGAACCACGTAAACGATTCCATAGAACAAAATCAACACCCAGATTAATCGCAACGCTCTTTTCCCAAGCCAAATCCGGATTAGCATTACTAGAGGGAGCATAGCCCGTTACCCAACGCCCGTCAAAGAGATAACTACCATTGGTATTGTAAGTAGAAAGTGATTTATAAGCATCAAAATCCGAACGACCGGTAATTCCGAAAGAAACACGCGGTTTCAAACTGGTCAACACTTTCCGGGTATTCTTCATAAAGCCCATCTCCATCATTTCCCAAGCCAAAGAAGCTGCTGGGAAGTACCCCCACTTTTGGTTAGCACCAAATTTGGAAGAGCCTTCATAGCGCAACGAAGCCGATGCAAAAAGCATATCCTTCCAATTATAGTTCAACCGACCAAAGAAGCCAATAAGTGTCGATTCAGAGCGACCGCTATATAAACTTGCCAAACCATCCTTCAGATAAGAGCCACTGCCCAAATCCCAATATTTCGTATTATCAAAAGAGAAGTCGTTGTTACTACCACCAATCTGTTCCCAGATAGACTTCTCATAAGTATAGCCCACTACAGCCTTAATATTGTGGTCGCCCAAGTTCAGTACATAATTTCCCAACCACTCCAATCGATTGGTGTACCATTTCTGATACTTCATTTCCGCACGTCCTTTATAACCATTCCAATAGGACTCCGAACCGGCAGACGAAGCATAATATTGTTGCTTCATGTCATTGTAATGCAATGAGTAACTTAATGTTGTATTCAACAAATGCTTTTCTGTCTGCAAAATATTCAGTTTAGCCTCAGCCGTACCCAACAAATACATACGCTGGCCGTTGTTATCTCTCAAAGCAAGCTCCGCAACCGGATTGGTTGCACCCGTAGGAGAAGTAGGCTGATAATACGAACCGTCTGCATTATATACCGGCATTGTAGGATTCATTGTGAGTGCCCTATCGAAGAAACCATCATTTCCCCAGGTTTCATTTACACGACGTGCACTCAACGAACCGTTGAATTGTAAGCGATTCTCCAGTACACGCTGTTCCATAGAAAAACGACCTCCAAATTCTTCACGACCACTCACGATGTCAAGTCCATTGGCACTTTTGTAATTGAAGGAAGCACCATAGAAACCATTCTTTGTGCTACCATCAATAGATATATATTGGTTTGTGTCGTATGCTACATCACGAGTAATCAGTCCATACCAGTCAGTGTCGGCTCCATAGTCTGTACCTCGTCTCGAACGACGGAATTCATCAGCCGACAGAATATCCGGAGAGGGCTTGGCTACATTAAAAGCGATGTAACTGTCATATGTGACTACCGTTTTTCCAGCTTCACCCGAGCCACGTTTCGTTGTAACTAAAATCACACCATTAGCACCTCGCGTTCCGTAAATAGCAGCTGAACCCGCATCTTTCAATACCGTAATAGATTCAATATCCTGTGCAGCGATGTTACGGATATCGCCACCTGCCACACCATCTATGACAATCAAAGGACTATTACTTGCAGAAACAGATGTTGCACCACGTACTTGTAATGAAGAACTGGAGTTAGGATTGGCAGCTGCCTGCGTATTGACATTCAAGCCCGCGACTTTTCCCGATACCATTTCCATCGGGTTATTCATAGCCCCCAAATTAAAATTTTTCTTATCCACTTGTACAATGGAACTGGAAACTTCTTTTTTACTCAATGAACCGTAACCCACTACTACAACTTCTTCCAACACCTGCTGGTCATCATGCAAGACAACATCAATCTTGTTTCTACCGGATACGTTCAGTTCCTGCGTTTGGTAACCTACATAAGAAAAAATAAGTATTGCATCAGGATTGACATTCAATAACACATAGTTACCGTCAATGTCAGTTATCACCCCCGAAGTTGTACCCTTTACCAATACACTTGCACCGATAAGACCTTCACCCGTTGCATCGGTCACCTTTCCTTGTACCTGAAGTTGTTGCGCAACAGCAACACCAGTCATCATAAGAAAACCCAGTAAAAGGATCATGCGCTTTTTAAGGCATCTCTTTAGACTTTTCTTTTTCATCTTATTAGAAATTAGTTAAACAATAAATAGATTGATGCAAATGTATTATCAAAACAAACGCACGATTTGGGCTGAGATAAAAATCTAAAGTCCTGCAACAGGCAATCAACTATAATACAACGCATTACAAAAATGCTATTGCTACTAATTTCTAAATCATTTCTAAACTTTTTAAGGCAGAAGAAAGCCTCAAAAGGAGGATAAAATCAAAAAGAAGTTATTTTCATCACTCGTTCTTCAAAGTCCTCTTTACAAAGAGACTTGTTTTTTAGCTTGGAACGATAAGTATAGATGGTAGTTATGGAATAACGCAAAAATTCTGCAATACGCGCACTGTCTGTAATACCTAAACGAATCAGTGCAAATATGCGCAGTTCGGTAACAAGCAATTCTTCATTTTTAGGATGCAATTGTTCTTCAACTGGCAACAAACGATTAAATTCTTCTACAAAGTTAGGGAATATCTTAAGAAAAGATACATCGAAATTGTGATAGAACTCTTTCAACTCTTGATTTATGAAACGGTCGGACTTCAATGTACGATATAACTCCTCAAGTTTACCGGCAGCAGCCTGCTTGTTCAATATGCGGCGATATTCTTCCATCTTACTTATATAAGAGGAACTTAAACTGAGGAAACGTCCCAAATACTCTTCCTTAATATGATTGGCTTCCGTAAGAGTCTGATTAGTATGCAATAATCGTTCATTAGCCTCATGTTGAGACTTGTTCAGCTTCTTCAATTCACTATTCAATATACTCAATTGGGAATTGGCAGCAACAACTTTTTTACGGGCATAAGACAATTTTTTCATTTGCCATAGCACACACAGTACTGTCAATAGAAGGAAAACAGAAAGGATACATATGCCTGTAATAAACATTCTCTGCCGCTGTTGCTGTATTTCCTTTTCTTGCTGATAAGCACGATCTATGAGCGGAAGCATCTTGGAATTCTGCGAACTACGCAACCGAGTAGTATAATAATTAGCATCTTCCATACTAATCTTGATATAGTGATTAGCACGTTCCAAATCGCCCATTCCATAAAGTAATTCCGCTAATGCGCACAAAGAATAATTTTCTTTCACCACTGCCCTAATGTCAGCAATGGCACTGCTAATACGTGCTTCCATTTCTTTCTGCTTGTTCCCCACGACATGATAAGCAAAAGCCAGAATTGAAGTAGCTACTGCATACTCACGCGTATTGGATTTCAACCGAGGTAAAAAATTCTTCAATAAACATATAGCCTCCTGACTTTTTCCCTGGTCAATGAGCTGAGGTGCATGCACGACTACATATCTATAAGTATCTTCCGGTACTAGGCTGATTATAGAATCCCTATACAAATTTGCTATCCGAAGATAATTGTTCACGTAGTTCCGATCAGTGGCGTACTCTGCCTGATAGAGATATAGGTTTTCAAAACATACATAATAGTCCACTATATTTTCACCCTCCAACGTGTTACGAGGAAGCGATTTCAGCAATTCCATTGCTTCAACAAAAAGGCCCGAAGTATTTAGAATATGTACTTTATTTAATATAGAACTATTTATCCATTGCCTATTATTTAGCCGTGTGGCAATAAGAATATTTTCATTTATATAATGTAATGCAGAATCACTAATATAAGAATTATATTCGGCAAAAAGACGATTTTGTATCAGATAACGCTCCATGTCAGTAAGCCTCCCTTGCTTCAACTCATCCTTTATCAAAGAAATATACCGTTCTTTTTCTTCCTCGTATTGTCTACGCATCACGATAGTCTTATCCAGAACAGACAAAAGGCTATCTATTGCAGATGCATACATACCAAGCGAACATGGCAACAGCATTATTATTAAAATCAAGATACGCATCATAGGTTAACATTGTGACATAACTTCGCAAAGTTACAATTTTCTTCTGTTATGAAAATACGATTTTAGTATTTTCTTTGGCATTATAAGTCGTACATCATAGGGATTATACATCTACCGAAATTCATATTTCCTCTACTTCGGATAGCTTTTAAAGCTTTTATGGCAGTTTTCAAACCTCCTTCTGCCTAATAATGGCTAACATTGCAACCGAAACCAAAGGTTGACATCAACATGAGAAAGACATTATTATTTTTATACCTTTTATCTCTCGGCAGTATTGCCGCATACGGTCAGACACGTCTGACCCAAGACCCCAAACTGGAACGACAACTCCACGAAAGCGGACTGATACATCAACCCCTCCCCCTGGATATTGAAAACTCTTTCGAAACCAACGGATGGAAAAAGGAGGTCTTGCAAAGCGCTCCTCTCACCCGCTCGGCAGGTACAGAGGGATGGAGTCATTCCGGCGCAGGAAGCATGTCCTTCAGTACGGAAAAGACCGTTTCCGGCAAAGGCAGCATCAAACTGCAATTCTCCACATTCACCGGGAAAAGGGCGACCGGCTCTCCTTCCGACCCAGACTATGCCACCTACGGAAACAGCAGTGTTACCTATCATCTAGACGGCGCCAATCTGGAGAAGTACAACCGCATCGTATTCTCCATCTATCCCGATTGCGACGGCGCGCGCATCGTCAACATGAACCTCACGTTTCGCAATGCAGATACTCCTGCCAAGAAAGGATATAATCAGCCTTCGGGTTCACACCTCATTAACCTTATTAATAAGGAGTGGAACCAATGCTTCCTCGAAATAGACGAGTATCAGCGCGACAAGGTGATGTCCATCACCTTCAGCACAGCCCTCAAAGGCAAAGACCGGACAACAGGAGATTCAGCTATCTACTACCTGGACAATCTACAACTGCAAACGGTGAAAGCCCCTGAGAAAGTCAGCGGATGGATACCTGCCGATGGAAAAATCTCCTACTCGACAACCGGCTATGCCGTCAACCACCCCAAAACCGCCCTCATCAACACAAACCTCACCATAGACGCCGGAAAGCGCTTCCAACTGCTTACCACGGACGGAAAAGTGGCTTACGAAGGAGACATCCGAAAAGAGAAAACCACTCTCGGAGAATTTGGCCTTATTGATTTCACCTCCTTCAATAATCCCGGAGAGTATCAGCTGAAGGTCGGAACATCGCTAACTCCCACCTTTCGGATTGGAGAACGGCTTTGGGAAGATTCACAATGGAAAGTGCTGAATTTCATCTTTTGCCAACGCTGCGGGCATCCAGTTCCCGGCAAGCATGCCTCCTGCCATGCAGACCTCATGTCCCGACATGACGGACGCAGCATCTCCTACTCCGGCGGATGGCACGATGCAGGAGACTTGTCCCAGCAAACCTTGCAGACGGGAGACGTGACCTTTGCTCTGCTCGAAGCCTATAATAAACAAAGAAATATCAACCCAGCCCTCGCCGCCCGCCTGCGTGAAGAGGCGGAATGGGGAGTAGAGTTCATCCTAAAGAACCGCTACGGCGATGGTTACCGCGCCAGCAGCATGGGATTGCTTATCTGGCAAGACGGTGTGTTCAATACATTGGACGACATATCTTCCGTACGTGTACAGAACATGGCATTTGACAACTTTCTCTATGCCGGATACGAAGCTTACGCCTCCATGACGCTGGACAACGACCCGATGCTGCAGGAATACCTATTGCGCGTGGCCGAAGAAGATTTCGCTTTTGCTATGGAGAAGTTCAAAAAAGATGGCTTCGACCAGTTCGTCCAGCCTTACGAACACAGTTACAACACTTCGAAAAGTCAGTATATGGCTACCATCTCCTGGTCGGCAAGCCAATTATACAAGCTGACCGGAAAACCTTCTTATGCGGACATCGCCGCCGAATACATCCGCTACACCCTCGACTGCCAGCGCACGGAACCGCTGAAAGACAAAGACGGGACACGCGGATTCTTCTACCGGGACAAATCCCGCAAATCCATCGTACATTACATACACCAGTCGCGCGAGCAGGTCTATATGCAGGCCATGGTGATGCTTTGCGAAACCCAGAAGGAGCACCCCGATTATCCTAAATGGGTGAATTCCATACAACTATATGGAGAGTATCTGAAAGGAATGATGAAGTATACCCATCCCTACGGTATGATTCCAAGCGGTGTTTACCATGCAGAGGAATATAAGGATACCACCAACTTCTACGCCCTCCATCTGTTTCCCCCTGCCAATGCCAAGGAACTGTACACGGAACAGATTAAACGAGGAGTACAACTGGACAAAGAGCACTACATGAAACGTTTCCCCGTGTGGTTCAACATTTTCAACGGCAATACCGCCATCCATCTTTCCAACGGAAAGTCCGCCGCCATCTGCGGAAACTTCCTGAAGGACAAGGAACTGCTCAACATCGGTCTGGAACAGTTGTACTGGACCGTAGGCAAGAATCCTTTCGGACAATCCTTGATTTATGGAGAAGGACACAACTATCCGCAACTGAACACCTTCTCTTCGGGAGAAATGACAGGAGAGATGCCCGTCGGTATCCGTACCCTGGGCAACGACGATGTCCCCTATTGGCCGCAAACCAACAATGCCTGTTATAAAGAGGTATGGGTTACCTCGGCAGGCAAATGGCTGTCTCTGATTGCGGAATATTAGATAATGAAGAATTAATAACTTATAAATTACAAATTATGAAACATCTGCTTATTTTATTGTTTACGGCTTGCACCCTGCTGACGTACGCACAAGTCCCCGAAGGTTATCCGGCAAACTATGCCAAAGCTCCTCGCTTCAAGGCCTTGATTTATTACACGCAACATGCGGAAGAAGCACACGTACAATTTGCAGAACAAGCAACCACTTTCTTCAAGAAGCTCAATTACGGTGACGGCTTTGTTCTGGATATTACTACCGATTTTTCAAAATACCCATACGAGAAACTGAAAGAATACAATGTCATTATCATGCTTAACACATCCCCCAACACCAAGGCCGAACGCGATGCTTTTGAGCAATACATGGAAAACGGAGGCGGTTGGGTAGGTTTCCACGCAGCTGCCTACAACGACAAAAACACGCATTGGCCCTGGTTCGTTAAGTTTCTTGGTGGTGGGGTGTTCTATTGCAACAACTGGCCTCCCCAGCCGGTATTGGTCGAAATCGACAACGAAGAACATCCCGTTACCAAGAATCTGCCTGCATCATTCGTGGCTCCCGCCAGCGAATGGTACCAATGGACTCCCAGCCCCCGCCAGAACAAGGACGTAGAAGTACTCTTGTCCCTATCTCCCAAGAACTATCCACTGGGTATCAAGGATGTAGTGAATTTTGGCGACTTCCCCATCGTATGGTCCAACAAGAATTACAGAATGATTTACCTGAATATGGGGCATGGTGACGAAGAGTTTATCGACGGTACACAGAACCTGCTATTGGTTAATGCTTTCCGCTGGGTAGTGAGCAAAGACAAGAACGGTGACCCGTTCCTCAAATGAAACAACTCCCATAACAGTAATCAAAAGAATAAAATAGGATAGTATTCTTCAAATCTTCTCCAAAATACAACACTTTTATGCCGAAACAGATACTTTTCGAAGGAAAAGGTATCTGTTTCGGTTGTTTCATATAGATACCCTTGCTGGTCCCGACAAGTTGGAATGATAGTTTCCTATAGTCGAAACCAAGAGTTTTAATACTTGAAACGAATGGTTTTATCGAAAGAAACTTTTGGTTTTTCTTGTTGAAACCAATAGTCTTACTTGTCAAAACTTTTCGTATTTAGTCTTGAAACTAAAAGTTTCATGCTGAGAACTAAGATTATAACTATTTCAACGACCCACGAAACAAGTATGCATACCATCTTTTACAAAAATTGGAAAGCGTGATGGATGGTTGTAATGTTTTTTATCTATCACAGGTATCCATCACACTTTAATTAACTTATAATCAAAAGAATAATCTCTTCGCGTGACAGCATGACAGATGTTTTGCCGAAATAAACTTTAGTGAGAGATACCGCCACTGCCTACACATAAAAATCCCCAGTATTCCAAAAGGAAATACCGGGGACTCTTCAGAAAGAAAACCGATCAAAACTTATAACCAGCCAGGGTTCTGTGTCAAGCCACCTTTAGCTCTATCCATTTCCGACTGGTCAATCGGGAAGTACCTGAACTTCTCCGTCCAACCTTTATTACCTAAAATCTCTGTTCCTTTATCGAAACGCAGAATGTCAAACCAACGCTGCATTTCATCCATAAACTCATACCCACGCTCTTCAAAAAGAATATCCAACAACTCCTGCTTGCTCTTTCCCGCCAAGTTGATACGATGCTCTTTGTCTTTGAAAGCGCGGTCTCTGACCTGGTCGAACCAACCTTGCGCATCAGCACTGGCTGTTCCGTTGATACGTACATCAAGCTCCACAGCCAGCAGCAAAACATCGGCATAACGGTAAATACGCCAAGAGTTATAATAGTTATCCGTAGGATTCACCGTAGACGTCGTCTCCTTTCTCGGATGAATCTTATAGTGCCCCAGACCCTCGTAATTTTCCTGCTGGTCACTGACTTGGAAAGCACTTCCTGCCGGTAGTTCACCTTTGGCCACCATTTCTGCCACTTTTTTAGCCTCGTCCGCATAGACAATGACTGTTCCCTCACGGCGCGTATCACCTTCCTTAAACATGTTGTAAACAGTACTCGGCATGGTATTCTGCCCATAACCTTCGCCCAAGCCGCCCTGCTCGGCACTTCTCGGGTCAACAATGTTACGACCGCCCAAAGAACGTGCAAGCCCAAACCCTTCACCGGAGTTATTGCCGGCATAACATACCTCAAAGATAGATTCCGCACACCATTCTCCGTCTTTCACCCATAAGTTTTGATAATCAGGGTTCAACCGGTATCTTCCACTGGTGATTATTTCTTTCATGTCATTCAATGCCACCTGATATTTAGTCTCATCACGATGGAACAAAATAATTTTGGCACGAAGCAGCTTGGCAGCATCCCGGCAAACGCGTCCCTGCTGTGTAGCACTGCGCTGGGGCAGATACTTAGTCACTTCGTCATCCAAGTCACCCATCATAAACTCATAAATTTCTTCACGGGTTCCTTTGGCAACGCTATACATTTCACTGGCTGCCAGATAATGTTTGATAAGCGGGAATTGCTCATACCCCATAAACAGATGGTAATAGAAAATGGCACGGTAAAAGCGCGCTTCGGCAGAAATGGAATTGACAAAGTCTGCACTGAGGTTGCATCCGGCCAATTTGTCAATCAACAGATTGGCAGCAATGACTCCATTGAACAAGCCAAAATCCCACTCATTCCACCAAGAACCATATCCCCATGCACCGAAACAAGAAGTCGCGTCATAGGTAAAAGTATCCCATTTCGTCTTGTAAGACCCCTCACCGATACCACCGCCGGTTTCGGACTCATCACCCAGCAAAGAAGAGTAAGACCAAACCTCCGGCATACGGGTCTGCATTTCATTCATCACGGCATACAAGCCCTTCATCATATCGTCTTCCGTCTTATAGAATTCGGTTTCCGACACCTGAGTTCTCGGATTCACTTCCAGAAAATCTGAACAAGCTGTGGTCGACAAAGCCATCGCACCCAAAGCCAATACCTTTAATATCTTATTCATTGTATCTAATTTTTAGGTTAATCAAAATGTAATATTCGCACCGATAGTATAAGTACGTGCTTGCGGATATGTTCCCCCGTCAAATCCATCACGTGTTCCCACTTCAGGATCATAACCGCTGTAGTTGGTAATTGTAAACAGATTTTCGCCCTGCACAAAGAAACGCAGCCCCTTGACGCCGACACGCTGCAACATCTGTCCGGGCAGACTATAGCCAATCTGCAACACTTTCAAACGCATATACGAACCATCTTCCACAAAAAAGTTTGAAACCTGATAGTTATTGTTGTCACCATCTATCACACGTGGTACCCAATTGGAAGTTCCTTCACCGTGCCAACGGTTCAACCAGGATTTGTCGTAGTTACCAAAAGTCACGTTGGAACGTCTGTACAGTTTATAAATATCGTTTCCGATACTTCCTTGAAAGAATGCACTGAAATCCAGCCCCTTCCAATCGGCAGAGAGCGTAAATCCATATGTCCAGTCGGGATTCGGCTTACCTATCATAGTACGGTCATCGCCATTAAGACCATTTTTACCGTCCAAATCTTTAAAACGGATATCTCCGGGCTTGGCATTCGGTTGTATCAACTGAGTCTTTCCGTTAGAATCTACGTAGGTATAGCTATCTATCTCCTGCTGATTCTGGAAAATACCATCATGCAAGTAACCGTAGAAGAAGCCGTACGGACGCCCGTTCTCTCTCCAACTGACCTGGCCGCCCATACCACCGCCGATATTATTGAGACCGACACGGTCGGGGCCCTGGTCTGTTACGGTATTCTTCACATAAGAAGCATTTCCATTGATACCCAGATTCACTTCACCCACCTTAAAGCGATAGGACGCTTCGAACTCGATACCTTCGTTCTTCACTGTACCCGAATTGACCGTCATACTGCCATAACTGGTATAAAGAGGAATCGGCATGGAAAGCAGCATGTCCTTCGTCTTCTTCACGAAATAGTCGGCAGAGAATGTCAATGCACTGTTGAAGAAACGCAAGTCAATACCCAAGTCGGTCTGTTCGGAGGTCTCCCATTTCAAATCGGCATTGGCATAGCCACTGGGCAGCATGCCCGTATATACCTTTCCATTTATGACTGCATTCTTACCCTGACTCATCATACTTGTATAGGCAAAGGAGCCAATACGTTCGTTACCATTCTGTCCCCAGCTTAGACGTATCTTGGCAAAATCCAACCAGGAAGGTCTGTTCTCCATGAACTTCTCACGAGTCAACACCCAACCCAAAGAAACCGAAGGGAATGTAGCATATTGGTGCTCGCGACTGAAGTTTGACGAACCGTCCCGTCTCACTACCGCTTCGAACAAATACTTTTCATCATAATTATAATTGATACGTCCGAATATGGATGCAATGCGGTGATCTTCCGCCCCACCCCATACTTTGGACTGTTCTTCGGGCGCTGTGGCCGTGTCTATATATCCCTTGTCTATATCCACCACCAGCAGATTATAATCTTCCGCTTCCAAATTGGAGTAATGGTAGGAAGACATACTTGTACCGAACAGTGCACCTATATTATGACGGCCGAAAGACTTTGTATACGACAGTACATTTTCCCACTGCCAATAGGAAGACTCCCTTTTCTTATCCTCTACCTTGGAAGTGGCATTCTTACTGGTAGCATTTAGCTCGTAGACCGGAGTTACATTCTTAATGGAATTGAACACCCATTCCGCACCATAGGTAGTCTTGAACTTCAAGCCTGGCAACAAGTCGACATCAAGGTTAAAGTTCGCACCGAAATTCTGAGGCATAGTCCTCTGGTTATGACTGACCTGCATGGCTGCCAGCGGATTGGTTATTTCACGCATCTCGATGATATTGTATGCCAGGCCGTTGGGAGCAATGACATGATTTGGATAAGTTACGGCATATTGCTCCAGTATAGCAGGGTCAGTCTGATAAACCGGCTCGGTAGGAGGCAACATATTCATGGAAGTAATCAAGCCTGCTGCTTCACTATTGCCAATAGTATTACCAGTCTGGATTGACTTGGAATAGCTTGCAATTGCACCAAAACTAATCTTATTCAACCAATTTCGTGATTTCGTGTCCAGTAATACATTATTGTAATTCAAGCGTACATTGTAGCGTTCATAATCAGCATGTCCTTTAGCATAAATACCTTCTTGCTTTACATAACCGAAAGAAGCATAATAGGTAGAGTTGTCCGTACCGCCACTCAACGAAACCTTGTGGTTCATAATAGGAGCATTCTTGTTCTGCAGTTCCTTTTGCCAGTCGGTATTGACGCTGGAAACAGTCGGGAAATAAGGGTCCTTACCTGCATTGGCAGCCATTTCATTCATCAACATCTGATAATCCGCACTACCCAGCAAATCCACCTTCTTGGAAGGATTCTGAATACCATACGTAAATTCATAGTTCAAAGTAGCCTTTCCTTTAGTACCCTTCTTCGTAGTTATCAGCACAACACCGTTAGCACCACGGGCTCCGTAAATAGCGGCAGAAGCTGCGTCTTTCAGCACTTCAATAGACTCAATATCAGAAGGATTCAAATGACTGATACCACTTTCAGACGGCATGCCGTCTACTATATAAAGCGGATCGGAGTTGTTGACCGTACCGGTACCCCGAATACGAATCTTTGATTCCGCACCGGGCTGACCTGAATTAGAGATAATCTGTACACCGGAAACTTTACCTTTCAAGGCATTCTGAATATTTGTAGGATTACCTTTATCCAACTCTTCACTGGTAACACGGCTCACAGCAGACGAAAGTACACTCTTCTTTTGTACACCATAGCCTACTACAACTACCTCGTCCAGCAACTCAGAAGAATCAGTAAAACGGACTTTCAGATTTGTATCTGCAGCAGTCAGTTTATACTCAATAGGCTCATAACCGATAAAAGTGAAGACCAACACATCACCCACAGAAGCTTTCAGGCTGAAATTCCCATCAATGTCCGTCACAGTACCCACAGCCGGATTACTTTTCATACTGACATTAGCACCCGGAACCGTTTCTCCGGAAGGGTCATAAACGACACCCTGCACATTAATTTGTTGTGCGAAGAGCTGCAAAGTGCAATTGAGAATGCAAAGCAGCAAAAGGACTCTTTTTCTTTTCATGATAATAGTATTAGTTTATAAAATAGGAAGTTATTCATATTGTATTGATACAAATTCCAATACTTCGATAAGCGAAATTACGTACTAAACAAGAAATGGAAGTTGAATATTTCTCATAAGGAGTTCATTTACTAACACATCCATAAAAAACGTTTTATTTTAAACTTAAAGTGATAAAGTTTAAACCCATAAAAAAACGGATACGTTTCTGTACGTACCCGTTTTCTTCCAAATCCATTGATTATAAAGAAGATTACCTTTCTAAAGTCCAGTTAATGGCATTTCTGAACATGGTCGTAAACCCTTCCGTTTCGTACAATTTGCTGCTATGCCCTATCTGGAAATAAACATTGCGTGCCTTTTTGCTTTCATTGACCCAAACCACCGGATGATCGCCCATCTTGATGTCCGATGCAGGCGTGTAGCTCGATTCGTCTACATTGGCCAGTACATGTACATTGGGGCGCGGGCTCTTGTCATAAGTATACCACTCGTCATCGGGCACCACGAAAGAGGCCGGAACATCCTTCATTACCGGATGCTGTTTATCTTCCACAATCAGCGTACCGTTGGCCAGCGGAGCTATGTAGTTCTTGAAACGTACACCACCCATGAAATCAGAGAACCATTGCCACATGGGATAACCGTCAAACTCGCCCAGCAAAGTAGCATGATGGAAACCGATCCAGCCGCCACGGCCTTCTTCTATATACTTGACGAACGCATCTTCCGCTTCCTTCGGCCAAGTATAAGGCGGGAAATCCAATTGAATAACCAGGCTGAACTGCGACAAGTAAGCCTCCGTTATGTTCCTGGCATTGTTTATCTCGGTAATACTGAAATTCCCCTTTGCACCTTCGGCCGCTAACCACCTCAAACCGGCATCCGTAAATCCTCCGTGCTGTCCGCCACGTTCCGTCAACACCAGTACCTTCGCCTTGTGCGGCTTGCCCAATAGGTTTTCTGCTACCGTACGGCGCAAATCACCCTGCTCATTGTCTCCGCTATAATCCCAATACATGCCTCCCAGCAAATCTTTATCCAGAATATACTGACACTTGATGGCAAGTGAACGGGGATTCTCAAAACCAAATACCAACGTATCATTCTTATCGGCCAGATAAGGCACTTGAGCCACCTCATCCCACTTTTCAGTATATTGGGTATCCGTATTCCCTACCTTATTATAGTCTTGGAAGCTGGGATAACCGTCACCTCCACGACCATAGAAGGGCATACCCATCACCAGCTTGGAAGGCGGTACGCCCGCTTTCAAGTGTGCAGTAACGGCACCGTCCGAAGTAATGTCACCGCTATGTCCTGACGGATAAAGCGCCGAATGGTGCTTGGGAGCAGAAGCCATGTCATAAGCCATGATATTCACAAAATCGACGGAAGGCAAGATAGCCTTGAAGTCAATGTAACGGGCAGAAGCTACGGTGGCAAGTGTCAGTTCCTTTTCATTGCCGATGGCAGCTCTGATATCCTGCATCAGAAGTGTAAAATTCTCCGTATCGTCCGGTGACGAGGATATATTTGCCATAGAGCTGGTGGGATATTCCCAATCGATGTCAATGCCATCCAAAGCGAACTCCTTCACCACACGGTCACAGTCCGCGGCAAAAGCACGGCGATATTCATCATTGGCAGCCATCTCACTGAAACGTCCGCTTCCCCAGCCGCCGATGGAAAGCAGCACTTTCAGCTCCGGCTTCTGTTTCCTCAAATCAACAATCTGTCTCAAACGTTCCTCATTATCAATCTTGACACCGTTAAAGCTCTCGTTTACATGACCGAACGCATAGTTGATATGCGTCATGTACTGCGGGTCGGGCATCACCTCACTCCACGAAGTGACATAAGCAACCACAACCTTTGATTCGCGGGAAGCCGCAACGACCTCTTCTCCCGACTTAACGCTACCGCATGAAACCAATACGCCCAAAGCAGCAGCCATCATCATTTTAATTTTTTTCATAAGTACTATCTTTAATTACAAATTATCGCAGGTCTGACGGACCCGTGAACCTATCAATGCATAATACAGCATAAACGTTTCTCCAAAAAGAACGATGAACCATGACCATCTCCAGCCTCCAAGAACATCGGCAAGCACTCCTTGCACCAAGGGCAATATGGCACCGCCCACCACTCCGATCATGAACACACCCGAAGCCACCGAAGTGTATTTTCCCAAATGGGCAACGGACAAAGTAAAGATAGCTCCCCACATGATGGAATGGAACAGACCTACTGCCGTGAGCAGCCACGGATTATTCAGAAGAATGGCCAGTAGGGCGAGTAGTCCTGCCGATACCGTAGTAACCGTCAACTGCACGCGGGGAGAAATCCTGCTCAGACTGCTCCCCACCAGGCGACCCACAAGCATACCACCCCAATAGAGCGTAGCCATCAGTGCCGGAGAAGCATAATCCATCTCGATGGCGTACAGATTGATATTGGCCCCGATACAGACTTCCACTCCTACATAAAAGAAGATAGCCACCACGCCCAATGTCAGATGACGGAAGGACCATACACTTTTTTCCAGCTTTTCTCCCTTCTCTACCCTGGTTCCTTGGATATCGGGCAAAGACAATTTCATCAACAACAATACAATCAAAGAAATAACAGCCATCAATGCCAGGAACGGAACCATCAGCTGGTCAATCTGAATGTCCTCCATAGACAGACCACCGAACACGACACCGGTCACGAAATAAGGAGCAAGCGTAGTTCCCACAGAATTGGCGGAACCGCCTATAGCCAAACGCTGAATGGACTGGGTACCCTTGACATGGCAAGCCGTCAGATAAGGATTTATAACCACTTGCAGAATGGTAGCCGAAGCCCCTACCACGAAAGAACCCAGTAAGAAAATCAAGAACCCTCCAGGGATAACATTATTTCCTGCATGCCAATTCGCTTCAGGAAAGTGTACTGTGAAATAGGAAGAGGCAAAGAACAAACCAAGCCCCACAATCATCACCAGCAATCCACGCATCAATGTTCCTTTATATCCGTATTTGCTAATCCACGACGAGCCTACCCCTCCACAAACCGGATAAGCAAGGAACCAGGAGAAAGTAATCAAAGTAGCAAAAGTATTTTTTAACCCACCCACTTCCGAAAGAAAAGTTTCTTTCAGAGGACCCTGAAACTGAGTATTGGCAGTCGTAAGGAAACCTACAATAAAGAACAAGAACACCATCGTGATGAATGGCCCCATATAGTTTATTTGTTTTTCTTGTTGTGTCATAGTATTTTGATTATTAATTCAAATAATTAGTTATCAGCCGCCTGCAAGGCGACTTAGCAGTTAAGCATGCTTGCCGCCGCCTCATCCAGCAGAAATTCACAGTTGGGATGAAGCTGAAGGATGGAAGCAGGAACATCTGTTGTCACAGGCCCTTCAAGCATCCACTTGACAATATTCGCTTTATTAGTCCCTTTGGCAACCAGTACAATCCGGCGTGCCTGCATAATGTTCTTTATTCCCAAAGTAGCCCCTCCCAACTCTTTATCGGGAGGAGTACCCGTTTCTCTACGGATGCGTTCTTCCAGTTCCACATTCATCCGGGTCACCCATGCTTCACCGCCAAAGGGAGATTCCGGCTGGTTGAATCCCAGATGTCCGTTCTCACCCAACCCTAAAATCAGCAAATCAATGCCGCCACGGTTCGCAATTTCCTGCTGGAAATCCCTGCATGACTGTTCAAAATCACCAGAAATGGTAGGCAGCATCAAAAAATTCTCTTCCTTGATGCCCAATGTATCCATCAACTCCGTTTTCAGCATCGTGTAGCATGCTCCGGCATATTCGCGCGGCACATTCGTTACCTCATCCAATCCGAAGAAAGTAACGGTATCCACCTTAAACGGATATTTAGTATAGATTTCTCCCACCAACCGATGAAGATTGCCGGTAGTACGTCCCGTCGAAAGTCCTATCACACTCTCCGGTTCATTCAACATCTGCCCGATGATGCGCCATGCAGCCGTGCAGTCAAACTCCTTTTCATTCTTTGTTATTGTTATTTTCATATTCTTAATCATTAATTCCTAATCACATATTCATCGCCACCGCGCCGGCCCCCAGAAGCCCGATAAATCCGGGATTCAGTTTCGTAATGACAACCCCGTTGCTGACAAAACGCATGGTCGTAGGATGAAGTTTCTCCAGAATCTTCTCGTGCATATACCCGTCGGCCACAATGCCTCCACCCAACACCACCGTGTCCGGGTCAATCACACGTACCAGATTCATGATAAGATTGGCAAGCGCCTCAGCTGCATTCTCCACCAGCACCGTACAGAGAGGGTCACCTTTCTGACTAAGTGCAAACACCTCACTCACAATCACCCGTTCCCCTTTTTCAGCCGGAATATGCAGGCCGGTCTCATACTGGTTGCGGAGCAGACGGGCACAATTGTCAAAACCTATGCCGGCAGCAATCGCCTCCACACAGTCCATCCGTCCACAACCGCATTTAATGCCTATGTTCACACCTACACGCACGTGTCCCACTTCACCGGCATTGAAATGGCTGCCACGGATTTGTCTCCCATTTATCACCGTACCCACGGCAATGCCTGTACCTACATTTACGTATATGAAGTTTTTGGAAATTTGTCCGAATCCCCAGACGCGTTCGGCTCTTGTAGCGCTCTTCACATCATTGTCTATATGGCAAGGCATGCCATATATGTCCGACAGTTCCTTTGCCAACTCAATCCGCTGTGTCCTGCTCGGGTCAATCTGCAGCCAGACACCTTCGTTGGGATCTACACGCCCTATCAGCCCAACACCCATCGCTACCGGTTTCTGGTCATACCAGCCCACGGTACGGATATAATCATCGAGCGACGACTTGATGATTTCCAGCGCAGCCTGCTGATTAAAGTAACCGGAGTCATATTTCTTATACCTCAAAATGTTGCCACGGCTATCCATTTCGCCAATCAGCAACTTCGTGCCTCCTAAATCAAGACCTAAATACGTTTCCATTTTTTATATGCGTTTTTTAATATTGTTTACTGTCCACAATATTACGCACTATCAGGGAGACAAGGGTTTATTCTCTGACAAAAAAGGTTTAATACTTGTCAGCAGTGGTTCAAAAGCAGTCTTCATGGCTCTAAATTTTGCTGGGACTGGTGCCAAACTGCTTTTTGAAGCATGTACTAAAATATTTCGGGTCAGAAAATCCGACCATATTCGCCACTTCCCCTATCGAATATTTCCGGGAAACCAGCAGCTCTTTTGCCTTGTTCAAACGGACAATGCGGATGAAATCATTCGGTCCCTGCCCGGTCAGCGTCTTTATCTTATTGTAGACAGAAGTGCGGCTCATGCCCAGCATCCGGCAGAAGTCATTGATGGAGAACTCCGAATCGGACAACTCCTCCTCAATCACTTTCATAACCTTGTCCAGAAACTCCTTGTCCAACTGGCTGGTATAGTCTGTCTCTTCGGGCTGCGCATCCATCGCCAACACGGTTTCGCGCAAATGCTGCCTATTCTGAAGAATATTCCTGATACGCACTTTCAGCACAGACAAGTCGAAAGGCTTGATGATGTAGTCATTGGCACCGGCCTCCAGTCCGAAGATGATATTTTCCCTCTCACTCAGTGCGGTCAGTAATATAATAGGTATATGGCTTGTATCTACCGATGACTTCAGAATCCGGCACAATTCATCACCTTCCAGTACCGGCATCACAATGTCCGAGATAATGATATCAGGATTGATTTCCCTTGCCGTCTCCAATGCCTTTCCGCCGTCGGGCACGGCAACTACCTTATATTCGGAAGACAAGCTGTCCACCAGATACTCCCTCATATCCGCATCGTCCTCCGCCAGAAGAAGGACATTCTTCCCGGCACGTTCCGTTTCTTCATGCACAGCCCCGGTAGCGGCCTGAGCTTCTTCCCGGCCGTCAGCCTTCGCTTCCACCGCCACGCTCGCCTTTATCCTCTGCGGGAAAGTTACCGTAAACGTAGTTCCCTGCCCTTCCACGCTACTGAAAGAGATGGTGCCGTGATGCTGTTTCACAATGCGGCGCGTAATCATCAGACCGATACCCGAACCGGTTTCCTCAAAGTTCATGGCATTCTGGGCTCTATAATATTCGTGAAAAATATTGCCCTGCTCCTCTTTCGGAATGCCGATACCCGTATCCTTCACTTCAATAGTCCACTTCTTTCTTGCAGTCTTCACCAGTATGTGAATGACTCCCTTCTCTGTATACTTCAAGGCATTGGAGAGCAGATTGTCTATGATATGATCCATCTTCTCCCGGTCAATCCAAACCTTGGGCATATCCGGCTCCACCTCCAACTCTATCCCGACGCTCTTCTGCATGGCGGCTAAATGAAACTCCGCCATCTTTTCCTCCAGATAAGCCTTAATGTCGTATGGAGAAACCTTCAAACACTCCTCGGCATGCAGTTCCGTTTTCTGCAACTCAAGCAGTTGAGTAATCATTCCCATCAGTTTTTCCACATTCTTCATTGCCACCGCAACGGTTTTCTTACCCTGCTCCGGAAGTCCCTCCTGCGCTTCGAGCTCACTCAGCGGAGCCTTTATTAAAGTAACCGGTGTACGGATATCATGGGCTATACTGATAAAGGAACGTATCTTGTCCCTTATACGCCCCTCGTTCACCTTATGCCTCCTATACTGCACAAACATGTAGACAAAGACAGACAACAAGATGAAATAGATGAGCAGCGCCCACCACGAAACCCAGTAAGGGTTATGAATGACAATGTCCAGACTTCTTTCTCCCACCTGCTGCCCGGTGTACTTATCAAATGCCCGCAAGCGGAATACATACTTACCGGACGAGAGATTCATATAGCTCACGTTCCGCACTGAATTGGAGTGTTCCCACTCCTCATTGTGATTTTCGAGCCTATACTCATACCTGATACGATGCGGGACTGCAAAGTTGATGGCAGAGAAGGAAATAGAGAAGGAGTTTTGATTATACTTCAAATCTATTTTCCGGGTATCATTGATATTCGTTTGCAAAAGAGAGCCTTTCATTCCCGCTTTGACCGATTCATAAAGCAGTTTAAAGTCTGTCAGAATCAGCTCAACGGGTGCATGAGTCCCCAAGTCCAAAGACGGGAGAAAGGAAAGAACCCCTTCTGCGGTGCCGAAAGCAAGACATCCATTCTTCAACTTAAGGGCAGCATTCGGATTGTAATATCCCCAGCTGACATCCAAAAAATCATTGGCACTGATGATAATATCCCGGGAGCAGTCCAAGCAATACAATTCCTTCTCCGTACTGAACCAGATACGCCCTTCGTTATCCTCCAGCAGGCTGTTGATGGAATTGGAAACCAGATTGTCATCTACGGTATAGGCATGCGCCTCTTTCCCATCCGGCCCAACACGTATAAGGCCTTCCCCGTCTGTCGCCAGCCAGGTATCGCCGGATGAGGACTGCATCAGGCAACGGACAGGATAATGCAGAGAGATGTCTCCAAACGTCTGATGCCACTGCGTGTCTCCCGACTTCTTATCAAAGACGGCCAACCCGCTGCAACCGGCAATCAGTAATGAGCCCCCCTTACCCGGCTTTATGTCACCTATGCAATCAATCGGGTAATATGTATAAGTATCCGTCCGTATATCGTAACGGGTAAACTCTCCTTCAATACCACCGAACCAGACATAATCCCCTTCCGCATAAATGGCATAAACATAGTCGGTGGCCATTCCCTTCTCCGGATGTGCATTTCTTTTCTCTTTCTTCTGTACCCGTCCGGTCTGTTTATCAATACAATAGACACCGATACCATAGCCACCTACCCAGATGTTTCCCCCGGAGTCTTCGGCAAGCGCCAATACCACTTTGCCACTATATTCCGTACCGTCCAGATAGTGGGTCCATTTGCGTGACCGAGGTTGATAGAGGCTGACGCCGTTGTTTGTACCATACCAATAATCTCCCTCCGAGTCCTGAAACATCACATTTACATGGTCCGACTTCAGGGAATTATCATTATTGCGTTCGTGCCTGATTCTATAGACATCCGGCATCTCCGGATCCAGATAGCTGATGCCATTCGTAGAAGTGCCAATCCATACAACTCCGGATTCATCCACACAAATATCGGATACCGTATTACCACTCAAGCTTTTGTCATCATCCCCGTTATTCATATAATGGTTCAAAAGTTCTCCGGTAGCGACATCCATGCAAAAAACACCTGCACCGTCGGCTCCCACCAGCAGCAAATTATCCTTTGTCCTTGCAAACGAACGGATAGGCACATGAGGAATCCGGTCATTCAAGGAATGTATTTGCCCTTCGGGACCGTCAAGCACAAATACGCCGTTTGAAAAGGTACCGATGAACAGCTTCGCTCCGAAGACATAGAGCGATTCCACATGCATCTCTGTATGCAGGTCAACCGGCCTCGTCTCAAAAGACGAAGAACCTGCCGCTCCTGCCTTCGTCAGCCGGAAGACACCCTTGTCGGTGCCTGCAAAAAACACTTCATCTTCCATTTGGACCATGCAACGGACAGATTGCCCCTTCAATCCGGCAAAAGACAGTCCTGCACTTTCTTCCCAAGAATAAAGCCCCTTCGACATACACAACCACAAACGGTTTTCGTCATCAAACAGCATATTATACAATACCGGAGAAGGCAGGTAATCGGCCAAGTCCACACGCAATTGGAAAGAGTCCGTCAGTTTGTTGTATGCATAGATTTTTCCATTCTTCAATGCAACCCAGACAATACCCTCCTTATCACACATCATGGTAGTGGAAGACTGGATATTGCCCCTGGAATCAACCATTCCGTCCAACTTGTAATGCTTGATTTCATTCCCGTCATAACGATCTATCCCGACATGAGTATACACCCAGACAAATCCGGCCGAATCCTTGTTTATCTGGAATACTTGCCGACTGCCCAATCCCTCCTTGATACCCAAGGTGCGGAATGAACCGGCAAACAAGTCAGCGAACAAAAAAACGAACACCCATAACAGCAAAAATGTACATGCAACGGATTTATATGGAAACGGATATGGAGCAGACATAGGTCATATATTGTTTTTCGGATGCAATATTACGCATAAATATAAAAAAAACGGTCGAAAAACTATCCGAATAGGTTCGATTTCTATTACTTTTGCCTTCCGAAACCAACAAATCATGAGAAGCCATGCTCAGTAAGTTCAAATTAAACCAGCTCTATTTCAAGGACACACAGTTTGCCAACCTCATGACACGGCGCATTTTCAACGTCCTTCTGATAGCCAATCCTTACGATGCTTTCATGCTGGAAGATGACGGCCGCATCGACGAAAAGATATTCAATGAATACACTTCGCTCTCCTTGCGCTACCCTCCCCGTTTCACGCAGGTTTCCACTTGCGAGGAGGCGCTGACACAGCTGTCCTCCATCTCTTTCGACCTCATCATCTGCATGCCGGGCACGGGAGACAACGACAGCTTCGACGTGGCACGATACATCAAAAACCTGTATGAACAGATTCCGATGGTGATACTTACCCCTTTCAGCCACGGCATCACCAAGCGTATTGCCAATGAAGACCTCAGTCCCTTTGAGTATGTGTTCTGCTGGCTGGGAAACACCGACTTGCTGGTTTCCATCATCAAGCTGATAGAGGACAAGATGAACCTGGAGCACGACGTCAACGAAGTGGGTGTGCAGCTCATCCTGCTGGTGGAAGACGGCATCCGCTTTTACTCCTCCATCCTGCCCAATCTGTATAAATTCGTATTGAAGCAGAGCCAGGAATTCTCTACTGAAGCACTGAATGCCCACCAGCGCACACTGCGCATGAGGGGACGTCCCAAAATTGTACTGGCACGTACCTATGAAGAAGCCTTTGGCATCTACCAAAAATATAAGAATAATATATTAGGTGTCATCACCGACGTACGCTTCCCCCGCGTAGAACGGGGCGAGAAGGACGGACTGGCCGGTATCAAGCTCTGTGCCGCCATCCGCAAGGAAGACCCGTTTGTACCCCTTATCATACAGTCCAGCGAATCGGACAACGCAGCGTATGCAGCCAAATACGATGCCGCCTTCATCGACAAGAATTCCAAAAAGATGGATGTGGACCTGCGCCGTATTGTATCAGACAATTTCGGCTTCGGCGACTTTATCTTCCGCAACCCGGACACGCTGGAAGAGATTGCCCGCGTAAAGAATCTCAAAGAGCTGCAGAACATTCTTTTTGCTGTTCCGGCAGAATCATTCCTTTACCACATCAGCCGCAACCACGTCAGCCGCTGGCTCTACTCACGTGCCATGTTTCCCGTGGCAGAGTTCCTGCGGCCCATCACCTGGAATAGCTTGCAAGACGTGGATGCCCACCGTAAAATTATCTTCGAGGCTATCGTGAAATACCGCAAGATGAAAAACCAGGGAGTAGTGGCAGTCTTCAGGCGCGACCGCTTTGACCGATACTCCAACTTTGCCCGTATTGGCGACGGTTCGCTGGGAGGCAAGGGGCGCGGACTGGCTTTCATCGACAACCTGGTGAAGCATCACCCCGAGTTCGAAGAGTTTGAGAATGCCCGTGTCGCCATCCCCAAGACCATCGTGCTCTGTACCGATGTGTTCGACGAGTTTATGGATACCAACAATCTGTATCAGATAGCCTTGTCCGATGCCGACGATGACGTCATCCTGCGCTACTTCCTCAAAGCAAAGCTGCCCGACCGCCTGGTGGAGGACTTCTTCACCTTCTTCGACGTGGTGAAGTCGCCCCTTGCCATCCGTTCGTCCTCGTTGTTGGAAGACTCGCACTACCAACCCTTCGCCGGTATCTACAACACCTATATGATTCCCTATCTGGACGACAAGTACGAGATGCTGCGCATGCTGAGCGATGCCATCAAGGGAGTATATGCTTCGGTCTACTTCCGCGACTCGAAGGCATACATGCAGGCAACGAGCAACGTTATCGACCAGGAAAAGATGGCTGTCATCCTGCAAGAGGTAGTGGGCAACCAGTATGGTGACCGCTACTACCCCAGCATGTCCGGTGTGGCACGTTCGCTCAACTACTACCCCATCGGCGACGAGAAGGCAGAAGAAGGTATCGTCAATCTGGCGCTCGGTTTAGGTAAATACATCGTGGACGGTGGCATGACGCTCCGCTTCTCGCCCTATCACCCCAACCAGGTGCTGCAAACCAGCGAAATGGAGATTGCCCTCAAAGAGACTCAGACCCGCTTCTATGCCCTCGACCTGCGCAATGCCGGTCACGACTTCTCCATCGACGACGGCTTCAACCTGCTGAAACTGCACGTCAAAGAAGCGGAAAAGGACGGAGCACTGAACTACATAGCCTCCACCTACGACCCTTACGACCAGATTATCCGCGACGGGCTTTATCCCGGCGGACGCAAAGTCATCACCTTTGCCAACATCCTGCAACACGACGTATTCCCCCTGCCACGCATCCTGCAACTGGCTTTGAAATACGGAGAGCAGGAGATGCGCCGTCCCGTAGAGATAGAGTTTGCCGCCACCATGAGCCGCGAGAAGGACAAAACCGGCACCTTCTACCTGCTGCAAATCCGCCCGATAGTCGACACCAAGGAGATGCTGGATGAAGACCTTACCGCCATTCCGGACGACCAGGTACTGCTCCGTTCCAACAACTCATTGGGACATGGCATCATGAACGAGATACATGACATTATCTATGTGAAGACAGACGACTATAGTGCCTCCCACAACCAGGAGATTGCCTGGGAGATAGAGAAGCTGAACCAGCAGTTCCTGGACGAAGGCCGCAACTATGTCCTTGTAGGTCCCGGACGCTGGGGTAGCAGTGACACCTGGCTCGGCATCCCCGTGAAGTGGCCGCACATCAGCGCTGCCCGCGTGATAGTGGAAGCCGGACTGACCAACTACCGGGTAGACCCCAGCCAGGGAACCCACTTCTTCCAGAACCTGACCTCCTTTGGAGTGGGATACTTTACCATCAACGCCTTTATGAATGACGGCGTATACAACCAGGAATTCCTGAATGCACAGCCTGCCGTACACGAGACGAAGTACCTGCGGCATGTACATTTCCACCAGCCGATGGTGGTAAAGATGGATGGCAAGAAGAAACTGGGAGTGGTGCTGATGCCCGAAGAATAAATCAGTCCGTCAGCCGGTGCAGCACAATCATCACCACCTCTGCGGGAGCAAACATGCGGATGGCTTTCTGCGAAGTGCCGATGCCGTTGGTGACAATCATCGGGATGTTCTTTGAGTTGTACTTCAGCCCGGAGAGGAACCGCTGCCCGTAGTGCGAGGGGACTATCGGTGCATAAAGCCCGAACAGCGTCACCTGCCCGCCATGCGTGTGTCCGGCCAGGATGAGATCGGAGTTTGTCACCGGGACGTCCTCGGCATAGTCTGGCGTATGCGTCAGCAGGATTACGAAATCGTCGGGCGAAAGGCCGAGTGTGGGCGATGTGCCGTTCTTGCCCAAGTCGAAAGGATTGCGCACGCCCGCCACAAGAATCCGCTCACCGCCACGCCGCAGGGTGTCCACCTTATGCTCCAGCAGATGCATGCCATAATGCCTCATTTCGCGCACGATGTCGTCATAGCAAGCCTCGTAGTCATTGTTGCCAAGCACGGCATAGGTGCCCAACGGCGTCTTCACTTGCGCCAGGGCAGCCATGACGGGCGGCACGTACTGGCAGCCTTCGTGAAAGTCACCGCCAATCAGCAGCACGTCGGCCTTCTGGTCTATGAGCAGGCGGACCAGGTCCTTCAATCCCTCCTCCTTCAGCAGGCTTTTGTAGTGCAGGTCGGAGACAAAGGCGATGCGGAAGCCCTCGAAGGCGGCAGGCACGTCGCGATGCGTGAAGTCGTACGTCTTAATGCGGCTGACGCCCTTATAGGCCGAGCCTACGTGGGTGGTTTTCGATGTGATTCTTGTACCTCGCTGCACAATTACCTTTTGTACCGGTGCCGTTTTCTTTATCTGCTGTTTCTTTACCTCGCCCTTCGCCGGCTGGCGGCGGACATTACGCAAATCAGACTGGTCAAAGGTGAACATCGGCGAAAGGCGGGCAGGCAACCCGATAGTATCGCCAAGCTGCGTGCTGTCTGCCTGCATGACTGGCTGCGGCAACGACACGGTAATCATCCGCTTGGAACGGCAGGAAGACAAGAGCAGCAGAGAAAGAATGGATATGTAGACTAACTTCTTCATCATAAGTGGGTACAAATATAGGGAAACTCGCTCACATACGGATGGATTTCGCAGGAATAATGCAAACCGTTGGAATAAAAGGGAGATATGTAGGTTTTACCTATATTCGTCCATTATATGGTTTTGACCTGTTTTGGAGGAGTTAGGAAAATAAATTGCTACTTATCCGTTGCCTGTTCAAGGTCGAAAACAATATTGGAAAAAGGTCTATGCACTGCCACTGACATCACCGTAAAGAACGCTGTTTCACTCATATTTTGCGAGTACAAAGTTAATGCTTTTTTTGCTAAAGGGAGAAAATACAGGTTCTGAATGTTACGCATGGAGCTTCTTTCCATATTCCGCTATATTCGTCATGCCGTTCATTTGCTCGATATCCGGTAATTTTGCAAACAAAGTAAAAAGCTATGGATCAAGCGAATGTAAAGGTGTCGTTCTACCTCAAAAAGAGCGAGGCGGATGCCGATGGTATGTGTCCTGTAATGGCAAGGCTGAACATCGGCAAGTATTCTGAAGCGGCTTTCAGCCTGAAACTCCGTGTGCCGCAGGCAATATGGAGTTCGGGGCGTGCTTCAGGCAAAAGTGTGAAGGCGAAGGAAATCAACAACCGGCTGGATGAAATCCGTGCGATGGCATTGGGAATCTATGCTGAACTGTCGGTTGTTCGTGACAGTGTGACTGCGGATGATGTCAAAAGTCTGCTGCTGGGTATGGCTGGTGAACAGACAACGTTATTGAGCTACTTCCGCACGTTTATTGAGAACTTCGCGAAGCGCGTGGGTGTAAACCGGACCGAAGGCAGTTTGAGAAGCTATCGGAACGCCTACAACCATGTGGAAAGGTTCATGCGGGAAAAGTACAACTTGTCGGATATCCCGTTTTCGGCATTGACCCTCTCCTTCATACAGGATTACGATTCGCACCTTCGGACGGATTGCCGCCTCTCTCCGGGAACGATTATCAACCTGACCGTGCAGTTGAAAATCATCGTTGGTGAAGCCGTGGCGGACGGCATCATCACCACCTACCCGTTTACCGGCTATGAACCCGTGCGCCCGAAACAGAAACGGAGGTATCTCACATCCGAGGAACTGCAACGGCTTATGACCATGCCTCTTCACAGACCGAACCTTTATCTCACACGGGATTTGTTCCTATTCTCATGCTACACCGGCATCCCGTACAGTGATATGCGGCTTCTGTCGAAAGAGCATTTGTCACTTGCCGATGACGGCACATGGTGGATCAGAAGCTCGCGCCGGAAAACCGGAGTCGAGTTTGAAATCCCCCTGCTGGACCTGCCGTTACATGTCATGGAGAAATACAGGGACACAGCACCGGACGGGAAACTGCTACCCATGTATTCCAACAGCACGATGAACCTTAACTTAAAACGTATCGCAAAACTCTGTGACATAGACTGTCCGCTGGTTTTTCATGCCGGCCGCCATACCTATGCAACCGAAATCACGCTCGGACATGGGGTTCCGCTTGAAACGGTCAGCAAGATGTTGGGACACGCCCGGATTGAGACGACCCAAATTTACGCCAAAGTAACTGATGACAAGATAAATGCAGACACGCGGATATTGAACGAGAGAATAGCAGAACGTTTCTCCGTGGTTATTTGACAAACGATAAAAAGCCAACGACATGAAAAAGAAAAGTGAACATACAGACAATACTATCAGACATCGCAGCACATTCGCGATACTGTTCTATATCAACCGTACCAAGATGCGCAAGGACGGGACGTGCCAGTTGCTGTGTAAGGTGAGCATCGATGCCGAATGGGAACAGATTGGCACGAAGGTATCCGTCAATCCCGACATCTGGAATCCGGAAAAAGGCCGTGCCAACGGACGCAGTGCGAATGCGGTGATAGTGAACCGTGCCATAGACGAATTGACGGAGGAGATTACCGGACATTACAACCGGATTAAGAACAGCCTGGGATTCATCACGGCGGAACTGGTGAAGAACGCCGTAATGGGTGTCGGGCTGAAACCGCTTACCCTGCTGGCTCTCTTCCGGGAACATAACGAAGATTTCAGAAGACGTGTTGGGCTGGATCGCATCAAGGAAACGCTTGATTCTTACTTGAGATCGTACAAGCACCTTTCCGCTTTCATCAAGGATAAGAAAGGCGTGGAAGATGTCACGCTACGTAGCCTTGACAAGAATTTCTATGATGATTTTGAACTGTTCCTTTGCAAGGACTGCCACATGATGCCCAAGACCGTGCATGAGCATCTGTACCGCCTGAAAAAGATGACCAAACTGGCAGTCAGCCAGGGAACGCTCCGCCGTGACCCGTACTGCCGTCTCCACCCTGCGTTGCCACAACGGAAGAGCCGCCACATGAAGCTGGAAGACCTCAAGAAACTCATGGAGACTCCCGTGGAGAAACCTCAACTGCAATTCGTGAGGGACATGTTTTTGTTTTCGACCTTTACCGGACTGGCTTACGCGGACTTGAAAAGGTTGAAGACGAGTGATATCACACAATCCGAAGACGGTGCGTGGTGGATTCACATACGCCGTCAAAAGACAGACACGCTTTCATCCGTCCGCCTGTTGGATATTCCATTACGAATCATTGAAAAATACCGGAACCAGCAACAAAGGGATAATGTGTTCAATGTTTACCGCCGTGGCTATTTTATCCTGCTGACGCGGGAACTGGGAAAGGTGTACGGTTTTGATTTGACCTTCCACCAGGCCCGCCATAATTTCGGAACCCATGTCACACTTTCACTCGGAGTCCCGATAGAAACGGTCAGCCGCATGATGGGACACATGTCGATTTCTACAACGCAACTTTACGCGCAGGTGACGGATAAAAAAGTGGACGAGGATATGAAAATTTTGAAAGCAAGCGGTTTCTGTGGTACGACTGAACTTTGCGAGGAGGATTTCACCACCCGGAAAGGCAGAAAAAGGACACCCCACGCTATCTGAAAATCAAGAACGGAGAAACGCATGTCCCTATGAACGAGCCGTTTCTCCGTTTTGTCATGTCACACCCACCGCATATCTTCTTTGCACCGTTTGTAGGCATCCTCTAATATTTTAAGGATGTCCGATTCCTTGTAGAGGGCCTTACCCTGTACAAGATAGTAAGGGACAACACCAAGTGTGCGGTATTCCTGCAATGTCCGTCTGCTGACCCTCAGAATTTTGGATAGTTCCTCGTCCGTCAGGAAACGTTCGCCGTGGAATACGGATTTAGGGGTGTCCTCCATCGCTGCGATTAACCGCTCCATATTGTCAAGTCCCTGAAACAGGACATCGACACGCGGGTCTTTCCGTTCTAAAAAATGATAGCTCATAGTTCTCGTTTTAAGTGGTAGTAATTCGATTCCAATAGTTTGTGTACGTCTTCGGTTTTGAAGAAAATCTTGTGCTTGATGCGTGAGTAAGGCAGGATACCCTTGTCACGGTACACCTGAAGCGTCTTTTTGGATATGCGCAATATCTCGCACACCTCCTGGTTGTCAAGCCACTTTTTTAAGCCGAGGTCTTCCACCGGACGGCACATACCCATTACCTTTTCCTCCAGTTTGCCGAAACGTACCCGAAGTTCATCGAACGTCTGTTTGTCGATACATACTATTTCCATACCAGTCATTTTTTGAGTTGAACATCCATCCGGTTTTTCAGTTTCGGGGGCAACACCTTCCCTTTTTGGTTGAGGAACGCTTCCACTTCGGAGGCCTTGTAGTAAGTCCGTCCGTCAATCATGTAATAGGTGACATACTTCTTCTGGCGGTAACGTGCCAGCGTGCGTTTGGTGATGCCGAGCAATTGGCAAAGGTCATAGTTATCCAGAAGTGTGTCGCCTTCCAGACACTCTTTCAACTTGTTCATCCGCTCCAGGGTACGGTCGATTCTATCGAACCGTTCCATGATTTGCATGAGCATTATTTGGACACTTTCGCTGTTTATCTGTAGCATAATGCATTCTGTCTTTAGTGTAAATAATAGTTTTGCTTACACCTTGTCGCGCAACAGGTTATACTACATATAGGGCTAATGGCGTACCAATGACCATGTATTTCACTGAATGGCATCGGCATTCCATTGAAATACAGTGGAATAAAAATTTTTAGTATGAAAAGTAGTGATAAAAATGTTCTTGCAAAATGCAAGGTTTTTCGCAAAATGCAAGTTACATCTTGCAAGATTTGCGGTAGATAAGGCGGCAGATGCCGTTGGAAAAAGAGGTGGTTTTATGCAGTTCCCAATGTTGTGGTCGGAATGTATTCAACACGGAAATCCCTTGTCCGGCAGAAAACGGCAGCTGGTAAACCACAAGTTCATCAACAAGATCATAGAGGAAAAGCCCGCGAAGCAGCTCCACCGATTCCGGTTCTATGATTTCAGCAAGGTAAGTGAATGAATCGTCCCTGTTGTCTTTCTCGCAAAGCAAATCAAGGATGGAATGGGGCAATATAAGGGCCGAGCAGCGTTCACGCCAAAAGGGGAAACCCCGCCTGTCGTTTCTTACCCAGGACACAAGTGCTCCGGCCGGTTCCGGAAGGAAACCGTCCAATGTTATTGCCGTCACAACTTGAATCCTTGCCATAGCTTTAATTCTTTTTCAACCGGAAACTGTAAAAAAGAAGCGTGCAATCCACGCTATTTCTAATGGAGGCTCTGGAATGCCCTTAACAGGAATAGGTGAATGCACGCTATGCCAAGGCATAGCATAAGCAATCACGCAATAGTTCCTGTTAATGTTCATTTTCCAGATTCCCATTAGGACGCTTGCGGTCTTATGTCTATATATAAACGGCAACTGCCCGTTAGACAGTACGCCGCATTTTTCGCTATTTAAGTGCAAAAGTACACATATTCAGCGACATTTGCACTATTTTTAGTCGTTAAATTCATTTCAGCCCGTATTTCTTCATCTTCCTGTACAGTGTTGCCGGGTTGATGTTCAGCATTCCAGCCGCTTGTTCCCGGTGACCGTTGCAGGCTTTGAGAGCCCTGATAATGCTTTCTTTCTCAAATGCTTCACCTTTCAGAGGCAGGATTGCAAGTGTGTCTGTTTCCTCATTTCTACATACACAGACAGTTGTTTCCAATCCGTCCACGTCAAGCATCGGAGACTCAGAGACCAGTACGGCACGCTTGACACGGTTTCGGAGTTCACGCACGTTGCCCGGCCACCGGTAGGCAAGCATCCTGCGTTTGGCATCCTCCGTAAATCCCAATGTCTCCCTTTTCAACTCTTTGGAGAAACGTTCACGGAAAAACTCCGCCAACGGAATGATATCTTCCGGGCATTCCTCCAGGGAGGGCTGCCGAATCTCAAACTCGTTCAGACGATGGTAAAGGTCTTCCCTGAACCGTCCCTCCTTGATAGCCAATTCCATATTCTCGTTTGTCGCGGAAATGACCCTGACATCCGAAATCCGTTCCCTGCCGCTACCAATCGGGGTATATACATTCTCCTGTAATACCCAGAGGAGCATGGATTGGATTTCATGCGGCATCGTGCCTATCTCGTCAAGGAACAGCGTGCCGCCTTTCGCCAGGTCGAAATATCCGCTCTTTGCCGTGTCCGCACCGGTGAACGCGCCTTTCTCGTGCCCGAAGAACAGCGAGGCGGCCAACTCGCGGGGCAATGCGCCGCAGTTTACGGCGACAAAAGGCTTGCCATACCGTTCGCTGTTGTCATGGATGGTCTGCGCTACCGACTCCTTGCCGGTCCCGTTGACCCCGAGTATCATCACGGACATATCGGACGGGGCAACCAGCCTGGCAAACTTTTCCACTTTCAATATCATGGGGCTTGTGCGGTGGAACAACTGCCGTTCCTGCTTTCTCACGGTGGCTACCGGATGGAACACATCTTCCGCCAGTTCCAGCAGGTGATCCCTGTACACAGGTTTGGGCAGGTAGTCCCTGGCTCCCAGTTTGATGGTACGCACAACGTCCGGAACGGAAACGTATTCGGTCGTTATGATGAACGGGATGTCTTTCTTCTCCTTGCGCAGCCATTCCAAAAGGGAAATGCCGTCGCCTTCGGGCAACCGTACGTCCGACAATATAAGGTCGAACTGCATACGGCGTATCAACGAGCGGGCTATCGGCTCGCTCATGGCTGTCACCGCTTCATAACCGGCCCGGGAAAGCCAGTCTTTCTGTATTTGCGACAACCCCACGTTGTCTTCAACTATCAGTATCTTCCGTTTCATTTGTCAGTCTTTTTATCTCGGCTTCCGCCGCCTTGATGAGCATGGCGGTGCTGGCTATTATCTGCCGGGTATATTCATTTAACTCTTTGTCGCTTGTTTCACTGTCTTTCAATAAAGTCCGGTATGCCAACAGAGGTTCCGCCATCCGTAGGAACTCCCACATCGGTTGCATACGGTGGGTGATTTCACGCAACTTCTGCCTGTCGCCGTTTTTTATGGCTGCATCAAGTTCTTCACGGTCTTTCTCTGATTGGGATATAAGGGAAAGCAATGCCTTGTGCTTGTCACTGACCTCGGAAAGGATCAAACTGAAATCAACCTCCGGTTTTTCCTCCCGCCTGTTTGTCTTTATCCTCGAAAGCAGGCCGAGAAGTTCCGATGAAGAAAACGGCTTATAGATGTAGTCCGTAAATCCGGCATGGAGAAAAGCCTCCTTGTCCCTGTCACCACGTGCGGTCATGGCTACAATAGGGATGGTGCGGGAGTTTCCGATGTTCGAGTTGCGCAACAAGGTCAGCAAGTCAAAGCCGTTGGTCCCTGGCATTTGAATATCAGAGATCAACAGGTCATAATCCTTGCCCCGCATCGCCTTGACCACATCTTTGGAGCTTACGCTGGTCGTACAATTCATCCCGTTACGCTCCAGCATCTCTTTTATCACATTCAACAGCATCGTATCGTCATCAATGACAAGTACATTCCGAGGCAAATGTGCCGGATGTGGGATTATCAGGCTTTCGCTCTCTACCGTTTCATCCGTGGTTTTCAATGGAAGTGTAATGCGGAACGTGCTACCCCGGTCAATGCCGCTCGTCACGTCTATTGTCCCGCCAAGCAGGTTGACAAGACCTTTTGTTATCGGCAGGCCTAATCCGAAACCCTCCGCGTTTCTGACGGAGTCCAACCGCTCAAACGGGCGGAAGATACGTGAAAGCGCATCTTCACTCATGCCTATGCCGGTATCCTTGACTTCCAATACTAATTCACCTTCGTTATAACGGGCATTCAAGCTAATTGTACCGGTTTCTGTAAATTTGACGGCATTGCTGAGCAGGTTGTCCAAAATCTGTTCGATACGGTCCACGTCACCGCAAAGTTTGACATCGGTACCGGTAAAATCGTGATTGAATAGGATGCCTTTGTTATTGACCACATGGGAGAAGCCGAAGGCGATGCGTTCCAACAGGGCATTCAGGTTGAACGGTACATCGTTGCGGGTTTCTTTTGCCTCGTTCAGGCGGTACACGTCCAGCAGGTTGTTAAGCAGATGTACAACATGTCGGCACACAATCCTGATGTTATTCAGGTGCGTGTTCCTTCGTTTCTTTTCCCTGGTATCCACGGCAAGTTCCGCGCTGCCGCTGATTACGTTCAGAGGGGCACGGATGTCATGGGAGATTGTCAGGATGATATTCTTCCGCATCTCTAACAGCGCGATGTTCTGCTCTATCGTTTCTTCCAGATGCTTCCTGTTTTTTGCCTTGACCTTAATATCCCGTTGTATGACAAGATACGAAATGAACAGCAGGATGATTGAGAATATAATCAAGCCGGTAATGACCAAAGTCGAATGTTCGTAGGAAGCTTTCAGACGCTCTTCCTTGCTCCTGAAGGCGTTCCATGTCTGCTCATCCAGACTTGTAATAAGTAAACGCAATTTCCGGTTGAGTTCCCTATTGCACAACCGCAGGCTGTCCGTATAAGTTTCTATGTCCCGTTTCCGTTTATTCAACAACGAGATCAGTTCCTTATCCGGTGCGGTTTGCCTGGTTGTAACAACCGGCATCTGTACGGTTTCCTTGCCACCGAAGAATCCGGCGATACCTTTCTTCTTTCGGGTAACGGTCCGGGTGGTTGTCTGTGTCGTTACGGTCGGTTTCTGATTGAATAGAAGGCTATCCGTTCTCTTCTGCTCCCAAGACGCTTCCATTATTTTGAACAGATGTTCTTCTTTAGCGGCCAATAATGTACGAAGTGAATCTATTTGCACTGGTTGTATAAAATCACTACATTGTGTACGCAAGACTTGCAACATAGAATCAGTACGCACACGGCGTTCCCGATAAGCCAGAGAATCCTCATTGTTCCATACCATGACTGATTCTCCATAAGTTACCAATGCAGTCACATACCGATGGGCGGTATTGATGTCGTGCTGAGTTTGGAAAATAGAAATCGATTCGTTTTCTATTTTTTGTACACGGTGACGCTCGTGCAGAACAATAGCGACCATACTACCGATGATTGCCATTAATACTATGTATCCAAAGAAGACTTTGTATAGTAAAGATATTTGTCTATGCTGCGTCATAAGAATGATAGGAATCAATTTCGTCGTCACTTCACAACATCAGTAATTATATTAATTATTTATTATTCTTGAGAACCAGATGATAGATAGTCAATATAAAGCCGCCCATAAAGATGATCAATCTCATGTTGGAATATCACTGCTGTAAATCCCGAAATTTTTTCTTCACGAGATTCAGAAGTTTTTCCATCAATATACTTGACTGTAATATCTGCCGCTCTTAAAACTTCACCCTCTTTATCTGGAATAGAAAGGCATCCCTCAGTTCCAAGTTGCGTCTGTTCAGAATAACTGATGATTTCAGGATTTACAAGAATTTCAAAAGGATATCCTTCTTTATCAAATCGCTGTACTGCTACAATGCGACGAAGAATACCAACTTGAGGAGCCGCAATTCCAACACCTTCATTTTCAGGATTACGAACAGTAGCCAACATACGGTTTACCAACAGTTCGTATTCTTTCGTTGCCATCATTTCTTTGCTTACATCTGAAGAAACAGTGCGTAAAAGAATCGAGTCATTTATATTGTCCACAGTTAAAATCCTCATGAGACTTGTTGTGTCATGTGAACGAATGAGATTAATTTCATGTTCAGAAAAACAATCATCAGTATCTTTAATTTCAAAATGCTGGTAATCCTTCAATGAAGTCCAATCGCCACCCCATTCAAATCCGGCTTCTGTAAAGAGTCGATATGCAAGGTCGTTATGATCTATCTTATAGGGTATATCCGTCCTGTTCTCACGGTCGAATGCGTATGGTTCGCCGGTAGCCGGTTCTATATGCCAGGATTCGTCATCCTTTTGCTTGACATATGGATTGTAAAGCGTATTGATGTCAATGGCAAGACCAAGTCCATGCTTGGAAATTTTGGTAGTAGATCCGGTCATGAAGCGGAAGTTGAACGATGAGGAGTTGTTGGCACGCATAGAGCTTTCGTCGTCGGCATCGTAGTTGTCAATGAACACCATTCGCTCAATGCGGTAGTCTGCCTGGTAGAGCCGGCGAAATACATCAATCACTTTATCGGCAATGGCAGCGTTCACCACCATCTCACCCCTTTGCGGGTTACCGTCAGCGTTACGATGCAACATTTTTAAATAACGTAGTTCGGATCGCTTCAAAGGACAGTCCTCTTTCCATGACTTGAGCCACATGCGGTTGAATATCCGGTCGCTGATAGTTTCCGAACGGAACCAGGCATCCACACCGGAGCGTTCCACGTCAGCTTCGGATACCAACGTTTCGGCAGTCCACTCATCGTCAGGACTTTGATATCCGAGGTCGTTGTCACATCCGACCAAGAGCAAGGTAAAGGACACGACAAAGAGTAGCAGGTATTTTCTTCTTATCATATTTGCTAATGTATTTATTATTTGTTTTTACTTCTCAAATTTCCACTTAGGCAGTTCGCTGCGACGAGTAGTGGAGGTACAGTAGAAGAGAGTGTCGCGGTAAGTGCGAGTGTAGTCTATGGTCACAGTGCTGTCTGTGAAGTTCTTTACATGTACGGTTTGCACCGGTTTATTGGGGTGTGACATATAGAGGGTGTCGTTGTGGAAAGCATATCGAAACCGCAGCTTTTTCATCAGCGTGTCATTTTGGATGGTGTAGAAGGTCATCACGCTGTCCGGAGTATAGACTTCGTAGAATTGCTGTTCTTGCGGGTTGTTGATGTAGTCGTAAAGCATGGTGTCGGAGGCGGTGCCCAGCACGGTTTGAGTCATGGTTTCATAGTACCATGTGCCGATGAAGTTCGGAATGCCAGGTTCTGTGGGATTTGTTTTGCTTGTTCCCTTGCACGATATAAATGCTATTGCTGCCATCAAGGCGATACTGATGATATAAAGTATTTGCTTCATAATGAAAATGATGATTTATTGTTTTACTTATTTATGTTTTTGCTATCCGGAATCCTACTCAGATGTCGGCAGGAGCTATTGTTGTGTATTCTATGAGATCTTCAGCCTGTTAGCTGGTCGAAGCGGCAGGCGTGGTATCGTTCTCTGTTTTTACTATCATTGACTGAAATATTAACATAGACGTTGTAGATGTAGTTGTGCCGCCTATCGGTCTGACGGTGGGCGACGAGGATATGCGACAATACTTTGTCCAGCCGGTTGATATAGGAATCAAGGCGCATGTTACCGCTGTAAATGCAGGCGTAACGTAGATTGTTTCATTTTGATTATTTTTTGAAGTTTATAAATTCTGACATATCAGCCGAATAAAGGTTACCGTAGTTTTCAGCGTTATAGACCATCACATGGCTACCGACCGTATTGATGAACAATCGGTAATATAGGTCGCGTAGGGCAATGTTCTTGTTTTCGGTGATCTGCTCAATAAAGGTGGAGGTAAAGCGGTTGCTCATCCATACTTTCATCTCGCCGTTGAACACGTCTGCCTTGGAGGTTTCGTCACCATTGGCAGCCGTGACGAACAACATTCCCGGAATATTCCGGCATTGCTCCATCACACCGCCCGAAAAACAAGCCTCGACCATCATCAGGAGTTTACGATAGCTTCTCTTTTCCCTCATCCGACGGAAAGTCTTGTCAAGTTGGTCACCCATAATGCCATAGGCATCATCGTTCCAGCATAAGGCACCGGGCACTCCGTGTCCGCTCCAGAAGACAAATACATTGTCGTTTGCGGTAGATTCGATTACGATGGGCAGTCTTTCGCTTTTTTCTCCGCTCAGTATGGCAAGTATGTCTTTTGCCTGCAACTCCGACATGTGATAGTCTATCTCTACTTGCTCGTACACGTTGTTTCCTCCGATGGTCACCTGCACAACTCCTTTGTTAGGATTCGACACATTGTCGGCTATATCGTTCTCGGCAATGAGAATGATACGGTCGTCGGTATATCCGGCCTGTTTGAGCTGCTGGTAGATGGCGAGCACATCTGCCTGATGGCGGTAGTTGGCCCATCCTTTGGAGGAAGCAACCAGAAGTGCCCAGTTGCCGGTATGTACAGGGTAATCGAATTCTCCTGAATTGTTGAAATCCTGCATCTGCGAAGCCTTCCAGTTCCAACCGGCAAGTGTCGCATCCGTGCGGTTTCCTCCATCGCTGGTGTTATAGTCGAGGATGATATACTGCCCGTTGTAAACCTTGAAGTTATAGTAAGTCGTAGCAAGCACATTGGTAAAGACTTTTGCATCAAACCTCAGATGGCCTGAAGCCCCACGGACGTATGGCGACTTGCCGGCAGCAAGCGCATCCACCACAAGCCTCATATCCTCACCCGTCCAGCTGCCCATGTTCAAGTCTTCTCCTGAAACAACAGCCCTGAGTGATTTTTGTAACGACAGCTCCGGATTGAACTGCTGATGCCATGCTGCATAGCCGATGAGCATGGCGGCATCGTGGAGCTGTGATTCTCCCAGAGTGGGCGTGGCATTGAAAAAGGTCCGATAACTTACGTCGAACCCCGATTCAGGATCGGCACCAAATGCGACTCCCTCTATCCCTTCGGCTGCATCTCCGTGAATCTTGAGCACATCCGCACCGTAGGCTGTATCCGAAAACAACATCCTCGGTACACTCTGACTGTTCAGGCTTTGTGTTTTATGCGCTTCAAGCATCGGTCCCATCTCTTCAATCTCAGAGGGGATACATATCACATACTCTGCACCCGACTGCATGGCTTGGCGGGACACATCCGCTATGTTATCGGGGGTGTAAGCATAGCTGCCCATATTCTTCAACCCGAGTTCGCGTGCCTGAAATGCGAACCAATCCATGAACGTCTGCCCGTAATTGTCATTATCCTTGGCCAAAAGTGCCACGCTTTTACCTCCATAGTTAATCACCTTGGAGAGAAGTACCTCACATTGCGTAATGTCGGTTTCGGTCATCGCCCAAAGATAGCCTGTCGATGCGTATGCACGAACCAGTTGTTCTGTAGTGGCGAGTGTGAAGAATGTCTTGCCTACAAGGGTCAATTCAGCCGCGAGGATTGCAGCGTTGGATGAATACAATCCGCCGATGACGGCATATACTTCATCGTTGAAAGCCAGCGATTGGGCAAGTTCCTGCATATCGGCATTTGCCTCGTCGTAGTATTCAAACTTCAATCTGATACCTGTCTCGTGGTTTTTGAATGCACGTTCAAAGTTGGTTGCAAACATACCCAACGTTCTTTCCCAATGCGCAGCAAGTCCTTTCTCCATCGGGAGCACCACGGCAACGGTTTTCTCTGTCCACTGTTTATCGGCATAGGACATGGAAGATTCATCATCCGAACAGCTCCACAGACCGATCAGGCAGAGGAGTGGTGCAATAAGTTTAATAACCATTCGTTTCATAATACTCTTTCTCGAAAATAACAGCCTGTTGGCGTATGTCATTGACTAAACTGTTGAAATTATTCGCGTATCGGGATGCGACCAGCCAGTCGGCATACCCGCTTTCAAGACCGTAAAGTTGGTTCTCTGGCATAATCCCCGTGACGACCCATTCCGTCAGATACCTGTAAATCAATTGGTCGATATGCTTAATGACCGAGCCAGTGATCCGGTTGGAGAGACTTGATTGATCGATGTCCATACCTGCGAGGTACGGTGAATCTTCAAATTCTCGGGAGTAGCGGTAGATACCGGCATTGGAGCCACCTGCCACAGGAAAGATGAAGTCGTAATCAACCGCCCAATCGCTCATTTTCCGGTAAGCGAGCGAAGCCGACACATATCCTGTCCAATCATCCGCCAGGTACTCCACATCGCAGTCGCTGCCGTAACCGGCAACAAAACCGTCTTTGGCTATGTTGATGGGACTGTCCGAGGGGTTGGCAAGTAAGACAAGCGGTTTCCTGTCTCCCGTACATTGCCTTGCCACTGCTCCGGCAAGATACGAGGCTCCGAACATAGAAATTTGGAAAGTGTGTATCTGTTTGTCATCATATTGTTTCCGGCTTTCAAACAGCAAAAGGCTCCTGTTGGGAGTCAGGTCTTGTTGGGTAAGATGCTTTTCTACCATAGGCTCATAGTCGCTGCTACCCAGAACAAACAACACCGGAATGTCGCTTTCCGGCCGTTTGAGCCAGTCGGAGAAGATTTTCTCGGCCTCAGGCAATGATTCGGGCGAATATATATAGAGGTCAATCTCTTTATGTTCCATCTTGAACCGCTGCACGCCTTCGAGGATGCAGTCGTTATAGCTCATGTCGCCTAGTCCGCTTGGAGAAAAGAGAAAAACAATCTGTGGAACCGGAGAAACCGGCTCCAACTCATCGGCATGATTGCAGGATGACAACGCTCCTGTTACCAAGAACGTTGTCATTGCCAAAAAGATACGGAAAGGATTATACATGCTAATCAAATACATGATAACATTCCCATAATGTTTCATTTTATAAATATTGTGATCTGTCTCATTTATTATTTAAAATTCTCACCTCCGCATCTATTGCATTTCTTTGGTCTGTAGAGCTTAAATGTCTCCAATCCGCAATCGGAACATACCCACCCTGATACAGGGAATCGTTCCCAAGGAAAATTCTCTCCCTCCAGATATGCTTCGGGAGCGATGCGAATAAACAAATCACCGAAATTATCAAGTGCTTTGAGCGTAACGTTGTAAAAGACGCTTTCATCCGTACCAGGAGCAAGAGTAATAACCCCTTTGTTGTCTGAGAATTTTATCGTGCGTTGTTTACCATCCCACCGGTCGAGGATAAGACGCTCGCACAGCTTATGGGCGGCCTCCTTCGAGTCGGCAATCATCACCAAAGTGCTTCCATCCTCACCTCTTTGGTAGAGTTTTTCTGCGTTAGCCTGCTCAACAATCACCTTGTTGATGTTTAGCAATATCTCTTCACTTGATACAGCCTTTGGTTCGTCATCGTTGCTACAAGCTGTAAATGCGAGTATTGCCACCATTGCAGTACACATAATCGTTAAAAATTTCTTCGTCATACTTGTCATATTCTTGTCTTCTTTTTGTTGGCATGACGCCATAACGCCATAACCGTTATAATATTATATATCAGCAGTCTCATTTGTTTTCACCGGCAGCATCATTGGTTCGGATTTTTAAATGTAATGATGTACCTCGGTTGGCCCTTTTCCTTCCGAAACCATATATCCAGTTTGGAAAAACCGTTCTTGACATCACTCCTTTTATAACTCATTATCAGGTACTCTGAAGAGATGGAGCATAACCCTCTAAACCTCTTTTGTGCCATAATATCGTCTCTGTCAATTTGGTTATACATGAAAGCAAAGCACTCTCCCTCATTTTTGAAATCAGTGCATGTTAACCCCCCGGATTGTACAGCGGGGAAGTCGGGGTATATCTTCTTGACAAAATTGGTAAAGTTCTTTGCTGTATTCTCTTTCGCAGCCTGCGAGGAACCACCGAAGATGTTTTCGTTGTCGGCATTGAATACAGCCATGCACACTACCTCTTCGGTAAGGGTGTTTGTCACTTCTAAGAGGTAATCGCCTTGCCACACTTCGCTCTTGAGCGAATTGCAGGCTTTCTCGCAGGCTGCGTAAACTTGTTTGTCGCACTCTTCCACCGTACCCCGCTTCGTGAAGTTGCTTCCGGTAGCACCGAGGGCAGACTTGAAGGCGTTCTCTATCTTCCCCTTCTCTTCGAGAAAGTCGGGGTGTGATGCCGAAATTTCGGTGAAAACGTAGGTGTAAGTCACTTCATTCTCAATATCTTCATCGTCGCTGCAAGCTGTGAAGGTGAACGTGAGGATGGCTGCTGCCATCAGTGCCAGCCATGCCGGCACTCTGTCCATTGTACTTTTCATCTTGATCAATTGCTTTTAGAGTTTGTCGAGTCAGCGTCCTCCCCAACTCGTTGTTACATTCAGTTTGCTACCACACTTGTCACATTTGTAGCCTGAGGGCATATAACCCACACCGGCAGCATTCTTTGTATAGACATACTTGCATTTCGGGTTTGTGCATGTTCCTATTACAGATATATTGACAAACTGGTCTATCCCATAATTATCATTCTTGATATACTCCGGATCGGCCAGGTGCAATGTCATATCGTCCAGATGGCGCACATCACGGAAGATAACCGTGCCATACAGCCCTTCTACCGAACCTGCTTTCAGCATAACCGTGCCATACGCATCAGCCAATGTCACAGTGCGGTTCTTGCCGTCCCACTTCTCGCCGGTCAGCGACTCACAGAACCTGTATGCCTCATCCTTCGAGCTGACAGGCAAGTAGAACTCGCCGTTCTTTTTGTCCACACACATTTGAGCGATATTTAGAATCAGTTGGTCTATCAGTTGATCCACTTGTTCTTCGCCGGTCCGTATGTCGTTCTTTGTCTCATCGTCGTTGCCGCACGAAGAGCATATAGCAATTACCATCATGGTTGCAAACAATATAGTAAAAATCTTTTTTCCCATAATCCTTTTTTTATCTTCCATTTATCCTTAATTACCGACTGATGATCACCAATGTTTTTTCTTGGTCTAATGCAGTCTTTACTTCTTTCTCTCCTTTGGTAACTTTACAGAGACTCAGGTCATCACCCATCACTTCCTCTATTTTCAGGCGGCCTATCTCCTGACGGGCTTCTCGTCCGGCAATGCTTTTTAAGACGTAGATGTTGAACTGTTGTCCTTTTTCAGCCCGGCAGTTGTTTCCCAGATCAATGTACACCGTGCGTTGTTTGTCCTTCTTTTCTTCACCACGTTCCACGATACTGCCATGAAGGGGGTAGCGGTGGTTGTAGTATTCGGATATGCGGGAAGCCAGGCGGTCGATGGCATCGTTCAGCGCCTTATCAGCCGTAGTCATCCAGGAGATGTCACTGTCGGTCATGCTGAATATGTGGCTATCCACCGCTTCGTCCGTACGGGCGTCTTTCAGATTGAGGGTGACGTTGATAAGCACCTTGTACGATTGTTCGGCAGGCTTGTCTTTGACTGTGGAGGGGGTGACTTGCGAAGTGCCGGTGATGCTGTTGATGGTGCCATCCACATAAAGGGCTTCTTCGTTGCCCGCCAGTTCATCAAGGTGGAAATCTCCGTCGATGACCCGGAATCGTGTGACGTCGCTTAACGCTTTCACGATAGCCTCACGCACCGAAGGGGCATATTCATCGTGTTGGGTAGTACTCTTACCTGTGACGGCGGTGGTAGCCAGATCGGTCAGGATGCTGCCTACGGTCTGTTTCTTGCTGTGTGCCTTGTCCACGTAACGGATGTCTCCCACAGCTACCTTCAGGAAACTGTTACGCGAGCTTTGTGCCCGCAAGGCTGCTGCTTCCAACAGTGCCGGAAGCAGCAAGACGAGGGCTATGAATGTTCTTAGTCTCATTTTTCAAAATTTAAATTATTGTCAATGTTCCATACCGGGTTTTCTACAATCTGCAGTGCATCCTCTTCGACTGCCGCAGCGCGGGTATGTAAATAGTTGCCACCGATGTTGAACGAAGGCAACCATTGGCGCAGGCGGTAAACATCGATGGTAGAGTAGTTCACCGGATCGTCCTGGCGACCCTGTTGATAGGTGTTGATTTCATCTTGCTGACTGCGTGTCATGAGGATGGTGTAAAACCTATCTACGTTCGCAAAGTCAGTGGCTCCGGGTGAGTCGGAGAGGATGGGGAATTGGGCCATGCTACTTGCCAGCATAGTCAGATCCACAGGGTATGCTTTGCCCTCTCTGTCATACAGGCGGTTGACAGCATGCCCGGGCACGAATTCAACGGTGCATTTCACGCCTTGGTTGATGCACCATGAAGCGAAAGCGGCCGACAGTTCCATACAGTAGCCTTGCTGGTTGTGGAAAATATCGTCGATGGTACGTATATATTGCACATCGGCCGTGTAATTCGGACTTTGCAGCTGACCGCCATCAGAGACAGTATAGAAGATGCGGTGTTTCATCATCAGATAGGTGAAGGCACGTGCCGTGCTGTTCAACAATTGTTCGCTATTGGGGCTCGCCATGCCGCTGATTGTAGGCAGGTAACCGTCGTTCAGGATCTCCTTTTTCAATTGCTCCACCAAAGCCGAGTGTTCGTCGATGTAGCCCATGAGGAACGCACCGGTCTGAGGACATAGCACTTCATCGTTTTCCCGGACGGGATAACTTCCGAAATCAGATTGCTTGATGAGGTTGATTTTCTGCTGATTCTCCTTTTGGAGCAAGACCGGGTCGGGAATGTAACAGTGCAGGCTGCGGCAGTTGAACTGCTGCGTGAAATGGTCTACGGTATCACCTTCCAGGAGCAGGGTCCAAGCCAATTCCACCGGCTTGTCAGCATGCCAATGCAACAGGGCATCGATATTCCACTTCACGGGATAGGTCAGGTGGATTAGCTCGTCTGTCAGCCCTTCGGGCACGGTAGCGTTGAACACCGCAGCATGGCATACGGGACTTTCGTCCATCCGCAACGTGAAGCAGGTGCCTGCACCGGGGTTGCGCATGCTGATGCCCATATCGTCGGTGATAAACTTTTGGGCGAACTCGCTGTCGCTGTAGGCACGTTTCACCCCGTCGGCTTGCAGTAACCAACCGGGATAGAGCGAGTAGCCGTCATCAAGCAGACCGTAGTAGCACAGTGAGCGTGCTTCCGTCAGCCACTCACCCGGCTCGAAGTCGGGTGAGTTTTGGGTTTCGGGATCCTCGGTGTAATAGTTATTAGTCACCTTGTCGCATGCAAGCATGAGCAGCAAGACGAGGATAAGAGGAATGTATGTCTTCAGTTTCATCATTTTTAATATTTGTTTACTCCTTTATTACTAATACGCAGGTTGCGACCGATTTGTTTGCCTTTGTTGTCTTTCAACCGGAAGGTGTATGCGTTTTTCAAACCGGAGAACTTAGAACCGAAGCTCTCCAACGTTTTCAGCATTTTGTTCCAACGCTCCTCCATCTGCCTGTCCAGAATCTTTTCTTCAGGCGCACAATAGCCTTTTGAAATATCCTTGTACTCTCGGACGCTGTTCAGGAACGTTTGGATAAGTTCCATCTCTTTGTCATCTTGATAATTGTCTGCCACTACCGAGTAGTTCTTGGTGAAGCGGTTGGGGACGGGTAGCTCGATGCGGAGTTTAGGGTTGTTGTAAACAGATTCTTCATGACCAGCTCTGAATTTCGCAAAATAGGCGTGTTTAGCATACAATGTAAGGGCGAGATCCATATAGAACGCCTTGTTACCACGTCTTTCGGTATTGTTTACCAACCAGTTCCATGATTGGCGCGTTTTGCAGACCGTGGTACTGATGGAGTTCTTGTCCGGTTCTGAAATTAGCTTGCCATTGGTTACAGCAGATATTGCCCCTTTGCTATATTCGTATTTGTGCGGTATATCATACTTCCAATAATATCCGGTACCACTCTTCTGGAGGTTTATATTGATTTCCTTGCTCACATTGCTCACCGTCTGTTGGTGCGTGAAGCCACCGGTCAGTAAGGCTGTCAGCCCGTCACTGTATCCTAATTGGCTGTTCAGGTTCCATCCGTCGATAGTTTCTATCTTCTGTATCGCTCCTTCGTTCTCCGGCTGCGGGTTCCACATATCTTTCAAGGTATAACCTTCCGTATCCAGTGTGGGTTTCACATATAGGCCGCCATAAGTATATCCGGCTGCTTTCTGACGCTGGCCCCATTTGTTGACCTTCTTACTGTAATATTGGCCAAACTTGAACTTATCACCCGGGTATGTCTCTTCCAACAGCACATGATAGTAGTCCTGCTTGGTCTCAAAGTTATAAAGGGTAGATACCCATACTTTGAGTTCTGCCTGGCAAGTAAAAGTTTTTTCATCGAACTGACGTTTGAGGACACAAGGGAGGAGGATGGTTTCCAGAGCCGCTGAGTTCAGCATTTCGCCGTCTGATGCGCGTGTCTTGGTTTCTCCGTTCAGCCATTCCGCCACTTTTTCAGCAAAGAGTCCGTATTCGTAGTCAGAGGGCTCGTCCGGTGTGAGGCTTTCGGTAACGGCGTGGGTTTGCTCGTTGCCGTCTTCTGTTTCTTCGGTAACGAATCTTTCGATGGTAACCTGTTCACCGTTGTAGATGTCACGCAGGTCAAGATGGTCGTTGCGGCGTATGATGTAAGAATCACGTTCCAGCGGGTTACTTTTTCCGCCTGCTTTGGTTTGGGCACCTCCATCCTTCAATTGCTCTTCCAGCCACGCCATGAAATCGTCCAGTTCGTCGTACATGACAAGGTCGAAGAACATCAGTGCCAGAGCATTGGGCCTGTGCAGATAGACGGCTCCGCCACGGTCGAATACCTCCTTTATCTCATACACCATCTCCTCGCTGATTTCCATCAACGCATCGTAGTCCAGAAAGACTATCTCCACGTTGTCAGCCAGTTCCGTGGCGGCGGGACTGTAACTGTAACGTTGTCCGGTCATACGTTTCATCACGTAGGGGGTCACTTCGTCGAAGTGCTCGCCCAACACGGCGTAGGTTTTTCCCACGGTCGTCTTCACTTCATCTTCGGTGGGAATGGTAATATTCACTTCCGGCTCGTCGAAGTCGGGAGCCAATTCGTCGTCCTTGCACGAGGCAAGGACGAGCACCATCATCCCTCCAATCAGGAGGGAGAGGTATTTGACTAATAGATTTGTTGTCATATCGTAATGTCTTGTTTCTAATGATTAGAATGCGATGAACGGTCTTACGTAAAATATCTCATCTTCGGCATTGAAGTGCGCTTTGTATCCAAACTCTACATCCTTGTTTTCGCCTCGAAGCACGCAAGTGGTCACCAAATTGTAAAACCTGTAATTGAAGTTCCCTAAATCCTCTAACTCCTCAAAGAGTGAACTGCTGGCATACACCCGGTCTCTCACCAGCGGATCTCCTCCAGCCTTCTCGAATGCCTCGTCGGAAAGAGAGGTGGCATCCAGCAGGTCATTCCTTGAAGGGAGGAACCAACCTTTGTTGGATTTGGGGTTTGCCACCGGATAGTTGAGGGCGTAGTACAGGACAGGATACCACTCCTTGCTTGGCTCTTTCCCGTCTTTTTGGGCGGCAGCCAGCATCAGGTTATGGGTATTGTTGTAACCTGCACCATGATTAATGGGCAACCAATTGTTAGAGCCCTTTTTGCTGAAGGGGGTAGCGTCGCCCCACGCACAGGGTGTCTGGTTGGCATCGTGCAGTGCTATGGCAAAGCCATTGATTCCATTGGGGAGCTCACTGTCGCTTGTTCTGCCTACACAAACGATACCTATACAGTTACGCTTCTGCTCCTCGGTCAGCTTTGTTTTGGCGGGGAGGAAGCTGCCGTCGCTCATGTAGTAGCTACCTTTCCCAAAGAGATTCACACCGTTGGGACCGATGTAGAGGGGCGAACCTATTTCTTTCCCTTCTCCGTTGGTCATGCGAATGATATAGTTGTTCTTTACAGCCGAAAGGTCAAGATTTTTCTTTTCTAATGCCTGCTTTGCTTCATACCATTTTCTCTCCAGTAGGTTTTTCAGCGAGTTCTCGGAATCGCGGCAATACTGGTTGTCCTTCAGTTCCTTGTATTGCCGGCAGCTATTCAGGAGGGTTTCCACGGTATTCCAGTCGGAATACTTTTCATCGGGGGCAATGGTGTGTTTGCTTATATACCGGTTAGGCGCAGGCAGTGAGGCGGTGATTACATCATCGTAGATGTCGACATATTTAAAGCACTCTCCTCCAGATTGCATTTTCCATGCCACGTGGAATCTGAATTTGTTGTGTATCTTCATCTTGAAGGGGTTTAAGCCCCTCTTTGCCGTATTACTCACTTTATAGGTGAACGATTGTCGTGTAACGACATTCTTACAGTTAGGATGAGATAGGTCAAGGAATTTCAATGTGTAATAGTTGTCTGCTTCATTCGAAAAGTAAAACCAATATTTGCTTCCATTATGGGTCTCAGATGGCTCATAGTAGAATTTGGTGAGTCTCTCTTCCGGTGCCAAGGCCAATACTTCGGGATGATACGTGCTTTCCAGCTTACCCACAATCGTGTTGTCCTGGCATACGTCGGAGCCTGCCGCCCATCCATCTACAGACAGGGTTGTGGGCACCGCCCCTTTGGCAAGTGGCTGAAGATTACCGGTTGTTACATTATACCCATCTGCTTCCAATTGGGGCAAATCGATGGCGTGTGAACCATAGGTATATCCTCTTGCTCTATGTACTTGCGCAGTCATGATGGGACCTGTACGGCTCTTAAAATAATATTCTCCTTTGGCGAATGATTCCACCGGTATCATCTGTTCCACTGTCACATAGTAGAAGTCTTCATTCTCCTGTGGAGAGTAGAGCGATGCAGCCCGTATTGTAATCTCAGCGTTGGCGGTTATCTGCTTGTCGTCTCCTATGCGTTGTACGCGGCAAGGTGCCAAAATGGTCTTTGTATAGGGCATTTCCAAGTCTGCACCTCCGTTGGCACGTGTTTTCGTCTGGACACCATCATCGTTCAGCCATTTCGCTACGCTTTCGGCAAAGAGTCCGTACTCGTAGTCGGTGGGTTCGGTGGGTGTGAATGTCTCGGTGACGGTCCGGGTCTGTTCCTTGCCGTTTTCGTCTATTTCGGTGACGGTTGCTTCACGGGTGATCTCTTTTCCATCGTAGATGTCCTGCATGTCGAGGGAGCTGTTGCGCGAGAGGATGTAACTGTCACGCGTCAGCGGGTCACCATCTTGTGCAGTGCGGGTGTCGATTTTGCCACCGCCCGTATTCTCTTCCATCCACTCCATGAAGTCGTCCAACTCATCGTTCACAAGCATCTGGAAGAAGGCAAGCGCCAAGGCATTGGGCTTGTGCATGTAAATGACCCCATCGCGGTCGTACAACTCTTTGAGTTCGTAGGCCATCTCTTCGTTCATACCGGTCAGTGCTTTGGTATCCATAAACACTACCTCCACGTCGTCTGCTATCTCCGTGTCAGCAGGTGTATAATTGTAGCGTTGTCCGGTCATGCGTTTCAGCACGTAGGGGGTCACTTCGTCAAATTGCTCGCCAAACACGGCGTAGGTCTTTCCCACGGTCGTCTTCACCTCATCTTCGGTGGGAATGGGGATATTCACATCCGGCTCGTCAAAGTCGGAAGCTATTTCGTCGTCCTTGCACGAGGCAAGTCCGAATGTCATCATTCCTGCCAATAGCAGGGAAAGGGCTTTGATGGATAGATTTGTTCTCATTTCGTTTGTTATTATGGATTATTTATCTTTGTCTCTTAGGTTCGATAATATTCTTGCTTCCGCAACGACCGCATTTATTGCCGATGGGCACACCGGCATTGGTCCACCAACTGCAATCGCCACATCTCCATACACATAGCGGTTCGCGCTGTTCATGGTAATGGCTGGGGTTGTCTCCATCCAAGTACTCCTTGGGAGCGATGGTAAGGGAGAACACCGGATGGTCGCAACTCTTTAGCCCGGTGAACGAAACGGTGCAAAAGATACTCTCGTCCGCAGCGGGCGCAAGCGAGATGATGCCGCAGTCGTCTGGGAGTTTGACCGTGCGCGGCTTGCCGTCCCACGTGTCGGCAATCAGGCGTTCGCACAGTTTGTGGGCAGCCTCTTTCGAGTCGGCAACCAGTATCATATTAGGGGCATCCTCCTCTGCCTGATAAAGTTTTTCGGCATCGGCCTGGTCGGCAATTACCATACTGATATTTTTCAACATCTCTCCGCCCGACATTGTCCGGGACGCATCGTCATCGCCACAAGCAGTGAATGCGGCCATTGCCATCATTGCGGCAAGTACAATCATAAAAAACTTCTTTTCCATATACATTATTATAATAGGGGTTTACGTGAATATGAATTTGAGGAGAAACAACACCGACAGCACATACATGGTAGGGCTAACCTCCCGGTGTCTGCCCGTGCCCAGTTTGAGCAACACATAACAGAGCATACCCAAGATGATGCCATTGGCAACGGAGTAGGTCAGCACCATGGTTATGATGGTGATGAACGCAGGAAGTGCCTCCGCGATATTCTTCATGTCTATTCGGGTGATGGACTCCATCATAAAGACACCCACCAGCACCAGTGCTCCGGTCGTGGCAGCACCGGGGATGAGCAGGAAGATGGGGGCGAAGAAGATGGCCAAGAGGAACATCCCTCCGGTGACCAGCGAGGTGAAGCCGGAACGTCCGCCCTCGGCAACGCCCGAAGCACTCTCCAAGTAGGTGGTAATCGTAGAACAACCCAGTATGGCTCCAAAGGTGGAACCGATGGCATCGGCCAGCATAGTCTCTTTGGCACGGGGTATTTCGCCGTTCTCTTTCACAATCCCGATCCGGTAGGTAAGGGCTACCAATGTGCCGATGGTGTCGAACATATCCATGAACAGCAGGGTGAAGATGATCACCGCCATGTCGAGCGTGAACAGCTGGCTGAAGTCGAATTGACAGAAGGTGGGAGCCAGCGAGTGGGGCGTGGAGATGGGCAGGAACCCTTCGGGAATCGTAGTCACCCCCAACGGAATGCCGATGAGCGTACAAATCAGGATGCTATAAAACAAGGCTCCCTTCACCTGCTTAACCACGAGCAAGCCACTCAGCAGGATGCCTGTCAATGCCAACACGGAGACGGGCGTGAAGGGGCCGAACGTCACGAACGTAGCCGGGTCGGAGACGATGATGCCGGCGTTCTTTAGTCCGATAAAGGCGATGAACATCCCGATACCTACCGAGATGGCGTAGCGCAGCGTGGCAGGTATGCTGTTCAGCACAATCTCGCGCACGTTGAAGAAAGTGATGAGAATGAAGATAAGCCCCTCCACAAACAAGGCAGCCATAGCCACTTGCCACGGGTAACCCATACCCTGTACCAGTGTGAAGGCGAAGAAGGCATTGATCCCCATGCTGGGTGCCTGTGCCAAGGGCAGCTTTGCCATGAAGGCAAGCAACAGGGTGGAGAGGGCGGTGGCAAGAGCGGTAGCCGTGAACACGGCACCCTTGTCCATTCCGGTGGAAGAGAGAATAGAGGTGTTCACCGCAAGGATGTAGCTCATGGTAAGGAAGGTGGTGATTCCGGCGATGCTCTCCGTGCGTAGTGTCATGGTCGTGGAGTCGAAACCCAGTAATTTCTTTAGCATATCTTTTCGGTTATTTTTTGATAAACGCTTTTGTTGCGACATTCGCAACAAAAGCGTTTATTGACCGGTTATTTTCTAATATTATTTCTATTATTTCATTGATTTAGCTGTGTTCCAAGCATGCTTCAGCGTATATTCGATTCTTTCCGCCTGCTGCGGTGTGCATCCTAAATGGGTGTTTTTCGATGGGTCGAGTCCGTAGACACCGCTACTCTGTTCCTCCGTCAGTCCTAAGTAAGAACCCAGTCCGGTCAGGAAAAAGGAAATCCCGTGTATGGGTTCCACTAAGCTGTTGATGTAGATGACATGGGGCAGCGTGGGTTGCTTCACGGTATGGCAACCGGAGAGTTGGTAACCTTCGGGAAACTGCGGATATTGCCCAAAAAGGTTGTTGGCAGTTAGCGCAAAAGGCACGATGACGACGTTGAGGTAGGCATCAGGGTTCCAATAAAGGTTGGGATACTCCAGATTCAACGCATCCGCGCGACCGTCGAAACAGATTACGGGCGCGTCGTTGCTATGGTGTATGCCCGCTTCTGCCAGCTTCGTACCGTCAGGTGCTTGACGGGCAGCTTCCAACCGCACACGAGTGTCGGTCAGTCCGGGTGTCGCAGCGGCATTGCCCAGGACAGCGTTGGCAGCTACTATCCATTCGCGCGCCATCTCGCCATTGAAATGGATTTGGGGCAAGCTCGGATGGGCAAAGAGGTGGAACACTACGGGCAGGGTGCGTATTTCGCCCTCGGCCTTCGTCTGTGCTTCAGGCAGGGCAGGGATGTCGCCCGCCACGGTGTTGCTGAAGTACTCCTTCCGGTTGGTCACGAGCGAGAAGGTGTAATAATGGCGTGTCCCGCCTGCCAACGGTGCCAGTGTCACTTGGTCTGCCCAAGTGGCGGATGGCGCATGCAGCGCACGGTTGATTCCATCTGCTGCCCCGGTCAGGTAGACGTCTTGCTTGCTCAAAGGAGCTTGTTCACTTTGGCGGTACACGCGGAGCATCAGCACCACCTCGTCGGCGGGGAGCGGAGCCGGCGCCTTCACTTCCAACCGCAGTGTGGGGTTGAATAGCGAGCCGTTGGGCATGTGTCCTGCCTGTTGTATCGTCAGCGACACCGGTGCGTCGGCGTTAAGCTCAGCCTCACGAGCCATTGCCGGCTGCGTGAGGCTGATAGATAGAACCATTAAAATGAGAAGGTTGCGTATAGATATTTTGTTCATAACTCTTTGCTTTTAGGAGGCTTGCCCCTTGTTTGTTAAAAACAATACTTCACTCCGACCTGCAGGGCGAAAGTGGTGTTGTATTGCGGTTGTTTGGTATGCTTCATATAATCCTTGGTGATGGAAGTCAGCGCGTAGTAGCAACGACCTTCTGCTTCCACCTCGATATGCGGGCGGATGCGGTAAGATAGACCTACGCCACCCACCAGACCGGCATCAAAGCGGTTGTCGCGCGTGGAGTTGAACTCATATTTATGGTCGTAAGCGACGAAAACGTCCGGGTCTTTATCTGCCATCAAGTCATCCAGTATGGAGCTCTTGCTCTCCTCCATACCCTGCACCCAGCTTTTCGCCCAGTAGCCCATGTAACCTCCGGCATGGAGGAATCCGCGTACCTTTTCACCCCCGAAAGAGAAGCGTGCCATCACGGGCAGCGCGAGGTAATGGTCGCGGCGGTCGCGGTAGGTGGGGTTGTAGGCGCGGGACATCGAGTGCCCCTTTTGCAGGTAAGTGAGGTCGGCGCGTACCGCCAACCAATCCAGAATGCCATATTCCACAGGGATACCCACGGTCAGACCGCCCAGGCCGTCGTAGTTGAAGTCGTAGGCATATTGTGTGTCGATGCTATAACTGTTATAGGTATATCCGGCATTTAGCCCTACTTTCCATTGCGCGGCAGCTTGGTCGGGCAGGAAGATGGCAGCAAAGAACAGCAGGCCGGTTATTATCCATTTGTTTTGTTTCATATTTTCTTTCTTATCAGTTGTTATACAATGTCATGTAGCTCTCTTATTTCTTGCCATGCAGGAAGTCGATGGCGTATGCCAGCTGGTCGTCTATGTGCTGTTTGGTAAACCGTTCGAAATCTTGTTTCACCGGAATGTCTGGTGTGATCCCTATGCCTTCCAGCTGTTCGCCATCGTGTGTGCGCGACATCCATGTGCTGGTATAAACAAAGTAGCTTGTATTTTCTAAATTCCTGTCGCCAAACTGTCCGGAAAAGGAGGTATGGGTGTTAGTAGTCAAGGGGCCAAGGCCGCCGAACGTGCGCTGGCCTATCACCGTGGCGTAAGGCAGCTGCTTGACTGCTGCCGCTGTCATTTCCGACATACTCACCGACCAATTGTCTGTCAGCAACACTAACTTCCGGTCGCCGATGCAGTCGGTTTCGGGCAGTTTTCCATCCCAGTCCAACATTTCTCCTACTTGCCGTTGTGTGGTAACTTGTGCATTGAAGGGATTCCATTCGCCGTAGTCCAAGCGTCCCAGTCCCATCTTAGTCTTTGTGTCGAGCACATGTATGTCTTCCTTCAGCAGCGGTCCCAGTATGGTGAACATATCCCACAAAAAGCCTCCCCCGTTGTTGCGCACATCGACGATGACTCCTTTGATCTTCTGGTTGAACACGAGTTGGTTCATATATTCACAATAGACCTCCTTCGCTTCACGTGCTTCGGTATTCTCCGGGTTGTCCGCTTTAGATATCTGTTCGATGATTGCGAAGTTGCTGAATCTCAGGTAAAGGATATCATTGTCGATAACGTAGGTGAACAGATGATCAAAGCCGGCTTCGGGGTTGTTGTTGACGAACTCGTAGTCGTTTGTGATGCGCCCCGCTGCTTTCAGCTTGTTGCGATACACTTGGAAGCCTTCGCGGGGGATCTCCGGCTGGAAGTCTTCCCGTTTTGACACTTCCATTACGCCGGGACGGACAGCGACGATATTCGTCTGATCGCCGGGGGCGGGCTTCAGGTTTTTCACCTTGATACCCATGTGATGGTCGATCAGCGTGCCGCATACCTCCTCGTAGAGTTTCTGCAAGTCGGCAGTAGGAACGGTTTCCTTCTTGTCCAGCTCTTCAAAGCGCGGGCGATACTGGGTGTAGACGGCATCCCAATCGGTCGGGTCTATCTCCCAGAACACATAGTTTTGGTTGATTCCGTTCCAGATGATGTCAAACTGTTCGGTCAGCGTATTCTTACCTTCGAGCATGCCGGGTTGTATCACATCATCCGCCTCATCGCGGCAGGCGGTCAGCAAGGCCAACAGGGTGGCCAGTATCCATATATTTATTTTAATTTTACTCATTGTTGTTTTATTCGTTTCCTTCGTTTTCATTCAAATTGTTTTCCGGGGATTGTATATCGTCCGAATCGATGTCGTAGGAGTTTTTCTCCAACAGTTTCCCTGCTTCATCCAGTTCCTCCTGTGTGATGCGGAGCACCTGTTTGTTGCGCTCGTTCAACTGGCAGACAATGTCGTGGGTGTTTCTCAACATTTGCGTGATGTTGGGATGTATTTGCAACACATACCGCACGTCGTTCCGCATGAGGAGCGCCTTTGCCGCCTTTTCAACGTCCGGGTAGTCCATAGGCGGACACTCGCCCCAGTAGGCTTGAAAGGCTTTCATACGCAATGCTTCCATTCTTTTGTACTCTTCGTTGCACACATCCAGCACGCTATAACAGTTGCCTATCCGCCCGATCACCTTCTCGTCGTCCAGGCATTGCCATACTTCGAAACTGTTGGAGAAGATGCTGCTCGTGGTATAGTCCGTCATCAGCAATCGGCGTGAGCCGAAGGCGTTGATGAATATTCGCAACGAGTCGTCTCCCATCTCTCCCAAGCGGTCGGGCATAAGAGAAGCGGCCCGTGTGAAAAGCGTGTCGTATTGCTGCAACTCGTCCAAGAGCGTCTGCATGTTCCGGGTGGATGCGTCCAGGTTGTGCAAGGTGAGCAGCACGGTCTTCCGTGCCATCTCCGCTTTGTTTCGGTTCTCCAAATGGAAACTCGTCCCGAATGTGAGGAGGATACCGATTATGGTACCCACCGTACATCCGGTCGTGTTTTTCCACCAATCCGTATCAAAGAATTGTTTCATCCTTTGGTAATCCGTTTACTCGATGACGATTTTGAATCTCATGTCGGCACAAACAGGGTTGTATGTCTTGCCGTTGTATTTCCAAGGTTGGCTGCAACGCTGTACGTAGTAGTAGGTGCCCGGAGCGTAGTTGAATTCAGCATCTCCCATCAGGCTCACGCTACATTTGGTATTGCCGTTGGCATCTGTGTCGAACAAGCCCACGATGAAAGGCGCGTCGTCCACCGGTTCGCCTTTCTCATTCAGCAAGCCCATCTCTACCGCCTCGAAATTCGTCTTTTCCAATATACCGATGTGTCTGAGTTTGTGGGTTACATCGATGTCGAATTCCTTTTCGAAGTCCGGGTTACTCAGTTCGGCTACCGATACGGTCAGCGCGTCGTCTTCAACGGTTGTCAGCGGTGTGCAAGCCATCGTTGTCAGCGGCAGGCTGGCTACACGGTTGTTCTTGGAAGTGAGCTGCACATTGAAGTCAAGCGGACTGAATGTCGGGATGGCTTTCTGCACCTCTTCCAGCTTTTCGGGATTTATCCTCAGTGTGAAACCAACCTCGCCTTCCAAAGGAGTTTTGATGAAGTGGGCAACGCCTATCGGATGGGATGGAGTTCCGTCAACCACCTTGATGTTTTCTGTATCGATCAGGTCGAGGTTTTCCGGCAGCAGAGGCTTGAGGGCTACCGGAAGGCCGGTTGCATACAAGTTTTCTTTGTCGGCACTGTAGTAGTTGAACCCTTTGGGCTGTTCCAGTTGGAACTTGTTTTCGATGGTGTAGGGGTCAATCACAGTAAGCATAACCTCGCTGGATGCTCCACCGGTCTGGCCAACGGACAGGGTGATGGCGTTGTCTTGCTTGATCTGCGTGAAGTCGGTTACTTTGGCGTTCAACAGCCATTTGCCATTTCCTTTGGGTGTGAAACCTTTTGATTCGAACGCGCTGTTTCCTCCTACGATCGTCACCTCATCTACTTGGGCGTCTCCGGGGACTACTTCAAATTCCAAGGCAACCTCGCCCGCTTCATTCAGTTCATAAGCGGATGCAGTCGGCTGTGCGGCTTCAATGACTGCCGGTGCATCGTCATCGCTGCATGACGGCATGGTGCAACAGATACAACCTGCCATCAACAGGGCAGATACACTTCTCCATAAATTACTTCTTTTCATTTTTGATTCTTTTTTTGATTAGTATTTGTTTTACTTCTTATTGTTCTATATGTTCCCCATACATTATCCGGTCACTAAAAAAACAATAGACACCATCACAATAACCAAAGCGATGATTATGGCGACTATTTGAATCATGGACGCAACATCTGTGTCCATAGGTAAAAAGCGTCTGAATGGTGTTCTGTTTCGTCTCATAATAATCGGGATTTTTTTACTCCAACAAAAATAAGCGAACTTTCCGAGCCCGTTTGTCTCAAATTGTCTCTACATATCTCAATTTGTCCATGTGTGCTGACATATAATTAGTTACAATGACTATCAATACAAGTTTGAACCAAAAAATCTACAGAGAATAGCAATGCTAAAGTGTCAATTCTTTGGTTTAATCAAAGCGATTTGTTACTTTTGTAGGTGTTTTTAATATGGTAAAAATGAGATTGAGTTGTATCTTGGTATTCTTCATACTTTGGGTGGTTAACCCTTTTCGTACGGGGGCGACGGTTTCAGACAGTCTGTTGACCGAGCGTACGATTCGTTCTATATATGTAAACTATCCCGATAGTGCTTTACAACTGTTGGACGAGGCCGAGAGAAGTTCGGTTTCCGGCATCACTCCCTTCCGGATTGATTTGTTACGTGCTATGTGTTATGAAATCAAGCACGACTTGACAGCCAAGGAAACTTGTGTGCGCCGTGCGTTGCAAAACGATTCAATACGTTTGATACCAGAACGCTGTCTGCCTTTTATGGAGATGTTGGCAGGAGTATTAGAAACACAGAATAAGTATGAGGAAGGCATTTCCGTATGTCAAGAAGCTATCCGTCAAGCACGCATTTTAGGTTATAAAAAAGAAGAGGCAGTGATACTTTCTACCATGGCGCGTACTTATATAGGTATGAAAAACAATACAAGAGCACAAGAATGTTTTGAACAAGCTGTGGATTTACTGGAGGGGACGGACGATGTTCGTGAAATGTCCAGACTTTCTACCCTTTATGGTGAGTACATGACATTTCTCATAAACCAAGAACAGACGTCTAAGGCAATCGAAACTGGCTACAAGCGTGAAATTGTCATACAACGCATGAGCGAACAACCTGGCCCTCCTCCGGGGTACATCGACCAACAATACGGATTCCTTTATACCAAAATGGCCGTGTTGCTGTATAAGAATGGAGAGAAAGAAAAGGCTGAGGAAATATACGGAAAATATCAGTCTTCCCACTTTTCACAAACACTTACCGGAAAACAATTCGGTATTCCCTACCTGCTGGATGCAGGTCGTTATCAGGAGGCGGCATCACTTAACGAAGCCTGCCTGTCAGCCTTTACAAACGACACCATAAGTTATGAGTATCTACTCCTGCTTGAATATCGTACACGGATTTGCCGTGGTATGAAGCGTTTTGATCTGGCCGATGCTTCCATGCAACGTTGCTACGTGGTGCAGGACAGCATTTATACTCGTGAGAGCAAGAGCAAGGCACAAGAGTTCGCTACCAAATTTGAGCTGAAAGAGAAAGAATTGTTGTTGGCTAAATCCCATGCTCTGTCTGAACGGCGTATGCTTTTGCTGGTAAGTTCGTGCATTTTGTTGGTTTTACTTTTTATCATCTTTTGGATAACTTTTGCGAATTTGCAAAAGACAAAGAGGCGAAACCGTATCGCGGCCAAACAGATAGACGAATTGTTAGCACAACGTGAAGAATTGCGTAAGGTGTTTACACAAACAAAGGATACTCATGAACCAACGATAGAAATCGAAGCCGACTCATCCTTTCCTGATGAAGAGAAATTAACAGCCACCGCAAAAACGGATGTGACAACTCCGGGGATAAATAGTGATGAAGAATATGCTCGTTTCATGAAGATGGAAAGCCTGCTTGTCGAACAAAAGCTTTTCTTGAAACCCGGATTCGGACGTGATGACTTGATACGTGTCGTCGGTATCAGCAAGAATGACCTCAGTCCCTTACTGCGGAGATATGCTGGCTCTGATAATTTCAACGATTATTTGAATAGGCTAAAAATAGAGTATTCCATCAAATTGATGAAAGAAAAACCTTATCTTTCTGTTGATGCGATTGCCGAAGAGGCCAATTTCAACAGCCGTAGCACATTCTACAGGGCTTTTGTCAAGATTTCGGGAATGACGCCTGCACAATATATGCGCACTAAAATAGAGTAGGCTGGTTTTTCGTTAACTTTCTATCCCAATATAAACTAAAAGAGCTTATTTTATGGAAAATTCCCCGATTTATGCCATATTTTCAAGGATGTTTCCGACCGTCGGGAAAGATCCGTTGCAGCTTGCCGGACAACAGATGATAACGTTCATCCTGTATTCACTGACACTAATAACCGGCCTTGTCGTAAACCTGACCGGACTGTCCGGTCCATAGGACAGATTGCCGCTCATGCTGAACTGCATATTCCTCGGCATATCACTGATGCTTGTCCTTGCATACAGACTAAACCGGATATCCATGCGGCATACATTCGGCGTGATGACGGTTGTAGCCCAGCTGTTCACCTGCAACGAGATGCTGCTATGTGCGCTGTTCCGGTCGGAATACAACATCATGCTCATCGTGGGAAACATGGTGCTGCTGGTGGCCAACGTCATGTTTTCCCTCATAGGACAGCTCAGAAAAGTTCCATATATACTCGGTGGCATAGGTATGATTACGTACATGGCCTGCGTTGTGATTACGGATAACAGCATACTGAAAAATTTCGCCACTCTGTACATGGTGATGTCGTAGCTGTTACCGTGCTTGGTAATCTGCTGGTGAGGAATATACGGAATCTGAACAATGAAAAACACCGGTCTGAAGCACGATGAGGAGGAAATTCTCGGCTTTCTGAATATAAAAAAGGAGCAGGTGATGGCGTACATCAGGCTCTCGAAAATGGAACACGAGGCGGCGGAGACAAAAAACCTGCTTGAATTATTGAGTGATGAAGTCCGCAACAATGTCATATCCAACGTAAAAGAGGCTATGCTGGCAATGGAAATGGAACGGAACAGCTTGACTGAAATCTTTCCCGAACTGTCTCCTTCGGAAATAGAGATATATCGACTCGTAATCATGGGAAAATCGCTGAATGAGGTGTGCTCTATATTGCGAAAATCGGAAAGTAACATCACATGTCAACGCAGCAATATCCGAAAAAAACTCGGCCTGCAATCATCTGACAACCTTAAAAAAGTATTGCAGGAACGCTTCAACAAAGGGAAAAACGGTTTATAATCATCAATTACATATTTATACAACCATCGGATTCACCTTCATTGTCTCCAAATTCAGAAACAGCCCATGATATTCCAGCATCCCGTTACGGAACATCTTCCACAGGATATTGCAACCGAGTTGCGCCAGTGTGGAGTTGATGAACAAGTCTTGCTTTTCCAACGCCTCCGCCAAGGAGCAGCTCGGTCCTGAATCCGCCTCCTTCACCCTCGCGTATTTCACGAACCGGGTAATGACCTTCAACGAATCGACAGTCTTGTACAACTCGGAAGCGGGCTGTTTTATTTTCTTGGGTATGGTTCCCAGCACAACCTGCCCCATACTTTGTGTGTTCCCGAAATCCATCCAGTAAAGCGGTGTCTCGTAATCACGGTAATTCGAGGCGGGCACGGCTTTCAATACGTTCCATAAGTCAAGCCGTGACTTGATGTTGTCGGTACAGGTGACGGTAATGTTCGCCATGTCGTCCCGTCTGGCATCTTTCAGTACGGTCGGGAAAATATCCGGTACCGCTTTCCAGTCATTGCCGAAGAAATTGTTCACACGGGTAATCAGGCATTGCGCCTTGTTCAGCCCCAGGTCGGAACTGCCGAAAAGCTGACGGCCGATGTTGGCATCCGTAACGATGTCAGGGTCGTAGAGCGTGACGAACAGTCCCGGATGTCCGAGTGCCCGCAATGTCACGTCCAGCCGTGCCAGGCAGGTCAGTACCTGCGAGCCGGTTCCTCCCGCGCCGATCAGGTTCACAGTGACCGGGTGTTGCGGGTTCAGCAGATAATTGTCTATGTAGTGTACTCTTTTCATTTCAATATGTCTTTCAGTTTCAAGTTATTCAAAGGTTTCAGTTCGTCAGTATTGAAAGGCTTGTCCTTGGCGGCTTTCGTCACCAGGACCAGGTTGGATCTGGTCGGGTTGCCTCCGCCACCCAAGTGCGAGAACTCCGTCAGCCAGAACTTCTTCTCCCAATACTCCAACAGGTTTTTGTAGGTCAAATCTCTCGGCTTGTCTATTTTAGCGGAACCCAGACAGACATTTGCCCCTGTCACGTTGAAGAACGGTGCGGCATAAAGACCCGTCTTTTCCGTCAGTTTCTTGTCCTTGTAAGCATATATACTCAACGAACTGCCACCTGCCACGTAAATGACTCCCGGCAGGTTGTATTTTGCATTCTCTACTTGAAGGGATTCCTTGAAAAACATCATCCGTTTCTGCGGGGGATTGTACCAGATATACCTCTCACTGCCCTTGCGCGGGTCGCACCACAGCATATTGGGCGGAATCCTGCCGTATGGCGTGGTGCTGTGGTTTTCGGAATAACCGCGCACCAGTTCGTTCATGAAATCCACCGTGACGGGCCGACCTTCTCCCATCATTCCGTTATCGTCTATATCCCTTATCTCAACAAAATAGTTGTTGTCAGAGGCATAAGAGTTGTCTTTCTCGCCTGAATAGGCAATCAACGCCGCCCTCGGATGGAGCAGCGTCCTCAGTTTTTGGGTAAGTTCATTCGTTTCCAACATAATTCAACTGATTAAAGATATGAATTCGTCCGCCCACCGAAAGAACCGTTCCGGGTAATCGTCCATGCTGAACAGTTCTTCGGTATCGGGCGACAGGTCAAGGGCAGTCACCGGAGTGATGTCGTAGGTCTCCCTGCTATAGGAATTGTAATAGTCAACGAGATAGTCGGATATGATGTCGTTGATGTCATACACGACCCTTATCTGCTGTTGCAGATACATCGGGTGGAAGTCCGGATTTTCCGAGTAATAGGCGTCATAACCGTATTGCATGATGCCCCGTGCAGGCGTCAGAAACGGGAGACCCCGTTTCATCGCATCGACCAAAGGCTGTTCAAACCCGTTTTGTGGAGTATATGCCTCAAGCGCTTTCGGCAGGTTCTTGTAATAAGATTTCGTTTCCACCCGTTTGAGCAGCCTGCCGATTTTCCCTTCCTGATAGGAGTTCAGCAGTTTCATGCGTTCTTTCCACTCCTCCGGGTCGCTGCCGTCATCCTCCGAAAGCATTTCAAACAAAAAGTCCGATTCTTCGTAATCCACGAATGTATCAATGCCGTTTGCTTTCATCAGTTTATGGATAAAGGTAATGGCAATCCTCCTCAAGACAGGGTTGAGCGATTTCAGAAACTTCACCGGAAAGTAATACAGCGTGAAACTTCCCCACTTGTGGTATTTCCACAGCCGGAAGAAAAGCCTGCCGCCTTCCTGCTCGATATTGACATGCAGTTCGTCACCGACAAGCGTGTTCATTTCATCGTACAGATTGGCGATGCCTTCCCCGACACTGTTTCCGGGCGTGTGTACGCCTTCCTTCTGCAACAGCAGGGAATACCTGAAATACGAATCACGCAGGAATTCGTAGTTATCCCGCGTGATTACGTTTATACTGTTGCATTCGCCGCTGTCGTAACAATCCACGGTAAGATTATTCTGTGCCAGCGGTATGAAGGCTGTGCTTAGAAAAGAATTACGGCCCCGCTTGGAGCCGCAATCCGTTCTTCCCTGTTCACGCCGTACCGTACATTCCTCCGCGTCTGGCCGATGATGAGCCTCGCCAGCTGCCTTGACTGTTGTTCGTCCAATGGTACACATGGTTTCCTTTTCTTGTTGTTCTTTTTCTTTCGTTCCTTCTTCATGCTTCCTATCCTTTGGTCCCGATGGTGGTCTTGAACTCGTACACGGCTTTGTCGTCCTTGATGACCGGTCCGTGTACCGTTGCCGTTGTCAGCTCCGGGTAGAAGTTGGAGTAATAGCTCATGACCATTTCGGGGCTGTCCGACGGGTTGGGGTCATCGAGCATTACCATTCCGCTGCCTTTCTTGAATGTGAATGAGCGTGTCATTCCTGTTACTTCGAGTGCCATAATCTTATACTGCTTGATATTGTGAGACATGATTTTCTAACATAGACTGCGGAAAATCGGGATATTCCTCGTAATCCTCCGGACGGTAATTGGGTTCATCCTCTCCGGCGTGATAATGCGGGGACAGTTCTTCAGGGTGCTGTACCGGCTCCTGCCAATGTGTCCCATGGTATCCCCCGTGTGCGAGTTGTGGAGCCTGTTGCGGTACTGGCTGCTGTCCCATGTAGGGTTGCGACTGTGGCTGGTAATATTGTCCCGGTCCCTGTGGCGGTTGTTGCGGCGGCCACATTGCCTGCTGTTGCTGAGGGCTGGCTGCCGGTCTCTGCTGTCCGCCGGGAGCCTGCGTTGCCATCGGTCTCTGCGCCTGCGGTTGCGGAGGATATTGTGGAGCCTGCCGTGGTTGTTGGGGTGCGGCTGCCGGTTGTGCCTGCGGCTGTTGTGGCTGTGGAGCCGGTTCATCCATCAGTTCAAACAGGCTGCCCTTGTTCATCGCCTTTGTCTGTTCCGCCACCATCTCGTCGATTTTCTTCTGGTCTTGTGGTTTGGCGTAAAGACGTGCCTGCCCGAGCGCGGTAACCGCCTCCTTGTGGTTCTTGGCGGCGATCAGTTCCTCCGCTTTCTTGAAATGTTTCTCGTACTTCTCCCGCTTCTCCTTTTCCTCTTTCGTTTCCTTCGCTTTGGTTTCCTTTGCCGCCTTGCTCTCGGACGCGGCCTTCTCAGCCTGCGCCTCGAATTGCGCCATGTTGGAAATCAATCCGGTAGTCTTCTGTATAGGACGTGCGACGGCTTGCAGGAAACCCGCGTCCAGTTCCTGCGGCAGCCCGCTGACGGTCAGTGGTACGAGGTGGTTCTGGGCTTCGTCCTTCAGCCCGTTCGACTTTGGCAGTAAAGATACTGTCAGTTGTCCGTTCGCTTTGCGGATGACAAGCGTGAGATCCACGCCTTCGGTCATCATCTGGTGGATTGCTGTAAAAAACATAATTTAATGTATTAAAAGTTATTACTGGGTTTTATTCTTCACTGAACAATTTGGCCAGCAGCCTGTTCCTGTCGGGATGGCGGCTAATTTCCAGTATCGGGTTCAACAGGGTGGAAATGTGTACCGGTCCTGTCGTCCCCCGTGGCGGGAACTTGACGGCAGGTTCGGGTTCCACCGTCCTTTTTCTTCTCGTTACCGGCATGGGCATCCTCATGGGAGCCGGCGGTGCGCTTGTTGCAAATGCTTGGTTCATGTCTCTTTATTTTTTTAATTGTGAATATTCGGGCTTTGGCAGCCCGTGAACTACAAGGGCCTGACGGCAGATGCCTTCGGTAAGGCAAGGTTTTCGGGAAAAATACCGCAAGCCTCCGGCGAGGATGATTTTTTCCGAAACCGCAAGGCTTGACCTTGCCGTCCGAACAAAGGCATTTGCCAATTTTGCCCGGTAGTTTCCGGTATGCCAAGTCTGTGTTTTCATCCCTTTTCCTTTTATTCCTGTCGTTATGGTTTCCGGTTCCACAGAGGGCGGAAAACAAAAAGAGCCGTCCCGGAAGACAGCCCTGTTCTGTAAGGTTCCACTTGATTTTGTATGGCAGTTATGTTTCATGGTCAAATATTGTCAGGATACCAGAAAACTGAGTATGCAGAAAAGTATGGCCGCAGCCACCAGAAGGCAGGCTATCCGGTAGAGGAACCTGAAGAATCCCCTGAAACACACGATGGCTACCGCAGCCCACACGGGGGATATGCCCCGTGTGTACATATAACTGAACACGATGAAGGCGGCAAAGCCCAATGCGATGGTCCGTACCCATCTGTTCGCTTGAATCTTGTCGATATATTCCCTTGTTTTCATGACATTCCGGTATTAACGGGTGAAACAGTCTTTTCCAATTTCACGGGCCGGGATGCGTACCGCCTCCACAGGCAAGGTTTTCGGAGGAAAATACCGGAGCGGCGCGAGGATGATTTTCCCCGAAACCCGGAGGGCCTGACCTTGCCGGTGGAAAAAGGCGGTGCGCTACCTTTGCCCGCGAATTGGAATGACGGTGTTATTTTTTCTTTCCGTTCCCGGTTTTCGGGAACGAGAATACCGTGTTGTATTCCGCATCGAAGGTGACGGCGGCATCGAACGGTACGCCTTTCTTCCCCTTGAACCCCTTGATGAGTCTGGTGGTGCCGGAGGAGAAAAGCTGTTCCATGTGGGTGTCGGTCAGTTCCTTGTTCAGGATGCGGCGGAACACCAGCAGCCCGCACCCGTCATGGTCGCACCTGGCCATTTTGGAACGGAGGATGATTTTCCCCGTCTTGCACTTGGGGCAGGTGAATGACTTTTCCTGCATGGTCGGGAACTCCAAGCGCAGGATCTCAGCGGTTGCCCTGCGGGTGTAATCCCGGATGGACTGCATGAAGGTTTCCGTATCGAGGGTATGCCTCTCCACCTGCGCCAGGGTCTTCTCCCAGCTTCCCGTCAGTTCCACGTCCGCCACACGCATGTCCTTCACCGCCTCATAGATATACATCCCTTTTTCGGTCGGGATAATGCTTTTGCCGGAGCGGGCGATATAGTCACGTTTGACAAGGGTGGTAATGATGGCGGCACGGGTGGCGGGTGTGCCTATGCCCAAATCCTTGATGGCCTCCTTCGCCTGTTCGTCCGTGATGTTTTTCCCGCAGGTCTCCATAGCAGCCAGCAGGGTGGCTTCCGTGTACAGCGGCTTGGGCAGGGTCTTCTTCTGCGCCAATCCATGTCCCATGACCGGAACGGCCTCGCCTTCGGCAAACTCCGCCGTTCCCCCGTCACGTTCCGGCTCGTCCTTCTCGCTGTCCTCCTTTCTGGCGAACACGCCGCGCCAGCCCGGTCTGACGATGGAGGAAGAGCGGGAACGGAACGCCATTCCCTCGCAGGCACATTCCATGACCAGCAGTTCCTTCTCGCATGGTGGTGAAAAGGATTCCAGCATCCTTCCGGCAATCATGGTGTAAACAGTTGATTCCGCCTCAGACAGCCCTTCGTGTGCGATGCCCGTTATAATCAGGGCGTGGTGGTCGGTCACTTTCGTGTCGTCCACACAGCGGTTATTCAGGTTTGACAGGTCGAAAGACTGCCCGTATTCCTTGAATTCCGGCATGGCAAAAATTTTCTCCAGCAAGGAAGGAATGTGCCGCATGACATCCTTGGGGATATAACGACTCCCTGTCCTCGGATAGGAAATCAGTTTCTTCTCGTATAGCGATTGGGCGATGGAGAGGGTCTTGTCCGCTGTCAGGTCATAATGGACATTGCAGTCTTTCTGGAGCGCGGTCAGGTCATATAAAAGCGGAGCCTGTTGGAAAGTCCTCTTGCGTTCCGCCTTGGTGATTGTCGCCACAGAACCGGAAGTGACTTTCCGGTATGCCGCCTCTGCCGCATCCTTCTCCTTGAACTCTTCCGTGTGGATGAACATGCGGTGCGCGTCCTGCCGTTTCAGCGTGAGGTGCAGCTGCCAGTAAGGGGTGGAGACGAAATTCCGGTTCTCCTTGAAGCGGGCACAGACCATGGCGAGCGTCGGGGTCTGCACACGCCCGATGGAGTTGTTCGCCGAGCCGGAGGCTACCGCCAATGCGCGGCTTGCGTTCATGCCCACCAGCCAGTCCGCCTTTGCCCGGCAGTCAGCGGCGGCATACAGGCTGTCGTAGTCGCTGCCGTCCCGGAGGTTCGCCAAGCCCTCGCGGATGGCCTCGTCGGTGAGAGAGGATATCCACAGGCGTTGAAACGGTTTGGTATAGCCTAAGTAGGAATATATCCAGCGGAAGATAAGTTCCCCTTCACGGGCGCAGTCGGTAGCCACGATGATGCTGTCGCACCGGTCGAACACGCTGTCGATGATTTTCAGTTGTTTGGCGGCGGCGATGTCCGTCACCATTCCCTTGTCCGTCCTGACCTGGCGGGACACCAGACGGAACGGGTCCGGTAGCATCGGGAGGTCTTCGGCGGAGGTTTTCGTGTAGCCATACGCGCCGGGCATGGCGAGCGACACCAGGTGTCCCAACGCCCACGTGACCATATAGCCGTTGCCTGTACAGTAGCCGTCCTTCTTGTCGGTAGCCCCGACCACACGGGCTATATCTATGCCGACACTCGGTTTTTCTGCTATGATTGCTTTCATGTTCGGATAAAATTTAAGCCGTTCCCCGCTACCGGAACCGGAAAACGGGAAACGGCGGTTTGACATTTTTAATTTGCTATAAAGGATGTGCGTTTGTCATGCCACCGGCTTGACACCGAGGATTTCGATCAGTGCATCACCGTCCTTGCGCACCAGTTGCAGGGTGGCGTCCATCACCACGTCCACGCCCAGCAGCACAAGGCTGAGTGACATCACCCTCGTCTTCTCTCCCCGGAGCAACGTGTCAAGTTCCCCCGACATTTCCAACTCGTCCTTCAGGATACCAATTCCCGCGAGTTCTTCCCAGTTTACGTCTTCCGCCTTGAATGGCGTGTTGTTTTTATTGTTCACGTTCATATTCCAGCTTTTTTTGATTTGACATTCATTTTGATTCATGCTCAGGCTATGCTTGCCCCCTTGGACTTGCGGCCAGCCTGTTCCTGTCCCTGCTTCTGAGCGTTCGCCACCACGTTGCGCTGCGATGCATCACGCTTGCGGTCCGGGTTCTCGTTGTAGAAGTCCAGCCTGCCCTGGTTGAAGTTCGCCTTGACATACTGCGAGATGGTCTTTCCATCGTAGCCTTTGATGCCCTCGACCAGTACCGCCTTGCCGCTCTGGAGGTCGGCACGCTGGTTCCGGGTCAGCTTCACGTCCCATACCTTTTCCGGTATCTTGAACTCGGCACGCTGCTCGAAGCCGTCCGGTGTGCGTGAGTAGCTCAGGCGTCCCGTCTCCAGGTCCGCTTTGATGAAGGAGGAGAACTCCTCGCCCTTGCGGTTCACCATGTCGTTGAGGAAGATGACTTTGCCCTCGCGCAGTTGTTGCTGTTCCTCGGCGGTGATTTTCACGCCGCCTATTTCATTCGGGATGTAGATTTCACGCGCTCCCTCCGGGGAATCGGGATTGTAGCGTGTGTAGGAGGGTCTTCCCGTGGCTTCGTCCAACTTGACGTACGAGGAGAACAACTCACCATCCTTGCGCTCCATCCCCTCCACGAAGATGGCCTTGCCCGCATTGAGGTCTTCAATCTGCTGCTTGGTAAGTTCCACTCCGCCCAGCGACTGTCGGTTGAAGAGTTTGTCGTTCTCGAAGATGTATTCGATGCCCCTGCGTTCGGCGTTGACCTGGATGTGGGCGTCGAACTCCTTGCCGTTATTGGAAATCATGCCCTCGATGAACACTTTCTTGCCTTCCAGCAGGTCGTTGATTTCCTGGTCGGTCAGTTTCACACCTTTGATTTCTTGCGGGATGTAGGCGTTTTCCGCGCGCATGGCGACCACCTCGTTGGTGAGCTTGTCGATGCTTATGAAAGAAGGGATGTATTCGCCGTTGCGCCCTTTCAGTTCCACGACACGTCCCATGTTGCCTGTCTCCAACAGGTTCTTCTTGTCCTCTTCGGAGAAGATGTGACCGAAGTACGGGCGTTCGAGTTCGGGTTTCTGGCGGATGCCGTGGATACCTAATACGATAGGGCCTCCCACGGACTGCTGGAATGACAGTCGTGCATCGGTACGTAATACGGCGGAGCCGAAATTCATGCTGATGGGCACGACCTGGTTGGTCTTGTAGCCTTTCAGCATCTGGTCAAGTAGTCCGCGCTCCATGAGGTACTCGCGGGAAAGTCCGAAATTCTTCAGTTCCTCCCAGTTGATCATGGACTCGTTGTAGCGGTACTTGGGCTGCTGCGTGCCGTCACCCTGTGCGGCCTGCTGCTGTGTCTCATTTTTCTTTGCCATTTCTTCTTGATTTTGATTGTTGATACTTTGGTTTTCCTTGTCGCGTGGAACGATTTCGTATTTTTTGAGGAAGTCTTCCACGGCTTTTGTCTGCTTTCCGGCGGCGAGGTCTTCGATGGCCTGCTTTACTTCCGGGCTGTCCAGCGTGTCCGCCTTGACGGAGAGGATACCGAAACGGGTCGGGTCTTTGAGCTGGCTCCAGAAATTCTTGATGAAGTTCTCGAACATGTTGGCGTACCGGTCGATTTTCAGGAAGGAGTTGCTGTGTTCCTTGTCCGCCGGAACGGTGCTGTATTTCCCGTCCTTCCCGATTTTTGACACCGCCTGTAAAATCAGTTCCATCTTGTCGAGGATGAACACGATGTCACTCATCTGTTCGTTCTCGGTCACTTGCGGCTTCAGGGGTTCGTCCCTAACATTTTTCTTTGCCATAACTTTGAGTTTTTAGAGTTGATAACTACTATTGTCACCGCAAATATATATAGCAAAATTTGATAAATAATTGATTTATAATTAGTTGAACTACACATTACATCACTTGTCATCACGTTTCACCGCAGGATGACAGCACGAAAACGAAAAAGGGAAAAAACAGAGGGAAAAGGGCGGGCCACAAGGTACGGGAAGGCAGAGAGAAACCGAAGCAGGGAAAGGGACGAAGAGGGAAAAAGAAAACCTGTATTATGCAGAGTTGAGAGCGAGCTGCTTTTGTCCCTACTTCCTTGTATTTCTCATAAGACAGGCGGCCGAAAGGAAAAGGATTTATGATAGGATAGATGTCCCAATTGGGACGGTCTGAATTTTATAAAGTACTCCCGTCAGGTTTTGTCTTGACCTTGTTCTATGCGTCGTAGGTCGCTTCGCTTGCTAAGTCCCGACCTTTTTACCCAACTCGGACGGCGATACCGGAACGTTTTTTCGAAGAAAAATTACCGTAGGGAATTTTTTGCACGAAAACCGGAGGCCTGAACGTGAAAGGTATCGTCCTCCGAGTTATCTTCTCAAAGGGACTTAGGGAGTGAAGCGTGACTTAGGATGGTTATTTATAGAAGAATATGGAAACAAGCTCTTGCATGATATGGAAAAGTGTAACGGGTGCATATAAATAGTCAGAAAATCATTACTTTCGCATAATCATTGCATGGAAGCGGTACTTTTCATATTCATTTTTATGGTATTGTTCATTTTTAATGAACATGGCTTAGAAATGAACATCCAAAATTTAAGTCTTATTTTTACGGATTATCCGCAAAAATCGGATAAAAAAGTTGTCTGTAAGAAATTAAAACGCTATTTTTGCAGAAAAGTAGCAGAATTATGATATTAAACTTAGAATTTAAGAATTATCGTTCGTTCAAGGGCACATGCTCGTTTACAACCGAACCGACCTCTTCAAAAGCAAAGGTCGAAAATCTGTGTGAGGTTGAAACTAAAGCAGAGGGTAACAAAAAGGCATTGAAAATTTCCTTGATTTTTGGTGCCAACGCTTCAGGAAAGACCAACATTATAAAATTCCTGTACGGTTTCAGGCGTTGGGTATTGAATCTGGATAACCGTGTCGGTGAAGATATCGCTTTGTACCAGCCTTTCAAATTCGACAGTGCAACGGCAGACGCACCGATAGAATTTTCTATGGAGTTTATTGCACAAAGAGTAAGGTATAAGTATGCAGTCTGTTTTTCCAGACTGCAAATCGAATCTGAGTCATTGATATCCTATCCTAACGGCAAGCAGACGTTACTTTATGAACGCACATTGCGTCCGAAGGATAAGGAATCGGACACCATCAAGTTCGGTTCAAGTCTTTCCACGTCCAAACCGTTCAACGTATTCAAGAACCAGCTGTTGATTTCAAAGTTCTTGAAGGATACGCCCTGCGAGCCTATAACCAATGCCGCAAAGTATTTGGCGGATATGGTTATTTCCAACGGTTTCCATGAAGATACCGTACTTGGGGAAGACAAGGAAATACTCAGGTGGCTCTATTCCCGTCCTGACAACAAGAAGATGCTTGCTGAATTTCTGGCTTTCGCGGATACCGGACTGGCAGATTTTCAATTGGAAAAGCGAAGCGGCGATGTGGAAGTAACAAGCCAGCATGGGTTATACAAGGATGGCGAAAACATCGGAAAGACTGATTTGCCATTGAAGGAGGAATCCTTTGGAACAAGGGCGTTGTTCATCATCGGTTGCCATATATTGCAGGCGTTGCAGAGTGGCAGTCCGTTCTTTGTGGACGAGATGGACTCCGGTCTTCACTCTTACATTACACAGTTGATTGTTGATATATTCAGGAATGGACGGATAAACAAGAAGGATGCGCAGTTGGTTTTCACTACGCATGATGTAAACCTTCTTGACCAAAATACCATCCGTAAGGACCAGGTCTGGTTTACGGAGAAAGACAAGTTCGGCGTATCGGAAATGTTCACACTTTCGGACTTTGATGATGTGAGGGAAGATACCCTGTTTGCCAAATGGTATTTGAACAACAAATTTGGAGGAGTGCCTTCATTGCAATCATTGGAAAAACTCTTTGTGGAGGATGGCAAGAAATAACGAAAATACACGTCACAGCAACTATGTAATCAGGATAGTGTGCGAAGGGGACAAGACCGAGCCGCTATTCTTTACGAGCCTGTGCGACCTGTATTGTAAAGACAATGACGGCATGGATGTCCGCACCATTCCACAGCCTCACATTCCACAGGATGAAGAAACGGATAATTCCCCCAGAGGCAGTTACAAAGGGAAAAAGCGCAAAATCAAGACAGAAGGGAAAGACGCCGCTGAAGATGTGGTAATAACCGGAGCCCCACCGTTAAAGTGGGTCTTGTACGCACGGCAAATCTTGTCGGAAGGGGTTGACGAATCTTGGGCTGTCTATGACAAAGACAAGCATCCGAAGCATGAAGAAGCCTTGGCTGAAGCCGATAAGGTAATTGACGGGAAGAAAGTCAATATCGCATTTTCCAGCCGCAGCTTTGAATATTATCTGCTTCTCCATTTTGAGTACATTTACTATTGTTTCAATGAGACGGAATGCGGGGAAAAGATCCGGGGCAAGAAACACATATTTGAATGCGGCACTGGAAAAGAGCCCGAAAAAGACTGTGGCGGCAAGAACTGCATAAACGGTTACGCAAGAAAACAAGGATATTGGCAGGAAACCAAATCTTCAGAATCAACATTCCCTCTTGTCAAGGATAATCTGTTGAAAGGGATGGTCAATGCTTGCAGGTTAAGGGCTGAAAGTGACGCGAACACGGAAGAACCTGTTTACAACAGAAATCCATATACAAATGTGGATATCCTTATCGGCAGGCTGATTGGCAAGGAAACCGTCAGTTATGACAGCACATTTGAATATAAAGAACATGGCTGTGACTGGTCTGTCAGGTTCGGCAAAGATGGTTTGATTGTGACAAACAGCAAAGACGGGGTTGAACTTTTTAGAAAGGGAATGTTCGTCATATATGATTGGGAAGAAAAACTTGGACGTGAATTAAATGACAATGCGCTTTTGATTCAATCTGGTGAAATGAAACTGCTACCTTGCCAACTGGAACCTACCCAAGTCATTTCCATCAAAGTCACACCCGAGAAAGAGATATTGCTGTTACCTAAATTTGCCATATAGGAATTTAATAGTTGAATTTTGTGGTTTTTCTGCAAAAATTTAATTTTAATTTCGTTAATAAGAATTTTTGGTTTTCTGATTTTTGAAATCATGAAACAGCCATTAAAAATAAAGCGAGTCAAAAAAGTGCAGAGGTAATCATAAACTGATTACCTCTGCACTTTTTTGACTCAATACTGTGTATGGTACTATACAATTTAGGTGTGTATGCTCCACCCGTGAAACGGTCCTCCAATCATTACGGCAAAGGATCGGTCCGGCTTGCCATGATAGAGCAGCCCTCCGACAACACCTTTTGTCCCATCTTTCGCCACTTCCGCGAAACCGAATGAATATGGCGAGGAATCATAGTACAATTCTATTTCGCACCTGCCATTGGAATTGGCTTCCCATTGCTTGAGCCGCTCGATACATTTATTCAGCGTTTCGTCACCGATGCTCTCAGCATACTTGACGGTCTTTTCATAATGTCCCTGACATTCGATTCTCATATCCGATGTTTTTAAGTTGTTAGTAACAGTTCTTCGTATATCCCGAAACCAATGCATCCGGCTATGATGAAATCCTCTTTGCCCTTGTCCGCCAGTGATTTCAAATCTTCCAAGCTGTCGCAGTAGAAGAATATCTCATCGTCCTTTTCGTTGTCGGAATCCATAGCCAGCGCAATCCTCACTTCTTCCGTTTCCAGCGTGTCGCACCACCGGATAGTGCAGTCCGCATAATGAGGTTCACGTCCCTGCTCACAGTAGAATTTCAGGAAATGACTACCTATTTCCTTCTTGACTTCATCCGCCTTTTTCCAGGCACTATCATCCACGATTTCAAATCCGAGTCCTTCCACCAGCAGGCATGTTCCCTTGTCATATACCATCATGGTGCGCTTTCCCATGTGTTTTTCGCGTATTTCCGCCCAATTCGGCAAGTCCCAACGCTCCACGGTCCAGATCCCTCGGTAATCCTTCGGGATGGAATTGTATTCGCTTAATGTTAGCTTTCTCATAGCAGGTAGTTTTAGTTTGTTACAAAAGTCACCTTGTAAGTCTTGCACGATTTCCCGAATGCCGGACGTGGGTTGAACTCCGTGCATGATTCCCAATCCACACTCATCGTATAGCCGTTCGGGAAATTCTCGCCGATGAACCGGCTTATCATCTCCAAATCCTCATTCGGCAGAAACAATTCTTCCTCGATGCCGTACTCCAATGCGAAAATCGCCCATTCGGGAATGTTGTCCCAAACGAGCGTCTGTCTGTTTTCCTTGTTCATAATGTCGATGTTTATTGCTGTGATACCATAAGGTTGTTGATGATGCCTTCCAGTTCCGTTTCCCATTTGTCCGTACCGTCCATGACTGACGGGTATGTCAATTGCTGCCACTGTCTGTAATCAAACAATTTCATTCTCAGCGGATAGTAGTCGAACAGTTTCCGGTTGCCAAAGAATACTCTCAGGTGGTTGGTTCCCACTTCCATCAGTTTCAGGCCGTAATTGTCAAGAATCTCATGGAATCTTTTCATCGGTGTGAAGTTGCTCCTCTTTTTCATGTCCTTTAATTTTTTATTGTTTGAATTTCATTTTGTTTCAACAGCACATTTTGTACAGGTCATCATCGGTCAGTGTGCATAGTTCCTCATCCGTGCAATATCCGTCAATCTCCTCATTCGCTTCCATCGCCTCATAAATGCCGTTACGCATATCGTTCACCAACTCATCGTACAGGCTTTTTACTGACACCCTGAAAATGTCATTGCCGACCTGAATTTCCCTGATTGGATAAGCTACCCCTTTCCAATAGGTCTTGTCAATGGTGATTGCTTCTGTATTTCTTTCCATGCGATCCAGATATTCCTTGCGGATATTGACTACTCTTGTATTGCTCATAACTTGTTTTTTAGTTAAACAATTCCGACCGGCGAGCCGGTATTTTATTTCTTGCCTGCCTTACCGTTCCGTGCCGGATTGTGCAAGGCTTTTCGGGAAAATACCGCAAGCGGAGCGCGGAAGATTTTCCCGAAAACCCGTAGGGCTCGACCTTGCTCAATCCAAAAGGCACGGGACGACCTTTGCAGGCTAAAATAAAAAAGCGGCCTTTCAATGGCTATTCATTATCCTTGTCATTTTCTTCCTGTGGTATCAGGTGTTTCAAATCAGGGTCGTTCTTTATACGGGTTATCTCATCCTCGATTATCCGCACCACGTCCGCTTTTATCTGGGAATAGTTTCGGTCTATCTGCTGTTGCATGATATCGTTGCCATCCGCATCCTTGAACTCGTTGATGACGGGAATTTTCTTGTAGGCTTTGGTCTCAGCCGCCACCTTTTCGTTATCGACAATAATGCGGGCATGGAAAATCTTTTGGTCAATCTCTTCCCCGAAGTTGTCTGCCACGCTACCCACGAACGTGCCCTGTGAGAGGTTGGCGATTTTCGATGCCGGAATGAGGGAATCCATCTGCGTGTTTATGGATGTGGAGGTGTCCTGACGGTTGATGGAGATGGACTGTCGCTGCTGGAGTATCTTGCCGAAGCGTTCTGAAAGGTTCTTGGCCGTTTCTCCCACAACCTGCCCGCTGAAGATGTTACCTACCGTATTTTGGATCACCTTCGCCTCTTTTTCACCGTAGTCACGTGTCAGCTGAGAGAAGTCCTGGAATCCGAGACAGACCGCCACCTTGTTGCTTCGTGCGGTGGCAATGAGATTGTCGATACCGCGAAAGTAAATCGTGGGCAGCTCGTCTATGATGATGGAAGACTTCAGTTGTCCCTTCTTGTTCACTAATTTCACGATACGGCTGTTATACAATCCGAGGGCTGCGGAATAGATGTTCTGCCTGTCGGGATTGTTGCCGACACACAGGATTTTAGGGTGTTCGGGATTGTTCAAGTCGAGTGTGAAATCATCGCCGGTCATCACCCAGTAAAGCTGTGGGGAAATCATCCTTGAAAGCGGGATTTTCGCACTTGCTATCTGGCCTTGCAACTGGTCTTGTGCGCCCCCTTGCCAGGCGTCCATGAACGGGGAAAGGTAGTTTTCCAAAGACGGATACGAGGTAAGAATGGTAAAAATATCGGCATACGGCTTGTTCAGAAATTCTATCGCGTGAGGGAACGTGCAGTATTTTCCGTCCTGGTAGATGCGCAAATACCATATAATAGCCGCCAAAAGAATAATCGGGGATTCCACGAAGAAATCACCCTGTTTCTGTATCCATGTCTTGTTCAAATTTAAGAGTATCGTGTATGCCGATTCGTAGGCATCGCTGATATCCACCATGAATTTCGGGTTGATTGGGTTACAACGATGGCTACGCCTCGGGTCATCGAAATTTATCACATAGAACTCCGGCTTTACCTTGTATTTATCCAGGTTCTTCAGCAACTCGTTATAGGCTATGACGGAGAGGTCATCGAATTTATAATCATATAGATAAAGTGCGAAACCTTTGGAAATCTGCTGTTTGATATAATTATTCACCACGGCATAACTCTTTCCCGATCCGGGCGTTCCCAACACAATGGAAGCACGAAACGGATTGATTATATTGATCCAACCGTCCCATTCCCGACCTTGATAGACAAACTTTGTCGGCAGATTCACGGAATACTCGTTCTCCATGAGCCGTGTCTCCTGCATGAAACTCTCGTTGACGGTGTTAAACACGTCCTCCATGAGGTTGTGTTTCAGCATCCGGCTTATCCACACGCCCGACATCAGCAGCAGGATATACCCGGCAGTAAGCGTTGCCGTGTACAAGGCGGCATTGACCATCGGACTGAACGGCAGGTCGAGCATCCACCAGTTCATGAAAAACAGTACCAGTCCGGCAAGGAAAGAGGCATATATTTTCTGCCATGTCATCTTTTGATTCTTTACGCCTTTTGTTCCCAAACACGATAGGGCAAGGAATATGACGGCAAATACTTTTGTAATGAGCAGGTTGCTGAAAAGCCCCGCTGTCCTCTGGAAATTCAGGAGTATCCTGTCGACTACACCGATATTGATACCCATATCCACGAATGAACGGTAGCAGTACCAATAGACGTGGATGACAATAAATACGATGGATATGGCACGCATGAACTCCATGACCTTGGCCAGTCCCCTCAAATCATCTTCTTGTTGCATAATGATATAATTTTAATGGTTCGTTTATAAATTCTGTAATCAGGATATTCCGTGGGAGCGGCGTTTCTTTTTCTTCTTGCGTTGCAGCCTGCGGGCAAGAGCCTCTTCCTGCGGGTCGGGACCGTTGGCGTCAATGCCAAAGATTCCGAAAGCCTGTTCGATGGAGCTTTCCATTTCGGAGGAGAAAACGCCTTGCCGGTCAAGGTCAGGCATAGGCGCGTCCAAATCGGGAATATTGACCGGACTGTTGAACAGCCGCTCGAAGGCATTTGCCGAGAACTCCTTGCCGAGCCGGGAGCCGTTGTACACCTCCCGGTTCTTGTGGTCGATGAAAGTCGCTCCATAGATACGTCCCTCGTCATTTTCGCGGAATACCGCATCAATGCCTTTTCCAGCAAGCAGACGGACGAACTCGTCCCTGTCTCCACGGCATCCGTGCATGGCAAGTGCCACCTCGTTCCGTATCTTCGGTTGCCATTTCTTGTTCCGGTATTCACGGGCGTTGTACACGATACGCTTTTCCAATCCCTCGTAACCGTACCGTTTCCCAATAAGGGAAGATTTGACCGGCGTACATACCGGCTTGCCCATATCATCAGTCATGGTATAGACGATGCCGTTATAAGGCGTACCATCGAACTCACCCCTGACCTGTTTCGCCTCGATGTTGAAACAGGAGAGCAAGGCACTGTACTCGCCGAAAGACTGGAAACGATACGTGCCGAACACGCTCTTCACGATATTGGAAACCTGCCGTTTCACATCACCGCTTTGGTAGTCCGCCTTCTTCATGTACGGTTCCAGCAACTCCTTCCGCTTGTCCTCCACCTGCATCAACCCGAATTTCTTTTCCAGCTCCCGGCAGGCTTTCATCGAGCGGTTCCACTCGTAGGCGTCGTCTATCTTTTCCCCTTTCTCGTTCACGCAGGTGGAGACGATATGAATATGCCTCCGGTCTATATCCTCGTGTACATATACAATGTAGGGCTGGTCGCCGTACCCCATTTTCTGCATGTATTCCTTTGCCAGTTCCGCGAATTGAGCGTCCGAGAGGCGGTCATCCACAGAAGGGTTCAGGGAAATATGCAGGATGGGCTTTTCCGTGTTCTTGTTGGCGAGGAGGTAGTTCTCAAACGCCCAAAGGGTCTGCTGCATGACACGTTCCGGATTGCCTGCCACATCGGTAATCATACGGTTTCCCGCAATGATACGCGCGGTGGTGTCATTCACTTTCTGCTGGTTGTAGGTGATTGCTCCGTAGAGCGAGACACCTCTGTTGATTTTCGCCACCATGTCATTCCTCCTCCCTTTTCCTCTTTATCAGATAGGCATCCTCAAATTCACGGGTCAGTAGGATAATCCGCTTGCTCAGCAGCACCAGATCTATCGTCGCCTTTTCCAGATTGCGTAGCAGGGCGTAGGCACGTTTTTCCCCGAAGTTGTTCTTGACAGCCTTCACCGTCTGGTTGTAGTTGTTGCCGATGCTCTGGAACTGGTGATAGAAATTGGTCAGGCGCATGTAGTAGTCCATTGGCGCCTTGTCGATTTTTATCACCTTGATTTCTTTACCGAAAATTATTGTCTTGATAAACTTGGAGCGTTCCTTTAATCCTGATTTCTGGAATTGAATGTCAAAACGTCCGTTCTCTTCCGAGTTCAACCGCACTACATAACGATGCACGGCAGGGTCGGATTTTGGTTTTCTACCCACTCCTTTTTTTGATTTTTTCCTCTTGTTTTCTTCCATACGCATTGATATTTTCAGTTTCTAATCTTCTGTCCCGGATTCACGACTTTGGAGTGAATCCTTCCCGAGCCGCCAGGCGAGTGGCAAGTTGTTTTGAGTGCCCGAATTTATTTCGGGTGCCTCAAAACACAACTTGCTATGTTCGCTTGAACATGAATTTTCCTTCCGTCAAATTGTGTTTGACCCTCCGGCCTCATTCTTCGGCTTCGGGAAAGCCCCGCAGCGGTATCCGTTCCGTTGTCGGTGCAAAGTTACGGCGGTATATACTACTGTAAAATAGCGAGTTATATGTAACGTGATGACAAACGATGACACAGGTCGTCACCTCCCTTGAAACATAGTGCCGGTATGAAAAAATACCCTTTTATTTGCAGCGTGAACGACGGAACATGTGCAGTAAAGAGTGCCTGAACCACTTACTTACTGACTGTCCGAATGAGTGAATGGATGACTGGAATAATGCACGAATGGAGTACCGCACACAGGCAGTAAGGAATGTATGAGTGACAGACTTGTGACGTGCAGTAATGACCGTCGGACTGAATGGAGTAAAGACCGTATTACGGCACATGTCCGGTCATTCATTACTGACTGAAAGACTGAAACCAATTGATGTTTAATATAAAAAAGAAAAGCAATGAAAAAAGACACAGTTTTAGTTGCCGTTTGCAACCAGAAAGGCGGAGTCGGCAAATCGACCATGACGATTATGCTCGCCGGGTATTATCATTACCTGAAAGGACTGAACGTGGCTGTCATCGACTGCGATTATCCGCAGTACAGCCTGGTACGTATGAAAGAAAGGGATATGCGCACCGTTGAGCATAGCGAGTATTTCAAGCAACTGATGGTTTCCCAATATGAGCGCATCAATAAGAAAGCCTACACGATTGTCGGCTCAAAAGCGGAGAACGCCCGTGATGCGGCTGAAAAACTGAAGAAAAATGGGGACTACGACTTGATTGTCGTGGATTTACCCGGAACCGTGAACTCTTCGGGCGTGATCAACACCATCGTGAATATGGACTATGTGATTACACCGATTATTCCCGACCGTATTGTAATGCAGAGCAGCCTCTCGTTCTCCACCACTGTTTGGGACTATGCCAAAGCGAATAAGGATACTCCATTGCAGAAATTCCTCTTTTTTTGGACCCGTAAGGATACCCGTGCTTCCACGGAGGTCTTTGATGCATACAATATCATCCTGCAAAAATTGGAGTTTACGGTATTAGATACCGTCATCCCGGAGACCAACCGCTACAACAAGGAACTGTCCTTGGCTACCCGGAACTATTTCCGTTGCACCCTGTTTCCGCCTCCCGCCAAACTGTTGAAGGGAAGCGGACTGGCAGAGCTGGCAGAAGAACTATTGACAAAATTAAAACTATAAATACCATGGCAAAGAAACAAGTAACCGTGAATGAAGAGATGATCAGAGGCATTATGGCCGGGGATATACCCAATTATGGGAAAGAAGACATATCCGTGGATGATGCAATGACCACTGATGAATCCGACAGGAATGAGTGCGGATCGGGAAATCCCGAACCTGTACCTGCCGAGAAAAGCACCGGCAGACAAAAGAGACGGAAAGACGGTACGGATTCGTACCGCAAGCAGTTCCTCATGAGAGGAAATGTTCTGCAAAGGCAGCAGGCTTATATAGGTATCAACAATTACCTGTTCATACAGAAGTTCCTGTCGGTTGTAGCCCCCAAGGTCAGCATGTCAAAATACATTGATGATGTACTGACCGCCCATATAGAACAATACCAGGAGGAAATAGACAGCCTCTATCACAATCAAATCAATAATGAACCTTTATACAAGAAATGATTATGGAACAGTCTTTTGACATTTTGACTACCGTTGTCAGCGGTACTGCGGTATTCCTTTTAGTAGTAACAGCCATTCATGCTTCTGCAAGGCTTTTACAAATGACTTTCGGCAAAAAATCCGGTTTGAACCGAAAGGATACAAAACCGGAAAATCATCCTGAAAAAAAGGAAGAGCCACCCGGCATTGATAAGCAGTGTGCCATTTACAAAGAAAAATACCTTACTTGTAAACCTTTGGCAAAGCGGGCACATGTCTGTATCGAGCAGGAGAATGTCAGCCTGATCAAGCAGTTGCTTCTGGTCATCGAACCCAAAGCGAGCATATCCGGCTATATCAATAATATAGTGAACGAGCATTTGGAAAAGTGCAAACCGGAGATTATAAAGTTGTACAAAGAAAAGAAAGCTGATTATGGAAACTAAAATTCATTTCACTGTCAAAGCCTTGTGCACAGCCTTTATCTTTTACCAGTTGTGGATATTCATCTTCAGCCGGCAAATGTATGACGCATGGGAGAAGGTCTGCCGTATGATGCGTATAGCCCGTATCAAGTTATGGAAATGCCGTAAAGAGTATCGGATATACCGGGAAAAGAAGGCGGAAAAAGCCAGAAAAAAGGCAAGGCGTAAGAAAAAGGTGACGGAAACAAAAGTGGCGCAAGAGAGCCACGGAACAGTAGCGCGGTCATCTCCGGCGGACGATAACGATGTTATCGGCAAGACCAAGATTGTCTATTTGGAAGACCCGGAAGTGGCAAGAAAAACCCCTACACGTTCCGAACCATTGGTTAAGGAACCCATAGAGGAAGATGAAGAAATCAGTCCGGAAGATGTGGCGCATGAGAACAGAGGGCTGGCCAAAGAGGAAATGGAAGCATTGATGGCTCCTGTTAATTCCGAACCTGACCCTGAATTCAACACGGCAATGACATTCGAGGAAATGAACAATGTAGTGGAAGTGCTGACTTCTGAAACCGGGGATGAACAGAAAGATTTCCGTGCGAGCATGACAATTTATCACAAGTTATCCGGTACGGAAATATTGAACCTTCTGGAAAATGAAATCGGCTGTCAGCAGAAAATAGAGTCTTTGCTCAACGAATATCTGGATGAAACGGGCAGACCGTTGGCAAAACGAAAGGCCACATCCAAGAAGGTGGAGGCTTTCAACATAGATAAATTCGTTTAATTGTTTCTTTTTGCTGTCATAGTTTGGGGCATGTCGATGTGATATCGGTGTGCCTTTTCATTTTCAGAAACTATCATCGGATAAAATTCAAATAGCCATATCGTTATCATAATGGCAGGATTCGTACCTTTGCAAAAAATGAATGATTATGGCAGTGACAAAAGCGATATTGGAGAAATGGATGGTGGCGCAGAAATGCCACCGCCTTTCCGACAAACAGGTGCAGATGGCCCGTGAACTGGGATTGAACCCCGACAAGCTCGGAAAGATAGACAACCACAAGCAGGAACCGTGGAAAGCGCCGCTTTCGCAGTTTATAGAGCACATCTATTTCAAGCGGTTCAAGCGTGAGGAACCGGAAACGGTCAAGCCGCTGAAACAGATTCAGAAGGAAATGGAAGCCAAGAAGAAGCTGCAAAAAGAGAAAAAGGAGGAACGGAGGAAACAGCGTGCCCTCTCTTCCGATTCCGCAGCAGAGTAAACAGCGTTCACATGACATGAAGCGAAGTCTGAAAGCCGCCCGGTTTTCAGGCTTCGCTTTTTTGTGATTCGGACATGTTGCCGCTTTCTCATTCTTCATGGAGAGTGGCCGTTTTTTATCTTCCGCCTTTTCCTTCCACCCGCTGCCCAAAATCCTCTTTTCTATCGTTTGGAAAATCCCTGCCGATGTAACGTGATGACATACGATGACACACATCGTAAGGTTTGTAAATCAATGAATTAAACGCTATATATTCGCTGTCGAAATGATTTTTTGTCTCACCAATTAAAATTTTCGACACATGAAAAAGAGATTCTTTTCGGCAGCTTTCATGCTGTTTGCGACAGTCGGGGCTTTCGCCCAGGGTAACGGTATCGGCGGCATTACGGAAGCCACCAACATGGTCACCTCGTATTTCGACCCCGGCACCAAGTTGATTTACGCCATCGGAGCCGTCGTCGGCCTGATCGGGGGCGTGAAGGTCTATTCCAAGTTCTCGTCGGGCGACCCCGACACGAGCAAGACAGCCGCCAGCTGGTTCGGCGCATGTATCTTCCTTATCGTAGCCGCCACCATCTTACGCTCATTCTTCCTGTAACATGGCGAAGTATCCGGTCAACAAAGGGATAGGCCGCAGCCCGGAGTTCAAGGGGCTCAAGAGCCAGTACCTGTTCGTCTTCGTGGGCGGGCTGCTCGCCCTGTTCGTGGTGTTCGTCATCATGTACATGGCAGGTATCGACCAGTGGGTCTGCATCGGTTTCGGTGTCGTTTCCGCTTCGGTGCTTGTCTGGGCGACATTCCGAATGAACACGAAGTACGGCGAATGGGGGCTTATGAAACTCCACGCGCTGCGTAGCCATCCTCGCTACATCATCAACCGGAGGAAGTTCCTTCGGTTGATTTCTCCAACCTCCAAAAAAAGAAAAGTATGAGAAACGTAATGAAAACAGCGACGCTGGAAAGCAAATTCCCGTTGCTCTCGGTGGAGCACGGGTGCATCGTCAGCAAGGACGCGGACATTACCGTGGCCTACAGGGTGGAGCTGCCCGAACTTTTCACGCTCACGAAGGCGGAATACGAGGCCGTCCATTCGACCTGGGCGAAAGCGGTCAAGGTACTGCCGAACTACAGCATCGTGCACAAGCAGGACTTCTTCATCGAGGAAAGCTACCGTCCCGACATCTGCAAGGACGACCTGAGTTTTCTCAGCCGCAGCTTCGAGCGGCATTTCAACGAACGCCCGTATTTGCAGCACACCTGCTACCTGTTCCTGACCAAGACGACCAAGGAGCGTAGTCGTACGACCAGCAGCTTCAACGCCCTCACGCGGAATTTCATCATCCCGAAGGAAATGACGGACAGGGAGACCGTCACCCGTTTTATGGAGAGCTGTGAGCAGTTCGAGCGTATCGTCAACGACAGCGGTCTGCTCCGTATGACACGCCTGACGGATGAGGAAATCACGGGAACGGACACCTCGGCGGGAATCATCGAGAAATACTTCTCGCTCTCGCAGGAGGATACCGCCTGTTTGCAGGACCTGTCACTCGGTGCCGGGGAGATGAAGATAGGCGACAACTATCTCTGCCTGCACACCCTTTCCGACCCGGAGGACCTGCCCTCAAACGTGGCTACCGACTGCCGCTACGAACGGTTGTCTACCGACCGGAGCGACTGCCGCCTCTCCTTCGCCGCGCCGATAGGCATCCTGCTCACATGCAACCATGTCGTGAACCAGTACCTCTTCATCGACGATTCGGCGGAGAGCCTGCGCAAGTTCGAGCAGACCGCGAGGAACATGCACTCGCTTTCCCGTTACAGCCGTTCCAACCAGATCAACCGCGAATGGATCGAGGAATACCTGAACGAGGCGCACAGCAAGGGGCTGACTTCTATCCGGGCACACTGCAACGTCATGGCATGGAGCGATGACCGGGAAAAACTCAAGCGCATCAAGAACGATGTCGGCAGCCAGCTGGCACTCATGGAGGCGAAGCCGCGCCACAACACGGTGGATGTGCCGACGCTGTTCTGGGCGGCGATACCCGGCAATGCCGGTGATTTCCCGTTCGAGGAGAGTTTCCACACCTTCATCGAGCAGGCGTTATGCCTGTTCATCGGAGAGACCTCCTACAAGGACTCGCTCTCGCCGTTCGGTATCCGAATGGTGGACCGGCTGACGGGTAAGCCCGTCCATCTGGATATTTCCGACCTGCCGATGAAGAACGGCACGATTACCAACCGTAACAAATTTATCCTCGGACCGTCCGGCTCGGGCAAGTCATTCTTCACCAACCACATGGTGCGCCAATATTATGAACAGGGAACCCATGTGCTGCTGGTGGATACCGGCAACTCCTATCAGGGATTGTGCAACCTTATCCATGCGCGGACACACGGTGAGGACGGCATCTACTTCACCTATAAGGAAGAAGACCCGATAGCCTTCAATCCTTTCTATGTGGAGGACGGTGTGTTCGACATCGAAAAGAAGGAATCCATCAAGACGCTCATTCTCACTTTGTGGAAACGTGAAGACGAACCGCCCACGAGGGCCGAAGAGGTGGCGCTTTCCAATGCCGTGAACCTCTTTTTAGAAAGTATCCGCAAGGACAGAAGCATCAAACCTTCCTTCAATACTTTTTACGAGTTCATCCGTGACGAGTATCAAGACATCCTAAGAGAGAAGCGCACCCGCGAGAAGGATTTTGATGTATTTAACTTCCTGAACGTGCTTGAGCCTTACTACCGAGGCGGCGAGTATGACTACCTGCTCAATTCCGACAAACAGCTTGATTTGCTTGGTAAACACTTCATTGTCTTTGAGTTAGATAATATCAAAGACAACAAGGTCTTGTTTCCGATTGTGACCATTATCATCATGGAAACCTTCATCAACAAGATGAGGAAATTGAAAGGTATCCGCAAGATGATATTGTTGGAAGAAGCCTGGAAAGCCATCAGCAAGGAGGGCATGGCGGAATATCTGAAGTATCTCTTTAAGACCGTCAGAAAGTTCTTTGGCGAGGCCGTCGTTGTCACGCAGGAGGTCGAGGATATCATTTCGTCTCCGATTGTCAAGAGTACCATCATCAACAACAGCGACTGCAAGATTCTCCTTGACCAGCGCAAGTACATGAACAAGTTCGATGAGATACAGGCGTTGCTCGGTCTGACCGACAAGGAACGTGCGCAAATTCTTTCCATCAACATGGCGAACAATCCTTCCCGAAAGTACAAGGAGGTCTGGATTGGTCTGGGAGGTACACAATCGGCGGTCTATGCCACCGAGGTATCACTTGAAGAGTATTATTGCTACACGACTGAGGAAACGGAAAAGCTGGAACTGTTCCGTCTTTCCGAAAAGTTAGGTGGCAATATCGAGCTTGCCATCAAGCAGTTGGCGGAGAGCAAACGTGAGAAGAACATCTTATAAACCATCTAAAAATCACAAGTATGTATAGCGATTTGGAATCAGACCAGAGGAAACGCGAGGAAGTCATCTCGTCCCTTTATTGGTCATTGATGCAGAATTGGGACATTCCGAAACCCATTTGTGACCATTACGGATTTACAGAGGATTACCAACTCTTCCGTCAACTTGAAGAGTTGGCTCCCGATGAATACAAGCGGAAAAGAGAAACCGGTGAAGTTCCTGATATTCTGGAAGTGGATGCAAGGCTGACCCGCACAGTCGAAAAGGTCTTTGAGAGTTTGTGCGGTAAACCTCCGACACCGTATCTCGACAAGATGAACGAGGAACTGGAGAAGTTGGGACAGATTGCCGCCTTGCCGGATTCCGTCCATGACATCCTCCATATCACTCCTGCCTTTCTCGTCAAGTACGGCATAGACAAAAATGCCTCTGCCACGGAACGCTCCTGTCAAGCGGAGAAAGCATATCGGGAACTGGATGCCAGGTTTGTGAAGATGACAGGACGCAGACCGTATGCCGATGAGCTTTTCGCTTCGGTCAGGCAAGGAAAGGAAAAAGCGGCAGAAACAGACCGTCCGAGACAGACGCACAAACCTATTCTCCGTAATCCGCCGTCCAAAAAGCGGAAAATGGGACTCTGACTTTCAACAAATTTTATTAACCAATTAAAACAGTTACATCATGAAAAAGAAAATCCTCATGCTGTGTATGGGCTGTTTCTTCATCAGCCTTACAGCGAAAGCTCAATGGGTCGTGAGTGACCCCGGCAATCTTGCCCAGGGCATCATCAATGCCGCCAAGAATATCGTTCACACGTCTTCCACCGCGAGCAACATGCTCAACAATTTTCAGGAGACAGTGAAGATTTATAAACAGGGCAAGGAGTATTACGATGGACTCCGCAAGATCAAGAACCTTGTCCGCGATGCACGTAAGGTGCAGCAGACCATACTCATGGTCGGCGACATCACGGATATCTACGTGAACAGTTTCGAGCGTATGCTCAGCGACCCTTATTTCACGCCGGAAGAGCTGAGTGCCATTGCAATCGGTTACACGAAGTTGCTGGAAGAGAGCGCACACCTGCTGAACGACCTGAAAACGGTGGTCAACGAGAACGGACTTTCGATGAACGACAAGGAGCGGATGGATATCATCGACCGCTGCTACACCGATATGCTGCAATATCGCAGCCTGGTGCAATATTACACCAACAAGAACATCGGCGTTTCCTACCTGCGTGCCAAGAAACGGAACGACCTGGACCGTGTGATGGCCCTTTACGGCTCACCGAATGAACGTTACTGGTAATCCCTAATCCGATTCGCTTATGGTATTGTTGGCAATAAATTTCGACAACCTGCATCAGATCCTGCAAAACCTCTACACGGATATGATGCCGCTCTGCTCGCAGATGACGGGCGTGGCGAAAGGTCTCGCGGGGCTGGGCGCCCTGTTCTATGTGGCCTACCGGGTATGGCAGTCATTGGCAAGGGCGGAACCCGTGGATGTCTTTCCCCTTCTCCGTCCGTTCGCATTGGGGTTATGTATCATGTTTTTCCCGACCATCGTGCTGGGCACGCTGAACAGTGTCATGTCGCCCATCGTGAAAGGGACACACTCGATACTGGAGGCACAGACCTTCGACATGAACGAGTACCGGACACAGAAGGACAGGCTGGAGTTCGAGGCGATGAAGCGCAATCCCGAGACGGCCTACCTGGTCGACAAGGAATCCTTCGACAACAAACTGGACGAACTGGGGGTGATGGACGCGATAGAAGCCTGCGGGATGTATGTGGACCGGGCGATGTACAACATGAAGAAGGCGGTGCAGAATTTCTTCCGCGAACTGCTGGAACTCATGTTCAATGCTGCCGCCCTTGTCATCGACACGCTGCGGACATTCTTCCTGATCGTGCTTTCGATACTGGGACCGATTTCGTTCGCCCTGTCCTGCTGGGACGGTTTCCAGGCCTCGCTCAGCCAGTGGTTCGTCCGCTATATCAGCATCTACCTGTGGCTTCCGGTGAGTGACCTCTTCAGCAGTGTCCTGGCACGGATACAGGTGTTGATGCTCCGGCAGGACATCGAACAGCTTTCCGACCCGAACTTCATCCCGGACGGCTCCAACGGGGTTTACATCACTTTTCTGATTATCGGCATCATCGGGTATTTCACCATCCCGACAGTGGCCAACTGGATTATCCAGGCAGGAGGCGGTGCCGGCAATTACGGCAAGAATGTGACCCAGACGGCATCCAAGACCGGTTCCGTGGTGGCAGGAGCCGGCGGTGCGGCGGTAGGCAACATCGCAGGAAGGCTCATCAAATAGTAATAACCATCTTAAAACGACATTGGAATGGAATTCAAATCATTAAAGAACATCGAAACCTGTTTCAGGCAACTGCGCCTGTTCGGTATCGTCTATCTCTGCGCGTGTACCCTGCTTGTGGGATATTCGGTGTGGAAGGCATACGGCTTTGCCGAGGCGCAGAGGCAGAAAATCTATGTGCTGGACGAGGGGAAGTCGCTCATGCTCGCCCTCTCGCAGGACCTGGAGCAGAACCGTCCCGTGGAGGCAAGGGAGCATGTCAGACGCTTCCATGAACTCTTTTTCTCGCTGGCTCCTGACAAGAGTGCGATTGAGGGCAATATCCAGCGTGCCATGTTCCTGAGCGACCGCTCCGCCTATGCCCATTACCGGGATCTGGCGGAGCAGGGTTACTACAACCGGGTCATCTCCGGCAACATGAGCCAGCGCATCGGGATTGACAGCGTGAAATGCGACTTCAACACCTACCCGTATGAGGTGGTGACGTATGCCCGCCTCTCCATCATCCGGGAGAAGAGCGTGACGGAGCGCAGCCTCGTCACGCGGGGCAGGCTGCTCAACTCCACCCGCAGCGACAACAATCCGCACGGCTTCATCCTCGAAGCCTTCCGGGTGGTGGAAAACAGGGACATCAGAGTATATGACCGTTAAATTTTGAATGTATGAAAAAGATGTTTGTAAAAATCAGGGACTTGGCCGAAGAAAAACTGCGCGGTGCCTGCGCCGGGCTGAGTCCGGAAAAGAGAGTAATGACCATCGTCATGCTGACTGTCCTGTTCGCGCTGGGGAATTTCTACATGATTTTCCGCGCCATATACGACATTGGACGGGAAGACGTCAAACGTGAGGTCATCGAGATAACCCCGCTGGATATCCCGGACTTTATTCCGGCGGACACCCTTACGGACAGTAAAATCCGCGAGATGGAAGAGTTTTTTAACCAGTTCAACAAAGAAGACAATGAGTAACGATGCAAACAAATTGAGACAGAGGCAGGAAATCAGGAAATACCTGGTTTTTGCCGGAATGTTCCTCCTGTTTGTCGGCTGCATGTGGCTGATTTTCGCGCCGTCCAAGGAGGAACGGCAGAGGGAGGAAAAGAATGCCGGTTTCAATTCCGAACTGCCCGACCCGAGAGGGGCAGGTATCGAGGCGGACAAGATTGCCGCCTACGAGCAGGCGGACATGAAACGCAGGCAGGAAGAGAAGATGCGCACGCTGGAGGATTTCTCCGCGCTTGCCGATGAAAACAGGCAGAATGAAACAAGCAGTCCTGTCGTGGAAATACCGCAGGAGCGGGAATCCGAAAGTGCATCATCCTATCGTGGCAGTGGAAACCGCAGGAATGGGGCCATATCTTCGTCCACATCCGCCTATAACGATATCAACGCCACGCTCGGCAGTTTCTATGAGGCACCGAGAGAAGACCCCGAAAAGGAGGCATTGAAAGCCGAGGTGGAGCAGTTGAAGCAGGCTGCCGCGGTACAGCAACCCGCACAGATGACCTACGAGGAGCAGGTAGCATTGCTGGAAAAATCTTACGAACTGGCCGCCAAATATACGCCGGGCAAGGATGGCGCAGGTACGGAAAAACGGGAAGAAACCGAACCTGCCGCCAACGGCAGGAAGGCAAGAGCCGTTCCCGTGGGACAGGTCTCCACACCGGTGGTGTCATCGCTTCCGCAACCCGTCAGTGATTCTGTATTGTTGGCACAGACCGGACATGCTGGATTCCATACCGCCGTGGGAAAGACGGCTGACGGGCATACAAGAAACACCATCCGGGCCTGCGTACACGGCGACCAGACCATAAGAAGCGGCCAGAGTGTGAGGCTACGGCTTTTGGAGCCGATGCGTGTCGGCAGGTATGTCCTTCCCCGCAACTCCCTTGTCACGGGCGAGGGGCGCATACAGGGCGAAAGGCTCGGCATCGGAATCATACAGGTGGAGCACGACGGCATCATCATTCCCGTGGAGCTTGCCGTGTACGACAATGACGGACAGGAGGGCATCTTCATCCCAGGCTCGATGGAGGCGAACGCTGCCAAGGAGGTGGCGGCCAACTTGGGACAAAACCTCGGCACGAGCATATCCATCACAAACCAGTCCGCCGGAGACCAGTTGCTTTCCGAACTCGGTAGGGGTGCTATACAGGGAGTGTCACAATACATATCCCGGAAAATGCGGGAGGAAAAAGTACACCTCAAGTCCGGTTATACCCTGATGCTTTACCAGAACGATAATCAATAACCCATTAAAATTCACAGAGTATGAAAAAGATTTTTGTAATGTTTGCCCTTATGACGGGCGCAGTGAGTGCTTTTGCACAGAACGTAACCGATTCGGCATCGGCAGAAACAGGCAGTGTCACAATGACCAGGGAACTCTATCCCGGGCAGGAGGATGGCGACCTCTACCACGGTCTGACCCGGAAGCTCACCTTTGACAGGATGGTTCCCCCGTATGGGTTGGAAGTGACCTACGGCAAGACCACGCACATCATCTTCCCCTCCGCCGTCCGTTATGTGGATCTCGGTTCCCCGAACCTTGTGGCGGGAAAGGCCGACGGTGCGGAGAATGTCATCCGTGTAAAGGCGGTGGTCAAGAATTTTCGTGACGAGACGAACATGTCGGTCATCACCGAAAGCGGCAGTTTCTACACGTTCAATGTCAAGTATGCGGACGAGCCTCTGCTCCTGAGCATCGAGATGAAGGACTTCATCCATGACGGCAGCAAGGTGAACCGTCCGAACAACGCGCTTGACATCTACCTGAAGGAGCTGGGCAGTGAATCCCCAAAACTCGTACAATTGATCAACAAGAGCATCCACAAGGAGAACAAACGCCATGTCAAGCACATCGGCAGCAAGGCTTTCGGCATCCAGTACCTCCTGCGCGGTATTTACACCCACAACGGGCTGCTCTATTTCCACACGCAGGTACGCAACCAGTCGAATGTGCCTTTCGAGGTGGATTTCGTGACGTTCAAGATTGTGGATAAGAAGGTAATGAAGCGTACAGCCATCCAGGAGCAGATTGTTTTTCCTCTCAGAGCCTATAACTATGCCACTTTGGTAGCTGGAAATAAGGACGAACGTACCGTGTTCACTTTTGACAAGTTCACCATCCCTGCCGGTAAGGTGCTGGTCGTGGAACTGAACGAGAAAAGCGGCGGGCGTCACCAGTCGTTCACCGTGGAGAGCGAGGACATCGTGAGAGCCAAAGTGATCAACGAACTTAAAGTGAAGTAGCCATGCGTAAGGTCATCTATATGTTAGTAGCGGTCGTATCGCTTGCCCTGTTTTCAGGGCAGGCATACGCCCAACGCTGTCTTCCCGGCATGAAAGGCGTGGAGCTGCGGGGCGGATTTGCGGAAGGCTCGAAATCACCCTTGAACCATTATGCGGGATTCGCAGTATCGGGATATACCAAGAAAGCCAACCGCTGGATTGTCGGTGCGGAATACCTGTTGAAGAATTACGAGTACCGTAACGTGTCCGTTCCTCGTGCGCAGTTCACTGCCGAGGGTGGGTACTACCTGAAATTCCTGTCCGACCCTTCCAAAACACTGTTCCTTTCCATCGGCGGCTCGGCTTTGGCCGGTTACGAAACCGTGAATTGGGGGAATAAGATGCTGTATGACGGCTCGAAACTGCTTGTCAAGGACGCTTTTGTCTATGGCGGGGCGATAACACTGGAACTGGAAACCTATGTCACGGACCGCATCGTGTTGCTTGCCAACATCCGTGAACGTGCCTTATGGGGCGGTTCGATGTCGGTATTCACCACGCAATTCGGGCTGGGCGTGAAATTCATCATTCATTAAAACGTCACGGCTTATGAATATAGAGGAAATAAGAAAGATTCCCATCACGGATTTTCTGGCACGGATGGGACATGAGCCGACGGCCCGGAAAGGGAACGAATGGTGGTATTCCGCCCCTTACCGGGAAGAACGGACACCGTCGTTCAGGGTAAATATCTTAAAGAATGTGTGGCAGGACTTCGGTATCGGGCGTGGCGGGGATATATTCTCCCTTGCAGGAGAATTTACAGGCAGCGGTGATTTCAAGGCACAGGCCGGATTCATTTCGGATGTGTTTGGCGGTATTACGCCCGAGACCGTTTTTCGGCCGAAAGAGAAGCGTCCTGAAAGTATTTCTGACGAAGAGAACTGTTTCGTGAAAGTGCGTTTCGGTCCGTTGTATAACAAAGTCTTGCTCAATTATCTGAAAGAGCGTGGCATTTGCAGCGATGTGGCATTGCCGAACTGTGAGGAAGTCAGATATACCTTGCATGGCAAGCGGTACTTCTCCATCGGATTCAGGAACATCAGCGGTGGATATGAGTTGCGCAGCCGCCTGTTCAAGGGCAGTATGTCGCCGAAGGACATATCGCTCATCGACAACGATTCGGACACCTGTAACCTTTTCGAGGGGTTCATCGACTATCTCTCATGGATGGTGCTCGGCTTGGGATGCGGCGATGATTATCTTGTGCTGAACTCGGTGGCGTTGTTGGAACGCTCGTATGGTTTCCTTGACAAGTACGACCGGGTCAATTGTTACCTAGACCGTGACGAAGCGGGGCGAAGGACACTGGAAGCCCTCCGCAAACGCTACGGCAACAAGATAGAGGACTGTTCCTCCCTGTACAAGGGATTCAAGGATTTGAACGAATACCTGCAATATTGGGAAGGAATTATTGAACAATAGAAACAACAACCATTAAAATGACAATGAACATGAAAAAGAAAAATAAGATGAACGCGTTTGCCGCTATCTTTTCGGCAATGCTTGCGACTGTAGTGGCAATAGCCCTGGTATCCTGTGACAATGATTTGGATGTGCAGCAGGGATATCCCTTCACAGTGGAGACAATGCCCGTGCCCAAACGTATCGTGAAAGGCGAGACAGTTGAAATCCGGTGCGAACTCAAACGTGAAGGTCGGTTTTCCGATGCACGCTACACTATCCGCTATTTCCAGCCTGACGGCAAAGGCTCGCTCCGCATGGACGACGGGATGGTGTTGCAGCCCAACGACCGTTATCCGCTTGACAGGGAGGTGTTCCGACTGTACTACACTTCCGAGTGCGAGGACCAACAGAGTATTGACATATATTTCGAGGACAACAGTGCCCCTGCACAATTATTCCTGCTTAGTTTTGATTTCAACAACGAGAAAAAGGATGACGCAGAAGATGATACGGGAGGAACCGGCAGAATTCCCCGAACCGGTGGGGAACTTGTGAAAAATCCTTTGGTGAACATTGAAACGGTTACGGTATGCGAGTGATTGTAGCGGCTATATGCCTGATTCTAACCTGTAACTGTCTGGTGGCTCATCCACGGGGAGGCGGTGGCTCGCCTCCCACTGCCACGGAAATCCCTGATTCGCTTTTCGAGCAGGCCATCGCCTGCATCAAGCGGTTCGAGGGGTGGCATGGAAACCATCTGCCCTATGTAGGTTGGGGTCACAAACTTTTGCCGGGAGAAAAGTTCAGACCGGATATGAGCAAGGCACAGGCGGATTCATTGCTCAGAGCGGATTTGAGGAAACTGTGCAGGATGTGTAGCCGTTTCGGGAAAGATGCCCTTTTGGTCGCCACCTTGTCTTATAACGTGGGGTATTACCGTCTGGTCGGCTATGGCAAGATACCCAAGAGCAGGCTTATTCAAAAGCTGGAAACCGGAGACAGGGACATTTACAATGAGTATGTCTCATTCCGGTGCTACAAGGGGAAAGTGATTCCGAGCATCGAACGTAGAAGAAAAGTGGAATACAAATTGCTATACATACCTTGATTACAAAAGCCCTTTCTTGTGTGAATCAAGAAAGGGCTTTTGTAATCATATACTTTTTTACTTCTTTAAAATGAGAATCATACAATACTAACATTTTTCAAATCCAAAATATCCGCCGTCGTGGTATTATCATAAAATAACACAATATTTTTCTTACCCGTAAGTGAACTTTTATATATGATTCCGTCAATATGTTTGCTATTCATGAATCTAATATATTCTGTGAATATCTGTGTCGGAACATATTCTATTCCTGGATTCTTTGTAATGGGTTTAGTTATTTCAGAATGGAATTTCTTAAGAAATTTATATTCTCTGAAATATTGAGGCATCCAAAAAGATAATTCTTTAGGTATTTTGAACAAATCAACAACTACAAGTTCTTTTTTCAGAACGAATTCGCCTAAATCTATGACTGCACCCGAATCATAGTTTCTTATTTCTGCAACTGGTGTAGCCGAATCTAATGCACCATAGAACATAGAAATGCCTGTTGCACTCATTCTATTTTCTTTGGCGAACTCTGTCGGTGGCGCGGTCAAATCCTTGAACGATGTCCTTGGCTTTTTAGGGTTATCGTTAGGGCGTCCCCTAAAAATAGTAGTTCCTGAAGGAAGTATAATTGTCAAAATATTACCACAAAGCTGGTTTATTTCTGTCAGAATATCATCTTTCCATTCTTCCTGACGTATAAAATAAGGATCTTGGAAAAATGTATACCGTTTTTTATATTTCACCATTTTAACAAAATTATCCCATGCAAAGGACAGTTCTTCATCCAGATCCTCTTCAAAAACATCATTTTTTGTCAATTCATCGTAATTGAAACAGGAAGCAATATCTTCATTTAAGCTATCATCTGAAGTATAAAGATTATATTCATACATAAGATCCTGTACGCTTTCATATCTTTCTGCACTATTGGGTATAATATAGCATCCTGCGCGACTGAATCCCAGAATTTCCTCGTCCTCATCATCATAATATGAACTTGCCAAAGGCAAATTGGCTTCATCCAAAGGACATAGCCTTTGCGCAAGTTTACTTTTAACAAAATCCATAAAAACTTTCATTGAAAGCACTTTTTTATGGGTTTTCCCACAATAAGAACATTCTCCAGAATGTCCGCTGCTATTAATATAAGTTTGCAGATACGAATCCTTAAAATGGTTTGCGCAGACATTTTTATCCTCTTCAAATGAATGCATTAAACCATCTTCCTGCTCCATCATCATTGCTTTAACTCTTCCCATATCAGATTTGTTCAAATAATAATTGTTTCATCCAATTTGTAATTTGTCTATCATGAACAAATTGAATATCATTTATTTATAATGCAAATATAATAGATCATGTTGGATTAAGGTCTTTCTTTATCATCAAAAATGCAATTAATATGAATTATCGTATTGTTTTTCCGCATAGCCTTCTACCTCAGAATGGATTTCATGCTCCAATGCCGTGTATTTTTCCTTTTTCATCCGTAATTTTTACGGAACCGTACCAGCTGTTCATCTGTATTTTCATTAAAGAACAAGTTGTTTGTACGCTGGTATTGGATATAAAAGAAGAGGGAGAATCTTTCGGAACCGGACCGTCAGGTTCTCCCTTTTTTGTGGGTTCAATGGTATCCATCCGTTCAGCCTACCGGTATGGCTTCCACGATTTCCGCCTCTTCGGACAGGCGCGACAGTAATAGTTCCGCCATTGCACCATTCTGCGGAATCAGAGCCGGAAAGTCAGTCTTCCCGGGCTTGTATATCTCCGTGGCGATATTGTAGAGGTCCCAGGCAGTAATCTGCCCCTTCGTCATGGCCAGTTTCAGCACCTCTTCCGTGAATACCGATATCTGCCCTTGGTTCAGGGGATAGGTCTCCACGGAGGATGACAGATTCTTGTCCGAACTGTCATGGGAAACACGCAGTGCCGTCAGCAGTCCTATGTACATATAGACCTCTTCCAAAGAGATGATTCTGCGTTTCAACCGCTGTATTCTCCCGATGTCCTCGTTCATGTTCACCTCGAAATTCGCCATCCAGCCGTCCACGGTGTCGAACAACTCTTCGGTAGTCACCTTCTTCTTCCCGTAATTGCACACGCTCCTTTCCGGAGAAAGGATGCACTGGTTATGGCAGATTTTCACACAAGGGCCTATGGCCGCCTGAACCCCGTCCTGATGATAAGCCACGACAAGCGTGGTCGTCAGCTCGTCGGTTTCCCAGTCCTTGATGCGGATGGTGGTGAAGATACGGCGGAGTATATGCGCTTCCACCGCCTTTTCCCCGTGGATTTGTTCCACTTGCGGGAGTATGCTCACGCCGGGTTGTGTCTTGTTCCGGTTCTGGGCGGCGAAGATTTCCTCCACCTCGTAGTCAAGGTTGTGCTTTTCACAGATATCCATCATGCGCTGGATGACCTGGTAATGGTAGATGCCCTGTACCGGATTGTTGTAAATGTCATTCTCCTTGTAGGTACGCTGTAATGTCTCGAAGTCCATCACTTCGATTCCGTTCTGCTGGAAATCAAACTGCTGTTGTCTTTCCAATACTGCCAGATTTGCCATAATCTTGAAGTTTATGAAGTTAATACTATGTTGATATTGTTCCTTTTGTTCCACTCAGGTATGTATCTGCCATCCGTGGAACGGTTCCAGTGTGACGGCAAAAGACCTGTCCGGTATTCCGTGATAAAGCAGGCCTCCCACGATGCCGGTTCTTCCGTCGGGATAGCGTTGCGTGAAGCCGAACGAATACGGGGCATGGTCGTAGTAGAGCGATATTTCATTGGGATGGTCGGGATTCTTCTCCCAGCTTTCCAGCCTGTCCAGGCACTTCTGGAACGAGGTGTCGCCGATGGACTCGGCATAGCGCTTTACATTCTCGAAATGTTCTTCATTCAGGATTTTCATGACTTTTGCATTTTATCTGTTAAACACGTCCGGCTCCGGGAGCCGGTATTTTTATTTCTCGCCTGCCTGACTGTCCCGTGTCCGCATCCGGCAAGGTTTGGCGAAAGAAAATACCGCAGCAGCGGCGAGGATGATTTTCTTTCAGCCAACCCCGAAGGGACCTGACCTTGCAGGATACACAGGACACGGGGCTACCTTTGCAGGGTGGGAAATAAAATAATAGCCCCGTTGTTGCCTGTTTTGTCAGATACGATTCAATTTTTGCATGGATTCCATCTCAGAACGGATTTCATGTTCCAATGCCGTGTATTTTTCCTTTTTCATACGCAGTTTTTCACGGAACCCTACCAGCTGTTCATCTGTATTTTCATCAAAGAACAGGTTGTTTGTACGCTGGTATTGGATATACTCACGTTCTTTACGCTCCGCGATGGAGATTTGGGCTTTGGCTGCTGACAGTCTTGACAGTGAGGAGTTGAAATTGGTACGCAGTCCGGTACGTCTGTCATAATAACTATAATAGGTGTTGATTTGCCTTTTGGGGTATAGGCATTGCAACCGGGCTTCACGCCAGCGGACTACCCAACGGTAACGCTCGTGCAGTTCCTTCGGGAGGTCATACGAATGAAGCCGGACTGGGTTGCCGGCTTCATCCTTGCACTCGATGGAAATGAATACCCAGCGTTCAATCCGCAGTTCACGCTCGGCACGTGCCAGTTCCCTGGCATATTCCATCCAATCATCCATTCGTTCCTGTGCCATGTCGGGGTGGTTAGCTTTCGGTTACCGGCTCCAGAAAGACCAGGTAGGCGACAACAGCCTTGTGACAACCGGAAAAATCGGGTGTGCGGCAGCCACGTTTCTTATAGAAGCGGATATTCCCGGATTTATCCAACCCGCACACATGACGGTTCAATGTCCCTTTGGTCCGTATATGGATTTCAAAGCCGTCCCGTTTGGTTATTTCAAGGAACATATTTGCCGGGATGTATTCCCCGTTCAGAAACTTTTGTTTCTCCTCGTCAAGTTCCTGTTGCCACTTCGCTTCCTCCAGCCTGCGTTTCTCCTCTTCCTGTTCTTTTTGCTCCTGCCGTCTTTGTTCCTGTTTCTTCCGGTACGCTTCACGGGCTTGCAGCAAAGGAACTGTGTCAAGTCCGAGTTCTTCAAAAACACGGATCGACAAAAGGGAGACATGGTTCCCGTTTTCCGCATCCTGAAGCGTATTCGCGATCCAGTTTTTGCAATACTTGACAAGTCTTTCTTTTTGTTCCTCCCTTCCAAGCATTTCCCTGGAATACTGCCCGCAAGAGAAATAGATGTTTTCAACCTTGCAGACCACATGGAAATAATCATAGTTTTCATTCCCGTATTCGTTCTTGTCCGATAACGAGAGATAGATGTTTTCCGCATACGCTTCCAGTTCCATGTACGGAGCCACGACGGTATTTCCGTCAAACTTGTATTTCAATACTTTCGCTTTCATGATTCATTCTTGTTTTGACATTTCGAGTTGTCTCAGTTGGTTTGTATTCGCCTTGCCTGCCATGCCTGATGTGCAATAATGACCTCTTCGCGTTCTTGTTCCAGCAAAGTCTCCGTCTCCGGGGTATATCCGAGGAATTGGATGTATCCGCCATTATACCCTGTGAGTCTGCACCGCATTCCGGCCTGTTCTAATTTGTCAATCCGCTTTTGCGCGGTTTTGGCACTTGAATACTCTTTCGGCCAGAAATAATGCTCGCCTTGTGAGCCGTAATGGTCTTCCCCGAGTATCATCTCGCCGATATGCCTCCTGTGTTCGATGAAACCGAACCGTGCCGTACCCAATGCCTGCCGCAGGGCCTTGTGCGCCGTACCTTCGGGGTGCTTGAACACTTCCTGCTTCTCCTTTCCCTTGCAGGCGAGTTTCGGCAATTCCACCTTGTAAGGCTTCCGGTAACTGCCGATACCCAGTGTCAGGTAGAAATTGGTATGGAAATAGTCCGTCATGGCATCGCTGTCATCGAAGTTGTACGACATGACAAAGTCGCAGACATTCATCATCACCTCCTTCGCACGGTCTGTAAGGTCGGGATTCCGCTCTATGTTGTAGTGGTTGATGGTGTCCTGCACCTTGCCGGATTCTTTGGTGAACGCCTCGAAATCCGCGCTCATCAGTTTGATGTAAATGGAATGGTAGTTTTCCCTTCGGACTGAAAATTTGTATCTCGGATAGGTTTCCTTGAGCCATGTGCGTACCAGTTCCACAATCTCGGGAGCGTGCTGCCCCTTGTAATTGCGGCCTTTCCAACGGTATTCGTTATATACATACTCGGTATATTCCTTTGCAGAAGCCCCGGAATAGTCATATTCGTAACCCGTGGAACTGGCGGACACAACCGTGGCATCCTTCCACACATCGAAGAGTTTTTCAAACTCAATGTTTACCTGTTGCATGACGGCTGTGTCACCACCCTTGTCCGGGTGGTGCTGCAATGCCAGACGGCGGTACTCTTTCTTCAAGTCCGCCAGACCATGTATGTTCTGAAAATAAGCCATAAATGTGAGTTTTTATGCCCCTGCGAGGCGGTTGATAAAATATTCCTGATAGTCGAGGTCGAGACCGAGATTGCTGCAAGCGAGTTCAATGTCGCCTTCCCTCAAATCATCCACATCCTGTAATTCGTGCAGGTATTGAAGTTCGGAATCCAGATACTCCTGCGCTTCTGCCTTGTCGCAACTGCATGAGTTGCAGATTAAGTCAATGATATTTTCTCCCATATTATTCATTGTTAGAGGTATGTTTGTTATAGACATTTCGCTTTCCGTCGTAATCCAGATTATACCACCATTTATCGGTAGCACCGGCAAATGTCTGTGAACTATTGTTGGAAAGATAATCCGTTTCTTTCAGTCCTGTAATGCCTTCCAAAGTCCTGATGTCATTGCCGGTCCACCAACTTTGCATTATCTGCTTGAATTCTTCCAACGAACAGAAGTCAACATTCTCCTCACATTCTTCACACCATTTGCCATCACAATCATGTGCCGTATCGCAGATATACATTTCTGTATTCGCATCTATCCAGGCCTGTGTCTCCACTTGCTTTGAACCGCATTCAGCACATACCCAAATTTTAGAATCATCCGGCTCTTTCCTGAAAGCCTTGCCGTCATAGAGCGATACGGCACGTTCCGCTAACAGTTTTTGGTTATTCTCTGACAATTCGGAATAAAATCGTTCCGCCGCACCATAGATGGACTTTTCGGCCTGTGCGTTCCATTTCTCCCAGAAATGCTTGTACATTCCACCGAACACGACCTTACATTCCTCTTTGCTCCAAGCGTTCCACATATAGTAGAAGAAGCTGGAGACAGCATTTTCAGCATGGTATTTCATGATTTTTCAGTTTCAGGTTCAACATTTTCTTTGCCTTCCAATTGCCTCCATACGGTATCATACATTTCGTGGAGCCAGTCGATGTTCCTTGCGCCGAGTTCAAACGAGCTGTGACATTCCACTTCATAACCGCCTTCCTTCTCTTCGGCAATAACCGTCAGACTGCTGTCTGTCACATGAAGCCCTGTCACTCGACACTCGTATGGATCACCGTTTTTGTCGAACCATATCACCCAAACCGGATCGCTCTCCTCTTTTGGAAACCGTATCTCGTCCATGCAGTGGGAATGGAGCAGCTGCCGTATCTCGTTTATTATGTCCTCTCGCAGTTCCTCGATCCTCCCGCTAAAATAAATGGATGCCGAAGACTCGTTTCCGTTTCTCTGAGTCACGGAAAGCAACTGCATGTCAGGATGAACCCCGAAATTCCAGTCCACATCTTCATCATCGAGGATCGTGTGGATATTACCGCCCAGAACCAGCCCGCACTCCTCAGACACCATTTGTATTGCTTCCTCTTGGTCTTCAGCCACGACCGTGTAAGTGCCCTCGAAGGCATACCTTACTCTTACATCATACTTTGCCATAATTCTTATGATTTGATTGTTTGTAATTGATTTAACATTAAGAGACTATGCTGACCGTGTTGTTGAAAAACGAATCGTCCACGCCATACACATGCTGTATGGAACAGTCATACTTGGAGCGTTCGTCATCCAGGCGAAACCGGAAGCCGTTACAGCCTTTGACCTCCAGCTTGAGCTTCACATCCTGTTTCAGTTCCATTTCAAGAAGGCTTCCGCCGCCATACATGGAACTGAACAGTCCGCAACAGTTCCCTTTGGGGATAATGACCTCTTTCAGAGAGAAGTCTGCATCATACAACTCTTTCAGACTTACCTTTCCGATATAGGTCAGCAGGTTCGCGCCGCAACAGGAATTGATAAGTTCCTCGTAGAATTGCTCGTATGAGACCTGTTCTTTCCCGTTCCTGCTTTTCCGGTTCGGGAAACGCCCGTAAACTTTGTAGCCGTGGCTCGTCAGCAGTTTCTTCACTTGTGCCGGATTGAGATTCAGGCTGTCTACCATGTCCCCGAAATAGGATTCCTCGTAACTGTAACCGCCCTGCGATTCAAACCAGTTGGAGTTGATGCAGTCGTAGTCGGAAAGCATCTCCACCCGGATGGGAATGTCATCCGTATGCCTTATCAGGTCTTTCACTACGTCCGAATCGTTCCTGCTGTAAATCTCGTCCCGGATTGCATCCTCGTGTTCATCGAAAAAGGCATCCACCACCTCCTCGTCAAAGTCATTGAACACAAAGCATTCTTTTTTCAGTTTGTCTATGATTTCTCGGACCGCCATCCACTCCGCATCGCCATACCATTCATCCACTTTTTCCCACAGGCAATCGCAATTCCGCCTGTCCAGACATTTCCGGATGATGTCCAGGTGGTTGTCGAGGTTGTCGTTATAATCCGTCCATACCAGCGTGTAGGATGGTTCCATGAGGGATTTCACGAAATCCAACGTAAGCGTTCTCTGTTCTTCCATTTTTCTTTACCTGTGTACGGCAGGATTCTGTTTCCCGTACATACCGTTATAAATGACAGAAGCGACCTTGCGGCCGCCTCCGTATTACTATTACCCATACAGTTCTTTCACTATCTCGTCATACCTTTCCTTTTCCATCTCCGTCTTCCGGTTGAAGTGGAAATATGCAGTATATCTGTAACCCGTTCTTGGCTCACCGCCGCATTGTTGTATCGCCATGTCTATGTCCCAGTCTATGTCACCGATACCGAGCGATATGCTTGTACTTTGCAACAGACACCGGGCAAGCCGGAGCGCGGAATCCTTCTTGTCCTCCTTGCGCAGCCTGTCGAAGGCCATCATCGCGATTTCCTTGTTTTCTATCGTTATTGCACCCATATTCTTCTTTCAGTTGAATGTCATATTATCTCTTTTTCTGTCGCGGCTTGCCAGCATACCGAAATGGATGCTGAATATGCACTGTCCGAAGCAGATTGGCGAATTGTATTCCATACGCTGCCACAGCGTGAAATGGTCGTTTGCGTAAGACCATCGGAAATGTCCCGACAGGGAGCCGAAAGCGGGATTGACGTTTCTTCCGATCAGCATCCTGTTCACGTCAACGATGTTGTCGGAGGTCAGGATGATGTTCAGGATTTCCACGAAAGCCATCTGCGTGAAGCAGTCTGTCGGGAAGACCGGTCCGAGAAAATTGATGTTCATAAGCGTTGTCTTTTAATCGTAATTGTCATCGAATACCTCGAAACGGGGAATGCCCGTGTCGAAATAGTTGCCTGATATGCCCGGATAATACAGCAGGCTGTCATCCCCGCTGTCCGGGCAGGGGTCATCGTCGATATAGGTCACGTTCCCGAACAGTTCCAGGTAATGCGCTACCAGCAGGTGCGGGTCTTCCGTACTGATGTCGTGTCCGTAACGGTCGCACCAGTCGAAGAAAAAATCCTTGTCGGATTCCTCCAGCTGCTCCATAGCCTCCCTTATATCAAAGAAGTTGGGACAAAGCCATTCCCTGTTGATAAGCAGGTCCGGGATTTCCTCCCATTTCGTGTACCTGTACTCCGGTGTTTCCTCTTCGGGAAACAATTCGGAGCAGGTGCATAAGAATTCTCCCATGTCGCCGAAATCGGACATACGCAGCAGGCTGTCCCTTTCCTGCCGGATGTCGATGAGATGCTGCGTGGTCACTGCCACTTCTGCCTGATTCAAATCCATAATCTTTTTCATTACAGTTGTTGATGCGGAACCGGGGATTTTATTCCACAGGCTCCAAAAGGTCCGTGCCCCGGCTGTGCAGGGTTTTTCGGGGAAATACCGGAGCCTCCGGCGAGGATGATTTTCCCGAAAACCGCTTGCGGCGTGACCTTGCCCAGCCGGTAAAGGCGCGGAGTTACCTTTGCCTGTGGAATGGAATCTGCGGTTATTCATGTTTTTTCATTTTTAGCCGGTTATGCGCTGGCTTCCCCAGCTGATATGTATCTTGCCCTCCCTGTCACGTTCCCTGACCAGCAGGCTCTCGATGACGGACATAGTGACGTCAAACTCCTCGAAGATGTCTGACTGTTCTTTCACCTCACCACTTTTGATGAACTCGTTCAGCCGCTCCTTGGTAAGTACCAGTGCCATCAGGTTCTGCTCCACGGAATCCTTGTAGGTGATATAATGTACGTCCTTCAGTTCTTTGGAATCAAGACGTATGAAGCGGAAGTAGAACTGCTCCATCTTCGGGATATTCCATTGGAGCGATTCCAGAATCACATCGTTGCAGGTCGGGATGTTCACCGAACTGCTCAGGCTTTGCTGGGTACAGACCAGTATGCCGTTGACGGTGGAATCGAACTCCGTCACGATGCTTTGCCTTTTCTTGAATGCCACGTCCCCTTTGACCACAAACACCGGACGGTCCGGAAAGCATTCGCGGAGATGATTCTCGTAAAGGTCGAACGCCGCTATGGAGGTACAGCCGACAGCTACCTTGCCGGGAATCTTCCGTATCAGCTTCTCGATATATCTTGTCTTGTTCGGAATCCCGTCGCCGAAATAGCCATCTATCAGGTGTGGGACGGAGCACGCCTTGATGAGCAGCTTGATTTGTCGCATGAGCCTAAGCCCGGCATCCTTCTTCGCGTCTCCCGTACTGTTGTAATACAGCTCGCAAATGCAGCAGAATTCCTCGATAATGACGCGGTAAACCTCGTGCTCGCCTTCTGACGGGCTGACCGTATGGGTACGTATCTTGTACTTCTCGCCTGCGAAGTCCCTGAACTTGCGGGTGATGATGGTCTTTCCGATAAGCTCCGCCAGTTCCTCCTTGTTGTACACGTCCTGGTTCTGCTTCTCTATGCCGAATACGGTGGATTTTCCGGGGCAATGACAGGAACGGAAAAGCACATGGCCTCTGAAAGCCGGGAACGGCTCTCCGTAATGCCGGTTGCTTTCTTCCTCTATCTCCTTGTCTCTGTTCTCGTGGTATATCCGGTCGCACCAGCAGACCATGTTGACGGAATTGTTGTACAGCAGTTCAAATTGGCTGTACAGTTCCGCGATGTTGTTCCGCGTGGTGGTTCCCGTGTCGAGTATCTTGTATTTGAGACGGCGGAAAATACTCAAGACAAGCCTTGTCCGTTGTGAAGACGGGTTGGTTATCTCATCGGATTCATCGAAAACCAGACAGAGTTTCCCGGATGTGCGTCTGACAAATTTTGACAGCCCACGTTCCAGCTTGGAGAGCATGGAAGTGGAAAGAATAAGGAACACACCTTCCGGTACTGTTTCAAGGTCGGTATTGTTTCGTACCACACGAAATCTCTCTCGGTTCATGCTCAAGAAGGGTATCCATGTCATATTGGTGGCTATCGCTGGAGCCAGAATGACGGCATTGCGTACCTTATGGAATTTGAGAAGGTACTTGGCACGGTGGTAGACTGCCGCCGTCTTGCCGGAACCTTGCTGCCAGTTCAGCAGCGCGTAGCGTTTCTGCAAGACAAGGTTCAGGTCGTGTTTCTGGAGCCGGGTGAACTCGCAAGTGTCGCCATCCTTGTTGATGAAGGTCATACGGTCGAGGTATTCGGTCAGTTGAGAATCGGGCTGCATATCGGCAAACTGCCGGTTCTGGTTTTCGTATTGCCTGCGTTTCTTGCGTATCAGTTTTTCCGCCGCGCGTATCTGGCGCATGTTCTTTTCAGTCGGCAGTTCCGGTACGGGAAGTTCGGTCCGTCCCAGCACAAGGTCATTGATACTTGCCGCCTTGTGCGGTACCTTATCCAGCAGGCGGGGTGCATACTGTTTCAGCTTGAATCCGTAGGAGGTCTTCACCAGGGCCACTTCCTTGCGTGGAACGACATGCTGCGAGGTGATATACCTGCGAATGATGCCGAGAACCTTGCCCGTGGTCAGCTTGTTCTTCTCCCATTGGTTTACCTGTTCCCGGGTGGCATTTTCCGGCGGCTTCTGGTTACGGAACTTCGTGACCAGTGCTTCCGCTTTGTCTATGTGTTTGTTCAGCTTGGTGTGGGCTTTCAACTCGTACATGTACTTGGCGAGTTTGTACTCGAATACCTCCAGTTCCTCCTTGTCAATCCGGTTGGTCTCGCGCATCAGTTCGAAGCGTATTTTGTGTTTCATCAGCCTTGCCTCACGGATGCGCTCTTTCAACTCGGCCATGGAGATGAACTCTTCCGCATTGTAGGCCTGCATCTCGATATGCAGCGACTTGCGCAGGAACACCATCACCTTCGTGTTGAAGTTATGGACTCCGGTGGATGCGAAGGCATTGGGATTCAACTTCATCTGGCCGATGAATGAGAAGCGGCTGTTGATGCCCGTTATACGTGTCTTCTCCCAGAACTCGCTCTGCATGAATGAGCTGGGAACAATGACCATCAGGATGCCTGCCGGGTTGAGTACATCGTAGGCTTTGTCCAGATAGTATTCCTGTGACAGCCTGTAATCAAATTTCAGATTGAAAGGCGGATTGCCGATAATGACGTCAAAGCGTTGTTCCGGGTAATACCGCCGGATATCGCACTTTTCGATATGGACATCCGGGTAGAGATACCGGGCAACGGCCACCGCCTTGCCGTCTATGTCGAAACCGTAGGTATTATGATGGTTCGGCAGGTGGTTGAAGAAATTGCCCATGCCGCAGCACATGTCGAGTATCATCTCGGAAGAGGCCGGGGACAGCATATCCACTATGTCTCTGCATACTTCATGCGGGGTGAAGAACTGTCCCATCTCATATTCCTTCTTGGCCTCTGCGTACTCGTTGTAATTGGCAAAGTCGGACTGTTTCAGGTTGTGCAGCCCTCCGATACCGGTATAGCAGTTGTAGATGCTCTCCGCCGGAATCAGGTCCTTGCCGGAGTCTATGGCGAAAAGAATCTTCTCGTTGACCTCGGCCCGCCTGTCCTGTGGTATCTGTTGGGGTATGATGGCGTACATATCTTTAATCGTTTACGGTTGGAAATGAAGACACCCCGCAAGAGTTGCCTTACGGGGTGCTGTGGGATTCTTCTCATGGTCAGTTCTCCGGTAATGTGATTTCATCCAATCGGAGACGCTTGAAGCAGCTCTCGGCTGCCGCGCTGTCCTTGAATTTGACGTCGATACGTCCGTTCTTGTAGAATCGGATTTGCTCGGCGTTGGTGGTCGTGAGGTCGTACCAGTCATTGACAGACACGTCGTTGTCATCGAAACGGATAATCATTTTCGAGTTGCCGCACAGTACATCATCCGCGCCGTAAGCGATACCCGCGCATAGGGTTTCCAGCTCTTCACTGTAATTGTAACTGATTTTGCACCGTTGGTGGTATTGTATGTAATAATCATCGAAGCGAATGATTTCGGGAAAGACAATCTTGTCCTTCTTCAGCTCCGTTTTGACCTTGCTCCAGCAGGAAGGCTTGACTACCTTTGCGACTCTGGCAAGCAGTTCTTCCACTGCCGTTTCCCGGAAACTCTTGCCACCTAAATGCTCGATAACCGCATCCACGTATGTACCATAGACCGGACGGAAGCCCATGCGGAGTGTCTTTTCATCTATCCTTTGTTCCGGCACCGACACGTTGTACGTCCTGTTGAAGTAGGCGATGATACGGTTGGCAAAGTTCGAGTTGGCGTTGCGGTTCTTGTCTACCAAATCGTTCAGCACATCGAACGGCTTGAACTCATTGTGTGAATAGTCGTCCTTCCCGTTTCTGAGCGAGTAGAAGTCGCGCATGGAAATTTTTCCGTTGTCATCGTATGAGAAGTTCCGTTCCGCTCGGTATTGTTCTGCTTCTTCCTTGAAGATGGCATACCAGCGGTCTATCCGGTCAAGCGTCTTGTAGAGCATGTCCTGCTGGTTCTGGCAAAACAGGCGGTCTTGCTCGGTAATCTTGTCCTCGTTTCTCACTTCCACGCTCAATATTCCTGAAAGCAGGTCGGGAGCGTTGCCGGGGTTGAATGATGTTGTCGTTTGCATATCTGTTTGATTTTTAGTGTTAGAAATCCTGTGATTTGATACGGTGGAAATAGGTGATGTGCTTCTCCATGTCCTTGACAATCTTCACCTGCTCGGGATGAAAATTGAGTCTGCGCTCCACCGCCGGGGCATCTATCTTTTCCCATTCCGACAATGGCAGGAATACATATTCCCTGCGGAAGCACCATACCACGATCTGGTTTTTCCAATTCCCCTTGAATACCGTTCCCTCGTAGTCTTGCAGGAATTGCCGGAAGTCCTCTTCATTGTGAAAAGCGATATCAAGACTTTGGTAGAGGTTTTTCGCTTCCGGGTCTTTGTGAAGATAAAAACGGCGGTAGGTCTCTGTCGTGAAATCACCATAGAGCGGTTCCGGCTCACGGTAAATCCATTGTGGGACTTTTGCCGTGAATGTAACTGATCCGTGAGCGCACGATCCGCAATGTCCCCAGTCTTTGAATGCTCCTTCCGTCCAACCGTTGAATTTCAGATCATCCGTTTTTACATGGTGGAAAGCTCCACCGCTGACGCTCAGACGGATATTATCCTCAGATTGCCATACGAACGGAACATACGGCTGTTCGCAGATGGAAAGCAGGCCTTTCTTTTCATCCATACTGTCTATGAGTGCATTGCCGTAATAGTCCCCATGACGGCTGAGATAAATCAGCCTGTCACCGATTTGCGGTGTGGTTTCCGAGCGCGTCCGCTCTATAAGTTCGACATAACGGTTGGCCATATCCACATCCTCCTGCGTCAGCCAATGTTCACGGTCGTACAAAACATTCAGTGTCTTGAGCGTTTCAATACCGTACTTGTTCTTTGTTGCCTGTAACATGACATTGTTTTTTTGTTAGTCCGGCTTTTCGGGGCCGGAGTTCCCGTAACTACAGGCTTTAAAAGGTCGTGTTCCGTACATGCAAGGTTGGCGGGAAAAATACCGAAGCCCCCCGGGGCGAGGATGATTTTTCCACGCCACCCGGAGGGCCTGACCTTGCTTGTACGATAAGAACACGAGTTACCTTTGCCTGTGAGTTACGTGAACTCGGCTACGGTACAGATGTCATTCTTGATTTGGATTATTTTTGAAATCACCTTAAAGATTATACCCGGAAAATTCCGGTATTCAGAGGAAAAACACTATCTTTGCAGAAAGATAAAGAGTTATTTGACAGCATGAGGAATATAGTGATTCTAAACAGTTTGCATTTTTCTTATCCGTTGCCCATTTCCATGCGAGTTTCATATAATACACTGATAGTCAAATAAAATTCCCCAAATTATCACAAATATACTGATTTTCAGTATTTTTGCTGGCAGATGCCGAACTAAATTGGAACTACGATGAACGAGATTAAACAGAATTCACCCTACGCATGGTTTCTCGCCGCCCGCCCCAAGACGTTGACGGGAGCCATCATCCCGGTATTGCTGGGCAGTGCCCTTGCCTTCAGCGACGGACAGTTCAAGACCGCACCCGCCCTGCTGTGCGCCCTCTTTGCCTGCGGCATGCAGATTGCCGCCAACTTTATCAACGACCTCTTCGACTTCCAGAAAGGGACCGACCGTCGGGAAGACCGGCTGGGGCCACAGCGCGCCTGCGCCGAAGGTTGGATTACGCCGGCAGCCATGAAAACCGGCATCGGCATCGCACTGACACTGTCGTGCCTGGCAGGGCTGGCAGTGCTGTTCACCGTCTGGGGGCAGCTGCCCCACGGAGGCTGGGAACTGGTGGTGCTGGGCGTGGTGTGCATACTGTTTGCTTTCCTCTATACCACGCTGCTCTCCTATCGGGGCTGGGGCGACGTACTGGTGCTGGTGTTCTTCGGCTTCGTGCCCGTATGCGGCACCTACTACGTGCAGGCCTATACGCTGAATATGGATGTGGTGGTGCTGTCGCTCGTCAGTGGCCTCGCCATAGACACCTTGCTGATGGTGAACAACTATCGCGACCGCGAGCAGGATGCCGTGAGCGGCAAGTGTACGCTGGTGGTACGCTACGGCAAGAAGTTCGGTGAGAATATGTATCTGGCACTGGGCATCGCCGCCGTGCTGCTCTGCTTCTGGTTTGTCTACACGGGCAAGCTGACTCCGCTGGAATTTATCTGGGCTCCCTGCGTCTATCTCTATATGCACGCACTGACGTGGCGCAAAATGATACAGATAGGTAGCGGTAAAAAGCTGAACAGCATACTGGGCGAGACGTCGCGCAATATGCTGTTCTTAGGATTACTGTTAGCGGTGGCGCTGAATTGAGAGGTTAGAGGTTAAGGATTAGCGGTTAGACCCTAATCCCTAAACCTTAACCTCTACCTCCATACATCTGTTCGTAATACTTCTGATAATCACCGCTGGTCACTTCTTCCACCCACGGCTGGTTGTTCAGGTACCATTCAATGGTCTTGACGATGCCGACCTCGAACTTCGTCTCCGGATACCAGCCCAGGGCATTGGTAATCTTTGTGGGGTCGATGGCATAACGCTGGTCGTGACCTAGGCGGTCTTTGACGAAGGTGATAAGGTCTTCGTTTATCCAGCTGATGTCAATCGTGCCGTCGGCGGCTTTTACTTGTTTCTTCAGCACTGCACGGTAACGGGGTTCTTCCTCCATCAAGCGGCGGACGGTGGCAATAGTCAGCTTCACGATTTCAAGATTGGTCTTTTCGTTGTGACCGCCTACGTTGTAGACTTCGCCTTCCACACCCTCGCGGACAACCAGGTCGATAGCTTTGCAGTGGTCTTCCACGTAGAGCCAGTCACGCACGTTACTGCCGTCGCCATAGACGGGGAGGTTCTTGCCTTCGAGAATATTCTTGATGATAAGCGGAATCAGCTTTTCGGGGAAGTGATAAGGACCGTAGTTGTTGGAACAGCGGGTGATAGTGACGGGCATCTTATAGGTATCGTGATAGGCCATCACTACCATATCGGCACTCGTCTTGCTGGCGCTGTAAGGGCTGTGCGGGCAGAGCGGGGTTTGCTCTGTGAAGTAGCCTTCGGCACCAAGTGAGCCGTAAACTTCGTCGGTAGACACTTGATGGTAACGAACGCCTTTGCGCCAAGTGGGATAACCGGACTCGTCCTTACCCGTGACCCAGGCACGGCGGGCGGCATCGAGCAAGTTTTGTGTACCCAGGATGTTGGTCATCAGGAAAAGCTGGGGATTCTCTATGCTACGGTCTACGTGGCTCTCGGCAGCAAAATTCACTACGTAATCGAACTTATACTTGGCAAACAGTTCGTCGGCAAGCACGCGGTCGCAGATGTCACCTTTTACAAAAAAGCAACGTTCATCGTCAATGTCATTGGCAATGGTGCCCAGATTGCCTGCGTAGGTCAAGGCATCCAGTATCACCACTTTAATATCATTATGTTTTGCCAGGATATATTTAATATAGTTGGCGCCGATAAAACCGGCGGCACCGGTTACGAGATAAGTCTTCATGAGAATTAAAAATTATAAATTAAAAATTAAAGTCAGCGGGCCTTTATAGGAGAACTATTCTTCTTCTCTTTTTGGGGAACAAAGAGTTCATCGCTTCGATTCAGCCAGTTCCATCAGGTATTTGCCATATTCGGTCTTGCCAAGCTGTTCACCCAAGCGATACAGCTGGTCTACATCTATCCAGCCCTTGCGCCAGGCAATCTCTTCGATACAGCTCACGCGGAAGCCTTGACGGTTCTGGATGGTGGCGACAAAATTGCTGGCTTCCAGCAGGCTGTCGCAATTGCCGGTGTCGAGCCAGGCAAAGCCACGGCCGAAGAGCTCCACTTTCAGCGTGCCCTCGTCCAGATAGAGACGGTTGAGGTCGGTAATTTCGTATTCGCCGCGAGCAGAGGGCTTCAAGGAGGCGGCTTTCTCTGTCACGGTGGAGTCGTAGAAGTACAGTCCGGGGACGGCATAGTTGCTTTTAGGATTGGCAGGCTTTTCTTCCAGCGAGACGGCTTTGCCGTTGGCATCAAACTCCACTACACCGTAGGCACGGGGGTCCTTGACGTAATAACCAAAGATGCAGGCACCCTTGTCTATGGAAGCGGCACGCTTCAGCATGGCGGAGAAGCCTTGACCGTAGAACATGTTGTCGCCCAGAATAAGGCAGCCCGGTCCGCCGTCCAAGAACTCTGCACCCAGCACAAAGGCTTGTGCCAGTCCGTTGGGATTCTCTTGTATCTTATAGGAAAAGGACATACCGAGTTCTTCACCGGTTCCCAGCAGCTCGCGGAACATGGGTAAGTCACGTGGAGTAGAGATAATAAGCACTTCGCGAATTCCCGCCAACATCAGTGTAGAGAGCGGGTAGTATATCATCGGCTTGTCGTAGACGGGCATTATCTGCTTGGAGATAGCCTTGGACAACGGATAGAGACGAGTGGCACTGCCACCTGCAAGAATAATTCCTTTCATATTTCAGTTCTTTTTCGGTGATACTTCAAAATGGAGAATAAAATAAGAAGGAGGACGATGCCCCACGGCTCTACTTGCTATTCGGGTACAAAGATAATGGAAAAATTCGATTAAGTGAAGGCTTGGTTTCATCTTTTTACTTCATTGCTTTGCTTACTCCGGTACATTGTTTTGCTTACTTCAGTGCGTAACGGCCGTCACCCCTTGATGAAACGGTCTTTACCTCAGCGTGTAACGACCTTTACCAAATAGTGTAACGGCCTTTACCCAATAGCGTAACAACCTTTACATTAGCATGTAACGGCTTTTACACTATAGCGCAAGCAATCGGTAAATACAATCCATTGAAAATAAACAAACTACATCATCGGTCAGCAAGTTCTATCACCTCCAAATCTTTAAACGTTCCCCCATCAACCGCAAAGCGTACCATCGTACGCACCTTATGGAAACCTTGAATGCCCGCAGCGCCCGGATTGATGTGGAGTACATCCAACGTCTTGTCATACTTCACCTTCAGTATATGCGAGTGCCCGCTGATGAACAGCTTTGGGGGACGCACCAGAATGCTGCCCTTGATGGAAGGGTCGTAGTTGCCGGGATAACCGCCGATATGCTTCATCAGCACCTCCGCCCCATCCACCGTGAAACGGAGAATCTGCGGATAGAGCTGCCGTATCTCCTGCCCGTCAATATTGCCATACACGGCACGGAAGGGACGGAAAGCCGCCAGCTTCTGTGCCACTTCCAGCGAACCGATGTCACCGGCATGCCATATTTCGTCACAGCCCTCAAAATATTGCAGGTACTTTTCATCCCAGTAGCCATGCGTATCCGATAATAAACCAACTTTTGTCATCTTTCCTTTGTTTATTAAGACAAAGATAATTATATTTGGGAAAGAAATCAATATGCTAATGTGATAATGTGCCAATATGCTAATTGGCTGCGCACCATCCGCGAACTTCTCTTCATTAGCACATTGGCACATTAATCACTTTAGCACATTAAACTATGGAAAACAGATATTTCAAACGTGATATCAGCTGGCTGTCTTTCAACTACCGCGTGCTGCTGGAAGCCGAAGACGATACACTGCCGCTATACGAACGCATCAACTTCATTTCCATATACTCCTCCAATCTGGAAGAATTCTACAAGATACGCGTGGCCGACCATAAAGCCATAGCCACCGGAGCCTCGCAAAGCGATGAAGAGACTGTGCAGTCCGCCGCCGAGCTGGTAGATGAAATCAACCGGGAAGTCAACCGCCAACTGGAAGACCGTATCCGCATCTACGAACAGAAGATACTGCCCGCCCTGCGGAAACATCACATCATATTCTATCAAAGCCGCAACGTAGAACCGTTTCACCGCGACTTTGTGCGCAGCTTCTTCCGCGAAGAGATATTCCCCTATCTGGCCCCGGTGCCCGTAAGCAAGGACAAGGTGATTTCATTCCTGCGCGACAACCGTCTCTATCTAGCCGTACGGCTTCATCTGAAAGGAGCTCCCGCCAGTTCTCCAAACCGCATCCAGTATTTCGTGATGAAACTGCCGTACAGCAAAGTGCCGCGCTTCATCCAGCTGCCCAAGGTGGGGAAAGACTATTATCTGATGTTCATTGAAGACATCATCAAGGCCAATCTGGATACCATCTTCCCCGGTTATGAAGTGGACAGCAGTTATTGCATCAAGATTTCACGCGATGCGGATATTCTGATAGACGATGCCGCCAATACCTCCGAAATCATCGAGCAGGTGAAGAAGAAGGTAAAGAAACGCAAGATAGGCGCCGTGTGCCGTTTTGTATACGACCGCGCCATGCCCCAGGACTTCCTCGACTTTCTGGTAGATGCCTACCGCATAGACCGCCGGGAGCTGGTGCCGGGAGACAAGCACCTCAACATGGAGGATTTGCGGCATCTGCCCAATCCCAACCAAAGCGTACGTCCCATCAAGAAACCCCAGCCCATGAAGCTGACCTGCCTGGACGAACGCGAATCCATCTTCCGCTATGTGGAGAAGAAGGACCTGCTGCTGCATTATCCCTACCACTCCTTCGACCACTTCATCCATTTTCTATATGAAGCCGTCCACGAGCCCACCGTGCGTGAAATCATGGTGACCCAGTATCGCGTGGCAGAGAACTCCACCGTCATCAACACCCTAATAGCCGCCGCACAGAACGGAAAGAAAGTCACCGTCTTTGTGGAACTGAAAGCCCGCTTCGACGAAGAAAACAACCTCGCCACCGCCGAGATGATGAAAGCCGCCGGCATCAACATCATTTTCAGCATACCAGGACTAAAGGTACATGCCAAAGTAGCCCTCGTGCTACGCCGCGACAAGGAAGGGCGCAAACTGACAAGCTACGCCTACATCAGCACCGGCAACTTCAACGAAAAGACCGCCACCCTCTATGCAGACAGCGGACTATTCACCTGCAACCCGGTGATTGTAAACGACCTGCACAACTTGTTCCGTACTCTGCAGGGAAAGGAAAATCCGGTGTTCCACCGCCTGCTTGTGGCCCGCTTCAACCTGATTCCTGAACTGAACCGCCTCATCAATCACGAAATAGAACTGACCCGGCAAGGCAAGCAAGGACGGATTATCCTAAAAATGAATGCCCTGCAAGACCCCGCCATGATAGACCGCCTCTACGAAGCCTCGCAAGCCGGTGTAGAGATAGACCTCATTGTCCGCGGCATCTGCTGCCTCATCCCCGGGCAGGAGTACAGCCACAACATCCGCGTGACACGCATCGTGGATACCTTTCTGGAACATGCCCGTGTGTGGTACTTCGGCAACGGCGGCGCACCCAAGCTCTTCCTCGGCTCGCCGGACTGGATGCGGCGTAACTTGTACCGCCGTATCGAAGCCGTCACCCCCATTCTGGACCCGGACTTGAAGCAAGAGCTCATCGATATGCTATCCATACAACTGTCGGACAAACGGAAAGCCTGCTTCGTGGACGACCGGTTGCGAAACCGCTGGAAGTCGTCACGACCGCAAAAGGAGAAGGTACGGTCGCAATATAGCTTTTACGAATACTTGAAACAAGGGATTAAGGATTAGCGATTAACGATAATTATCAATCGTCAATTATCAATCGTCAATCGCTTTGTAACATTTCTGTAACATGTATGACATTTCTCTGCAACACCAAACTCTTTCCTTTGCAGCCGGAAATAAAATACATGTCTATGGAAACAATTTATCTGGGTATCGTCATCTTTCTGTTCGTACTCGCGATTTTCGACCTCGTGGTAGGTGTCAGTAATGATGCGGTCAATTTTCTTCAGTCGGCTGTCGGAGCAAAGGCAGCATCTTTCAAAACCATACTGTTCATTGCAGGCATTGGCGTCTTCATCGGTGCGGCACTCAGCAATGGCATGATGGACATTGCACGACACGGCATCTATCAACCGGAGCACTTCTACTTTGCCGAAATCATGTGCATTCTGCTTGCCGTCATGTTGACGGACGTCGTGCTATTAGATGTCTTCAACACTATGGGAATGCCTACCTCCACCACTGTATCCATGGTGTTCGAACTGTTGGGAGGTACGTTCGCACTGGCGCTCATCAAGGTCTATAACAGCGATACATTGGGACTGGGCGACCTCATCAATACAGACAAGGCACTGTCTGTCATCATGGCCATTTTTGTATCCGTAGCCATTGCCTTCTTCTTCGGTATGCTGGTACAGTGGCTGGCACGTATCGTGTTCACCTTCAACTACAAGAAGAACATGAAATACAGCATCGCGCTGTTCGGTGGTATAGCTGCCACCAGCATCATCTACTTCATGCTGATAAAGGGGCTGAAAGACAGCTCATTCATGACCCCTGAAAACAAGCAATGGATACACGACAATACCGCATTGCTGATAACCGGTTTCTTTGTATTCTTCACCATACTGATGCAGATACTGCATTGGTGCAAGATAAATGTCTTCAAAGTAGTGGTTCTGATGGGTACTTTCGCCCTCGCTCTTGCCTTTGCCGGCAATGACTTGGTGAACTTTATCGGTGTCCCCCTCGCAGGATATTCCTCATTTATTGACTATACAGCCAATGGTACGGCCGCCGGCCCCGACGGATTCCTGATGTCCTCACTCCTCGGTGCAGCCAAAACCCCGTGGTATTTCCTTATCGGTGCAGGCGCCATTATGGTTTATGCACTCTGCACATCCAAGAAAGCCCACAACGTTATCAAGACTTCCGTGGACCTTGCCCGCCAGGATGACGGTGAAGAGAACTTCGGAAGTACCCCGATAGCCCGTACGCTGGTACGCTTCAGCATGACTCTGGCTAACGGAATATCCAAAACGATGCCCGAAAGCAGCAAGCGGTGGATGAACACACGCTTCCAGAAGGATGAAGCCATCATAGCCGACGGCGCCGCTTTTGACTTGGTTCGCGCCTCCGTCAATCTCGTATTGGCTGGTCTGCTCATCGCCTTGGGAACTTCCTTGAAACTTCCCCTTTCCACCACTTACGTCACCTTTATGGTAGCCATGGGTACATCGCTTGCCGACCGTGCCTGGGGACGTGATTCGGCGGTATTCCGCATTACGGGTGTGCTCAGCGTTATCGGCGGTTGGTTCATCACTGCCGGAGCAGCGTTCACCATCTGTTTCTTCGTAGCACTGATTATCCATTTCGGCGGTACGGTTGCCATCCTGGCACTGATTGGTCTGGCAGTCTTCATGCTGATTCGTAGCCAAGTGATGTACAAAAAGCGCAAGGAGAAAGAAAAAGGCAACGAGACCCTGAAACAGTTGATGAAGAGTACGGACAACAATGAAGTCATCGAATTGCTCCGCAAGCATACCCGTGAAGAACTGGTGAAGATTATGGAATTCACAGAAGAGAATTTTGAACGTACCGTCACTTCCTTCCTACACGAGAATCTACGCGGACTGCGTCGTGCCATGGGCTCAGTAAAATTCGAAAAACAACTCATCAAGCAGATGAAGCGTACCGGAACACTTGCCATGTGCCGTCTCGACAACAATACCGTACTGGAAAAAGGACTCTATTACTATCAAGGCAACGACTTTGCCAGCGAACTGGTGTACAGCGTAGGCCGTCTTTGCGAACCTTGCTTAGAGCACATAGACAATAACTTCAATCCGCTGGATGCCATTCAGAAAGGAGAATTTACAGACGTAGCCGAAGACATCTGCTATCTGTTACAAGTATGCCGCCACAAGCTGGAAACGAACAATTATGATGAACTGGAAACAGAGATTCGCAAAGCCAACGACCTCAACGGACAGTTGTCTCACCTGAAACGCGAAGAGCTGCAACGCATCCAAAGCCAGAGCGGCAGCATCAAAGTCAGCATGGTATACCTGACTATGATACAAGAAGCCCAGAACGTAGTGACCTACACCATCAACCTGATGAAAGTAAGCCGCAAGTTCCAAGTAGAAAAAGAAGAGTTATAAGTTATGAGTTATAACGCATGGTACATAACATGCAACTTATAACTCATAACTCCTTAAGCCCCATCTTCTCCGCCCGTTGCAACATAAATGCACGGGCGGCTTCGTATTCATTGGGAATGATGCCGTCCAAAATGGCATCCTTAATGGCACTCTTCAAGGCACCTACCTGCTGGCAAGGAGAAAGGCCGAAAGTCTTCATGATTTCTTCACCACTGACCGGAGGCTGGAAATTACGGATACGGTCGCGTTCCTCCAAATCCTTCAGCTTCTGGCGTACCAACTGAAAATTATTAAGGAAGCGTTTCTTACGCTCCATATTCTTGGAAGTAATGTCGGCTTCGCACAGTGTCATCAGGTCGTCTATATCATCACCTGCCTCAAACAAGAGACGACGCACTGCCGAGTCGGTCACTACATCATCCGCTATCACAATGGGACGCATGTGCAGGCTCACCATTTTCTGCACATATTTCATCTTCTCATTCATAGGGAGCTTCATCTTGCGGAAAATATCGGGTATCATCTTCTCGCCAATGAAATTATGGTTATGGAACGTCCAGCCCGCACGGGGTTCCCAACGCTTGGTGGCAGGCTTGGCTATATCATGCAGAAGAGCTGCCCAGCGTAGCCAAAGGTTGTCGGTCTTCTTGCTGATGTTGTCGAGTACTTCGAGCGTATGGTAGAAATTGTCCTTATGGGCGCGTCCATTGCGCGTCTCCACGCCTTGCAGCCTAACAAGTTCCGGGAATATCAGTTCCAGCAGACCACAGCGGTCCAGCTCAATGAATCCCTTAGACGGAATAGGTGACAAGATGATTTTGTTCAGTTCGTCTGCAATGCGTTCTTTGGAGATGATGGAGATGCGTTCGCGATTACGCTCCAGAGAATCGAATGTCTCATCGTCAATATAGAATCCCAGCTGGGTGGCAAAACGGACACAGCGCATCATGCGCAAAGGGTCATCACTGAAAGTTATATCAGGGTCGAGGGGAGTCCGGATGGTCTTTTCCTTCAAGTCTCCAATACCGCCAAAGGGGTCGACCAACTCGCCATAACGCACCCGGTTCAGGCAAACAGCCAGTGCATTGATGGTAAAATCACGGCGGTTCTGGTCATCCTCCAATGTACCGTCCTCTACAATAGGCTTGCGGGAATCGTGTGTATACGATTCTTTTCTTGCACCCACAAACTCAACTTCCGTACCATAGTACTTCAATTGTGCCGTACCGAAATTCTTGAAGACGGAAACATGCGCCCCACGCCCCAGACGCTTACCCAGCGCCTCGGCCATGGCAATGCCACTGCCTACCACCACCACATCAATATCCTTGGAAGGACGTTGCAGGAAAATATCACGTACATATCCACCGACTACGTAACATTCCAATCCCAATTCATCAGCCGTTTCGGATATCCGCTTGAATATATCATCACTAAAATATTGCTTCAGTTCTTCTGCCGTCAAATCTATCATAAATAATGCGCTAATGTAATGAATACGCAAATGTGTTAATGGTCTATTAGCACATTTGCACATTAAAATGCTGCAAAGATAAAGATATTATTTCTATTTTTGTGGACTCTAACTCCAAGAACAACAAATATGAAAAAAGTAATACTCCTTGCATGCCTATGCTGTACACTCTTCTCTTGCGAAGATGTGGAGAAGAAGGCCGGTGAAAAACTACAAGCTGCCCGCGAAGCGTTTGAACTCGGCAACTACAATGAAGCGAAGATTCTGATTGACAGCATCAAGATGCTCTATCCCAAAGCGTTTGAAACTCGCCGTGCAGGCATCGGCCTGATGCAGGAAGTGGAACTGAAAGAGCAGGAAAAGAGCCTGGTCTATCTGGACAGTATGCTTCAAGCCAAGCAAAAGGATTTCGATGCAATCAAAGGGAAATACACCTTTGAAAAAGATGCCGAATACCAGAATATCGGCAATTACCTTCATCCTTCCCAAGTGATAGAAAAAAATCTGCATCGCTCTTTCCTTCGCTTCCAGGTAGACGAAAACGGAGTCATGAGCATGACTTCCATTTATTGCGGAGCCCATAATATCCACCATGTGGCCGTCAAAGTCACTGCTCCCGATGGTAGCTTTGCCGAAACACCCGCCGCCAAAGACAGCTACGAAACCACTGACCTCGGTGAAAAGATTGAAAAGGCAGACTTCAAACTGGGAGAAGACGGAAACGTCATGGGGTTCCTTTATCTGAACAAGGACAAGAATATCAAAGTCAACTATCAAGGGGAACGTCCCTATTCCATCACCATGACTGCCGCCGACCGCCAGGCCCTTGCCAGCGTCTACGAACTGGCACAACTGCTGTCATCCATGACGGAAATAAAGAAGAATATGGAAGAAGCCAATCTCAAAATCGAATTTGTAAAAAAGAAGATGGAAGAGAGAAAAGACAATGCACAAGAATAAAAAGAAGGAAACCGGATGATATATTCATTACTTAGTCATCCGGTTCCCTTTTTATTATCAGTAAAGCCTTACCAAACTAATTTAGGTAAATAACGGCTCAGACATGTACGCAAAGCAGACAGAGTGATGGGTTTTACCAACACTTCCGAGGCTCCGCACTCCAAGGCTTTTTCGCGGTCGGCAGTAAAGGCGTAAGCGGTCTGCATGATGATGGGAAGTTCCTTATCCTTCTTGCGAATAATCACCGTAGCATCCAGCCCGTTCATAATAGGCATTTTTATATCCATCAGAATAGCTTCCGCCTTGTCGCGATTCTCTTCGAACAAATTTACAATATCCTCACCATTCTTTGCCCATAGTATCTCGCATTTCTTGCCGATAATAGCCTTTATCAGTTTAAAGTTACTATCATCATCTTCCGCAACCAGAATAAGCGGACGGTAATCTCCTGACACTTTTTCTATTTCCATGACCTATGCGTTTTGTTTATATAGGGGCAAAGATATAAAAAATAATAGATTTGCACTATCTTTGCAGCTCATTAAAAAAATATATAATGATTTCTATAGACGGACTGGCCGTAGAATTCGGCGGAACTACTTTATTCAGTGACATATCTTTCGTTATCAACGAAAAAGACCGTATCGCCCTGATGGGTAAAAATGGAGCGGGGAAAAGTACATTGTTGAAAATCCTGGCAGGTGTAAGACAACCTACCCGTGGAAAAATCTCAGCCCCCAAGGACAGTGTCATAGCTTACCTTCCACAGCACCTTATGACGGAAGACGGACGTACCGTATTCCAGGAAGCGGCGCAAGCCTTTGCCCACCTGCATGAAATGGAAGCTGAAATAGAGCGCCTCAACAAGGAACTGGAAACGCGTACCGACTACGAAAGCGACAGCTACATGGAACTTATCGAGAATGTCTCCGCCTTAAGCGAAAAGTTCTATGCCATCGACTCCACCAATTACGAGGAGGATGTGGAAAAAGCACTGCTCGGACTGGGCTTTGTACGCGAAGACTTCAACCGCCAGACCAGTGACTTCAGCGGCGGATGGCGCATGCGCATCGAGCTTGCCAAGCTGTTGCTGCAAAAGCCTGACGTGCTGTTGCTAGACGAGCCTACCAACCATCTGGACATAGAATCCATACAATGGCTGGAAGATTTCCTTATCAGCAATGGAAAGGCTGTCATCGTCATCAGCCACGACCGTAAATTCGTAGACAACATCACCACCCGTACCATTGAAGTGACCATGGGACGGATATACGATTACAAAGTAAACTACTCCAAATACCTGGAACTCCGCAAGGAACGCCGCGAACAGCAACAGAAAGCCTACGACGACCAGCAGAAGTTCATTGCCGAAACCAAGGAATTCATCGAACGGTTCAAAGGCACCTACTCCAAAACCCTGCAAGTGCAAAGCCGCGTAAAAATGCTGGAGAAGCTGGAACTGCTGGAAGTGGATGAAGAAGACACTTCAGCGTTACGCCTCAAATTCCCTCCTTCTCCCCGCTCAGGCAATTATCCCGTCATCATGGAGGGAGTAGGGAAAAGTTACGGTGACCATGTGGTCTTCAAGAATGCCAACCTCACCATAGAACGGGGAGACAAGGTTGCTTTCGTTGGTAAGAACGGTGAAGGAAAGTCAACGTTAGTGAAGTGCATCATGAAGGAAATAGAACATGAAGGCACCCTCACGATAGGACACAACGTGCAGATTGGATATTTCGCACAAAACCAGGCCTCATTGTTGGATGAGAACCTGACCGTATTCCAGACCATCGACGATGTGGCAAAAGGGGAAATCCGCAACAAGATACGCGACCTGCTGGGTGCCTTCATGTTCGGTGGCCCCGAAGAGTCCATGAAGAAGGTCAAGGTGCTTTCCGGTGGAGAGCGCACGCGCCTCGCCATGATAAAGCTTTTGCTCGAACCGGTGAATCTGCTGATACTGGACGAACCGACCAACCATCTGGACATGAAAACCAAAGATATCCTGAAGCAAGCGTTACTGGATTTTGACGGTACCCTTATCCTCGTCAGCCACGACCGTGACTTCCTGGACGGACTGGTAAGCAAGGTATATGAATTCGGCAACAAACAAGTGAAAGAGCACTTGAGCGGCATCTACGAATTCCTTGAAAAGAAGAAAATGGACTCCCTCCGCGAACTGGAACGATAAGCATCTGCTAAACCCGGCGTCCGAACAAATGGCCGATACATATTGTTTTCATTTTACTAAACACTTAACTAAGAGATATTAAAATGAAACAATATGATGCCATCATAATAGGATTCGGCAAGGGCGGCAAGTTATTGGCCGCCGAACTGGCCGAACGGAATTGGAAAGTAGCCATCGTGGAACGTTCCCCTCAGATGTACGGAGGAACATGTGTAAACGTAGGATGTATCCCTACCAAAGCTCTGATTCACGAATCGGAATATGCGGAAAAAAGATACTATGACGATTATAAGAACCAGTCCAAACTGTATGCACTTGCCGTGGCGCGGAAAGACAAGCTTGTATCCTTCCTGCGTGAGAAAAATTATGAAAATGTAAAAAACAAGCCTAATATAACCCTCTATGACGGAACTGCTTCTTTCTTGTCCGAAAATACAATCCGTATAGTCTCCGGCAAGGACGAAACGATTCTTGAGGGAAAAGAGATATTCATCAACACCGGGTCCACCCCTATCCTGCCTGCCATCGACGGACTCAAGGAGAGCAAGTACGTATATACCAGTGAGACCTTGCTGCAATCGAACAAACTGCCCGCACACCTGCTCGTCATCGGCGGCGGTGCTGTCGGATTGGAGTTTGCCACTATGTATGCAGGCTTTGGAAGCCATGTCACACTGCTGGAAGCGGGAAACCGCTTTCTGCCTAAAGTGGACCGCGACATTGCCGCCTCCATGCTGGAAGCATTGAACCGAAAACGTATCAATGTCCGGTTGAACGCCCGTGTCCAATCCGTGTACGACACAGCCGAAGGAATAACTCTGACCTATACGGACAGTGCAAACGGCACTCCCTACTACCTGAAAGGAGATGCCTTGCTGGTAGCCATCGGTCGCAAGCCTATGACTGCAGAGCTGAATCTGGAAAAAGCGGGTATACAAACAGACAAGCGGGGAGCCATCGTTGTCGACAACCAATTACGGACTACAGCCCCACACGTATGGGCCCTGGGGGACGTAAAAGGAGACGAACAGTTCGACTACTTGTCCATCGATGATTTCCGTATCATCCGTAATCAACTCTTTGAAAACAAAAAAAGGAGTACAAAAGACCGGTATCCAATCCCCTTTGCCATTTTCACCGACCCACCGCTGGCACATATAGGACTGACGGAAGAGGAAGCGATGAAGAACGGTTATTCCATACATGTGGCACGTATCCCTGCTGCCATGATTCCACGTGCCCGTACGCTACACAGCATAGACGGTATGCTCAAAGCTATTGTAGACATCCATACCGGACGGATTCTGGGTTGTACCCTACTTTGTGCCGATGCACCAGAAGTAATCAATACCGTAGCATCAATCATGAAAACGGGACAGCGTTACCATTTCCTGCGGGACTTCATTTTCACCCACCCCAGCATGAATGAGGGATTGAATATGTTATTCAAACCTTTTTAGCATTTTCTATTTGGTAATTAAGTCCTTAACCTCTATCTTTGCATCCGTCCAAAGATAGAGGAATGAAAAAGAAACAGTACATAACCTATATTCTTTTTTTCATCAGCTTGATAATGCTGGTGATACCCGTCATTCCCCACCATCATCATGCCGACGGAATGATATGCATGAAGAATGATATCACCGCCGATTGCTGCGGACACCGTCATAGCCCGGGCAACGAGCACTGCTGTTGCGACACGGGATGCATGACAACCCACTTTGTACAACAGACGCCCAGCTCTTCCAATGATGTGTGTTCACATCCGGATGCCTTGTGGGCAGTTACCCTACTCATTGAACCTTTTTCCAAGTTACTCATCCTACCCGAGTTTGACATAAGCAGGCAGGAGTGTATCTATCTGGAATCTCTTCATAGCACATTTATCATATGTGCTACGGGACTTCGTGCCCCTCCGTCTCTTCTTGCTTAACTGTTACCGGAACATCACCGGGACAGATTTCTATCCGGCATAAGGAACAATGCAATTTGGTTGCACGCCCTATGCCCTAACTTTGTATTCAAAATCAAAAAGTAAGAACAAATATCATCATGAAAAAAGTTATTTTCATGGGAGTCTTGGGATTATTCCTTTTAGGCTCCTGTAACAGTAAGTCCGGAGACAGCCACGAAGGACATAATCACGAAACAGAAGAGCACAATCATGACGGACATGACCACGAGGGACATGACCACGAACATGAGGGACACAACCATGAGCACGAAGAGCAGGAAAACCATGCCGGAGGAAGCGATGAAATCATCCTGCCACCAGCAAAGGCGCAAGCTGCCGGCGTAGCAGTCAGCACTGTTGAACCGGGTAGTTTCCATCAAGTCATCAAGACCAGCGGCCAGGTGATGGCAGCCCAGGGAGACGAGAGCGTAGCCGTAGCTACAGTAGCAGGCGTGGTTTCCTTCAAGGGAAAAGTTATCGAAGGAATGAGTGTCAGCAAAGGTACTCCTTTGGTGGTATTGTCATCCAAAAACATGGCCGACGGAGACCCGGTGCAGAAAGCCCGGATAGCCTACGAGGTTTCCAAAAAAGAATACGAGCGTATGAAAGCGCTTGTAGGCAACAAAATCGTATCTGAAAAGGAATTCGCGCAAGCCGAACAGATTTACGAAAATGCCCGTATCAGTTACGAGGCAGTCGCAAAGAACCATTCGGCAAGCGGCCAGGCTGTTGTTTCTCCCATCAGCGGTTATGTGAAGAATCTGTTGGTGAAAGAAGGGGACTACGTCAGCGTCGGCCAGCCGTTGGTAAGCGTCACCCAGAACCGCAAGCTTTTCCTGCGTGCGGATGTATCCGAAAAGTACTATCCTTACCTAAACAGCATCGGTTCTGCCAACTTCTGTACTCCTTATAATAATAAGGTATATACATTGAAAGAACTGGGCGGGCGCATGCTTTCTTATGGAAAGGCTTCGGGTGAGAACGGATATTATGTACCCGTAACTTTTGAATTCGACAATAAGGGAGACGTTATTCCCGGCTCGTTTGTAGAAGTATTCCTATTATCCTCACCAATGGAGAACGTGTTGTCTCTTCCTCACAGTGCGCTGACCGAGGAACAAGGCAGCTTCTTTGTCTACCTGCAACTGGATGAAGAGGGCTACAAAAAACAGCTTGTCACCCTGGGTGCCGACAATGGCGAAAGTGTACAAATCCTTTCCGGCATAAAAGCAGGCGATCGCGTCGTAACCCAAGGAGCCTATCAAGTGAAGCTGGCATCGGCAACGAATGCTATTCCGGCACATAGCCATGAACACTAATCTCATGTACAATTTGACAATTTACAAAGTACCATTTCGCTATGCAGTATAAGGGTTACGTGACGAATGGGGAGTGTAAAGTCAGATAAACAAGAAATATTAGATAAAACAGCAAGTGCGGCTGACATTGCGCAGCCCAATTGTACATTGTAAATAGTAAATAAAAAGATGTTAAACAAAATAATTGGTTTTTCTCTTCAGAACCGCATCCTGGTGCTGGTAGCATCGGTGCTGTTGCTGATTGGCGGTACTTATACCGCCATGCATACGGAAGTGGATGTGTTCCCTGACCTCAATGCGCCGACCGTGGTCATCATGACCGAAGCAAATGGTATGGCAGCAGAGGAAGTGGAACAGCTGGTCACTTTTCCCGTAGAAACGGCTGTAAACGGTGCAACGGGTGTGCGCCGTGTACGCTCTTCCTCAACGAACGGTTTTTCTGTAGTCTGGGTAGAATTCGACTGGGATACAGATATCTATCTTGCCCGGCAGATTGTCAGTGAGAAGCTGGCAGTCGTCAGCGAATCCTTACCGGCCAACGTAGGCAAGCCGACACTAGGCCCACAATCGTCCATTTTGGGCGAGATGTTGATTGTAGGTCTGACAGCAGATTCGACCTCTATGCTGGATTTGCGTACCATTGCCGACTGGACCATACGTCCCCGCCTGCTCTCTACGGGCGGTGTGGCACAAGTTGCCGTACTGGGTGGCGACATCAAGGAATATCAAGTGCAGCTGGACCCGGAACGGATGCGCCATTACGGCGTAACATTGAGCGAAGTGATGAACATCACCCGCGAAATGAACCTGAATGCCAATGGTGGAGTGCTCTATGAATATGGCAATGAATATATCGTACGCGGCGTACTTTCTACCGACAAGGTAGACCAGATAGCCAAGGCCGTGGTGCGGAGCAACGGAGTCTCCGGCGCCCCTATCCTGCTGGAAGATATTGCCGACGTTCAAGTCGGAGCCAAACTTCCTAAACTGGGTACCGCCTCGGAACGCGGTAAGAATGCCGTACTGCTGACAGTCACCAAGCAACCCGCCACAAGCACGCTGGAGCTTACAGACAAACTGGAAGCTTCCCTGCAAGACCTGCAGAAGAATCTACCGGCGGACGTAAAGGTTTCCACAGACATCTTCCGTCAAAGCCGTTTCATCGAAAGTTCCATCGGAAACGTTCAGAAGTCGTTGTTGGAGGGAGGTATTTTCGTTGTCATCGTGCTTTTCCTGTTCCTTGCCAACATACGTACCACAGTCATCTCGCTGGTGACACTGCCGTTGTCACTGATTGCCTCCATCCTTGCCCTGCACTATATGGGCTTTACGATAAATACCATGAGCCTGGGAGGTATGGCTATCGCCATCGGTTCGCTGGTGGATGATGCCATCGTGGACGTGGAGAATGTCTACAAGCGTTTGCACGAAAACCGACTGAAACCTGCCGGCGAGCAACTTCCTATTCTGGAAGTGGTGTTCAATGCTTCGAAAGAAGTGCGTATGCCTATCCTCAATTCAACGCTGATTATCATTGTCAGCTTCGTACCACTGTTCTTCCTTAGTGGTATGGAAGGTAGGATGTTGGTACCACTGGGTATTGCGTTCATTGTGGCATTGGCGGCTTCAACTGTTGTGGCACTGACCGTAACGCCGGTACTTTGCTCCTATCTATTGGGAAAAGAGAAAACGAAAAAACAAAACAACGAAAACAGCGATTCTGCCGTAGCACGCAAGATGAAGCAATGGTATGGTTCTGCACTGACTTTCGTATTGGGGCATAAGAAAGGGGTACTGGGAGGTACTATCGGACTATTTGTAGTAGCGCTCGGCTGTTTCTTCACCCTGGGCCGCTCGTTCCTGCCGCCTTTCAATGAAGGTTCGTTCACCATCAAGATCTCCTCGCTTCCAGGCATTTCCCTGGAAGAAAGCGACAAGATGGGGCACCGTGCCGAGGAGCTGCTGCTTTCCATCCCCGAAATACAGACCGTGGCCCGTAAAACGGGACGTGCAGAGCTGGACGAACACGCTCTGGGAGTAAACGTCTCTGAGATCGAGGCACCGTTTGAGTTGAAAGACCGCTCGCGCAGCGAGCTCGTGGCAGAAGTCCGCGAAAAACTGGGTACCATTGTAGGGGCAAACGTGGAAATAGGCCAGCCTATCAGCCACCGTATAGACGCCATGCTATCCGGTACAAAGGCGAACATCGCCATCAAACTGTTCGGCGACGACCTGAACCGCATGTTCACTCTGGGCAATGAAATCAAGAGTGCCATCCAGGGGATTCCCGGTATTGCCGACCTGAACGTGGAACAGCAGATTGAGCGTCCGCAACTTGTCATTTCACCCAAACGGGAAATGCTTGCCAAATACGGCATTTCACTGCCCGAATTTTCGGAGTTTGTCAATGTCTGCCTGGCCGGTGAAGCCGTTTCCCAAGTTTACGAAAAGGGAAAGAGCTTCGACCTGACCGTACGCGTGAAAGACAACCTACGCGACGAAATGGAAAAAATACGCAACTTGATGATTGATACGGGCGACGGACAGAAAATTCCACTGAACTATGTAGCGGAAATCCGCTCGGCCATGGGTCCGAACACCATCAGCCGCGAGAATGTAAAGCGTAAAATCGTCATCTCCGCCAACGTGGCCGACCGCGACCTGCGAAGTGTAGTCAATGATATACAAGCCCAGGTAGACGCACAAATCAAACTGCCGGAAGGATACCACATCGAATACGGCGGACAATTCGAAAGCGAGCAGGCAGCAAGCCGCACGCTGGCACTTACTTCGTTCATGTCCATCGTGGTGATATTCCTGCTCCTCTACCATGAATTCCGCAGTATGAAGGAGAGTGCCATCATCCTTATCAATCTGCCGCTGGCATTGATAGGCGGTGTATTCGCCCTGCTCATCACAACGGGAGAAGTGAGTATCCCCGCCATCATCGGTTTCATCTCACTGTTCGGTATCGCCACCCGAAACGGAATGCTGCTCATCAGCCATTACAACCACTTGCAGCAGGAAGAAGGCTATGGCGTCTACGACAGCGTTATCCGCGGTTCGCTCGACCGTCTGAATCCAATCCTGATGACCGCCCTATCCAGTGCACTGGCACTTATCCCGCTGGCTCTCAGTGGCGACCTGCCGGGCAACGAGATACAAAGCCCGATGGCAAAGGTTATCTTGGGCGGCCTTTTAACATCCACGTTCCTGAACGGTTTCATCATTCCGATTGTTTACCTGATGATGCACCATAACCAACAACCTAAAACGTCAGACAATGAATAAAAGATTTTTCATATTCAGCGCCGCCATCCTCGCTTTTGCGGGGATGAGCGCACAAACGTCCGGCATTGATGCCGTGCTCCAGCAGATAGAGGCCAACAACAAGGAATTGCAGGCTAACTCCCACCTCATTTCCTCACAAAAACTGGAGAACAAGACAAACAACAACCTCCCCGACCCTACACTGTCATACGCCCACCTTTGGGACTCCAAGAACAGTGACGAGACAGTCGGCGAAATGGTCATCTCGCAAAGCTTCGACTTCCCCACGCTTTACGCCACCCGAGGGAAGATGAACCGACTCAAGACAAATGCACTGGATGCACAAGCCACCGCCTTCCGCCAGCAGATATTGTTGCAAGCGAAGGAAGTATGCTTGGACATCATCATGCTGCAACGCCAGCAAGCCCTGCTCGACGAACGGTTGAAGAATGCGGAGGAACTGTCGGCCATGTACACCCGGCGTTTGGAAACGGGAGATGCCAATGCACTGGAAACCAACAAGATTAATCTGGAGTTGCTGAATGTACGCACGGAAGCCCGCATGAACCAGACGGCACTTAACAATAAACTGAAAGAGCTGCTTGTCCTCAACGGAAACCAGCCGCTCACACCGGGACGTCCCAGACCCGATACCACACCCGACGCCCAAACACTCGGATTGACAGAATACCCGGCAGTGCCGTTGCCGGCCGACTTCCACCCGCTGGCCGACGAACTGCTGGCTTCAGACCCCACCCTGCAATCCTTGCAGGGTGAAAGTTCTGCCGCCCGGAAACAGATTTCGGCAAGCAAGCAAGGCTGGCTGCCCAAACTGGAACTGGGTTACCGTAGAAATACCGAATCGGGGCATCCGCTAAACGGTGTAGTAGTAGGCTTCTCTTTCCCGCTTTTCGAAAACCGCAATAAGGTCAAGATAGCCAAGACACAAGCGCTCAACATTGACTACCAAAAGGAGAACGCCGCACTGCAAGCCAGCTCTGCCTTGTGGCAACTCTATGAAGAGGCCAAGAACCTGCACGCTTCCATGGAGGAATACGAGCGCACCTTCCATCAACAGCAAGACCTTTCTTTACTGAAACAAGCACTTATGGGAGGACAAATCAGTATGATTGAATACTTCGTTGAAATATCGGTTGTCTATCAAAGCAAGACAAACCTCCTGCAACTGGAAAACCAGTATCAGAAGGCAATGGCACAGATATACAAGAGCCGGTTATAAATAGAAAGAGCTGTCTGCGGTTGACAGACAGCTCTTTCTATTTCAATATATTGTAGTTATAGTTTTGTGACTTTACCCATAAACAGAATAACTCCCGTACTCTTCTCCTTTATCAGAAAGATGAAAGGACGGTCCACATAGAACGGAATTACCGTACTTGGTCCGGGAGCGGCCACGTCCATTCCTCCGACAGTTACAGCCGCAGCTTCCGTCCCCTCTTCATTCACTTTCACATAAGTGAACTGTTGCAGCAAACTGATAAACAAATCCTCATCCGCCATTCCGGAAAAATCGGCCGATGGAGTAAAAGCCTCCTGCATTCCCATTGCCATCATATCGTCAATGAGTTCTTTATCATATTCCATTTCAAACCGGGGTAACTTAAGGTTCAAGGCAGAGCTTGATAAACTACTGTTCCATTCCCCCCAGCGCTCGTCATTCAGCTGCGGCAGGCACTCATCCAACGATTTTCCCTCTGCCGGCAAGAGCACCACCATACTGAAAGCCTCATTGCCGTAAGGCAACTCTGCCATTGAGAAATACTCATTCTCGGCATAGTTGAATCTCTCGTCACGAAGATTCATCATGTGTACAGTCGATTTGCTTCCGTCAGCATTCGTAAAAGCCTCTTCTGCCGTATCCGATTTTTTGAATTGATTCTTCCAAATCCCCTTGAAATAAAGCGCATTCAACAGATAAAGACGCGCCGTCTCCGGAATCTCATTCAAGACTTTGGGGATGCAATTATTCGTTTTCCCGGCACACCAGCCGTTTATAATGTCCGGAGCCTTGGGAGAGGCAAAATCCAGCTCCTGCACTTGCGCGTCATACATCTTTTTGTTTACGCTTACAAAGTCGTCATGAACACCGAACCCTTTCTTTATCCAGATGGAATTGGCAATTCCCAACTGTGTGGTATTGTCCAAATCGAGCAACGCCTCCACCAGCTTCTTATTATAGTTGTTCATTTCTTCCAACGAATAGCCCGAAAAGCCCAGGACATCTGTCATCTCAGATAGTGTGTTTCCCAACGCTCCATTGGCAATCATAGACAGACAGAGCGAAGCGCTCAAAGGAGAGATGAACAGATTGGGCTTTTCCACCTCAGTTTTACAAACCTGATTAAAGAAACGGAAAGCGAAATCCGTTCCTAAATCCATCATCTCCTGCTCGGCACGGGTCAAGGCAATGTCTTTGCGAGGCTTGGGTTGTGGTGAAGAGTTGTCGTCACTCTGGCAGGCTGCAAGGATACAAAGTAGGCTTAAGGCAGTAATCGTTTTTTTAAGCATAAGCAAATAGTATTAGTTTTAAAACAGTTATCTATATATAGAAAATGCTTGAACAAACAAAATACTGCATTGAAGAAACAATAAAAAATAGTACATTCCTACTCTATTATCATACTGCAAAGTTCTGCATATTTTTTGCAGTCGCACTGCATATGTGTTGCAGCACCACTGCATATGTGTTGCAGTCGCGCTGCATATATATTTGCAGTGTCACTGCAACAGCTCTGCAGTGCTACTGCAAAATATATACAGCAGCTTTGCAGTAACGTGATTGATTTCACCCGGTTATTGTTGCCAATTCCAGCACCCCTTCCGGCAAATATCCGCTGCGTATGCGCCATTCCTGGGGATAAAGATTATTGGCACGGTTACCTATATTCTTGACAAATCCTAGAGGTATCTGTTTGTAGGTGAGCAAGACAATGCCGCGCGGAGCAGTCTCCGAAAGGACAACAGCCTCCTTGCGCAGATAGCTGATGGCCTGCTCGCGGCCTATCTCTTCATGGGCAAAGGCATCCGGATTCAGTGCTATACTCATGGCGAGCCCATGAGCAGGCATCCAGTCTTTTCCTTTCAACTCGGCAACATCTACCCCAGCCTGCACGATACGGAGTGACGAACGCAAAGCCGACAGTTCGGAGAGATACGCTTTAGGGAAAGCGCTGACGTTGTTGCCATTGACGATAAATTCGTAATTATCCGGAACCGCAAACCACTCATGCAGTGCCGAAAGCTGTTCTTTGGAAACACCCGGAGTTTTCGCTCCTTTTCCTTGAGGTTTTCTTCCTTTTTCCCAGGATTTCACCTGCCCGGCCCAGGTATTCCCATCGCTCACGCCCGGTTTGCGGAGAACTGCCAAAAAGAATCCTTCCCCCTTCGTCCGATGGGGCAGGAAACGATAGGCGGGAAAGTCCTCTCCCGACAATAGATTACCCGTAATATTCCAGTCAGTAGAAATTTCCAACGGCAATACCTCCGCCCCGAATTCATCCCGTATCCAACGGATGTTCTCTTCGTTTTCCTTTGTATTATAGGTACAAGTACTGTAGATGAGAATGCCTCCGGACTTCAAGCAAGGCCAGATATCCGTAACGATGCGACGCTGGCGCTGCCAGCAGATTTCCACATTCTCCCCACTCCACTCACTTACCGCAACGGGGTCTTTACGGAACATCCCCTCGCCAGAGCAGGGGACATCCGTCAATATGACGTCGAAGAAGTCCGTCAAGGAAGAAAAATCTGCCGGGTCATTATTAGTGACCACCACACCGGAATGCCCCCACTTCGTAAGATTCTCCGCCAATACCTGCGAGCGGTTGCGGATTACCTCATTGGCCACCAGCAGACTGCCTGCGGGCAACACGCTACGGGCATGCGTGGATTTCCCGCCGGGAGCCGCACAGAGGTCAAGCATCACCACCGGTCCTTCGCCCACATACCGCCTCAAAGCCTGCTCCACAAACATAGACGAAGCCTCCTGCACATAGTAGCAGCCTGCATGAAACAGCGGGTCAAAAGTGAATGTCAGCCGCTTGTCCAGATAGTATCCGGCAGTAGACCAAGGGACATGCCTAAAAGAGGAACGAAAAAGACTGAATGAAGATTCCGGTAATTTATCTTCATTCAGTCGGATACTGACCGGCTGCTCCCCTTCCAGGGCGGCAGCCAGCTTTTCATATTCTTCCACACCCAAGAGGGCGCGTGTATAATCGGTGAAAGATGAGGGTAGCTTCATGCTTTGAACTGTTTTATGGCAGCAAAGATAGTGCAAAATACGTTTCACCAATCTACGGGGCTAAACAAAAAGCACGGTTCAATACTCTTTTTAAAAACTGAGTTTCACCCCTGCAAAATAGGAACGCGGTGCACCCGGTCCGTAGATATAACCGGAATCGCGGCTCGCTCCTTTATCAAAATCTTTCTGATAAGAATTGAATATATTCTGTACACCGGCATTGAGCTGCAAACAGAACCCTTGAAAATCAAAGTCGTAAGCTATCTTTGTTCCAAGCTCAAAGAAGTCCGGACTCTTTACCAATACATCCGCCTCACCGTTCACCTCCGAAAGCAAATGGGGAACGTACATCCGCCCGGTATAATTGCCGTTCAAAGCTATTGAGAAGGCTTTAACCGGCATATAGGTAGCTGTAAAGTAGCCGTAGACGTCGGGAGTACGCAGTATCTTGTCGCTGTAACGTTCTTTCTCCGACAAGTGCTCCTCATCCGCACTCCATTCTTCGGGAGAGTCATAGATACTTCGTTGAAGCGTCAGCCCTGCCTGCAACTGAACCTTATCCTTATAGGCAACCTTTCCTTCCAATGTGCCGCCATACACTTTAGCTCCCGAACCATTGATACGGGTCTGTATCAGATAAGCGCTACCATCCGGGTCTTTCACCGGAGGCGTCAGGACAAACGGGTCGGAAAGTTTCGTGTAGAAGCCTTCCACCAGTAGGTTTGCCTGGAAATCTCCGAAATAGTGGTACCAATCTACCGAAGCATTGAAGCTGCGCGAACGCTCTTCCTTCAATCCTTTGGCGCGGACAATGGAAACCAACTCTCCACCCACATTACTGATATGCAGATCTTCATCAAACGCTTGTGGAGCACGGAATCCCTCAGCATAACTGAAACGGATATTCACATCCTGAGTAGGATTGTAACGGATATTGGCACGGGGACTGAAAACAGCCTTGTCCATGATGCTGTTTTTATCTACGCGCCCGCCAATCAGGAAACTCCACTGTTCGTTCTTCCACTCATTCTGGGCATAGACGCTTGCTATATTCACCACTTGGTTCAACGGGGCGGGGGTATATTTCTCAATCAGTTGTTGCAAGCGGTCACCCGTTGCCGTAGGATCTTCGGCCAAAGCAGCATCACGATACTTCTGTACGTCCGTTGCCTTGTCATGCAGATTGTCGTGATTGAACTCAATGCCTCCGGTCAAATCGGCAGGCATAAACAGACACTTGTCAAAATGATAAATATACTGGGCACCCAGCACACCGGTAAAGTCCGTAGTCATTCCATAAGCGCTGTAATAACTATTGCGCACGATGTGCTGAGCCGAAGCATAGGTACTGAACGTATGTTTCTGGTTTTTGGAGAAAGCCGTGAACTTGAGCCCACCCGTGTTGATGGAATGTTTCAGCTGTTCCACCAGTCCGGGCGCCCCGGTACCGTTCAATCCGGCATCCTCGGCTATATGAGGGGGAAGGCTGAAGCCACTTCCACCACGGCGGAATTCCTCCATATGATGGTATTCAAGGCTCAGCTTGGAATAGGCACTTGTCCGGTAGTAAGCATTCAGACCGACAGTCTGGTTCTTCAGCTTCGGTAATTCGGAAAAACCGTCTCCGTTGGAGTCCCATGCCGAACGATGCCTGCTCTGGCCGTACACATAAGCCCCCATCTTACTGTCCGAAGAAACCAAGGAAAGATTCAGGGTCGTGTTGTTGTCGAACGAGCCGGAACCGTCGAAATTGGAAATGGTATGCGAGAAAGAACCGGAATTGCGAATCGGTTCCTTCGTAATGATATTCACCGTCCCGGCAATGGCCGAAGAACCGAACAAGGCTGAACCACCTCCACGCACCACTTCCACACGCTCTATCATGTTGGCGGGAATCTGTTCCAACCCATACACACCGGCCAGAGAGGAAAAGATGGGACGTGAGTCTATCAATATTTGGGTATATTTCCCATCCAGCCCGTTGATGCGCACTTGTGAATAACCGCAATTCTGGCAATCGGTCTCCACCCGCACACCTGGCTGAAAGGCCAGTCCTTGCGACAAAGTATGCGAGTTTGTCTGCTCAAACAGTTTAGGAGTGACCACTTTGACCAAAGTGGGTGCCAAGCGCCGGGCAGTCTCATTGCGGTTGGCTGTGACTACCACCCCGTCCAGTGCCACCATGTCTTCTTCCAACTCAAAGTTCTCTTCCAAGGTCTTACCACGTTTCAGAACGACTTTGCGCTCCTGCGACTTATAACCTACGGCACTGACGGACAACGTGAACTCACCTTCAGGCAGATTCTTTAGGAAATAGTGACCGGTGGCATCGGTCATGGTCCCGATGGTGGTGCCTTTCAGCGAAACTGTCATATAAGGCAAATGTTCCCTTGTACTTTTTTCTATTACATGACCGACAATATTGGCATCGGTACTCTTCAAATCTTCGGCATAAACGGTTGATGAGAGTAACAGACATACTGCTCCCACCACAAAAAATATATATTTTTTCATGTACTTCTAAAATAATATGTTAATCAATGAGGTTGACGCAATCCCACAACGGAATTGCCTTAATCTATCGGATTTGAAAAAAAGAAGGGGGAGCACGCAGGCAAATACCGCCACGAAGCTTTACACACTTGATGCATTCCGTGGTAAGAATGCTCAGTACACACAACAAAACAAGGAAAACCGTCGCGGCAACCGGAAGCAACGGAAGGGAAGAAGAGACGAAAGAGGCTAGATAGAAAATGGTTTCCAACTGCACCTCTGTATGCTCATGCTGGCCCTTGAATGGATGGGAATGCACAATGATAACACCATTCACCACATGCGAGTGGGTAAACAGCGTAATTCCTCCCAGATAGGCAATGAACAGCAGAGGGAGGAAACACTTCATTATATTCCTCAACTTCATCAAGACTTCCCAATAAAAACAGATGCGCAAAGATAACAGTATTTACAATAAGAAACAACCCGGTTTGTATATTTACCTCTATTTACAGTCGCAAATACCTACTTCTTGTTATTCCGGAAAAAAGACAATAAGACATTTTCACGGAAAAATATCGCCTTATTTCCGGTTTTCTAAAAAAAATATCTTCTCTTTGCAACTTTATAAAGGTGACGACACGTCTAACCGACAAAGAAACAAATTAAAAGACCATAGATTATGAAACGTATCATTTTTGGATTAATGCTCGCCATGATGTTCTGCACACTGGTGCAAGGCGCAAACAGAACCGTAACAGAGAACGACGGTCAGGGGAACAAGAAAAGAGTCATCGAATTGAGAGACACTGTCATCAATGGAGAAACCGTAACAGACACACTCAGCATCATGACTTATGAAAACGGTACCGGCAGTAGCGATGCTCCGGAAAAATGGAGAACCCACCACAGCAGTATGGACTGGAACGGGTTCGACCTCGGGAGCAAGACCTCGGAGACCGTGATTGCCGTAACAGCCATCGTCTTTGTATTCGGACTGCCGCTACTCATCATATTCGTAGTATTCTTCTTCCGCTATAAAAACCGGAAAGCCAAGTACCGCCTGGCGGAACAGGCCCTGGCCAGCGGACAGCAACTGCCTGAAAACTTCTTCAAAGAAGCCGCAGCAACGGATATCCGCAGCAAAGGCATCAACAACATATTCGTCGGCATCGGCCTGTTCATCTTCCTTTGGGCCATTACCGGAGAATTCGGTCTCGGATGTATCGGCTTACTCGTCATGTTCACCGGCTTCGGACAATTGGTGATTTTCTACAGCCAACAGAAGAAGAACGAAGAAAAATGAGTCAGATGGGTGACATATCGTTAGTCGCACAGGTCGTGGTGTTTCACAACACCAGGGCCTTCGACCAGTTGGTAAAGAAGTACCAGTCGCCCGTGCGGCGGTTCTTCCTGCACCAGACCTGCGGCGACAGCGAGTTGAGTGACGACCTGGCACAAGATACGTTTATCAAGGCCTATACAAACATCGCTTCGTTCAAGAATCTGTCCAGCTTCTCAACCTGGCTCTACCGTATTGCCTATAACGTTTTTTATGATTATATTCGCAGCCGGAAAGAAACGGACGATTTGGATACGTACCGAGTGGACGCTCAATGCAGCACACTGCAGCAGGACGTGGGACAGCACATGGACATTTACCGTGCCCTGGCCACACTGAAGGAAATGGAACGCACCTGCATCACGCTCTTCTACATGGAAGACCAAAGCATCGAAAAGATTGCAGGTATCACCGGATGTCCGGCGGGAACGGTAAAAAGCCACCTCTCGCGGGCGAAAGACAAAATGGCTTCCTACTTAAAACAAAATGGTTATGATGGAAAATGATGATAAACTCCTGACTTCATTCTTTGCCGAACACCGGCAGGAAATAGCCGATAACGGGTTCAGCCGCCGCGTACTGCGACATCTGCCCGACCGTAGCCGCCACTTGGCGCAGATATGGACAGCATTCTGCTTTACTCTGGCCCTCGTACTGTTCGTCTCCCTCGACGGAGTGCAGCTGATACTGGACACCTTGCGCGAAACCTTCGATACTGCCATCCGGAGCGGAGCTTCGGAGCTTGACCCCAAGTCGTTAATCATTGCCGGAGTGGTATTGCTCTATTTCGGTTACCGCAAGATTTCATCTATGGCATAGTTGTTTTTCAATGATAAATCGTATCTTTGTCCCCTCATAAAACTAACTAAGAGGAGAAAGTTTTGAGAAAGATTCTATTCATCATATTATTCGTTTTTTCTATTGGGAATGCCGGGGCGCAAGCAACAAGCGATTCCATTGTCATGAATTACTTGAAGGAAATGGGCGCCCCCGTCACTTATAACAATGAAGTGAAATTGCTGATGACCGGCCATGACAAGTTCGTCGATCTCTTCGAGAATATCCGCCATGCCCGGCATCATATCCATTTGGAATACTTCAACTTCCGCAACGACTCCATAGCCAATGCCTTGTTCAGCCTTCTGGCAGAGAAAGTCAAGGAGGGAGTTGAAGTCCGCGCCATGTTCGATGCCTTCGGCAACTGGTCCAACAACCAACCATTGAAAGAACGCCATCTGAAATCCATCCGCGCCCAAGGCATCGAAATCGTTAAGTTCGATCCTATCACTTTTCCCTGGGTGAATCATGCCATACACCGCGACCATCGGAAAATAGTAGTGATTGACGGAAAGATAGGTTATACCGGCGGCATGAACATTGCCGACTACTACATCAACGGATTACCTAAAATCGGTAAATGGCACGATATGCACATACATCTTGAAGGAGATGCCGTGCGCTATCTGCAGGGCATCTTCCTGACCATGTGGAACCGGGAAACGGGACAACACGTAGGTGGACCTGCCTACTTCCCGGATACTCAGCAACTGCCCGACAGTATTGCCGAAGAAATAGCCATCGTGGACCGCACGCCACGCGAAACACCACGCTCCATCAGCCATGCCTATGCAGCTTCCATACAAGCCGCACAGAAGAGCATCCGAATCGTGAATCCTTATTTCGTTCCGACCAAATCAATCCGCAAGGCAATCAAGAACGCACTGAAAAAAGGTACTGAAGTGGAAATCATGATACCTGCCGTGTCGGACATAGCCTTTACTCCGGATGCCTCATTCTACATAGCACACAAGCTGATGAAGAAAGGAGCCAAGATATATCTCTTCAACGGCGGCTTCCACCATTCCAAGATAATGATGGTAGACAGCACTTTCTGCACGGTGGGTACTGCCAATCTCAACAGCCGCAGCCTGCGCTATGACTACGAGACAAACGCTTTCATCTTCGACCCCAAGACCACCAATGAGCTGAATGCCATGTTCGAACGGGACGTGCAAAACAGTACGCTACTCACTCCCGAAGTCTGGAAAAAGCGTTCCGGATGGAAGAAATTCGTAGGCTGGGTGGGAAACTTGATGACCCCCTTCCTCTAATTTTTAATTATTAATTATTAATTAATAATTAATTCTCCTACCTTTGCGTTCGGATAAAAACAGAGCATTACATCATGAAACAATATTTAGACCTGCTGAACCGCGTACTGACCGAAGGCGTAGAGAAAAGCGACCGTACGGGTACCGGCACCATCAGCGTATTCGGCCACCAGATGCGTTTCAACATGGATGAAGGCTTCCCCTGCCTTACTACCAAGAAGCTGCATCTGAAATCAATCATATACGAACTGCTATGGTTCCTCCAAGGAGACACCAATGTGAAATATCTTCAGGACAACGGTGTACGCATCTGGAACGAATGGGCGGACGAAAACGGTGACCTGGGACATATCTACGGGTATCAATGGCGCTCCTGGCCGAACTATAAAGGTGGATTCATCGACCAAATCAGCGAAGCTGTAGAAACCATCAAGCACAATCCCGACTCACGCCGGATTATAGTCAGCGCATGGAATGTAGGCGATTTGGACAACATGAACCTCCCTCCCTGCCACGCTTTCTTCCAGTTCTATGTCGCCAACGGACGGCTGAGCCTGCAACTGTACCAGCGTAGTGCGGACATTTTTTTAGGAGTGCCCTTCAACATTGCTTCCTATGCCCTGCTCCTGCAGATGATGGCGCAAGTCACCGGACTGAAAGCCGGAGATTTCATCCATACCTTAGGAGATGCTCACATCTATCTGAACCATTTGGAGCAGGTAAAACTCCAACTATCTCGTGAACCGCGGGATTTGCCGCAGATGAGAATCAATCCGGATGTGAAAAACATCTTCGACTTCAAGTTCGAGGATTTTGAGTTGGTCAACTATAACCCGCATCCGCATATTGCAGGAAAAGTGTCAGTATAAATCCTACAATAAAAAGATAGAAAGAGAAAAGAATTTTACACACATATGATTAGTATTATTGCTGCAGTAGACAGAAAGAGAGGTATCGGCTATCAGAACCGGTTGTTATTCTGGCTTCCCAATGATTTGAAGCGTTTCAAAGCCCTCACCACGGGAAATACCATCATCATGGGCCGAAAGACTTTTGAATCTCTCCCCAAAGGTGCGCTTCCCAACCGCCGCAACGTTGTTCTGTCCACTCAAAAAGATTTGATCTGTCCCGGTACAGAAGTTTTTCCCTCATTGGAAGAAGCACTAAGCAGTTGCCAGCCCGACGAACACGTCTACATCATCGGCGGTGCAAGCGTTTATCGCCAGGCACTCCCCTTTGCAGATACCCTCTGCCTGACCGAAGTGGATGCAGAAGCCCCTCAGGTGGACGCCTACTTTCCCGAAGTCGCTCCGACTGTATGGCAAGAAAAAAGCAGGGAGTCCCATCCCGCAGATGAGAAGCATCCCTGCCCTTATGCATTCGTCGATTATATCCACCGGTAAAATTAATCTTCCTCTTCTTCTACCGTTATAGGCATCTGCCGCTTGATGGCTTCGTGGAAAGAAATCAAGGTTTCCGTACGCGCCAGTCCCAGCGGCTGCAACTTATCATGTATGATGCTCAGCAAATGATGGTTGTTGCGGGCATAAAGCTTTATGAACATATCATACTTGCCCGTTGTAAAATGGCATTCCACAATCTCGGGAATAGCTTCCAATGCTCTCGTTACAGCATCAAAAGAAGCAGGATCCTTTAGATAGATACCGATATAGGCGCATGTTTCATATCCTATCTTCTCCGGATCAATCACATATTCAGAACCTTTCAATATACCTAAGTTTGTCAGCTTTTGAATGCGCTGATGAATGGCTGCTCCCGATACATTACAAGCTCTAGCCACTTCAAGGAAAGGAATGCGTGCATTATCGGCTATAAGTTTTAAAATCTGTTCGTCTAAAGTATCCAACTGATGATGTCCCATTTCAAATTCTAATGATTAATAAATTACTATATCTCCCGCATATCTATACGGCAACATGCAAAGTTAGCTATTTTTTCGCCAATAAAAATACGGTTTATAACTTTTCTTACAAAAAAAAGAATAATACCGCATATCAGGCATTTCAAAGTGCATATGCAAAATTCCATCTCGCACGACCGGAAAATTGCAGATGAGCTTTAAAGATATTATCTTTGTAGTAGCAATAATAATGAACCGTTATGAAAAAGTATTCCTTATTCCTATTATGCCTGATGGCAGCAATATCCTTGCATGCCCAAAGTTTTGCAGATTATTTTGCAGATAAAACCCTGCGTGTCGACTATATCTTTACCGGAAATGCAGCCAAACAAGAGATATGCCTGGACGGATTGTCTTGTCTCCCCTCTTGGGCAGGAAGGAAGCATCATTTATCTGAGTTGCCCCTGCAAGGAAACGGACAAATCATTATGCGAGATGCAGCCAATGGCAGCGTAATCTACAAAACATCCTTTTCTTCGCTCTTCCAGGAGTGGCTGGAAACGGATGAAGCCAAAGCGGTGACCAAAGGATTCGAAAACACCTTTCTCCTTCCCTATCCCCTCCGTCCTGCAGAAATAGAAATAACACTTCTCGACCCGCGTAGAAATGTACGGGCAAGCATGAAACATACGGTCAGTCCCGACGACATCCTGATACATCAGAAAGGTACTGCCCACATCACACCACATAAATATCTGCTGCAAAGCGGCAATACGGCCAAATGCATCGACGTAGCCATCCTTGCAGAAGGATATACTCCCGAAGAGATGCCGGTATTCTACGAAGACGCAGCCATTGCCTGCGAAAGTCTGTTTGCCCACGAACCCTTCCGGTCCATGAAAAAGCACTTCAACATTGTAGCAGTGGCCAGCCCCTCCGAAGACAGCGGAGTAAGCGTACCACGCCTCGGAGAATGGAAACGGACAGCATTCAGCTCTCATTTCAGCACATTCTATTCAGACCGGTATCTGACAACCTCCCGTGTCAAATCCATACACGATGCGCTGGCGGGAATACCGTATGAACACATCATCATCCTTGCCAATACGGAAGAATACGGAGGCGGTGGAATCTATAATTCCTATACCCTTACTACCGCCCACCATCCCATGTTCCGCCCCGTTGTGGTACATGAGTTCGGGCATAGCTTTGGCGGACTGGCCGATGAATACTTCTACGACAATGACGTGATGACAGATACCTATCCACTAGATGTGGAACCCTGGGAACAGAACATCAGCACAAGAATCGATTTCACTTCCAAATGGAAAGATATGCTTGCTCAAGGAACTCCCGTTCCTACTCCCTCTTCTGAAAGTGGAACATATCCCGTAGGCGTATATGAAGGAGCTGGCTATTCTGCCAAAGGCATCTACCGTCCGGCAGACAATTGCCGCATGCGCACCAATGAATACCCTACTTTCTGCCCGGTCTGCCAACGGGCCATCTGCCGCGTCATTGAATTTTATACTGAATAAAAACAAACTAAACTAAAAGAACTTATGATCAGACTTCAACGTATTACAACAGCTGACACAGACTTGTACAGCTACATGGAGAAATTAATGACTCAATCGTTCCCTTCAGAGGAGTACCGGGAACTGGAGGAATTGCGCAAGTATACAGATACCAAAACGCACTTCTATAACAATATCATCTTCCATAACAACACCCCGGTAGGTCTCATCACTTACTGGGATTTCGGACATTTTTACTATATAGAGCATTTTGCCATTGACCCCACACAGCGTAACGGCGGATATGGAAAGAGTGTACTGAACCATTTGTGCCAACTCTTAAAACATCCCATTGTCTTGGAAGTGGAAATACCCGAAGAAGAAATGGCTAAACGCCGCATTAACTTCTATCAACGGCAAGGATTCTCCTTATGGGAAAAGCCCTACCAACAGCCTCCCTATAAAGCAGGAGACAACTACCTGCCTATGCTCATCATGGCCTATGGAGATATAGAATGTGGAAAGGATTTTGACCTTGTAAAGGAACACATCTACTGCGAAGTATATAATGTGAAATCTTAAAAATCCAATATACTTAAAACAATAAAGGTCGTTTCAACAAATGAAACGACCTTTATTATATCATTAAATCAACTCTTACTGACGCGGTTGCGCAGAATAGTTAATCTTCAAAGCATAAGCTTGACGAAGAGCTTCCTTGATATCTGTTACGATACCCATTTTCGTATCTTGGTCAACTTTCAAAGACACTGTCATCTGCGGCTGATCTTCTTCTTTCATACTGGCACGTTCACCAATAATGTAATCTTGAATTTCAGCAACTTCAGCATAGCTGTCGTTCAACTGGATACGGCTCTCATTACCTAACTTCTTACGAAATTCGGCAGTAGGTTTTCCTACATAGATAAACGTAACCAAAGACTTCTTTTCAAGTTTCTCCAATTCTGTAGCTTGCGGAACCTTAAACTCAACCTTTAATGTTACCTCACGCATAGTTGTTACAATCATGAAGAAGAACAACAAGGTGAAAATAAGGTCAGGCAGAGAAGAAGTGTTCAACGCCGGCATTTCACGTTTACCAGTCTTATTAAATTTTCCCATTACTTCTTTTCTCCGTACTTTTTAGGTTCTGCCTCAGAAATTCTCTGAGGATAAATATCACGAATTGCATCTTGTTGTTCTTGATCCAACTCGACATAATTCTTCTGCCACTTCTCCTGAGCCAGTTCATCGCGTAACTCATTGTAAGCCGCTACCAACTCATTCTGTACAGCCATATATGCCTTATAGGAAGAACCACGGTCACAACGCAAAGAAACCACATGATTTTCCGTTACTTGAACCGTACCAAAGAAAGGAACATTCTTAGAAATCTTTTCTGGCTTCGTTTCATCATTATACGGATTGGCAATGAATTCCTTTGCCTTTGCACGCAATTGTTCTACGTTAATATAATCGTTACCGCACATTAACTGGTCATTCATATTCAAGAAGACTTGCAAAACGTTACGTTCTTTCTTCTTCTGGTCCTCAATCTTCTGGTCTTTTTCGGGTGGAGGCGGCAAACGTCTTGCCAAACCACGGTCAGTATCCATAGATGTCGTGATCAAGAAGAAAATCAGCAACAAGAATGCAATATCCGCTGTAGAACTTGAGTTAATATCAGGAACTTTTCTTTTTCCTTTTGCCATTGTAATTACTCTTTAAATTGAGTTACCTCAATCAGTTATGATAATTTCTTCTTAATACTACTAAAAATGATTGCCAACACTGTACCGGCAAACAAAATATAAATAGAATAGAGGAACATATCGGTAATCTTCAACCAGAAAGGAACATTGTCAGTACCGCTATATCCCGGAATAGTAAGCGGCTCATCGCTACCCATAGTCCAAGCTATAACCACTACAACAATCAATACAATCAAGCCGATTAAAGATTTCAAGGCTGCCCCCGGATTATCCTTCAAGGCAGATCCGAATTGGAACAATACACCAACCAACGTAGCAATTACAGCTACAGCCAACAGAGCATACGTCAAGTAAATCAATGCATCTGTCTGAGCCGGTTGCCACATTTCTGAGTCAACGCTCATCAATACTGCATCACCTTGAGCATCTCCACCGAAGTAGAACAAGCCCAGCACTACCAAGATGATAGCGAACATGGCATACAGTACGTAGTATGATACTTTATATGATAACTTAGCCATCTTAATTATTTTTTGTATTTCAAGTCATATTTGATAACCATATCCAACAGTGAGATAGAAGAATCTTCCATTTCACTTGTCAAAGCTTCAATCTTAGACAAGATATAGTTGTAGAATACCTGCAGAATCAAAGCAACAATCAAACCGAAGATAGTAGTAATCAAGGCAACCTTCATACCACCTGCTACAACCGTCGGAGAGATATCACCTACCTGCTGGATTTTATCAAAAGCCTGAACCATACCGATTACAGTACCCAAGAATCCTAAAGACGGAGCCATTGCGATGAACAATGTAATCCAAGAGCAACCTTTTTCCAGATAACCGGCTTGTACACCACCGTAAGATACTACAGACTTTTCTACTACGTCGATACCTTGATCGATTCTCATCAGACCTTGATAGTAGATAGAAGCGATAGGACCTCTTGTGTTACGTGCGATATCTTTAGCAGCCTCAACGTCACCTTTTTCCAAAGCAGCTTCGATAGCAGCCAAGAACTTCTTTGTATTAATTTCAGCCAAGCTCAGATAAATGATACGTTCAATACAGAATGCAAGACCGATAACCAATGCGATAGCTACCAAACTCATGAAAGATGCAGTACCTTCAATAAACTTAGTCTTAAGCTCTTTGTGGATACCACCCTCGGCAGCTTCCATAGCAGCAGGGGCAGCAGCATCAGCAGCAGGTGCTACAGCTGCTTGTTCAGTTTGTTCAGCTGCAGGAGCATCTTGAGCCTGAGCAAGTTGAGTTGAGCCAAATGTTAAGACTCCCATCACAGCAACAATTGCAAATAACTTTTTCATTGTGTGTCTAATTTTTAAGATTAATTAATTAATTTATTTATTATAATTTGTTGTTTTATCTTCATTTCATCACACTGCGGAGAGACGGGGATTCGAACCCCGGATACCCTTTAGGGGTATACACGCTTTCCAGGCGTGCCTCTTCAACCACTCGAGCATCTCTCCAATAGACGCCTTTTCTGAAATCGGGTGCAAATTACAAAAAAAATGCGAACCACAAGCGTTTTCAGCTACAAATGTATTCTTTTTTTTGTTGTTCTGCTTCATTCGACCCGTTTTATATTAAATAAAATCTCAAAATTAATAAACTTTAAAATCTCAAAGAGCTTATTTGAGCATTCCGAACACTTTTAAAGTGTTATCAGAAGTAACCTGGGCCACCTTTTCAGGAGAGTTCCCATAAATTCCGGCCACCTTTACCAAAGTATCCTTAACATATGTGCTTTCGTTCCTCTTGCCTCGATTGGGAACCGGAGTCAGATAAGGGGAATCGGTTTCCAGCACGATGCGTTCCAAAGGAATATTCTTCAAGACTTCCGGCAAAGTTGATTTTTTGAAAGTCACCACACCATTTATTCCTATCATGAAATCCGCAAATTCCATAATCCTGCAGGCCTCTTCCGAGGTCCCCGTAAAACTATGGAAAATTCCTTTCAAAGGAGTCTGCTGATAGGGTTTCAACACATTATATATATGGTCGAACGCTTCCCTACAATGTAGCACTACCGGCAAACCGTATTCCAAAGCCCACTCAATCTGCCTGTCCAACCCCCTTTGCTGTTCTCTGAGAAAAGTTTTATCCCAATACAAGTCCATACCAATCTCACCAACCGCAACAAATTCATTCGGTGAAGCCAGCTCCCGGGCCACTATTTCCAACTCCTTTTCATAATCCGCACCCACAGAGGTAGGGTGCAATCCAATCATCGGATAGCAATACCCTTTATATTCACGGCACACCCGAAGCATAGGTCCTATGGTGGTACTATCGATATTGGGCATAAAAATATGCGTGACTCCTGCCTCACGGGCACGAGCCATCACTTGAGGCAAATCCTCTGCAAACTCTTCTAAAAAAAGATGGGAATGTGAATCAATCAATCTCATTCTTCAACTTACTCTTTGCGTTTCTCACCGGTACGGTAATAATAGATTATTCCATAATCACGGCATAAATCCAAACGTTTCTCATTGGGAGTGACCTCCTCGAATTTCTTTTCAACCTGGTTCCATATATCCAAAATCAAACCATCCGCCTCTGCACGCATCGAAGCCAAGGTGTCCAAACTGCGGGCTGTCAAAGATTGAAGATTCTTTTGCTTCTCATAACTATCCATGAAAATATCATAATGCACCCTCACTTTTGCAATCGTAGGGTTATAAATGGGAATTCCTCCCTGGGATATACGTTTGTTTTCCCCATCCACGATTTTACGCCCCCACTCTGCCAAGGCAGGCTCTGTCGATAAATCAGGCACATTATTGTTGCTTGTGTCCAAACCGTAATATTCCTTATGAGCAATACGCACTTCAGAACGGATGACAGCTAAATTCAACACCTGGATAAAATGAGAAATATACAGACGGGCAGTCTTTACATTAGCCTGATGCTTACGTCCCGCCCGAGCCTGCCGCTCAAAACAGTCGGCATAATAAGCTTGCGCAGCTTCAAACTTTGTAAGAAAATTCCGCGCATCAGTCAACGCCTTCAAAGATACGGCCAAATCATACACATTACATATATCACCCTTGACGACCACTGCTTTCAGCGCCCGTATTCTCGCTTGATCTGTATTAGGCAATCTTCTATAAGGCATTTTCTCCCGGATTTAAAGTTATACTTCCCGATGCATCAGGTTAGCCATCAGGTTCTTCAATTCCTCTTTCTTTTCATCTGCCACCTTCACCGCCAACAGACTTTCCATTGCGCGTTCACAATACTCTTCCATCTTTTTCTCACACAGTTCCTTGACGCCAATCCGGTTATACAGTTCCGTCACCGCAGCAACTTTCTCCTCCGGGTTGAATGCAACAGCATCCACCCAAGCATTCAAGCGGGTCAACTGCTCCTCATCCGCATGTTCAAAAGCCTTTATCAGCATGTAGGTCTTTTTATTGCACAGAATATCACCTCCAATATTCTTTCCAAAGACGGCAGCATCGCCATAAACATCCAGGAAATCATCTTTCAACTGAAAAGCGACACCCAAGTTCATGCCAAAATCATACAACTGCTCCGCATCTTCAGAAGAAGCCCCTCCCAAAAGAGCGCCAATCTTCAAGCTTGCAGCCAACAATACCGAAGTTTTCAGACGAATCATTTCCAGATACTCCTCTGCCTTCACATCCTTCCGATGTTCAAACTCCATATCCAGCTGCTGTCCTTCACAGATTTCCAGTGCAGTCAGACTAAATATATCCATTACCTCTTTCAGGCATTCAACCGGACATTGAGCCATAAACTGATAAGCCAATACAAGCATTGCATCCCCCGAAAGAATGGCGGCATTGTCATCCCAGACTTTATGTACTGTCTCCTTGCCACGGCGACGGTCTGCATGGTCCATCAAGTCGTCGTGCAAAAGAGTATAATTATGATACACTTCAATCCCCGTTGCAGGGTTAAAAATACGGGTAATATCCTCCCGATACAGATTGTAGGCCATCAACATCAATACCGGACGGATTCTTTTTCCGCCCATGGACAACACATAGGTAACGGGAGCATATAAACCTTGAGGAGTACGGACAAACTGCAATTCTGCAATATGAGAATTTATTCTTTCTAAAAGCTCGGAGGCTGTAAACATGGCATTTTCAGAATTTAGGAAATAGCGGATAATGAAAAGAGGCTGCATTCCGGCAGCCTCTCCCACTTATAGATATTTTATTACTGCAATCTAAACATTACAGGCACGGTATACTTAACGCGAACGGGTTTACCACGCTGCATACCGGGTTTCCACTTCGGCATGCCCATAATCACGCGGACAGCTTCTTTGTCCAAGTACGGGTCAACACCTCTCAGCACCTTAGCATCTACGATACTACCGTCCTTATTGACCACAAACTGTACAGTTACACGGCCTTGAGTTCCGTTTTCCTGTGCAATAGTAGGATATTTAATGTTCTTGCTCAGATACTGCATCAAACCGGCCATACCACCGTTCGGGAATTCGGGCATCTGCTCCACCACCTCGAAAATAGTCTGTTCTTCCGGTTCTTCCTCTTCCACTGCTACGGGAACATATTTGATTTCCACAGCCTGATTCAATTCCTCAGAAGATACGATGGCAGTTTCTTCCACGTCGGCATCGTCCTCAACGATAGTCAGCGTTTCTGCAATCGCAGGAGCTTCGGGGGGCGGAGGAGTAACCTGCTCCGGCTGTTCTGTAATAGGGATGATTTCCTCTTCAAATACTAAGTCGGTAATAGCCTGACTCGTATCAATCTTGATGTCACGCTTTGTCCACTCGAACGCAACAAACATGAAAGCGAGCACGATTACATAACCGACAAGCAGCCAAGTCGACTTCTTACTCTCCAGGTCTGCCTTAGGTGATTTCTTAATTTCCATAATTTATAATATAATTTTAGTGTTTCTCATTTGGGGCAAATATAGTACTTTTCCCAAGAATGTTCACGCTCTGCTGTTTTTTTTTACACAACAGACGTTCCTTTTTCATTTTTTTAATCCTTCAAAAGCCTCCACATGCTTTTGTGCCACAAATGTAACGAGATATTTTAAAAATACCGTATCTTTGGCAAGAATTTTAAATGAAATATTGAAATTTTCTATTTTGCAGGTGTTATACCTGTATAACTATAGCATAAAAGTCATGAAAAAGATAACAATAGCAATCGACGGTTTTTCCTCTTGCGGGAAAAGCACTATGGCCAAAGACCTCGCCCGCGAAATCGGTTACATATATATAGATAGTGGTGCCATGTATCGGGCAGTAACATTATATAGTATAGAGAATGGTATTTTCCAGGGTGACCGCATAGATGCCGAAAAACTGAAAAGTCTAATAAAGGATATACATATTTCTTTCCGCCTGAACCCCGAAACCGGACGCCCGGATACCTACCTGAACGGAGTAAATGTAGAAAACAAAATCCGTACCATGGAAGTATCTTCACGTGTCAGCCCCATTGCAACATTGGATTTCGTACGCGAAGCTATGGTGGCACAGCAACAAGAGATGGGCAAGGCCAAGGGTATCGTTATGGACGGGCGCGACATCGGCACTACCGTTTTTCCGGATGCCGAGCTGAAAATTTTTGTAACCGCCACCCCCGAGATACGGGCACAACGCCGCTATGACGAACTGAAGGCCAAAGGGGAAGAAGCCAGCTTTGACGAAATTCTGGAAAATGTGAAACAACGGGACTATATTGACCAAAACCGGGATGTAAGTCCGCTGCGCAAAGCTTCTGACGCTTTATTGTTGGACAACAGCCACCTGAGCATTTCCCAACAAAAGGAATGGCTGGCGGAACAATTCGAACGGGTTATAAAGGAGAAGAACTGAACCGGATATGGCAAAAGTAGAAATAGACGAAGGCTCCGGCTTCTGTTTCGGAGTTGTCACCGCAATAAACAAGGCAGAAGAGGAACTGGCGAAAGGAGGAACCCTCTATTGTCTGGGAGACATCGTGCACAACAGCCGTGAAGTGGAACGCCTGAAGGCAATGGGGCTGATTACCATCAACCATGAGGAATTCAACCACCTCCACAACGCCAAAGTGCTGCTGCGTGCTCATGGAGAGCCCCCTGAAACTTATGACATTGCCCGCCGCAACAATATAGAAATCATTGACGCAACCTGCCCGGTCGTACTCCGCCTGCAAAAGAAGATTAAGCAAGAGTACGTCCAGGAAGACAACCGCGACAAGCAAATTGTCATCTATGGCAAAAATGGACACGCCGAAGTACTGGGTCTGGTAGGACAAACCACCGGAAAGGCCATCGTCATCGAAAAGCAGGAAGAGGCAAGGAAACTGGATTTCAGCAAAGACATCCGTCTCTACTCCCAGACCACAAAGTCTCTGGACGGATTTCAAAACATTGTGAAATACATAGAGGGACATATCTCACCGAAAGTCACTTTCGAGTCCTATGACACTATCTGCCGACAAGTAGCAAACCGGATACCTAATATCCGGAAATTTGCAGCTTCCCATGATTTAATATTCTTTGTCAGCGGCAAAAAAAGCTCTAACGGCAAGATGCTGTTCAGTGAGTGTAAAAAAGTCAATGCCAATTCACATTTGATAGACAGTGCCGAAGAAATAGATAGTTCTCTGTTAGCCGGTGCCAATTCCATCGGTGTCTGCGGAGCCACTTCCACCCCCAAATGGCTGATGGAAGAAATTTCAGAAGCCATAAAGTCAAAACTTAAATAACAGTTTGTCATCCTTTTGGAACAGCAAATTAACGTAATTTATTAGTCACCGCCTCAGCTTTTTACTATCTTTGCGGCATGAAAAAATAGTCCAAATCTATTTTTCATCATGATTATTAATACTAAACAAAAAGATTGTTATGGGAACAGTTAAGTGCATTGGTATCTTGACATCAGGAGGTGATGCTCCGGGAATGAACGCAGCCATACGTGCCGTGACACGTTCGGCTATTTACAACGGACTTTCAGTTAAAGGTATATATAGAGGTTACAAAGGTCTGGTAACCGGCGAAATCAAAGAATTCAAAAGCCAAAATGTCAGCAACATCATCCAGCTGGGTGGTACAATCCTGAAGACAGCCCGCTGCAAAGAGTTCACGACTCCCGAGGGCCGCCAGATTGCTTACGACAACATGAAGAAAGAAGACATTGACGCCTTAGTGATTATCGGAGGCGACGGTTCGCTGACCGGTGCTCGTATCTTTGCACAAGAGTTTGACGTGCCTTGTATCGGGCTGCCGGGAACTATCGACAATGACCTTTATGGAACAGATACCACTATCGGCTACGACACCGCGCTGAACACGATTCTGGATGCTGTGGACAAAATCCGTGATACAGCCACTTCCCATGAGCGCTTGTTTTTCGTAGAAGTCATGGGACGCGATGCCGGTTTCCTCGCTCTGAACGGCGCCATCGCCTCCGGAGCAGAAGCAGCCATTATCCCGGAATTCAGTACGGAAGTGGACCAACTGGAAGAATTCATCAAGAACGGTTTCCGGAAATCCAAGAACAGCAGTATCGTACTGGTAGCCGAGAGTGAACTGACCGGCGGTGCAATGCACTATGCAGAGCGTGTAAAGAACGAATACCCCCAATATGACGTACGCGTAACCATCCTCGGTCACTTGCAACGCGGTGGTAGCCCTACGGCACACGACCGTATCCTTGCCAGCCGTCTGGGCGCAGCCGCCATCGACGCAATCATGGAAGGACAGCGCAATGTCATGATAGGCATTGACCACGATGAAGTGGTATACGTTCCCTTCACGAAGGCCATCAAGAATGACAAACCCATCAAGAAAGACCTTGTAAATGTATTGAGAGAACTGTCTATCTGATGACAGCCAGTTCAGATACCCCATAAACAGAGAAGGCGCCATATGCGCCTTCTCTGTCTTTTTACAACCATTTCTTCACTATACTTTCCGTCCTCTCCCACAGTTCTTCCATCTGTACATGCCGGGTATACTTCTCCGAAAGAGACTTGGGACGGCAACTGGCATTCAATGTACCCGTACGTTTACCGGCATCCTCATCCAGCAATAAGCCGACAGCCGTTGCAGCTCCCTTACGGGGAGTACGGATGAAAGGCCTGAAAAGTATATCTGTCAGCGGGTCAAACCACATATGCATGGTAATGATATTGGTAGACACAATCCCCGGGTCGGCCGCATTCACAACAATACCTTTGTGCTTGACACGACTGGCCAAGTCGATGGTGAACAGAGTCAATGCCAGCTTCGTGTTGCTATATATAGGAATGCGCCAAAAGCCACCCTTCTTTCCCCGGAGGAAAAAATCCGGAAAGTCAAGATGACCGATGGCATACGTACAAGATACCATATTCACAATACGGCTCCCCTCTCCCATCAATGGCAGCAGCTTGCGGGTCAGCAGGTAAGGCCCTACATAATTGACACTCACCGTCCGTTCCAGTCCGTCTTCGGTAATGCGGCGTTCCATTTCCATGGTTCCGGCATTGTTCATCAGCAACGCCAACGGCTCTCCCCGCTTCAACAGATGCTCTGCAAATGCGGCCACTGAAGCCAGAGATGCCAAATCAATGGGAGCAGTCTCAATACGCGGATTACCGGTTTCACGCATCAGCAGTTGCCGCTTGGGTTCGGCAGCTTGGGGGTCACGGCATGCCATGATGACCTGATAGCCGGCAGTTGCCACTGCGCGGGTAATTTCCATGCCCATGCCACCGTCTGCCCCGGTTATAACAGCTAAATTCACTTTAATAATTAAAAATTGAAAATTAAAAACTAAAAATCAGCCTTTCGCTTCGATTTTCTCTATCTCCTTTTTCAGACAAGGTGGAAGCTCCTCCTTCAAATGCTGATGGCATGCCATCTCGATGGAATACATCCGGGCAATGCAATAATTACTATGCCGGCAGTTGCAACGTGCATTCTCTTCGGCACGCATGCGGTTGACGAACCCCGGCTCATTGAGCAGAGCACGTGCCATTTGCACAGCCTCGAAACCGTCATCCAGCACCTCATCTATCTTGTCCCTGGAAACCAGGCCACCCACATAAACCAACGGTATCTTCAAGGCGGCACGGAATTTCAAGGCATCTTCCAGGAAATAGGCTTCCTTAAACGGTACGCTCGGTATCATCCATTTGCCTACCATGCGTACACCGTATTTCAACCACCAGCAGGTCATGTAATGCGTCATGCTGCGGATAGGCATTTCGCCCCGCATGACATACATCGGCGCCTTACTGACGAACCCACCGCTCAAGACCAGCGCATGTGCTCCCGACTGCTCCAGCCTGCGCGCCACCTGCATCGTCTCGTCCAGCTCCATCCCTCCACGGAAACCGTCGCGCATGTTCATCTTCACCAGCACAGCCATATCACTGCCGGCAGCCTTCATCACTTCTTCCATCACCATATCCATAAACCGCATACGGTTCTGCAACGAGCCCCCGAATTCGTCTTTCCGATGATTGGTGGACGGGGACAAGAACTGGCTGATGAAATAACCATGCCCTGCATGAATCTCTACAGAATCAAATCCGGCCTCCCGTGCCAGATTCACCGAGCGTCCGTATGCACGCGCCATCTCCGGCAGCTCATCGGCACGCAGTCCGCGCACAAAGGTAGGAGAATAAAGATTGAATCCGGAAGATGCGCCGACGGGCATACAACCGCAAATACTTTTATGGGACATGTTGCCACAGTGTCCCAACTGGATGCCTGCCGCAGCCCCTTCCGCATGTATGGCATCAGTCAGCCTACGGAGTCCGGGGATAATCTCGGGACGCATCCACAACTGGCGGTCAAAAGACAGGCCGCTCTGAGTAACTGCCGCATAAGCAACAGTAGTCATACCTATACCTCCCGCCGCTACCGACCGATGATAGTCGAGCAACATGTCCGACGGAGCGTTTCCGGGACACATGCTCTCGAAAGCAGCCGAACGGATGGTACGGTTACGCAAGGTCAACGGTCCGAAAGTGACGGGTGTGAATAACTTGGATTCCATCGTTATGAGTTATGAATTATAAGTTATGAATTATTCATTTTCCATTTTCAACTCTCCATTTTCCATTAATAAAGAAATGGAATGATGCGTTTGCGCTTTCCTACCGCCTCATCACCAAACTCCTCCCGATAACGGCGGTGAATGGCATCGGCACGGGGAACAAGGTTGGCAAACGTCCACCAGACGAACACCCAGGCGGCGGGAGAAGCTGTGAGTATGGCAAACCCCGTCCATTCCACCAGTTCACCGAAGTAATTGGCAGAAGTGACGTATCGGTAAAGCCCTTTTCCGGGAAGATAATGCTTCGTATCACCTGGCCTGCGCAGATGACGTATCACATAGTCGGAATGCAAATTGACGAACATACCTGCAAAAAACAGAATGATTCCCAACAAGGCATGAGGTTTCAGCAAATAGGCCCAGCCATCGGCATACAAGCCTTCGGGAGCGAAATAGAACAAACCGCCCGCCTGCATCATCCCGTTCAAAAGATTGAAGACTATTCCCATCGCCATAATCGCCACCGGCATCCGACTCTTGCCTTTCAGCAGGAAGGGAAAAACAAAGGCCCGCTGAAGATAGTGCAACTGAAACAGCAGGAAGAAAAGATATACCGGTATGGAAAATCCTGCTCCGCTCTTTCCCCACAACCCAAACATGACGATGAATACCGGCGCTTCCATAAGCACCCATGCCAGTTTATTATTGATGGAAATTCCCCACGAAGCAGTACGGAACATGCCATAGCCTGCCTTGACAAAATAGAGTGCAATAAAGACAGCCAATGCCACAGCACTCATTACCCACAGAAATATCTGAAAAGTTTCCTGATTCATAGTTCTTTATTTATGCGAAGCAAAGATAAAGAAAACTCACAACAAACAAATCGTTTTCTCCGGATAAAATTGTTTTTTCATACAAAAACCAGCGTTTTTTACTGAGAGGATTAAGCAGCAGAGATACGAAAGCCTAATCGTTCCATCATGGAGTAAAATTCATTCCACCATGGAGAAAAAATCGTTCCACCATGGTGGAACGATTTTTCCCCCGTAATGGAACGATTTAAAAGATACAAGTCTAATCCTTACCGTTTCTTAATGGGCACATAAGTCACCTCATCCAAAACATTCTTATAGGCAGGACGGATAATACGCTTGCCTTCGAAGTTCAATTCTTCATTGCGATGAGCACACCAGCCTACAATACGTGCCATGGCAAACAAAGGCGTGAAGATTTCCTGCGGCAGCCCAATCATCTCGTAAACAAAGCCCGAATAGAAATCGACATTGCTCGAAACAGTCTTCCCATTATTCTTCACACGGCCAAACACATCAATGGCGCGCTCCTCGAGCAGTTCAAGGAAAGCGAACTCTCGTTCCTTCCCTTTCTCGCGGGCAAGGTCGCGGGCAAGCTCTTTCAGAAGAATGGCGCGCGGATCGGAAATGGTATAGACGGCATGTCCGATACCATATATCAAACCGGTCTTGTTATAGGCTTCCTTGTTGAGCATGCGGGTGAAGTAGGTATCAATCTCATCCACATTCGTCCAGTCCTGAATGTTTTCCTGCAAGTGGTGGAACATATCGGCAACCTGGATATTGGCGCCTCCATGAAGCGGGCCTTTCAAGGAACCGATACCTGCCGCTATCGAAGAGTAAGTATCCGTCCCGGTAGAAGAAGTGACGCGTACGGTAAAAGTGGAGTTGTTACCGCCACCATGCTCTGCCTGAAGAACCAGCAGCAGGTCGAGCGTGCGGGCATCCAGCTCCGTATAGTCCTTCTTCAGCATATAAAGGAAGTTCTCGGCAATGGAAAGGTCTTCCTGCGGATGGCGGATATGCAATGAACGGCCATGGGTGGCATGGCGGAGCATGTTATAGGCATACGCGATGATGGTCGGGAATTTCGAAATAAGCTCAATGCTCTGGCGCATCAGGTTGTCGCGGGAAGTGTCATCGGCATCCGGGTCGAAACGGTACATCTCGAGCACGCTGCGCGCCAGGATGTTCATAATGTTGTTTCCTTCAAGTTCAATGATATTCATCTTGGTCTTCTGCTCCAGCGGCATGTTGTCGTTGATGAGTTCACGGAAAGAAGAGAGTTCTTCCTTGTCGGGCAGGCGACCGGAAAGCAGCAAGTAGGCAATTTCCTCAAAACCGAACCGTTTCTCTTTGATGATGGCGTGTGCCAAGTCGTCCACATCATAACCGCGGTAGAACAATTTGCCGGGAATAGGCTTCAGCCCTCCACCGGGGATGCGTTCATAGCCAACCACATTGCCTATTTTGGTCAACCCCACCAAGACTCCCGTGCCGTCCTCATTACGCAAACCGCGCTTCACATCAAACTTCCTGAACAGTTCATTCTCAATCCGGGTAGCTTCCTTCAAATCTTCGGAAAGCTTGTAAATCAGATACTCCTTCTTCATAATCGTTTCGTTTTATTCGTTATTCCCATTTTCTATTCTCCTTACAATCTCCCGGGTGAAAGTCGAAGTGGACAGCGAGACGCCACCCGGCATAAAACGGGCCAAGTCGGCAGTAGCACGGGCTTCTGTGAAACTTTCCTCCAAGGCGTTCTCTATAAGAGAGGCTGCTTCCTTCCAACCCAGATATTCAAGCATCATCACAGCGGAAAGGATGATGGAACAGGGATTCACAATGTCTTTCCCGGCAATGTTCGGAGCCGTCCCGTGAGTAGCCTCAAAAATGGCATGCCCCGTTTTATAGTTGATATTCGCACCCGGTGCAATGCCGATGCCGCCTACCATGGCAGCCAGTTGGTCGGACACATAATCGCCGTTCAGATTCAACGTGGCAATCACGGAATATTCTTCGGGGATAAGCAACGTGTTCTGCAAGAATGCATCGGCAATGCAGTCCTTGATGACCAGACGCCCTTCTGCCAGTTCTTTACCAAACTCACGTTCTGCCAGTTCGTACCCCCACTTCTTGAAGCCGCCTTCCGTAAATTTCATGATGTTTCCTTTGTGTACCAACGTCACGGAAGGCAGATGATGCTCAAGGGCGTATTGGCAGGCGGCACGCACCAAGCGCTCTGTTCCTTCTCTCGAAACGGGCTTCACGCCAAACGAGGAGGTTTCGGGAAAACGGACTTTTGTCACCCCCATGTCATCACGGAGAAAACGATAGAACTTTTCAGCCTCCGGAGTTCCGGCTTCCCATTCGATGCCTGCATAAATATCCTCGGTATTCTCACGGAATACGCACATATCCACCTTCTGTGGCTCTTTGAGTGGAGAAACAATGCCCTTATACCAACGTACCGGACGTTGGCAGACATACAAATCGAGCGTCTGACGCAAGGCTACGTTCAAGGAACGGATACCTCCACCGACGGGAGTTGTCAAAGGACCTTTGATGCCCACCTTATAAGTGCGGAAGGCTTCCATCGTTTCATCCGGCAGCCAGGAGCCGGTTTCGTGGAAAGCACGTTCTCCTGCCAGCACTTCTTTCCATTCAATGCCACGCCGGTCACCATAGGATTTCCTGACAGCGGCATTCACGACAGCCTGCATGGATGGGGTCACTTCTGCTCCCACTCCATCGCCGGTAATAAAAGGTACAGTAATTTTTTCCATATTCTATCTTGCATTAAGTGCAGAACCGGCCCGGAACCAAGCTATCTGCTGTTCGTTATACGTATGTTGTACTTCAAAACTTTCTTTACTCCCATCCTCGTGATGAAGAACCACCTTCAACGTGCGTCCCGGAGCAAAATCTTTCAGCCCCATGACAGAAATCAGGTCGCGTTCCCGAATCTTGTCATAATCGGCCTTATCCGTAAAGGTCAGCGCCAACATGCCTTGTTTCTTTAAGTTCGTCTCATGGATACGGGCAAAACTCTTCGCCAAAATGACGCGTACATTCAGGAAGCGCGGTTCCATGGCAGCATGCTCACGGCTGGAACCTTCACCATAATTCTCTTCGGCAACGACCATGGAAGGGATACCTTCGGACTTATACAGCTTCGCAGTGCCTGACACTGTTCCATAGGTATTGGTGGAGCGGTTCCAAACCTTGTTCGTCTCTCCATTGAAAGCATTGACAGCCCCCATCAGCATATTGTCCGAAATATTCTCCAAATGTCCCCGGAAACGGAGCCATGGCCCCGCCATGGAAATGTGGTCGGTGGTACATTTCCCCTGTACTTTAATCAATAAAGGCATGTCCAGCAAATCCATGCCATCCCAGGCAGGGAAGGGAGTCAGCAGTTGCAAGCGCTGTGAATGAGGATTGACCGTAATTTCCGTCTGTCCTTTGCCTGGAGCAATGTATCCTTCCTTTCCTCCTATAAACCCGTGTGCCGGCAATTCTTCACCGACCGGTTCGGACAGTTTCACAACCTCTCCTTTGGCATTGACCAGCGTATCCCTCAACGGGTCGAAACAAAGGTCACCGGCAATGGTCAGCGCCATCGTTATCTCCGGGGAAGCGACGTAAGCAAAAGTGTTGGGATTTCCATCGGCACGTTTGGCAAAATTACGGTTAAAAGAGGTGACGATGGAATTTTTGCGTTCGGGGTCATCAGTATGGCGCTTCCACTGGCCAATACAAGGTCCGCAGGCATTCGCCATTATCGTTGCGCCAATATCTTCGAAAGCGGCAATCATGCCGTCGCGTTCAGCAGTGGCACGTATCTGCTCCGAGCCGGGGTTGACAATCAGCGAGGAAGCAACCTTCAAATTCTTTTCCTTTACCTGCCGGGCAAGGGAGGCCGCGCGGCTCAAATCCTGATAGGACGAATTGGTGCACGACCCTATCAGACCGACTTCCATCCGGCGGGGATAGTTATTGGTTATCACTACCTCGGCAAATTTCGATATCGGTGTTGCTGCATCCGGCGTAAAGGGCCCGTTGATATACGGTTCCAATAACGAGAGGTCTATTTCAATGATGCGGTCGTAATATTTTTCCGGATTTGCCAGCACTTCGTCGTCGGCGCGAAGGTCGGCAGCTACGGAAGCAGCCATTTCCGCCACTTCTTCACGTCCGGTAGCTTTCAAGTAGGTACCCATACGCTCATCGTAAGGGAAAAGGGAGGTAGTCGCCCCCACCTCTGCCCCCATATTGCAGATGGTAGCCTTTCCAGTGGCAGACAATGAAGCGGTTCCCGGTCCAAAATATTCAATGATGGCATTGGTTCCCCCTTTTACAGTAAGAATACCCGCCAACTTCAGAATAACGTCTTTGGGAGCTACCCAGCCACTCAATTTACCCTTCAAGTGTACGCCTATCAGACGCGGCATTTTCAGTTCCCATTCCATGCCGGTCATCACATCCACCGCATCGGCACCACCCACACCAATGGCCACCATGCCCAAACCTCCGGCATTGGGCGTATGAGAGTCCGTGCCTACCATCATTCCACCCGGAAATGCGTAGTTCTCCAATACCACCTGGTGAATAATACCTGCTCCCGGCTGCCAAAAACCTATGCCATAGCGGGAAGAAACATCACGGAGAAAATTATAGACCTCCTCGTTGGTCTTCGTAGCAGTCGCAACATCTTCTTTTGCACCTTTATATGCTTGAATCAAATGGTCACAATGCACAGTGGAAGGCACGGCAACCTGCTCACGGCCTGCATTCATAAATTGCAATAAGGCCATTTGAGCCGTTGCATCCTGCATGGCCACACGGTCGGGACGGAAATTCACATAGTCTTCTCCCCGTCTGTAGTTCTTCACTTTATCCCCATCATACAAATGAGCATACAAAATTTTCTCCGCTAAAGTCATCGGACGCCGCAGTACGTTCCGTACGCGTTCTATCTTCTCCGAATAAGCAGCATAAAACGTTTTGAGCATCGTTAAATCATATACCATAACCACTATTTTTTAGTTTTTCATTATTGTAAAGATTACAAATTAATATCATAAACAAATAAAAAGGCTGAATAGTTTAACAAAATAAAGCATTTTTTCCGTCGGAAGCGAAGAATGATTACCTTTGCAACCATGAAGGAACAAGATTCAAATAGTCCTATTATTCACCTCCAGCAGCAACAAGTTTTGCTGCGCATGGAATACGAATACGAAAAAGAGGAATTCAAACGCCAAACCGAAAACATGGGAGTTGCCCGGAAAGTGAAACGGGGACTTTGCTGGTATCCTGCCACTCCGGGACGAAGTTACTATAATTCACTGAATCAATTAGTAATAGAAATTACACACACAGAAAATACCGATATAGAACATAATTTTGAGTTCGGCCGTCCCGTATGTTTTTTCCGCCAGTCTGCTGATGGAAAAATAACCTATATGAACTTCACCGCTACCGTAAGCTATGCCGACGAGACACGGATGGTAGCGATAATGCCCGGAGCCGGTGCCGTTATGGAAGTGCAGGAAACGGACAACCTCGGCGTGCAACTTTATTTCGACGAAACATCCTATCGGACCATGTTCGAAGCCTTGGAAGATACGTTACGCTCCAAAGGCAACCGCCTGGCCGAATTGCGGGACATATTGCTGGGAACCTCGAAAGCCGGTTTCCGAGAGCTCTATCCCGTACGGTTTCCCTGGCTGAACTCCACGCAGGAGACAGCTGTAAACAAAGTGCTGTGTGCCCGCGACGTGGCCATTGTACACGGTCCTCCGGGAACCGGAAAAACGACCACCTTAGTGGAAGCCATCTACGAAACCCTGCATCGGGAACCGCAGGTACTGGTATGTGCCCAAAGCAATACTGCCGTCGACTGGATTTCGGAAAAACTTGTGGACCGTGGCGTCAATGTCCTGCGTATCGGCAATCCGACCCGTGTCAACGACAAGATGCTTTCCTTTACCTACGAGCGTCGTTTCGAGAACCATCCGCTTTATCCGGAGCTGTGGAGCATCCGGAAAAATCTCCGTGAACTGGGCAGCCGTGCCCGCCGTGGCAGCTATGACGAACGCGAAGGAGTACGCAGCCGTATGAGCCGCCTGCGCGACCGCGCCACCGCATTGGAAATACAAATCAATGCAGAGCTTTTTGATGGGGCACATGTCATAGCCTCCACGCTAGTAAGCAGCAATCACCGGCTGCTGAACGGACGCCGTTTCGGCACCCTTTTCATTGATGAAGCAGCCCAGGCCTTAGAAGCTGCCTGCTGGATAGCTATCCGAAAAGCAGACCGCGTGGTGTTGGCGGGTGACCACTGCCAACTTCCGCCCACCATAAAATGCTACGAAGCTGCCCGTGGAGGTCTGGAACGAACATTGATGGAGAAAGTGGTGTCCAACAAACCTGCCGTTGTCTCTTTGCTGAAAGTACAATACCGCATGCACGAGGAAATCATGAAATTTCCTTCCCAATGGTTTTATAATGGCGAGTTGGAAGCCGCTCCCGAAGTGCGTTACCGGGGCATCCTGGACTGGGATACCCCCATCCACTGGATTGACACCTCCGAAATGGATTTCAAAGAAGAATTTGTGGGAGAGACTTTCGGACGCATTAATAAGGCGGAAGCGGACCTGCTCCTATCAGAACTGAAAATCTACATCAACCGTATCGGTGGCAACCGCATTCTGGAAGAAAAAATAGACATCGGCATCATCTCCCCTTACAAGGCACAAGTGCAATATCTCCGCAGCAAGATAAAGGCAGACGCTTCACTCAAGCCTTATCGCAGCTTGTTCACTGTAAATACGGTGGATGGCTTCCAAGGGCAAGAGCGCGATGTTATCTTCATCAGCCTTGTCCGTGCCAACGGACAAGGACAGATAGGATTCCTGAATGATTTAAGGAGAATGAATGTAGCCATCACCCGGGCACGTATGAAGCTGGTGATATTGGGAGAGGCAGAGACGCTGAAACATCACGGTTTTTACCGGAAGCTATTGGAGTTTATTCAAAATATAGGGAATCAATAATAAAGAAATACCCCCTCCGGTAACACCGAAGAGGGTATTTCACCTATTTATATAAAGCTGATTAATTGTTTTCCGGACGAAGTTTACGAACTGTAACAGCTGTCTGCCACATTTCGCTTTCACGCAAGGCTTTCAATTCTGCATTCAGCTTCTCACGATAATCGGGTTTGGAGTTACTGTCGATAGAAATCTGAGCTTCGTTGCCCGACTTCACACTTGCATACAATTTCTGTACAACCGGCTTGATGGCATCATGGAACGGGGTCATCCAATCCAGCGCACCACGCTGTGCCGTAGTAGAACAGTTGGCATACATCCAGTCCATACCGTTCTTGGCAAACAATGGCATCAAAGATTGAGTCAACTCTTCCACTGTTTCATTGAATGCTTCAGAAGGAGTATGGCCGTTTTCGCGCAATACTTCATACTGAGCCAACAGCAATCCCTGGATAGCACCCATCAATGAACCGCGTTCACCGGTCAAGTCGGAAGTGGCTTCGCGGATGAAAGTTGTCTCGAACAAATATCCCGAACCGATGCCGATACCCAGTGCAATCGTCTTGTCAAAAGCCTTACCCGTAGCATCCTGATAGACGGCATATGATGAGTTCAAGCCACGACCCTCGAGGAACATGGTACGAAGTGAAGTACCGGAACCTTTGGGAGCAACCATAATAACATCAATATCTTTAGGAGGAACCACGCCGGTACGGTCGTTCCAGGTAATAGCAAAACCATGAGAGAAGTAAAGAGCCTTTCCGGGAGTCAAATAAGGTTTGATAGTCGGCCATACAGACATTACAGCTGCGTCAGACAACAGACACATGATGATAGTACCTTTCTGACAAGCCTCTTCGATGCCGAACAAAGTCTCACCCGGTACCCATCCGTCAGCCACAGCCTTTTCGTATGTCTTACCCGGACGTTGTCCTACAATCACATTGAAACCGTTATCACGCAAGTTGCAAGCCTGGCCCGGGCCTTGTACGCCATAACCGATTACTGCAATTGTTTCATCTTTCAAAATCTCACGTGCTTTTTCCAAAGGAAATTCTTCGCGGGTCATTACATTCTCAATAACACCGCCAAAATTCAATTGTGCCATTTTTTGTTTTAATTTTTATTTGTGGCTTACGCCAACGTTGATAAATTTATTTATTTCTCTGTAAATATCACTTTAGAGCGACAGACCACTTCGCTGCCATTCTTTTTCACCTCCACATCGTAAACGCCCTCACCGGCATCATCCATGAACAAAGTCAACTCATCCCCATAATAGCTTTCGGCTACATATGCCATCTCAAAACGACGGATGCGCTTCTCCTTATACATCTCTATCGGGAACAAATCAAGGATATGCTCGATGTAACGGATGCTGTTCACATGCCCGTTAATGTCAATATCACTGTATTTGGCTACCAAAGCAGCAACCGGTTCCTTTGAGGCCACCTTTATCCGCGAAGGTTTTTCTATCGGGCAAGGCTCATCGCAAACATAATCTACAATGCTGCCACTATGAAGAGCCAGCAAATCTGCCGGCTTACGGGTATTCATGCTAATCATCGCCCAAACGGAACGTGCATACCCAATCTTCTTACCCTCCTTATCGATGATAGCGAAATTACGGTCTGTAAAAAGGCGATAGACATTCTCCACCCAAGTCTGAATGGAGAAATCTTCGTACTGATAAGGCATTTCATCCAGTTCGACAGCCAGACGGGACAATACCCAAGTATAATTGTCCTCGTTTAGAGTCGCGATGCCAAAACCGCGGTCGCTGGCATGGAAACCCGCACAATTCAACAAATGGTTGCCCAATACTCCCATTGTCAGCCGTCCGGTAAAGTCGACATGAAACGGTTCGGCAACAAACTTGTAGGTACCTATTTTATTGTTCTCGCTCATCATGATTCCTGGTGTTTACTTTGACGATATTTTGCTTCACGGTCCGCCAGATATTCATTGACACGCTCAAAGCAGCTGGTCGTAATGGCTACGCGACCCGAACGGACGAACTGAAGTACGCAATCCAACTGGCGCAACTCCTCATAAAGATTGGTTATTTCCTCACTCATGCCATTCTTCTCAACAATGGCAAATACAGCATTCACCTCCACAATACGGGCATTGTACTTACGGATTACTTTGGACACCTCCGGTTTTTCTTCCAGCGTAGGGGTCGTTATTTTATAAAGGGCAATCTCGTGCTGATAGATTTCATCATCCGTGAAATAATGGGCTTGCAGCACATCTATTTTCTTGGTAATCTGCTTGGTCACCTTTTCAATGGTATCCTTATCCGTCCAAGCGGTAATGGTATATTTATGTACCCCCTTGATGGAGGAGGCCGATACATTCAAACTCTCGATGTTTATCTGCCGGCGGGTAAACACAGCCGTCACCTGATTCAGCAAACCGGCAAAGTTTTCCGAATGAACAATGATTGTATATAGTTTTTTATCCATAGATAGAGTAAATTCTTTAATTTCGCATGACTTCAGCATTCCAACAACATCTGATTGACCGAACCGCCCGGAGGTGTCATCGGCATTACATTTCCTTCTTCCTCCACACAAGCTTCGAGCAGGAACGGTCCGTCAGTCGCTATCATCTCGTCAATCGCTTTTGCCAGCTCCTCGCGGGTCATTACCCTGCGTGCAGGAATATCATATGCCGAAGCAATCTTCATATAATCCGGATTCATCATCGGAGTAAACGAATAACGACGATTGAAGAACATCGCCTGCCATTGACGAACATTGCCCAAGAAGTTATTGTTCAACAGAATCATCTTCACCGGAGCCTTTTGTTCCATGATGGTACCCAGTTCCTGCAGGTTCATCTGCAAGCCGCCGTCTCCCATGAATACGCATACCGTGCGGTCCGGACGTCCAAAAGTGGCACCGATAGCTGCCGGAAGGCCGAAGCCCATAGTACCCAGGCCACCGGAAGTAACAATGCTACGTTCCTTGCTGTATTTGAAATAACGGGCGGACATCATCTGATTCTGGCCGACATCAGTCACCAATATCGCCTCGTTATGGGTAGCCTCACTCACAGCACGCACCACCTCACCCATGCTTAGCGCTTTTCCTGCCGGATGTAATTCCGGACGGATTACCTTTTCCTCTTCCACTTCCTCGTATTGCCGGAAACTGTCAATCCATTCCTGATGGTTGGCGGGTTCCAGCAATTGGGTAACGGCAGCCAGTGTCTCTTTGCAATCTCCCAGGACAGCAACATCAGTCTTTACATTCTTATCTATTTCGGCAGGGTCAATATCAAAGTGGATAATCTTCGCCTGCTTGGCATATGTTTCCAATTTACCCGTCACACGGTCATCAAAGCGCATGCCTACGGCGATAAGGACATCACATTTATTGGTATTGATATTGGGCCCCAGGTTACCGTGCATACCAAGCATTCCTTTGTTCAACGGATGGTTCGTAGGTAATGCGGAAAGTCCCAATAAAGTGCATCCGGCAGGCATTCCGGCTTTCTCAATGAAAGCACGAAGCTCTTGCTGGGCTTCTCCCAGCTCCACGCCTTGTCCAACCAGCACCAAAGGCCGTTTCGCACCATTTATTAATTCAGCAGCCTTCCGTATGGCCTCCGGCTCCATTTCGGGAACGGGAAGATAGCTACGGACATAGTCCACCTTAGTAGGCGCATATTCTGTTTTCTCCACTTGGGCGTTTTTAGCAAAATCCAGCACGACCGGTCCCGGACGTCCGCTCTTTGCCACATAGAAAGCACGTGCCACTGCCCAGGCCACATCTTCTGCACGACGAATCTGGTAACTCCATTTCGTGATAGGCTGAGTAATGCCTACCAAGTCCACTTCCTGAAATGCATCCGTACCCAAGAAGTTCGTCCCTACCTGGCCGGCAATGACAACGATAGGCGTACTGTCAATCATGGCATCTGCAATGCCCGTGATAGTATTGGTAGCACCCGGTCCACTGGTAACCAGACAAACGCCAACCTCGCCTGATACACGTGCAAAGCCTTGTGCCGCATGGGTTGCTCCTTGTTCATGACGAACCAAGATGTGGTTCAATTCCTTCCGATGGTCGTATAAGGCATCGAATACCGGCATGATGCTCCCTCCCGGATAACCGAAAATAGTCTTTACTCCCTGATGCTCCAGAGAGCGCATCAATGCTTCTGCGCCTGTTATTAGAGCCTCACCCCGACCCTCTCCTTGGGAGAGGGAGGAAAAGTTACTCTTTTTATTATTATCAGCCATACTTTATCTATTCATTATATTTAAAAGCTCAATAGTAGCTTGAAAAATTTGTTTCATTCTCTCCTCCCCTCGCTTTCGGAAAGGGGGGCTTTTAATCAATCAGCCTCACAGCCCCTTTGTCAGCGGAACTCACCATACTGGCATATGCTTTCAATGCTTTGGAGACTTCACGGTTGCGGGTTACCGGAGTCATAGGGCGTGCTGCAAGCTCTTCATCCGTCAACTTCACATTGATAGAACGGTTCGGTATATCAATTTCGATAATGTCCCCATCCTTAATCTTGCCGATATTACCACCGGCAGCCGCTTCGGGAGAAACATGTCCGATACTTAGTCCGGAAGTACCGCCACTAAAACGCCCGTCGGTAATCAATGCACACTCCTTACCCAGATGGCGGGATTTGATATAAGAAGTAGGATAAAGCATCTCTTGCATACCCGGTCCACCTTTCGGCCCTTCGTGAGTGATGACGACGACGTCTCCACTGACCACCTTTCCACCCAGAATACCGTCACAAGCCGCATCTTGTGAGTCGAAGACTTTCGCTGGCCCCGTAAATTTCCAGATACTCTCGTCTACACCGGCAGTCTTGACAACGCAACCGTCCTGAGCTATATTTCCCTTCAAAACCGCCAGACCGCCATCCTTGCTGTATGCATGTTCCAAATCACGGATACAACCAGTCGCACGGTCCGTATCGAGTTCCTTATAAGACGCATTTTGTGAGCCGAGTACCAGATTGAACTTTCCGGCTGCCGCACTGGAGTATTTCTTGATTGCCTCTTTACATACATTAGAGCTGGTAATACTATACCGGTCGATTGCCTCTGCCAACGTCATTCCATCCACACGGCGGACATTCGTATCGACCAATCCGCCCTTGGCAAGCTCATCCATGATGGCAATGATGCCACCGGCACGGTTAACGTCTTGTACATGATACTTTTGGGTATTGGGAGCTACCTTGCATAAGCAGGGGGTCTTGCGAGAGAGCATGTCAATGTCGTCCATCTTAAAATCCGCTCCGGCTTCGTGAGCCACAGCCAACAAATGAAGTACTGTATTAGTGGAACCGCCCATCGCAATATCCAGCGTCATGGCATTCAAAAATGCCTCGCGAGTAGCAATACTGCGCGGGAGTACACTCTCATCCCCTTCTTCATAATATCTAAAGGCATTCGCTACAATCAACTTAGCTGCATCCTCAAACAGTCTCTTGCGATTTTCGTGAGTGGCTACAATCGTGCCGTTACCGGGCAGTGCCAATCCAATCGCTTCATTCAGGCAATTCATGGAATTAGCGGTAAACATGCCTGAGCAGCATCCGCAAGTGGGGCAGGCATGTTGCTCAATCTGTGCCACCTCTTTATCGCCCACACTTTCATCAGCAGATTTAATCATAGCATCAATCAAATCCAAATGTTGTCCGTTCCATTCCCCGGCTTCCATCGGACCGCCTGAAACAAACACAGTCGGTATATTCAGCCTCATAGCCGCCATCAACATCCCCGGAGTAATCTTGTCACAGTTACTGATGCAAACCATAGCATCCGCCTTATGGGCATTTACCATATACTCCACACTATCGGCAATGATATCTCTTGAAGGCAGGGAATAAAGCATACCGTCGTGTCCCATAGCGATACCGTCGTCAATGGCAATCGTATTGAACTCCGCAGCAAAACACCCCAGCTTTTCAATCTCTTCCTTTACAAACTGGCCTATTTCGTGCAGGTGTACATGTCCGGGGACGAATTGTGTAAATGAATTGACTATAGCGATAATGGGCTTACCCATCTGTTCCTTCTTCATACCATTCGCCGTCCACAATGCACGGGCTCCCGCCATGCGGCGACCTTGTGTGCTGAACGAGCTGCGTAACTGATGCTTCATTTTCAAATCTCCTTTTAATGAAAAAGCCTCTCCCACTATAGTGAGAAAGGCTTAATAAATTATCTTCTAACGTACGAATACATACATAACCTTTCTCACGCTCTTGATGCCACCACCACGACGCGAATAATATGCAGGACTGCCAGGTTAATAGATGTATGTAAATTCATAACTTAATTCTTCTTTTTTGTTTCAAACGTGCTGCAAAGGTAAGGGCTTTTTTATAATCTCCAAACAAATTGAAGAAAAAAATAAGATAAATATGAATAATCGTAAGAAAAAATCGCCCTAAAATCCTATTTTATCACTTAACAGTTCTAAATAGAACCATTCAGACAGCCAATGTAAATGTATTGCCAATCATTGAAACCATTTAATAATCTGAAAATTACCAAAGGCTCTCTACATCCCGAAACAAATAATTCGTATCTTTGTCTCTTCAAATACTCAAAAAAACAGTATTTACTAATTAAATAAAGATAGAAAATTAATGGAAACAGTAGAAAACAAGTACATCACCGTAGCATATAAGCTGTACTCAATCGAAAACGGAGAAAAAGATTTCGAAGAAGAAGCACCCGTAGAGCATCCTTTTCAGTTTATCTCAGGTCTGGGAATGACACTCGAACCCTTTGAAGCCCAGATAAAAGACTTGCAGATAGGCGATAAATTCGACTTTACCATTCCGGCATCAGAAGCTTATGGTGAATATGACGACGACCATGTTATTGACCTCCCCAAAGAAATCTTCATGATAGAAGGAGAATTCGACAGCGACCGTGTAGTGGAAGGCGCTGTCATCCCCTTGATGACTTCTGAAGGTCAACGCATCAATGGAAGTGTAGTAGAAGTAAAGGAAGACGTAGTTGTAATGGACATGAATCATCCACTCGCAGGTTGTGATTTGAACTTTACCGGAGAAGTGGTGGAAAGCCGCCCGGCCACGAACGAAGAGCTTGCTGAAGTTGCCCGTATGATGGGTGGCGGTTGTGGTAGCTGCGGTTGTGGTGACTGTGGCGACGGATGCGGCGACCATGAATGTGGAGGCGGATGCTGCCACTAAAGAATTAAAAATTAAAGAATTAAAAATTAAAGAATCAGACTACACAGTATTAAGCATGCCGCATGGTAATTCTTTAATTTTTAATTCTTTAATTTTCAAATTCTATATTATTTACTTGTCATTATCTCCAATACCAATTTATCAGTTTCATTCATTCCTTTAGAACCGATTTTTGTCAGATTACGGATACTTTGATCCACATCCTCATCAATAATACCTTCTACGGAAGTCACACAACGGTTTTCCATGGCCATGATGGCTGAAAGCACTGCGGTTGAAACTCCGGTGGTTACTTTCAATGCACAACTGGGCTTGGCACCATCACAAATCATTCCGGTAAGATTGGCAATCATGTTCTGTACAGCATATGCCACCTGTTCATAAGTTCCTCCCATTAGCCAAGTTATACCGCAACTGGAACCCGTAGCAGCAACCACACAACCGCATAAGGCAGATAAGCGTCCCAAACTCTGCTTGATATAAATTACCGTCAAATGGCTCAACATCAAGGCGCGTATCAATTCTTCCTCCGATTTTCCGTTTTCTTCGGCATAAATCAAAACCGGCAACGTAGCGGATATACCTTGATTACCGCTTCCTGAATTACTCATGACCGGAATCATAGCTCCTGCCATACGGGCATCGCAGGCACCGGAAGTATAAGAAAGAATATGGGAAAAAACACTATCCCCCATAACCTTGTGCTCATAAGTACCGCGAAGGATTTTTCCCAGACCATGTCCGTAATCACCCTCAAAAGAACGTTCTGCAGCCGCCTTATTCAGACGGGCCGTTTCAAGGATAAAACGGATGTCGTCTAATGGGGTTGTCATGGCGAAGTCATACACTTTGCGTAAAGTCAAGTCCAATACATCCTCCTCTTCGATACAAGAGGCAATTTGTTTGTCCAATAAGATGTCACCGTTGCGCGTTATATAAGTAAAGCAAGTATGCCCACCGGCAATAATAGCTGTTGCCTTGTTCGTATCAGCTTCACAACATACTTCTATATAAAGCTTCTCTTCCATATCGTTTTTTAAAGATATATGAATGCGCTTTTCTTCTATGAAACGCTTTCCTGCCTCCACTGCATCAGGAGTACTTTCTTTCAAAACCTCCAATTGATATGCCGACTTACCTATTAAGGCGCCAAGCGCCACAGCAATCGGTAATCCAATCATCCCCGTACCTGGAATACCCACTCCCATTGCATTTTTCAGAATATTGGCACTCAGCAATACAGTTATCTTTTCGGGACGCTTATTCAGCACTTCCGCAGCCTTTGCTACACACAATGCCACAGCTATAGGTTCTGTACAACCAATGGCAGGAATTACTTCAGATTTAACCAAAGCAATAATCTGTCGTCTTTCCGTTTCTGTCATATCATTTCTACAATTTGATTATTTATCATGCAAATGTAGGAAAAAACAAACAAAAATCCCTCCTCTATAACCTGAAAATCAGGAGACAAAGGAGGGAAAATTCCATATCGAAAAAAAAGTTATTTAGCGGCAGTCAAGTTCAAACCAACTTCCAAACGAGTTGTTTCATTAATTATTTCAGGTAAACCCTTCAACATACCTTCTGCCATACCGGCCATACTTCCAAAATCAGGATCAGCTTTCATTGCTTCGATAAGCATATTCACAAACTCCTCATCCGAGAATAAAGGAGCAACTATATTTTTCATCAAAGGCAATAACAAATCCGTATTCAAATAAGCCTTTAATTTACCTTCGTTCTTTTCGTAAGTCAAAGGCACACCGTCAGTTACCAAAGGAAGCAAAGACGTAACAGCCTGAGACAAGATTTCACTCATATCGATAGCCTTGGTAGAACTGCCCAGACGTTTTACATTGGCGATGATAGCATCCAGATTCAAATATACCTTCATTTGGGTATCACTGAGAACCACATATTGTGCAACATTCGCAGGAGTCTTAACAACAGAGGTACCTCCCTGAGCGGCATCAACATAAGAAGCAGAAATATTACCGTCAGCACCCAAAGTAATATCATGCAACACACTACACAACATATCTTCTACATTCACTTTATCATCACCACCTGCGTCAATTAAAGGCATACGAAGAGCTAACGTCAAAATTGTTTGAATCGGTAGCCCCCAGCCAGGCATTACCTCTACATTCTTATTGGATTCCCAAATCAAATGAATCGGTTCTTCCGTATAATCAGAATTAAGGGGTGTAGGAACCCAAGTTGTTCCGGATAAAGCGGAATTTTTCAATGCGACATTAGTTAAATCCAATTTCAAGGAAGAAGCAGTAACCTTTCCTGCATAGTCAAAAGTACAATAATCGGTCTCACTTGTGCCGGAAAACGAACATTCGTCACCTTGTATATTCAAAGTAACCGGAAGGGTTACAACCGGAGAACCCGGGAATACGCCTGCGCCAAAAGAACCGGAAGCCGCTTCACGTGTAAGAATACCGGAAAGATCCAAATTGCCAGCCAATACCAAAGTAGCCTTGGTTGCATCAGAAGCATCCGGAGTAAAAGTTACTTTCTTTCCCAACATTGTTCCACCGTTATAAGTCAAGTTCAAACCTGTTGCAACTGTAAACTCTGTTTGCGGCACAGGACATACTACCTTGTCATCGTCATCATCACTACAAGCCGTGAATAAACTCATTGAACAGATCAATGCAAATAAATAAAATAAATTCTTTTTCATACTTTCTTGAGTACTTGTTTAGTTAATAAAAAGCTTCCCAAGGGAGCTATTAATTTCCCATTTTAAATCAAAGGTGCAAAGTAACACTTTTTAAGGTTACAGTACAAGGTCTTTTCTAAAAAATAAATGTTCCTTTTTTCATCATTACGAGTGAAATTCGGATGCAGATTTCATAAAGAGTAAGCCATTTTTATAAAGAACAAGCCATTGGCCAAACTCTGGCAAAGGCAGGCAACTTTATGCGGAAAAGACTTTTTATCTTATTTCCTTAAACGTTTTATGAAAAAAAGTTGTTATCTTTATAAAGTCAAAAGCATTTCTTATAAAGCGTATTGGCACATTAACCTCATATATAAACCTTTAAAGCATTTGATATGTTCAACTCATTTGGAAATATTCTCCGTCTTACCAGTTTTGGGGAATCGCACGGTAAGGGTGTGGGAGGAGTTATAGACGGATTCCCTGCAGGAATAGTCATTGATATGGATTTCGTCCAGGCAGAACTCGACCGACGCCGCCCCGGACAGTCACGTATCACTACCGCCCGGAAAGAAGGTGATAAAGTGGAGTTCCTCTCCGGCATCTTCGAAGGAAAATCCACGGGCTGCCCCATAGGATTCATTGTATGGAACCAAAACCAGCATTCTGACGATTACAATAATCTGAAAGAAGTCTACCGCCCGTCACACGCCGACTATACTTATAAAGTAAAATATGGCATCCGCGACCACCGCGGAGGCGGACGTTCATCAGCCCGTGAAACAATCTCGCGTGTAGTAGCGGGTGCCCTGGCCAAATTGGCGCTGAAGCAGCTGGGTATACACATCACGGCGTACACTTCACAAGTAGGTCCTATCCGCCTTGAAGAAAACTATACCGCATACGACCTCGACCTGATAGAGACCAATCCGGTCCGCTGCCCCGACCCGGCGAAGGCAAAAGAAATGGAAGAACTCATCTTCAAGATAAAGGGAGAAGGAGATACGATCGGAGGAGTGGTGACCTGTGTCGTCAAAGGATGCCCCATCGGACTGGGACAACCCGTATTCGGCAAACTCCATGCAGCACTCGGAGCCGCCATGCTCAGCATCAATGCAGCAAAAGCATTCGAGTATGGAGACGGCTTCAAGGGATTAAAGCAGAAAGGCTCGGAACAGAATGATGTGTTCTACAATAACAACGGACGTATCGAAACCCGCACCAACCATTCGGGCGGCATACAAGGTGGAATCAGCAACGGGCAAGACATCTATTTCCGTGTAGCCTTCAAACCCGTGGCAACCGTACTGATGGAACAACACACCGTGAACATTGACGGTGTAGACACCACCCTGAAAGCCCGAGGACGCCATGACCCGTGCGTATTGCCACGCGCAGTACCCATCGTGGAAGCAATGGCAGCAATGACATTGCTGGATTATTACCTGATTGACAGAACAACTCAGCTATAATATTCACCTATGGAAATAAAGAAATATATTACAGAGAACGAGTCTAAAATGCTGGAAGACTTGTTCAGCCTCATCCGTATTCCAAGCATCAGTGCCAAACCCGAGTATCACGACGATATGCTTGCCTGCGCCGAACGCTGGGCACAGTTGCTGCTCGAAGCCGGAGCGGATGAAGCCCTCGTAATGCCCTCCAAAGGCAACCCGATTGTTTTTGGACAGAAAATCGTAGACCCGGACGCCAAGACCGTATTGGTATATGCCCACTACGACGTGATGCCGGCCGAACCTCTCGAACTTTGGAAAAGCGAACCCTTTGAGCCGGAAATACGCGACGGACATATCTGGGCACGTGGTGCTGATGATGACAAAGGGCAATCTTTCATACAAGTGAAAGCGTTTGAATACCTCGTCAGAAACGGACTGCTGCAAACCAACGTAAAATTCATCTTCGAAGGAGAAGAAGAAATCGGCTCGCCCAGCCTGGAAAGCTTCTGCCAGGAGCACAAAGAGTTGCTGAAAGCAGACGTCATTCTGGTTTCGGACACCAGCATGCTTGGTGCAGACCTGCCTTCACTGACCACCGGACTGCGCGGACTGGCCTATTGGGAAATAGAAGTGACCGGCCCCAACCGCGACCTACACAGCGGTCACTTCGGCGGTGCTGTTGCCAACCCCATCAATGTACTTTGCCAGATAATCAGCCAAGTGACGGACGCAGAGGGACGTATCACCGTACCGGGCTTCTATGACGATGTGGAAGAAGTTCCCCAAACCGAGCGCGACATGATAGCCCGCATTCCTTTCGACGAAGAGAAATACAAAAAGGCTATCCATGTAAAAGCACTTTTCGGAGAGAAAGGTTACAGTACGCTGGAACGTAACAGTTGCCGTCCGTCTTTCGACGTATGCGGCATCTGGGGCGGATATACGGGTGAAGGGTCCAAGACCGTGCTCCCATCCAAGGCATACGCCAAGGTATCCTGCCGGTTGGTTCCCCACCAGGACCACCACAAGATATCCCGGCTCTTTGCCGACTACATTCTGGACATAGCGCCGGATTCAGTACAGGTAAAAGTCACTCCGATGCATGGAGGCCAAGGATATGTATGTCCCATCACCCTACCCGCCTACCAAGCCGCCGAAAAAGGTTTTGAAAAAGCTTTTGGAAAGAAACCGCTGGCAGTGCGTCGGGGTGGAAGTATCCCCATCATCTCCACTTTCGAGCAAGTACTGGGCATCAAAACCGTTCTGATGGGCTTCGGGCTCGAATCCAACGCCATCCACTCACCTAATGAGAATATACCATTGGACATCTTCCGTAAAGGAATAGAAGCTGTTGTCGAATTCTACCTCAATTATAAATAAAACAAGAAAATCAGGATGAAAGACTTCCAAATTCAAGCCATCGGCCTGATGTCCGGCACTTCCCTTGACGGGCTGGACGTATGTTGTTGCACTTTCCGGCAGCAAGCCGGAAAATGGTCTTTCCACATAGACTGTGCAAAAGGCTATAGCTACCCCGACGCCATGAAGCAGATATTGGGTACCGGTGCACAGACAATGAGTGCTTTGGAGTTCATCACTTTCCACAGCTCCTATGGAAAGTTTCTCGGTGAACGTGTCAACGAGTTCATGCAAGAATTTGGAGTCCACCCCGATATTATCGCCTCCCACGGGCATACCATCTTCCATGAGCCTCAAAAGAGAATCATGTACCAAATAGGTGACGGAGCCGCCATTGCCGCTGAAACCCGTATACCTACCGTTTCGGATTTCCGGCGGCTGGACATCATGCTGGGTGGGCAGGGCGCTCCACTCGTACCTATTGGCGACCGGTTGCTTTTTGCCGACTACGACTTCTGTTTGAATATCGGCGGTTTCTCCAACATCTCATTCGAGCAGGACGGGCGGCGCATCGCTTTTGACATCAGTCCGGTGAATTACGTCATCAACCATTACTGCCGGCAAATAGGATTGGAATTTGACCGTGACGGCGAGATAGCACGGCAAGGCAACATCTGCCAAGAACTGCTGGACGAACTGAACGGAATGGATTTCTACCATCAGTCCGGACCGAAGTCATTGGGACGGGAGTGGGTGGAAACGCTGGTATATCCCATGCTCGAGCGTTATGGCTTGAGTATGGAGAATATGCTACGTACCTTTTACGAGCATGCCGCCTGGCAAATATCACGCATCATCACCGCCCGCCCCTTGCCCGATGGTAACGGAAAACTGCTGATTACCGGCGGAGGTGCATTCAACAAGTTCCTCATAGAACGTATCGACGCCTTGTGTCCGTGTGAAATCGTGATTCCCAGCCGGCAAATCATAGAATACAAGGAAGCCCTAATCTTTGCTTTCCTGGGTGCCCTCTATATGGCGGACACACCCGGATGCCTCGCCTCGGTGACGGGAGCCACGACAGATAATATCGGAGGGATGCTGTTTAAAATATAGTCAATTTTACCATTATGGAAAAATCAAAAGACACCTGGACCGTCTTATCCAGCGAATACCTTCATCGGGCTCCGTGGCTCACTGTGCGTAAGGACCATGTAGTGCTGCCCAACGGCAACCACATCCCCTCCTATTATATATTGGAATATCCAAACTGGGTGAATACCATCGCCATCACCCGTAATGGACAATTTGTCTTTATCCGCCAATACCGGCATGGCATACAAGAAACGTCCTATGAGCTCTGTGCAGGGGTATGCGAAGAAGAGGACGGCTCTCCGATGGTTTCCGCACAACGGGAACTTTTGGAAGAAACCGGCTATGGAAACGGAGTATGGAAAGAGTTCATGCAAATCTCTCCCAATCCAAGTACCCACACCAACATTACCTACTGTTTCCTGGCTACGGACGTGGAGAAAATCTCCGAGCAACACTTGGAAGATACGGAGAACCTGACCGTACACCTGCTTTCCTTGCAGGAGGTCAAGGACTTGCTGCAACAAGGAAGCATCCGCCAGGCGCTGATGGCTGCTCCCCTCTGGAAATACATGGCGGAGAGAATTATTTAATGTGATTACCCTTATTCAAACGGCTTGCGGAATGTACATCCGGATTTCCATTCGGAACAACCGTAAGCCGTTTTCCCCTTGATAACGGTACCTTTTCCGCAAAGCGGACAAGGCTGGCCGACGAAGTCATCAGCTTGTACGGAAGCCTCCGTACTTGAAGCTGCCACAGCGCCCGAAGCCTGCTCCGTCTTTTTACCTGCGGCGGCAGACTTTCTCGGTGTTCTTTTCTTCGGCTCCTTTTTCGGCTTATCGGCAGCCTCTGTCTTGGCAGAAACCTTACTGCCCTTTTCGGGAGCAGGCGCTTGGATGGTGATGTGGCGGTTGCTGTTATCAGAAAGTACACTCATCACGACTTCCGATACCATCTGCTTCAATTCTTCCAAGAATTGTCCGGCATTATATGTCCGCCTTTCTATCTCACGTAGCTTTTTCTCCCAGATACCGGTCAGTTCCGCCGACTTCAACAGCTCCTCATGGATAATCTGTATCAGCTCCACACCGGTAGGGGTGGCTATCAGGTTCTTCTTTTCCTTGCGGATATAGTTTCGCTTGAACAGCGTCTCGATGATGGCTGCACGGGTAGATGGACGACCGATACCGTTTTCCTTCAGCGCATCACGCAGTTCGTCGTTATCCACCAGCTTGCCCGCCGTTTCCATAGCACGCAGCAGGGTGGCTTCCGTATAAGGCCGGGGCGGCTGCGTCCACTTCTCATACAAATCGGGGACGTGCGGTCCGCTTTCTCCTTTCACAAAAGCCGGAAGCACATTCTCCTCTTCTCCCTTCTCCTCTTTCTCCTCCTGCGATTGTGCCGAGGGGATGCCGAAGATAATACGCCAACCCGGTTCCAGAATCTGCTTGCCGGTAGCCTTGAACTCTATGCTCTCTACCTCGCCCAATACGGTGGTAGTGGCAAACTTACAATCGGGATAGAATACAGCAATGAAACGGCGTGCTATCAAATCGAATACGCGACGCTCCATATCCGTCAGATTCTGCGGATGCTGACCGGTAGGAATAATGGCGTGGTGGTCTGTTACCTTCGAGTTATCGAAAACCTTTTTGGACTTCAACAATGCAGTTCCTGTCAAAGGGGCTGTAAATGTCTCGTAATCACGCAGACCTTTCAAGATGCCGGGGCATTTGGGATAGATGTCATCACTCAAATAGGTAGTGTCTACACGTGGATAGGTAGCCACTTTCTTCTCATACAAAGACTGGATGATTTTCAGCGTCTCATCAGCGGAATAGGCAAACTTCTTGTTACATTCCACTTGCAAAGAAGTCAAGTCAAACAAGCGGAGTGGCGCCTCCCTCCCCTCTTTCTTGGTGACATCCGTCACGGTAAAAAGAGAATTCTTAATCTGGTCCAATAAAACAAGCCCACGTTCGCGGTCGGTAATGGGGTCGATACCCCGATTCTCTTCTTCTTTTTTAGGTTTCTTCCCGGCAGCTATAGCCTCTTTCTGCTTCTCGGCTTCCAATACCAGTTCCTCCTCACTTTTCCGGAGGATGGTGGAGAAAGTGGTATCTCGATAGACGGTCTTCAGTTCCCAGTATTGCTTGGGAACAAAATTCTGTATTTCCAACTGACGGTTTACAATCAGCGCCAGTGTCGGCGTTTGCACACGGCCGATAGAAAGTACCTGCCGGTTCTGCCCATACTTCATGGTGTAGAGGCGGGTGGCATTCATCCCGAGCAGCCAGTCGCCAATGGCACGCGACAAGCCTGCTTCGTACAAAGGCTGGAAATCCGACGCATCGCGCAGCTTGGCAAAGCCCTCACGGATGGCTTCCTCTGTCAATGAAGATATCCAAAGACGTTTCACCGGGCAACGTGCCCCGGCTTTCTGCATCACCCAGCGCTGTATCAATTCTCCTTCCTGCCCGGCATCACCGCAGTTTATAATCATATCGGCATGTTGCATGAGGTTCTCTATCGTATGGAACTGGCGCTCGTATGTGGGATTGCTAATCAGCTTAATGCCGAAACGGGGAGGTATCATGGGGAGGCTTCCCAAACTCCATGACTTCCAGTTAGGGGTATATTCATGCGGCTCCTTCAGCGTACAAAGATGGCCGAATGTCCAGGTCACCTGGTATCCGTTTCCTTCGATGTATCCGTCCTTCTTTTCTTTCGCTCCCAATACATCGGCTATGTCACGCGCCACAGAGGGCTTTTCGGCAATACAAACTATCATTCGTTATTCTTTTAGCGGGACAAAGGTAATAAAAAGGGGGCAAGAACGAAACTATAAGCAAGAAACGATAACATAGACCAGGTGATTTTTCTCCCCCAAAGCTGACGTACGGACATAAAAAAAGGAGTACCGCTGTACTCCAACCTTTGTTAACCTTAAATCTAATACTATGAAAAACACATTGCAAAGATACGGACTTCTGATAAATCTGCAAATTATCCAACTAAAAAAGTATGTTCTATAACACAGATTAAGAAAAAGGGACGGATATGTAAACACATACCGTCCCTCTTTTAACATTTAACGTGTCGGATTATTCTTCATCCAACAAGATTTCCAATATCTGGCAAGCAGCCTTGGCAACCGGAGTACCGGGGCCAAAGATGGCAGCTACACCTGCCTTGTAAAGGAAGTCATAGTCTTGTGCGGGAATTACACCACCGGCAATCACTACGATATCCTCGCGTCCCAACTTCTTGAGCTCTTCGATAATCTGCGGAACCAATGTCTTGTGTCCGGCAGCCAATGAAGAAACCCCTACTACATGAACGTCGTTCTCAACCGCTTCGCGGGCAGCCTCGGCCGGTGTCTGGAACAAGGGTCCCATATCCACATCGAAGCCACAGTCGGCATATCCGGTTGCAACAACCTTGGCACCGCGATCGTGACCGTCCTGGCCCATCTTGGCTACCATGATACGAGGCTGACGTCCCTCTTTCTTCGCAAACTTCTCCGCCAATTCACAAGCACGGTGGAAGTCGCTGTCATTCTTACTTTCTGATGAATACACGCCTGATATAGTTCTAATTACTGCTTTATAACGTCCTACAATCTTTTCGCAAGCATAAGAGATTTCCCCCAAAGTGGCACGGACACGGGCTGCCTCGACTGCCAGTTCCAGCAAGTTTCCCTTACCGGTCTTTACACATTCAGTAATAGCCTCCAATGCCTTGTCCACTTCCGCCTGGTTACGTCCTTCCTTCAGACGCTTCAGGTTCTCAATCTGTTCCTGACGGACAGCCGTATTGTCGATTTCAAGAATATCAATCGGAGCTTCTTTCTCCAGACGATACTTGTTCACACCGACAATGGTCTGCGAACCGCTATCGATACGGGCTTGTGTACGCGCAGCAGCCTCTTCGATACGCATCTTGGGGATACCGGTTTCGATGGCTTTTGCCATACCGCCCAGCTTCTCTACTTCCTGAATCAATTCCCAAGCCTTGTGAGCCAACTCATTAGTCAAACTTTCCACATAATAAGAGCCACCCCATGGGTCTACATTCTTGCAAATGTAAGTTTCTTCCTGAATATAAATCTGCGTATTACGTGCAATACGTGCAGAGAAATCCGTCGGCAAGGCAATAGCCTCGTCAAGAGCATTGGTATGCAGTGACTGGGTATGTCCCAATGCAGCAGCCATCGCCTCGATACAAGTGCGGCCCACATTGTTGAACGGGTCTTGCTCTGTCAGCGACCAGCCGGAAGTCTGGGAGTGCGTACGCAAAGCCAGCGACTTCGGATTCTTCGGGTTGAACTGCTTCACAATCTTTGCCCACAACATACGTGCGGCACGCATTTTGGCAATTTCCATAAAGTGGTTCGTTCCGATGGCCCAGAAGAAAGAGAGACGCGGTGCGAAAGCATCGATGTCAATACCCGCAGCCGTTCCGGCACGCAGATATTCCAAACCGTCTGCCAGGGTGTAAGCCAACTCGATGTCTGCCGTAGCACCCGCTTCCTGCATGTGGTAGCCGGAGATGGAGATAGAGTTGAACTTAGGCATTTTCTGGGAAGTATATTCAAAGATGTCAGAGATAATCTTCATAGAGAATGCAGGCGGGTAGATATAGGTATTACGCACCATGAATTCCTTCAAGATATCGTTCTGGATAGTACCAGCCATTTCTTCCAACTTGGCACCCTGCTCCAGACCTGCGTTGATGTAGAATGCCATAACAGGAAGTACGGCACCGTTCATAGTCATAGAGACGGACATCTTGTTCAAAGGAATTCCATCGAACAACACCTTCATATTCTCCAAGGAACAGATAGATACACCTGCCTTACCAACGTCACCCACTACACGTTCGTGGTCGGGGTCGTAGCCACGGTGAGTGGCCAAGTCGAAAGCTACGGACAAACCTTTCTGTCCGGAAGCCAAATTACGACGGTAAAAGGCATTTGATTCTTCCGCTGTGGAAAAGCCTGCATACTGGCGGATGGTCCAAGGACGCAACGTATACATCACCGAGTACGGACCACGCAGATAAGGAGGAAGCCCGGCAGCATAACCCAAATGTTCCATTCCCTCAAGGTCTTCTTTTGTATAAACAGGCTTCACCTCAATGTGTTCCGGCGTTTTCCAATCAGCATGGATGCCGTTAGCCTTTTGCCACTCAGCACCATTGACGGGTTGAAAAGCGGCATATATATCTAAGTTTTTAAAATCTTTTCTCATCTTACTTCAAAAGTTTAGCGTTGTATTCCTTTAATGTTTCCAGCACGTTGACACGGACATGGATAAAGTTCTCGATACCGGCAGCCTTCAAGTCGTCCATGCAAGCAGGAGCACCGGCTACGATAAACATGGCACGGCCATTCAGAGCCTTGAAGGCGGGAACAGCATATTCTGCATATTCATCATCACTTGAACACAATACCACGATGTCGGCCTTGGCAGCCATTGCAGCTTCTATACCTTCTTCTACGGTGGAGAAACCGAGGTTGTCTACAACTTCATATCCGGCACAAGCCAAGAAATTGCAAGAGTACTGTGCACGTGCTTGGCGCATGGCCAAATTACCGATAGTCAGCATAAACGCTTTCGGACGTTTGCCGGAAGCCTCTGTTTCGAGACGCAACGCTTCAAATTCACTGGCAGCACGGTCAAAGTTCAGTGTCGGAACATCTTTCTCGCACGTATGTCCGCCGCCGCAACAGCAAGTAGCCTCAACCGGTTTCTTATCCCCGGCCTTTTCATTGAAGTTGGGGAACTGGTTGGTACCCAGCAACACTTCCTTACGCTTGGCGACTGCAGCATGACGTGCCTTGTTGCTCTCGTTTACGGCAGCCTGCACTTTTCCGGCTTTCACGGAAGCATAGAAACCACCGTCTTCTTCTACAGCGAGGAAGAGGTCCCAAGCCTGCTTGGCAATAGAGACGGTCAAGTTCTCGATATAGTAAGAACCTGCAGCCGGGTCTATAACCTTATCGAAGTGCGATTCTTCTTTCAACAGCAATTGTTGGTTACGCGCCATACGCTCAGAGAATTCGTTAGGAGCATCATAAGTCTTGTCGAACGGAGTAACCGTCATTGAGTCAACACCAGCAAGGGCGGCACTCATCGCCTCAGTCTGCGTACGCAACAAGTTTACGTGTGCATCAAACAAAGTCAAGTTGAATGAAGAAGTTTCCGCATGAATCTTCATCTTGGCTGCACAGCGACACTCGTTATCCTTACCCTTGTTTTCGCAGTCGCGCAGACACTCAGGACTGTAAGAAGCCACAATATTAGCCCACAGCATACGTGCAGCGCGGAATTTGGCTATTTCAAGGAAGTAGTTGGAACTGATACCGAAATTAAACTTAATCTTCTTGGCTACCATTGCAGCCGGCAGACCGGCATCAACCAACTGATTCATATATTCATTACCCCAAGCCAAAGCGTAACCCAACTCCTGGAAAATATAAGAACCTGCATTGTTTAATGTCAACGCATTCACATTCAACACACGGTATTTCGGAAGGGAAGCGGTAGCCTCGAGCAGCGCCTTGGCTGTTGCCACCATATCACCTTTTTCTTTACCTTTGGCCAGCATCTTGTTGAAGTAGTCATAGTTGATGGAGCCCTGCAATTTCGTCAAGTCATAATCCTTTTTCTGGAAATAAGCGACAAGAAGTTCTGCAAGTTCCACCACATGCCCCTGGCAGGTAGAGAAATTCAACTCGACACATTCCGCGCAGATATCTTTCAACAAAGTTTCAATATACTCTGCGTTCAATTCCTTGGCCTTTACATGGAAAGAGAGTGAATCTACACCTTTATTCAAGATGTCCAACGCCTTGGCATTGGCCTCTTTGGGGCATTCCACTTTGATTTCCTGACGAACAAGCCATTCATTGTTGTCTTTCTTGGTACCTCTGAGATAAGGAAACTCGCCGGGAAGGGCATCTGTCGTCTTCAAACCTTCCAGGTCCTCCATACGGTAGAAAGGTTTCACCTTAAATCCTTCGTTTGTCTTCCAAACGAGCTTCTTCTCGAAATCCGCCCCTTTCAGGTCTGCGGTAACTTTCTCCATCCACTGCTCAGTGGAAACGGGAGAAAAGTCGGAGAAGAGTTTTTCTTTACTGTCTGCCATAGTTTATTTAAAATTTAAATAGATGAATACTATTCATTTTTGTCATCAAGAGACTTGCAAATATAAACAAATACTTAGAACAAAATCTTTTTTTAGAGAAAATTGCACTTACAGATGACTCCGTGTCCATACGGATTCAGCGTATTCACCGGAAGCATACTCTACTTTTGCAAAGTTGATATAGCAAAAAGTACCACAAAGCCTTTGCTACCTCCTTTTTATTAAGTAATTTTGCGCGAAATTTAAAAAACGACATATTAATAAGGTACTATGAATTGGTTAGAAAGCTTGCTATGGGACCCTTCATCTGTCGCTCACATCGTTTGTTTGTATGCATTCGTAATATCTGTGGGCGTATTGCTGGGTAAGATTAAGATTTTCGGGGTATCGTTGGGGGTTACATTCGTCCTCTTTGCGGGTATCCTGATGGGGCATTTTGGCTTCACGGGCGAAACACACATTTTGCATTTCATCCGCGAATTCGGTTTGATTTTATTTGTATTCTGTATCGGTCTGCAAGTCGGGCCTTCCTTCTTCTCTTCCTTTAAAAAAGGGGGGATGCGGCTGAACATGCTTGCTGTTGGTATCGTGTTGCTGAATATCGCAGTAGCATTGAGCATCTACTTCATTGACGGAGGGATAGACTTGCCAATGATAGTAGGTATTCTCTATGGTGCCGTAACCAATACTCCGGGTCTGGGTGCCGCACAAGAAGCCCTGAACCAAATAAACTATACGGGAGACCCCATCGCATTGGGATATGCCTGCGCCTATCCGCTTGGTGTGGTAGGTATCATAGGTTCCATCATAGCCATCCGTTATATCTGCCGGGTGAACCTCAAGAAAGAGGAGCAGGAACTCAATACGCAAGAAGCAGATGTAAAGCATCAGCCGCACATGCTTCACCTCGAAGTACGCAACGAATCAATTTCCGGAAAGACCCTGCTCCAGATAAAGGATTTCCTGGGACGTCCGTTTGTCTGTTCACGCATACGCCATGAGGGGCACGTCAGTATCCCCAACCATGAAACGGTATTCCACGTAGGAGACCAGCTCTTCATCGTATGCTCCGAAGAAGATGCCGAAGCGGTAGCTGCCTTTATCGGAAAAGAAATACATGTAGACTGGGAAAAGCAGGACACCCCAATGGTTTCCCGTCGTATCCTCGTCACTAAGTCCGAAATCAACGGTAAGAAGCTGGGAAGCCTCCACTTCCGCAGTATGTACGGTGTAAATGTAACCCGTATCAACCGCTCAGGTATGGACTTGTTTGCTGATCCCAATCTGGTACTTCAAGTAGGTGACCGCGTAATGGTGGTTGGCCAGCAAGATGCCGTAGAGCGTGTAGCCGGTGTATTGGGCAACCAGTTGAAACGTTTGGACACTCCGAATATCGTTACTATTTTCGTGGGAATCTTCCTAGGAATCCTGCTGGGAAGCCTCCCCATCGCATTCCCGGGTATGCCGACACCGGTTAAGTTAGGTCTTGCAGGTGGTCCGCTGGTAGTGGCAATCCTTATCGGACGTTTTGGCCACAAAATGCATCTTGTGACGTACACCACCATGAGCGCTAACTTGATGTTGCGTGAAATCGGTATTGTACTCTTCCTTGCCAGTGTAGGTATAGAAGCCGGTGAGCATTTTGTACAAACAGTAGTAGAAGGCAGCGGATTACTGTATGTAGGCTATGGATTCCTGATAACCGTCATCCCTTTGTTGATAATCGGCATGATAGCCCGTTTCTATTGCAAAGTGAACTACTTCACCCTGATGGGTTTAATAGCAGGTAGCAACACAGACCCTCCTGCATTGGCATACGCCAATCAGACATCAGGCAATGATGCTCCGGCAGTAGGTTACTCCACGGTATATCCATTGACAATGTTCCTGCGAATTCTGGCGGGACAGATGATACTGCTGACAATGATGTAGGAGGAAATTAAGGAATTAAAATTAAAGGCTGCGCAATGTTGGTTTAACCCAACTACGCAGTCTTTAATTTTAATTCCTTAAAGTCTTAGCTTCTTCTTGACGAACTCTTCTATAAAGTCCACCGTAGCCTCAATACCCAATACGGAAGAATCGATACACAAGTGGTATGTTTCGGCAGCTCCCCATTTTTTGTAGCTGTAGTAGTTATAGTATTCGGCACGCTTCTTGTCCGCTTTGTTCATCATCTCCTCCGCTTCACGCTCAGAAATGGAATACATTCGGCAAATACGCTTGATGCGCTCCTCATTGGAGCAGGAAATGAAGACATTGGCACAGCGTGGATGTTCTCGCAGAATGTAATCGGCACAACGCCCCACAAACAAGCAGGACTTCTCCTCCGCCAATCTGCGTATCACGTCACTCTGCACTTTGAACAGAGCATCATTACTCAGGCAATTCGTGGCCGGGATAGCCCCGTCACTGACAAAAGGGAAACGCATGCCGAAGAGCCCTCCAATAATACCTTGTGAAGCTTTCTCATCAGCTTTCTCAAAGAACTCACAACACAGTCCACTCTCTTCAGAAGCCAACCTAATCAGTTCCTTATCATAAAAGTCAATACCCAGACGGGCAGCCAGTTTCTCGCCTATCTCCCGTCCGCCACTGCCCAGTTGACGGCCTATATTGATTATAAAATTATTGCCCATACGCTTATTCATCTATTGGTTTGCAGATAGCAAATATAAATATTCTTACGGAATATCTGCAGAAAGTAGGAAGAAAAATTCAGAGCCTCTCCCCCGACCTATCCCTACAAGGGAGAGGTTCTGAATTTGCGGAATTGACAAACCAACATCACCAATGCTATCAAACTTGCAAGCAAATCGGATACCGGCATGCTGTACCACACTCCTGCCACTCCGAAGAACTGCGGCAGGATAAGCAGGCAAGGAAGCAGAATCAGCATCTGTCGGGTAAGGGAAAGGAATATCGCTTTGCCTGCCATGCCTATGCTCTGGAAAAAGTTGGAAGTCACCATCTGGAAACCGATAATCGGGAAGAACATTACCGTAATGCGCAGTCCCGTGACCGAAAGCTCTGTCAGTTCCGCATCCGATGTAAAGATGCCCACTACCAGGTCCGGCACCAGCATACCGACCAGAAAGCCGAAAGTGGTCACTGCCGTGGCATAGATTATCGTCAGTTTCAGCACCTTGTTCACCCGTCCGTACAGCTTCGCCCCGAAGTTATATCCGGCAATAGGCTGCATACCCTGATTCAGCCCCATCACAATCATCACTACAATGAAAACCAGACGGTTCACGATGCCGAAAGCCCCGATAGCCAAGTCGCCGCCATACTTCTTCAACCCCTGATTGATAATGATAACGATGAAGCAGGCTGCCAGGTTCATCAGGAAAGGAGACATGCCGATGGCGAGCGAATCGAATACAATCTTACGTTTCAGACGGAATATCCCCCGGTGGAAATGCAACAGCTCATCCTTATTGCTGAAAAGCTTGAACTGCCACGTCAAAGAGATGATTTGCGCCACAATGGTAGCGACGGCAGCACCACGTATGCCCCAGCCAAAACCATAGATAAACACCGGGTCGAGTATGGTATTGATAACCACCGTGGCTATAGTGGCGTACATCGCCTTCTGTGGATGCCCTGAAGAGCGCAGCACTGCATTCAGCCCCAGATAGAGGTGCGTAACGGCATTTCCCAAAAGGATAATCTGCATATAATCCCTCGCGTAGCCCACCGTCTGGTCACTGCCTCCGAAGAAATAGAGAATCGGGTCGAGAAAGAGCATGACAATGATGGTAAAGGCAATTCCCAGTACCATGTTCAGCACAAAAACATTGCCCAGCACACACTGTGCCGTGTCATAATCCTTCTGCCCCAGCTTGACGGAAATCAGTGTAGAAGCCCCCACTCCTACCAACGAACCGAACGCCGCAGCCAGATTCATCAACGGGAAAGTCAACGCCAATCCCGAAATAGCCATCGTCCCAACGCCGTGACCGATGAAGATACTGTCTACCATATTATATAAAGAGGATGCCGTCATTGCGATGATTGCCGGAACGGCATATTGCATCAAGAGTTTACCTATACTTTCCGTTCCCAACGCCGTGGGAGTCTTTTGTCCTGCCATATTATATACCTATTTCTTTTTAGCGGGTGCAAAGGTACTCTTTTTTTAAAACAGAACAGCAGAAAAAACACCTTAAACCTGCACACTATGCGGATGATTTATGCTATCTTTGCGGTTCAATGATAAATCATAAGATATGATTACCATAATCATACCGTATGATTGATATAATCATACCGTATGATTGGCACATTCATACCGTATGAACCATGCCTGACCTACCGGTTGAGCCGGACACATAATAACAACAAGCCCCCATGGCATTCTATAAGAAAGTAAAACAGAAAGGCGACGACAAATGGCACCCAAGAGCCGTCACCAAAGGACATCCCTATACAACGGATGAAATAGCCCGATTATTGTCGGAAATGTCTACGGTAACCCCGGGAGATACCTATGCAGTATTAATGAATCTTGGTGAAGTGCTGGGCAAGCTGATGAGTTCGGGACACTCCGTAAAGTTCAAGGGCATCGGGACGTTCTACTACACCTGCCGTTCGGAAGGCACCGGGGTAGACACCCCAGAAGAAGTGAGTCCGGCGCAAATCACTGCGGTGCAGATACGCTTCATCCCCGAATACTACCGCGGGCAATGCGGACAAGTGACGGAACGCACCCTCCTCTCCCCGCACATCGAATGGGTGGATGCCGAAGGAGAGGGTTAATGTCACCCCCGTTCCCTATATTTCAAGGAAAAAGGTTCTCTATCTGAAAAATGTTTCGTACTTTTGTACCCAAATTGAGTGAAATATAGCGAAATGAACGTATTAGAACTAAGTGAACAAGAAATCATTCGTCGCAACAGCATGAATGAACTTCGCGCGATGGGCATTGAGCCTTATCCCGCAGCAGAGTATGTAACAAATGCTTTCTCTACCGATATTAAAGCTGAATTCAACGACGATGCAGAGCCTCGCCAAGTGTCCGTTGCCGGACGTATCATGAGCCGCCGTATCATGGGTAAAGCATCTTTCATCGAATTGCAGGACTCCAAAGGACGCATCCAGGTATATATCACCCGCGATGACATCTGCCCGGACGAGGACAAGGAGATGTACAACACCGTGTTCAAACGTTTGCTCGATTTAGGCGACTTCATCGGTATCGAAGGATTCGTATTCCGTACCCAGATGGGCGAAATCAGCATCCATGCCAAGAAGCTGACCGTACTTGCAAAGAGCATCAAGCCCCTGCCTATCGTGAAATATAAGGATGGTGTGGCTTACGACTCTTTCGAGGACCCCGAACTGCGCTACCGTCAGCGTTATGTAGACCTTATCGTAAACGACGGCGTGAAAGAAAAATTCCTGAAGCGTGCCACCGTCATCAAGACCATGCGTGCCGTGCTGGATGAAGCCGGCTACACGGAAGTGGAGACGCCGATTCTTCAATCCATCCCCGGTGGAGCAAGCGCCCGTCCGTTCATCACCCACCATAACTCTCTGGATATGGACCTCTACCTGCGTATCGCCACCGAGCTTTACTTGAAGCGACTGATTGTGGGCGGATTCGAAGGTGTATATGAAATAGGCAAGAACTTCCGTAACGAGGGTATGGACAAGAACCATAACCCGGAATTCACTTGTATGGAGCTGTACGTGCAGTACAAGGACTACAACTGGATGATGAGCTTTACGGAGAAATTGCTGGAACGCATCTGTATCGCCGTAAACGGCTGTACAGAAACCGAGATAGACGGCAAGACCATCAGCTTCAAAGCTCCCTACCGCCGTCTGCCCATCCTGGAAGACATCAAGGAAAAGACCGGATACGACCTCGAAGGAAAGAGCGAGGACGAAATCCGCCAGGTGTGCAAGGAACTGAATATGGAGATTGACGACACCATGGGCAAGGGTAAGCTGATTGATGAAATCTTCGGCGAATTCTGCGAAGGTACTTTCATACAGCCCACTTTCATCACCGATTATCCCGTAGAGATGAGCCCGCTGACCAAGATGCACCGCAGCAAGCCGGGACTGACCGAACGCTTCGAGCTGATGGTGAACGGCAAGGAACTTGCCAACGCTTACAGCGAGCTGAACGACCCGATAGACCAGGAAGAACGCTTCAAAGACCAACTCCGCTTGAGCGAAAAGGGAGACGACGAAGCGATGTTCATCGACCAGGACTTCCTGAAAGCATTGCAATACGGTATGCCTCCCACATCGGGCATCGGTATCGGCATCGACCGTCTGACCATGTTAATGACGGGCGAATCCTTTATCCAAGAAGTGCTTTTCTTCCCGCAGATGCGTCCGGAAAAGGTTATCCCCAAAGATGCTCCTGCACGATACACAGAGCTGGGCATCCCCGAAGACTGGGTGGCTGTAATCCAGAAAGCCGGCTACAACCTGGTGAGTGACATGAAAGATGTGAATCCGCAAAAACTCCACATGGACATCTGCGGTATCAACAAGAAATATAAATTGGAACTGGCAAACCCGACCGTAAACGAAGTTGCTGACTGGGTCGGAAGAATTAAGAATTAAAAATTAAAGAATTAAATAGGCAAGATTAAAGATAAGAGGAGGAGGAAGGTACTCCTTTCCCCTCTTTTAATTTTTAATTTTTAATTATTAATTTCGATATGAAACTACCCGGTAAGATAGCCATCATGGGCGGAGGAAGTTGGGCAACTGCCATTGCAAAAATGGTTCTGGCCCAAGCGGAGTCTATAAATTGGTACATGCGACGCGATGACCGTATTGCCGACTTCAAACGGCTTGGTCATAACCCTGCCTACTTGACGGGCGTCAAGTTTGATACCAAGCGTATCAACTTCAACTCCAACATCAATGATGTCGTGAAAGAATCTGATACGCTCATCTTCGTTACACCTTCCCCTTATCTGAAGGTTCACTTGAAGAAACTGAAGACTAAGATTAAGGATAAATTCATCATCACTGCCATTAAAGGTATTGTGCCCGATGACAACTTGATTGTCTCGGAATATTTCACTAAGGAATATGGCGTCCCAGCTGAGAATATTGCTGTATTGGCAGGTCCCTGCCATGCGGAAGAAGTGGCTCTGGAACGCCTTTCTTATTTGACCATTGCTTGTCCCGACACCGACAAGGCTTGCACCATTGCCCGCAAACTGGCCAGTTCATTCATCAAGACCTCTGTCAGTAATGACGTTGCCGGCATTGAATACAGTTCGGTGCTGAAGAATGTATATGCCATTGCAGCCGGTATCTGCAGCGGTCTGAAATATGGCGACAACTTTCAGGCTGTGCTCATGTCCAATGCCATACAGGAAATGAACAGATTCCTGCAAACGGTACATCCGCTGAACAGAAACGTAAGTGATTCCGTTTATTTAGGTGACCTGCTGGTGACGGGATATTCCAATTTCAGCCGCAACCGCACATTCGGTACGATGATTGGCAAGGGATACTCCGTGAAAAGCGCGCAGATTGAGATGGAAATGATTGCTGAAGGATATTACGGTACAAAATGTATCAAGGAAATCAACAAGCATTATCATGTCAACATGCCTATTGTAGATGCAGTATACAACATTCTGTATGAGCGTATCTCGCCGACGATTGAAATCAAGCTGCTTACCGATTCATTCCGGTAAGCGCGAAAAAAGATAAAACGAAATACTGAATTTAAAACCTAGAATATTATGATTAGTTTGAACATTGAAAAGACTCTTGGATTCATCTCCAAAGAAAACGTTTTCGCCTATGAAGCCCAAGTAAAGGCTGCACAGGAAGCATTAGAGAATGGTACCGGTAAGGGCAACGACTTCTTAGGCTGGCTGCACCTCCCCTCTTCCATCACTAAAGAGCACCTGGCTGACCTAAAGGCTACCGCACAGACGTTGCGTGACAACTGCGAGGTAGTAGTAGTTGCCGGTATTGGCGGAAGTTACCTCGGTGCACGTGCGGTGATAGAGGCTTTGTCAAACAGCTTCACTTGGTTGCAAGACAAGAAAACGGCTCCGGTCATTCTGTATGCAGGACACAATATCGGTGAAGATTATCTATATGAACTCACCGAATACTTGAAAGACAAGAAATTCGGTGTTATCAACATCTCCAAATCCGGTACTACCACTGAAACGGCCTTGGCGTTCCGTCTGTTGAAAAAGCAATGCGAAGACCAACGCGGCAAGGATATGGCAAAGAAGGTTATCGTTGCCATCACCGATGCCCAAAAGGGCGCTGCCCGCGTAACGGCCGACAACGAAGGCTACAAATCCTTCATCATCCCCGATAACGTGGGCGGACGTTTCTCCGTACTGACTCCGGTAGGCTTGCTGCCCATCGCAATAGCAGGTTTCGACATTGAGAAACTGGTTGCAGGTGCAGTTGCCATGGAAAAGGCTTGTGGAAAAGATGTTCCGTTTGCAGAAAATCCTGCTGCCATCTATGCAGCTACGCGTAACGAGCTCTACAAGAACGGTAAGAAAATTGAAATCCTCGTAAACTACAATCCCAAACTGCACTACGTAAGCGAATGGTGGAAGCAGCTTTATGGTGAATCCGAAGGTAAGGAAAACAAGGGTATCTTCCCTGCTGCCGTAGATTTCTCCACCGACCTGCACTCCATGGGACAATGGATTCAGGAAGGCGAACGTACCATCTACGAAACTGTCATCTCCGTGGAGAAGACACAGCACTCCCTGCAAGTACCTTCGGACGAAGCCAACCTCGACGGACTGAACTTCCTGGCAGGCAAGCACGTGGACGAAGTGAACAAGATGGCTGAATTGGGCACACAGCTTGCCCACGTTGACGGCGGCGTACCCAACATGCGCATCGTTATCCCTGCACTGAATGAAGAAAGCATCGGAGGTCTGCTCTACTTCTTCGAAATAGCTTGCGGTATCAGCGGTTATATTTTGGGAGTCAATCCGTTCAACCAACCGGGTGTGGAAGCATATAAGAAGAATATGTTTGCATTGCTGAACAAGCCCGGCTACGAAGAAGAGTCCAAAGCTATCCAGGCAAGACTTTGATAAATTAAGAATTGAGAGTTGAGAATTGAGAAATGGCTGCACAACAAGTGCGAAGAGAACCGTTCCCCGATTCTCAACTCTCTATTTATCTACCCCGCATTTTTAAATTCTCAATCCCCAATCTACCAAGTGTTCGAAAACTCTATCGCCCGTTATCTGGAAAAGCACGGGCACCCCTACATCCAACTGAAAGCCGTTCTTTTTGACATGGACGGTGTGTTATTCAACTCCATGCCCTACCATGCCGATGCCTGGCATAAAGTAATGGAACGTCATGGCCTGCACTTGAGCCGTGAAGAGGCATACATGCACGAGGGACGTACCGGAGCCTCCACCATCAACATCGTTTATCAACGCCAGTATGGCAAGGATGCCACTCCCGAGATGATAGAAAGCATCTATGCAGAGAAAAACGCCGAATTCAGTACCCACCCGGAACCGGAACGTATGCCGGGTGCTTGGGAAGTGCTGCAAAAGGTAAAAGCGGCAGGACTTATTCCGGTACTTGTCACCGGTTCGGGCCAACACTCCCTGCTGAACCGCCTTGCCCACAACTTCCCTGGTATGTTTCAGCGCGACCACATGGTGACCGCCTTTGATGTGAAATACGGAAAGCCTCATCCTGAGCCTTATCTAATGGGACTGGAAAAAGCCGGAGTACAAGCCAACGAAGCTATAGTTGTAGAAAATGCACCTATCGGAGTACAAGCCGGAACAGCAGCCGGCATATTCACTGTGGCAGTCAATACCGGTCCGCTGGACAGGCAGGTATTACTGGATGCCGGAGCAGATTTATTGTTTCCGTCCATGCAGGCGCTTTGTGACGACTGGGAAAGGTTGCAAACCGCATTAGATGCCAGTAATAGCCTTCGCCACAAAGATTGACGGCGACCCAAACAATATAACAGTTGATTGGAGCTTATATAACCAAGTAATACCATTACTTGATATACAGAAGGCATCTATTGTCTTTCTTCTTAAAACGCTCCAATCTACTCATTTTCTCCTTCTCGGTTTCTTTAATAGGGAACGTTATCCTACGAGTATCTTTATCATAATCGTACAATTCTCTGGCAGGAACTACATAAACAGATTCCGGACCGTCACCACACCATCCAAAGCCAAAAACATAAAACAAGTTTTTTATCGGACGGTTCAACAGATTAGAGTTCATATACCTTTCGTACTTTTCAATGTCTTTTATATCGAGATAAAAACCTATCTTACTTCGCCATTTACATTCTACAGCTATAATATCTCCAACTTCATGAATGGTACTCGTAGTGGTAACACACTCCATCAACAAATCCGGAGATGATGAAGACAGAGGTCTATAACCCTCAATGTATTTATCACCTCTCCAATCTAAAAGCCGCCAAAATATTTTCTTGTCACAGAGGTCCGGATAACCTTCTTTACTAATATTAGAGTTCTTCACAACCCATTCCTCAAATCTATCTCCCAAATATTTACTTTTCTTCCTTTCTTTAAAATATTGAAAGGTATCCATAAACCGATATTGGAAAACACCTACAAAATCATCGATAAACTGATTTAATATTTTCATAGCCATAATAGTCTATTGTGTCTTTAAATAATATTCATTGCAAACAAAAATTCATAGGTGAAGAGCCGCAACACCCATTTTCAAAAATAGATTTTTTTTCATTTCCAAAAATAGAGTTTTTTTCCCAATTCTTTCCAGATTTCCTTCCCATCTTTGCAATACAGAAAACAAATAAAGTATTAATTATTAAAAATAGAAAAGTATGAAAAAGTTAGTTATGATGTTGGTTTGTATGTTTGCAGTGCACACAATGGTAATGGCAGATAATGATAAGCCGATAGAGGTGAGCCAGTTGCCGGCGAAGGCGCAGACATTTATCAAGACTTATTTTAAAGACCATAAGGTGGCAATGGCTAAATTGGAGTCGGGAATGTTTTATAAAAGCTATGATGTGGTGTTCACGAATGGGGAGAAGGTAGAATTTGATAAATCGGGAGAATGGAAGGAGGTACGATGCAGACAAAGTGAAGTTCCTGCACAGATTGTACCGGAAGCGATACGTAACTATGTAAAGACCAATTATCCGGATGCAAGAATTCTTCAGATTGAGTACGATGACAATGAGTATGAGATAAAGTTGTCTAATCGTTGGGAAATTACATTTGACTCTAAAATGAGGGTGATTGACATTGACGATTGATGACAAGAAAGATTTAGAATATGTAGATTATAAAGTTAAGTATCAAGAAGCTGAAAACAGTTGCTTGGAGAGGGTTTCTCCAGGCAACTGTTTTTTTATGCACTTCCGTACGGTAGCAGGGCATATGGTGCTGCGCTCATTGTACAACAGTGGTTGTACTACTATTCCAATTGCCCGGAGTCAACGAAGCCCCGGCTGCACTTTTGCAGTTTTTTAATCAGTGTGTCCGGAGAAGGACACTCAACCTTCTCCGGAGCTGAAAATACTGATTTATAAGGAAACGGCGCTTCTCGGCGCTTCCTGCCGGAAGGCGACTCAGGCTATGACGCTTTTAGGATTTTGGCAGACCTCACCATGGTATAGGTAGTCCCCTTAGTACAATGGCGCATATCATTCAGCTTACTGAAAAATAGATTTTTTTTCAGAGAGGTTCGTTCGGCAGAGAAATTCCAACCGCAGAACGGAAGAACAACATTTTCAGTCCGTCATAAAATCCCGGAAGAGCAACCGTTCCATGCGTCTCTTCCGGGAACTTTTTTGATACCACCCGCAAATGCCGCTTCTCCATACGAGGAACTGCACTCCCTATAAAATCATCTGTCAGGGGAAAGTGGATCAGCTTCCTATCAAGACGCGGCTGAGTGGCAAACGCAACATACAGTTGCTTTCCTGAAAAGTCAACCTTATCCACCTGCCGTTCTACCTGTTTCTGAAAATATCCTTTATCCCACCATAAACTGGGGTCTATGGCGATGTATGTATCAAATGCACCGGGATAATTCAGCAAAACATGCAGCGTGAACAACCCGGCATAAGAATGTCCGGCCAACAAGTGTTGTCCATTCACCGGCAAGTCTTGTTCCACTGCGGGGCGTAGCTCCTCCGTCAGAAAACGGCAAAATTGTCCTGCCCCACCCCCTTCCGGTTTATCGCCCGGACGGACAGTTCCGTCACGCCGGGCAGCGGAACAGGTTGGCGTAAAGTCTCTGGTTCTGTTTGTATTCAGGACAGCCACAACGATACAGGGCGGTAAGGAAGAAACTTTGGAGGTGGAAAACAAGCGAGTAAAACCTACCACCGAATGAAAAAAAGAATCACCGTCCAGCAAATAAAGAACCGGATAACTTTCCTCTTTTTCACCCGGGCGGGTTGCAGGTACATACACCCAATATTCTCTAGCCTCATTCAAGACATGCGAAAACAAAGTGTGGCGAGTCCCGATAGAAATAGCTTCTTGCGCTCTCAGCGGAAAACCGAGCCAAGTGACAACTACCAATATGAACAGAATATGCAGGCTTCTCATTTCAATTCTTTTTTCAGTCTGCAAAGTTCGCAGAAAATAAGTTGACTACCTATCCCTATTTTTAGGTATTCTCACGGTTGAAAGCTTTCCGCAGAAATCAAAGGCTGATTAAGAAAGTTTGATGGGCAACTGAATTTCCGTCATCCATTCATCCACCGTTTCTTTGTTCCAAATGCCGTCAATATGGCAAAACCGGGCACGGTCAATGACCTCGTATCCATTTGCCTCGGCATACGCAAAAAGCTCGGCGAAAGTTTCGGGCATATGCTCATAAGCACCGTAATGGTTGACACAGAGCGCAACCAGTACTTCCGGAAGTTCCTTGAATTTAATCAGTTCCGAATCTTCCTTGCGTTCAGCCACCGCTTCAAAAAACTCGATATCAATATCAACCCCATATTCCTCATTATATTCCACCGTGAAACAATATTCCGGGGCAGGACATTCACAACCCAAACGGTACATTTCAGGCCCGATGATATTCGGACAAAGATTGAACAGCTCCTGATAAGAGTCTATTTTACGGCGATGGGTAGCAAAAATTCTTGAAGGGAGGGATTTCTTAAACACTTTTTCCATAACATTCTCTTGTTTATGGAGTAAATTTTCCAATTTGGCAAGTTCGGTCTGCCGCCATATCAAGTGTTCAATCTCGTTTTTGCAACGTTCTATTTTAACCTTCAACAATTCAGCATCCGGAAATTCCTTGCCATCGGCAAACAACTCGGATATCTCTTCGAGGCTGAACCCTAATTGCTTGAGGTAAACAATACGGCTCATACACCGGAGCTGGCTGATGTCGTAATAGCGATACCCCGTCCACTCATCCACTTCAACGGGTATCATCAATCCTATCTCTTCATAATGACGAAGCGTCTTAACGGTCACCTGGCAAAGTTTGGAAAACTCTCCGATTTTAAACTTCATTTTATTCTTCATAAACTCATGCGCATTTTGTTTATGATGCAAAGATAGGTCCTGCCCTTAGGGACGAGTCAAGAGATTGCTTCAAAAAAAACACATATTTCACTATTCACAACGGCAATAGGTGTTTGCACCGCACGTACAATGGGGTAACAACTGCCCACTCAGTTCATCGCGGTAAAATTCATACAGCCGCCGGTACATGGTTTCATAGAGTGCGGCAATTTGTTGCTCCTGCTCACTTTCATTTTGAAAACGATTTTTAAAGGGGTCTTCAAAATTAAAATGCACCTGCTGCTTGGCATCCAGAGTGATAAATTTCAGTTCTTCTCCGGCTTCTTTACATAGGGTAATCACGTAGTCCCACGACCGGTGCGTATAGGTCCCGACACCAGACGGTTTCTTGCGAGACACGCTGAAACCATTCTGTTCCATCACATTGCACACGGCATCGGGAACGCAGTTCCCCTCCATAATTCCTGCCGTAGAGATATTCATTCCCCTGCCAAATGCATGCAGGAGTTCCTGCGCGATACGGCTGCGGCACGTATCTTCATTACTTATTAACAGTATATCCATTGTCCGTTACTTTTCCAGGTTTAAATACTCGCCATCTCCTTCTTTCTTCATCTTCGCTTTACGTGCCAGGTCGAACAAGGTGGGGTTAATGTGGCAATATCCACCAGGATTTTTGTCCAGATAGTCTTGATGATAATCTTCGGCGAGATAGAAGTTCTTCAAAGGCTCTATCTCTACAACCAACGGACGGGAGTAGTTGGCAGCCAGCCGGTCAACGGTTTCACGAATAACAGGCAGGTCGGCGGTATCCGTATAATAGATACCCGTGCGATACTGTGTACCTCTATCCCCCCCTTGCTTATTGAGGCTGGTAGGGTCAATCGTTTTGAAATAAAGGTCGATAAGGAAAGGTAAGTCCACCTCATCGGGATCATACTGTACTTTTACGGTTTCGGCAAAGTCCGTGGTACCGGTACACACCTGCTGATAGGTAGGATTGGCTATATTTCCATTGGCATATCCCACCTGGGTAGCCTCCACACCTTCTATTTGTTTCAGGAAATGTTCGGTACCCCAAAAACATCCTCCTGCCAGATAAATCTCTTTCATTGGTTTCATGTCTGTTCTCCTTTCTGACCGTCCTTCCGGCTTACCGGCATAGGACAGACAAGTCATTAACATTGCAAAAATAAATATTATTTGTTTCATACCTCTAACTCTATGGAAATTATAACAAGAAAGAGAACCGTATGGTTGACTTTTCTGGATGTATTGTATAAAAAGAAACTCCCTTTGCAAAATATTCATGCAAAGGGAGTTCCTTTCTTTGTGACCCCGGTGCGATTCAAACGCACGACCTTCAGAACCGGAATCTGACGCTCTATTCACTAAGCTACGGAGCCAAATGTGGATGCAAAAGTATAAAAAAATTAGCAGATTCCTAACATTCAAACGCTTTTTATATCAAACCGAGGAATATTTTTATTATTACTTTGAGAAGACTAACCGCAATTACACAAACATTTTGTTCTTTTTTCCCACAAAACAGAAGCAAGTATCAATATTATTCCTATCTTTGCCGAGCAATTTAATAGAAGTTATACTGAATAAATTTATGAGCTACCTGATAACACCTGAAGGTTACAAACCTTTATTGGACCTAAAACAGACTGAATTAGGGATTAAACAAATTAAAGAGTTCTTCCAATTGAACCTCTCTTCCGAACTGCGCCTGCGACGTGTGACAGCTCCACTGTTCGTATTGAAAGGAATGGGTATCAATGACGACCTCAATGGAGTGGAACGTGCCGTAACTTTCCCTATCAAAGATTTGGGCGACGCCAAAGCTGAAGTGGTGCACTCCCTCGCCAAATGGAAACGCCTCACGCTTGCCGAATACCATATCGAACCGGGATATGGCATCTACACAGACATGAATGCCATCCGTGCCGATGAAGAACTGGGCAATCTGCATTCCCTTTATGTAGACCAGTGGGACTGGGAACGCGTCATTACTGCCGAAGACCGCAATGTGGAATTCCTCAAGGAGATAGTAACCCGTATCTATGCAGCTATGGTGCGCACAGAATATATGGTATATGAGATGTATCCGCAAATCAAGCCTTGCCTGCCCCAGAAACTTCACTTTATCCATGCCGAAGAATTGCGCCAACTGTATCCGGACTTGGAACCCAAATGCCGCGAACATGCCATTTGCAAGAAATACGGTGCAGTGTTCATCATCGGTATCGGATGCAAGCTGAGCGACGGCAAGAAGCACGACGGACGCGCCCCGGACTACGACGACTATACCAGCAAAGGGCTGAACGACCTCCCCGGACTGAACGGTGACCTCCTGCTATGGGACCACATCCTGCAACGCAGCATCGAACTTTCCTCCATGGGTATCCGCGTAGACAAGGAAGCCCTGCTTCGCCAGCTCAAAGAGGAAGGCGAAGAGGAACGCCTGGAACTTTACTTCCACAAACGCTTGATGAATGATACACTGCCGCTTTCCATCGGTGGCGGTATAGGGCAGTCCCGCCTCTGTATGTTCTATCTGCGCAAGGCGCATATCGGTGAGATACAAGCCAGTATCTGGCCGGAAGATATGCGCAAAGAGTGCAAGGAACACAATATACACCTGATTTGATATACATTTATCCCGTCATATAATATAAAGTTCACCCCCTCAAAAGGTTGGACTTTATTTTTTATTTTGTACTTTAGCATCCGAAACTACTAACAGATCCAATTATGAATGTTCAAATAGAAGAAAGCTGGAAAGCACATCTGCAACCTGAATTTGAGAAAGATTATTTCCGTACATTGACTGATTTTGTACGGGACGAATATGGGAAATATGCAATATATCCTCCGGGAAAGCTGATATTCAATGCATTCAACCTATGCCCTTTTGACAAAGTAAAAGTCGTGATAATCGGTCAAGACCCCTATCATGGTCCGGGACAAGCACACGGACTTTGTTTCTCCGTAAATGACGGTGTTCCTTTCCCTCCTTCCTTACTTAATATTTTCAAGGAAATAAAAAATGACATTGGCACTGATGCCCCCACTACCGGCAATCTGACACGCTGGGCAGAGCAAGGCATATTGCTGCTCAATGCTACCCTCACCGTACGTGCACACCAAGCCGGTTCTCACCAAAACCGAGGTTGGGAAACATTTACAGATGCGGCTATCCGCATTCTCGCCGAAGAAAAAGAGCATCTTGTATTTATTCTTTGGGGAGCCTACGCCCAACGTAAAGGGGCATTCATCGACCGTAGCCGACATCTGGTACTTACCTCGGCACATCCATCTCCCCTATCCGCCTATAACGGCTTCTTCGGGAACAAGCATTTCAGCAAAACAAACGAGTATTTGCGGGAACATGGAGAGACGGAAATAATTTGGTAAACATCAATACCACTGAATATTACTCTGAGTCTGGCTTCTCTGTTCCCATTTCAAGTCTTGCAGGATACTTGCATTGGCACGGATGGTAAAGTTATAGTATTTCCAGCGTCCGAAAGGTGATATGGCAGCCGTCATGCTGAAACAGTGTAGGTCACGTGTGATGTTGAAAGCGGTCTGCGTTATCTCCTTCGCATTGAAGTCATAACCGGAGTTGAAGCTGATAGCCCATTTGTTGGTAAGCTTGACGTTACCGTTTATATTAAGGGAGTTCAGGCTGAATTTGTACGGATAACGCATGTTCTTACGATTAATGGGCTTACTGGTGTCTTCCGTTATATTGAAACCGGTACTGAAGTTGATGGACCAAGGCATTTTGAATACTTGATAGCCGTCAGCATCGGCAGCAGCCTTTTCCTTCTTCTTCTTCGGAGTGCCGTCCTCGGTGGTTTCGCCCTCCATGTCACTGTCTCCCTCCGTCGAGGCATTCTGGTCTTGGTCCTGCTCCTCGTCATCCTTCTGACCGGTGAAGAAGTTCCTTATTTTCTTCCACGAATCATTGTTCACGGTCCAACTGAACGACGTACCATATCCCGACCAACGACCGAAACGGCCATACGACCATTCCGTACGGTTACCGGGCACCACCCTTCCGTTCTCATCAAACTCGTAAGCATAAGTGGCAAAGGTAGAGCTCATACTCAACGTATAACTCTTGCTCAACTTCAGACGGAGATTAAAGCTCAAGTCACTCCAAGGACGCACCTGGGCAGCCGTGTTGTAACTGATACCCATACTCAAATCGTCAATCAGGCTCACCTTGCGGATAGAGTCATTCTTATCCTTGAACTTCATTTCAAGGTTATTGGAGATATTGAAACTGATAAGCCCCTGCTTTCCTCCACTTGGCGGACTGAACACCTGACCGGCATAATAGGAATACTGCACGGTATCGCGAATGCCGTTCTGGTCTTTTATATAAGAGTCATAATAGCCAAAACGGGACGAAGTGAAATCGGGTGCAGCGCTGAAACTGATGGAGGGAGTGATGACGTGACGTATCTGTATCTCCTTCTTCTTCATAAACAATGGCTTGTACATACCATAAACTTTGGTATTGATACCCAGACTGGCACTGTAGTCGTATACACGGTGAAAACCGTAGGTCGTATCATTCACCTCCTTGCCTTGCTCATCGTCCCAGTCCTTCTTCACCTTGCGGGTGTACCAACGCTCCGTATAGTTTACGGTAGGCGTCACATTGAAGTACTTGAACAAAGTAAACGTGGCACTTACCGGAATCTCATGCTGCATACCGTTCTCCCAATCGCGTATCAGGTTCTTCTTGAACAACAGATTGTCCTTCGTCTTGATACTGTTCTTCACACGGCCAGTATAGCGAACGGAAATCTTCTCATACCACTTTTCATCTCCCACTGCATGTTTGCGCTTGAAAGGGAAAATGGTACTCAAGGAAATGGTCATGTCCGGTAAAGTCACCGCGATAGAGGAGTCGCGCATGGTTTGGGCAATATTACCTGAAGCGGAGATGCTCAGATGCTGGTCGGGAAAGTTACGCGAATAGCTGACACTGGAAGTCTTGGTATTCTGCGACATTGCCTGGGAGTTGTACATATTGCCGATATTGGTACGCTCATAACTACTGGTAGCAAAGTTCACACTGGCAGAAAAGGTAGAATTCGGACTCGCTTTCGGGTCCTGCCGGTGAGACCACACCACCTTGAAGTCTTTGGCAACCGAGTAGTCGGGCAAGCCTTTGTCACCGGTCTTGGTCACCTGATAGCTTGCCTGCAGCAAACCGGAATATTTGTAACGCTTCACATAGTTCGACTCCATATTCAGCGCCCAAGAACCTTTCGTGAAGATATCCGCCCGCAGCTTCAAGTCCATTTGGTCACTGATGGCGAAGTAATATCCACCGTCCGTCAGACCGAAGCCACGATTGGAGTCATCCATATAGGTAGGCATCAGAAAACCGGACTGGTAACTGCTAGAAAACGGGAAAAAGAAAAATGGAACGGCAAGCGGAAGCGGCACATCCTCTACTACCAGATAGGCAGGTCCCGTCACCACGTTCTTTTTCGGACGTACCTTGGCATAAGTCATCTGCATATAAAAATGGGGGTGGTCATGATGGTCACAAGTCGTGTAACGACCGCTCCTCATATAGAGTTCATCATTATTCCCTTTCTTGGCATTATTACCGGTCACGTATCCCTCGCCCTGCTGGCTGACAACATTGCTGATAAGACCTCTTTTACTCTTGAAGTTATAACGGATAGTATCGGTTTCGTAGGAGGTGTCCCCGTCTTTGAAGACCGGTCTTCCCTTGGCTGTTCCTACAGAATCGACCACGCCACGGGCAAAAACCGTACTGTTGTCCATATCCATAGAGATGACATCAGCCTCCAGGTCAGCACCCGGATAACTCACCTTTCCCTGGCCGTAAAGATGGGCAAAGCCACTCTGCGTAAATACAATGGAGTCATTGGCTTCGTAGGCTACGGGAGCATCCAATGCATCCTTCTTGGGAGGCGCAGCCGCTACCGTATCTTGTTGCAACGAATCGGCAGGAAGCCCCTTTCCCCCTTGCAGGGAGACTCCCATCTGCAAACTATCCCCTACCTGCAACGTGTCTGTCCGCTGAACATTCGGAGGCGCGACCTTCGTTCTACGGCGCTGAGAAGCAGCCCCACCAGAGAGAAGAAGCAAGACGAATAGTAGTATGAATGATATGAATGTATTTGCTTTCAATGGCGTCATTAACTAATAGTTTACGCTTGGAGGGGCAAAAGTACATAATTTATACGGATAATCTCCCTTTTTAAAGAAATTTAGATTGCTACAAGAACTGTTCGCACCAATTATCAAAGCGCCGTACCCCTTCTTCACCATAACGTTCCAAACTTTTACGGGCTTTTTCTACACTTTTCTCCTTTTCCAAATGAGTTTTTGAATAAAACTTATCGGCAAAACAGATAGCTTGTTCTTCCAAGCTGACCGGAACCATTTCACGATGCGGTACGGGCAAATCCTGCGCAATGATTCCCTCCAATGAAAGTCCGGCACCCGTATGGCGTTCACAAACCAAAGCATGGCGGGGATAGCCTTCGCCGCGTATCAGGTCGGCTCCCAAATAACCGTGACAGATATAAGGCTTGTCGCCAAAACAATGGATACCTGCTGCATCTGTAAGAAAAATGCCTATATCGTGCAGCATGGCAGCCTCGTACAGAAAATCCTTATCCAATGAAAGTTCCGGATGGCGGTCGGCAATCCATAACGACTTGTCGGCTACGGAACGGCTGTGCGTCAACAGTATATGCCGCAACTCATTCTCTTCCGGATAATATTTGTTAATGATATCTATCGGATTCATTTTAAGTTATGAGTTATAAATTATGGGTTATGAATGTCAATCGCCCTAAATTTATACATGCAGATTTCATTACGCATATCACAACTGCGTCTGTCTGTACGGAATATCTTTTCCAGATGATACGTCTGTTCCAGCTCTCCCAACATATTCTCCTCCTCCTTTACGGGAACCAACAAATAGCCCTCCCCGCTGGACGGACGTTCCTTTTCAATGTGCCGCATGCGGTCTTTCAGATAGAAGTTGACACCATAGAAACTCATTTTCGAGTAAGAATAGACCACACCTTCCGGAACATACGTATTGACCCTTTCAGCCAAATGTTTATCTGATTTCACAGCCAGCACCGTGGGCTGATAAACCGAATCCAATGATACGAAAAGGCAGAGCATACATCCTGCTATGCCATATAATAATGACCGGCTATCCGCACGCTTTATCACCATGCGTAATGTGCAGACAGCGGCTACTACGGGAAGCGCTACCAGGAGCCACTTGGGAACAGACAAAGCCACATCCTCCAACGCATGCATAAAGGCTACATTCTCAGCGGCATGGCGTCCGCTTCCAAAAACGCTGTCGGGAACCAGGCCGAGACGAACTACGACAAAAACAAACGTAAGCAACAAGCCCAAAGAAGCAAAGATGATTGCACAAATCCTGAAAACTCGTGCCCCCTTTTGTACCAAAGCCAACAGATACTCAGCTATCAGCACTGCCATAAACGGATAGATGGGAAGCAGATAAACGCTCCGCTTACTCTTGGGGATGCAGTAGAAGACAAAGATTATCAGAATGACCAGCCACGTGAACAATTGTACCGGAGACTGGTTGCGGAAAGCAGTCCAGCCCTTCTTCAACCGCAACAGCAGGGTCTCCCCTTCCGGCAGACAACGCATGTTTTTCCACTTCAAGCCAAACAAGGAAATTACCAGAACCAACGTCCAGGGAATCCATCCCCAAATCAAAGTCAGGAAATTATACCATATAGGATTTTCATGGGACTCGTAGGACATTTTGCCCATAAACCGCCCGGTATTCTCCTCCAGAACCAAATCGAGGAACGGTTGTCCACCTTGTCTGTAAGCTACGTATACCCAAGCTAAATAAGGAACAAAAGAAAGCAAGCCGATACCTACCAACGAGAAAAACGCTTTCCAGAAAGAACGTCCGCGCAACAACTGATACACACCGATACACGCGCAAGGGAATATGGAGCCTACCGGCCCTTTGGTCAACGTGGCACATCCCATCAGCAACACCGCAAGCCAGGGCACTCCGCGGCATCCCTTCTCATCCCAGCGGAACAGCAGACAAAGGGAAATAACGATAAAGGCTACCTGAACCATATCGACCCGGCAAGCGACAGCCGCCCGATGCACCTCGAAAGAAGACAAAAGAAGAATAGAGGCCAAAAACGCCGTTTGAACGTTTTTACGTTTTGCCATAAAGGCAAAGAACACCAACTGCATGGCTAAAAAAGCCAATGCAGACGGGAAACGGGCGGAAAACTCCGTCACCTCTCCAAAAAGGGAAGAGACGGCGGCTATTGACCAGTAGAAGAAAGGGGGTTTATAAGCAATATCAGTACCATAGTTCACCGGAAGTATCCAGTTTCCACTTTCCAGCATAGAAAGGGCAACAATCGCCTCCCGCGGTTCCCCCTTGGAATAAAAAATGGTTTCTCCCAGAAAGGGAACAACCACAAGCACACTCAGCAGCGCAATAAACCAGAACGCCTTCTTTCTGTCCGACATACCTTATTTGTTTTTTATGTTTTCTGGACGCAAAGATAGCGCAAACCGAAAGCAGATGCAAATTTATTTGCAATTTGCTGAGATGCAGCTTAATTTCGCAAAGCAAAATTACAAATAATTCTGAAACAATGCCTAACTTTGCCGCCCCAATGATAATGGCAACAGAGAGTAGATATTTAATGTTAAGATGAAGCGGCTGAAACAACTACCGGAATTTGTACGCTTCGTAATGGTGGGCATCTTTGCGACAGCTCTGCACTACGGATTGTATTTTGTATTACAACGGGTTATCAATGTAAACATAGCCTATACACTGGGATATGCTCTCAGCTTCATCGCCAATTTCTATCTGACTGCTTACTTTACCTTCGGCCGGAAGCCCTCATGGAGAAAAGCCTTCGGATTTGGAGGAGCACACTTATGCAGCTATCTGCTACACATGGGGTTGCTGAACCTCTCTCTCTGGATGGGCATCCCCAAACCTCTGGCCCCCATTCCGGTTTTCGCCATCGCCATTCCGGTCAACTTCTTACTCGTACGTTTCGTTTTCAAAAGAAAAGAGTGATAATTTGTTTTTCTCCCGATTTCTTACGAATATTGCAAAAAGATTTGTTCTATGATGGAAAACTCTCCCATACTCGCCGTTGTCGTACCTTGCTACAAAGAAGAGGCAGTGCTGCATGAAACCCATAAACGATTGAGCCAATTATTCGACCGGCTGATACAAGCCCGGCAAATTTCCCCGGAAAGCTATATATTATATGTAAACGACGGAAGCACCGACCAGACATGGGCTATCATCAAAGAACTGCACCAAAATACGGCCTATGCCTACGGACTGAACCTGGCAGGAAACGTAGGACACCAGAATGCCCTGCTAGCAGGACTCAATGCAGTAAAAGAGCGTTGCGAGATAGCCATCTCCATTGATGCAGACTTGCAAGATGACATCCAGGTGATTCCGGACATGATAAACAGCTATAAAGCGGGCAATGACATCGTTTATGGCGTACGTAAAGAACGGAAGACCGACACTTTCTTCAAACGCAACACCGCTTTGGTCTTTTATCGGCTGATGAAGGCAATGGGGGTAAAATCCGTCTACAACCATGCCGACTACCGCCTGATGAGCCAGCGGGCTATACAACACCTATGCCGCTTCCGCGAGCGCAACCTTTTTCTTCGGGGGCTGGTTCCCCTCATCGGCTACCAGACGGACAGCGTGTACTACAATCGTGACAAGCGTTTTGCCGGAGAATCAAAGTACCCTTTCCGGAAGATGCTCAACTTTGCCATTGACGGCATCACTTCTTTTTCCGTCAAACCAGTCCGTATGATTTTTTGGATAGGCTGCATCTTTATTCTTGTGGCACTATGTGTCACCGGATGGACACTTCACTCCTACACACAGCATAACACCGTTCCCGGATGGTCATCACTGATGATTTCCGTCTGGTTGGTAGGAGGCGTGATACTTGTGTCCTTGGGAATTGTGGGCGAATACATCGGCAAAATATACATTGAGGTGAAGGACCGACCGCGCTACAATGAAGAAGAGCTTCTGATGCCATCCGACAAAACAGAATAAAAGAAGCCCATCATCATTCTACACAAAAGTTTAAAAAAGGAAAAACACTTATCACGCTATCACACTATAATAAAGGTATAGGGAACAGTATGTGTCTTTCTTGCCGACAAGTTGGCAAGATTTTGCCACCCTATTGGCAAGACTTTGCCACCGCGTTGGCAAAACTTTGCCATAGGCATGGCAAAAGTTTGCCAAAAGCATGGCAATGGGTTGGCAAAATTACTCTCTGGCAGACAATGAGTTAACATAACTATCAAAATCGTATCGTCACATCAGTTTATATCAAAAAACACAAAATCGCTTGCGAAAGCGACATAAATGCCGTATCTTAGTACACGTGCAAGCAAACCATTTTGCTTACACATGATAAAAATCTGCTTATGGGAACATTAGGCTGCATCAATGACATGCTACAAAGGGATAAAGAGAACCGTGCTCTCCGCAAGCTGAGCAGAGGACGGATGCGGGAGCACTACAAATACCTTGTAGACAGAAAAGGTCCTGAGAGAGCCGATGTAACCATTGAGGAAATAGAAAAAATCCGAAGAAATACTACTGAAAAGGAATTGTCAGATAAAGAACATCTATTCAGGGCAAAGACGATTCTTGCAGCATGTGCTTTAGTCTTGCTTTTATTGGGAGTACTTTGTTATAAATTGTTCTTATAAGCAGGTCTGAAACCAATTGGCAAGAAATCTACCCGGTTAAATTCATCAGCCATTGGCTGGCGATTGAAAGCAGATTCCCATGCTTCATAAAAATTCGCATACTTTTTATATTCGAAGCAGAGAATCAACAACTTGATTTTCCTAAACCAATAAGTTAGAAATGAAAAGATTATCTTTGCAAACACAATAAATACATTGAAAGACTTTCTGTTAGAACATGGAACATCTAAAAGCATACATTTTAGCACTTAAAAACATGAATACAGATTTTACAATTAGAATTGCCCAACAGTCTGATGCCCTTGAACTTATGAGTTTGTTTCAAGAGACAGTCCTCCATATAAACAAACGTGACTATTCAGAAGCAGAAGTGGCAGATTGGGCATCGTGCGGAAACGACCTCTCCCACATAAAAGACATGATTAAGACACATTATTTTATTGTGGCAACCAATCAACAGTCACAGATTGTCGGCTTTTCATCCATTACCCACCAAGGATATTTGCATTCTATGTTTGTTCATAAAGATTTTCAAGGTAAAGGCATTGCTACCATACTTCTAAATGAGATAGAACGGTATGCAACCGCAAGAGGAATCATGCGAATTACATCAGAAGTAAGCCTGACAGCCCGTCCATTCTTTGAGAAAAGAGGCTATATAGTAGAAGTGGAACAGAAACGCAAAGCCAACCAACTTTATCTCACCAATTTTTGGATGGCGAAAAGGCTGGCTGAATGAAATCGTATAACGGACGTATTCCTGCTTGTGGTGTCTTTTGTGGTGGTTGTCCCATATACACAAGAGAAAAAAGTTCCTGCAAAGGAGCAGAACAGAATGGTTCTCGCTGTGAAAAATGTAAAACATTCCATTTATGTTGCTTGGAAAAAAGAATAACACATTGTTTCCAGTGTTCTGATTTCCCATGTACTAAATTCAAAAGATTTACCAAACGTTGGCTAAAATACGGACAAAACTTCATTGAAAACCAAAAGCTTTTAAAAAACGTAGGTGAAGTTAAATTTTTAAAGTATTATAATAAGAGAATCCACAACCAACTTACCAACAATGACAAAAAATCAGGAATAAAATAATAATTTTGTACCTTTCGAAAAACATGTGTTGTAAATGACAGATTTTAATTCATACATGGGCAATATAGACACTGACTTTTTTAGGGAACTGTGTTTAAGAAACGGAGAACTACGGTATTATAAAAGAAATGAATTTATCCTCCGAGAGGGAGAAGTCGGTTCTTTCTTCGGGTTTATTGTATCCGGTGTAATCAAATATACCTGCATCAACCAAACTGAAAACAAAACATATAATGTAGGTTTTTCTTTTGCCAATGAATTTATCTCTGATTATCCCAATTGTTTATACGACATAAAATCTGAATTGAATATACAAGCAATAACCCCATGTAGAATCTACATCTGTTCTTCCGAATTACTTCTACAAGAATTTGAAGAGAACAAAGAAAATCAACGAATAGCCCGTATTGCAGCCGAACAATTATTTTTTCAGTCGTATTCACGTTACTTGGATTTGTTCAGATTTACATCGGAAGAACGCTATCTCCAACTTCTTAAAAAATGTCCAGAAATCCTACAAATGGTACCCCTAAAAGAAATTGCGTCTTACTTGAAAATAACCCCTATTCACATGAGCCGCATCAGACACAAACAGAGTTTTGACAGCAAAGAATAAACATAGGTTTAGAAATTCAATCATTTAACAATATTCCAAGACAATATTGATTCTGTCAGGAAGTTCTCTTTTATTTTTGCCCTATCCTTTGGCTGATTCAGCGAAAGGCAGGAATGAAAGGAGTTAAACATAGAGTCCTATATATGAGAACAAGAAAAGTATTTAGAATGCCACTTGATAAAATTCTTTGTTTATCAGCCAATGCTATATTAACCATTATTGCACTATGGAGTATTGCATCAGTCTTTTTCGAAAACGCCACAATTGATTCTATAATAGCCCGTTTCAGCGTGGCTTCTGCCTGCATGGCCAACCTATTTTCAAAACATCGCCTTATCCGGATAATATTCCTCATTATGGCATTTGTACTGATAATTGTTGCAACCACCCTCTATGTCCATAAAGCAAATAAGATGTAAAATACTCAGCAGTTATTCCGTCTCATTTTTCCTTTTCTTCCACAGCTGATAACTATTGATTATATTCTGCCACAGCACATACGATCCCGGACCGACGGAAGATAACGGATTAAGATAAGTATATGCCATCCAGATGGCAAGCACCGTATTCTTTTGCCCCAGCGCCTGCCCTCCACTGATGCGCTCACCATAATGACCGCCGATTCTCTTTCCCAAATAGAATTGTATACAGCAGGTTATCAGTCCCGCCAGGGCTATCAGCAGTTCAACAAATACCGGTGCATCACTATTGACCAATGAACGTACCGTCTGCCCTGAGACAATGGCAAGAGCTACCGCCCACAAATAGAAGGCTGCATCATGGAAACCCAACAGAAAATGATGCACCTTCGGCACAAACGCACGCAGAAACCATGCCAGCAAGAAAGGACAAAGCAGCAATGGAAAGACTTTACTCAGAATTTTCAGGAATGCAACAAAAAAAGTAATGTCAGCATGAGGCTCCACCAACGGGAAAACCAAAGGAACAGCCACAGCTGCCAGAAGATTGGACAACAACGTATAGGTCGTCAGGCTGGATGCGCTTCCACCCAGTTTACCGGTAATGACAGCCGCAGCGGTTGCAGTGGGACAAATGAGGCAGACCATTGCACCTTCAAACACTTCCCGGTAGACCTCCTCCATAGGGCAACACACCAACAATACCGCAACAATCAAGCAAGAAACCGTCTGGAACAGCAGTAACCATCCATGCCACGATTTGGGTTTCAGTTCATGCACCTCCACCTTGCAGAAAGTGAGCAGAAGTTGGGAAAAAATCAAAAGTGGAGTCAGGAAAGCCACTAACACATTCACATAAGGTTTGGCAGGCGCCACAAAAGGAATGTCTGCAAAAAAGAAATATCCCAAAGTACCGGCAAGCATTGCCAAAGGCAACGTCCAGTTCTTTATAAAACGAACCAGCATACTTGATTTGCTATTTTAATTATCTGCCGCAAAGTTACGCATATTATCAATACATTGAGCCACTAATTACTCAAACACAGACATTAATTACACTAAAAATGAGAAGAAGAACAATAAAACTGAACATAATCCATTAGTTTTCTATAAATTTCCACTACATTTGCCAAGCGAAAAGGAAGCATTGTCTTTGCTACAATTATATGAAACTATACAGACGATACATATTATATATAAGTATATGCTTAGGGCTGCTTATCTCCCCCTTTTGCAGTGGCAGCGCTGAAGCGAAAGACTTTGTTGTCGTTATAGACCCCGGACACGGTGGACACGACCCGGGTGCAGTGGGAAAAATTTCCAAAGAGAAGAATATCAACCTGAATGTAGCACTCAAACTTGGCAAACAAATCAAGAAGAACTGCCCTGATGTAAAAGTTATCTATACGCGGGACCGGGACATATTCATCCCCTTGGACCGGCGCGCTGAAATTGCCAATAACGCCAAAGCTGATTTGTTCATCTCCATACATACCAATGCCCTGGCCAAAAACCGGACGGCCAAAGGAGCCTCCACCTGGACACTGGGTCTGGCAAAATCGGATGCCAATCTGGAAGTAGCCAAGCGCGAAAATGCCGTTATCCTCTACGAAAGCGACTACAAGACGCGGTATGCCGGCTTCAATCCCAACTCGGCAGAGTCCTACATCATCTTCGAATTCATGCAAGACAAATACATGTCACAGAGTGTGCACCTCGCCTCCCTCGTACAAAAGCATTTCCGCCAAACCTGCAAACGTACAGATCGGGGCGTGCACCAGGCAGGTTTTCTGGTATTGAAGGCCAGTGCCATGCCAAGCATACTGGTGGAACTCGGATTCATCTCCACACCGGAAGAGGAACGGTACCTGAACACTGAAGCAGGAACCACCTCACTTGCCAACGGTATCTTCCGCGCTTTCCTCACCTATAAGCGCGAGCAGGAAATCCGGTTGAACGGAAGCAGCAATACCATTCTTCCGGAGGATGTACCCGAGCCCGTTCAAGAAGAAGGCAACGCAGCTACAGCGACACCGGAAAAGAAAAATGCACCTCAAGCGGAGAGTAACCAAGCTGCCCAACGCCCGCAAAGGTCAGAAAATGTAGCCGTTTCCCAAACAGAACAGAGCGGCATCGTGTTTAAGATACAGATACTCACTTCTTCACGTCCTCTGGCCAAGAATGACAAAAGACTGAAAGGACTGAAAGACGTGGATTATTATAAAGAAGGCGGAATCTACAAATATACGTACGGCGCATCACCCGATTACAACAAGGTGCTGCGCAGCAAACGTAGCATTACGGACAAATTCAAGGACGCATTCATCATTGCGTTCAAGAATGGAGAAAAGATAAACGTCAACACAGCCATCAGCGAATTTAAAAAGAACAGAAATAAATAACAAAAGATACATCATGAAGTATATTACAAAAGAAGTTAGAATAGGAATAGCAGGCATAGCTGCACTTTGCATATTGGTATACGGCATCAACTACCTGAAAGGGATAAATATGTTCAAGCCCTCCAGCTATTTCTACGTGAAATTCCAGAATGTCAATGGGCTGACAAAATCCAGCCCGGTCTTTGCCGACGGCTTCCGCGTGGGTATTGTCCGCGACTTGTACTACGACTATACCCAACCGGGCAAAGTCGTTGCCGAAATAGATGTTGACCCAGAGCTGCGCATTCCCAAAGGAAGTACGGCAGAACTGGCAGCCGAAATGCTTGGCGGCGTAAAGATGAACCTGCTGCTTGCCAATAACCCACGGGAGAAATACCAGATTGGAGACACAATCCCCGGCGTGCTGAACAACGGAATGATGGAAAAAGTTGCCACCATGATGCCGCAAGTAGAGAAGATGCTGCCCAAGCTGGATTCCATCCTCGCATCCTTAAATGTCATACTAGCCGACCCCGCCATCCCTGCAACCTTGCATAACGTACAAGATTTAACAGCAAGTATGGCCGTCACAAGCCGCCAGTTGCAAACTCTAATGAAGGATGATATTCCACAACTGACCGGCAAGCTCAATACCATTGGAGACAACTTTGCACTCATTTCCAACAACTTAAAGGAGATAGATTATGCTGCCGCCATGCAAAAGGTAGACGCAACTTTGAACAATGTAAAAATGATTACAGACAAATTGAACCAGAAAGACAATACCGTCGGACTTTTGCTAAACGACCCTTCTCTATATAATAATCTGAACGCCACCACTGCCAACGCAGCAAGTTTATTGGAAGACTTGAAATCGCATCCGAAACGATACGTCCATTTCTCCCTATTCGGCAAGAAAGATAAGTAAAAGATGGACGTTATATAGATTTTGTCTAAATAATAAGTCTATAAAGGAATTAAAAGGAAAGCCCTCATTTGCTCTATACAAGGAGCGAAAAAGGGCTTTTTCCTGCTCTGGGCACAGAAAGAAAACAAGAGACGCAAAGCTACATAAACCACTATATGACAAAGTATTAGATAAATGCAACACACCTTATATAAGGAGTATACTCATAGTAACCGATAAGTAGCTGAAAGTAAAGAGCTTATTACTTTCCCTAAAAACGCAAGAAAAAAAAGGATTTGTTTTTCTCGAATAAGATTGCCAATTTTGCAATCGTAGAAGTTATGCTTAATTAATAAATGTATTTATAGCCGTTATGAGTGAAATAGATCATGTCGGGCTGTGGAACCGCTGTCTTGAAATCATCAGAGACAATGTTCCGGAGCAGACATACAAAACATGGTTTCTTCCCATCATACCTTTAAAATATGAAGACAAAACGCTGGTCGTACAAGTGCCCAGCCAGTTCTTCTATGAGTTTTTGGAGGACAAATTTGTTGATTTGTTGCGCAAGACTCTCTATAAGGTCATTGGTGAGGGAACTAAATTGATGTATAACGTAATGGTGGACAAGAGCTCGCGGAAAACCGTCGACCTGGAGTCTACACAGCGTACCATCATACCGCAAAAACAAGTGATGGACAAAAGGATTCCGCAGATTCCCGTCCCCGAACTTGACCCGCACCTTAATCCAGAATACAACTTTGAAACCTTCATCGAAGGTTACAGCAACAAGCTGTCGCGCAGCGTTGCAGAAGCTGTCGCTCTCAATCCGGCTAAAACAATCTTCAATCCGCTGTTCCTATACGGAGCATCAGGTGTAGGCAAAACCCATCTTGCCAATGCTATCGGAACCAAAATCAAGGAACTATACCCGGAGAAAAGGGTATTGTATGTATCCGCACACCTATTCCAAGTGCAATACACCGATTCCGTACGTAACAATACGACTAACGACTTCATCAACTTCTACCAGACCATTGATATTCTAATCATTGATGATATTCAGGAATTTGCCGGCGTGACCAAAACGCAGAATACATTCTTCCATATCTTCAACCATCTGCATCAGAACGGCAAGCAGCTCATCCTCACTTCCGACCGTGCACCGGTATTGCTGCAGGGCATGGAAGAGCGTCTGATTACACGTTTTAAATGGGGAATGGTGGCTGAGCTGGAGAAACCTACCGTAGAACTCCGCAAGAACATTCTGCGCAACAAGATACACCGTGACGGCCTGCAGTTCCCCCAGGAAGTGATTGACTATATTGCAGAGAACGTGGGCGACAGTGTACGTGACCTGGAGGGCATCGTCATTTCCATTATGGCGCATTCCACCATATACAATAAAGAAATAGACCTGGAACTGACGCAACGTATCGTCCGCAAGGTAGTGAACAGCGAAAGCAAGGCAGTGACTGTCGATGAAATCATCAACACCGTATGCAAGCACTTCGGATTGGAAACTGCCACCATCCACACAAAATCCAGAAAGCGGGAAGTGGTGCAAGCACGACAAATAGCCATGTATTTAGCCAAAAACTATACAGACTTCTCTACAGCAAAAATCGGTGCGCTAATTGGACATAAAGACCATGCCACTGTATTGCATGCATGTAAAACCATCAAAGAGCTGAAAGAGGTAGACAAATCATTCCGTGCGGAAATTGACGAGATTCAAGCCGCACTGAAAAAAGGATAAGAATAAGGATAAGGGATTAAATGCAGCTAAGTATGCATTAGCTTAACCCCTTATCCCTTATCCCTAATCCTTAATTTTCAAAATCCCTGCTTTTTCATTATCTTCCAAAGATTCTCCGACATTGCCTCACTGTCTTTCTTCGTATAACGCACATCTGTAAAGACCTGCGCCAGCGTTTCCTTATTGTTCTCCAAGATGAACTGCTTGTTCTCAGGAAGCGATTCTTTATAGGCATACAACCGGTCAATGTCCTGAGGAGTATAATCATGATAAACCTCTTCGTGTACAATGGCCTCCAGCGGCAAACGGTCCACTTGTTCCGGCTGTTCGGCAGGCCATCCCACTGTGACTGTCGTGATGGGAAACACCAATTCCGGTAACTCCAACGCTTCGACAATCATCTGAGGGTTGTAAGTGGTAGTTCCCAGATAGCAAATGCCCAACCCCTTCTCCTCGGCAGCCACACAAAAAGTCTGTGCCACCAGCAAGGTATCGACAGCCCCCGTCACAAACCACTCAAAGTTGTTGTATCCCGGCTCAGCCTTACGTTGCTCACACCACTTGCTGAAGCGGCGCAAATCTATGCAGAAAGTAAGCACTACCGGCGCCGTCCGAACCATCGGCTGATTGAAATGTGCAGGCGCCAGTTTGGCTTTACGCTCTGCATCACGCGTCACAATCACACTATAAACCTGCATGTTCCCGACTGTAGAAGCCCGGAAAGAGGTTTCAAGCAAATCATTTAACAAATCAGCAGAAATATCCTTCTGCTGGTATTTTCGGATTGTTCTCCTTTGTTTCAAGCTTTCCATTCTTTCTTTTTTTGCAAAGATAATGTAATCCACGAACAATTCATTCAAGAGTTCACACTTTTTTTATCATCATATATCCGGAATAAAATACATCTTTTCAACAAGAAATGAACAATTATTATCTCTACGAGCAGATAAAAGTAACCTTATGTTCGACTAAACCGAGAACCTTTCAGCCCAACAAGTTGTTAATAAATTCCATTTTGGAAAACTTATTCGTTTACTCAAATCATTAAAACATTATAAACCAATAAATTAATAGCAATCAATAGAAAACTATACATCGGTTGATAAAAACATTCATTTTAATTTTGCCAAGTTGAAAAACATTCATAGCTTTGCAAATGCATTTGTTAACGATAAGTACAACTTCTACAACTTTACTTATTTGTAACTAATCCTAAGAGATACAACATTGTGGAAAAGAAAAATTATTCTTATGACGAAGCCTACGGAGAATCTTTAAAATACTTCCAAGGCGACGAGTTGGCTGCCAGAGTTTGGGTAAACAAATATGCAGTCAAAGATTCTTTCGGAAATATTTACGAAAAGTCTCCGGAAGACATGCATTGGCGAATAGCCAATGAGGTAGCCCGCATTGAGGCCAAGTACCCCAATCCATTAAGTTCAGAGGAACTTTTCGGCTTACTCGACCACTTCAAGTACATTGTTCCGCAAGGAAGCCCGATGACCGGAATCGGAAACAACTATCAGGTAGCCTCTCTGTCCAACTGCTTTGTTATCGGTGTGGACGGCGAAGCGGATTCTTATGGTGCCATCTTCAAGATAGACGAAGAACAAGTACAGCTGATGAAACGCCGTGGCGGCGTGGGACACGACTTATCCCATATCCGTCCGAAAGGTTCACCGGTAAAGAACTCGGCACTGACCTCCACCGGCTTGGTTCCCTTCATGGAACGCTATTCAAACTCTACACGCGAAGTAGCTCAAGATGGACGCCGCGGCGCACTGATGCTCAGCGTATCCATCAAACACCCCGACTCGGAAGCCTTCATCGATGCCAAGATGACTGAGGGCAAAGTGACCGGAGCCAACGTTTCCGTAAAACTGACCGACGACTTCATGCAGGCCGCCATCGAAGGCAAACCATATACACAGCAATATCCGATTGACGCCACAGAGCCGGCATTTCAAAAAGACATTGACGCATCCGCATTATGGAAAAAGATTGTGCACAATGCATGGAAATCGGCAGAACCCGGTGTATTGTTCTGGGATACCATATTAAAGGAATCCGTGCCCGACTGCTATGCAGACCTGGGCTACCGTACCGTATCCACCAATCCATGCGGCGAAATTCCACTGTGCCCGTACGACTCCTGCCGTCTGCTCGCCATCAACCTTTACTCATACGTGGTCAATCCGTTCAAGCCGGACGCCTACTTTGACTTTGAGCTATTCAAGAAGCATGTAGCTTTGGCCCAACGCATCATGGACGACATCATCGACCTTGAGCTGGAAAAGATAGAACGCATCATGAGCAAGATAGATGCCGACCCCGAAAGTGAAGACGTGAAACATACAGAACGCGTTTTGTGGCAGAAGATTTACAAGAAAAGCGCCCAAGGCCGCCGTACCGGTGTAGGCATCACGGCAGAAGGCGACATGCTTGCCGCCCTGGGATTGCGTTATGGCACTGAAGAGGCAACCGAATTCTCGGAGCAAGTACACAAGACGGTGGCACTCAACGCCTATCGCTCCTCCATAGAAATGGCCAAAGAGCGCGGCGCATTCGAGGTATACGATACAGAACGCGAAAAGAACAACCCGTTCATCAACCGCCTGCGTGAAGCTGACCCGGAAATGTACGAGGAGATGAAGAAGTACGGACGCCGCAACATTGCCTGTCTGACCATCGCCCCGACCGGCACCACCAGCCTGATGACTCAAACCACCTCCGGTATCGAGCCCGTATTCCTGCCCGTGTACAAGCGCCGCCGCAAAGTGAATCCCAACGATACGAACGTTCATGTGGACTTCATCGACGAAACCGGGGATGCCTTTGAAGAATATATCGTGTTCCACCCCAAGTTCGTGACTTGGATGGAAGCACAAGGATACAACCCCGCCAAACGCTACACGCAGGAAGAAGTGGATGCCATGGTAGAGAAATCACCTTATTATAAAGCAACCTCCAACGACGTGGACTGGCTGATGAAAGTCAAGATGCAGGGACGTATCCAAAAATGGGTGGACCACTCTATCAGCGTAACCATCAACCTGCCGAACGACGTAGACGAAGACCTCGTGAACCGTCTGTATGTAGAAGCATGGAAATCCGGCTGCAAGGGTTGTACGGTTTACCGCGACGGTTCGCGTTCCGGCGTGCTCATCTCTACCAAGAGCGACAAGAAGTCCGAGCTTCCCCCGTGCAAACCGCCTACAGTCGTTGAAACACGTCCCAGAATATTGGATGCAGACGTTGTCCGCTTCCAGAACAACAAGGAGAAATGGGTGGCATTCGTCGGCTTGCTGGACAATCATCCCTACGAAATATTCACCGGTGTGCTGGATGATGATGAAGGCATCATCCTGCCGAAGAATGTGGTGTCGGGCCACATCATCAAGAATGTGGATGAGCACGGAAACAAGCGTTACGACTTCCAGTTCGAGAACAAGCGCGGATACAAAGTCACCATCGAGGGTCTGTCTGAGAAGTTCAACAAAGAGTATTGGAACTATGCCAAGCTGATTTCCGGTGTATTGCGCTACCGCATGCCTATCGAGCAGGTCATCAAGCTGGTAGGTTCACTGCAACTGGACAGCGAAAACATCAACACCTGGAAGAACGGTGTGGAACGCGCCCTGAAGAAATACATCCAGGACGGCACGGAAGCCAAAGGCAAGAAATGCCCCAACTGCGGTAACGAAACACTGGTTTACCAAGAAGGTTGCCTCATCTGCAAGACGTGCGGAGCTTCCCGCTGTGGATAATCCCACGGCAAGCACAAACGTTTGCATAGGAATTTAAATGACTTAGATAACGGTAGCTGCATGATTATGAGGAATAATTTCTATACTTGCATAATCATTGCAGCTATTGCTACTTCTAAATCTAATATAATATGACACTAATATTCAATATCGAGTATCGCACCAGCTGGGGTGAAGAAGTCAGAGTCCTGGGTTCCATCCCGGAACTTGGCAACAACCAGCCCGACAAAGCCACCCCCCTGCACACTGTAGACGGCATTCACTGGACCGCGGAAGTGGATATCCAGATTCCCGGTAATGGAAGCGTCGAATACAGTTACCACATCTATCGAGATGGCAGAACCATACGGACAGAGTGGAACAGCCTGCCACGCATCCTGCACGTTGCAGACAATCCGAAGAAAGTTTACCGCATAGAAGATTGTTGGAAGAATCTGCCCGAGCAGCAGTATTTTTATACATCCGCTTTCACAGAATCCCTGCTGGCGCATCGCGAACGCAGTGCCGCCCCGAAAAGCTACAAAAAGGGGTTGCTGATAAAGGCGTACGCCCCCTGCATAGACAGCGACCATTGCCTGGCACTCTGCGGAAACCAGAAGGCGCTGGGTGACTGGAACCCGGACAAAGCTGCCCTTATGAGCGACATCGACTTCCCCGAATGGCAGGTAGAAGTGGATGCCGGTAAAATCAGCTTCCCGCTGGAATATAAATTCGTCCTTTACAACAAGAAAGAGCGCCGTGCCGTGGCCTGGGAGAACAATCCCAACCGTTATATGGCCGACCCGCAGATAGCCGCCAACGAAACGCTGGCTGTCGGCGACCGTTATGTATACTTCAATCTTCCTGCATGGAAAGGTTCCGGAGTAGCCGTACCCGTATTCTCCCTACGCTCCGAGAAAAGCTTCGGTGTAGGCGATTTCGGCGACTTGAAGCGCATGATTGACTGGGCAGTTGCCACCAATCAGAAGGCAGTGCAGATTCTGCCCATCAACGACACTACCATGACGCATACCTGGACAGACTCCTACCCTTACAGTAGCATCTCCATCTATGCCTTCCATCCCATGTACGCCGACCTGAAGCAGTTGGGCGGCTTGAAGGACAAGAAGGTGATGGCCGAATTCAACAAACGCCAGAAAGAACTGAATGCCCTGCCCGCCGTAGACTACGAAGCTGTGAACAAGACAAAGTGGGAATACTTCCACCTCATCTTCAAGCAGGAAGGGGAAAAGGTGCTGGCATCGGATGCTTTCCGTAATTTCTACGAAGCCAACAAGGAATGGTTGCAGCCATATGCCGTCTTCAGCTACCTGCGTGATGCCTACAAGACCCCGAATTTCCACGAGTGGCCCAAGTATGCCACCTACGATGCCAAAGAGATAGAGACATTGTGCCGGCCGGACTCCGCCGACTATCCGCACATAGCCATCTATTATTACATCCAGTTCAACCTGCACCGGCAACTGCTTGCCGCCACGGAGCATGCGCGCGCCAACGGCGTAGTGCTGAAAGGCGACATTCCCATCGGCATCAGCCGCAACAGTGTGGAAGCCTGGAAAGAGTCCCACTACTTCAACCTGAACGGACAAGCCGGTGCACCGCCCGACGACTTCTCCGTGAACGGACAGAACTGGGGCCTCCCCACCTACAACTGGGATGTCATGGAAAAAGACGGTTATGCCTGGTGGATGAAACGTTTCCACAAAATGGCAGAATACTTCGATGCCTACCGCATAGACCACATCCTCGGCTTCTTCCGCATTTGGGAGATACCGATGCACGCCGTACACGGGCTGTTGGGACAATTCGTCCCCGCCCTGCCCATGACGCGCGAGGAGATAGAAAGCTACGGGCTGGCATTCCGCGAAGACTTCTTCCTGAAGCCCTATATCCATGAGTACTTCCTCGGACAAATCTTCGGCCCGCATACAGACTATGTGAAACAGACCTTCATAGAGCCGACAGACACGTGGGAGGTTTACCGCATGCGTCCCGAGTTCGACACCCAGCGCAAGGTGGAAGCCTACTTTGCCGGAAAAACGGACGATGACAGCATCTGGATTCGTGACGGGCTTTACGCCCTTATCAGCGATGTGCTGTTCGTGCCCGACCGCAACAATCCGCACGAATACCATCCGCGCATCGGCGTGCAGCACGACTACATCTACCGCGCACTGAACGATTGGGAAAAGGCTGCCTTCAACCGGCTGTATGACCAGTACTACTATCACCGCCACAACGACTTCTGGGGACAGCAAGCCATGAAGAAACTGCCGCAACTGACACAGTCCACGCGCATGCTGGTATGCGGTGAGGACTTAGGCATGATTCCCGATTGCGTGGCATGGGTGATGAACGACCTGCGTATCCTTTCCCTGGAGATACAACGTATGCCGAAAGACCCGAAACAAGAATTCGGCCACACAGACTGGTATCCATACCGTTCGGTCTGCACCATCTCCACGCACGACATGTCTACCCTGCGCGGCTGGTGGGAAGAAGACTTCCAACAGACGCAGCGTTACTACAACACCATGCTCGGGCACTACGGTGCCGCACCGGCAACGGCCACGCCGGAGCTCTGCGAAGAAGTGGTTCGCAATCACCTCCATAGCAACTCCATCCTCTGCATCCTCTCCCTGCAAGACTGGATGTCCATAGACGGCAAATGGCGCAACCCGAACGTGCAGGAAGAACGCATCAATATTCCTGCCAACCCGCGGCACTACTGGCGCTGGCGCATGCACCTGACACTGGAACAACTGATGAAGGCAGAAAGCCTGAACGAGAAAATAAGGAGCATGATAGAAAGCACCGGAAGATAAGAAAGGATTCTTAGCAAAGTATTATTTTAGGCACGGATTACATGGACAATCACGGATAATATTGAAAGTAACCGTGATAACCCGTATAATTCCGTGCCTAAAATAATTCGATAAGTTCATTCCGACCCTCACATAATTGTATTCTATAAAAAACAATTTCGCGCTATTTTTATATTTTACAGAATACAATCCACAGCCTGAATCGTAATAACCGGATACTGATTTGCCCGTACCACAAAATATCAGTAAGTTTGCAGAAAACAATCTACAAGTAATGACCAGTTATATTTTCCTTGACACGCTTCGCTTCTTCGCCCATCACGGCGTGGGCGAACAAGAGACCGTGGTAGGCAATGAGTTTACCGTCAGCCTGCGCCTGCAAGTTGATATCCGGCGTGCGGCAGAAACGGACGACGTAGCCGACACCGTGAGCTATGCCGATGTACATACAGCTGTGAAGGCAGAGATGGACATTCCTTCCAAACTATTGGAACATGTATGCGGGCGAATTATAAACCGATTGTTCCGCGACTTCCCACAGATAGAGGAAATAACCCTCAAGCTGGCAAAGCGCAATCCACCGATGGGCGCGGATATAGAGGCTGCAGGAGTGGAAATATGCCAACGCCGCGGAGAATGACAGATTGCCGAATCACCCCATTCACTATTGATACACAGACACTTCCCACTGCAAAGACACTGCATGCTTTTTGCAGTGGCGCTGCAAACGGTTTGCAGTAACACTGCACATATATTTGCAGTAGTACTGCAACAGCTTTGCAGTAACGCTGCAACAGATATGCAGTAGCACTGCAAAATGTATACAGAAGTTCTGCAGTGAGCATGCAGCAACTTTTCTGCCGTAGAATACAACCATTGATACCAATATTCCGTACCTTTGCCCCATCATCAACAAAAAGTCAATGAGAAACGCTATACAACGACTGGCATTACTCCCCATCGTCGCTCTCTTCCTGCTACCGGCCGCTTGCTATCAAATACAGCTCCGAGTTTCATTGGAGAAATGCCCTCTACCTGCCCACCCCTTACGACTTTACAAACCCATACAACTATGCAGACTTCAGAAGGAATGAACTATTGAAAATAAACCTCACAGAGTTCCGCTTCCCCTACCAATACCTCAACGACATAGAATGGGCAGATTCACCAACACCATTATTGTGCAACTCTATGACTTCAAACGGCAAGGGTGGGCTATCGCACCAGTGTGGGCTGTCCATGAACGAAGGGTAGCGATAGATTAAGAATGCCCAGTAGAACCGAGTTTCATCCTTATTTTTGCCGTTTCCGCTTCTTTGCCGATTCCACCGCTTCGGCCACCACCGGCTTATTTGCAAACCGCTTGGTGTAGTTGCTGTAATCGGGAACAGTGCGTTCATACGTCGGGTCGACAAACAACGGGCTGGAAATGATATGGTCTGCCGTACTGCGGTTGCAGCAGAACACGATGTTCTCCACACCGGCAAGGCGGGTCAACGCCTTCACATCCGTATCGTGCGGCTGAAGGGTCATCGGGTCGGTGAAAAAGAAAAGATAGTCAATCTCTCCGTCCACAATGCGCGAGCCCATCTGCTGGTCACCGCCCAAAGGACCGGATTTAAGGATAGTGAAATCCCACTCCACATCAGGATGTTTCTCCCGGAGGGCTTCGAGGATAAGGGTACCCGTGGTGCCCGTACAATAGAATTTATGCCCCATCAGCAATTCCGAGTTCCACAGTACCCACTCGATGAGGTCTTTCTTCATGGCGTCGTGTGCCACTAATCCGATTTTTCTAACTAGTTTTTCCATAATTCAAAACCTTTAATAGATTGAACAATTATAAAAGGCAACAGTTCCTACAATTGGGAAAAGAACTTCTTTCCATGCAGATAAAACTGCGCCAATATACTGTTTTTTGTCCGTTCCGGTATTACGGCAAGCGTAGTTTTTTTCAGATTCTCTTTGCGGGACGCTGCCAATGAAGTGCGGAGGGAGTGGTAGGCACGGCGCGCACGGAATACGGCCAAAGCATTGGGTAACTGGCCTTTCAGCATGAAACTGAACGCAGCCACATAATCGAGCACCGCACGTACACGCATCACGGACGCCAAGTCCTCCTGCGGCAGATTCTTATAAAGCATGACAAGGTTATTACGAAAATTGAGGAAGGTCTTGCGCGGATTCTCCTTCTTCAAAGTGGCCCCTCCCACATGAAATACCACACTCTGCGGTATACATGCCAACTGTCTGCCACGGGCACGAAGCCGCCAACATAAATCTATCTCCTCCATGTGGGCAAAAAAACGTCCGTCCAGCCCACCCGCTTCCCGGTAGTCTGCCAGACGGATGAACAGAGCCGCCCCCGTAGCCCAGAAAATGGGTATCACCGTGTCGTATTGCCCCTTGTCCTCTTCTACCACGCCCATAATACGGCCGCGGCAGAAGGGATAGCCATAGCGGTCGATGAAACCTCCCGCAGCTCCGGCATATTCAAACTGCCCCTTGTTACGCCAACTGCGTATCTTCGGCTGGCAAGCGGCCGTCTCCGGATAGGCATCCATATACTCTGCCAACGGGACAAGCCAGTGCTCGGTGACCTCTACATCGGAGTTGAGCAGCACTACATATTCTGCCTCCACCTGCTTCAATGCCAGATTGTATCCGTCGGCAAAACCGTGGTTCTCTTCCAGCAGAATCAAGTGCACAGAAGGAAACTCGCGACGGAGCATTGCCACGGAAGCATCCGTAGAGCCATTGTCCGCCACATACACCACAGCACCATCCACCTCCGAAAAACGCACAACAGAGGGAAGGAAGGAACGGAGCATATCACATCCGTTCCAATTCAATATGACAACAGCAATCTTATCCATGTTGCACAGATTCTTTTCGTTTATTTTTCCAGCGTTTATGAGACCAGAACCAATAAGCCGGTTCGCGCCGGATGGTCTGCTCCAGACGACGGGCGAAGCACTCGGTTATCTCGCCATCCGCCGTCTGCTTGGGAGTTTCGGTAACCAAATCGAAGAGCACTTTGCAATATCCCCTGGATGTCCGTTCCAATTCACAATAAAAGACGGGGAAGTCCATCAGCTTGGCAATGCGCTCGGCGCCATCCATGAACACGGTGTCCTGATTCAAGAAAGTGGTCCAATAATGGGCCTCGCTGCGGTTGGGTGACTGGTCCGTAATCAGGCCGATGGCTATCCGCCTGCCTTCACGGCGAAGCTTTATCACTTCGCGTGCCGTGGAATGTTTCGCCACATTGTATCCTCCGAACCGGGCGCGGATATGCTTAAACATCTCGTCCAGATACTTATTGCTTAGCGGTTTGTACACCTGCACCGGGATGTCGCCCGGATGCATGATGGCCCCCATGCCTATAATCCACTCAAAATTGGCATAATGGGGAATCAACAGTACAATGCCTCCATGCTTCTCTATCATGGCAAGGTATTCTTCCTTATTATCATACTTCATCCGGCGGCAGAGCTCCTCGAAAGACATGCGCAGCATCTTCACCTCTTCCAGCATATAGTCGCAGATATAATGGTAGAACTTGCGCTCTATCTCCATCAATTCGGTTTCCGACTTCTCCGGAAAGGAATTGCGAAGGTTGCGGCGAACGACTTTCTTCCGATAATGCACGACGTGGCGCATCAGGAAGTACAGCCCGTCGGACAATGCATAAAGCGCCCGGAAAGGCAGAAGTGCCACAAGCCACATGCCCGCATAAGTCAACCAATAGACAATTTTTGATTTCACTTCGTCAGTTATGAGTTATAAGTTATGAGTTATTTGTTGCAAAGGCGGCATTCCTCATTCCATTGCTCCCAAGAGTGCGGTGCCGTCGGCATTGAAATCGCCCAGGCGCACAGACACGAGCTGGTTGTCCAAGGCAGCATCATGAGGGACTTCCACACGGATATAATTGGGAGTGAAGCCGTGCATCGGCAGTCCGGGTTTGGGACGTTCCAGCAACACCGGCATCGTCTGCCCGATATGGCGCGCATAAAAAGCACGGGTCTTTTCGTCCGAAAGCTCCAGCAATTGCTGGCTCCTGCGGTGCTTTTCTTCGGGTGCCACCACGTGGTCTATCTTCAAGGCCTGCGTGCCGGGACGCTCCGAATAGCTGAAGACATGGAGCTGCGTCACGTCCAGGCTCTCGATAAACTCATAAGCCTGCCCGAAATACTCCTCCGTCTCTCCACGGGTACCCACAATCACGTCTACCCCTATAAAGGAATCGGGCATCACTTCCTTTATCTTCTTTATCTTCGAGGCAAACAAGGCGGTATCGTAACGGCGTCGCATCAGCTTCAGCACCTCGTCACTGCCCGACTGCAGCGGTATATGGAAATGAGGCATGAAATGCCGGGAACGGGACACGTATTCTATGATTTCATCTGTCAGCAGATTCGGCTCGATGGAGGATATGCGGTAACGCTCAATGCCTTCCACCTCGTCCAGCGCCTTCACCAAATCGAAGAAAGTCTCACCGGTAGACTTGCCGAAGTCTCCGATATTGACGCCGGTCAATACAATTTCCTTTCCACCTTCGGCAGCCGCCTGGCTGGCCTGCTCCACCATAGAAGCAATGCTGCCGTTACGGCTACGTCCGCGGGCAAAGGGAATGGTGCAATAGGAACAATAATAATCGCAGCCGTCCTGCACTTTCAGGAAGAAACGGGTCCGGTCGCCACGCGAACAAGACGGGGCAAACGAACGTATATCCTTCAAAGCGGAAGTGTAGGCCTCGCCGGTCTCGTGCTTCTGCAGATTGCCCAAGTAGTGAAGCAAGTCCTTCTTCTGCTCGGCTCCCAGCACGACGTCCACACCTTCTATCTTTGCCACCGTCTCCGGTTTCAGCTGGGCATAGCAACCGGTCACCACGACAAATGCACCCGGATGTTGCTTCACCAGTTTGTGGATGGCCTGGCGGCACTTCTTGTCCGCCACTTCCGTCACCGAGCAGGTATTCACTACACAAATATCCGCTTTCTCACCCTTGCGCGCCGTACGTACGCCCGCTTCCCGCAAAATTTTACCGATAGTAGAGGTCTCCGAGAAGTTCAGTTTGCACCCCAACGTATAGTAAACCGCCGTCTTATCTTGAAATATATTGGTATCTATCATGAGCTTATAAACACATTTATGCTGCAAATATATACATTATTAATCTATTTTTCCTACTTTTGCACACTCAACTAAAATTTGTGCAATGATACAAGAGAACTTTATCAAACTATACGAGCATAGTTTCCGCGAGAATTGGGACCTCCCCTGCTATACCAACTATGGAGAAAACGAGAGCTATACTTATGGCGAAGTGGCACAAGAAATAGCCAGACTGCACCTTATTTTCAAGTACTGCCAACTGCGCCGCGGCGACAAGATAGCCGTCATCGGCAAGAACAATGCCCGCTGGTGCATCGCCTATATGGCCACCATCACCTACGGCGGTATCGTAGTCCCCATTCTGCAAGACTTCAACCCCAATGATGTCCATCATATCGTAAACCACTCCGAATCGACGTTCCTCTTCACCAGCGATGCCATTTGGGAACATCTGGAAGAAGAACGGCTTACCGGAATTCGCGGTGTGTTCTCGCTGAGCGACTTCCGCTGTCTGTATCAGCGGGACGGCGAAACCATCCAGCGTTTCCTCAAGCATCTGGGCGATGAAATGGAAGCGACCTACCCGAACGGATTCCGTAAGGAAGACATCGTTTACACGGACCTTTCCAACGACAAGGTCATGCTGCTGAATTATACCTCGGGCACCACCGGATTCAGTAAGGGCGTCATGCTGACGGGAAACAACCTGGCCGGCAACGTCACCTTCGGCATACGTACCGAGCTGTTGAAGAAAGGGGACAAAGTGCTCTCTTTCCTGCCTTTGGCACATGCATACGGCTGCGCATTCGATTTCCTTACCGCCACGGCCGTCGGCACACACGTCACACTGTTGGGAAAAGTGCCTTCCCCAAAGATTCTGATGAAAGCTTTCGAGGAAGTGAAACCCAACCTGATTATCACCGTCCCCCTTGTCATTGAAAAGATATACAAGAATGTCATACAGCCCATCATCAACAAAAAGACCATGAAATGGGCGCTCAGCATTCCCTTGCTCGACGGACAGATATACGGGCAAATCCGCAAGAAACTGATTGACGCACTGGGCGGACGTTTCAAGGAAGTCATCATAGGAGGCGCAGCCATGAACCCGGAAGTGGAAGAATTCTTCCACCGCATCAAGTTCCCCTTCACCATCGGCTACGGCATGACTGAATGTGCCCCTCTCATCAGCTATGCTCCCTGGAATGAATTCGTCCCGACTTCCTCCGGACGGGTACTCGACATCATGGAAGCCCGTATCTACAAGGAAAACCCGGACGACAAACTCGGCGAAATACAAGTACGTGGTGAGAACGTGATGACGGGTTATTACAAAAACCCCGAAGCCACCAAAGAAGTCTTCACCGAAGACGGATGGCTTCGCACCGGCGACTTGGGTACATTGGACGACGACAACAACCTATACATACGCGGACGCAGCAAGACCATGATTCTCAGTTCCAGTGGACAGAATATCTTCCCCGAAGAGATAGAAGCACGGCTCAACAACATGCCTTTCGTCCTGGAAAGTCTTGTCATCGAACGGAATAAAAGACTGGTGGCACTGGTTTATGCCGACTATGAAGCCTTGGATTCTTTAGGGTTGAACCAGCCGGACAACCTCAAAACCATTATGGATGAGAATCTCAAAAATCTGAATAACAGCGTGGCAGCCTACGAAAAAGTAAGCCAAATCCAACTTTATCCGACAGAATTTGAGAAAACGCCCAAAAGGAGTATCAAGAGATACTTATACAACAGCATTGCCGAAGATTAATATGTTGTAAAACATATAGATAGGGATAAAAACAGCCGAAGCTCCAAAAAAAATATAAAAAAAGTTGGGGTTTCGAGAACAACATATTCAAAAAGTACATACCTTTGCAACGTTTTAATAAAGCAATTGATTGTATTACGTTTTAAAAGTAAAGAAAATGAAAAAATTAGTTTTGATGGCTGCAGCTATCGTAGCAGTATCTTTCGCATCTTGTGGCAACAAAGCAGCTAACGCTGAACAAGCAACTGCAGATTCTATCCGTATCGCTGACTCAATCGCAGCTGTAGAAGCAGCAGCAGCTGAAGCCGCAGCAGCAGCCGCAGCAGCTGACACTGTAGCAGTAGATAGCGCAGCTGTTGTAGCTGAATAATTTCAGTACAACACTCGAGAGAATTGAAAGTCTGACGTGCATACAAGCACACCAGACTTTTTTTATGTCTTATCCTCTCCTTCTGTTCCCTTCCAATTGTTAAGTCTTGGTCTTATTTCACAAAAAAGGGTATTATATGGCAGATAAATGATAAAGTATAGTGCATATACCAAATAAAAGCCGTTACTTTGCATCAACAAAACAATAAGAGGTTTATTACGATCTACGTTTCACTATGTTTCTCCTCGATTAGCCACATTGAGAATTTTCATTTCTGACTACAACTTCCTAAGACTCCTTTATTGAATTATTAATTTTTTATTTTTGTATTTTATGAATATGTACATTGGAAACCTTAGCTACAACGTTAGGGAATCAGATTTGAGACAAGTAATGGAAGAGTATGGAACAGTAGAATCAGTAAAACTGATTATGGACCGTAATACAAACAGATCAAAAGGTTTTGCCTTCGTAGAGATGCCCGAAGCTGCTGAAGCCCAACAAGCAATCAACAAACTGAATGGAGCAGAATATGTAGGCCGCCAAATGGTAGTGAAAGAAGCATTGCCAAGAAACTAAAAGAATTATTGGCTGACAATAAGGCAAAGAGCATACCCCTGAGTGGATATGCTCTTTTTTTTTGCATTAGTAACCTCGTAAAGAGACACAAGAGTATTCTTGCCAAACCTCTATACCACGCGCGTAAACCTCTACTTCAGATTCGTAAACTTCTATGTCAGCATGCGTAAACCGCAGCTTTACGTATCCCTCAATAAGCTCACACACATACGCTCCGAACATAGAAAAGCCCGGTCCTTTATCAGAACCGGGCTTCCTTATCATTATTAAGTCTTTTCTTATGCTTCTTCAGCAACTACTTCGAAAGGAATTTCTACAGAAACTTCCTTGTGCAGCTTAACGATAGCCTTGTAGTTACCAACTTCTTTCACTGCGTCCTTAACAACGATAATCTTACGATCGATGTTGTGACCCAATTTAGCCAACTCTTCAGCAATCTGGATGTTACCAACAGAACCGAAGATAGTACCAGTAGAGCTAACCTTAGTAGCAATCTTCAATGATACGCCTTCCAGCTTAGCAGCCAGTTCTTCAGCATCCTTTTTGATTTTCTCCAGCTTGTGAGCACGTTGTTTCAGCTCTTCAGCCAACATTTTCTTTGCAGCCGGTGAAGCGATGACAGCTTTACCAGTCGGGATGAGGTAGTTACGACCGTAACCAGACTTTACTGTTACGATGTCGTTCTTATAACCCAAGTTTACAATGTCTTCTTTCAATATAATTTCCATACTTTCCTCCTCCTATTATTTCATCATGTCAGTTACATAAGGCAGCAACGCCAAGTGACGTGCTCTCTTCACAGCTTGAGCTACACGACGTTGGAACTTCAAAGAAGTACCGGTAATACGACGCGGAAGGATTTTACCTTGCTCATTCAAGAATTTCTTCAAGAATTCGGGATCTTTGTAGTCGATGTACTTAATACCGCTCTTTTTGAAACGGCAGTATTTTTTCTTCTTAACGTCTACTGAGGGCGGAGTTAAATATCTGATTTCTGATTGAACTTGTTGTGCCATGATTAATCCTCCTTTTTAGTTGATTTAACACTTCTTCTCTTCGCAGCATATTCAGCAGCGTACTTGTCTTGCTTGAAAGTCAAGAAACGGATAACGCGCTCATCACGACGGAAGTTTATTTCCAATTTCTCAATGACAGTAGGTTCTGCATTGAACTCAATCAGCTGATAGAAACCGGTTGACTTCTTCTGGATAGGATATGCCAGCTTCTTCAGTCCCCAGTTTTCTTCATTTACAATCTCAGCACCTTCAGCAGTAAGGATGCCTTTGAATTTTTCTACCGCTTCCTTCATCTGAACATCAGACAAAACGGGAGTCAAAATGAAAACGGTTTCGTATTGATTCATACTCGTTTAATTAAATAAATAAATTATTCGTTTTAAAAATGCGGTGCAAAGGTAGACATTTTATTTTGAACTACAAACATTTAATGTTTTTTTGTGTAGGGATATAGGAATTGTCTTCGGCTTGCACTATCTTTGCAAAGTTGTTTAAACAATAATTTCATGATAGAGCAATTCAACTTTGATATCCGCCTTATCTTTGCCATACTGAACGGTAAAGTGTCGGCTGCCATTAACCGAAAGCTGTCCCGCAACTTCCGCCAGAACGGTTTGGAGATTACTCCGGAACAGTGGACCGTCCTCATCTTCTTATGGGAAAAGGACGGGGTGACGCAACAAGAGTTGTGTAATGCAACTTTCAAAGACAAGCCCAGCATGACGCGCTTGATAGACAATATGGAGCGTCAGCATCTCGTCGTGCGCATATCGGACAAGAAAGACCGCCGAACCAATCTGATACATCTGACCAAGGACGGCAAGGAGCTGGAAGAACGCGCGCGCGTCATTGCCAACCAGACCCTCAAAGAAGCCTTGAAAGGCATCACCATCGAAGAGCTCAGTGTGAGCCAGGAGGTGCTGAGGAAGATTTTCTTCAATACGAAGGACTAAGATATAGGGATTAGGGGTTAAGGATTAGAGATTAAGGGAGGAGAAAATAAGGGGATGAAGCGTCATTTTTCATTCCTCATCTTCCATTCTTTATTAAAATATGGATTTTTTGCAAAAATAATTTCGCTTGTTAAAGAATTATGCTTTTCTTTGTGACAAGAATACGAAAGAATATAATAATCTAATTAAAATACACACACATGAAAGGCTTATTAAAAAATCTGGGATTGATATTAGTCGTAATAGGAGCTGTAATCCTGGTTGCATGTTCTTTTACCGGCAATGTTAACAACAATGCCATCTTGGGCAGTTCTGCCGTTTTGGTTGTAGTGGGATTGATTTCCTACATTGTCATCAACAAGAGAATTGTCGACTAATATCAAAAGAAAAGAAATAAAGAAGGCGGTTAGCATATACATGCAGACCGCCTTTTTTATTTTCTCTCCCCCAGAGGAGCCGAGCCTCATCAAGACTCAGCTTCCGGAGTAATCAGTTTATATCCTTTTCCGTGAATGTTGATGATTTCAATCGAATCATCTTCTTTCAGGTGCTTACGCAGCTTTGTGATATATACATCCATACTACGTGCATTGAAATAGTTGTCATCAATCCAAATAGTCTTCAACGCAAAGTCACGCTGCAGAATTTCGTTGGCATGTGCACAAAGCAAGCCCAGCAGTTCGGATTCTTTGGTGGTCAGTTTAGTCTGCTTCTCGGCAGTCGCCAGAATCTGTTTCTGCGTGTCGAATGTAAACTTACCAATCTTATAGATGTTGCTCTCCTTGTTCTTCTTTCCGCGAACACGTCTCAGGATAGCTTCAATTCTGAAAGTCAGCTCTTCCATACTGAAGGGCTTGGTGATGTAGTCATCGGCACCAATCTTGAAACCTTCCAGAATATCTTCCTTCAATGTTTTTGCCGTCAAGAAGATAATAGGTATTTCGGCATTGGCCGCACGCACTTCTTGTGCCAGTGTGAATCCGTCTTTCTTCGGCATCATCACATCAAACACACACAAGTCATATTTATTCTTCAGGAAAGCCTTGTATCCTGCTTCTCCATCGGGATATAACTCGGCAGCGTAACCTTTTGCCTGTAAATATTCTCTTAAAAGCATGCCAAGATTTTCATCATCTTCGCACAATAAAATACGCAGTTTCTCGTCCATATCAATCAATTTTTTAATAAAGGTAATGCAATAATAAATTTAGTTCCTACGTTCAGTTCACTTTCTGCCCGGATAGTTCCCTTATGATCCATGATAATCTTCTTCACATAAGCCAGTCCCAAGCCGAAGCCTTTCACATCGTGCAGATTACCTGTATGCACGCGATAGAACTTCTCGAATATCTTTTTCAAATTCTCCTTCTTGATGCCGATGCCGTTATCTTGGATGGAAATCATCAGTTTGCCAGGCTCATTCCAAGTCTTCACCGTCAGTTGCAGATCCGCATCCGGACGTTTATACTTCACTGCATTATCCATGAGATTGAAAATCACATTGGTGATATGCATCTCATCGGCAAAAATGGCAGAGTTGGTAGCTTTAAGCTCCGATTCAATCTTTCCATTATAACGCTCCACTTTCAGTGTAAACGTGTTGATAACACCCGCTATCAGCTCGTTGGCATCCAGTTCCTTATTCTTCAAAGTAGCCTTCTGACGGTCAAACATCGACATCTGAAGCACTTTTTCTACCTGGAACCTCAAACGCTTCGTTTCATCGTTGATGACACCCGATATATGCTGGAACATAGTCGGAGACTTGCCCACAGCCGGGTCTTTCAACATCTGTGCCGCGAGAGAAATCGTCGATATCGGCGTCTTGAACTCGTGCGTCATATTGTTGATGAAATCATTCTTCATCTCCGTCAGCTTCTTCTGGCGGAATACGATGTAAATCGTAAAGATGAACGTCACCAGCAGTACAAAAGTAAATATCATCGACGGTATCATAAACCTGACCGAATCGAAGATATAATCCTTCTTTCCCGGAAAATGTATCTTGACGATACTCATACGGGCTGGTGGGTCATTCAAAAACAATGGCTGCGAATAAGAGCTTTCACTCCCTGCATCGCTATAATCCGCACAACGGTATACCTCCCGACCTTCCCGGTCTATCACCTTGAAGTGATAATCCATATCACCGAGACCATTCTCTATCAGACCTGCTTTTAGATACTGGTCCAGACTTTTGAAATTAACACGCTCCTCAATCGGCTTGTCGCTGGCATTGTATACCATCTGCAACACCACCTCGTCTACCAATGCACGCTGGTAAAGATAGCGGTTTTTAAGCATCTCTATCTGCGAGCGTGAAGTCTGAGGAATGGTTTTTGCTCCATGTTTGCGTGAAATCATTGCTCTTGGCAATTCAGAAGGCTCGTTACTGAAAGTTTTCAATTCCACCGAAGAACGGACACTGCCATCCGGAGCTGTCATCACAAACCGCTGGGTACGCATCACTCCGCTACTGCTTTGCGATTGTTCCCACGCCTTCTTTTCCGCCTCGGAGATATCCTCATTCAGCCAACGCACAACCTCTGCGGACTCTGCCTCTTTCGAAGCAGCCATCAACGCACGCTTCACCGATTCATCAAATTGTCCGTTACGCATCTTCACCATTTCCTCAATATAGCTTATCTGCAGATACAGCAAACTAAGGAAGGAAAGCCCCATAACAACACCTAATATCCATATAGTTGACTTTTTCATAGTCACAAAATTAACACTCCCTAATTAACACTCCTAACCAATTAACCTGATTTAACCGGACGTTCTTGTAAATTAACCGAAGACCATTTTTTAGGTTGTATTATGAGCATTATAACAAAAACACAAGCCTTTGGTTTGCAAATTTAATAAAAAATTAATCATTCAATTCACAATTCTGCATGTTCTTAATCTACGTTAATGAAAAAAGCCGTTATTACTTGCCATGAAGTAACAACGGCTTTAACAATTGTTATATTAGCAGCCGGTAGTTACAACAGCCAAACTACCAACCCCTGAAAATCATTCTTCAGCTTGCTTTGCCTCAAATTCCTTAATCAGTTTATCCTGCACATCACTCGGAACGAGTTCATAGCTGGCAAACTTCATGATGAACGAAGCACGTCCACCGGTCAGTGAGCTAAGTGCCGTAGAGTAGGATGACATTTCCTTCAAAGGCACCTTAGCACTCAGTTTTTCGTAACCGGCCTCGCTGCTCATACCCATAATCATGGCACGGCGTCCCTGCAAGTCCCCCATCACATCACCCATCTTGTCCGACGGAACAAATACTTCCACGTCATAAATGGGTTCTAGAATCTTCGGGCCTGCATTCTTGAACGCTTCGCTGAACGCATTCCGTCCCGCCAGCATAAAGGAGATTTCATTGGAGTCAACCGGATGCATTTTTCCGTCATATACGATGACACGTACATCGCGAGCATACGAACCAGTCAACGGTCCCTGCTCCATACGTGACATGATACCCTTCAAGATGGCCGGCATGAAACGTGCATCAATGGAACCACCCACAATACTATTGACGAATACCAGCTTGCCACCCCATTCCAATGGAACTTCTTCGGTACCCTTGACGTTCATCTTGAACTCCTGACCATTGAATTTATAGGTTTCGGGCAACGGCATGCCTTCGTAGTAAGGCTCAACAATCAGATGAACTTCACCGAACTGGCCTGCACCACCCGACTGCTTCTTATGGCGATAATCCGCACGGGCAGCTTTGGTAATCGTTTCGCGATACGGTATTCTCGGTTCTTCAAACTTGATTTGCAGTTTTTCATTGTTTTCCAGACGCCACTTCAAGGTACGCAAATGGAATTCACCTTGTCCGTGTACAATAGTCTGACGCAATTCTTTAGACTGGTCTATCACCCACGTCGGGTCTTCCTCTCGCATACGGTTCAAAGCAACCATCATCTTTTCTGTATCCGACTCGTTCAACGGCTTGATAGCACGTGAGTATTTGGAGTTCGGATATTTAATGAAGTTGAAACGGTTTTCAGAGCCCTTACCGTTCAATGTATTGCCGGTATGTACATCCTTCAGTTTCACTGTACAGCCGATGTCACCGGCTACCATTTCCTCTACCTTGATACGGTTGGCACCGGCACAAGCATAAATCTGCGCGATGCGTTCCTTGGAACCGCGGTCTGCATTGGTAAAATCATCACCTTCGTGCACTTTACCACTCATAACCTTGAAGTATTGAACATCACCGATATGCGGCTCAACGGCAGTCTTGAAGAAATACAAGGAAGTCGGTCCGTTAGAATCCGGCTTCACCACCTCACCGCGTGTATTGTGCACCGGTGGCATTTCGTCCACAAACGGCACCACATTACCCAGGAACTCCATCAGACGGCGTACACCCATATCCTTGCCGGCACAGACGCAGAATACCGGGAACATACCTCGTGAAGCCAGTCCCTTGCGGATACCTTCGCGCATTTCGTCTTCTGTCAAAGAGTCCTGCTCAAAGAATTTTTCCATCAGGCCTTCGTCATGTTCGGCTGCAGCTTCTACCAAAGCCTTGTGCAGTTCTGTAGCCTTTTCCATTTCTTCGGCCGGAATTTCTTCAATAATGGGAGCGCCACCTTCGGGTCCCCACGAATATTTTTTCATCAAAAGTACATCGATCAACGAATTGAAGTTCGGTCCGGTAGCCAGCGGATATTGCACGGGCACCACCTTCGGACCGTATATGGTTTGCAACTGCTCAAGCACCATATCATAATCGCACTTTTCATTATCGAGCTGGTTTACCAGGAAAATAACCGGTTTGCCCAGTTTCTCGGTGTAGCGGAAATGGTTCTGCGTACCTACCTCGGGACCGTATTGCCCGTTCAGCAGCAGAATGGCAGTATCTGTAACGTTGAGCGCCGTCATAGCAGCCCCTACAAAGTCATCACTACCCGGGCAGTCAATGATATTCAGTTTCTTGCCGTTCCACTCCACATGGAAAACGGTGGAAAACACAGAATAGCCGTATTCCTGCTCCACCGGAAAGTAATCGCTGACCGTATTCTTGGCAGTAATTCTGCCGCGACGTTTTATAATACCACTCTCAAAGAGCAGCGCTTCCGTGAGAGTGGTTTTACCCGAGCCGTCATTGCCAAGGAGGGCAATGTTCTTAATTTCATTCGTCTGATATACTTTCATGATATATTAAGATTTTAAGTGAATAACCTGACATACGATGATGCCGTTAACTTTTTGTGAGGCGCAAATTAGGCATTAATTCAAAGAAAAGCAACATCGGGAAGCATGTTATATAACACACTTCCTCCACCAACAAAGAATATAATGTTCTTCTGCCAATAAACTGCCCGAATTCACAAGTCATCCAACTTCTTGGACGGCTTAAATATTTCTTATAACTTTGCAGGAAAAAGAATCCCCCCGAAAACCATGAACAAACTACTGTTAACAGCACTGCTCGTTCTATGTCCATATTTGGCAATGGGACAGTCCAACCAAAAAACAACCAGGAAAGCCCCTCTCATCGGCATTTCCTGCTCACATCCGGGCCGAAGCTCATCTACACAGATGACGTATACCGAGTCTGTAATCCAGGCAGGTGGAACACCTATACTGATTTCCATCACTACCGATAGCCTTGTCTTGACAGACATTGCCAACCGGCTGGACGGTATCATTCTGATAGGAGGAGGAGACATCCACCCTTCCTATTTCAATGAATCGCCCATCGAACAGCTGGGAGAGGTGGACTCCCTGCGTGATGTATACGACATGGCACTCATCCGCCTGGCTACCCGGCGTAACATTCCGATGTTTGGCATCTGCCGGGGAGAACAGTTAATCAATGTAGCTTTCGGTGGAACCCTTTATCAGGATATCCCTACCCAGCATCCCGACACCACTGTCTGCCACCAGCAGCAGGAACCGAGCAGTATACCAACTCATACCGTCCACCTCACTCCCGGTTCTGCCATGGCATCCATAACCGGACAGACACAACTTTTCACCAATACTCACCATCACCAGGCGGTCAAGCAAGTTGCCCCGGGATTCAGCGTAACGGGTTGGTCGTCAGACAGTATTCCCGAAGCTATAGAGTCTTCCCACGAATATCCGATATGGGGTGTGCAATTCCATCCCGAAGCTCTGGCTACGGCAGGCGACAGCATCTCTGCCAGATTCTTCTATTTTCTGGTTCAAAAGGCAGCTACCTACCGGCATGCCAAAGAGATTCATCGCCGCATCCTCTCCCTCGACACGCATACAGACACCCCACTTGATTTTGACGTTTCCTATAATATAGGTACGCGCGAAAAAACGCAGGTTTGCCTGCCCAAGATGCGAGAAGGAAAATTGGATGGACAATACCTGGCATGCTGGGTGCGTCAAGGCCCGTGCGATGAAGAGAACAGTCTGAAAGCCATTGACCGAGTGGATGAGTTGATACGCCACATCTACCGACAAGTGGAGATGAACGGGGAGCAATGTGCCATAGCCCGCACGCCCGATGATTTGTCCAGGCTCAAGACCGAAGGAAAGAAAGCCTTTTATATTGGCATCGAAAACGGATACGGCATCGGCAAGGATTTGAAGAATATCACCCGTTTCCATGATGCAGGCGTTACCTACATCACCCTTTGCCACACCCGCAACAATGACATCTGCGACAGTTCTTCGGACACGACTGCCCGTTGGAACGGCTTAAGTCCTTACGGTAGAAAAGTGGTGAAAGAAATGAACCGGCTGGGAATAATGATAGACCTTTCCCATGCAGCCGAAAGCACCTTCTGGGATGTACTGAAATATTCAAAAGCACCGGTCATAGCCTCCCACTCCTCTGCAAGCGCCATCTACAGACACGACCGAAATCTGACCGACGAACAGCTACGCGCCCTTGCCGCACATGGCGGTGTGGCTCAAGCCTGCCTGGTAGACGAGTTTCTGAACCCGGATGCCAAGAAAACCAACCTTACGGACTTCATGAAACACCTGCTACACATGGTTGAAGTGGCAGGCATAGACCACGTGGGCATTGGCTCGGACTTCGACGGTGGAGGCGGGGTCAAAGGATGCAATGGGGACAATGATTTCATCAATATCACCGTCCGTCTGCTGGAACATGGATTTACAGAAACAGACATCGCCAAGATATGGGGTGGAAATTTCCTCCGGGTGATGAAACAAGTACAAACCAAATAGAAAAGACCGAAAAACATCACAAAAAGGAGAGATTAGAGCTATAATCTCTCCTTTTTAACACATTTACATACCCTCCATTTCTCAACTTTCGCATATCTTTGCCCAAAACATAAACGATTTATTAATTATCTAATACCGAATTCTTAAATGAAAAGGAAAATTATTTGGAGTTTTGCATTGCTGGCCTGCCTTTGCTGCCTGCCATCTGCAAAAACAAAAGCACAAACGAAAAATGCCGCAATCATACCCGGGGAAGTATGGAAAGACACCGACGGCAATCCCATCAACGCCCATGGCGGCGGCCTTCTTTACCACGAAGGGACCTACTATTGGTATGGCGAATACAAAAAAGGGGAAACCATCCTGCCCGAATGGGCTACGTGGGAATGCTACCGCACCGACGTAACCGGTGTCAGCTGCTACTCTTCAAAAGACCTGCTGAACTGGAAGTTCGAGGGTATTGTACTTCCTGCCGTGAAAGATGACAAGAAACACGACCTGCACCCCAGCAAGGTGTTGGAACGTCCCAAAGTGATTTACAACGAAAAGACAAAGAAATTCGTCATGTGGGCGCATGTGGAAAGCGCCGACTACAGTAAGGCATGTGCCGGCGTAGCGGTCAGCGATTCTCCTACCGGGACATTCACCTATGTAGGCAGCTTCCGTCCCAACGGTGCGATGAGCCGCGACCAAACAGTGTTCGTTGATGATAACGGCAAGGCATATCAGTTCTACTCGTCGGAAAACAACGCTACCTTATATATAAGCGAACTAACGGATGACTACCTGAAGCCCACTGGTCGCTATACACGCAATTTCGTGAAGCAAAGCCGCGAAGCACCCGCCGTATTCAAGTATAACGGCAAGTACTATATGCTCTCTTCCGGTTGTACCGGCTGGGATCCCAATGTTGCCGAACTGGCTGTGGCCGACTCCATCATGGGGCAATGGACTACCATCGGCAATCCGTGTACCGGTCCTGATGCTGATAAGACCTTCTATGCACAAAGCACTTACGTGCAGCAAGTATACGGAAAAGGAAATGCCTACATTGCCATGTTCGACCGCTGGAAAAAGAAAAACCTTGAGGACTCACGCTACGTATGGCTCCCGCTTGAATTCGGCAAGGACGGCACAATCACGATACCCTGGCGCGACAGCTGGGACCCGCGTACCCAATGGGAAGAACAAGGCGACTTCTCTGCCGGCAAAGGAACATTCCTATTGAATGGCAAGCCGTTTGTCATCAAAGCCGCAGAGCTGCACTATCCACGTATCCCCAAAGCCTATTGGGACCAACGCATCAAGCTATGCAAGGCACTGGGCATGAACACCATCTGCCTTTATGTATTCTGGAACTCCCACGAGTCTCAGCCGGGAGTGTTCGACTTCACCGGACAGAATGACCTGGCGGAATTCTGCCGCCTATGCCAGCAGAATGACATGTATGTCATCCTGCGCCCGGGACCGTATGTCTGTGCCGAATGGGAAATGGGCGGACTGCCCTGGTGGTTACTCAAGAAAAAAGATATCCGCCTGCGCGAATCCGACCCCTACTTTATGGAGCGTGTAGGTATCTTCGAAAAAGCCGTTGCCGAGCAGGTAGCTGGTATGACCATACAGAACGGAGGTCCCATCATCATGGTACAAGTAGAGAACGAATACGGCTCCTACGGGGAAGACAAAGGCTACGTATCGCAAATCCGCGACATCGTACGCGCCAACTACCCCGGCGTAGCACTGTTCCAATGCGACTGGGCGTCCAACTTCACCAAGAACGGACTCCACGACCTGGTATGGACCATGAACTTCGGTACAGGAGCCAACATCGACCAACAGTTTGCACCGCTGAAGAAACTCCGTCCTGATAGCCCGCTGATGTGCTCCGAATTCTGGAGCGGCTGGTTCGACAAGTGGGGAGCCAACCACGAAACCCGTCCGGCTGCCGACATGATTGCCGGCATTGACGAGATGTTGTCCAAAGGCATCTCCTTCAGCCTCTACATGACCCACGGAGGGACCAACTGGGGACACTGGGCAGGAGCCAACTCACCCGGATTCGCCCCTGACGTAACCTCTTACGACTACGACGCCCCCATCAGCGAATCGGGACAGACCACTCCCAAATACTGGGAATTGCGAAAAGCATTGTCCAAATACATGAACGGCGAGAAGCAGGCTAAAGTTCCCGCTTTAATCAAGCCCATCCGTATTCCGTCTTTCCAATTTACAGAGATGGCTCCTTTGTTCGACAATCTTCCTGCTGCCAAGAAAGACCGCAATATCCGTACCATGGAGGAATATAACCAGGGATTCGGAAGTATTCTCTACCGCACCACACTGCCCGAGATGAAAACCCCGTCCCTGCTCACTGTGAACGATGCGCACGATTATGCCCAAGTTTTCCTGGATGGCAAATACATCGGCAAACTGGACCGCCGCAACGGTGAAAAGCAACTGGAATTCCCCGCCTGCCCCAAAGGTGCACGCCTCGACATTCTGGTAGAAGCCATGGGCCGCATCAACTTTGGACGTGCCATCAAGGACTTCAAGGGTATCACCCAAAGCGTAGAACTTACCGTAGACATCGACGGCCGTCCTTTCACCTGCAACCTGAAGGATTGGGAAGTCTATAATCTCGAAGATACATACGATTTCTATAAGAACATGAAGTTCCAGCCCATCGGCTCACTGAAAGATGAGTTAGGACAACGCATTCCGGGTTGCTACCGTGCCACCTTTAAGGTGAACAAGCCCAGCGACACATTCCTAAACTTCGAGACTTGGGGCAAGGGACTTGTCTACGTCAACGGGCACGCCATGGGACGCATTTGGGAAATCGGCCCGCAACAGACCCTCTACATCCCGGGATGCTGGTTGAAGAAAGGTGAGAATGAAGTGATTGTCTTCGACATCATCGGTCCCAAAGAAGTTAAGTCCGAAGGACTGAGCGAGCCATTACTGGACCAGTTGCTCGTCACCAAACCGCTGACGCACCGCAATGAGGGTGAAAATCTCGACTTGTCCGGTGAGCAGCCCGTCCTCTCCGGCAGCTTCAATCCCGGCAACGGTTGGCAGGAACGCAAATTCGACCAACCCGTCACCGGACGTTATGTCTGCCTGGAAGCCTTGAGTGCACAAGATGGAAAAGACCTGGCTTGCATTGCCGAAATGTATCTGCTGGATGAGAATGGGGAACGTCTGTCACGCGAACCCTGGATTGTCAATTATGCCGACAGCGAAGACGTATCCCACGTCAACTGTTCTGCGGACAAAATCTTCGACCTCCAGGAATCAACCTATTGGAGCACAACAAAAGACACTCCATACCCGCATTCTGTCGTGATTGACTTGGGTAGTACCCGCACCCTGACCGGCATACAATATCTACCCAGAATGGAAAGCGAGCTACCGGGTGGAATCAAAGACTTCAAGGTTTACGTAAAATCCAGGGCTTTCAACTATTAAGCCGGATTTACAACACTAATAGATTCTTTAGACACGGATTACATGAAAAATCATGGATAATAAATGAAGAATATCCATGATTTTTCGCGTAATCCGTGCCTAACTTAAAATCAATCAAACAGATTTTCCGTACAATTCATCGTCTACCACAGCTAGCATTCCCTCCACTTGAGCCAATGCCAGCATACGGCCATGAAAAGAATAACCTGTATTGTACCCTTTATCCTCGTCGCCCAACATCATGCGACCGTGGTCCACACGCATCGGCAATCCCGGATTTTCTTTCTCAAAGATACGAATCAAATCAATGAGGTGTCCCCTTCCCTCCAGATGGGAACTTTCGATAAAGTTTCCACCCGGTATTGCCTTCGTACTGCGCAAATGCACAAAGTGGGTACGCCTGGCAAACTTCCTTGCCAGTTCACGGGTATCATTCTGTTCACCCGCACTCAATGAACCGGCGCAAAAAGTCAGGCCATTATGGGGATTGTCCACTGCACTCAGTATCCAGGCAATATCTGCCTCGTCTGTCACAATGCGCGGCAACCCCAATACTTGAAAAGGAGGGTCATCGGGGTGTACACACATATTCACCCCATATTCCTCGCATACCGGCATGATGGCAGACAAGAAATAACGCATATTCTCGCGCAGAGCCTCCCGGTCTATCCCTTTGTATAGCGCCAGCAAACGCTTGAACAGGGTTACCGGCTCCTTGTCACCTTCCTTGATGTTGCCATTTACGAATCCTTGTGTCTTTACGATAATCGTATCTACCAGCTCTGCCTTTTCAAACTCCGTAATCACCTTATCCAGTTCTGCCACCTTGTCCAGCTCTTCCGGAGAATAATCGGCTTCCGCATTCTCCCGTTCCAATATCATCAGGTCGAAGTAGGCAAAACGGATTCTGTCGAAATAAAGAGAAGATGTCCCGTCTTCCCAGGGATGTTGCAAGTCCGTGCGAATCCAGTCAATCACCGGCATGAAGTTGTAGCATACCGTCCGGATGCCTGCCTTGCCGAGATTGGCAAGGCTTATCTTATAGTTCTCTATCAATCGGTCACGCTCACTCCCCGCATATTTGACAGCCTCGCACACCGGCAGACTTTCTACTACAGACCAGCGCAATCCGAAGGATTCAATATAATCCCTCAAATCTTCAATGGCTTCCAACGTCCATATTTCACCGTTGGGAACTTCATGCAAGGCAGTGACAACGCCTTCCACTCCTATCTGTTGCAACATGGCAAGGGTTATCTTGTCTTTCTTGCCAAACCATCTCCAAGTCTTTTCCATTCTTTATTATTAATTTTCTTGTTTTTCAGGCGTTCAAACGACCCGTTACCTTTTTGCAAAAGTAAGAAAGAATATGAGAACTGTCCATTCTGAATGGATAGATTTGTTTGTTCGCAATGAAAACAATATCTTAGCACTTCATTACATATATTAATTACGCTTATGCAAGACATAACAAACGGACGTTGCGGCTGGTGCGGAACCGACGAGCTGTATATGAAATACCACGATGAAGAGTGGGGAAAAACGGTAACAGACGACAAGACACTATTCGAGTTTCTTGTATTGGAAAGTGCCCAGGCGGGACTGAGCTGGATAACCATCCTCAAAAAGCGGGAAGGCTACCGCAAAGCCTTTTGCAATTTCGATGCCACGCAAGTGGCGCAAATGACCGACGAAGACGTGGAACGGCTGATGCACTTTGACGGCATCGTGAAAAACCGTCTGAAAATCAAGTCGACCATCACCAATGCAAAGCAGTTTCTTGTCATACAGAAAGAATTCGGCAGCTTTTACAACTATACGCTATCCTTCTTCCCCGACCGGAACCCCATTATCAATCATTTTCAGTCATTGAGTGAGATTCCGGTATCATCTCCCGAATCAGATGCCATGAGCAAAGACATGAAAAAACGGGGATTCAAGTTCTTCGGCTCTACCATTTGCTATGCCCATCTGCAAGCTTCGGGGTTTATCAACGACCATCTGACGGATTGCATTTGCCGGAAAGGGTAAGATAAGGCATCCCCTCTTCATCAAACCGGACCGGAATCCAGAGATATCCCGAATACATTAGGCTCTTGGGCCGCCAAATATCGGCCATGAAAAGGTAGCGGTTGCCGGGAAGCTGCAAAATGTAAGTGCTTTGACCGCCGAAAGTCCGCTCACTTCCCTCGCCCTGGCAGGGATTGGGATGCTGTTTCCACGGTCCCCAGATGGAAGGAGCCGAGAACAGACGCGCCGCATTGGGCGCCCAGCCGGTACAACCGGAAGTTATCATCCAGTAAGTGCCGTCTTTCTTGAAGATGGCCGGTGCCTCATTGTGTCCCCCCGGAAAGAGACGGACATATTTTCCGGAATGTCCTTGATAGTCATCTGTCAGTTCGGCTATTTGCAAGGTCAGATTCTCTTCCGAAGAGTAGATATGATAAGCTATCCCATCATCGTCAACATACAATGTCATGTCACGGGACATCTGTCCGCCCTCCAAGTCACGCTTCACGAACAACCCCTTATTTACAGCCTCTCTCCACTCGGGTGTCCACCATTCTTCAAACTGTTCCATATTCCACTGCATGTCCCGTTCTTCCTCCGTCATATTCAGCGGAAATATTCCAGGGCAGACACGACTCGAAGAAACAAAACAATAAGGTCCCGTCGGAGAATCACTGACAGCCACTCCCGCACGGGCAGCCTCATAGCCTTTACCCTTCAGCTCCAAATGAAACCACATGACAAATTTCTTCGTCCTTTTGTTGTAAATCACCTTGGGACGTTCCATAATACAGCCTTTCTCTATTTCATTGCCCGCTTCTTCCGATACAGACAAGGCCACCCCCTCGTATCTCCAGTTACATAAATCGGTAGAAGAGTAGCAAGTTACTCCCACTTCCGTAGAGAATCCCTTTGCCGGACGGTGTTCACCGAACCAATAATATTTACTGTCAAATAACAGTATACCACCACCGTGTGCATTAATATACTCCCCGTTTACATCGTTCCACACTCCGGCCGGAACCATTTCGTCCTTTCCCTTTAAGGTGAAATCATTTTGTGCCTGTAGGCCGGTGATTGACGCTACGATAACCAACCATGCCCCTAAAAACTTGAAATTAAAATTAGTCATACTCTGTCTTGTTTCTATTTATAAAGAAGGGAGCAGGACGCCTTCTCACCGGAAAGTGTATCCTACCCCCTAAATCAAATACCTATTGAAAAATGCCTTTATTTCTCAGCCGGCTGGTCAGCTACCACCGGCCAATAAGGATTCTGGTAAAGAATGGAAGTCGATACATCCGCTCCCGAAGTGGCTGTCAACTGGAATTGCTTGATCATGATAGGATTCAAATAGTGTGCCATTTTCCAAGTACAGCCGTTATAGGCAGACTGGTTGCTGCTTCTCTCGAACGGACGGAGATACTCACTCTTGTCTTTCGATGAGACATTAGCCTTGTCTGTCCCGTCAGCAACCAAAATGGATTTTCCATTATCATCCAGATACCAGTCCTCCATCGGAGTATTCCACAAATGCATACCTTCCAGATGGCTGGGAGCAGTCATCAGTTGGTCCATAGAACGCCAACGGCACAAGTCCATGTAGCGAAGACCTTCAGCCAGGAACTCGCAACGACGTTCACGACGGATATTATACAGAGTCTTGTCAGAGATGACACTTCCACCCGTATAGGCTCCCCAATCATTTTCAGCCTCCTTGCTCATGTCCGTTGCAGCGATAGTCTTGTCAAAATCAGTACTGATGCCGGCACGTTGACGAAGTACAGTCCAATATTCACGAGCCGTAGCATCCAGCGTTCCATTGAGCAGATAACTTGCTTCCATATAATTCAGCAGAGCCTCAGCCGCACGGAAACATACAGCTGCCGTATAACCACCGCCATTGGCATAATACTTACGGTTGAATGAACCACCCTTGCGCAATGCATAGCCGGTAGCATAGCCACGCTCACCGTCACCACTCGTAATGGCCGGATAGGGCTCTTCCATCACAACTTCCGTACCTTCATTATTATCAACTTCAAAAAGGATGTTCTTCTGTCCCGGTTCTTTCAGGAAGATACTGAGACGCGGGTCACGGTTTACACGTACATCAGCAACCGTCTTGTCGCCCATATAATAGCCGTCACCATCCGCATAAGAACCGTGAGCATAAACCGGAGTACCATCCTTCATCAGGAAATTCTGTACGAATCCACGGGTCAGACCGATACGGTAATTACCACGTCCGGCAGCGGCATTGATGTTATGAGTAGAGAGTCCGCGGGCATACTGGCGCCACAACAGTACTTCCTTCACATCCGAAAGGTCTTCTTGTGCAAACATATCAAAGTAAGGATTTGACGGGTCATCAGCTGATTGTTGCAACACACCGGTATTCTCCGTCAAACTCCCTTTGTATTTATCTGCTACAAGTTTGGAAGCCTCTACGGCCTGTTCCAAGAAGTACTTCACTTCATTATCAATGTTTCCGCTCGGATACTGATAATTGTTGTGAAGAGATGCCCCCGGCCAGCCTTCTCCACCAGGTACGAATGCCGTACCCTTGAAATTCTGCAACCAAGTAGCCTCGAACAGTGCCACACGTGACTTAACCAGCATCGCAACATCCTTATTGATACGGGTCGTCGCCATATCGACATCACTCATATAGGCATAAGCCTTGTCAAGATCGGAAATGATGAAACGTGCCACTTCATTACGCGGAAAACGTTTGCTGGCTTCACGGAGAGCTTCCATCTCATCGGCAAGCGGTTGGTTGATAATCGGGAAGTCGCCGAACAACTGGAGCTTCTTAAAGTACTCGTAAGCACGCAGGAAGTACATTTCTCCGATATAGTGCTTGATGGTGGCTACACTCCCGGAAATTGTATTTTGTGAACCGCTCATGTCCTCACCGAATTTGGGAAGTGCTTCAGACAAAAAGAAATTAATACGATAGATGCGTTCGAACTTCCAATTGTCACTTTCGCTATGAGGTACTTTCCAGCGATCCTGGGTATAGCGGTCATTGGCATTCACCTCTATCTGGTTATCGGTTCCTTTGTCTTCACCGAAGATGCCATAAGTCCACTGGCCGAATGACGGAAGGACATTGGGATATTCATCATTCAGATTGGCTTCCAACTGGGCCGCAGTGGAGTAATAGGTTTCGGGAGAAATGCTTGACATCGGCTCTCTGTCCAGAAAATCATCGCAGGAAGTCGTTCCGGCAATCACTGCCATTGCCATGAACGCTTTTACAATATATCTATAATTCGATTTCATAATATTCTTCATTATTTATGGGATTAAAGTGATACGCTAAGTCCAAAAGACCAAGTTCTTGAAAGCGGGTATGCATTACCGGCACTCTTGATAGGTGCAGAAGCATTGCTGTCCGTGTTACCACCGCTGATGGTTTCGGGATCGAACAACTTGCTCAGTTTGGTTCCCGTCCACAGATTCTCGCCCGATACGAAGATGCGGCAGTTGGTGATACCGATTTTGCGAATCATGGAAGCAGGCAATGTGTAGCCAAGCTGGAAGTTCTTCAAACGGATATAAGACGCATCCTGCAGATAGCGGGTTTGGGTTTCCTGGTTCTGGGTACTGTCAAATCTCGGACGCGCATAGTATGAATTGACATTGGCGGCAATCTCATGACCGGCCAGCCCGACGGGTTCATCACGGAAGTAATCTTCGTGTTCCTTCAAACCGGTTGACCACCACATACCCCATTGGCCAACGCCCCAGAAGATATTGGAACCCTGCCAGTAGTCACGCTTCATCACTCCCTGGAAGAAGAGGCGAACATCAAATCCCTTGTAATTGGCATTCAAGTCAAGACCGAAATGATAACGGGGAGTATTGTTGCCTATCACCTTCAAATCACCGTGGTCCTCCAAAGTCTGTGCACCTTTGGTGATGCCCGGTTTTCCATCCTGGTCGGCATACATGATGTCACCGGCAGTCCAAACGCCGGAACCGATGGCACTTTGTCCGCCCACTTTATTCAGATGCGCCTGCATCTCATCATCTGTCTTGGCAATTCCCACGGTTTCAAAGCCCCAGATTTCACCAATCTCGCGGCCTGCGATATAAGTATTGATTGAGTTTGTCGGGTTACCCGGGTATCTGTCTATATAAGTACGTGCATCAGAAACATTGAACTTAATGCCATAGCCCATACCGAAGTTGGTGCGGTCCTGCCATCCGATGGTAAGTTCCCAACCCTTCGTCTTCAAGTCACAGTTATTGGTCTTGGGAGTCGCAATACCCAATGTAGCGGGCAACTCTACAGACGGACCTACCATATTGTCCGTATAACGGATATAAGCATCGAATGACCCGGTCAGACGGTTGTTGAACAGCCCCCAGTCAAGACCGATATTCCAGGTACGCACTTTCTCCCAAGTCAAGGCTGTACTGATAAGGTCGCCTACATAAGCAGTGTTTGGTTTCAGTCCATTCTGCAGCCAGCTTCCGTTTGCCTGCTTCAATGTCATGGCACGATAAGTAGGATACCAGCCGTTTGTATTCATATTCCCCAGTTCACCATAAGAGAAACGGAACTTCAACTGATTGCAAACATCCGCAAAATCTTCCCAGAAGTTTTCCTGGGCAATGTTCCAACCCAAAGAGAAGGAGGGAGACAACTGCCAACGATTGCCACGGCGGAAGCGGGAGGTACCATCATAGCGCAAATTGGCCTCTGCCAGATAACGACCTTTATAATCATAGTTCAAGCGGCCAAAGAAACCCGCTGTGGCCCACTCATTACGATAGCCACCCACCTCGGGCACCTTATCCTTACCGGCGCCGTCAATATTCGAAATCAAGTCCAGTTCCGGAAGGTCTTCCACCTGCAAACCATATCCTTTGGCACTAAAAAACTTCTGGCGCATTTCTTCGGACTGAAAACCACCCATTACCTTAAAATTATGATCATCATTGATAGCAAGAGAATAAGTGGAGTAAATATTCCAGTTCATGTAGCTCTCTTTCTTGTAGTCTTGATAGAGACTTGAGGTTCCTTGCGTATCCACAATATTTCCACTCACATCGTGGTTATAGTAAGGAAGTCCGGTTTCACGTGTATCTATAGAATTGGTACTATAGTTGAACTCAACATTGGTAATCCAATTCTTCACGGGTTCGAATACCAAGCTTGCTTGATGATAAACCTTATCTGTCTGCACATCGCGCTCACCACCCAATGCAAGTGACATCGCCGGCGTATCGGCATTACCATTAAAATAATAGCCGTTTTCATCATAAACCGGAAGATTAGGCCAAGTCTGACGGCCGATTCTCTCATACAAACCGCCACCAAAATTGGTAGGACGGCCAAGGTCTTGACGGACATAACGCAAGCTGTAATTGAACTTCAACCATTTGGTCAGCTCGGCACCAAATTTGGCAGTAGCATTATAGCGCTTCAAGTCATCGGAACCATGACGGAGCAAACCATTCTGATCCAGATAGCCCAATGAAGCATAATAATTGAACTTGTCACCACCACCGCTTACACTGAAATTATGTTCTTGCGAGAAGGAAGAGCCCTTGTAGATTTCGGAAAACCAGTCAGTATTGGCATACGCCGTAGTAAACGGGTCGCCTGCCGGTTTACCCCATACATTGCCATCAGTAGGCAAACCGCCACGATTAGTACCTCCCGCAGCCTGGAAGTCAAGCATCTGCTGCATCACTGTATCAGAGAACTGGGCATTGTCCTGACCGTTGCGTGCAGCCTCATTGAAGTAGTTGGCAAAGGTATAGGAGTCCATCATCTCCGGCAGATTCACCGGACTGTTGAAGCGGAAGCTGTTGTTGTAGTTGATAGTCGGCTTGCCCGATTTGCCTTTCTTGGTAGTCACCAAGATAACACCGAACGGTGCACGCGACCCATAAATAGAGGAAGCGGCAGCATCCTTCAATACAGAAATATTCTCGATGTCCTGCGGATTCACCGTATTGATGTCACCTTCCATACCGTCAATCAAAATCAGCGGACTTCCGCTTGAGCCGTCACCGATGGTACCGTTGCCACGGATATTGATGGACATATTCTTGTCCAGTTCACCGGTATTGGTCGTAATCTGCAAGCCCGGTACCAAGCCCTGCAATGCCTGCGTGGCATTCGCTACCGGACGTGCTTCAATTTCCTTCGCCGTAGCCAGCCCCACAGAACCTGTCAGGTTCACCTTCTTCTGCGTGCCGAAACCTACCACTACCACCTCGTCCAGCATTTCGCTGTCTTCTTTCAGAGTCACAGTAAAGGATGTTTTTCCAGCCACCGGCAGCTCTACCGTCTTATAACCGATAAAGCTGATTGTCAAAGTGGCATCCGAAGGGACTTTCAAAGAGAAATTACCGTCAATGTCGGTAATTGTTCCATTCGTCGCATTCCCTTTCTCCACTACACTGGCGCCAATCACCGGTCCCATCGCATCATTAACCACACCTTTTACATTGATTGTCGAACTCTGTGCGTTCAAGAACTGAACATTCAACAGAAGGGCCATACAAATGGCCAAAGTGACATACACTTTCAGCCCGAGTCCTTCAAAGAATCTCTGTCTTTTCATTGTATAAACTTTAAGATTAAACATTAATTGTTTCACTTTCACTCTTCATTTTAACCGTGAAAACAATGGCAAATGTAGGCGAATGCTGATAGGAAGACCTCCAATAATGCTTCTACGAGGTAGAATTTTAGTTATTCGACCTAATTGAAGCATAATTTGACTTGATCTATGACTGTATGAAGCGTTCCTGATATTCCGTCGGCAACATGCCGAATTCCTTTTTGAAACAAGAACTGAAATATTTCGGGTCATTAAAACCGACGGCATACGCCAGATCGGAAACACGCACAGAACTCCCCTTCTCCTCCATAATGCGGCAGGCCGCTTTCAGACGGATGTTACGGATAAAGGCAGAAGTATTCAGTCCCGTCAGGGATTTCAGTTTCTTGTAAAGGGTGGACTTGCTGGTGCCCATCTCCTCCACAAACTGGGGCTGGTCGAAGTCTGAATCTTCCAGATGGCGGTTTACGCAGTCAATGGCACGCTGCATGAAGTCCTCATCAATGCTAGTATAGTCCAGTTCCTTGATTTCGAACACCAGTTGGTTCTTAAAGTCATGCGCCTTGCGTTCTTTGTATTTCAGCAGATTGCGGATGCGTGCATGCAGCACGGCCAGGTTGAACGGTTTACTGATAAAGGCATCCGCCCCCACTTCATAAGCTTCGGCACGGTCTTCCTCCTTGTTCTTGGCTGTCAGAAGAATCACGGGAATATGACTGAGTTCCAACTTGTTCTTCACATACCTGCAAAACTCGATGCCGTCCATTACGGGCATCATCACGTCCGAAACAATCAGGTCAATATCCTCATTGTCAAGCACAGTCACAGCCTCCTGACCGTTTTCGGCCGTATGGACATTGTATTCACGTTTCAGCAGCCGGACCATTAACTGCAAAAGCTCCTCATTGTCCTCCACCACCAGTATGGTATGCGCTTTGGGCTTTTCAGCAACCACATTCTCCGCATTCTCCTCTTCAAGATAGGTAACGGTTTTCTGTACCGGAAGTACAGCTTCCTCATCAATCTGTTCTTCCTTAAAGTAAGAGCGGTCTACGGGCAAGGTCACGATGAATTCCGTTCCCCGGCCTTCCTCGCTCTCCACTTCAATGCTTCCTCCATGCAGCTCCACCAAGTCCTTTACCAAAGAAAGGCCGATGCCCGTACCAATGGTGTTGAACTTCCGGTAATCCCCCTCGTAGAACCGCTTGAAGAGGCTCTTCTGCTTGTCCTTTGAAATGCCACTGCCATTATCCTTTACATGCAACCGGACGAAGTCCCTGTCTTCGGCATACATCAGCGTGACTTGTATATAGCCACCCTCCTTATTATATTTGGCGGCATTGGAAAGCAGGTTGTAGAGAATCTTGTCCAGCTTGTCCGTATCAAAATAACCGATAATCGACTCCGGATTACAGAGTACGGAGAAATGTATCTTGCGCTTTTTGACAAGCGGCAGGAAAGATTCGGCTTCATTTTTCACAAACGCCGCCACATCTCCTGGAGAGACACGCAACTTCAGATTGCCGGTTTCTGCTTTACGAAATTCAAGAATCTGCTGCAACAGACGGATGAGCCTGCTGATATTGCTACCCATTACCGTATAAAGGTCGTCATGCCCGGGAAACCGCATCTTCAACTCATCGACGGTAGCCGAGATAATGGTCAGCGGAGTCAGCAGTTCATGCGTGATATTTGTAAAGAACTGCAATTTGGCATGATTCAGTTCTTCCAGTTTGGACTTCTCCATCTCCCGAAGATGCAGCTCATTACGCAGCTGCATCCTGTTCTTTGCTGTCCGGAGAATGAAGCAGACAATAGCTGCCCCTATCAGTGCATAAATGATATAAGCCCACCATGTAGCCCAGAACGGTGGCAATACCACCACCTCAAGTTCACGGATTTCCTGACTCCAAATGCCATTTTCATTGGTGGCTTTCAGACGGAACCGATAAGTACCGCTCTTCAAATTATTATAATAGGCAAAACGGCGGTTGGCATCCGTATATTGCCAATCCTTGTCAAAACCTACAAGCTGATAAGCATACCGATTTAAACCGGGATTCTTATAAGTAAGGGATGCGAATTCAATACTGAAATTATTATATCCGTAAGGCAGATCTAACTTCCGCGTAAACGAAGGCATGACAGAAGAAATCCGTTCTCTGACCTCCGGTTCCAATACCGCAAAAGAACGGTTGAAGATTTTTATATCCGTAATCAGATAAGGCACGGCTTCATTGTCTTTCTCCAGAGATGCAGGAAGGAAACTGTTATAACCCTTATTTCCTCCAAAGAATAACTCGCCCTCCCTACTGCAAGAAGACTGTGATATGAAAAAGTTATCCTGCAGACCGTCTGCTGTCGTATAGACACGGACCGTAGCCAAATTCTCGTCCATCGGTACAAAAAGCTGTACCAGCCCCATATTAGTCCCCATCCATAGACACCCTTGCCTGTCTTCCTCTATAGACCCTATCATGTCGGCAGACAGCTGATATTCCTGATTCTTTTCCGTAAATACATTTTCCTTATAATCATATAGATACAACCCTCCTCCCTCAGTTCCGGCCCATAGCCTTCCCGATTTATCCACATGCAAACACAACACCGAGTTCGTTGCCAGCTGGCCGTTGTTATAACTATAGTTACTATATTTCAGCGTTTCGGGATGCAACACATCCCCCATAATATGTATAATTCCATAGTTGGCTGTCGCAATCCAGAAGCTGCCATCCGCATCCTCCACAATGTCCTTCACATGATACCAATCCGCCAACCCGCCTCCGGCAAAAGAAAGTGTTCCGAACCTATAATGCCCTCCATCGGCCAAACTGATTCCCATACCGCCGCGACAGCCTACCCAACAATTCCCCTTACTGTCCTCACACAAGGCCGAAACGCAATCCGAATAGAGATAAGGCGTGTCGGATTCAGTCAGCACCTTCACTTTCTCTCCTTTCTCATAAATCAAGATACCACCGTCATAGGTAGCGAACCATACTTCTCCATTCTTACGCTGAATAATGTAATTGACCGTGGGTACACTGGGAATATCCGAGAATTCCGGGATATGGGAAAAGAACGACAACACACCGGTTTCATAATCCTTGCGTGCCAGCCCATAACTTCCGGTACCCAGCCAAAGGTCTTTATCTGCATCGGCAAACAAAGCGCGGACGGCAGTAGTAGGCACGTCATCCTCTGCCAGATTCAAAGAATAGAAAGCAAACGGAGATTGTTTCGTGTCTATCATCAGGACACCGCCGCCAATGGAACCCAGCCAGATATTATTGAAGCGGTCGCGCAACAGTGAATTTATTTCATCACAAGGTATATGATATGCCGAATGCAACGACTTGTAATTAATGAATGTACCGGGATTCTCCTGCTTCATAATGCTCAGCCCCACCCGGGTCCCTATCCACAAGGTATGGGTGTGTACATCCTCCACAATATCATAAACAATATTGTCCGACAAGCTGGCATCATCCCCTATCCTATGCGAATAATGCGTATAAGACACGTTTGCCATATCCTTTGGGTGATTCAAGAGAAATAATCCGCAATCCCAGCCACCGACCCACATTTTCCGGTTTGAATCCTGATAGATAACATGTGCCGAGTTCCGTTCATTGATTTTGGGATATGCATAGAATTTATCCTCCTTCCGGGAATAACGAAAAAGACCACTGGACCAGGTACCGACCCACAAATCCCCATCCGAGTCCTCGAACAACGATTTAATGGAAGCTGCGGGAAATATACCATCGGTGGACTTGCCGTCATACATCACGAAGGAGTCCTTCTCTGCCACATACCGGCATAAGCCAGAATCCGTACCAATCCATACCTCATTTTCCCGGGTGACCAACAGGCATGAGACCGCATTGTTGGGAATGGCAGGCGCAGTATATTGACGGATTTCTCCGGTTTTCTTATTGAGTGTGTTCAACCCCTCTTGTGTACCAATCCACAAGAAGCCGTCATTGTCATCGGCAAAACAATAAATGTTGTTACTGGTCAACAAACCGGGAGTATTCAAGCTCGATTTATAGACAGTAATCTGGTAACCGTCGTATTTACAGAAACCATACCGGGTGGCAAACCACAAAAACCCTTCCTTATCCTGATATATTTTCTGGACCTCATCCGTCGGTAATCCGTCTAATGTAGAAATCTGCTTGAACTTCAAACGGGAAATAACATCCCCATCAGCCGCATGCCCCAAGGCAGGATACATTGTCCAACAGCTGAACAGGAGAAGACACGTATGCAGACAAAAAAAACTTACTCTATTTTTCATATACCAGATATTAGGAATTATGACAAATATAGCAAGTTCAGCTCACTTTAAAGAAGAATTATACTCTTTTTTTGTCTGCAAATACTTCAAACGAGGCTTTTCCTGAAGGAGTTAGAGGGCGATAACTCCTTCTAACTCCCGATAACTCCCTTAAATGAAAGAGCCGTGCTCCCCCTCTAACTCCTTCAAGAAAAGCCTTGTTATAACAACTTTATTCCTTACCTTTACAGCCGTGTTCTACACCCTAACCGTAGACAAGCAAACAACATATGAAAAATAAATTCGACTACCAGTCTGTGCCTTATGGCTTTGCGCATTGCTTCCACAGCCAGTGCATCCATAAGGAAGAATGCCTGCACCATCTGGCCGCTATCAATTGTACCTCGCAATATCCCACCTTAAGTATCATCAACCCGAACCGTATCCCTGCCGATACCACCGACTGCCCTTATTTTCGGAAAGCCCAAAAGTACCGAGTAGCATGGGGCATCCGGCATCTGCTGGACAATGTACCCCACAAATGTGCAGCCCCGATGAGGAACCAGCTTGTAGGACACTTTGGCAAGACCACCTATTATCGCTTTTACCGCCAGGAACAAGGCTTGTTTCCAAAGGCACAAGCATATATCCGTCAGGTTTTCAAACAATACGGAATTGCCGAAGAACCGAAATTCGAGAGATACAGCGAAGAATACAGCTACAACGATTGAAGCATCCGGACAGCTCAGCTCTTACAAAGTTTATTTTTGAAAAACATCTGTCATGCTATCACGCAGAGGGGGATATCCTTTTGATTATAAACCGATTAAAGCGTGAAAGATACCCGTGATAGATAAAAATCTTCACAACCATCCATCACGCCATAACAAAAGCAGTATCCGATACTTACTTCATTCACCACAGAATAGTGCTATATGCCTAGTTCTCAGTATGAAACTTTTAGTTTCTTAAGCAAATACTATTGGTTTTAACCTTCTAAAACAAAAGTTTCAACAAGAGAAACTGAGAGTTTCCCTTAGGAAAACCATTGGTTTCAACAAGTAAAACCTTTTGTTTCAATAGCCGGAAACTATTGTTCCGACAAGCAAAACCAGCGTGGAAGTCTGCACAAAGCATCCCAAATCACCAGCTTTTTCGACTCAAAACATCAGATTTTCCACAGAAAAACGCTGGAATCGACCTAAAAAAGCATGGAATCACTTGCAAAAAGAGCCTAATTGTCGTACCTTAGTACACTGTAAGCAAACCATTTTGCCTGCATGTGACAAAACAAAAAATAGAAATGAAAATCACCCAACTGAGAGAAAAAGACGGGAATCTGACACTGAGCACGACAGACTTGGACACCTTCCTACAGAAAATCAAAACGGAGACCAAAACCCAGCCCGTATCCACTTTCCGCCAGCAACTGCGATACTGCTTGCCCGGCAAGCGCTGCAACGAGGCAGACCGACTGCCCAAAGTACTCCCGGCAGCCGAATTCCGCAAGACGAACGGTGTCTGCCAGATGAAAACCTACAACGGCATCGTGGAACTGACCGTAGGCCCGCTTTCCGGCAAGTCCGAAATAGCCCTTGTGAAACGTCTTGCCTGGGAACAGCCCCAGACGCGGCTCGTATTCACCGGTTCCAGCGGACGGACTGTAAAGATTTGGACTACCTTCACCCGTCCGAACAATTCGCTGCCGGGCAAACGGGAAGAAGCCGAAGTATTCCACGCCCATGCCTACCGCCTTGCCGTGAAATGCTACCAGCCCCAACTGCCTTTCGACATTCTGCTGAAAGAGCCCAAGCTGGAACAGTACTCCCGCCTCTCCTTCGACCCCGAAGCCATGTACCGCCCGGACTCCATACAGTTCTATCTTGCACAGCCCGTCTCCATGCCCGACGAAACCACCTATCGGGAAGCCCTGCAAGACGAGAAGTCACCCCTGACGCGCGCCGTGCCGGGATATGAAGCCGAAGAAGCCATCATCATGCTGTTTGAAGCCGCCTTGCAGAAGACTTTCGCCGAAGCGACGGGTGCCGGTGCCGACAACAGCCTGCACTCCCTGACCGTACGCCTTGCCGAGAACTGTTTCCGTTCGGGCATCCCCGAAGAAGAGACCGTGAAGCGTACCTATTTCCATTATTATCTGCGCCAAAAAGAGACTGTCATCCGGCAGATTGTAAGAAGCGTTTACCAAGAGAACAAAGGCTTCAATACCCAAAGCAGCCTCAGCAAAGAGCAAAGACTTGCCATACAGACGGACGAGTTCATGAAACGCCGCTACGACTTCCGCTACAATACCCAGGTGGGCGAAGTGGAATACCGTGAACGCCACTCGTTCCGTTTCCGCTTCTCCCCCATCGACAAGCGCACGCTGAACAGCATTGCACTGGATGCACAGTCGGAAGGCATTCCCTTGTGGGACAGAGACATCAGCCGGTACATCTACTCCAACCGCATCCCGGTATTCAATCCGCTGGAAGATTATCTGTACGACCTTCCGCACTGGGACGGGAAAGACCGTATCCTGGCACTCGCCCGGACAGTACCCTGCAACAACCCGTACTGGGCCGAACTGTTCCACCGCTGGTTTCTCAACATGGTGGCACACTGGCGCGGCAATACCGACAAGAAATATGCCAACAGCGTCTCCCCCTTATTGGTAGGTGCACAAGGCACCCGCAAAAGCACCTTTTGCCGAAGTATCGTCCCGCCCGAGCTGCGTGCCTATTATACGGACAGCATCGACTTCTCGCGCAAGCGCGACGCCGAACTTTACCTCAACCGTTTTGCGCTCATCAACATCGATGAATTCGACCAGATAAGCAGCACCCAGCAAGGATTCCTGAAACATATCCTCCAGAAGCCGGTGGTCAACGTGCGCAAGCCATACGCCAATGCCGTGCTCGAGATGCGCCGATATGCCTCGTTCATCGCCACCAGCAACCAGAAGGACTTGCTGACCGACCCCAGCGGCAGTCGCCGGTTCATCTGCATAGAAGTGACGGAAGCAATAGACACCAACCGCCCGATAGACTACAACCAGCTTTATGCTCAGGCCATGCACGAACTGGACCACGGCGAACGCTATTGGTTCGACCAGTCGGACGAACGGATTATGACGGAAAACAACCACGATTTCGAACAGATACCGCCCGAAGAGCAACTGTTCTACCACTATTTCCGCGTTGCCGGAAATGACGAGGAGGGAGAATGGCTGTCGTCTGCCGAAATACTGAACCGCCTGCGCCGGTACAGCGCCATCCCGCTGTCCACCAAGAGAGTGAATGTATTCGGAAGGATACTGCAGAAACATGAAGTGCCGTCCCGCAGAACACGGTTCGGCACGCTGTATCATGTGGTGGAGTGCAAGAGACAAGAAGATTAGTCTTTAAAATATTCAGACACCGGCAATGCTTCTATCGTTTTATCTCCTACGGAAAATTTGTCATGTTGGTTATAAGTGAGTATCAGTCCATGCCCCATCTTGAAGAAAGACAAGGCATCCAGTAAGCCATCTACTTCCCTTTTCCGGTTTTCTGCGGTCAAGGCATAGCATACCTGGATGGCAAGCTGGGGCACAGAATTGCGTACAACTATAAAGTCGCATTCCTTCCGGTTCTCATTATAATAGAATATCTCAGAATAACGGCGACGCAATTCCGCAAAAACCATGTTCTCCAGCCTCCGACCCTCATCACGGGTGAAAGATGGAGAGGTGACAAATACAACACCATTGTCCACACAATACACTTTCTTCGGGTTCAACAGTTGCGCTTTATATGAATATGAAAATTTCGGAACAAAGTTTATCAAGTAAGTCTGTTCGAAATAAGAGAAATAATCAGACACAGTAGAAGTACTTTTCATTCCCAGTATCTGTTTCAGTTTTGTAGCAGACACCAGATTGCCCACATTCCCCATCAAATAGGCCAAGAGACTTTTCAAAGAGTGGTCATCACGTATATTATATCTCACGGCAATATCACGATATACTATATCATTGACTAAATCCGTCAGAACATCCTGATCATCCAGTTGCAAGTATTGAGGGAAGCCACCCTGATGCAGATAGTCGTACAAGGAACTGTCACCGATAGTCTTACCCGTAAAACCGCAATATTCAGCATACGAAAAAGGGAACAGTTCTTTCGTAATATGTCTTCCTGTCAACTTCGTGCCCAATTCACGACTCAACATCGAAGCATTGGAGCCGGTGATTCCCACATAAAACCCTTCATCCAACTTGCCCCGAATATACACCTCCCAACCATCAACAATCTGTATTTCGTCAAAAAGAAGAGCGATACACCCTTCATGTTCCTTAATAACTTCATCCACTATACGGAAATCACTGAATTCAAATCCATACAGTAAAGGGGTATCAAAATTCAAGGAGAGCACCTCTTCCGGCTTGTATCTATCCACCGATAATTGTGCCAGCAATGTACTCTTACCACAACGGCGAATACCAGATATAATCAGTGCATAGTCTGCTACCAAGGGAGGTAAAGACAACAATAGGTCACGTCGGAAACTTTGAAATTTCCTCAACCGTTCACGTTGCACACGTATGGCTTCTACTATATCCGATTTGCTTATCATAGGGCTATGTCATTTATATTCAGATACAAATATAAACATTCCATTCTGAATAAACAAATCTATCCATTTAGAATAGATAGATTTGTTTATTCGGAATGAAAGCACTACCTTAGCACCTCATTACAAAAATAACGCTTATGCAAGACATTATAAACGGACGTTGCGGCTGGTGCGGAACCGACGAGCTGTATGTGAAATACCACGATGAAGAGTGGGGAAAAACGGTAACAGACGACAAGACACTATTCGAGTTTCTTGTATTGGAAAGTGCCCAGGCGGGACTGAGCTGGATAACCATCCTCAAAAAGCGGGAAGGCTACCGCAAAGCCTTTTGCAATTTCGATGCCACGCAAGTGGCGCAAATGACCGACGAAGACGTGGAACGGCTGATGCACTTTGACGGCATCGTGAAAAACCGTCTGAAAATCAAGTCGACCATCACCAATGCAAAGCAGTTTCTTGTCATACAGAAAGAATTCGGCAGCTTTTACAACTATACGCTATCCTTCTTCCCCGACCGGAACCCCATTATCAATCATTTTCAGTCATTGAGTGAGATTCCGGTATCATCTCCCGAATCAGATGCCATGAGCAAAGACATGAAAAAACGGGGATTCAAGTTCTTCGGCTCTACCATTTGCTATGCCCATCTGCAAGCTTCGGGGTTTATCAACGACCATCTGACGGATTGCATTTGCCGAAATCAGAAACAATAAAACAAAGAAATATACAGAAGCAAGCAAAACATCAACACAAAGCGGTCACCCTCCCCCATCGGAAAGGCGACCGCTTCAGTGTTATAAAATCTGTTTCTCAGTATGTAATACACTGAGAAGAAATGTTATTCTATTCCGATACTATGGCATACGGGAAAAAGGATGAACGTAAACTCATAATCAGCGTATGGCACCAGGTATTCCGGACGGGCTATACGTCCCCAACTGTCTTCGCAACCCAGACCAGCTTGCACCTTGTCGATACAGAGATTAGTCAAATCAGCTTCATCCACCTCTTGCGAGTGTCCTTGCTCTTTGCTCCAGCCTTCATCTAAAGACTCGATGGTATAGTGCAAGGCAGATGCGGAGAAGGGAGCGGCCGCCACAATCTTGATGCCATTACCAGACTGATCCAACATCTTCCACCAACGAATATCGGTCTTTGTTCCATTTTCCTGCGGACGGATGTAGGGATAGAACTGCTCAGCCACACTTTGGCGATAAATGCCTAAGTCGGCGCAATGATTACGGTCAATATAGTTTTCAACCGGACCGCGTCCATAGTATTCAACGGTTTCAAAGCTGCGCGGCATAGGCATCTGCAGACCGAAACGGAACATGTTCGATACTTTGGCATTCTTGTCGGCAGTCAGCTTCTGGGTCACCTTGACGGCACCGGCATTGTTGATGACATAAACAAGGTTCAGCTTAGCTGAAACACCCGGCATGTCGTAAGCAGATTCTACAATCACCAGATTGTTCTCCGTGCGCTGTTTGAAAGAGGTCAGTTTGATTTCCGGATTCTTCCAAGCGATATATTTGCGTTGCAGATTGGCACCGTAGTCGTTGTCAACAGGCGCACGCCAGAAGTTTGGTTTTAAAGCCTCGCCGTCTTTAATCATATCCCGGCCATTCACTTCGTACTTGGTCAGATAACCGTTGTGCTTGTTGATTTCTACACGGAAAGCATCACCGGAGACGATGAGGTAGTTCCAATCGTTATCCTGTACTTGGGGAGCCGTCATCTCGATATTGCTCTGTTCGCAGTTCTTCAATTCCATGGAAGGAGCTTGGTAAGGATTGAGCGTCAACTGGTCTTTTGCCACTACATGTCCGGCGGAAAGCAATCCTTCACGGTTCTTCAGCTTATAGGAAACATTCAGCAACCACTCGGTGCATTGGCAAGTCTTGCCCAAGTCCAACTTGATTTTGGCTGTCTGTTGGGGAGCTACATTCAGATTATCCACACGACCGGTCCGTATCACCTTACCGCCTTTCAGTACCTCCCACTCCATATAATAGGCAGAAAGATCACGGAAGAAGTATTCATTGAACACATTGATTTCGCCGTTCTTCAAGTCGGCCGGAGTAGTCCAGATGTCCTGATAGATACGGCCTACCTCATACATGTGGGGATTGGGCACACGGTCGGGGCTGATAAGACCGTTATCGCAGAAGTTACCGTCGCTGGCATCAAAACGGTTAAAGTCACCGCCGTAGGCATAAATCATCTTACCGTTTTTTCCTGTCCAACGTACAGACTGATCAACAAAATCCCAAATAAAGCCACCTTGGAATTTGGAATATTTACGCACCAAATCCCAATATTCTTTAAAACCTCCTTGCGAGTTTCCCATCGCATGAGCATATTCGCACTGAATCAGGGGCTTTGTCATAGAATCATCCTCACTGTATTTCTTACATCCGTCATAGCCATAATACATCGGGCAATAGATGTCTGTCTTGCCTGTTTTACCGGCTTGTTCATATTGTACGGCACGGCTCGGGTCTTCAGCCTTTATCCAATCGTAGGCAGCTTCGAAATTAGCGCCATAGCCGGCTTCGTTGCCCAAAGACCAGAAAATGACGCTGGGATGATTGAAGCTACGCTGCACATTGCGCTGGTTACGCTCCATATGTGCTTTCCTATAGTCCTCACGTTTGGCAAGTGTCTCTTCCCCATAACCCATTCCGTGGGATTCGATATTGGCTTCGGCCACTACGTAAATACCATATTGGTCGCAGAGGTCGTACCAGAGATTATTGTCGGGATAGTGGCAGGTGCGCACGGCATTCAGGTTGAACTGCTTCATCACCTGAATATCCTGAATCATGCGTTCGCGAGAAATGACGTAACCACCGTCCGGATCCATCTCGTGGCGGTTGGCTCCCTTGAAGAGAACGGGCTGGCCGTTGACAAGTATCTGACTTCCTTTCAGCTCTATCTTTCGGAAGCCCACCTTTACGGGAATCACTTCACTGCTGCCTTGCAAAGTGGCACGCAGGGTATACAAGTAAGGCGTTTCCGCCGTCCACTTATGAGGATTCTCCACATTTATCAAGGCAGTAGCGCTACCTTTGGCGACAGCTGTAGCCACCTGTTTTCCGGCAGCGTCCAGCAGTTCAAGACTGACATTGCCGCCACCCTTCACATCAAGCTGTACTTTCAGGGAACCGTTCTTATAAGCAGTATCCAAATCGGGAGTGACACGGATGTCCTGAATGCGCTTCTTGTCACGGGCATACAAGTAGCAATCGCGCCCTACACCGCTATAACGGAAGAAGTCCTGGTCTTCCAGATACGTCCCGTCACACCAGCGGAATACCTGAAAGGCTATCAGATTCTTTTGTCCCGGCTTCAAGTAGGGTGTCAGGTTGAATTCAGCCTCCAGTTTGCTGTCCTCACTATAACCTACGTACTTGCCGTTTACCCACAAATACATATTGGAAGTCACGGAACCGAAATGAGCAATGATGTCCTTACTCTTCCAGTCGGCAGGTATTACAATCTCACGACGGTAGGAACCTACATTGTTATTCTCCGTTGGCACCTGCGGTGGATTGTTCTTGAACTGATTGCGCCAGGCATATCCGGTATTCACGTAGATAGGGTCGCCGAAACCGTTCAGTTCCCACATACCGGGAACGGCCATATCGCTCCATCCCTTGTCGTTGAACCCCACTTTCCAGAAATCCGTGGGACGGGCATCGGCATTCTTCACCCAGAAGAATTTCCAGATACCGTTCAGAGTCATGTAATTGGAAGAATGTTCTTTTGCTCCACGAGCCGCAGCATCTGCCGACTCATAGGCAAAATAGTTGGTGTGCATCGGAGCACGGTTCACGGCATTTACTTCAGGGTTTTGCCATTCAGTGAAGGACTGTGCGCTTGCGGCAATGGCAAAAGTCGCAAGCAGTCCGGTAATGAAATGTTTTTTCATGGTAAATAGTTTATAAAAATTAGCAACGGCATACAAGCAGAACCGGTATGCCGTCACAAAGATACGCCTATCCTATAATTAAAAGGAAGAATAATCGTTCAAAAAAGGCTGAATTTAATTCTTTAAATAAGTGTTCATAACTAGTTCACATAATTAAATAGGTGACTAAATGGGAATTTATTTTGATTGAGTACTTATCCGCAAACGATAGACTCCGAACGAACGGGGCTGAAGCTCCAGGCTCAGAGAACGGGAAGCCACCTCCACCGGACGAATACGTGGAACAATAGCCTCCTGCTCCAGTGTATTCTTGGCTTTCCAGTCATCACTTTGCAAATAGGTGCAGGAACCCGAGACAAGCTGCCGCTTCTTCAATCCGCTGAACTCTATCTGTACCTTCTCCGATCTGCTGCCCGCATTGACAAGCTTCAGAATTACTTCTCCCGTAGGAGCATCCAGCACTGCCGATGCATAAAGGCTGTCCTGCCCCGTCACGGGTTTTCCGTCCATTTGCAGGTTCAGCACATCTGTTCCGGCATTCATACCGTACATCTGCTGTACGTAATAGTTGGGAGTCCGCATCATACGGAGATTGTCGAACCAAATCAAATCGGGATTCCACTGCCAGGCATCCACATGGGCAAACAACGGAGCATAGGTAGCCAGGCGCACCACATCGGCATTACGTTCCAGTCCCGTCATAAAAGCTGCTTCGGACAGTGCCGCCAAGAAATTATTGGCTTTCCCGGTGGGGTGGTCATGCGATGCATATTCACCGGCAAAGACTTTCGGTCCTTTACGGTCATAGTCATCATAGCGGGCAGCATTGGCAAAGAACCAGTCGGGAGCCATATAATAATGCTCGTCCACCAAATCCACCCCGATGCGTTTCATTTCGGGCCATAGGTAATCGAACTTGTCCCCATCTGCACTCGGACCGGAAGAACCTACAATCTGCATATCGGGATATTCCGCACGGATGGCTTTCGTGAACACTTCCAGACGCTCGGGATAGACTTCCCCCCACTGTTCATTGCCGATGGCAATCATTTTCAGACCGAACGGTTCGGGATGTCCCATATCGGCACGCACCTTTCCCCACTTGGAGGTTGCAGCACCGTTGGCAAACTCGATGAGGTCGAGGGCATCCTGCACGTACGGGCCGAGTTCTCCAAGGGGAACCACTTCGTTGCTTTCGTATTGGCAGGACAGCCCGCAGCTCAGTACCGGCAGAGGCTCTGCACCGAGGTCTTCACTCAGCAGGAAATATTCGTAAAAGCCAAGTCCGTAACTCTGGAAATAATCCGGGAAAGCTTTATGCTTGAATGTATAGTTCCAGCGATTTTCGTTCAAAGGACGGTTCTCTACCGGACCCACGGAATTCTTCCATTGATAACGGGTGGCAAGGCTGTTGCCTTCGATGATACAACCGCCGGGAAAACGGAATACTCCGGGATTGAGGTCATAGAGGGCTTGTACCAAGTCGGCACGCAATCCATTCTCACGCTTCTTCCAAGTGTTCACCGGGAAGAGAGAGATGTGGTCCATATCTACCGTACCCTCCGTCTGCAACACAACACGCAGACGCGAGCGAACATCGGTAAAAGGAGCTTTCAGCACAGCCGTCAGCTTCTGCCATTCACTGCCTTTCACTTCCAGTTCCTTCTTCAGGAGATTCTCTCCGTTGGAATTCACCAGTTCGACGGAAAGCTTCATTGGTTTGGTATCCGGCGTACGGACATAGGCGGAGAAACGGTAATCTTCTCCTTTTTTCAGGCCGATGCCACGATAACCTTCATTATCCAGTCCGGCACGCAAAAGACAGCCGTCATTAGTAATGCGCACATAATGCGGATTGCGGTCGAAACAGGGCCGCTCGTCCTGTACCGTCACCTCGCCAAAAGGTATCCACCCCACCAGCGGCTGCGGGAACTCAAAAGAGCGGTTCTTTACCAGTTCGGCATACAAACCACCGTCCGCACCGAAATTAATGTCTTCGAAGAAGATTCCATACATGGCAGGATTTATCCGAGCCGTCGGTTTTGATACATCAACAGTCATCACATGCTGTTGCGCCTGCATGCCAAGAACAACGAACAATGTCAATAGAAATAAAAGTCTTTTCATGGTTTTAATCTGTTTATAACGATAGCATAAGCTAAATTATGACGACATACTTAGCTATTCTACATCAATCCTATTTACCGGCAACCATACATCCATCTTGCCCTCACCCCGGTGTGCCCATGCATAATAAGGTATCAGGGTCAGCGTCACATCTCTGGTTGCCAACTTTCCGGCAGCATCAAAACCAAGAGCCTGCACTTCTGTGGTAATTTCGTTGATGCCATACAGCAGTTCGGGCTTCTCCGTCACCTGGAATTTCGGATGACGGTTCAGGATGATATTCTGTATATTAAAATCATTATCGGCCCACTCGGCACAATAAACGATAGGACCACGCTCAACGGCCACCCGTCCACGGTCGGCAACCACTTTTTCATTGGCTTTCACCACACGGGGGTGCATGTCGAAATGCACCTCTACCACATCCCCTTTCTTCCACTTCCGGTCTATCCGGAGATAGCCTTTACGAAGTTCACCGGTCACCTCCTCGCCATTCACCAATACACGATAGCCCAACTTCAGGTCGTCGGCATACGAATAAAGGTCACTCGGAAGTACACTGCCGCGCACCCAACCCGGAATACGGATATTCATCGTAAACGGCAGGTTGCCCTGAGCCACCTTCACACGAATGTCTCCGTTCCAGGGGTATCCGGTTTCCTGCTCCAGCACCACTTTCTTTTCATTCAACTTCAGCTCGGCACGGTTGGACAAGAAAAGGTTGACGTACACCTGATTGTCTTTCACGGCATACACATATCCCGGCAAAGAAGGAATGAACCGGCTGATGTTGCTGGGACAGCAGGCACAACCAAACCACGGCTGACGTGTAATCGTATGGTCGGCATTAAAGTGATACTTACCATCGCAAGACAACGGATTGGGATAGAAGAACTTGCCTCCGTCCAATGAAACGCCGGAGATTAATCCGTTGTAAAGCGTACGTTCCAGCACGTCGAAATACTTGGAATCGCCATGCAGCAGAAAGAGGCGGTAATTCATGTAAACATTGCCGATGGCGGCACAGGTCTCATTGTAGGCAGTCAGATTCGGCAATTCATAGTTATCACCGAAAGCTTCGCCCGCATGACGCGCACCGATACCGCCGGTAATATATATCTTCTTGCCGACGATATTCTCCCATATCTTGTCGATAGCCTTGATGTAGGAGCTGTCACCCGTAATGGCAGCCACATCAGCCATACCGGAATACATGTAACCGGCACGTACGGCATGTCCCACTGCCTCTTCCTGCTCCAGTACAGGCTTGTGCGACTGCAAATAGATGTCCTTGCGTGCCGTAGTGCCGCGCGCGTCGAGGAAGAACTTGGCCTGGTCGAGATATTTCTTATCTCCTGTCACGGTATAGAGGCGTACCAATGCCATTTCGGCAATCTGATGTCCGGGAATCACACGCTTCTGTCCGGGGCCTTCACCGATATTCTTGCATACGCAGTCGGCATAACGGATAGCTATATCCAGGAAGTTCCGCTTGCCTGTAGCTTGATAATAAGCCACAGCCCCTTCCACCATGTGACCCAGATTATAGAACTCGTGGCTCAAATTCTCCACCTCCGACCAGCGTTCCGGCCCCGACCAATCGTGCGGATGCTTGGGGTTCATGGTACGTGCGGTGTAAAGATACCCGTCCGGTTCTTGGGCGGCGGCCACTATGACCAATACGCTGTCGATATATTCTTCCAGTTTCTTGTCCGGGTAAGTCTGCAAGGAGTAACTTGCACCTTCAATCGTCTTATAGACATCCGTATCGTCAAAGGAGAAGCCTCCCACCTTATACTCATCACTGGGATGAGTAGCTTTCACAAAGTTTTCATAACGTCCCGTTTCCTCACACTTACTGAAAGCCAACGGGATGGTTACCTCGCGGCTTGCCTTCAAGCGTTGTCCCCAGAAACTGTCCGTCACCTTCACTGAAGTGAAAGGAACCGGGTCGATGGGATAACCGGAATGCAAAGTCTGTTGCTTTTGTGCCGACACACTGCCGGTCATGGCTGCAACAAGTGCCAAAGTCAATAATCGTATCATATCTTTTAAGTTTTTAAGTTCTTAAGTTCCCACGCACGGAATTACACGGATTTATCCTTATTTCCCCTTATTCTCATGGATACGTATCACCGTAAACGAATAGGCAGGCAAGGTATAAGGAAACTCCGTACCGCCGATGTCGACGAAGGCGGAAGTCACGGAACGTGCCTGCTTGTCTTTCGGGTCACCCGTCAGGAGCGTCTTCACTGCCGAGGGATTCTGCAAGTCGATGCCCTTCAGCTTCACTGTAGAGGAAACCTCCACCGGAAGCAGGTTCACCAGCTTTACGATATGGTCACCCGTGGCCTCATCCTTTACCACCGAAACGCCGACGCGCTTGCGGACAGCCTCTTGCCCATTACTCAGTGTGATGTGCGAGGTGATGTACTGCGTACCCGCATTCTGTCCGTACATCTGCTGTGTGTAGTAGCCCACGGTAGGCTTCACCTCCGTGTTATTGAAATAAATCAAGTCGGGATTCCACTGCGTATGCCCTTCCTTTGCCAGCAACGGAGCGTATGAGGTCATTTCCACCACATCGGCATTACGTTCCACAGAAGTCAGATAGAGGGCTTCTGCCAACGCTGTCTCTATGTTGTTGGGACGTCCGGGCAGGTGGGCGGCATATTCGCCCAGATAGACCTTGGACTTGGTACGGTCATAACGGTCGTAGTAGTCCTGGTTGTGAATCATCCAGCCCGGATCCACGTAATAGTGTTCGTCCACCATGGGCACGCCCATTTCCGTGGCAAGGCGCCAGCCCTCCGCATAGTCCGTGCCTTCGTAGAAGGGACCTACGGTGCCGACAACCGTAATCTCGGGATGCTTCTCCCTGACAGCCTTGTATATCATGGCAAAGCGCTCCTCAAACACTTCGGTAATCATATCCTCGTTGCCGATGCCGATATACTTCAGATTGAAAGGCTTGGGATGGCCTGCCTCAGCACGCTTCCTGCCCCACACGGTGCGGCGTGCATCGCCGTTGGCATACTCTATCAGGTCGAGCACATCCTGGATATAGGCAGGCATCTCTTCCATCGGGATGCCACCCTGCTGGCCGTAGCGCATCAGTTCCTTGTTGGCCCCCTGCGGACAGTTGTCGGCATAGTGCGAGTGTGTGCCCGAATTCTGGCACGGCACGCCCGCTGCCAATACCGGCAGAGGTTCGGCACCTATATCTTCGCAGAAGCGGAAGTACTCGAAGTAGCCCAGTCCGCGTGTCTGATGATACCCCCACAGATTGCGCAACGGCTTACGCGCTTCGAGCGGTCCGATAGAGCCTTTCCAGTCATAGATATTATCAATGCCGTCGCCATGAGCCACGCAGCCGCCGGGGAAGCGGACGAAGCGTGGATGCAGGTCGGCAAGCGTCTGCGCCAGGTCGGCACGCAAGCCGTTCTTATGGCCCTTGAATGTATTTTGCGGAAAAAGGGAAATCATATCGAGATGCAGTGTCCCCACCGTCTGCGGCTGGAGCGAGAGGACGGCGGCACGCACGTCGGCATTCGCCGTCAGCACCGTCTGCTGTTTCTTCCACTCTTTGGAGGACACATTGACGGAAGAGCGGGCAATCTCACGGCCCGTCTGGTCGAGCAGGCAAACAACCACCTTGCCTCCCTTGCTGCCCGGTGCCACGCGGGCGAAGAGAGAGAAATCGTACTTCTCCCCTTTCTTCAAGCTGATGCCGTCGAAACCGTCGTTCTGCAATGTCACTCCGGGACGCGCCTCCAATACGGCATAATGAGGGTTATTGGGATGAATGGGGTCGGCAGCGGCAATGGTAACGGCAGCCGAAGTATTCCCCTCTTTCACCGCCCAGGCATATGTGCCGTCCCAACCTTGGTGTGAACCGTCCTTAGACGAATACTCGAAGTCGCGGTTCTGTACCAGCTCGGCATACAGTCCTCCATCCGCAGCATAGTTGATGTCTTCGAAGAAAATACCTATCAGATGCTTGCTGATGGTTTTTGCACATTCCGTCTCCACTTCGATAGTCGCCTCCACCGGTTTCAGTCCGGCAAAACGTACGGGGTCTTGCTCGGTACGTTCGGCATGGAGTGCCTGGCGGTACTTCTTATGCTCTGCAAAGGAGATGACACGCTGCACCGTGGCATACGGTACACGCTGCATCCAACCCTGCTGTACGGTACCGTTCAGCAGAACCTCCTTCCGCACGTTAGGATAGACCTCCGCCGGCCGGTATTCGGCAAGGCGAGAACGGTCAAAGTATTTCTGCGCTTTCCATTGCAGCAAGTCGGGAGACTCGACGTATGCAAGGGAGTTTCCGCTTTCCGTCAGTTCCCAGATACAGTGCCAACGGTCGTCGGCACGGGTCTGCATCAAGTGCGGTTTCAGCATCCGCTTCATTTGCCCCCAGGGGCCGAAGTCCGAGTTGACAAAGGAGCTGCCCTCTGCCACGCTGAACCATCGGTTGCCATCGGGACTCCAGGCTAGTTTCAGACCGCCACTGCCGTCGGCATGGGAGTAGGAAAAGAGATAGACTGAATCGGGTTCATTCGCCACTCCATTCGTTATAGCCTGCAAAGGAACGGTCAGTGTCAAGAACAGACACAAGGACAATAATTTCAAGAATCTATTCATGGTATTAAGTCGGTATTAATCATTCACATTTAGTTCGATAGTCACAATCAGCCGTATTCTGAATGCCATTCAGTCGTATAGTGAATAGGGTTCAGTCGTATAGTGAATGCCATTCAGTATACGACTGAATCAGGACAATTATAAACCTCTGATAATCAAAGATTTGCAAAAGGAGTAATCCGTTATGATATATCATTACAAAACAAGGGTTGCTCCATGCCTTCTTTATTCCACGATTACCGCCCCTCCCTGCGGCTGAACCGTGAGTTGCAGAGAGCCGTCAGTCTTTATCTTCTGCAGCTTTAATTGAGGCTGCATCTTCTTGTCATCACTATACAGAGACACCTCTTGTCCTGCCAGCACAGGAAGGTCAAGCTTCAGTTTCAATGGTTCCGCCGTTGCATTGACAGCGGCTATGTACCACGTGTTGCCATGACGACGGGCAAGAACAATATATCTCCCCGGATAGCCGTCAATGAAACGGGTCTCGTCCCAAGTAGTGGGCACTTGTTTCATAAAGTCGAGGCAGATTTGCGGAGCATCCGTCAAGTTATTAGGTGCCAAGGCGAAGTTCTGGATAGGATTTTGGAACAGCACTGCCGTTGCCAGCTGAAAGATGTCCGTGGTGCGGCGAATAGTTCCGCCATCGTTGCTGCGGTTCAAACGCTTGTTCAGGAACACACCGCCAAACTCCATGCATCCCACAGCATTGCGGATGAAAGGGTGCAGCGTGGCATTGAACGCCTCGTTATCACAGAAATGCTGGCTAAATACCAGATTCTCGGAAGCCAGCACCGCCTCGCTGCCTACGTAATTGGGATACATCCGTTCCCAGCCGCGAGGCAAGGTACAGCCGTGGAAGATAACCATCAGACCGTGGTCGTCGGCATCGCTCAGAATCTCCTCGTACAAACGCAGGGTCTCCTGCTTGTCACCGCCGAAGAAGTCTACTTTGATACCCTTCACACCCAGACTTTGCAACCAGCGCATCTCTTGCTTGCGGGCAATGGAGTTATCCATCCGGTTGACGGGACTCTGCTCTATATCGTTCCAGTAACCACTGGAGCTATACCACAAGAATACCTCCACACCCTTGCTACGGGCATACTTGATAAACTGTTCCATGCGGTCGCGACCGATGTTGTTGTCCCACCAGTTGTCAATCAATACATATTCGTATCCCATGGCGGCTGCCAAGTCAACATAGCGCACCTGGTCGTCGTAGTTGATGCTGCCGTCCTGCCAGAGAATCCAGCTCCATGTGCCACGGCCCGGCTTGTAATCATGGGTGGTGGTATAGCGTGGTTCCACTACATCCCAGGGGACGGTGGTTTCCACAATCGGCTTCAAGGTTTCCCCCACCGTCACAGTACGCCACGGCGTGGAGCCCGGCAGGGAAAAGGCAGGTGACACCGTTCCGTTGCCGTTGTTCTCTTCCGGCATGGGGAAAGCAATGCGATACACGCCGTTATCCCAATCACTCAAACGCGAGCCACAATAACGGCTGTCCACTCCGGTTTCACTGAGCAGTACCCAGCCGTCATCCCCCACCTTGAACAAGCAGGGAAATGTATATCCATGTCCATAACCCGAACGTTCGTTCATCGGGGCATCTGCCTTATATTCTTCTTCGTAACTGGGTTTGGTACGCTTCCACCCTATCATGGCGTCGCTCTGCGGACAAAGGAAAGTGGTGGTCTGCGACGGGAAGCGGAAGCCGGTCCGTTCGCTGTTCACCGTGACGCTTCCTTTTCCCTGCTCCCTCGGCAGGGTGTAACGGAAAGCCACGTCATTGTTGCTGACGCGGAAAGTTATCTGCACATTCTTCCCCTCACCGTTGACGAATGAACAAAGCAATTCGTTTGCCCAGTAATGGATGCGCGAAGCTTTGATCCGGGATTGTTCATAAACCGTATCGAGAGCTGTGACTTTATGTTCCTTCAACTGCAATCCTCTATAGAAATCACCCACATTTGTCTCCATCCCCAAGGGAGAAGATTCCAGCATTTGCTTTCCATTGTAGGTGACGGCGTAAGACACTTCGCCGTTGGCTGACGGGCAGGATACCGTAAGCTGCAATTTTCCATCCGGACCATTGACAGATACACTCTGTGCTGCCAGCGGACCTGAGAGGGCAAACAGCCAAACCAGTAATTTCAATCTATTCTTCATGGTATTAAATTATTATGTTACATCATTAAATCAAAGGGTAGGCACCACCGGCTTGATGGTTCCGTCTTCATTGAACTCCATCCGGTCTATGCAGACTTCACGATGAACGCCGGGACCATCTTTCAAGTACCATTTATTGATACGGTGGTAAACGATTCTCCACTCATCTGTACCGGGAATCTGCAATACAGCGTTGTGTGCCGGACCGTAAATCTCCTTTTCCGGATTCTGAATCAGTACAACGGGTTGCTTGGCAACTTCGATAGGACCGAGCGGCGACTTGGACGTACCGTATGCCACATGGTAATTGGGCGAACCGGTATCGTCTACCGACCACATGAAATAGTAGAGCCCGTTGCGATAAAAGACATAGGCTGCTTCGCGGAAAGCATAGTCCTGCAAGGTGCCTCCCTCCGGCGTCATCACCGTAACGGTATTTTCCTTGATGGACACCATATCGTCGTTCAGCTCGGCACCTGCCATGTAGCCGTTGCCCCAGTAAAGATAGGATTTGCCCGAAACAGGGTCTGTAAACACATCCACATCAATCTGTTGCCCGCCACCGACGGGTGAAGCAGTAACGACAGGGCGTCCCAAATCGGTGAAAGGGCCGGCCGGAGAATCGCTCGTAGCCACTCCAATCTGCTTGCCGCCGCCATTCTTGGGGTTTCCACTGTAATAGAAGAAGTATTTATACTTACCGTCCACTTTTTTCTCTTCAATGCAAGGCGCCCAAGCATTGCCATCTGCCCAGGGCACTTGCTCCGACTTCAAGTCCAGCATGACGCCTTCATCCTGCCAGGTCTTCAAATCCGTGGAGGAGAATACGGTGAAATACCAGCCTCCCCAACCCGGCTGTCCGTCCGTAGTAGAATAGATGTAATACTTTTGGGTCTGATGGGAATAAAGGATTTCCGGGTCGGCATGGAAACCCGGCAATACGGGATTGTTGGGCAATGCGCCCAGTTCTGTCGGCTTGCCCCATTCATCGGTAATGCGCAACAGCTCATGGCGGGTAATGGGGATAATGGTCCCATGACGGGGATGGAAGTTCATCTTCACCTCGCTGTCTATCACCTTAAAATTCTTCAAGTCAGTGGTTTCCGTAAACTGATAGCTTCCTTTCATATAGACGTCGTACATCAGGATATACTTATCCTGCCCTATCAGTTTGAAAGTGCCCGCACCCTCTACGGCTTCCTTAGTCTGTTGCTTGTAATCGGGCTCTTCCGTCCATGCCCCGGAGGTCAGGGAACGGGTGGTGGCCACCTTTATGCCGTTTCCATGCCCTTCCGTCTTATAGAAAAGGTGGAAAACACCATCCTTATAGACAATGTCTCCATCGATGCACGATTTCCCGTTCTCCGGCAGAAACAATGGCTTGGGCTCTCCCTCCAAATCCGTAAACTCCGCATTGGCATAAGCATAATATATGACATCGGCTCCATCGCCATGCAGCATAGACCAATACACCATGTACTTTCCCACCTCCGGGTCGTAGATAGTCTGCGGAGCCCATACACGCTTCAAATCCTCCTGACCTGAATAGCGCTTCTGTATATTGATAACGGAGTGAGACCAGTTGACCAAGTCGGTAGATTTCAGCAAAACCATGGCACGGTTGGAACTCCATCCATTGGCTGAAACCATATCTGTCACTACCATATAGAAAGTCTTGCCATCCTCGCAACGAAGGATATGCGGGTCGCGGACTCCCCCGGTGGAGCTGATGACTTTCGAGTCGATTACCGGTTCATTATCATTCAATGCCCAGTAGGTATAACCGTCCATGCTTACAGCATAGCGCACAGCTTCTTCATCGCCACTATTCCCAGTGAAATAAGTGAACAAATAAGCTACATAATCTTTTTCGGGAAAGGATTTTTGCCAGGAATATCCCGGAAGTGCAAACAACGACAATAACATTGCCGCCAAAAGCATCCGGAAAGTGTTTTTCACCCGTACAATCATAATCTTTTTATATTAAACCTTTTAACGGGTGTAAAATTAACACTATATACATTATAATACAAAGAAAGTGTATATGTTGTGTAACATATACACTTATTTAATCTCTCCAATCAGTCGGCATTCAAAAAACGCACCATCTCACAAGCTGCCAGCAGAAATGCCCCTACCCCAAAGTTAGCAGTAGAGTTGGCATCAACCACTTGTCCGGGAATGGCTTTCTCGCCAATCGGCTGTACATACCCTATGCGGCCATCGGGCTGCAAGGCTACAGTAGTCAGATAATTCCACGCCTTCATCACTACGGGTTGATAAGTAGCCTTGTCCAGCAAGCCGTTGTTCATCCCCCATAACAGACCATAGGTAAAGAAAGCCGTACCGCTGGTTTCAGGACCGGGAGCATGCTCAGGGTCGAGCATACTGCGTGTCCAGTAGCCTTCCGGCTGCTGGCAGGCAGCCACGGATTTGGCCATCGTCTGGAAGCGGTCTATGTACTCCTGGCGGTATTGGTCTGTTTCGGGCAGGTCTTTCAGTACCTTTGCCAAGGCAGCCAGCACCCAACCGTCGCCACGTGCCCAGAAGTCTTTCTTACCATTCACACTTTTGTGTTTTGGATAAATATATTTGCCGTCGCGATAGTATAGGCCTTCCTCCGAATCGTACATGATACTGTTGGCATAGGTCCAGTATTCATGCAGTTTCTCCAGATATAACGGATTGCCGGTCAGCTTGTACATCTTTGTCATAACGGGCATTACCATGTAAAGCCCGTCCGCCCACCACCAATAATCGTTCTTGTCCGTACTCATCTGGTATTCCATCACTTCGCGCGCACGGGCTATCTTCCCGGAATCCGGCTTCACGGTATACAAATCCGCATAAGTCTGGAAACAAATCTGATAATCACCGAAAAGCACATAATCATCACTCTCCCCATAGCTGTACTTCCACTCTTCCTTGTTGTCACTCTTCGCGCCTTTCCATTCATTATGTTCTGCCCACGCCTCGGAATAGGCATAGCATTCCGGATTACCGGTCAGGAAGAACACCTCCATGTTTCCCGTATGATAGGCGGCATTGTCCCAGAAAGAGCGCCCATGTTGCGGATGGGTCTCCTGCCAATAGTTGTTCACCCGATTGATAATCTCAATCACTTCTTCCGGTTTCGGCTGCTGAGCGGTGCATGAGAACAGTCCCCAGCAAAAAGCCAAACCCAATAAAAATAAGCATGTCGTTTTCATATACTAATACTGTTCTTTTATCTTATTACTTCCAATACATATACCGATTGCGGTGCAAACTCCACAACCCGCTCTCCGTCTCCTTGCTTGGCATGCTGCACAAATAGATGCAGCCGCTTCCTGCTCTTCCACAATTCCGTGTCATGAGACGGTTCCCAGGCACCGACAGTGAAGTCGGTCAAATCGCTGATGCTCCACTTACTGTTTGCCACATCCGTAGCGTGCGCCAAAGAGACTTTGCTCCCCCGTTCTTCATCCCTGAATACATAAAATATCTCCCCGCCATCTACTACGATGCGCGGACGGGCCATCGGAATCATCTTCGTGCCTCCACCTTTCAGGGAAAACGGAGTGGTACGCCCGGAGACCTGGCGGCTGTGCCACATCTGCCCGTCATGCCAGACAATCCGGTATTGCGGGACGTCGCTGTCCGGGTCACGCCAATAGGAAGCAATGTAGGGATGACCGCCTGCATCGGCACTCATGCTGGTCTGGTTTATCAGTTCCGAATTCTGAGGAATGCGGCAGGCATACTCTGCATTACCCAGACGGATGGGCAAATCATATTTCTTGCCATTTGCCTTATACCATGTTACGCCATTGTCAAAGGAACGGGCGTAGCATAGGTCGTGGTTGGTTTCCACATGCCAAGTCTCGCGCCAGACCCACGACAGATGGATGGTTCCAAGCTCATCTACATATAGCTGCCAGTAAGCATTGCGCTTGTTCTCGCCATCAATCAGCACATCCTGCACACGGCTCCATTTCTTCTCTTTCAAGGAATAGCGGTTCATCACCAGGTTGCCTCGGCCGGAAGAACCGGAACGGTATGCAAACAGCAGGTCGCCTCCGGACAGCAGATAAAACTCCGGATAGGTTACATTGCCTTCATCCACGCCCGTCATGGGCTCCTTCTCACCCAATTCCAGTGAATGGGGTGCAATGCTGCGACAGTAGTTCAAGGGCTGTCCGTGATGGTCGAAGGCTACATGAATATACCCGTCACCATCCAGCATCATGCTGATGACGTTATGGGCATCCTTCACATTCCCTTTATACTGTGTGCGGTGCAGTGTCCACTGTCCGGCATGGAGGTTCCGTTTTCCAAGAGTCAGGAACCCTTCCGCATCATAGTAACTGATGTATTGCTCGTCACCTTGCGTCACCAGCGAATTATTACGGAATACGGCAGTGTTGACGGAAGTCTGGCTGTATCCTTTCCCCACTTCCACCAGATGCGTTTCGGGAAGGACACCGGCAGCACCCTGTGCACAGAGTGCCACCGGAAATCCACCAATCCCCCAAACAATTAATATAAATACTATAAAAAATGAATCAGTCTTACTCATAATAGGCATGGTCTTTGGGGAATTCTTCACCACCCCACGCCTTTTTCGAGGTCCATGCCTGCGGAGCATCTGTCCAGAACGGATGGTCGGCGGGCAAGCCCAGGGGCAAGAATGCCAGGGAAGCCATGTAAAGGCTGCCGTTGTTAGTATACCAGTCGGAGATATGAGGCTGGGAACCATTGAATCCCAATGTCAGAAAACCTTTCTCGTTGAAGTTCCGGTTGTCACCGAACATACGGTTGATGACAGCTGTCATGGCAACACGTACCTGTCCGTTCGACAATTCCTTGGGCAACCATCCACGCCATGCCAACAAAGCCAATGGTTGGAGGGTACCGGTGCGGTAGGTAATGGAACGCCCGAATACGGGGAAGGCCCCCTCGGGAGAGATGAAACGTTCCAGAATCATGCCGAAACGCTGCATGCGCTTCTGGGCACGCTGGAAATTGCAATCCGGCGCATTCCATATCTTATTTTTTCCACTGTTCGTAAAGACTTCCAGACACTCCACATACATGGGATGGAGTACGAAGCTGTTGTAATAGTCAAAGGCAAATCCCGGTCCGTCGCTATAGAAGCCGTCACCTACATACCACTCTTCCACCTTGCGCAGAGCGGAGACAATACGGTAAGCATCACTCTTGGCACCAGCCTTGCGCAGGAAACATTCTACCGTAGACGAGAACAGCAGCCAGTTGGTATAAGGAGGGTCCACACGGCGCAACTGGGTGAACTCTTCAATGTAACGCCGTTTAGTCAAACTATCCAGAGGCACCCACAAAGCATCGTATCCTCGCAGGAAGCTTTCAGCAACATAAGCGGCATCGACCAGCGGCTGTCCCTCTTTCCGCCAAAGTAGGTAATCCTGACTTTCCGGGTCTACCGCCTGCGCATAACTTTTCAATGCCCACTCGCGGAGCTGCCTGCGCTGCTTGCCTTCGGCAGTGTCATCGTCCGGCAAAGAGAGCCAGGGTGCCAACCCCGCCATCAGACGTCCGAAACATTCCATATAGGTCACCCGTTTGTCGCGTCCATCCCAAGTGGGGCTAAGCTCCACCTGCATATTTTCCTGGAGCTTCCCTTCACTCATATTGCTCAGTACCGGAGCAGCCATTTGATACAACACCCCGGCCCAAAGTTCGCGGTCTGTCACTTCCTTCTCTTTTTTCTTCTTGGCAGCCATTTCCTGAGCGGGCAGCAATAAAACTGCCACCAGCAGCAGCCATAAGTAGTTACTTTTTCTCATGATATTATTTAAGTTTGTTATTCAATACTGCAAAATTACCCCATTCCCGGTAATTTCGGGGGCACTATTGTTTCAAAAAGGGGTAAATATCGGTCATTAGTACCCCCAAAACTCAGAAATCACAAGAAAAAGCCTAAGATTAAACCGTGCTACGACGGGAGTGAATAAAGTATTTGCCGCTATATTTGTTTCTTCATGAACTGCACCAGTACGAGGGCAATGCAATAAGCTATAATCTGTTCAAACCAAAAGTCAAGTCCTTCAAACATATTACTCATTATTTTAATAGACACCCATTCCTTTTTCTGATAACAAAGAAAAGGAGTTTATTCGGAATAATGAATTTCCATACGACTCAAAAAATGTTCTATTTTTCCGGATTACAGACAAAACTGAGAATACACACCAAGACACTGACTACTTCCATATTACATTAAATGTCCCGAAAACCGATATATTCTCCTGCCAAAAGACTATTTTTGCAACAAATATCCATAAGCATACCATGGCAGGCATCTATATTCATATACCTTTTTGCAAGACACGCTGTATCTATTGCGATTTTTATTCCACCACTCGCAGCGAATTGAAGCAGCAGTACATCCGTGCCTTGTGCACTGAACTGAAAACCCGCAAGGGTTATCTGAAGGAAGAACCGATAGAGACCATCTACTTTGGCGGAGGAACTCCCTCACAGCTCGCCCACGAAGATTTCGAGCAGATATTCCGGACTATCAAAGAGGTGTATGGAACAGAACATGCCGAAGAAATTACCCTCGAGGCCAATCCCGACGACCTGACGGAAGAATATGTGTCCATGCTACGTACCCTCCCCTTCAACCGCATAAGCATGGGAATACAGACATTCGACGCCCCCACCTTGAAACTGTTGAACCGCCGGCACAATGCCGCGCAAGCCATCGCAGCCGTACACCGCCTCCGCCAAGCCGGCTTCCGGAATATCAGCATCGACCTTATCTATGGACTGCCGGATGAAACAGACCAACGGTGGGAACGCGACCTGCAACAAGCCGTCGGCCTTGATGTGGAGCATATCTCCGCTTATCATCTGACTTACGAAAAAGGCACCCGCATCTACGAAATGCTGCAGAGCCATCGTATCAGCGAAGTAGATGAAGAGAGTAGCGTGCGCTTCTTCTCGGCGCTCATGGACACCCTGGGAGCCGCGGGGTATGAGCATTACGAAATATCCAACTTCTGCAAGCCCGGCATGTACTCACGCCACAACACTGCTTACTGGAAAGGCATTCCGTATTTGGGCTGCGGCCCTTCAGCCCACTCCTTCAATGCGGAGACAAGGGAATGGAACACAGCTTCTCTGGAAGGATACATAAAGTCCATTGAAGAGGGGCACCGTTCCTCCGAAACAGAAATTCTGGATAAAGTGACCCGTTACAATGAATACATCATGACTTCCCTGCGTACCATGTGGGGAATCTCCCTGACATATACGGAAGAAGCCTTCGGCACAGAGTTGTGCCAATATTGCACGAAAATGGCAGCCCCCTACCTCCAAAGCCACAAACTGGAGATGCAGGCAGACCGCCTGCGCCTGACCCGGGAAGGCATCTTTGTTTCGGACGGCATAATAAGCGACCTGATGTTCATTGATTAACAGCAAAACCGGGAGACTGCATGACCGAACAAGAAGTCAGACGCTACTTGCGCCAAATGAAGGAAGAAGACTCGGAACGGGCTTTCCACAGTTTCTACAATCTGTGCTACGACCGCTTGTTCCGTATTGCCTGCTATTTCGTGAAGCACGAAGAATGGGCGCAAGAAATTGTGCTCGACGTCTTCATGAAGCTTTGGGAACAACGCGCCCGGCTGCCGGAAGTGAACAACATAGAGGATTACTGCTTTATCCTTACCAAAAATGCCTCCCTCAATTACCTGGAAAAAGAGAACCGGCACCCTACACTCTCGTCCGAACAGCTTCCCGAAGTTTCCGGCCAGGCCGATTCCCCCGAAGACACTCTTATCAGCGAAGAACTGTTTGCCCGATATGTCAAGGCGCTCGACCGCCTGCCGGAGCGTTGCCGTGAAGTATTCATCCGCCTGCGCGAAGAGAAACAAAGCTATGCACAAGTGGCGGAGGAGCTGAACATCAGCACAAAGACAGTAGACGCGCAACTGCAAAAAGCACTCACAAGACTCAAGGAAGCATTGCTGACGGAGTGAACTCTGCTTCATCTTCCTTGCAAGAAGCCGCGTATGCATGTATGAGATGTACATCTCGAGCTGCATGAGATACACATCTCGCACAACATGAGATGCACATCTCGAGCACACCTTCCCTATTGATTGAAACAGAGAAACAAGGAAGTCATACGTAGGCAGGACGGACTTTCACGGACAAAGAGCTTTAGATTAACATTATTTCAGGATATAGGCATAGGGAATTCCTGAAAAGGAGCTGTCTTTACATGCAGAAAAGGAGTCATAGGCTCTTAATAAATTGCCAAAAATGAAAGTGAATAACGAGAATTTCGACAAGGTACTGAACAAACTGGTTGCTTCTACCCGTTCCCCACGAGGACGCTTTACGGCAGAGAACAGCTGGAGGCTGCTGGAAAGCCGTTTGCTAAAGCGCCGCAGCATGAAGCGGTTCTGGATGCGTACAGCCAGTGCCGCAGCCGTAGTCCTGCTATGCGTAACGAGCTGGGCAGCCTATCAGTTCTTATACGTAGCACCACAACGGGAAGCCATTCCCACAGAAGCCATACATACTACCGAGGAAACCCAAGTAATCCATAGCGTACTGACATTCGACCAGCAACCCTTGCAGGAAATCGTCCGTCAACTTTCCGAAACGTTCCGTACCGATATACGTATCGAAGGAGACAGCCTGAAGAACTATCATATGACAGCTACCTTCCGCGAAGGGGAGAGTCTTACAGAAATCCTCGACCTACTGAAGGACGCCGGCAACTTTACCTATAAAAAAGAAAACAACACCATTATCCTTACTACTAAACTTAACTGACAATGACCAGCTCTACTATCTGTTCGCACCACCGCATCAGAACCGTACTTCTGATGTGTGTGGTTCTTTTAAGCGCCTCACTCCATGCACAGGCACAAAACAAGGAAACACGTATAAACCTGAATATCCGTAACGCAACTTTAGAGAGTTTCGTGAAGCAACTGGAAAATGCAACCGGATTCTCCTTCATCTATGGGGAAGAAGTAAAGCTCACGCACCGCATCACACTGGAGATGAAACAAAAGAACATCAGTGAGATATTGCAACGTGCCTTTGAAAACGAACCCATCACGTTCGAAATATCCGGAAAGCACATTCTACTCCATAACCGGCCCGTGCCGCAGAAACCCGTTAGCCGTAAGTTCACCATCAGCGGATACGTGACCGACGGAGCGTCTTCCGAGACGCTGATTGGTGCCAATATCCTTGAGAGTCGTCGTTCCACAGGTACTGCCACCAATCCTTTCGGTTTCTATTCCCTCACCCTGCCGGAAGGGGAAACGGAACTGGTTTTCTCCTACCTGGGCTACGAAAGCCGGCATAGCCGGTTCGAACTGACGAAAGACACCTTACTCAACGTCAGGCTGGACAGCAATAACCAGCTGGCAGAGGTCGTGGTGCTCTCGGACAAGCGGGAGGCCGGCATAGAAAGCACAGCCATGGGAGCGCATGAGATACCGATGACACAAATCAGGCATACCCCGTCCATATTGGGAGAAGCCGACCTGCTGAAGACCATTCAGCTGATGCCGGGTGTGCAAGCCGGTATGGAAGGTTTTGCAGGCATGTATGTGCGAGGGGGAGGTCCCGACCAAAACCTGGTTATGCTGGATGGAATTCCTGTTTACAACGCAGACCACCTGCTGGGAGTATTCTCCATCTTTACGCCCGAAGCGGTAAAGAACACCACACTCTTCAAAAGTTCTTTTCCTACCCGCTACGGCGGGCGTCTTTCGTCTATAGTAGATGTACGGACCAACGACGGGGACATGCATAAATACCACGGCGCATTCAGCATAGGCCTGCTGACGGACAAACTGCATATCGAAGGCCCTATCTGGAAAGAACGGACCTCCTTCAGTTTCAGCGCACGAGCCATCCCCACCCTATTCTTCAAAAATCTCATTGTAGACAAAGACGACACCTATTCCGACAAATACAACTACTATTTTTACGACGTCAATGCAAAGGTCAACCATAAGTTCAGCGACCGTAGCCGCATCTTCCTCAGTTTCTACAAGGGGAAAGACCACTATCATTATGACAGTTACTACCACGGTGACAATTACGACAACAGCATTAAGAATTATTCCAAGGACAACAGCCATCTGAATTGGGGAAACACCATCGCCTACGGCCGCTGGAACTATGTATTCAACAGCAAGCTGTTTTGCAACACCACCGTCTCATACAACAAATATGAGATGGGGCTGGACGGAAACATGGAAGATACCTATACTGTCGCCAATAAAGTACAAGACAGATACTATTACTCCTCCAAGTTCAACTCCGGTATCCGTGACTGGAGTGCGCGTATGGACTTTGACTACACCCCCATGCCGCAGCACCACATCAAGTTCGGTGCAGAGTACATCCACCATACGTTCCGGCCGGGAATAGCTACCTCGAAAATACAAGATATAGATAATGGCGCCCTCCAGGAAGATACGGTTTACAATACCAGCAACAGCCATGCCATGCGCGGACAAGAAATCTCCCTTTACGCCGAAGACAATTTCAATGTAAACGCCAGGCTCAGTCTGAATGCAGGTGTACGCACATCGCTGTTCCACACACAAGGGAAAAGCTACTATTCGCTGCAGCCCCGCCTTTCCGCCCGCTATGACCTCGGACAAGGATATTCTGCCAAAGCATCCTATACGTGCATGGCACAGTATGTGCATCTGCTGTCCTCTACTCCGCTGTCTATGCCTACCGACCTCTGGGTACCCATTACCAAAGACATCAGTCCGATGTATGCCAACCAGTTCTCCATAGGAGGCTACTATTCCGGACTGCCGGGTTGGGAGTTCTCCGTCGAGGGATATTATAAACAGATGAAACACATACTTGAATATCAAGACGGTGTATCCTTCTTCGGCACCTCTACCAACTGGGAAGAAAAAGTGGAAATGGGCGAAGGCCGCTCCTTCGGTCTGGAACTGATGGCACAGAAAACATTGGGCAAGACTACCGGCTGGCTGGCATATACCCTATCCAAGACCGATCACCGTTTTAAGAGCGGAACCATCAACCAAGGCCGATGGTTCCCCTACAAATATGACCGCCGCCACAGCATCAGCCTCAATCTCAGCCATAAGTTCAGTGACCGCATTGATGCAGGAGCTTCCTGGATATTCAATACCGGTGGATGTATCACTATCCCCGAAAAGGCTACTATTATCGTCAGCCCCGATGGAGTCATCGAAGAGACCGGCTACATCTCCGGACGCAACAACTATCGCCTGCCTGCCAGCCATCGTTTGAACCTAGGTGTTAACTTCAACAAAAAAACCAAACATGGCATACGCACCTGGAATATCAGTATCTACAATGCATACAATGCCATGAATCCGAACATCGTTTACAGCAAATACAAGAAAAGCAGTTATCTATACCAACCGGATGGTAATGGAGGATTCATAGAACATAAAGAGGAAGGGAAAATCAGTATCAAAAAACTGACCATCCTGCCCTGCATCCCTTCAGTTACCTATACTTACAGATTTTAAACACATCAGCATATGAAGATCCAAATGAAATTACACCTATTATATATAGTAGCTATTGTCTTGTTGGCATCATGTGAAAATGAAATTCCTTACAATCCAGACAACCAACAACCGCTACTCATCATGAATGCCCAACTGGATGCAGGAAAAGACGTTAATGAAGTCTTTCTGCACTTGAGCAAGGGCAGCAGCATAGTACGTTTGAACGAAGCTACACTGACCTTGTTTATCAATAACCGCATTGCTGAAACTCCTCAAGCACTGACACCGGAGGAAATCTTCGGTCCACCGGAAAATTATCCGGAAGACGCCATCTTTGTATACGATGCTATCTTGTATAAGCTGTTTCGCCTCAACACCCCTTTGCATCCCGGCGACAACATACGCCTAGAAGCCACTGCCGAAAACGGAAAATACCATGCCAGTGCCGAAGTCACCGTGCCGCAACCGATAGAGAGCCTGCACGTGGACACTTGCTTGGCCTACCTGCGCGAGTACAGCGGACAAACCCTTTACCGCCAATACAAAATTACATTGCAAGACCGCCCCAACGAGAAGAACTACTACCGGCTGGACATTTGGAATGACCGTAGTTACTATTGCAAATGGAAAGAATACCTGGAAGATGAAAACGGCAGCCTCATCAAAGTGGAAGACGAGGACGGCTCTTGGCATTGGGCCTCCATACCCAGAGACACTACCATCCTTGCTCCCCGACAGAACGAAATCATCAACCGGGAAGATGTTATACTGACTGACGGCCACCCTGGCAACTATGATGATGAAGAAAATGAATTGTTTCCCACCATAAATAACAAATACAACATATTCAATGATAACACTTTCCGTGATTCGTATGCCACATTAAAAGTATATACCCCTCTCTACCAAGAATATTATCCGGTAGAGGGACACTACTACGACCATATATCCCGCAAACAAACCATCACCGTACGGCTGCTTAGCATCACTGAAGCCGAATACCGCTACCTGAAAGCCTTAAACTGCCTGGATGATGGGGATTACGACGATGCTTTAATGGAACCTATCAGTCTGCCTTGCAACGTCATAGGCGGATTAGGCTTTGTGGGAGTCTGCTCGGAAAGCAGAGTAATCATAGAATTGCCCGAAACTGTTTGGCGATAACATTTTGACTAATAAAACCCCTTTTATCCATTATAATAAACTGAATTTCATTTAACCCACATTACATTCGTATTACAAAAAGCATCCAAACAAAGCATTTTCACACTACAAAATTGATTTAAGTCAAGAAATGAAGGTATAAACTACACTTTTTCACGTATTCATTTTTGTGTTATAAAACATATACCTATATTTGCATAGGTAAAAAGAAAAAGCTAAGCGCTTAGAGAGTTTTCAATAGGTATTAGATTGAGATTAGTTTTTAGGAATAACAATTAAAAGTAGGTATTATGAAACGTTTAGGATTAACATTAGTGGCAGCAGTCTGCCTGACTGCTACAACATTTGCAGCAGGAAACCAACCTACAACTGCAAAATGGGAAGGTAACATCAACATAACAAAGTTGAGCAAGTATTTGAATCTGGATTCCAACCAGCATGAAGAAGTGGCAAACATCTGCGAATATTTTACAGAACAGATGGAACGCGCTACAAATTCCAAGAAGAATCAGGAGAAGTTACTCCGTAATGCAGTTTATGGTAATCTGAAGTTGATGAAAAAGACTCTGAATGAAAAGCAGTATGCTGATTATGCCAGAGTATTGAACGTCACACTGCAGAACAAAGGTATAGAAGTGAAATAAACTTCGCTTCTGATAAATACGAAAATAGTATTTGATAAATAAAAAGGCATTGGACTTTAGAGGTTCAATGCCTTTTCTTTACGTCAACGCCACCAAAACCTGCGGCGTCAACTCCCTAACCAAATAATTCTTATCACTTTACAAGCAGAATCTGTCTTGCAGCTCTTTCTTATACTTTCTGGAAACCAGTAGTTCCGTCACTTTGTCAAATGGTGGATAAAGCATGCATTTGCTATCCTTTATAATCATCAGATAATCAATATTGATAATATACGATTGATGTATCTGCACGAAACTGGATGAATATTGAGTAATCTGCTCAGCAGTCATTCCGCGACGCAACACCAACGGAGGCTGGTTGTTTAGTATCACCTCCCATTGTTTACGCTCGGAACAATAGCGAAAAAAACCGATTTCAGCCGGACGCAACGCACGCATATCATTAGTTGGCGTAAATACGATAAATGTCTGTCCGGTATGCAACGGTGCACCAATGGGATATGACATTCTCTGCCCAGCCTCTGCCTGCTCTACAAAACGCGCAAGAATATCCCGCAACTCCTGCTCTTCAAAAGGTTTCAGCAGATAGTCGAACGCAGCCTCCCGGATAGCCTGAATCATGTACTTATCATAAGCCGTATAGAAAACAATCCGCATATTCCACGAAACACTGTCACGTATTTCCTGCAGTAATTCCATTCCAGTCATGTCCGGCAGTTCCACATCCAAGAACAACAAATCCGGCTGTACCTTGGCAATGAGTTTTTTCCCTTGTTTACCATTACGGGCAGTTCCTTTCAAAAAGAAGCGTGCATCCTTTCCCAATTCAAAACTCAGATTCTCAAGAGCCACCTCATCGTCGTCAACTATTGCAACCTTATATTTATCCATGTTCCTTTTATGTTTTTCTTCTCGCGAATATATACATAATCCTACTCCCATACAAAGCAATAGAAGGTCATTTACGGACTATTTATCCGTAAACATGCCTATCCTTGCAAAAAATAAGATTAAACGGTTCTTTTAAATTCCGTAATCGTAGTTGTCAGGCAACCAGAAAGTCACCTCACAGCCCATCTCACCACTCTGTAGAGAGACATTGTGCACCAAAACATCAATGGCCTCCTTGTTCTTATTGTTGAGAATCTGAATGGTCTGCATAATGACTTTCATTCCCGTCCCCGTGCCCCGGTTCCGACTGTCCGGACGATAACCGCCACCATTATCCGTTATCTTTATACAGATACCGCTTCCCCGGCGGCAGACCGAAACCCAAAGATTACGTTCACCTTCCTTCTCGCGCAACGCATGCTTCACTGCATTTTCAACCGGAATTTGAATCATCATAGACGGAATCCTTATTTGCTCCGGCTGCACATCCTTTTCTATCTTCAGTTCCGAATGAAAATCCGGACCTAAAGAACGGCGTTCCAGATTAATATATGTTTTCACAAAATCCAGCTCCTCTGCCAAGGTTACACACAGTTGTTCCGCCAATTCCAGATTGCGACGCATCAGTTTTACCAGCGACGAAAGCTCTTGCTTTCCTTCCACATTCCGCTCCGCCATCTCCCGGTTCAGCACATTGAAGATGAAATGAGGGGACAAGCGGTTACGGATATTCTCCAGACGAAGTGTAGAGACTGTGCGATGATTCCGTGCAAGCAACAAAGCACGTTTCTTTTTGCTGTACAGATAAAGGAAAACCGCCGTCAATATAGATACAACAGCTACAGCAAACACGACAAACTGTGTCTGCCTCAGCACCAGCACCTCGTTTTTCTGCTCCTGAAGCAAAACCCGATGTGCCATCAAGGTAGAATCCTGCTGATAACGCAAAGTCAAGTCTGCCGTACGCATCCGGACACGCTCATTCCTGATAGAATCATCAAGCTGGTTGTTCCTCTGCAGATAGTGATAAGCCCTCTTGTAGTTGCCGGTTTCCTCGTAAAACTGCTGAAGGTATTTATTACGGATATGTACCATATCAGGGTCGATGCCCGGAGGGACTACACTCTCGGACAATAAACGACGTGCCTCTTGAAAGTCTTTCTGAAGCAGAGCCAATTCTATTTTCTGCGTATCGATATAATATAGTGCAGTACTTACCCCCATTTCCTCAAAAAAAAGTTGGCATTCATTTATATATTTAACAGCCAAATCAACCATATTCAGTTGAAGATAACAGTCTCCTAAATTCAACCTCCCCAGATTAAGTTCAAAACTCATATCAGCATATCCTTCGACTAAATCAATAACCTTTTGGAAATATTTTATCGCTGTCTGGTAATCCTCCCTATAATAGTAAGAAGTCCCTCTATTATTCAAATAAATATATTTTTCATAAGGTAGCATACTGTCATAGCTTTCTCCTGCTAGATTATAATAGTAATCACACTGTTCAAAATCACGCATGGTAACATATACTTGTGCCAAACCATAATAAATGGGAGGTTTCTTGGTAGAAGCTATATGCAAAGAGTCGCACATCAATAAAGCTCTCCTATACCAAGCTGCCCCTATATCCAATTTTCCTAAACGGTTATTCGCATCAGCAAGATTCATCAAAATATCCGGCACCACTTCAATCCTAGTCCCTCTCATCCGTAATTCATAAGCCTTCCGGAAACAAATTTCGGCAGAATCCATATTCCCAACACGTGCAAAGATATTTCCCTTCATATTGAAACATTCAGACTCCAAATCTGCCATTTGAGAAGAACTATGCTGCCTTTCTATAAAGTCATGTATCTGCTGGATTACGATTTGTGCCGAATCAAGCTGTGAAGTAATCAAATATGTTTTCAGTGTCATTGCCAGATAATTATACTTGACCAAGCTATCCTTTGCCTCTTCCATCTTTTGAAAAGCCTTCAACCTTACCTTTCGGGGCACAATGGCCACAGAATCTCCATTTATATGGGAAAAATCCTCAAAAGCTCTCATTTCTGTGTATACGTCCTCTTTATCTCCGGGCGCACAAGCTCCTAGAAGCACAAACCCTAATATCCAATAAATATAAAATCGAATTCGCTTATCCATCCTCTCTCCCATGTTTCTCGTAATTAGATTATTTATTCAATACATCTGCAAACTTAAAATATTTTTGCGAAATACCGTCAAGCATAAGGCGTATTTCTCAACCACAAAAGAGCATACGCTACCGCTTTATTAAAACGAAACAAAAAATCACATCATAGTACAATATTTAGCTACATAAGCCATTAAAACAACATTTTAGTACATTTCAAACTTTTTCTCATTTTCTTATTTACATTTTTATTAATTACTTTGTGGATAAAGAATTGCGAATATACTCAATCAAACAAAATAATACAATCACACAAAGAAAGGCTGTTTCCAAAAGAAAACAGTTCTTTTACATAATTTATAAGTTCTATGTTAGACAGTGGACAAATCATAGCAGATAGATACGAGCTACTCAAACAACTAGGAAGAGGAGGATTTTCTGAAGTTTGGCTGGCACAAGACAAACTTACGGATGTTAAGGTCGCCATAAAAATATATGCTCCGGGGATGGGGCTTGACGATGCGGGGATATCCCTTTTCACACAAGAGTTCTCCCTCGTATTTGATATGAATCATACCAATTTACTGCATCCTACTTATTATGACTGCTGGGAACGGATGCCATACCTGATTTTGCCTTTTTGCAAAAACGGTTCAGCCTTCCAATACCTTACTGACAACAACCGGATAACAGAAACGGAAAGCTGGCATTTGCTCCATGATGTTGCAGAGGGACTGGCTTATCTTCATGCAAAAACTCCCCCGGTTATCCATCAGGATATAAAACCCGATAATATTCTGATTAATGATGAGAATAGGTATATGATTACGGATTTCGGAATCAGCGCACGGATTAGAAGTACATTACGCAGGAACCAAGGCCAAGAATCCAGTGGAGGAACTTTGGCCTATATGGGACCAGAACGTTTTGGTCCATCTCCCGCCCCTATTATGGCTAGTGACATTTGGTCATTGGGAGCAACAATGTATGAGCTTCTAACCGGTATGCCGCCCTATGGCGATCATGGAGGCGTATTGCAAAAAAACGGTGCAGACATTCCACTTATCAACGAAGACTTTTCTCAAGAATTAAAAGATATCATTTACAAGTGCCTTGCCTTAAATCCATGGGACAGACCCACAGCCAGACAAATTGCAGACTACACTTCCCAACATATCAATGGAAGTCCCGTCCCCTTTAGTCTGTCAAACAACAGCCATGATACTTTGCAAGAGGAAGAGGACAAAACCCATGAGGATTCCATTAGCGCACACTCTTCTGACATAAATAAGATGTCACCCTATCAAGACAAAGGGAAACGCAAAAAAGTTATAGTCGTAGCAGCAATCACAGCTATATTCGCAACAATTGTCATCATCTTTTCGCTAATAAGCGGCAAAGAACCAGTAGTGGAATCCATACCGGAACCGACTCCAACGATTGATTACGACCAAATGTGTCTGTCAATCATTCAAGAAGGCGAAAACTCTAAAATACAAGGAGATGTTTTCCGATTTGACATTGACACTTTAAAGCAAAACAATGATTCCGTATTTGAGGATTTTTACATAAATGCCATTGGCAAATACCGCCAAATAAATTACTACAAAGATTCCATCTCCGCGAAAATATACTTAAATGCAACAGAACTGAAACAGCAAGTAGAGGCCATACTGGATTCTGCCTATCATGTTTTTAAAGAAAAGGCAAATATCATGAAAGACCTTGACCAAGCCGTAGCAGCCCAGGCTTTTGAAGACCGTGCAAAAAAAATAGAACCATATATAAACATAGACAACAATGAAAATGAATAAACTTATCAGACTGATTGTTTTAGCGTTCGCTCTCTCTATGCCAATAAGTATATGGGGGCAATGCGCCTCCATCTATCAAAAGGGAGAGACATACATGAAAAGAGGAAGATACAGAGACGCTATTAAAAGTTTTAAAGCAGCCATGAAATGCGACAGCAATCTGGAGCAAGCATGCAAAAATAAAATCAAAGAGTGTGAGGAAAAAATAAATCCCGCTCCCAAGCCAGCGCCTCCTGCCGAAATCACCAGACTTACCATAGACAGAAAAAGCCTGGAATTTGGGTGTGAGACAAAGACTGCAGAAAGTATAAAAATAGAAAGTCTTCCAGAACAATGGACTGCAATATCAGATGCAGACTGGTGTCAAGTGACTCCCGGTGAGAAGAAACTCTCCATAAGCTGCCAGACCAATTGGCTGACTACCGAACGTAAAGCCACCATTACAATCAGTAATGAAAAGATGAAAGCTACGGTCAGTGTTACCCAAGGTGGCCAAGAAGAATTCATTAATATCGCATTAGATAAATTGGAATTCGGCTCCAAAGGAGAAATTAAGGAACTGCAAGTAGACTCCAATGCCGAATGGGAAGTTGCAGATATTCCTGAATGGTGTGAAGCTATAGCAAAAGACCGTGGCAAACTCATTCTAAAAGTGGGAAAAACCAAGAAGGCCAGAGAAGGAACTCTCATAGTTAAAAGCAAAGGAGGAAAAATATCTTCAATTATTCTCTCCCAGAAAAAGGGAGGTCTATTCTAAATTCATGGTAAACCGACAATGGTGAGAAACTCTGATTTATACAAAGTAATTCCATTATTAAAGTAAAATCTTATGAGATGTATGAATTGCGGTTGGGACAACCTTTCCAACACAACAGTATGCCTAAAATGCGGGCAACCTTTGCGAATGCCGGAGAATTATGCCAACAGTCAGGACATTTTTATTTCAAAAGAAGGTCATGGAGAAGCTATACCCAAACCGACAGTATTGAATGTCAGCTCTAATGAAGAAAAATGCAGAAAAACTGTGGTGTTTTCCACAACAAATGAAGAAGAGAATCATTCTACTGTTGTACAGCCAATTATAGAATGTCCCAATTGCAATTACCCGGTAGTAGGAGATTTCACAAGTTGCCCCTGCTGCGGAACTCCATTGAAAAGAGCAAACATATCAACAAACAATGAATACAAAACAATAAGAGTAGAAGAGGAAGCACCTTCCGTTTCTGAAGAGAAAATGCTCTGTCATGAATGTGGAAGTAAGATAGCAATAACCTGCTCTTTTTGCCCGAACTGCGGTGTCCGCGTACATCGGCCAACCATACGCCGACAAATAAAGAACATCACAGAGACAGAACCGGAAACCAAACCTCACTGTTCATTAACAATTATACCGGAAGAAGAAGAGAACATTCTTCCGAAAAGATTTGAATATGAAGGGAACTCCATCATCTTGAACCGGGAAAATACAGAAATGTCTAATCGTACAATCACCTCAAAGGAACAAGCTGAAATAGTTTTCGATGATGGTCATTGGTATCTGCTTGACCGAAGTATGCTCCAAACGACCTATATCCAGGTAAACAGAAAAATAGAAATCATACCGGATGATATCATTGTACTAGGCGACCGAAGATTCAAGTTTGAATGTGACTAAATATAACTCTTGTGAATAACCGGACTGTCGACAGATGTGATTATAATGTAGGGGAATATATCAATAACCGTTATAGGGTTTCCCAAACATTAGGCGAAGGTTCATTCGGTAAAGTATATCGGGTTACGGACAGCGCAAGCAAAGATTATGCGCTTAAACTACTGAGATTATGGGAAGTTCCTCCTGAAATACGTAAACCATTAATGGAACGTTTCGAGATGGAATTCAAAACTGGGCAAATTGATTGTGACTATTTAGTGCGTTCATTGGACTACGGTACAGTTGGAGGCAACCCTTATATTGTAATGGAATACTGTTCCGGAGGAGATTTAACACCTTATTTAGGTTCTGGAAGCAGTAAGATTCCTCTAATTTGCCAACAAATTCTAATAGGTTTACATGCTTTGCATACCAGAGGCAAGGTTCACCGTGACCTAAAGCCGGAGAATGTCCTTTTCAAGAGTAACGGAATTGCTGCGTTGACAGATTTCGGTATAGCAGGGGATAGAAACAAACGTATGACTGAACGCAATATTTTTGGTAAACCCAACCAAATCTTCGGGACTTATGCATATATGCCGCCAGAACAAGTGAACCGCATGCGAGGTGAGGCCACTGTCCTACCCACTACGGACATTTTTTCTTTTGGAGTATTAGCCTTTCAATTATTAACTGGCAGTTTGCCCTTTGGCGAATTGAGCAGTCATAATGAATTGGCACTATACCAGAAACGTGGGAAAAATGGAGATTGGAACCGGCAGAAATTGACACAGTTGAAACATAGAGAGCAGTGGCAGCAACTCTTTGCAGGATGTCTTAATCCAGATTTCAAAAAACGTTTCCAGTCTGTGCAAGAGGTATTGGAACACCTGCCAGCAATAAGCCAAGTCCCTATGGAAAGAGGATATTGTCCACCACAAACAGTCAATGGTTTCTGTATACGTATTATGCAAGGTGAAGAGTACGGAAAAATATATCAATTAAGTGAACTTATAAAATATGGCAATAGAATCCTTACTATCGGGAGAGAACGCGACAATCTGCTACATATAACAGAACAGCAAAGTGCCTATATATCACGCCATCATTGCACAATAGAAACAAATCCCGCCACTGATAAATGGATTATTCGAGACGGGCAATGGCAGAAGGAGTTAAAGTTGTGGCAGGAGTCCAGTAATGGGACTTATGTCAATTCCACCCAAGTCACCAAACAAGGGCATATACTGAAAATTGGAGATATCATCTCCATTGGGGATGTAAAAATGAGATTTGAAAACTATTAATTATATATCAAGTAGTATGGATACACAAAATTACAAACGTACCTTAGCCGGCTCAGTAGGGGCTGGTATGGGGGCATTAATGGGTGCTTCCGGTAGAACTTACTTTATTTTGGAGCACAAGACCTCTTCAAAGTATCATCAAGCGGGAGAATCCCAAAAAATCATTGTCGACCAAGTAGAATTAGGTAGAGACGCTTCCTGCCAAGTACGCTTTGATGAAAGTTTCGAAACAGTTAGCCGCAAACATGCTGCAATTGTACGCGACGGTGAAAACTGGAAACTTATCCACCTTTCACACTCCAATCCGACATTGGTCAACGGACATCCTATAAATGGGTCCTACTATTTACAAACAGGAGATGAAATACAATTATCCGTTGGCGGACCACGCTTGGGATTCATTGTTCCACAAGGTCGCCAAGCATTAACTTCCAGCATTGGATTGACTGAGAGAATGAGCCTTTTCCGCAAACAAGCCTTACGCCCCTACAAGACCGCATTAACAATCATGGGAATTGTTTTCGTACTGGCGGTGGCAGGATTGGCTGCCTGGAACTACAGTTTAGGTGTAAAAAATGATTTGTTGGCACAGAAGACAGAAGAACAAGAACTTCAACTGAAAGGATACCAAAACCAATTGGATTCACTGGGGACCGAAAGAGCATCTCTAGAAGCACAGCAACGGGAGTTAGAGACCAAATTACGAAACAGTGACGGTAATGCAGAGGCCTTAAAAACACAGTTGGACAACGTTAATAGTCAATTAAAGAATGTCAATGCAAGTTTCTATAAGGTCAAATCAGACTTGGACAATCTCTCAAACAGCATAAGCACTAAAAGCATTGAGAATTCAAGCAATGCCATTAACGCAAATATACAAGAAGGCACCAGACTCTCCAAAGACCAATATTATGAAGACCCTGATATAGCAGATGAACAAGACAGTAATGCTTCAGGAGATTTGAAAGATTATTATGATTATATCTATACAATTAAAGTCGACCGTATTGAAATCGAATATAATGGAACAAAGTTTGATCCGGGCATACAAGTTTCAGATATAATCTGCGGAACTGGCTTCATGCTATCAAACGGAATGTTTGTAACAGACAGGCAGAATGTCGAGCCATGGATATACTCCAACACAGAGTGGAAAGACCCATGGCGTAAACTATTGGCTGTATACAAAGGAGCAGGATGTAATATCATTATCCATTACCGTGCATACAGTACCAAAGGAACTGGAAAGCCTCTGACATTTACCAGTAGCGATTTTGCCAAAGACGGACGAAATGATGTACAAGTGACCGAAATAGAAGTAGATAAATCCATCAGGGTACAACTAAGGGAACATGGGATAAAATTGACCTATACACGTAGGAAATATATCAGTGTCAGCATTGTTACCCCTGCTGCCAACAGTTGGGCATACATTAGAGGAAAAGGCGTTTATGGTGAGGGATTGCCTTACGACATTACCGCCGCAGACAACATGAGTGGAGGTACAGAAGTTCAAATGGTGGGCTATGCAGGTTATGCTGATATTCATAATCTTACTCCGGCTCATTTCAATGACCATACCAATATAGCCGACACAAAATATGAGACTACCATATTACAGAATCGTGTGGCAGAGCCCGGTTATTATGGTTCTCCAGCATTCCTTCTAGAAAATGGTTCTTACAAAGTAGTGGGTTTCATGGTAGGAAGCATAGAGGGTAAGGATCGTTTAGTACCAATCAGAAATTTAATACATTAAAATTAAACATGTCCGAGATAAGCATTAAATTAGCGGCAGGTACCAATGTTGGTTTAGTCAGGAAAAACAACGAAGACAATTTTGTTGTCAATCGTGATTTATGCCAATCAGAGTGGATTATCCCCCAATCGATAGAGCCCATTTCTTTAGGACGGTATGGCAGCATATTGGTAGTGGCCGACGGAATGGGCGGCACCAATGCCGGAGAAGTTGCTTCTGCCATAGCCATTGAGACGGTGCAAAATGCATTCACCCCCGAGAATTTAGGAGATATCGTTACGCAGGAAGGCATTGTTACCTCAGAAGAAGCCGTTGAAGAATTTCTGGGCAGAACTGTCAAAACCGCTGATTTAAATATTGTCAATGCAGGTAAAGAAGATAGTAGTACCCAGGGAATGGGTACTACTATTGTCATTGCTTGGATATTGAACGATAAAGCCTATATCTGTTGGTGTGGCGACAGTCGTTGTTATGTATTCAATGCCAATTCAGGTTTTTGCCGTTTATCTAAAGACCATTCCTATGTACAAGATTTAGTAGATCAGGGAAAACTAGATCCTGAAAATGCGTTTGACCATCCTTACAGTAATATCATTACCCGCTGTTTGGGAGACCCGACCAATCGTTCCAATCCCGATTTCCGTTCCTATAATTTAAAGGATGGCGATACTCTCCTACTGTGTAGTGATGGGTTATGTGGTTTATGCCACGACGAAGAGATAATGCAAATTATAGAAGAGAACCAGGATGATTTAATGACATGCAAGGATAGGTTGATAGAAGCTGCTCTTGAAGCAGGTGGATATGACAATATTACAATTGTGTTATGCCACATCATGCTACAGGATACCGAGCCCAAAGTAAAGTTGAATAATACAGTGTTCAGCAAACCCAACCACCACAAAATCCGGAAAATTCTTCTGTTACTCCTGGTACTGGCTTTAGCGGCAGGCTTCTATTTATATAGAAATCCACAGCAATATGCAAAATGGAAAACGATACTATATCAGGCAGATACGGTTCTAGTTACAGAGACAGACACTACTAACACTACCCTAACAGATTGATTACTATTGTGAAACTATGCAACTGAAAAATGGTGATATATTTGCTGAACACTATCAGCTGAAGAAACTATTAGGAGTCGGAAGCTTTGGTGAAGTCTGGCTTGCCCGAAATATATTGGCAGATGTAGACGTTGCCATAAAGTTGTACGGACTGTTGGATGACAACGGCATAAAAGATTTCCGGGAAGAATTCAAACTTGCCTACAAATTACACCATCCCAATCTACTGCACCTTAATCATTTTGATGTTTTTGGACAGTGCCCTTTTTTGGTAATGCCTTACTGTCCCAAAGGGTCCTCAGCGAGCTTGAAAGGCAAAATGTCTGAAAAGCAAATCTGGCGCTTCATACGCGATGTATCATGCGGATTGATGTTTCTTCATAATCAGAATCCTCCTATCATTCATCAAGATATAAAACCCGATAATATTTTGATAGGGGATGATGACAAATTCATCATCTCAGATTTTGGCATCAGCCGTAAACTAGAGCATACTTTTCGTAAAAGTATCAACAAAGTAGAAAGTTCCGGAACACTTGCCTATATGGGACCAGAACGTTTTGCAGAGAAACCACTGATTGTGGCTACCAGCGATATATGGTCTTTAGGGATGAGTGTTTATGAATTATCCACTGGTCTTGTATTATGGGAAGGTATGGGAGGTTGTGTCCAACTGAATGGTGCACATATTCCAGCATTAGATGAGAAATATTCTTCCCAATTGTCCCAGTTTGTTCACGCATGCCTTGCCCTCAATACTTGGGATCGCCCCACAGCCCAACAAGCCTATGAGTTTGCTTGCTCCATACTAAAACAAACAAAGACAGACTCTCCTTCAGTACAGCTGAAGCCTATTGCTCCACTTTTTCCTAAAACAACATCACCACGCCTTAAAGAAAAGTTCTGTCCTTCGAACATGCATAAACGCATAGCAGGATGGACCGGCCTTGGTATAGTATTGATTCTATTGCTTGTCAAAGGAGGTTCCATATACTTTAGACACCTTGAAGAAGAGCGCAAGTACGCTGCATGCCGTACAGAAGAAGACTACAGAGATTTTCTAAAAGAATACCCCTCCTCATCTCATGCAAACTTTATAAAACAATTTTTGGGAAACAAGGTAAATCCAATCTCCCCAATAAATAGAGAAGAAAACATCGTTATGGACTCGGTAAAAACGGATACTGCAAAACTTGAACAGTTCCAAGAGGAACCTAAAAAACAGATTGTCCACCCACATCCACAACCTTCTTCACAGCCAGTTCTTCCCATTACTGATATAAGAGAAGTCAGAAGAGAAAATGAAGAACGCCTCTTCTATAGTTGCCAGTCGGTAGCAGATTACGAAGAATATTTGCGAAAATATCCCAAAGGCAGGTTTGTACACAAAGCCAAAAGAGCAATCCAGCAAATAGAATCAGAAATGATGCAGTCCAATCCTTCCACTCAAGAAATACACATAAGGAAAAATACAAGAGTCAATGTCAGACTATAAATAATGAATAGGGCATTCCAATGTTTGAACTGCCCTATTCACTATTCAAATACTTGATTTTATTTAATCGTCACCATCGTCGCCCCAAATCCATACTCCTGGAACGAAGCATCCTGATGGCGGCAGTCAGGATATTTACGTTTCAGCTCGTCCAGCAAGGCTTTACGCAGCACTCCATCTCCCTTGCCGTGAATAAAGACGATGCGTTGTTCGCGCTTTTTTTTGTATTGTTCCATCACTTCACGAAACTTATCCAGCTGGTAATTCAATATTTCGCTGTTGCTCATACCGCAGGTGTCATCCAGCAACTCGCCGATATGCAGGTCAATCTCGACAATCCCATTCTTGCCACCACGCTTGATGACCGTCTGCGGTTTGGACGGAGTATCTGCCGTTTTTTTCTGTATCAAAGCCTCCTTCAGTTCCTCTGCCGAAACATACACCTGCTTGACAGGCTGGTCATTCCGGACAATATCATACACCAAGGCCGGTGTTTCAAAGAAAACCGTCTGCTGGAATGTATGCAGTTTATAGAACTTTACCATATCTATGCGGACTTCCACACTGACAGCCGGTTTCATTGTGAACGCACGGTTATCTTTGAATGCCACCAGCTGTACCATCACACGTTCACGGTCGTTCAACTCGGACTTTTCGAACTCCTCCAGCAGAAGTTTCGTATTCGGCTCTATCAAACCATGCGAACGGGCTGTCCAGGACTTTCCTTCGGCACTCGAATAGGTATAATACATATAATAATTACTATCGTTCACCAAATATGTCTCGAAAGGTGTAGTGCTGACAGCCTTGATATCCTCCGGAACAAAAGCCAGAAAAACATTCAGGATATCTCCACCTTTCATCTCGGGCTGACGATAAACAGATATCTGCGGTTTCTCCAAACGGACCGATTGAGGCTCTGAAACCTGAGACTCCATAGCAGACGGCCTTGCCGCAGTAGCGGCCGTGCGCAATTGTTGCTCTTCTTCCCGCTTCTTCTTGGCAGCCGCTTTGGCTGCCGGAGTGGGGATATTATAATCATCGGTCTCTATCACCACACATTCGTTTATGGGCATCGGTATGTCAAAACCGTCGGCATCTTCCACCAACACGATGTTTTTCCCTTGAAATCCTGTCACAACACCGCCCCCAACTTCGCTGAGGAAACGAACTTTATCTCCTATCTTCATAGTAACTTATCTTTTAGTTTGTCTTTTCCTACTTTCTTCCTGCAAAGTTAGGAATTATTTCCCTTATTCTTCAAATCTTCCCAAATATCCGTACCTTTGCAGCCGATATAATAAAGAGAAAGCCATCATGAAAGAAGACCCCAGACATATCAGAATCAGCGAATTCAACTACCCGTTGCCGGACGAACGCATTGCAAAGTTCCCATTGTCCGTACGTGACCAGTCCAAACTGTTATTGTATCGCCACGGAGAAGTTTCAGAAGACAGATTCACTTCACTGCCGGAGTATCTGCCATCGGGAAGCCTGATGATATTCAACAATACCAAAGTCATCCAAGCACGCCTGCATTTCCGGAAAGAAACGGGAGCACTGATTGAAGTATTCTGTCTGGAACCCATACAGCCGAACGACTACGCCCTCAACTTCCAGCAAACCGAGCATGCCGCCTGGCTCTGCATGGTCGGCAACCTGAAAAAATGGAAGGAAGGCATGCTGAGACGTGAGATGACCGTGAAAGGCAAGTCACTCACCCTGACCGCCGAACGGGGTGAGTGCCACGGAACCAGCCATTGGATAAACTTCCGCTGGAATAATCCGGAAGTGACTTTTGCCGACATTCTCGAGGTCTTCGGTGAATTGCCCATCCCCCCCTACTTGAACCGGGAGACCCAGGAAAGTGACAAGGAGACTTACCAGACTGTCTACTCCAAAATCAAAGGTTCGGTGGCTGCCCCTACAGCGGGACTGCATTTCACCCCACGCGTATTGGACGCATTGCGCAATAAAGGAGTAGAATTGGAAGAGCTGACACTCCATGTGGGAGCCGGAACCTTCAAACCGGTGAAAAGTGAAGAAATAGAAGGGCACGAAATGCATACGGAATACATCTCTGTCTCGCGCAACACATTGGAAAAACTCATAGTACACGGCGGCAAGGCAGTGGCCGTAGGAACAACTTCAGTGCGCACATTGGAAAGCCTTTATCACATCGGAGTCACTTTACTGAATAATCCAGAAGCCACAGAGGAAGACTTGCACGTCCACCAATGGCAACCTTATGAAATGTCTGCCAAGGCCACCGCCACCTCTGCAGTAGAAGCCCTGCAAGCCATTGCTGCCTATCTGGACAGACATAGCATGGAGGCTCTGCATACCAGCACTCAAATCATTATCGCTCCGGGATATGAATACAAAATCGTGAAGGCTATGGTGACTAATTTCCACCAACCGCAAAGTACCTTGCTGCTGCTCGTATCAGCTTTCGTACACGGTGATTGGCCGAAGATTTACAACTATGCACTGGCACATGATTTCCGCTTCCTGAGCTATGGAGATTCATCATTATTAATACCCTAAGCACAATGAACCACGATAACAATCAAGAGATGTTCCCCCTTGTCGACGAACAAGGCAACATCACAGGTGCCGCCACCCGTGGCGAATGCCATAACGGTAGCAAACTGCTTCATCCGGTAATCCATCTTCATGTATTCAATTCCAAAGGTGAGTTGTATCTACAGAAACGTCCCGAATGGAAAGACATACAACCGGGGAAGTGGGACACCTCCGTAGGCGGACACGTCGATTTAGGTGAAAGTGTAGAGATGGCGCTAAAACGCGAAGTACGCGAAGAGCTCGGCATTACCGACTTTATTCCCGAAACCGTCATGCATTACGTCTTCGAGTCTGCCCGCGAAAAGGAACTGGTCTTCGTACACAAAACTGTCTACGACGGTGAAATACATCCCAGTGACGAGCTGGACGGAGGACGTTTTTGGAGCCCCGATGAAATCAAGGCAAATATCGGCAAAGGTGTATTCACCCCGAATTTTGAAGGAGAGATAGGAAAGGTCATCAACTTGTAGTGGAAGCTGCTTTCTATCAGTTCGCAAAATATTCCTTCATCTTTCTCCTGACCCGTGGAGCAAGTAACAGCAGTGACGTCATCGTAGGCAATGCCATCAAGGCAAAAGCCAAATCCATGATGGCAACCACTGCTCCCAACGGAATCATGGCAGCCACAACAATCATCACCAAATAGAAGTAGTTATAATACTTGGCATTCTCCGCACCAAACAAGAAGTTGGTGCACTTCAGTCCATAATACGAATAAGAGAACATGGTAGAAAAGGCAAAGAAAAAGACCATCAACAGATAATGCCCATAGCCGGGAAGGAGCTGCTCAAAAGAATTCAAAGCAATATAAAGGCCTTTTATGCCTCCTTCCGACGCATAGTTTCCAGCTATAAGAATAGGGAAGGCCGTCAATGCACAAACAAGCCCCGAGTCGATGGCCGGTCCAATCATGGCTACCAGCCCCTCACGAATGGGATTGTCATTACGGGAGGCGCCATGCATCATAGAGGCCGTACCTACGCCTGCTTCATTGACGTAGGCAGCACGGCGGGCACCAGTCAGTGCAGTTCCCAAAATTCCACCGATACCGGCTTCCAGGCTGAAGGCAGACTGGAAAATGGAAGCCAACACTCCCGGCAACTTATCAAAATTCAAACAAAGAATAACGAAGACAAGCAGCATATAGCAAGTAACCATCACCGGCACTATTTTAGCCGAGATAACCGAAATGCGCCGGATGCCACCGATAATGACCGCCCCTACCACCAGGCTGATGACAATACCCATCACAAAACGCAGACCGAGTGTATTCTCTATTCCTGCCGGAGTAGTAAATACCGTAGTGACAGACTCGACCAACTGATTGGCTTGCATTACACACAACGTACCTATCAACCCCACCACCGCAAAGAAATAAGCAAACGGTTTCCAGCGTTCGCCCAACCCATGAAGAATGATATACATCGTCCCCCCTTGCGGTTCTCCGGCAGAATCGTGTCCTTTGTACATAATGGCAAGAGCCCCTTCAAAGAATTTGGTGGACATACCCACAACGGCACTTACCCACATCCAGAAAATGGCTCCGGGACCTCCTACTGTAATAGCGATAGCCACCCCCGCAATATTCCCCATACCCACTGTTGACGCTATGGCGCTCATCAAGGCCTGGAAAGAACTGATTTGTCCTTCGCCCGCCACTTCCGATTTATAGCGCAAGGCCTTTATCGAATATCCGATGCGGCAGAGGGACACAGCTCCGGAATAAAAGAACAAGAAAAGTCCTCCCCCTATCAGAAGGATAAATAAGGGATACCCGCAGACAAAGTCACTGACAGTGGTTATTGCTGAGCCTATAGAATCTAAAATACCATTCATAGTAGTAGTTTGATGGAGGAGTTCATGGGAAGGTTTAAAAAAAGTCCCACTTCTCTTTCACGGGAAAGTGGGACATTCATTATAACATTTCGTTCGGCCTTATTTAGCCAGGTCTTCAATCACCTTCATAATCTGCTGGCCGATTTCCTCGGCAGCCTCCGGTGTGGCAGCCTCACTATAGACACGGATAATCGGTTCCGTATTGCTCTTACGCAGATGAACCCATTTGTCGGGGAAGTCAATCTTCACACCGTCTATATCATTGATTTCTTCATTCTTATACAGCTCCTTCACCTTGGCAAGAATAGCATCTACATCTGTTTCAGGAGTCAAGTCTACACGATTCTTTGCCATGAAGTATGCAGGATAGGATGCACGGAGTTCGCTCACCTTCTTACCTTCGTGTGCCAGATGGCTCAAGAACAAGGCAATACCTACCAAGGCATCACGTCCATAGTGGCTGGCCGGATAAATTACCCCACCGTTTCCTTCGCCACCGATAACGGCACCTACTTCCTTCATTTTGGTAGTTACATTCACTTCACCTACGGCAGAAGCGTAATATTCTTGCCCATACTTGCGAGTTACATCGCGCAAGGCACGGGTCGAACTCAAATTGGATACCGTATTGCCCGGAGTATGTTTCAATACGTAGTCGGCAACAGTAACCAGTGTATATTCTTCACCGTACATCTTGCCGTCTTCGCAAATCATTGCCAGGCGGTCTACATCAGGGTCTACAACAAATGCAACATCTGCCTTCCCCCCTTTCATCAGGTTCATGATGTCACCCAAGTTCTTTTCCAAAGGCTCGGGATTATGCTGGAAGTTACCGGTCGGTTCGCAATAGAGCTTCTCTACGTGCTGAACGCCAAGTTGTTCAAGTAGTTGCGGCAGAATAATACCACCTACAGAGTTTACACAATCGATGGCTACACGGAAGTTTGCCTTTCGGATAGCTTCCACATCTACGAGGTCAAGTGCCAATACGCTGTCGATGTGTTTCTGGTTGTAGCTTAAATCCTGACGGTACGAGCCAAGTTGGTCCACTTCGGCATAGTCGAATTCTTCGGCGGCGGCAATGCGGAGTACTTCCTGGCCTTCGGCAGCGTTCAGAAATTCGCCCTTTTCATTCAGCAGTTTCAACGCATTCCACTGCTTGGGATTGTGCGAGGCAGTCAAGATAATACCTCCACTGGCACCTTCCATGGTTACAGCCAGCTCGGTAGTCGGAGTAGAAGCCAAATTAATGTCCACTACATCCCAGCCCATACCCATCAAGGTACCGACTACTACGTTCTTGACCATCTCGCCAGAGATGCGGGCATCACGCCCTACCACGATTTTGTTACTTTTTACAGTACACGTCTTACGAATCAGGGTAGCATAAGCTGAAGTGAACTTCACAATGTCGAGCGGATTCAATCCCTCGCCAGCACCACCGCCAATTGTTCCGCGGATTCCAGAAATAGATTTGATTAGAGTCATAGGTTAATGATTTAAAATTTATCGGTTAGTTCCAAATTTGGAGTTTATGTAAATCGTAATAATAAGGATGAACGTCCCGCATAGCATCCGACTGTCCCATCTTGGAAGGAACAATCAGCTTCACATGTGCTCCGTTACGAATATAATTCAACGCAACCAGCCAGCCAGCAGGTACAGACGAACCATGATATATAAGCATATAGCCTTGAGTAAAAAGTCCGGCAATAGACGAAGAAGTAACAGAATATCTAAACTCATCCACAACAGTCGGACTATTCATATTGGTTATATACGATTTCACCCCTCCAACAGCTATCAACCCTTGTTCTTCAAAGCGCACCAAAATCAAATCATTCGGTTTAACTGTATCTGCAGGATTCGTCGAACCTTTATCCACAATCTGCATATACACCCCGCTTGCCAGCTGCACATACTCATTCCTGCTTACATCCGTTGTCGAATCTTGCGCATAGAATTCACTTTGAGAAATAACGACAATGCTACTGTCTTTGATAAATGCTTTGATGGCATCTTTTTCTTCCTCAAGCATTTCGGCATAAGTTTTAGAATTATCGCATGCCTGGAAGGCTAAACAAACTGCAAGTAAGGCAAAAAAGAATAAAGTAAGTTTCTTCATTTCTGTTATTTAGTAATTTCGTACAAAAGTATCTGATTTCCTTGAAAGTTGAAAGCTGCGGATAGAAAGTTCGTAACTTTTAACCTTTACAACTGAACTTTTTTTATCCTTTGGCATTCAGCAGCGGTTTGTATTTCTCCAAAGCCTGCTCAAAGACCTTGCGGGCCTCATCCATCGTTCCATAAAATTCACCGCCGGAAGCATTCAAATGACCGCCGCCGCCAAAGAACTCGGCAGCCAGCTGATTGCAGGGGAATGTACCGACCGAACGTAAAGAAATCTTTATCATCGGCTTCTCCGTATCTTCACGCAGGAAGCAAGAGAAAATCACCCCTTTGATACTTAAAGGAATGTTCACAAACCCTTCACTATCTCCACGCACATAGTCGAACTGGCTTTGTTCGGCTTTAGTCAGAGAAATTAAGGCTGCATGATAGTCCGGATAGACCTTCATTTGTGACAAGACATATCCCATTAGGCGCAAACGGCTTTCTGAATAAGTATTGAACACCTTGCGGTAAATCTCGTCCTTGTCAATACCTTTCGACAACAGTTCGCTGATGATGAAATAGATTTCCCGGTTATTGGAATTATAGGTGAACCCGCCGGTATCCGTCATCATACCCGTATAGATGCACTCCGCTCCTTCCCTTGAAATGTCACTGAAATAGCCCATACGGCAAATCAGGCGGAAAACCAGTTCCGAAGTGGAAGATATCTCCGGATGGGAAATGATAATCTTGCAGAAATCCTCCGGATGGAGATGATGGTCTATCAGTATTTTTCTTGCCGGGGATGCAAGAACAGCGTCACCCATGGCATCTATACGATGGATAGCATTAAAGTCCAGACAACAAATGACATCTGCCTCGGCAATCAGCTTGTCGGCAAACTCCTTGTAGCGGTCGTACAGAAGGACGTCCTTGCTCCCGGGCATCCATTTCAAGAAGTCGGGAAAGGCGTTCGGCACAATAACATTCGCCGTCTTTCCCTGCGAGCTGAAGAAGTGCCACAAGCCCAGAGAAGAGCCGATGGCGTCCCCGTCGGGACCCACATGTGAAACGATTACTATCTTGTCTGCACGGTCAAACCATTTGGTGAAATGGTCTATCTTGGATTGTTCTATTACTTTGGTCAACATATTTTTATTTACTATTTGACGATTGACTATTTACTATTTGGCGTTTATAACAAATTGAAGGGGCAAAAGTACGAAAAGTTTGTGATTTATAACAATATGCGGTAAGAACCTTTTTGAGAAAGAAGAAGATAGGGAATACCTAAGCGAACGCAATCATTGGCAATCTTATTCTGATAATAGTCTGAAAGAGAAGCGTCAAGCACCACCATGCCCATGGAAAAGAGCGAAGTAAGTTCCTCTACCCCACCTTGATACCCCTTGGAGACATATAGATAATCAACTGAAAGGGGATGGGAAGAGTTCTTGTTTCTCCAACGGTTGTCGGAAAGAAGACAGATGCGCTTACCGGCGTAAGAGACAATCTGGTTACGCATGGATAAGCCGGAAGTGGTATAATCTCCGGCAACCAGTCGGGGAGTCTCCAGACGCAGGCGGTTCCAATGCGGAGAAAGGGCACGGCACAGACGCGGCATATCCGGCAAGCTATCGGCACATGCCAACCAAGAATGACGGTTGTCTGCCATACAATGGACAACGGGACAGCCTCTCACGCTATAAAAAGCAATCCCCTGCCGGGGAGCATTGGACATGATGGAAAGGGAATGCCAGGAAACCACTGCCAACAATGCCAGCAACGCAAAGCAGACTCTACGTACCGTAAGGCGTAGAAAGCCATAATATGTCATCCCCAAGAACAGATAGACGAGCAGAACACCCCATATATCCAGCCAAATATCATCGACAGCAGCGCCGGGAAGATGCTCTATCCAGCGGAGCACTTCATTCTGGACATGTACCAATGCCTCTACTACCCTTGCAAACAGATGTTGTACAAAAGGCAGCGGCGTAAGCATCAACAGAAAGACAGCCGAATACAGAACGAGCGACACCATGGGAATTACCCAAAGATTAGTCAACAGAAAATGAGTGGAAAAACGGGAGAAATAGAAAATGACCAAAGGGGCCGTACCCAGCTGAGCCGCCATGGACACTGTCATAAGTCCCCACAAATATCGCAGGAAACGATTGTCAACCTTCCAAAGGGCATATAACTTAGGCTGTACAAGTACAATAGCTGCAACCGCCGAGAATGACAACTGAAAACCGACATCAAACAACCAGACCGGCTTGCACAGCAGCATCAGGAAAGCAGTTGCCGCCAGCGTATTCAGAGTCAGCGGCTTTTCCGGCTGCAAACCGGCAAACGCCAACAAAGAGAACATGACGACCGACCGCACCACCGAGGAGGACAATCCCGTGAAAAAAGCAAAACTCACCAGAAAAAGGACAAGAAGCAAGAGCAACAAAGGTTTCAACCGCCGCCATCGCCTCCACAAAGGACGAAGCACAAACAAGAGCAAAGCATACAGAAAACCTATGTGCAACCCCGAAAGTGCCAGTACATGGCTGGCTCCCGAAACGGAGTAGGTCTCCACAATATCATCACTCAGTTCCTCTTTATCCCCCACCGTCAACGCAGCAAGTACCGCCAATTCATCAGTTTCAAAACCCAAACTCCGGTATAAGCCAACCACTTTCTCCCTATAATCCAGTGCCACCTGGCTGACAGTGCGAGAGGCATCATGCCCCGTCTTCCGCCAATGTCCGTCAGCCACGTAAGCCGTGCCGCTATAGCCTTTCCGCCTCAGGTAGCGGGCATAGTCAAACTCGTCGGGATTACCATTGTTTGCCGGAGGAACAAGCCGGGCAGATACCAGCAACTCATCACCACGGCGCAAAGTGGCCGTAGCAGAATCTTTCGGAAAATAAGCCAGAAAAAGATGATTCCGGGGGCAACCCGTAACTGTATCCTTCTCTACCTCTCCCAGCAGGGCAACCCTGCACAATATGCTGCGCTCCCTCTCTTCTGGATGCTCACGGATACAAACCCTATAAACAGCAGTTTTGCCCGAAAAGGGAAATGCCGTCTTTCCCTGCTGCCAACTCATCAAGCAGAACCCCGTACCACCCAAGAAAAGGTATACCGCCGCTCCATACACCCATCCGGTATGCTTGTATCTACCTATAATAAAAAGAAAAAGCAGAAAACCTGCCACATACTCCCATGCAGAAAGCACGTGTGGAAACACATCTCCACACAAAATACCAACTACCAACGGCATCAACAGTCGAAGGAAAGGATGCCGTTGCCAGCTGTCGATTATCAATCCAGAAGACGGATTACAGATTCCTTAATGCACGGATAGCTTCCTTCGGATCGGGAGCCGAGAAAACGGCATTGCCTGCCACCAGTACATCTGCTCCAGCTTCTACCAGACGCGCACCGGTATCCAAGTTTACGCCACCGTCCACTTCTATCAAGGCCTGCGAACCGGTAACCGTAATCAATTCACGCAACTCGCGCACTTTATCAAGAGAATGCTCTATGAACTTTTGTCCGCCGAAGCCAGGATTTACGCTCATTATCAGCACCATGTATACATCATTAATAATATCCTTCAACAAGGATACGGGAGTTGCCGGATTAATTGTTACCGCCGGCTGCATCCCTGCTTCGCGGATTTGCTGCACCACACGGTGCAGATGCGGACAAGCCTCGTAATGCACATTCATGACATGTGCCCCCAGAGCCTTCACCTCCGGAATAAACTTCTCCGGCTGTACAATCATCAGATGCACATCCAAAGGTTTCTGCGACAGTTTTGCCACATACTTCAGTACCGGGAATCCGAAAGAAATATTGGGGACAAACACACCGTCCATGATGTCGATATGTACCCACTCAGCCTCACTTTCGTTAATCATTTCAATGTCTCGTGCCAGATAACCAAAATCGGCAGAGAGAATAGAAGGGGATATGATTGGTTTCATAATGTTATGTTCTAAAGTTTACGAACTTTGTTATGTACAAATATAGAGAAAAGATTTAATTCAGCCTAACATTGGAAATCAAAACTCTCACTGCAAACTTACTGCATACCTTTTGCAGCGTCACTGCAAACGTGTTGCAGTAGCACTGCAAAGCAGTTGCAGTCACACTGCATATTAGTTGCAGCAACACTGCAAAGCGGTTTGCAGTGACGCTGCAAAACGAGTGCAGTAGTTTTGCAGTAGGAAGTCATTGAATGACAATCAGTTATTTCATCACGTATCCTTCCGTCAACCGGAAGCCGCGTAGCAGTTCATCCGTTTTCAGTTTCTTCTTGCCCGGAAGCTGGAGGGAGCGGATGCCGACAAAGCCATCTTCGGCAGCAACGCGGATATAGGTCTTCCCGTCTGTCTGCAAGGTTCCGGGAGCCAGCTGATGGGATTCCCCTATTTTCTCCGTCTTGAAGATTTTTACCACAACAGATTCTCCACCGGGTTGGACCAGCTCCGTCCAAGCGGCAGGATAGGGAGAAAGGCCGCGTACAAAATCGTAAATACGCTTCACCGGGCGGTTCCAGTCAATACGACAAGTATCTTTGAAGATTTTCGGTGCCGGACGCAGTTCACCCACGACGGCCATTTCTTCTTGAGGAATACTTTTCACTGTACCGGCAAGAATGGCATCTACGGTTTCTACCACCAGGCGACCACCCAACAGCATCAGTTTGTCGTGAACGATACCCACGTCGTCCGTATCGGCAATGGGTACCCGTACCTGCTGAATAACCTCACCGGTATCAATCTCATGTTTCAGGAAGAAAGTGGTGATGCCCGTTTCCGTATCACCATTAATCACTGCCCAGTTGATGGGGGCTGCGCCGCGATACTGCGGAAGCAGGGAAGCATGCAGGTTGAAGGTGCCCAATCGCGGCATGTTCCATACCACCTCCGGCAACATACGGAAGGCAACGACTATCTGCAAATCGGCCTTCCATGCACGCAACGCCTCCACAAAAGCCTCATCCTTCAGCTTCTCCGGCTGAAGAAGCGGAAGATTATGTTCCAGTGCATACTGTTTCACCGGAGAGAATTGGAGCTTATGTCCCCGTCCGGCAGGCTTGTCGGGCATCGTAATGACACCCACCACATTGTAACCTCCTTCTACCAGACAACGAAGAGCCTCCACCGCAAAGTCGGGAGTACCCATATATACAATCCTCAAATTCTTCTTTTCCATCATTTCATTTACAATTTACTCCATTTACTATTTACCATTTACCATGTACAATTTGCGAAGCTACTCCATGTACTATTTACCATGTACAATGTACACAGCACTCCGAATGGCAAATTGTACATTGTACATGGTAAATGGTAAATTGTACATGCCCTCAGTCTTCCGAGAAATGTACCAATACTTCACGGTACGAGTTGAATATCTTCGACTTGGACACGAAGCCCAAGTATTTGTTTTCCGCATCCACCACCGGCAGATTCCACGCCTTCGTATCATCAAAGGTGCGCATCACCTGCTCCATACTGTCCGTATCATACAGACGTGCCGGAGCCGAAGTCATCAGTTTTCCCACCGTGAAGCGATGATATAACTCCTGGCGGAACATAATGTTCCGGATATCGTCCAACAAGACAATGCCAATCAACACCCCTTCCTTATCCGTCACGGGAAAAACATTGCGATGCGAGGCGGAAATAGCCTTTACCAGTTCACCCAAATCCATTTCGGGATGCACGGTCACAAAATCCTTTTCCACCACATTCTCCATTTTCATCAGGGTAAGGATAGCCTTGTCCTTATGGTGCGTCAACAGTTCTCCTTTCTTGGCCAAACGCATGGAATAGATACTATGAGGCTCGAACATGATGATGGTAAGATAGGAACTGACGGAAACAATCATCAGTGGCAGAAACAGGTCGTATCCTCCCGTAAGCTCGGCTATGAGGAACACGCCGGTCAGCGGAGCGTGCATGACCCCACTCATGACCCCCGCCATTCCCATCAAGGCAAAGTTCTTCTCGGGCAGATAAGCCGTCATCTCTATTTCATTGCTGAAATGTGAAAAGACAAAACCGGCAATACAACCCAGATACAACGAAGGTGCGAAGATACCGCCGCAACCGCCACCGCCATTCGTGGCACTCGAAGCAAAGACCTTAAACAGAATAATCAGTATGAGGTATATCAGCAACAGGTTGCCGTGCCCGTAGAAGAAGGAATTATTCATCACCGTGTCCCATTCGGCATTGCTCATCCCATTCAGCAACAACTCTATCGTATCGTAACCTTCGCCATACAACGGAGGAAAAAGGAATATCAAGATACTCAGCATGGCACCACCCATTATCAGCTTCTTATATGGAGTTCTCAACCTTCCGAACACGCCTTCCACAGAGTTCATGGCCCGGGTAAAATAAAGGGAAACCAATCCACAGAAGATACCCAGCATAATGACATACGGAATACGCTCCAATTCGAAAGCTTGGTCCAGATGGAATTTGAACATGGCATCCGTACCCGTCACGATATAGGAAACAGTTGCAGCCGTCACCGCAGATATCAGCAACGGCAACAAGGAGGACATTGTCAAATCTATCATCAGTACCTCCAGCGTAAATACCAGACCGGCAATCGGCGCCTTGAAAATGCCTGCAACCGCACCGGCAGCACCACATCCCACCAATAGCATCAGCGTACGATGCTCCATCTTGAAGATGGTTCCCAGATTGGAACCGATAGCCGAACCCGTCAGCACAATAGGCGCCTCCGCCCCGACCGAACCACCGAAACCGATGGTAATGGAACTGGCTATGATGGACGACCAAGTGTTATGCCGTTTGATGCGTCCCTGCCGCCGCGAGATGGCGTATAGGATTTTGGTAACACCATGACTGATGTCGTCCTTCACCACGTAGCGGACAAACAATCCGGTCAGGAAGATACCCACTACCGGATAGACCAGATAAAGGTAGTTGGCTTCCGTCGCATTGAAATTATCCGTCAGGAAGTTCTGTATCCAGTGTATGATGACTTTCAGTATCAGTGCGGCGAATGCCGTAAAGATACCTACAAGAAAACTGAGAATCAGTATGAACCGCTTTTCCTTGATATTCTTTTCGCGCCATATGATGAAGCGCTGCAACAAACTCCTCTTGTCCTCTGCCATTTTTCCTTTTATTCGCGAATAATCTTAATGACTCCGCCCTTGCCCAACTTGATGATACTGGACGGTTTCGGGCGTCCCGTTTCCTCCTGGCGGTATCCTACTATATAATCCACCGCAGACTTGATGTCTTCACTTATTTCACTGAAGTTACCGGGAGACGGTTGCCCGCTGACATTGGCAGAAGTAGAGACTATCGCCTTGCGGAACTGCTGACAAAGCCGTTTTGAAAATGCCTCACTGGTGACACGGATACCTACACTACCATCTTCGGCAAGCAAGTTAGGAGCCAGATTACGCGCTCCGGAATAAATTATGGTAAGGGGCTTGTCAGCCAGTTCTATCAAATCCCAGGCAACCTCCGGAACATCCTGCACATAGAAATCCACCTTTACCGGAGAATCTACCAATACCAGCATCGCCTTACTGTCAGAGCGTTGCTTGATTTCATATACACGGCGCACCGCTTCTTCATTGGTAGCGTCACAACCTATACCCCAAATCGTATCTGTCGGATACAGAATTACCCCGCCCTCGCTCATTACCTGGCAGGCTTTTTTGATGTCTTCTATCATTTCTTGATATATAAGTTCACGGATTAACACGCAAAAATAGTATTTTTGCAGCGATTATAAACAAAGTTTAAGAGAAAACAATGGAAGAAATTCAATTTAACCACACCCTGCCCATACAACTACGCTTCAATGACGTCGACAAATTCGGCCATGTAAACAACACTGTTTACTTCTCTTTTTATGATTTAGGAAAAACGGAATATTTCGCTTCCGTATGCCCGGATGTAGATTGGGAAAAGGATGGTATCGTTGTCGTCCATATTGAAGCAAACTTCCTCGCACAGATTTATGGTTCGGACCATATCGCCGTGCAAACTGCCGTCACTGAGATAGGAACCAAAAGCTTCCACCTCGCCCAACGGGTCATTGATACGGAAACCCAAGAAGTAAAATGCGTATGTACCTCCGTCATGGTAGCCTTCGACCTCGCCAAACACGAGTCCAAGCCACTGGAAGAAAAATGGATTGAAGCAATCTGCAAATATGAGGGAAAAGATTTGAAGAAAAAGAAATAAAATCCTATATTTGTCAATTAAGCTAACATTTGTATAAGTAACAATCAGTTACATTTAGTCAACTGCTATGATTCGATTGATATTATTGACCGATTTTACAGAGTCCTTTTCGTACAATCTGCTAAAGGGGGTATTGGCCTATTCCAAAAGCCATGAGCCATGGGTAGTATGCCGTATGCCACCCTCCTACAAAAACAGTCATGGTATAGAAGGAGTCTTGAAATGGGCAAAGACATGGCATGCAGATGCAATCATCGGCAGATTTGACAATGATGACAACGTGGAGCTATTCCGTGAAAACGGAATTATCGCATTGGCCCAGGATTATAAATCAAGGTTCAGCAATATTCCAAACATCACCGGCGATTACCGCAAGACCGGCAGAATGGCAGCAGAGTTTTTTCTGAGTAAAGGCTTTCAGAACTTCGCATTCTATGGTTATCGCGATACGGTATGGTCACAAGAACGTTGCGAGGGTTTCTATGAATGTATAGCAGCCCAAGGGTTTGGAAACAATTTCTATTCTTATCAGGACCAATCCCTTGATGACTTATGGTTTTATGAAGCACCGCCCCTGCTCAACTGGTTAAAGTCATTGCCACAACCTACGGCACTCATGGCTTGCGATGACAATCAAGGTAACCGCATTACGGAAATCTGTAAAGTCAACAACATCAGAGTGCCCGACAAGATAGCAATATTAGGAGTCGACAATGATGAGATTATATGCAATCTTTCAGACCCTCCCCTATCCAGTATCAGCCAAAACATTGTAAGAGGCGGATTTGAGGCAGCTGCCCTCATAGAACATCTATTGAATGATGAGGAGGCCACTTATCAGGACGTAGTGCTCCAACCAGTTAATATAATCAACCGGCTTTCGACCGACTTCTATTCTACCACCGATGCCCATATCCAAACCGCTCTGAAATATATCCATCAGAATATAGCAGCTGATATCACTGTATCGGATATAGTGAAACAAGTACCATTATCACGCCGTTTATTGGAGATTCGCTTCAAGCAAGTCACCCAGCAATCCATCCACAAATACATCTTCAACCTTAGGATGGAACGCTTTGCCCAATTGCTGTTGGCCAGTGATGCTCCGATTGCAGATGTGGCGGAACAAGTCGGAATAAACAATCTGAAGAACTTGTCCCGCCAATTCAAAGCTTTGAAGAAAGTCTCTCCCAATGAATATCGGAAAGAGTACCAGACAAAGAGTTACCAGCGCTGATTTAATCCGGTACAAACAACATGGTATCAGGTAACACGGTTTCCAGAACATTCCGTCCCGAATACCCGACTTCCAATTCCTGGCCCATGTAATCTTCGAAATACAGCAGATGCAACTCGTGGTACCCTGCTTCGAGAGCGACTTTCCCTTCGGCACGGCGTCCGCTGTGTCCACCGTCGTTATCAACAATCAATTTACCGTCTATGTATAGTTTAGAACCATCATCGGAAAAAGTATAGAAACGGTATACTCCCCTTTCTGGAATTTTCACCAACGTACGGAAATCATAAGCAAAATGATCAGGGACGGCTACTTCTTCAATCGAGAAGTTCTTCATCACCCCTTCCTTCACTTTATTGCAGGCGGCAATATCGGCAACACGTTTACATTTGCCTTCATAATAGGTATATGCCACGCCCTGCTTCTTGGGAGAAGTTCCCGTAGCCGGCAAATAAGCCATACTCTGCTCCTCATCCGAATTCAGACCTGAAGGGTAATAGTAGGCAGCCTCCCTTCCCGAAGGAGTGGAAATCCATGTGTCAAATTTGAATTGGTCTTCGTACAGTTCAATGATACGGGCTCCTCTCGTCAACTCTCCATACGCATCCGCACCGGTCACCCGTCCGTATCCCAATGCAATACCTTTATCTATTCCTATAAAATCGTTATCATGGTCATGTCCTACAAATACTCCCATTACATCCCTCATGTCAAGGAAGGAAGCAAACATACCAGAATTGATATTAGCAGAGGCAACTCCACCTTCTTTGTCATTGCCATAAGTTTTCCCGTCACCTCTGATTTCGTTGTATTCAATCAGCGGAATATGGAAAAAGGCCAAAGCAGGAACGGGATTACCACCGTTCTTCTCTGCAAAGTGTTTACTTTGCTTTCTGTACCATTCTATTTGGTCGAAATGAATCCAGTCGTAAGCACCATAGATTTTATTAGGCTGATAGTCGTTGGAATCCATGCAATAGAGCAATGCCTCTACCTGGTCCTTCTTCTCCGGACTATAAATAGAAATCACACAATTACCACATCCCATAATATCTTCAGGGCCTTTTGCCCCCACATAGTAGGGAGACTTCAAGAGGAAATCATAGATTTCATTGCGCGTCAAGTATTCTGCATCATGGTTTCCCATCATCACCACAAAAGGCATCTTGGCTTCATTGAAAATATCCACTACACTTTTCCATCCATCCATAGCAGGGTCATCGGTCACCACATCCCCACTCAGTATAGCAATGTCCGGATGTTCGGCTGCCAGGACAGCACGGATAGTAGCTGCCGTTTCGGCACACTTTGCAGAACCCGGCATCCAGTGCAAATCTGTAAACTGTGCTACTACAAACCTGCCATCCTTAAAAAAGAATTGCTTCTGCGCAAAAGCCGTTACCGGCATACAGCCCAACAGTACAACTAAAAGAACAACTATTTTCTTCATAATTTCTTGAGATTAATATATTTCTATTTCATCTATTGCCAACTCACTCTGCAACCCTTCATGAAAATATCCTTTCGGGCACAAGCCACCACTCAATAATTCCAAGCGGACAAATGTAGCTTCCGTTTCGGCAAATGAAAGAGATGCCGGAAAACGGGTGCCTTCCGTCAAGCTAAAATCATAAGTCAGCCGTTTAGTGCCCACCGGAATAAAAGTCTGACCATCCATTGAAACAGAGACACCCATCGCTCTTGCCGGCCATATCTCATTTACCGGCCGCCATAAAGAAGAAAAGGCCACTTCCTTGACTTTTTGAGGTTTCTTCAGTTCCACTACAATCTGTACAGTATCCTGGTAGAAGCTAATCCAGCGACGCATGTCGCGGGCATAGCCACGTCGTCCATCAGTCAGCCCGAAGCCTTTATTCAAGTGTTCCCATCCTGCTTTAGGATTACAAGTATAGTCACATCCGGTTGCCTTGTTTACAGCAAAACTCTTGCGGGTCACTTTCCCTAGCGGCTTACCGCTTCTGTAAACTGCCGAATAAATAGTTGCATCCTCGTCCAACGGTATCGGAGTCTCATAAAGGGAAGATGAAGTGTTGACCGTTGAATCATTTACCGCATAGTAAATATCGGCATCCGGACAGAAGGTGTTCAAAGTCACCTCATAAGTCTGCTGCGACTTGTTCCACGCACCAGCCTGATTGACTTCATAGAAGTTACGGCAAGCATTCACTCCGCAATAATCCAATCGTTCAAACTCCTTATCCAGCCTACGGGCAAACGACTCGAAGTCCTTATGTTCCGGCTGTGTCCATTGCACCTCTGACATAGCCAGCAAACGAGGGAAAGCCATATATTCAAAATATTCGGGAGTCTGTATGTACTCTCCCCAGATATTGGCTTGTACACCTATTATATAAGCTTGTTCTTCCGGAGTCAGTTCAGCAGGAAGCGGGTTATAATTGTACACCGTATCCAACGGAAGAAAACCGCCGATAGCCAACGGGGCAAATTCCGGACTTTCCTGGTAGTAATCCAAATAACACTTTTTGCCGGGTGTCATAATGACTTTATGCCGTTGGCGAGCCGCTTCGATACCTCCTTTCTCGCCACGCCATGACATGACGGTAGCATTAGGGGCAAGCCCTCCTTCCAGAATCTCATCCCACCCGATGATGTCACGCCCTTTACTGTTCACAAATTGCTCAATCCGATGGATAAACCAACTTTGCAGAGCTTCTTCGTTGGGCAGACCTTCCCACTTCATCAAATGCTGGCAATGGGCACACTTCTTCCATGCTTTCTTGGGACACTCATCTCCACCAATGTGGATATAATGGCTGGGGAAGAGTTCCATAACTTCGGTCAGCACATTTTGTAAGAATTCAAATGTATGCTCTTTGGGACAATAGACCTCATCAAAAACATCAAAATAATCACGCACCACATAAGTCTTTCCCAGTCCGCAAGAAAGTTCCGGATAGGAAGCCAGTGCTGCGGATGCATGTCCCGGCATTTCAATTTCGGGAATGACCGTAATGAAACGGTCGGATGCATACTTCACAATTTCCTTTATTTCTTCCTGCGTATAATAGCCTCTCTTTTCTTTTCCATCGTAACGCCGTGGAAAATAATAATCAGAGTGTCCTATCTGAGTCTGTTTACGATAAGAACCTATTTCAGTCAGTTTCGGGTATTTCTTTATTTCTATTCTCCATCCTTGGTCATCTGTCAGATGAAAATGGAATTTATTCAATTTATAGAATGCCATCAAATCAAGAAACTTCAGCACTTCCTCTTTTGGCAGAAAATTACGCCCTACATCCATCATAGCCCCACGATGAGGGAAACGGGGAGCATCCGTAATGCTGACAGCAGGAATCCTAATCTTTCCTTCGTATTTCCGGTCACCATCATAAATGGCTGCCGGCATGAGCTGCAGCAAAGACTGGACACCATAAAAAAATCCGGCGGCAGTTTCATTGGAAGATATATTTATCCTATCGGAAGAAACCTCCAATGTATAGGCCTCATTGGGCAAGGAATTATCTATAGATAAGCAAATATCGGCCTTTCCCGTTTCCGAAATATCCTTCAGCGTTACAGAAGTGTTTTTCAACGCATCCTCCAAATAATGAAAAACTTTCATCGCGGCTTCCCCGGAAGGGACAGCCACTGTTTTTTTCCCTTGCAAGACATACACTCCCTGCATTGGAGCAAGTTCATTCGGCATGGGTATAATACCATAGTTTGCCTCTACATCATCAGCCACTCTCCCACAAGAGAGAAAAATGAATGACATAGCCAGTAACCAATATCTTATCTTCATAGTATTTGGGATAATAAGTTGGGATATTCCTTGATTGTATTCAGTATCAGTTCACCGAACAAAGTATTTGTCCAGGCAAACCAGGAACGAGTAAAGTCCGCGGCATCCTCCGAATGGAAAGACTCATGCATAAAGCCCGTCCCTCCATCCGTATCACGAAGTTGCTTCAGACAAGCACGTATTTCTTCGGAATCATCCGTTGTAAAAGCCTTCATAATGATGCTCATCGGCCAGATATAATTCAATCCCACATGAGGGCCTCCTACCCCTTCACCGGCTTTTCCTTTAAAGAAATAAGGATTATTGCCGCTCCATATCATTTTACGGGTATTCTGATAAATCGCATCTTTAAAAGAACAATAACCCAGATAAGGCGCAGCCAGCAAACTGGGTACATTGGCATCGTCCATACAAAGCGCGTTACCAAAACCGTCGACCTCAAAAGCATAAATACGCCCACAAACCGGATGATTGAAAGTACCATACCTACGGATAGCTGCATCCACTTCATCTGCCAATGTTATACATTCTCCGGAGAAGTCCTTGTTTCCATAAACTTTATCCTCTATCTCAGCCAATTGGCGCAATGACACAACCGCAAACATATTAGCAGGAATCAGAAAACCGTATTGTGTAGCATCATCTGACGGACGGAAAGAAGAAACGATTAAGCCGACCGGCTTTACCGGTGCTCCCCATCCGTTGTTAATCTGCGAATCTGTAGGGCGGTCGCAATCGCGCGTAAAGCTATAAGGTCCTAAGCCTTGTTTCCTCTGTTGCTCTTTAAAGGTCTTGACCACCAGCAGCATAGCTTTATGCCAATTTTCATCGAACACAGACGTGTCTTCCGTGTATTGCCAATAATGATAAGCCAGACGAATGGGATAGCACAAAGAATCTATCTCCCATTTGCGTTCATGCAGTTCCTTAGCCATATGTTGTGTATGGTCGGTTTCCCAATAGCTGCCCAACGGCCCGTCGTTGAAGGCATTGGCATACGGGTCTATTAAGATACATTCAGTCTGTCTGTTGACAAGTCCTGCCACCATCAACTGCAAGTCCTTATCTTTCTTCATCAACGGCAGATAGGGCCATACTTGCGCTGAAGAGTCGCGCAACCACATGGCATCTATATCACCTGTAATGACGAAAGTATCTGGTCTGCCATTCTTCACTCTATATCTGACAGTAGTGTCAAGCGTATTGGGAAAACAGTTCTCGAACATCCAACGCAACTTCTCGTCCTTTATTTTAGGCTTTGCTTCTTCAATGGCAGCATCTACTGCCTTCGAAATGAAGTTCCTTTTGCTTGCAGAAGGACGCAACGAAACATATCTCTGGCTGAAAGTCCCGGATGAAGATAATACGGAAGCGGGCTGAAAGGTCATTGCAGCCAAGGCAAGCCCGCCAGTCTTCAGAAATTGACGTCTTGACATATTGTTTTTCATGATTGATTTCTTCTTTAATAGGTATGCTTACCGGATGTCACATTTATCTTTTTCTCTTTTCCACCATAGAGTACACACAGTTCAAAATCGATATTGGAATCTACTGTAATACGAGGTTCATCACTTGCAGAACGGCGTGCTTCAGCTTTTAAGGAGATAAGCCCTTCGGGACCAAAAGGATAGCGTTCTATGCCGTTAATCTCCGTCAAATTCATATCCCAGATAATCTGCTTTTTGGCATAATCTCCCCGAATACCGATAATAAATTCTATCAATTCAGCAATAGGAGGAAGTCCTGCCCAACCCACAAAATTATCCCTTGCCATAAATCCCGGCTCAGCACTTTCCGGAGCATAATATTCCCAAAAAGTTCCAGTCTTCTTATAGACCTCAAACACCTGGGCATAATGATTCAAACAAATCTCCCGTGCCAGTTTACCATAACCTTTCTGCACAAGGCCCTGCATCACCATGTAATTAGTTCCCGGCCATACGCCACCCTGCCAATAACGGCCATTCTCCTTGTACTTGGGATTATCGGCAGACAAAGAAGGAATACGGTGTTTCCGGTTGAATGTGGCAGGATTATCCAATTCCTTCACCATGCGGTCCAACTGTACAGAATCCAATACATCAGTAAACAGAGCCCAATAGGCACCTATTCCCTTGGTTGTACAGAGCGTACCGTCAGCATACTGGTCATAAAGGAAACCGGTCTTTTCATCCCAAAGATTGTCATGGATATATTTTCCCAGCATTTTGGCTTCGTCTTCAAACTCTTCTATCTCTTGCCAACGTTCCAGATAAAAGCCCATCTCAAGTAGTAAATTGGCAGTAAATAATTGCTGTAGGTTTGTATCTAACCAAATCATATGCCCGTGACTGTAGATAGGGCTGTATTCCGACGGAACACGGGGCATATTATCCATGCCGGTCCCCCATCCGCTTGACCAGTAGGTTCCATTTCTCCAAGTATGGTTCAATTTCAACCACTTATAATAAGCACAAAGTACCGGAAATATCTTGTGCAGGCGTTCCGTATCACCAAACTGATGGAAATAGACCATCTCACACCAAGGCATCAAATTCGGTCCGGTACTCACCGGATCATAGCGTTCAAAGCAATCGGCACCATCCGCCTTTATTTCACGGCAAATGAAACCGTCGGGATGCTGCTTGGCGTAAAAGTTGTTCAGCGTATTCTGGAAAGGAAAGAAACGGGTACCATAGCGGGCAAACATCAGAATGAAAGAGGAATCCCACATAAAGATATTACCATTATAAGCTGTATCCAAATAGCTTGAGACAAAACCCGAGCCTGCTTGAGGAGCACGAATATTGCCGATAGCTATTTCCCATGCCTTCCAATACATTTCAAGTTCCTTGTCATGTCCACCCCAAATGGGATTGGGAAGAATCTGCCGGGCTTCTTCGAAGCTTTTCGGCACAATCGTCTCAGGTTTTGCCACACGATATTCGTTTTCAGTGACCAACGGTTCCTTTACATATGTATTCTTGTAAGGCAGATGATACTTCTCATCATTGCCACAGCTTTGAGCTTTCAGTAAAGGGAGGGCGGAGAAAGAAAGCAAGCCTACCAATAAAATGTGTTTCAACATGGGAAATAGGTATTTATAGATTTACAAATTAAGCAATTTCTTTATCTTATCAAAGATAGCAGTATTCTCAAAGATTCCGGTAAACTCCTCTGCACCGGGACCGAAAGCATATACCGGCACCATTACACCGCTATGACCTCCTGTTGAAAATTTACATACGATTTTGCCTTCTGCCAGGTCACCGTCCACCAGCGTAAGTCCACCGGTTTCATGGTCTGCGGTAACTACAACTAATGTCTCTCCATCCTTGGCAGCCCACTCATAAATAGCACCAACGGTACGGTCAAAGTCATGTGTTTCCTGCATCAGCAAATCAATGTCATTGAAGTGTCCGTAGTCATCCAGCTGCGAACCTTCTATCATCATAAAGAAACCGTTTTTATTTTGGTCCAGCAATTCGATACCTTTCAATGAAGCACGTGCCAAAAGGTCGCCACGTTCAGCAGGAAGAGGAGTATCGACGGGATAAGGTACGGCAAATACCTTACCACTCTTTATGCCAGCCAATTCATCCCAACTGCGAGGAGTCTGAAATCCTTTATCGCGTAGTTCCTTAAACAAGTCACGTCCATCTTCACGGTTTTCGAAAAGCTTGGCACCTCCACCGAATACATAATCGGCACTGCAATTAACGTAATCTGCTACGATTTCAGCTTCCGCATCCCTATCCTTGTTATGGCAACAAAAATCAGCAGGAGTGGCATCCCACAGACGGCAAGTCACCGCTATACCGGTCGATTTACCTTTAGCAGCAGCCAGGTCTACCAATGATTTCAAAGGACGTCCTTCGGTATCTACACCCACAGAATGATAGTTTGTCTTCTGCCCCGTAGCTATGGCTGTTCCACCCGCTCCCGAGTCTGTAATCAGCTTGTTGGCACAATAGGTTTTAGACAAACCCACTACCTGGCAGTTATCCAAAAACAACTTGCCTCGATTGGCTGTCCAGGCAGAATATACGTGCATAAGACTCATGCCATCACCAATCATCAAGATGACATTCTTTATCTTCTTGCCCTGGGGAGGGGTAATCTTTGTCACCTCATAAGGTTGGTCCAAAACATAGGTCTGCTCTTTATCACGGCGGCTTTGTGCCGATAACTCTACCGGCAGTAGCAAGACTGCCAAGAGCATAACGATACATATTCTTAATATCTTAGTCATAATTATTGTTTTATTATTCAACCGTTACTAAAATAGGGGCATGGTCGGAGAGGAAAGCATTATTCTCTGTTTCAGCCAATACACCATACCTCAAAACTTTCAGTCCATTACGTACAAAAACGTAATCAATCAGCGGACGTTTATCGTAAGGAATCTTTCCGAAATCATGGAAACTCCATGCCGGACCATAAACAATTGCCGATGCCTGGCGTGCATCTGTCAAGTGTTCCGGATTGGAAGGGTCAGTCACGTGTTTGATGACATCCGATTCCGGACTAGCATTAAAGTCGCCCGTTACTACTACGGGTAAGTTACCACTCAACTCATTTACTTTATCCAGCATAAGGCTTATACCTTCACGACGTGCAGCAACACCTACATGATCCAAGTGGGTATTCAATGCGAAGAACTCCTTGCCACTTACTTTATCTTGCAGTTTTGCCCATGAAGCAATACGCTCACAAGCTCCATCCCAGCCCTTGGAACCGGCAACTTCAGGAGTCTCGCTCAACCAGAAATAGCCAGAATCCAGCAAGTTGAAACGATCTTTCTTATACCAGAGTGCACTATATTCACCCTTTTCCTTTCCATCTTCACGACCTACACCGATGACTCCGTATTCCGGCAATCGTTGTTTAAGGTCTTCCAACTGATTATGAAGTACTTCTTGCGTACCCAATATATCCACATCATAAAAACGGATGGCATTTGCCGCGCGGTCTTTACGGTATTGCCAGTTGTCCAAGCTATCTTCCGGATTGTCATAGCGAATATTGAAACTCATGACATTAACGGGCTCTGGTGCAGGTGCCTGCTGCTTCACCTGTCCGCATGATGCAGCGAACAAAGGTAAAAATAACAAAAATAACTTTCTCATAGCATATATATTAAACTATTATTTCACAAATAAAGCCGATGCAGGGATGGGTGCCAACTTCTCGGCAGAAGGCAGTTTCCAAGCCCAGCTCAAATACTCACCTTCATAATCTTCAAAGTAATAGAGCTTGTAAGGATGAAAACCTTTCTTCAGCGCGACCATTCCGGTAGCAGGAATTGCAGCATGGGAAGCATCATTATTGACTACCTGCTCATCGTGAATGTACAAGACACTGCCATCGTCCGAACGGGTCTGGAAAGTATAGACTCCATCTTCGGGAACATTTATCAATCCAGAAAAGATATAACCGAAATGATCCTCCTGCTTAGCACCCTTAATAGAAGGTTCGGGCATGACACCAGACTCCAGCAACGGTGACTTTTCTACATCAGCCACTTTCTGGTAAGTGCCTTCAAAGTACTTATAAGATGTACCATTCTGAGTAGGATTTACAGAAAGAGCAGCCTTCAATTCAGCTTTCGTTGCCGATATGGATAATGTTCTGCTTGAGCGGAGACCTTCCTTGAATCCTTTGGCTTTTATTAAAGTGGTCTTGTCCAGTTCAAAAGGCTGCTCGTACAATACCGATTGCTCTGTGGGCTCGCTGCCATCCAATGTATATCTGATTTCGGCATCCTTGGTTGTTGTGGCCAATGCAACCGTTACCTTATCCATAAACAAGTTCAAATCCTTATCCACATAGGGAATGGAAACGACTTCATCTTTAGTATAGGAATAAGGGGATGCTTCAGAGGAAACACCTCTCTCCATATTCGGCTTGTCGGACAAAGTAAAACGAAGTTCTCCACCTTCCATCAACTGTGCATAAGTAATAAAATTTACATCTATCGGTTGTCCGTTCAATTCTACTTTTGTGATATAGACATTCTTCTTCGGATTGTTGGCAAGGATGGTCAAAGTCTTTCTATTTGCCAGGTTGACAACCGCTTTCTCAAATAGAGGAGTAGTCAGTGCAAATTCATTGCTTCCCGGACAAACTGAATAAATACCCAAGCAGGATAATATATACCAACCGGACATCTGTCCACAATCTTCATTACCAATGATTCCTTCAGGCGTAGGAGCGTACATTTCATGGAGCAGACGGCGTGTCATTTCCTGCGTCTTCCAAGGCTGTCCGACGTAATCGTACAGATAGGCGATATGATGGCTCGGCTCATTGCCATGAACATATTGACCTATCAGTCCGGTAATATCCACTAAATCGCCATGTACACCCGACTCTACTGTAAAGATAGAATCGAGTGCGGTAATAAACTCTTTCTTACCACCAAACAGTTGTGCCATACCGCTTACATCGTGAGGTACAAAGAAGCGATACTGCCAGGCTGTGGCTTCCGTATAGGCACGACCTACCTCAATAGGATTGAAGGGAGTTTCCCAGTTCCCATCCATCCGCTTGGGGCGGAAGAATTTTGTATTACCATCAAAAACATTGATATAGTTCTGGGAACGTTGAATATACTTTTGATAAATATCATCCTTACCCATTTCCTGAGCCATACGTGCAATACACCAGTCATCATAGGCAAACTCCAGCAAACAAGAGATGGACTCTTTCTTTATATTAGAAGGAATAAAGCCATTCTGAATATAGTAATCAGCTCCCTTTTTGTTCTTTTCAGAAGAAACTACCATAGCTTCCAACGCCTTTTCCGCGTCAAATCCTCTAATACCCTTCATATAAGCATCTGCTATAACGGACACTGCATGATAACCAATCATAGTTCCCGTCTCTCCGGCAGAAAGCGGCCAGATAGGAAGTTCACCCGAAGATTCGTAAATGTCCAGAAAGGAATTTATCATATTATTGACCAAAGTTGTATCAATCAAAGTCATCAACGGATTCCATGCACGGAAAGTATCCCAAAGCGAAAATGTAGAATATTGCACTTTGCCTTTTGGCAATTGCCCAATTTCCATATTATGACGGCGGTACTCACCATTGATATCACTCACGACATTGGGTACAACCATAGAATGATACATGGCTGTATAGAAATTCTTCAAGTCGTCCGTATTGCCGCCTTTTACCGTAATAGCAGAGAGAGCTTGTTCCCAAGCGGAACGGGCAGCACTACGCACGGCATCAAAATCGAAACCTATCACCTCGGTTTCCAAATTCTCACGTGCATTCTTTTCACTGACAATGGATAATCCAACTTTGGCTATAACCGGCTCTCCATTACTATTATCGAAGGACAAGCAAGCCTGCAAATCGGTACCGTTCAACTTAACTCCTGCAGAAACCATCTTTTTATTCTGTATAAAGTCTATGGTCTGAAAAGGTTTCGAGAACTGGGCTACAAAATAAACGTACTGATTGTCCGTCCATCCCCTGGTTCTGCGCATACCTGTTATTTCGTTGGCGGCAGTCTGTTCAAGTTCAGCCTCATAAATATATTCGTTATCAAGCAAATGAGTCAAATCTATAATAATAGATGCTTCTTTGCCGGAAGGAAACGTATAGCGGTGCATACCGGCGTGTGCCGTTACCGTCAATTCAGCTTTTATTCCTTCTTCTTTCAGAACAACCGAATAATATCCGGCAGAAGCATCTTCGTCTTTATGGGAAAAAGCCGCTGGCTGGTAAATGCTTTCCGTAGTCAAATCCGGTTTCAGCGTAGTAGGACGAAACAGTATATCCCCAAGATCAATGCATCCGGTCCCACTTAAATGTGTGTGTGAAAAGCCTTTTAGAGTCGTATCATTATAATGATACCCCGAACAAGCATCCCAGTTTCCGGCACGCGTGTCAGGACTTAACTGTACCGCCCCGAACGGAACGGTTGCCCCCGGATAAGTATGCCCATGAAAGCCGGTACCTATAAAAGGGTCTACATAGTCTACGGGAGATAGTTCACCGGATGTACAAGAGCAGCAAGCCCAAAAGGCAGTAGCTGCACATATAAGAGTTTTTAATTTCATCAGACTGTATATTTGAAGAGCGCTGCAGACTGTCGGGAATGCCGTCTCTCCGTATATTAAAATGATTTTATGAATAGCCTTTGCAAATGAAAAAAAAAGAAGAAATATCTGCAAGGATCAATACCCGAACATACCAACCCCTGCAGATTAGACCAATGGCAATGAGGTCTTTTTTTATATTTTATCTCTTTCAGAGAAAATATCAATCATAATGAGGATTCTGTTTTAACTTACCATCAGATTTGGTAATCTGAACCGAAGGATAAGGGAATACGATCATGTAATCCTGATAAGCAATCTTATCCGTATAATCCTCATACTCACCTACAACGAATGTGGAAGCAGGGTCCTGGCGGTTGGCATAATGACGTACGCGCGGACGGGCATTCAATTCGGCAGCAGCCAAAGCCTTTATTTCAGTATTGCCTGAGCGATACCAGCGTTTCAAATCATATAAATGGTCTGTAAACTCAAATGCCAATTCACAACGGCGTTCATGATATAGGTCAGCCATAGTAGCAGTGCCCGTCAATAATGCAACATTGGCACGTTTACGAATGCGATTCAAATCAGCCGTAGCCAAGTCCGCTTTATTAGTCATCAAATAAGCTTCCGCACGGAAAAGTAACATTTCTGCAAAACGGATAACCGGGAAATTAATACGTACCGTCGGCCAGTCTCCGTTTGTATTGATATACCCCTTATTGGCTGCATCTTCATACTTAAAGGGATCCATGTATTTATTAATCATAAAACCGGATTCAATATCCGAGCTTGAATAAAAAGCACGGGATTCACCCAAGAATTGAAATTCCTGACCATACTCTAAAACCGTACGAACCAAACGGTCATTACCAGCTCCGTCTTTCAACATCTCTTCGTAAATATCATAAGACGGCTTGTTCTGTCCCCAGCCATTATATTGTCCCCAGCCTTTGTTCTCAAGGACAACTCCCGGAAACTCCGAACCGCCACCTTGAGAGCCACCATTTCCAGGAATAGTCCAAATATACTCTTTATTCCACCATTTAGAGAAATCAGAAGAGAACAACTCTTCATAAGTACCGGCTAAATCACGTCCGTAAGCAGTTTCCAGTTCATTGACCATACTGATTACATTTCCCCATTGTGTAGCATCCCAAGTTGCCCAATAAGCATAAACTTTAGCTTTAAAAGCTACTGCAGCCGCATCGTGCGCGCGTCCTCTATCATTATCTCCATACTCTTCAAAACGGGGCAAATACTCTATTGCCTTGTCCATATCCGAGATAATCAATTTATAATTATCGATGACCGAAGCTTGCTGAGGAGGAATAGAATTGTCATAGCCACCTTCAAAATCTTCATAACGGACAAAAGGTACCCCTTGTGTATCAAGACCGTAACGATAAGCGATCAAGAAATGAGCCCATCCACGAGTGAAGTAAGCTTCACCGAGACTTCTCTTTTCAATATCACTCAAAGTGGTGCTTTTCCCTTTCTTAAGCAACTCTTGTATTACCCAGTTGGAACGTGCCATCACTTTGTACATAGTATCAAAAATAGTACGCAAAGGGGATTCGTCTCCTGTATATTTCAATGTAGCAAGTGTTGGAAAATCACGGGTCTTTCCCCACACAACGTCGCACGCGGCACCTTGTTCCCAAAACAGTTCGCGTCCATATACAGCTTCCTGATGAAATCTTTCATACAATGCATCTACAGCATCAATAGCCTGCAGGTCATTGGTAAAATAAGTCGTTGTAGTAGCATCTCCCTCTGGTTGCACATCAAGGAAGTCACTGCAAGAACTCATAAGCAATGTGGCAGACATCGCAAAAAATAATATATTTTTTTTCATAATCATTCTTCTCTATTAATTATTAGTAAGTCAATTTTACACCAACAGATAATACGCGAGATACCGGATATTTCAAAGCATCCCAGCCACCACATTCAGGATCCATACCAGAATATCCAGTGATAGTAGCAAGATTTTCACCACTGAAGTACACAGACAAACGGCTGTTACGGTCATTCAAATGAGACCACTTGCGGAATACATCGCTTAAATCATAAGAAAGGGTTACATTCTTCAAACGCAGATAAGAAGCATTCTCCAAATACCAATCAGATGCAGTCGTAAAGTTTCCATTCGGGTCATTCTTTGACAAACGAGGAATATCAGAACCGGTATTTGTAGGACTCCAAGCATTCAATATCTCGCTGGAACGGTTAAAGTTTCCTTCTACATCACTCAACAGCATGTACTTTCCTACATATAAAGCTTTTGCTCCACCTACTCCCTGGAACATGGCACTGAAAGAAAGTTTTTTCCACGTCATTCCCAATGTAAAGGCAAAAGTCGTCTTCGGAGTCGCACTACCCATATACTGACGGTCTGCATCCGTAATTTTACCATCGCCATTATGATCCACAAACTTCAAGTCACCAGCCTTGGCATTCGGCTGAATACCTACCCACTCTTTTTCACCATTATCATTGGTCACATATGTTCCATGTTTAGCATTCCACTCGGCAACTTCTGCATCACTTTGGAACAAACCATCTGTCTTAATCAAGTAGAAGGAATTCAGAGGTTCCCCTTCCGTACTCTGCATCATATAAGGGATGCTACGGAACCTTTTATCATTAGGCCACAAACCCGGATTGCCATCCGCATCCTTCACACCTATATCTGATACCCAGTTCTTTAAATACGAGAAGTTACCCGATACGAAATAAGAAAGGTTTTTGTTAATCTTATCGCTCCAATTAGCTTGAATCTCAAAGCCACGGTTACGCACTTCACCTTGATTGATTAACATGGCATCGAGTCCCATAGTAGAAGGCCACCCCATTGATTGTGTCTGAATCAAATTGAAAGTACGTTTATCAAAATAGTCTAATGATACCGACAAACGGTTTTTAAACATCTCAACATCCAAGCCCAAGTCAGTCTGTTCTGAAGTTTCCCAGGTCAAATCAGGATTTAACGCAGAGCCGTTGTAAATCAAAGTATTCCAGATATTATTTGCCTCAGGACCATATTGTGCTTGTTCTGTCCACGAGCTTTTCTTCAACAAAGCAGACTTATAATTAAGCCCTATAGAGCTCAAATTACCTACACGCCCCCAAGAAGCACGCAATTTCAGCAAACTGATAAAATCACTCTTCTTAAAGAATTTTTCATTAGATATTTTCCATCCAAGGGTCACTGCAGGGAAATCACCATAGTTATTTTCCTTAGGCAAACGTCCAGCATAATCACGACGCCAAGATGCAGTAGCAAAATAACGGTCATTATAAGAATAAGCCAAACGGGCAATCAACGACACATTGGCATCAGGTCCAGTCAAATAGTCAGATGCTGTCACTGATCCTGCATACGCCATGTATTGTAAAAATTCCGATTCATCCGCAAAATCCTTACCCGTCACTTCCAGTCCACGCGTTTCAGAATGATCTGCCGTAGTCGAGAACAAGGCACCAACCGTATGTTCACCGAATGTCTTATCATAAGTCAGGGTATTTTCCGTCTTCCAAGCATCTCTACGGTAAGTAGTTTCTTGAAGATTATTCGACAAAGCCGGTTTACCTACTTCATCACGAATAGGATTGAACTTCTTGTAATGATTAGTCTTCATATTATAAGTAAAACGACTCGTAAACTTCAATCCAGGAAGTACATTAGCTATCTCCAAGCTGGTAGTGCTCCATATGTCACTTATCTTGTCATACAAATTCTCTGCTTCCAATAGACGTACCGGATTTACAGCATCCCCGTGGATATCAGAGAAATTCGAACCATATTTTTCAATATAGGCAGGATCTTCCGTAGTCACACCACCATAACTTCCGTCCAACGGATTATAGACAGTGGCACTTGCCGGCATGTAGATAGCCGAAAGGATAGGTCCTGTATAAGCATCGTTATCCGTAGCTTTGGAACGTTGGGTAGTGTTCTGCCATACAAAATCCTCACTGACGCTCACCCACTTGTTCAGCTGCATTTTACCATTATAACGTAATGTAAGATTCTTCTTGAAAGTATTAATCAAAACACCTTCATCATTATCGTAAGCAAAAGATATACGATTTGAAAAATTATCAGAACCTACATTCAACGCTACGTTATGACGTTGGTAGAAGGCAGTGCGGAAAATCTCATCCATCCAATCAGTACGAGTCGTACCTATCCATGGATTTTTGGTAACATCCCAACCGACTGGAAGCGAAAGTCCTGCATTTTGATGAGATATCTTACGCATCTCAATCTGCTGCTCCGCATTCAGTGGTTCTATCAAATTGGTAGCCTGACGAATACCAAAAGTGCCGTCATAAGTCAACGAAGGAGCACCTTGTTTCGCTTTTTTGGTAGTTACCAACACAACACCACCTGCACCAGACTGTGCGCCATAGATAGCAGCAGAAGCAGCATCCTTCAAAACAACGATACTTTCAATATCATTCATGGATGAGATAGGTGCACCGGGAACACCGTCCACAACCCAAAGTACATTGTCTCCATCTTGTGAGCCTTGACCACGAATCACAATGTTAGGAGAAGAAGTTGGGTCGCCACCATCGGCCGTAATGGTAACACCTGCCAGCTGTCCCTGCAGCATGCCTTCGGTAGAAGTTACCGGGCGAGCAGCCAATTCTTCAGTATTACTTACTACACCCACTGAAGCAGACAAGTCCTGCTTACGTGTATTCGCACCATACCCTAATACAACAACCTCATCCAGAAGTTCTGTATCCTCTTTAAGCACAATTACCATTTGTTTTTCTGCCACTGGTACTTCCTGAGTCACATAGCCGACAAAACTGATTACCAATACGCCGTTTTTATCGGCCGAAACATTAAAGTTTCCGTCAACGTCCGTAATCACTCCATTAGTCGTCCCCTTTACTAACACATTGGCACCAATCACAGGTTCGCCAGTCTGATCCTTTACTGTTCCTTTCACAGAAATCTGCTGTGCATAAGCACCTGCCGACAAGAACAGTCCCAACAATAGGGTCAGAATCGTTCGATAGATTCTAAGATTTACTTGTTTCATGCATTCAAAATTTAAAGTTTATAATATAGAAAATTATAATTCCGCCACAAAGGTCAGAAAGCAGAATTACATAGTTATTACAAAAGGAACAATTCCCTAACAGTCCTTATTTATGCGTAAAATAATATAACTGCAAAATATTTATTATTTTCAATCAAACCGTATAGGGATTATTACTCAAGAAGAGCGGCAGCACCCAATAAACTGGAATCCTTTTGATGCGAAGCCACCACACTCACATTATCCGATATAATCTTGTAGGGAAAACTTTGCATTGTTTGTTCCATAGCATTTTTAAAGAAAGGAAAAGCCGATACAATACCGCCTCCTAAAACAATAGCCTGGGGAGCATAGGCAAAAAGAATTGCCTTTATAAGATTACCCAAATGCCTCCCAAACTCTTTCCAAATCTCCAATGCAGCTTGTTCTCCTTGCTGGGCTTTTTCAGCTACTACCGCACCGGTAGTGCCATAACGTTTAAACAAGAAACTACTGCAATAGTGTTCAAAATCAGAGTCCAAATAAGGAAATGAGCCTATCTCACCGGCTCCCATATATTGCCCACCATACAAACGACGGCCAATGACAACGCCAGCTCCAATTCCGGTCCCGATAGTAACGCCTACCATGTTGGTATAAGATTTTCCTTCGCCGTATAGGCTCTCCCCCAAAGTGAAACAGTTAGAATCATTATTAATGGCAACTGCCACCTTGAATTCGTTCTCCAAAATCTCCTTCAAGTGTATTTCTTTCCAAGAAGATATATTTGCTACATTATATACAATTCCTTTCTCCGGATCAACAATTGAAGGGACACCGATACCGATACCATCTACCTGCTCATTCATCATATTCCGAATAAGCTGAGAAAGCTGGTTTAGCACAGTAGAAGCATCTTGCTGAGCTAAACATGGAACCGACACTTTATTCAAGCAGTTCCCTTTTTCCACTTGGGCTATTCGAATATTGGTTCCTCCTAAATCTATTGACAGTTTCATAGTATATAACATTAAGGTGTTCAACATGTGCAAAATTAAGAAAATGCTTTTTTTTCAGTATTCCCAATTGCGCATATAAATCTTCATTTTGCGCAAACATTACTGCCAATCAAATATTCCACCAAATCTTTTCCTCCAGGTTCACTGACAAAATCGATAAAAACAATACCGCAATTCCGGCTATTCTTTTGTTTTAAATAGTCAGCAATAGGCTTGTTTACCTTATCAGCAAAGACTTTAGGGGTTCCCAAGGGCAGCCCCGTCGCACTTACAAAAGTAATTCCCCACCGACGTGAGGAAACCGGCTCAGCAGACATCCCTTCAATATTACGGACACAAACCCCTACCTTCTTCCCGGCCTCCTCACCAGATTCATATTGATATTCATCTTCGAGCAAAGCCACTCCTTCCTTACCATCTTTATTGCGAAGAGTGAGCAGGCAAGTACTGTCATCCTCCCAACCTACACATGCCGCTCCAGGATAATTATCCATAGCATGATCCCTATGCAGGAAAAGAATCTTTCCACGGCAATCTTTCAGCGTCAGTTCAGGGCGAAAGTCCATCACGAAATAACTTTGATACTCAGGGCTGCTTAAAGAAACGGACAGCAGAGAAGCATAATCCCGCAATTCTCCCCCTTCCTTTTTCAAGGAAACAATCAAAGTCTCAGAAGGATATGTTTGCAGAAAGTGTATAAAAGCAGGTAAAACATCATCTTCCCAATATATATCCTGAAAGGCATGACTGTGAAACACCCCCAGTTTATTACCCTTCTTTTCCAAACGGATATCGAAAGCACGGATGCCTTGCCGTAATTGAGCAGGAATATCTGTTGCTTGTGTTTTCAACATATGCCCTCCTTTGATACTACCGCTATCGTGTGAACCAGGAATAGAAATCTTACATATAGGAAGCGTATCATGGAGAATCCTCATCCACTCAGGCCGCAGTGCAACCTCATCCCGCGCCTCCGCACAAGTATCCTGCAATCTGGAAGCTGTAGCACAAACCGGAGCATTCAATAGAAATATGGTCAAAGCTAATACAACAACTGTTCTTAATCCGTTTCTCTTCATAGTATATTGCTTTTAAGTTTACTGCATGCAAATGTAGAGGGTTCATTCTTTTCCCTCATCCTAAATTGCGTATTTAGTTCTTCATTTTGCGCAAACATCGAAAGCAACATATAGTAACATCTGAGCCAAACGTAATGTACCTTTTCATTACATAAATGTACCTAACGAAAAATGCCATACATTCTCCGTACTGCGTATCTCATCCCAGACGAAGCCCTCCCAAGAAAAGGATTTCAACTCCTCAGGACACTCCAGACGGTTCTTGACAATAAAACGCGTCATCTCTCCGCGACACATCTTGGCATAGATAACGACAGTCTTCGGCTGTCCGGCCTTCCAAACTTGAAACTCGGGCGTAATAACACGCACCTCTTGCTCCACCTGCTTCCAGTCGAACAAATCTTTCATTTCAGCACTTGCCAAATTAATGAGAACACCGCCACAGTTTTTAATTTCCTCTATGAAGTAATCCGTCAACAAAGGCTTCCAATAATCAAACATGGATATTCCACCTTTTTCGGGCAAACGGACATCTCCTTCCAAACGATAGGGTTTGATACCGTCCAGCGGGCGAAGCAACCCATAAAGAAAAGAAGTGATACGCAGATGTTCTTGCGCATAACGAAAATCCTCCGCTGAAAAATCTTTCGGAAGAATGCGTTTAAAAACAGTTCCCGTGTAGGCGCAAACGGCTGGCATCGAACGATTCTCCTCCGAACAGAAATCATGAAAACGCAAACGGTTCTCGGCAGCAATTTTGGTATTCACCCGAAGAAGCCTTTCCAATTCAGATACTGAATACTGCGACATTTCCAACGCATTCCGCACAGCCTCCGTTTCGAATTTCGGGACTGTGACTTCGGGCACGACAACAGAGCAGCGCGCTGCCATGGTCTTTGCACAAGAGATAAAAACAAGCATAGCGATATTTTTTAATGGATACAAAAATAAAGTTTTTTAGTGGAGAATACATATACTTATAAAGTTTTTCCGCAGAATTCACCTCCGTTTCAAGAGTTTTTCATACCTTTACACCTTGTTGGAGAAAAGTGCACGTATTGAACCCCTCTACTCCCCCAACATCTTGAGATAGAAAAAGAAAAAATAATATATAAAATGACTCACAAATGGAATTATCAACCCATTACACCCGAACAGGCAGAAGCAAGCCAACAACTGGCCCAAGAATTGGGAATTAGCCCAATATTGGGAAAATTGCTGGTGGAGCGGGGAATAACAACGGCAGCGGATGCCCGGAAGTTTTTCCGCCCCCAACTACCGGACTTATATGACCCATTCCTGATGAAGGATATGGATATAGCCGTAGAGCGCCTGAACAAGGCAATGGGAAAGAAAGAGCGCATTCTTGTTTATGGAGATTATGACGTAGACGGTACCACGGCTGTGGCATTGGTCTACAAGTTTATTCAACAGTTCTATTCGAACATCGACTACTATATCCCCGACCGTTACAATGAGGGGTATGGAGTTTCAATCCAAGGAGTAGACTATGCTGCGGAGAGTGGTGTAGGCTTGATTATCGTATTGGATTGCGGTATCAAAGCCGTCGAAGAAATCACATACGCCAAGGAAAAAGGCATTGATTTCATCATTTGCGACCATCATGTCCCCGATGATGTACTGCCCCCTGCTGTAGCCATTCTGAATGCCAAACGGGAAGATAACACCTATCCTTATGAGCATCTGTCCGGATGCGGTGTAGGCTTTAAATTCATGCAGGCATTTGCCATCAACAACGGTATCGAGTTCCATCACCTTATCCCTTTACTGGACCTCTGCGCCGTCAGTATCGCATCGGATATTGTCCCCATTATGGGTGAAAACCGCATTCTCGCCTACCACGGTTTGAAGCAGTTGAACAGTAATCCCAGCGTAGGCCTGAAAGCAATCATTGATGTCTGCGGACTGACGGACAAGGACATCACCGTCAGTGACATTGTATTCAAAATAGGTCCCCGCATCAATGCCTCCGGACGTATCCAGAACGGGAAAGAAGCTGTTGACTTGCTTACTGAAAAAGATTTCTCTCTTGCCCTGGAGAAAGCCGGACAAATCAACCAATACAACGAGACACGCAAGGACTTGGACAAGACCATGACCGAGGAGGCCAACAAGATTGTAGCTGACCTGGACGGACTTGCCGACCGACGTTCCATCGTATTGTACAATGAAGACTGGCATAAAGGCGTCATCGGCATCGTAGCCTCCCGGCTGACGGAAATCTATTACCGGCCGGCAGTAGTACTGACACGTACGGATGACATGGCAACCGGATCTGCCCGTTCCGTCTCCGGATTCGATGTCTACAAAGCCATTGAATACTGCCGCGACCTTCTGGAAAACTTCGGAGGTCATACCTACGCCGCCGGTCTTTCCATGAAGGTGGAAAATGTACCGGCCTTTATCGAACGCTTCGAAGAGTTCGTATCACAAAATATCCTGCCGGAACAGACATGCGCCGTCATCGACATCAATGCCGAGATTGATTTCAGAGACATCACTCCGAAATTCTTCAGCGACTTGAAGAAATTCAATCCATTCGGACCGGACAATGCCAAACCCATTTTCTGTACGCACAATGTCTATGATTATGGTACCAGCAAAGTCGTAGGCCGCGACCAGGAACATATCAAGCTAGAACTGGTGGATAATAAATCGAACAATGTAATGAACGGCATCGCTTTCGGGCAAAGTTCCCACGTACGCTTCATCAAGACCAAACGTTCCTTCGACATCTGCTATTCCATTGAAGAGAATACCCATAAGAGGGGTGAAGTGCAGTTGCAGATTGAAGACATAAAGCCGAACTGAAAGCCTCTCCCCTAACCCCTCCCCCACAGGGAGGGGAATAAGAATAGTCTCCTTATATTAAGGAAATGATGAAAATTGGTTGATGCTATAAGATAAGTAATCACTACTATTAGCATAGAGAAGGAAAGAATATCAATTCAACGATAAGAAGTAGCAAGAAAGTTCAATAAGACCATGAGCAGCAGTAGTAACTTCAAAACTCCCCTCCCTATGGGGGAGGGATTGGGGGTGAGGCTTCTGAAGCAATACTGGGGATACGATACCTTCCGGGGAATCCAGGAAGATATCATCAACAGCATTACCGAGGGACGGGACACTTTGGGACTAATGCCCACGGGAGGAGGAAAATCCATCACTTTCCAAGTTCCGGCACTTGCTAAAGAAGGACTTTGCCTGGTCATCACTCCGTTGATTGCCCTCATGAAAGACCAGGTACAAAACCTGAAAAAGCGGGGAATCAAGGCGCTTGCCATCTACTCAGGCATGAGCAGGCAGGAAATCATCGTCACACTGGAGAACTGTATATTCGGCAATTTCAAGTTCCTCTATATCTCCCCCGAAAGGCTCGATACTGAAATCTTCCGCACCAAACTGCAGAAGATGAAAATCAGTATGATTACGGTAGACGAAAGCCACTGCATATCGCAATGGGGCTACGATTTCCGTCCCGCCTATCTGAAGATAGCCGAAATACGCGAACTTCTGCCCGGCGTACCCATCCTGGCATTGACAGCCACCGCCACTCCGGAAGTAGTGAAAGATATCCAGGCCCGTCTGCATTTCCGTGAGGAAAATGTGTTCCGCATGAGTTTCGAACGCAAAAACCTTGCCTATATCGTCCGCAAGACGGAAAACAAGACGGGAGAGCTGTTGCACATCCTGCGCCGTATGCCCGGAAGCGCCATCATCTATGTGCGCAACCGTCGCCGTACCAAGGAAATTACCGAACTGCTGCACAACGAAGACATCACCGCCGATTTCTACCATGCCGGACTGGATGACGCCACCAAAGACATCCGCCAACAACGCTGGCAAACAGGAGAAAGCCGTGTCATGGTCGCCACCAATGCATTCGGTATGGGTATCGACAAACCGGATGTACGGATTGTCATCCACATGGACCTGCCCGATTCCATAGAAGCCTACTTCCAGGAAGCAGGACGTGCCGGAAGGGACGGACAAAAAGCCTACGCGGTCGTCCTTTACGCCAAGTCGGATAAGGCAACACTGCACAAACGCATTCCCGGCACCTTTCCTGAAAAAGAGTATATAAAGGAAGTATATGAGCATCTTCAATACTATTACCAGATGGCAATGGGAGACGGACAAGGCTGTGTACGCGAGTTCAATATAGAAGACTTTTGTCGAAAGTTCAAGTACTTCCCCGTTCCCGTGGACAGTGCCTTGAAGATTCTGACACAAGCGGGATACCTGGAATATACAGACGAACAAGACAATGCATCCCGGCTACTGTTCACTATCCGTCGAGATGAACTTTATAAACTGAGAGAGCTCGGCGAAGATATGGACAAACTCATCCAAACCATTCTCCGCTCCTATACCGGGGTTTTCACAGACCATGCTTTCATCAATGAAGATTCACTGGCCATACGCACTGGACTCACACGCCGGCAAGTGTATGAACAGCTCATCCACCTAGCCAAGCTACATATCGTCAGTTACATCCCCCGCAAAAAGACACCATATATAATATACACGCGAGAGAGGGTTGAAATGCGCCACCTGCAAATCCCTTCCACCGTGTACGAGGAACGCAAAGAGCGATATGAGAAACGCATAAGTGCCATGCTGGATTACGTGAGCAGCGATACCGTGTGCCGTAGCCGGATGCTGCTACACTACTTCGGAGAGAAGAACGAGCATAACTGCGGGCAGTGCGACACTTGCATCAATTTGAAGAACAAGAAACCTTCCGGCCACCTTTCGGAAAAGGAACTTTCTGAAAAGATTCTTCAAGCCCTATCTGATAAACGACAAACTCCAGCCACTTTGGCAGAACAGATAGCAGACGATAAAAACATGCTCATCGATGTGTTACATGGATTGTTGGACGAAGACAAGGTAATTGCTGTCAACGGAATGCTTCAAATCAAAAAATAATTCATTACTTTTGCCGTTGGAAAAGAATGTCCTGCCGCTGAGAGGAACATCTCCTATCAGCCATGCCCCTCCTTTTCCTTTTTAATTTTTAATTCTTTAATTTTAATCACCTATGGGATTCTTTAAATCTTTTTTCTCCGGCAAGTCAGACAGTCCGGCAAATGAGAAACAAAAAAACGAACAGAAGAATTTTGAGATATTCAAGTATGACGGTATGCGCGCACAACGCATGGGCCGTACAGACTACGCCATCAAATGCTTCACTGAAGCCCTTGCCATTCAGGAAGACTTCGAGACCATGGGATATCTCGCCCAAGTCTACACCCAGACCAGCGAACTGGACGAGGCGCACAAACTACTGGAACGCATGACCGAAATAGAGCCGGAACATATCTCCACCTACCTCAGTCTTGCCAACGTATGCTACATGCAGGAAGACTATCCCGCCATGGCAGGAGCGGCAAAGAAGGCTATCGAAATAGAAGAGGGCAACGCCATGGCACATTACCTGCTCGGCAAAGCAGACAATGGGCAAGGGGACGGCATCATGTGCATCGCCCATCTTACGAAAGCCATCGTACTGAAAGATGATTTCATCGAAGCACGTCTGCTCCGTGCCGAAGCCCTGGTCCAAATGCAGCAATACAAGGAAGCGATGGAAGACATAGACACCATTCTGGCACAAGACCCGGAAGACGAAAGTGCCATCTTGCTCCGCGGAAAGATAGAAGAAGCTACGGGAGACAAAGAAAAAGCAGAAAGCAGCTATCAGAAAGTGACGGAGTTGAATCCCTTCAACGAACAAGCCTTCCTCTACTTAGGACAGCTTTACATCACCCAAAACAAACTGGCAGAAGCCATCGAGCTCTTTACGGAAGCCACAGAACTGAACCCTAATTTCGCAGAGGCCTATCATGAGCGCGGACGTGCCAAGTTGCTGAACGGCGACAAGGAAGGTTCTGCAGAAGACATGAAGAAAGGACTGGAACTCAATCCTAAAGAGATACAGAACTTTAACGGACAATATGGTAACCAACCGGGGGGAAGTACCGGTAATATCCTGGGATTATGACAAATTCAATTATTGCCGCCAATGAAACGAAATTTATTTCTATCAGTACTTTTTGTACTGATGTTCGCACCTGCCCATGCACAGCAAGTGAACATATTGTCCTATAACGTACATAATTGCATAGGTATGGACAAGGAGTACAATTACCGGCGCATTGCCAATGTTATCAGTCAAACTTCTCCGGACATAGTCGCCCTGCAGGAACTTGACAGTGTAACGGTGCGCAACAAAGGAATCCATGCTCTCGGAGAACTAGAAAAACTGACCGGAATGCACGGGACTTATGCAGCAGCCATTCCTTTTCAGGGTGGAAGCTACGGCATCGGAATCCTCTCCAGAGAGATACCCATAAAATACAAAATCATTCCAATGCCCGGACGGGAAGAAAAACGTACCCTCATTATTGCAGAATTTAAAGATTATGTATTTTGTGCCACACACCAGTCCCTCACTCCAGAAGACCAGTTCCTTGCCGTACCATTGATAGAAAAAGCCTTGCAAAACGTCGATAAGCCCATCTTTATGGCAGGCGACATGAACTCTGCACCAGCAAGCGCTCCCCAGCTGGAATTGGCAAAACATTTTGCCACCCTCAATGACACAACCTCTTATACTTTCCCGGCAGACCGTCCCAACCGATGTATAGACTACATCTACGGCTATTCCAAGAATGGGTATCGGTTTGACGTACAATACCGGAAAGTCATAGAAGACACCATTTCATCCGACCATCGTCCGGTTCAAGTCATTGTACAAGTTAAAGGGAAATAAGTTAAATTGCTACTATCCCTAAAAAAAACATTGTTTTTTGTTTGTATATAAAAGAAAAGCATTACTTTTGTCACGTAATTCAAAAACAGAGAATACAAGTATGAAGTCATTTACTTATGCATATTACTTCTTTTTTTACTTTTACTTTAGCCAGAAAGTAGAGCGGGAGTTTGTATGTATCAAGTGACAGTGATGCTTAAGGACTGAATAGAGAAACAAGTAAATATACAGAATCCCGCTCCATCGTATGGAAGCGGGATTTTTTTTATAGCATAACCAAGAAAATAAAAATAATGAAAAAGGTAGCCATTCAAGGAACATTAGGCTCGTATCACGACATCGCCGCACACAAGTACTTCGAAGGAGAAGAAATAGAGTTAATCTGTTGCGCCAACTTTGAAGACGTGTTCGGTGCCATCAAAAAAGACAGTCAGACCATAGGAATGCTGGCGATAGAAAACACCATTGCAGGTAGTTTGCTGCATAACAATGAGCTATTACGCCAAAGTGGCGCACAGATTGTCGGCGAGTACAAGCTGCGTATTTCCCATAGTTTTGTCTGCCTGCCCGATGAAGACTGGGATGATATTACCGAAGTCAACTCCCACCCTATCGCCCTGATGCAATGCCGTGAATTCCTGGGGCAACACCCCGGAATCAAAGTGGTGGAAGGCGAAGATACCGCCCGCAGTGCCGAAATCATCCAACAGGAACATCTGAAAGGCCATGCAGCTATCTGCTCCAAAGCTGCTGCAGAGCGTTATGGCATGAAGGTCCTGCAGGAAGGTATCGAAACCAACAAACATAACTTCACCCGTTTCCTGGTCGTAGCCGACCCTTGGCAAGTAGATGAACTGAACCGGCATCGCAGCAAGGACGTCAACAAGGCAAGCATGGTATTCACACTTCCCCATACTGAAGGAAGCCTTTCCCAGGTATTGTCTATTTTGTCTTTCTACCGCATCAACCTGACCAAGATACAATCACTGCCCATCATCGGGCGTGAATGGGAATACCAGTTTTACGTAGATGTCGTCTTCGACAATGTGCTGAGATATAAACAATCCATTGCGGCCATCACACCGCTGACCAAAGAACTGAAAATATTAGGAGAATATGAAGATGGAAAATCAAACGTGTAGAATAAAGCCTGCCGACCGCCTGGCAAGCGTAAGCGAATACTACTTCTCGAAGAAGCTGAAAGAAGTGGCACAAATGAATGCCGAAGGAATGGATGTCATCAGCCTGGGAATCGGAAGCCCCGACATGCCGCCTTCCGAAAAGACAATCCGGACACTTTGCGAAGCTGCCTGCAATCCGGACGGACATGGTTACATGCCCTACGTAGGTATCCCCGAACTGCGCCGCGGTTTTGCGGACTGGTACAAAAAATGGTACGGTGTAGCATTGAATCCCAACACAGAGATACAACCGCTCATCGGCTCCAAAGAAGGCATCCTGCACGTGACGCTGGCCTTTGTCAACCCCGGTGAACAAGTATTGGTTCCCAATCCCGGCTATCCCACCTATACTTCATTAAGCAAGATTCTGGGTGCCGAGGTCGTGAACTATAACTTGAAAGAAGAAAACGGCTGGATGCCCGACTTCGACGAGCTGGAACGGATGGACATGAGCCGTGTAAAACTGATGTGGACCAACTATCCCAATATGCCCACCGGGGCGAACGCAACACCGGAACTGTACCGGAAACTGGTGGACTTCGCACGCCGCAAGGACATCGTCATCGTAAACGACAACCCCTACAGTTTCATCCTGAACGAACATCCCATCAGCATCCTCAGCATTCCGGGTGCCAAAGAGTGCTGCATAGAATTCAATTCCATGAGCAAAAGCCACAACATGCCGGGATGGCGTATCGGCATGCTTGCCTCGAATGCCGACTTCGTGCAATGGATATTGAAAGTAAAGAGCAACATCGACAGCGGTATGTTCCGTGCCATGCAACTGGCAGCCGCCACTGCCCTGGAAGCAGAGCAAGACTGGTATGACGGCAACAACGCGAATTACCGCAACCGCCGTCAGTTGGCAGGAGAAATCATGCATACCCTGGGTTGCACCTACGACGAAAACCAGGTAGGCATGTTCCTCTGGGGCAAGATACCCGACAGCTGTACAGACGTGGAAGAACTGACTGAACACGTGCTGCATAAAGCCAGAGTGTTCATTACTCCCGGATTTATCTTCGGAAGTAACGGGAAACGGTATATCCGCATCTCCCTCTGCTGTAAGGACAATAAACTGGCAGAAGCATTGAAGCGTATCAAGGACATGAAATAAATGCTTACAAGTAAGAGATGAACACCCTAAAGCCGGAATCCCGTTTACTAAAACTCCACCGGAGATTTACTAAAACGGGAGGAACGATTTAGTAAATCTTCTCCGACGTTTTACTAAATCTCCGGGACCTTGCTCAGAAAGTCTTCTGAAAAGGAGGAAACGTCACAAGGAAGAAAAAGCATAATTAAAGAATATTATTAAACAAATAAAGAATATGGAACTCGAATTAGAACCTATCACATTACCTGGTGTTGAAGACAAACGCCCTATGGTAATAGCCGGCCCCTGCAGTGCCGAAACCGAAGAACAAGTAATGAGCACCGCCAAACAATTGGCAGACAAAGGCCTCAAGCTATTCCGTGCCGGCATCTGGAAACCGCGCACCAAACCGGGCGGCTTCGAAGGAGTAGGCGTAGACGGCCTTGCATGGCTGAAGGAGGTAAAGAAAGAAACCGGCATGTACGTTTCAACAGAAGTTGCTACCGCCAAACATGTATACGAATGCCTGAAAGCCGGAATTGACCTTCTTTGGGTAGGTGCACGTACCACCGCCAATCCTTTCGCCGTACAGGAAATTGCCGATGCACTGAAAGGCGTAGATATCCCGGTACTGGTGAAGAATCCGGTAAATCCTGACCTGGAGCTGTGGATTGGAGCTTTGGAACGTATCAACAATGCAGGCTTGAAACGCCTGGGTGCCATCCACCGCGGATTCAGCAGCTATGACAAAAAGCTCTACCGTAACTTGCCCCAATGGCATATCCCCATTGAGCTGCGCCGCCGAATTCCCAACCTTCCTATTATCTGTGACCCCAGCCACATAGGTGGAAAGCGCGAACTGGTTGCTCCACTCTGCCAGCAAGCTATGGATTTGGGCTTCAACGGACTGATTATCGAGAGCCACTGCAACCCGGACTGTGCCTGGAGCGATGCAGCCCAGCAAGTCACCCCGGATGTGCTGGATTACATCCTCAACCTGCTGGTCATCCGCAAGGAAACACAAAGCACCGAGAACCTCAGCGAATTGCGCAAGCAGATAGACGAATGCGACAACAATCTTATTCAGGAGCTGGCCAAACGGATGCGTGTGGCACGTGAAATCGGTACATACAAAAAAGAGCATGACATGACCATCCTGCAAACCGGACGCTACAACGAAATCCTCGAGAAACGCGGCTCGCAAGGCGCATTGTGTGGCATGGATGCTGAATTCATCAAAAAGGTATTTGAGGCGATACACGAAGAGAGTGTGAGGCAACAAATGGAAATTATAAATAAGTAATTATTTAATATGCTAATGTGCCAATGTGCTAATTGGCTGCGCAGTGATGCCGCATGGCAATTAGCACATTGGCACATTGGCACATTAGCACATTAAACATCATGAGAATACTAATACTTGGAGCCGGGAAAATGGGCTCTTTCTTTACAGATATATTGAGTTTCCAGCATGAGACGGCTGTGTTCGACGTCAATCCGCACCAACTGCGTTTTGTCTACAACACCTACCGCTTCACCACACTGGAAGAAATCAAGGACTTCGAGCCGGAGCTGGTCATCAATGCCGTTACGGTGAAATACACGCTGGACGCTTTCCGCCAAGTACTGCCGGTACTGCCCAAAGACTGTATCATCAGCGACATCGCTTCGGTAAAGACCGGACTGAAAAAGTTCTACGATGAAAGCGGCTTCCGCTACGTGTCGACGCATCCTATGTTCGGTCCCACTTTTGCCAGCCTCAACAATCTGAATACAGAGAATGCCATCATCATCAGCGAAGGCGACCACTTGGGGAAAATCTTCTTCAAGGACCTCTACCAGACCATGAAGCTGAACATCTTTGAATATACATTCGACGAGCACGATGAGACTGTGGCATACTCCTTATCCATTCCGTTTGTATCCACTTTCGTGTTTGCAGCGGTAATGAAACACCAGGAAGCTCCGGGCACCACCTTCAAAAAGCACATGGCCATTGCCAAAGGCCTGCTGAGTGAAGACGACTACCTGCTCCAGGAAATTCTCTTCAATCCGCGCACCCCCTCACAAGTGGAGAACATCCGCCTGGAACTGAAGAACCTGCTGGAAATCATCAGCAATAAGGATGCAGAAGGCATGAAGAAGTATCTGACTAAAATCAGGGAAAAGATTAGATAAACAATCAACAAGTGTGTGCCCCGATGCCAGAGCACACTCTTGTATCCCAACTAAAAGCTACATCTTTGCCTCCCGAAAGCTGTATCAGAACAACAGCACAATTTTATTCACTTTAATTTTTTTATTCATGGCATCTATCAAGAACAGACCAAAGCTTGCCGCCACGCAAAGCAAGCAGGCAAAGAACAGCACTTCGCCCAAAGCAACCCTACAACCGTTCATGCAAGAAAACATCGACCGTATGCACCGGCTGGGCAAGGTGCGCACCGGCGAGACCTACACTTGTACGCTCAACAGCTTCATGCGTTTCCGCCAGGGAAAGGATGTATTTTGGGAAGACTTCGATGCAGACCTGATGGCTTCCTATGAGGCTTACCTCAAATCGACCGGGGTGGGCATGAACACCATTTCCTTCTACAACCGGATTCTGAGGGCTGTGTACAACCGGGCGGTAGAAAAAGGCTTTACGAAACAAGTGTTCCCCTTCAAGCATGTCTATACGGGCGTAGAGAAAACCATCAAGCGAGGACTACCCATAAACACCATCCGTAACATCCGAAACATGGACTTGTCGCACTGCCGGACATTGGATTATGCACGCGACATGTTTTTGTTCAGCTTCTACACCCGGGGCATGTCATTTGTCGATATGGCTTATCTGAAAAAGAACGACCTGAAAAACGGAGTCCTCATCTATCGACGTAAGAAAACCGGACAACAACTTTGCATACGATGGGAACGGCACATGCAAGATATACTTGAAAAATATCCCATGTCCCAAGAATCGCCCTATCTGCTCCCTATTATTCTAAAAGCAGGAGAAGAAGAAAGGAAACAGTACAATAATGCGCTACATCTTGTCAACAAAAAGTTAAAATTTATCAGCAACTCATTGCAACTTACCATACCGCTCACCATGTACGTCGCCCGCCATTCTTGGGCCACTGTGGCCAAAAGCAGAAACATTCCGCTTTCTGTCATCAGCGAAGGAATGGGACACGACTCCGAAAATACAACGCTGATTTATTTGGCCTCACTCAATACGGAAATCATAGACAAAGCCAACAAGCTCATTTTAAACCTACTTTAAACTTACAGAGGCAAGTACATCTCTTCCCAAGAGATGAATCCTGAAACTACAGTCTGACAGCGCAGACTGTAAATAATATAGAAACTTGAAATACTATTACGCATTGTAATTATACAACAAAAAAACAGTGAATAGTAATTCCGGCAGTATCTATATTTTTGCTGAATACTCTTCATTGTAACTACCAGCGGTATATAGGCTGGGCATACGGAATTTTGTTTGATTCCTTTTAGGAATTTATTGGTAATTTGATAAATCTTTCTCTACAAATAGAGAATAAAATATTAATGACACTAACAAATCTTAAATAATGGGAAAAATGACTTTAAAACTTTATGCGGTTTTGTTTTTAGGTCTTTTCAGCATGGGAGCCAAATGTCAGGAAGTGGCTCTGAAAAGTAATTTGCTATACGACGCCTTTGCTACACTGAACGCAGGCGTGGAAACCGGGTTGGCAGACAGATGGACGCTCGACGTATCCGTCAACTACAACGGATGGACACTCTCGCACGACCGGAAGTGGAAGCATTGGCTTCTGCAACCCGAAGCTCGCTATTGGTTTTGCGACCGATGGGCAGGACACTTCGTGGGAGCACACCTGCTCGGAGGCCAATACAACGTCGGCGGGCTGAAAAACGACTTCTCTTTTCTGGGAAGCGACTTCTCCAAACTCTCCGACCGGCGTTACCAAGGATGGTTCCTGGGCGTGGGCGCGGTATACGGGTATTCCTGGATTCTGGACAAGCATTGGAACCTGGAAGCCGAAATAGGCTTCGGATATGTCTACACGCGATTCGACGCCTACCCTTGCGCCAACTGCGGAACAAAACTCGAGAAAGACAAACCGCACCACTATGTCGGTCCTACCAAGGCCGCGGTAAACCTTGTATACACATTCTAAATTCATCCGGTGGTTATGGACACTATGAACAAATTAGCTAAGAAAATGATTTCTGGCTTGTTATGCCTATGTTACGCACTGGGAGCTGACGGCCAGACACTGACGGACGGACAGATAGCGGTACAAAACCTGGCCGTCTCAAAGCAAGAAGACAAACTATTCGTGGCGATGGACCTCGACATCTCCGCACTCAAGCAAGGAAGCAACCGTGAAGTACTGTTCACCCCTTCGCTCACCCTTGAAGACGACAGCCTCAGCCTGCCCGCCGTACGCATCGCGGGGCGCAACCGTTATTACCACCACCTGCGAAACGCCTCCGACACCGAACGGCTCTATCGCAACGGCGAACGCGATTTGATAGAATACCGCGTGACGGTGCCCTACGAAAAGTGGATGGGAAGAGCCCGGCTCAGCGCCACAGAAACCACTTGCGGATGTTGCGACGCCCCCTTGACCAGCACCGCTACGCCCCTGAGCAAGCTACGGCTGGAAAAGCGCGTGCCGACACCTTTCGTACCCGCGTACGCCTACATACGCCCCAAGGCCGAGCAGAAAATCAACCGGATTGAAGGCTCAGCCTACATCGACTTCCCCGTGAACCGTACCGAGATACATCCCGACTACCGACGCAACCCGGAGGAGCTGAAGAAGATTCTCTCTACCATCGACGCCGTGAAGAATGATGCGGACAGCAAGATCATCAGCATCAGCATCAAGGGGTACGCCTCGCCCGAAGGGTCGTACAGCAACAACATACGCCTGGCCAAGGGACGTACCGAAACCCTGAAAGAATATGTACGCAAGCAGTACGCCTTCCCCCAATCACTCTTCACCACCAGCTTCGAGCCCGAAGACTGGGAAGGACTGGAGCGCTTCGTGACCTCCTCGCAGCTGAAGAACAGAGAAGGCATTCTGGCACTGATACGCGGCGACCTGGACCCTGACGCGAAGGACCGGAAAATCAAGGCGGCCTATCCCGCCGACTATGCTTACCTGCTGAGCGAAGTCTATCCCGGACTGCGTCATTCCGACTATGCCGTACAGTACGAGGTACGTGCCTATACAGACCTTGCAGAAATCAGGCACCTGCTCAAGAACCAGCCCCAGAAGCTGAGCCTAAACGAAATGTACCTCGTTGCGCAGGAGATGGAACCGGGCAGCGACGAGTATAACGCCACCTTCGCAACCGCCGTGCGCATGTTCCCCGACGACCCCGTGGCAAACCTCAACGCCGCCAACACCGCCCTGCGCCTCGGCGACCTGAAAGGAGCCGAGACTTATCTGGGCAAGGCGGGCGATGCTCCCGAAGCCGTCTACGCACGCGGCATACACGCCGCCTTGCTGAAGGACTATGACGCAGCCCAACCGTTGCTGAAGCAAGCGCTACAGCAGGGAGTGGCACAGGCGGAAGACGCGTTGCAACAGATAGACCGCATAAGACAAGAACTGGCGGAAGACGCGGAATAAAGGAAAGAAAGCAACAAAAACATAACACCCGAATATAAATAAACTCTTAATAAATTATACGCTATGAAAAGAAAGAACTGGAGTATTTTTTTCATTGGTATGCTGGCAATGTGCACCATTGCAGGATGCAGCGGCAACGAACTGAACGGCAGCAATGAACCGGAAGTATACCCGGGACATCCCGAAGATGCCGTATACATGAATGTGAACATACAACTGCCCGTGGGAGGGAAAAATACAAGAAGCTCGACCGACTCCGATTCCGACGACGATTATGGAACCAGTACAGACGGCACGGAAGTAGGAAAGGATTATGAGAACAAGGTGAATGGTGTCCTGATTGTATTGGCGGATGCAAGCAACAACTTCATCGCCGCCGGTGAACACAACTCATTGCCGGTAGTGCGTGAAGGAATCGTCAACACCACCCAGAAAATCAATAAATCCGCATTGGCCGCTTACTATGGCAACGGGACACTTGGGACCGGAAAAGACCAAGTCAATCTTTATGTATTCTGTAATCCGACAATGGAGTTGAAAACAATCTTCGAAAAGTCCGGTGCCGACAGCGAATGGATCGACGAGATTGCCACTCTTGAAGAAGAGCCTGACGGAACTGTCAAAGGAGCAGCTGTTTGGGGAGGAAACGACCACAAGGCAGGCTTCCTGATGGCCACGGCAAGCAGCAAAGACATAAAAAAGTATATTCCGAAGAATTTTACCGATTGGGACAACTTTACGAATGAAAAGAACGCCTTCGATTTCTCGGGCAAAAACACCTTGAGCAACGGCACCGAAATCGGAAATATCGGAAATATCCATGTGGAACGTGTCGTGGCACGCTTCGATTTCAAAGACGGCAGTCCCAGCAAGGACCAAACATACGTCATAGCAGAAAAAGACAACAAGCCTACGCTAAAAGTCAAACTGAACAAGATGGCGTTGATTAACATGAGCAAGCATTTCTACTACCTGCGCCGCGTATCCGATGACGGTCTGGCCGACAACGTGGAAATCTGCGGAACCGAATACGACAGCGGACAAAACTGGAACTTCGTAGTAGACACCGATGCCGGACAAAAGAACGGAGCCATCGACGCAAGCTATCCTTTTGCCGACTACTTCAATTTCTGCCTCGGACACCAGGAAAACAACACTTGGAGTATTGACGAGACAGCCCGCGACCAGTGGTACACCAGTCTGATCAAAGACGTTATCGACAACCAAAATGAAGAAGATAACGATGACGAATGGAACAGCGACCACACGCGAAACGGTTACCGCATCTGGCGTTACGTCACCGAAAACACCATCCCCGGCATAAACAACCAGGAGAACGGCATCAGTACCGGCATCGTGTTTAAAGGAAAAATCCAGGCAACAACAGATGCTCCCCAATCATTGCAAGACGCTATCAACGGAGCAACTGGCGATTCTGACGCCGATGCCATCCTTTACGCTTATTCCAACCAACTTTATGTAAGCTGGACAGAAGTACGTAAAGCCGCACTTGACGCAACGGCAAACGAGGAATTCAAGAAAGCGGTATTCGGAACACCGAAAAATACTCCGTCAGAAACCGTCTATAGCGATGATGCCGGCAGCCCCGACTACATGTGGAATATATGGTATAATGAAAAGGACCACAAAGATGCAGCCGCCTTGTCGGCTTTCAAGGAAGTAGCCACCAACAATGAACATCAGTTCACCCTCTACCAGTCGAGCAGGGACGAGAATGACGGTGCAGGCTACTACTGCTACTACTTCTACTGGAACCGTCACAACGACAACGGCAACAACGGCGTAATGGGCCCGATGGAGTTTGCCGTGGTGCGCAACAACGTGTATAAACTGTCTGTGGTCGACATCAACCGCCTTGGCCATCCGCGCCTTAGCGAAAACGGCCCCGACCCCGTCGACCCCGGAACTCCGGACGAAAAGGGCGACATCTACCTGAAGCTCTCTGTCGAGGTGCTTCCCTGGGTGGTTCGCATAAACGACATTGAATTCTAAAAACACAACAAGTATGCAAAGCAATAAGCGAAATAGATTTTCAAGGTTCGCAGGCAGGGTGCTCGTCGCCCTGCTGGCAGCCGTTGCCTTATCCTCGTGCGAGCGCATCTTTGAAGACCTCGACCCGTGTCTGCACGGCGTATCGCTGCGCTTCGTCTACGACTACAACATGGAGTACGCCAACGCGTTCCCCAACCAAGTGGACTGCCTCACCCTCTATATCTACGATGAGAATGACGACTACGTGGATACCAGGATCGTGACCGGAACAGAGCTGCAAGACGAGAACTACCGGATGAAGCTTGACCTGCCTGACGGCAAATACCATTTTGTGGCATACGGAGGAATCGCATGCGAAAAGAGTTCTTTCACCGTAAACACAAGTACCAAACGCACCGAGCTCAAGACCCGGCTGAACGCCGACTGCCTCAGCCTGCCCGAACGGAAATTGCTGCACGACATGTTTTGGGGAGAACTCACCATGGAAACGGCCGAGTCTTACAACGAAGGCACGGTAAAGATGATGAAGAACACCAACGGCATACGCATCGTGCTGCAGCAAGTGGCGGGAGGCATTGTCAATGCCGAGGATTTTGACTTCGAGATTACGGACGACAACACCCTCTTCGACTACGACAACGACCTGCTGCCGGTGACCGACGTCACCTACACCCCGTGGGTGAAAGGACAGGCACGGACAGGAGCATCCGTCATAGTACCCGGCGTGGCACCCGAACCCGTCGAAGTGGCATACGCCGAACTGAGCGTGCCACGCCTGATGGCCAGGAATTCTCCCAGGCTGGTGGTGAAACGGCATGCCGACAAAGCGACCGTGATAGACATCCCCCTCAATAAATACCTGCTGCTGATGCAGAGCGACCGTTACGACATGGGCGACCAGGAGTATCTGGACCGCGAAAGCCGCTGGACCCTCTTCTTCTTCCTGAAGAACAACGACGGCAACGACAGCTGGTTGAATACATGCATTGTGGTAAACGATTGGGTGGTACGCATCAATGACGTGGAACTGTAACAACTACGGCATGCGCGACACATAAAAACCGGACTACCGGCAAACGACTTTCAACAAACCAAGAACAGCTTTTCAAATGGAATTGAAGCATCGACATATCATCGGAATCTGCCTCCTCTGCGGCTTACTGGGAGCAACTTCGTGCAACGACGAATCCATTGTCCAGCAGCCACCCGCCGAGGAGGACAACACCGTGTATCTGGCTTTCCACACAGCCGTAGTGGGAGCCTCCACACGTGCCGACGGCACCCCCGATGACGAAAACATCAATCAATTGCGAATCGTCATCGCTTCGAAAGCGAGCGACGATACGGCCGGCGCAAGTGCATGGGAGGTGGAAGAAAACCGGCTCATCACCGAGACGAACATACAACTCTCGGACGAGTACACTTTCCGGGTGAAAGCCGACTGTCAGAAACGCATCTACCTGCTGGCCAACTGCAACGGACTGGAGGACACGAACGGCAATTTGCTAAACTTCACAAGCACCGGTGCATTCTTGCCCGACGCAAACGGGAAAGCACCTGTAGACAGCTATGTCTTCGGACTGGGAGACAAAGACGGCGGCTACCGATATGCCGCAGCCCTCGAAGCGGGAAACGGCATACCGATGACGTCAGTCTACGAGATAACGATTCCCCCCAAGGACGAGGCGCACGAAGAAGACTTCTCAAACGGCTTTTACCAAGGCATGCCCGAAGTGTTGTACGTGGTACGCGCCGCCACCAAGTTCTCCTTCGCATTCGGCAAAACCGCGAAACGGGCCATCAACGTGACCGGATTCAGCCTGAAAAAAGCCGTCAAAGACCGGATGTATCTGATGCCGCACGCCAACAAAGACACGAGCGGAAAATACTGGGTGGCAGATACCGAAAACAAGGATAATCCTTCCAAAGCGATATTGCCCGGAGAAGGTACCGCCCAAGACTGGATAACATGGATGGTGGCGGAATCGGAAAAGGCGGAAAGCGAAGCGACCCAATATCAATGGCTGACCGACTACGAAGTGCCGCAGCACGAAGAAGGAGAAGAGGACGGAGATTTCGCCTATTCATTCAGCAAGGCCATAGAGGTATCTTCCCTCAAAGCAGGAGAAGAAGCAAAATTCACCACCCCCGTCTACCTGCCCGAAAGCGACGGCACATTGGCACAAGGCAAGGACGCAAACCTGAAATTGCAGGAGTACGAAGTGACCATCCACACGGAAGAGGGCTTTGATGAAGAGGCGACTGCTCCGGACAGCCCTAAAGTGGCAAGAAGCTACACCGCCACATTGCCGAATCTGGCCTCGCTCTTCCGCAACACGCACGTCAAGGTAAAGGTGAATTTCAAGAACCTTTCCGAGGCGGAACTGGAGTTGGAAGTGGACGTAGAACCTTATTGGGAAGTAGTGCTCGACCCCGTATTCGGGCTGGACGAGAAAGACGACCCGAAGAAACGCTAAACACCGAAGGAGCCTCCTCCGCTTGGAAAAATACCGGAAGGTTTCATTCTTAAACATACATACAAAAAACAGCAACGGATATGAAACGCAACTTTTTGACCTACATACTTTTGTGCATATTGCTCCTCGGCAGTGCCGCCTGCCAGGACGACCCGCTCTACAACGGCGGCGAGACAGGCGAAGGCGAAAGCCTCGTCAGCGCAACCGTGAAGTTCAAGCCCCTTACTCCTGCATTGAATGGAAATACGCGTACGGCAGGGAATGTGATAAAGAATATCGAGGACTTGTGCGTGTTGCTGTATAATGAAAAGGGAGAGTTGCTGAAGTCATATCCGCTTACCGAAGGAACAGGCGAAGGGCAATATCAATTGTCGGAAGATAAAGACAGACCGGATAATAATCCTGACTCGAATCTTCCTCCCGCCGAAGCACAGACGCCCCATGCCGACTTCAAACTGAAAATCCCCTACGGACGCTATCGGATTTATGCGGTGGCCAATATGGAAGACTTGCTTACGAATGATGACTATTCCGAAGCCATAAAAACCGCAGACGGCCTGAAAAGCATTTCCCTCCAATGGGATAAGGATGAAGTAGCCAACAACAACCAGATGTTCGGCTATTTCACCGTTACCGGAAGCGTGCAGAACGATGAAGTGGCAGTCATAAACCGGGCATCCGTCAAATTGCACGCCTGGATACGCCGTGCCGCTTCCAAAGTGACTATTGCATACGACGGTTCCGACCTTCACGAGAATGTGTTTATATACCTCAAGTCGGTTACCATCAAGGACATACCTACGGAATGCTATCTGGGCAAGAGAAGCACCATCAACACGGACCCCAAGGATGACATTGAAGATTATGGAGGCCTTATGGCAGATGGCGAAAGCATTACGTATGCCGAAGGAACAAACTACGATGAACATTGGCCGGCACGTATCACGAAAGGCCAATCGTATTATTACTACATCGACAATGCCCAAAAAGGAGTCTCTGTAGCGAAAGCGGAATATGACAGCAAGAAAGCGGAGTATGCCAAACTGGCCCATGGAGAAACCAACGAGGCACTCTTCTTCTATGAAAACATGCAGGGAGAAGGAAAAGACAAACGACAGGACGCAAATGATGATAAAGAACTGGATGCACCGGGACTGAACAACAAGCCCGGAGATAAATACTATAAAGACCAAAAGCCCTATGGCACATACATCGAAGTAAAAGCCTACTATGTTTCCAATGTTGACGGCCGAGTGGGCAATGGTGATATCATTTACCGCTTCATGCTGGGCAAGGACGTCTATAAAGACTACAACGCCGAGCGTAACCACCACTACAAACTGACACTGAAATTCAACAAATACGCCAACGACGTGGACTGGCACATCGAATACGAAGAACCTGAGCCCGGTATCGAAGTGCCCAACCCCTATTATATATCCTATTTGTATAATCACTCAATGATGCTCCCACTTAAAATCAGAACGGGGGGACAAAAAATAAAACAGATAGAAGCACGAATCTTAGATAACAGATGGGGTCCAAATGAACCTGCATCGGACTTTGTCTATTGGAAGAAAATGGATTTAGCATACCAAAATCAGTGGAATGGTTTTTTATCCCTTCGACAAACAAAAGATTTGAATGTAACAACAAGTTCTAACGAGACCTATTATAAAGAAAACAAAAGAGGAGAGCGTGAGTACATACCTAATGGCGAGACGTTGCCTATACCAGGTGAGAGCAAAGAGTATGAGACATTTGACAATCAAGGCAATAGTGATGGGAAATGTATTGTAAGGAATGAGGGCGACAGTGTGTTTCATGTCCAATTACCCATGTACACCCGTGCCAAACAATTAATTAAAACAACCGGTTATACCGGAAATAATCCATACGTGGCCTATCAACGCAGATCAGAGGTAAAAATAGTGGTAACATTTACGAATGGTAGCAAAATATCAACGGATGGTACGGATTTCAGTGGGAATCCGCTATTAAATGAAGACAATAAGAATAATCAAAATCCTATCATTTATCAAGTGCGGCGTATAGTCAATCCTAAGGGAGTTTGGCGTAGCCATGACAACGACAAAGACTTTCACGTACAGCTGAAACGTCTTCCTAAAGAAAATGCAGAGAGATTTGAGACATTTACTTCAGAAGGTCCTTGGAAAGCGTATGTATATTGTGGAACAGACAATTTTATCAAATTAAGTGACGAAACAAGAGCTTCCACCGATACCATCGGAGGAGAGACTGGTTCTACGATAGATTTTCGTATCAAATTTAATGGAACCTGCAGCCCGCAGGAAAACCGTTATGCCATTATCCGGGTAGAATATCACAATTATACTTGTTATCATCTGATTTTCGTCAGACAAGGAGATGCTCCGGATGACTTATTCGATGGAACAGGAACCAAGTGGCATGCCCATAATCTACGGACAAGTTCGAAGGAAACAGATTCTCCTTTGGAAGAAGGCTCGTTGTTCAAATTCCTGAACTTAGACCAACCGATTGATGCAATGTGCAATAAAAATTCAGAAACTCCTTGGATCGAGATAACACCGGATAAATTTAAGAATAATGCAGATAAGTTACTGATTGCCACCGATAACACGGAAAATAAACAGGAAATCACATGGAGCGCTATAACACCTCCTGACTTTAATCCTTGGGGAGATACTCCACCAGAACCCGCGTTTGACAATCTGGAAATTCACAATGCCCGCATAGCTTCTTTTGAAGATTTTTTAAATCTATACCAAGGAGAAGATATAGCGGAAGGATATGGAGTGCTATATGGGGATGAATCTCAAGAAACTTTGAATCATATAACAGAGGTCTATGGGTACGATTATGAAAATACCCGGCGTGGAATGCGGGGGTGCTTTGTCTACAATAAAAAAAATGGAAAGAACCTGTTTTTCCCCATTGGAGCTTCCGGATATGGTCATAGAAAACAAGATGACACGAAGGGGGGGAATAGCAACTCTAAAGGACCTGGAATACTAAGATATGCTAGTTATCAAAATGCATTCTTACCGGATGCTACCGCAAATAACACGCCTCTCTTTTATGATATATATATGAGGCCGGGAGCAGTTTATTGGCTTAACAAATATTCGAGAAATAAAGGTCATAGTATGGGACTCGATTTTGAATATGTAATAGGGTGGGATTTCAACTACTTTACCTTTGACTTTTTCCCGTATGGGGTGAGTGCTGCAAACACTGGTAAGGATGCTTGCTTCATCCGCTGTGTAGAAAAATAATCAGCGGACATTCAAGGGCTTGTTTAAATTTTGCTTAAAGAAGTTTTCACTCAGTTTCTTTTGAAAATGCCGGACAAAATTTAAACAGGCTCTTAAACTAACAGAGAGAGAAATGAATGACAGACTTTCAATTTTTCTGATATGCCTCATGCTTACCGCCATCAGTGGCAGCATGAACGCACAACAAAATCAGACACAAGACCTGCCCCTGCCTGCCATCCCCGCAACCCTGCGCACTCCCCACGAACGCGCCTCCTACCTCTTGGCACACTTCTGGGACAGCATGTCCTTCGCCGACACCCTGCGCAGCCGCAATCCCGGCTTCATGGAGCAAAACCTCGTCAACTACCTCTCCCTCTTCCCCCATGCACCTGCCGAAGCCCGCACCGAAGCCGTGCACCTGCTAATGCAGCGCGCCGAAGCCGACAAACCCGCCTACCTGCTACTGGCCGAACTGGCCGAGAAGTACCTCTATACCATCGGTTCGCCCATGCAGAGCGAGGAGCACTTCATCCCCTTTCTGGAAGCCATCGCCCACACCCCCCTGCTGAATGATACCGAAAAGTCCCGCCCCCGCTTCCTCCTCTCTGCCGCCCTGAAGAACCGCCCCGGCACCATAGCCACCGACTTCGCCTACTTCACCCCGGAAGGAGACCACCGGACGCTGCACACCACCCCCTCTGCCCACTGCCTGCTCCTGATGTTCTACAACCCCGATTGCACCCACTGCCGCCAGACCATCGCCCTGCTGCACGACGACCGTCTCTTCAAGCAGATGCTGCACGACGGACTGCTCACCGTGCTAGCCATCAACACCGAAAACACCCCCGAAACAGCCCCGCGTCCCGAAGCCGCCCCCCGTGCCGGAAACAGACTGCCCACAGACTGGATGGCCGGAACCGCCTCTCACACCCTCACCGACAACGAACTGTACATACTCCCCTCCATGCCCACCCTCTACCTGCTGGACAAAGAAAAACACGTCCTCCTAAAAGAAGCACTGCCGGAGCAGGTCCTCTCACACCTTGCGAAAGAAAGCCGAAATCAGTCCCTACACGGAGAATGATTTCAAACCCTCACAGCCTTCACCTTATCACACTTTCGCCCTATCTATCGGCTTTTCCGGTGAAACTTCTTTTCTTCTATGATAAAGAGAAACGGCATCAGCAACCGACAAACCGTCGACACGTGATTCTGAAACACCCTTCTTCGCATCGGACAAGTTGCCGCCTTCAGCACATCGGAGCGCTTTTATCCAAGTGAACGACCAGGGTAGTTCAGGCAGCCGACCCCAGTTATTCGATTGAACGACACCGGTAGTTCACTCGAACGACCAGGGTAGTTCACTTACAAACAGTCGACAGTTCCGAAGAATGCAGGGAAATGTACGCCACCATCTGCCGCCCTACTTCAGAATAGCATAACGATGAACTCTACTCGAAATCACCCCCAAAAAGGCAATAAACTGGAAGGGCTGATGGAAGGAAGAGAAGAAGGGAGAGAAGAAGGTATACGAGCCAGTCGTTTCGAGATAGCCCGCAATCTCAAAACAATGGGAGTAGCTACGGAAATGATTATCCAAGCAACCAAACTGACAACAGAAGAATTTGAACATTTATAGAGAAAAGTCAGAAAAAAATAGTTAAAAATTGGAATCCATTGTCGTTTGTCTTATTTTTGTATGCCGAAATTCTTAATAAATTTACGCTATGAAAAAGAGATACTGGAACATGTTTTTTATCAGCATATTGGCGATATGTACCATTACAAGTTGCGGCAACCCTACTAACCCAAAAGCAGGCGTAAAACAGATGCAATGCCGGACAAACCGGAAGATGCAGTGTACGTGAACGTACAAGTGCAACTGTCCACAACTGATAAAAACACAACAAATGAAAACAATAAAACCGACAACAACAGCACCGGCAATGCCATAACGGGAGAAGAGCACGAAAATCGGGTGAACAACATCCTGCTTGTACTGGCAGATAAAGACAACAAATTCATTGCCTGCGGCGAACAAGTATCACTGACAAACCTCAACAAAGCAAAAGGCACCGTCAGTACCGTCCAGAAAATCGACAAAGCCGCATTGGCTGCCTACTACAAGGCCGACGGGATACTCGATGAAGGAAAAGACAGAATCCACCTCTACGTCTTCTGCAACCCTACAAACGAACTGCAAAACCTCTTTAAAGAGCACTTCATGCTGAAAGAATGGATACACAAAACCGAGAATATAACTGAAGATGCCAACGGCAATGTAATAAGAGGAGAAAGCGTATGGGGAGGAAAAGACCATCAGCATGGATTCCTTATGTCCACCGCAACCCGAACGTGCATTGAAAAGAGAATTCCTAAAAACATAGAATCCTGGAAAAGCCATTTCCAAGAGAGCACACCCTTCCACTTCTCCGGAACAAACCATAAAGGCACCGGAAAAAAAGAGGTGAACAATGAAGGCACCATCCTGGTGGAACGTGCCGTGGCGCGCTTCGACTCCAAGGATGGAAGTAAAAACAAAGACCAAACCTACGTAGTGGGGAATGACGAAGGAAACGCCACCCTAAAAGTGAAACTGACCAAAATGGCTTTGGTAAACATGAGCCGCGACTTCTACTACTTGCGACGCGTGTCGGACAACGGTGCCAATGCCAACGCACAGATATGCGGAGCAGAACATAGCCACGGCCCGAAAACCAACTATGTGGTAAATACGGATGCCGCAATAAAAAGCGGAACCGCCAAAAACATCGATAAAAGTTATCCCTTCAAGGATTTCTTCAACTTCTGCCTCGGCAACTATGAAGGGGGAAACTGGGACATTGACGCCACCGCACGCAGCCAATGGTACACCTCGCAAATTTCAAAGGTTGTCAAGAATAAAGGGAAAGGGTACCACACATGGCGGTATGTAACCGAAAACACCATTCCCGGCATAGAACTGCAACAGAACGGAATCAGCACCGGCATCGTATTCAAGGGGCAAATCATGGCGACCGACAAGGCATCCCGGAAACTGAAAGATGCCATTGCAAATGCCAAGGGAAATCCGGCTAAAGACCCCATCCTTTATTCCTATGCCAATACACTCTACGTGACATGGGAGGAAGTGCGCGAAAAAGCTTTCTTGACAGAGGAGAACAGCAGGTTCTATAAAGCCGTATTCGGAAATGAGAAGAAGAAGAAGAATATCACCATAAAAAGCAATGGGCAAACAGCCGTCTATAGCACAGACAAAACAAGCCCGGACTATCTGTGGCAAAAGTGGCATGAACAGAACATTGGCAACGAGGCATTCCAGGCCAATTTCAGGAAAGCCGCCAAAAAGGCACAGTTCACCCTTTACCAATCGAACACGGACGACTACGACGCAGCAGGCTATTACTGCTACTACTTCTGCTGGAACCGGCACAATGACAACAACGACGACACCGTGACGGGACCTATGGAGTTTGCCATCGTGCGCAACAACATTTACAAGCTTTCCGTAACGGGAATCAACCGTCTGGGACATCCGCGCATTTCGGAAAACGACCCCGCTCCCATAACTCCGGACACCCCGGATGAAAAAGACAGTCACTACCTCACACTATCTGTCGAAGTAACCCCTTGGAGAGGTGCATTAATCACCGAAAATCCTAACAGTTGACACCAAAAGAGAAAAAACGCGGCACCGAACACATGGTTCGATGCCGCGTTTTTTTGTCACGTTACATTGGTAAACCTCCTACCACCTCTTTTGAACATACCGGCAATTTGCCATCTTGCCCCATGCCCACAAAAACTGTAGCGCAAAGTACTGTCCACTGGTCACCGTATGTCATCGTACTGCTATGATTGTAGCCCAAACAATGCCCATACTCGTGAAACATGGCCTGACGGGCATAATTATGCGGATTGGCTCCCGGCGCCGTGGCATCAAAGTAAACACCTTTATAACAATAATCGGCCAGACCATAAGTGTTGCCTCCACCCAAACCACCTACTCCGACCACACGGCCCAACACAAGACCGCCGTGGTTGCGGATTCTTTGCCGCAAAGCATCCAGGTCTATCGGATTTCCTCCATTGTCCTTCAGCTTGCCCTCGTAGGCATTCATTTCCACATTGAACTCTTCGGAAGCGAACATGAAAGCCATGTTGAGCACCAACGCCACTCCGTGACGACAAAGCAAGGGATCCATATGCCGCCAATAAGCATGCCCGTTATCGGCCGAATAAGCGGAAAAGCGGATAAACCACCGGCTGTCTATCTGCTCTATCTTTTTCATGAAGGGGTCTTCCGTACGGACAAGCAACGTCACATCGTCATTGGAGAGTTCCGGCTGTGCCGGAACTGTTATCCGGCGACCGTTCTCCGCTACAAACGTACGTTCCGAACTGACCACCGGCAAGGGGAACGATGCCTCCATAAACGGATAAATGCGGTCGAAACGAGCCAGTTCGAAGAATTCCGTGCTCACCTTGTTGAAACGGCACAGTATCTTGACGCCACTGATGCCAATCGGCGAGAAGAACTTTACAAGCAGCTGATGATCATCGGACACCGACACCTGCAACGGGGCATTCACCCGAAAGGAACGGCGATTGCTATCGTAGAACACCTCGCGCGGTTCGTCGGCCAGAAACATGGTATCCGTCCGGAATCGGGAGAAATCCTCCTCGCGTACATAGAGCAAGCCTTCGCCACTTTCGGGATGGCGGTAATTGATGCGGATATGCGACACGCGTCCGGCTTCTATCTTGCAACCACTGAAGCGATAGACCTGCATAAAGGAAGTTCCGTCGCTACGCTCCGACTCAATCGTCACCCGTCCGGAAAGTGCCTCCCGTCCGGGCAACGAGTAGAATGAACGGCGCTGCGTGATGTTGTAAGCGTCCACTCCTCCGGCACCTGCGTACTCGCCACCGGCCTGAATACCGGCATACACCCCTTGGGCATCATCGAAAGAGACCTCTATGTTGCGGATAAACCGCCACATATAGTCGGACGACACATCCAAATCGACATCTACCCTGCCCACACAAGGTTCCAGGCAGACGGTCTGCATCACCGGAGCCTGCTCCCGGCCGATGTGCAACGCTATCTTCTTATAGAACCAGGCCTCATCAAGCGGTGCCTTTTCCACGTGATTCACCAGCCAGGCATCCGACAGCAGGGCCGGCTCGTCAACCGTAATATCCGATTCCGGATGGGTGGTAGCAAGAAACACCACGGTATAGTCGCCATACCCCAATCCTTCGATGGTCAGTTTGGAGAAATCGGCTTCCAGTTTCTGATACAACGGCTTGATTACTTCGCCCCGTTCGTCGGCTATGGCATACCACATACGGGCTATCGGTTCCGGCTGTTCGCTGCGGGTGCGCACCCCGGCAGTGACATCTGCCTGCAAGCCGAACCGGAAGGTCACCTGCCCTGCGCCGGCCTGTTCAGCGCTGTCGAAGCCAAGCCCGTCCGAAGAGCAGCTGGCCAGCAACGGCAGCAATCCCAAAAGCATTATAATTCTTATAATCTTCATGTCCTGCCCTCCTCTATTTCTTTACACAACGCAAGGACGCGAACGCCTCCATCTGCAATCGCTGTTCGGCAATGACGGTCGAATCTTTTCCTTCGAACTGCATCCAATAGGCCCAGGCATATCCTCCGGGACAACCGTCGCGCTGGCTAGTCCACAACACGGCACGTTTTCCGAAAGAGGGATTGTTGGAGGTCGATTTGTCGCCTTTCCCGCCTGCCAAAGGTATGATGAGGTAACGGCCGGTATCTTCCGAAGTAAACTTCACGTAATGTTGTGTTCCGGTGACACCGGTAGGAGTCACCAACGTACCTTCTCCCACATGGAGCGTGGCGGTAATCCGCTCTCCGTTTCCCGCCGTATAAGTACCGGGAATCTCTTGGCCTTTCGGAAGCAAGGAGTTCAGTTCGTCGCGGGTAGGCACTCTATATCCTTCAGGGCAAGGCATGTGCGAATCATTCTGCCAAGGCATGTCGGCAGTCTGGTTGCCCAGGTTGTTAGAAGGGTTATATCCCTGCCAAGGCACATACATATACTTGCGACCGCACTGGAACAGACCACCGACCGTATTAATCCAGCTGGTGCGGTACATGTCTTCCACCGTAGCACCGTCCAACGGATAAATCTGGTCTTCGAGGTCGCTGCTGCGTGCATTAAAAGCCATCCACACGCTTCCTGCCATCTCTACCGTTTCAATCTGCTTGTCACTCGGAGCCACGCGTACTTCCACGTAATCATAAGAACCGCCCATAAGTGCATTCTTCAGGTGCACCATGAACGAATACCCCAACCGTCCGCTGCCTTGCGCCGGAACAGATACACTGAAGGAAGAGACAATTCCTTCGGCCTCTTCAGTCACCGCCATGTCGGTCAGCATCACGCCATCCACAACTCCTTCGGCAGATGCAATGTCTATCCGGGTGTCGGCCAGAAACGCCAGTTTCATGCCATCTACTCCCGTCATAGGCACTTCTACAATGTTGTTCTCATAATCTACCGATACCCCCTCGGGGATAACAGACCGGGAAGCATCCAGCAGGATGCGGTGGTCTGTATCGGGCTTGCCGGTCACCGTTTCGCCCTCTTCCCACGGCTTGATTTCGAAAACGCCTTCTACCGTAGCCCCTATGTTAAGTACCGACAATTCATACACCTTGTTGCGTTCTATACGCGGCAATTGCATTTTCAGCCTGATGGGTATTCCATCATACGCACCACGTAAAACTATATGAACCGGATGTATACTTTCAAAAATACGGAACACGTTCGGCTGTTCCCCTCCGAATGCCGGTTCAAACGTCTTCACATATTTCACCGTCTTGTCCGACACGGCAACGCCTTCCTGAAACGGAAAAGTTTCGGCCGGGGCATCTTCCACTATAATCTCCTCAATCCGCGTCTTATCGTCGGCCGTAGTGTTCAGGTCGATACGGGCCACCCCACGTTTCATGCCCACACTGACCTCCGGATTATTGCGCGTCTCGACATCATCTTCCAATTGAACCACCGCCGACATGAAATCCGGAGCGGAATTATCATGAAGCCCTTCGCCAATGGCCATATTACACAATTCCTCTTCGGTCAGTTTCTCTTCCTGAACGGGCAGCTTCACTTCTGAAAGAAAATATAACCGCGAGCCGCTGAGTGCAGAGATGCTGGATGTACCATCTTGTTTCGGATTCAGCAATTGCGTCCTATATAAGCTGCCGCCACTGAACTGAAAAACCGATACCTCACGCAGTTCCCCGAAGGAATCCTCTCCCGAAGCAGTGACACTTTTCACCACCAATGAATAAGTTTGCTGCCCGCTATCTTCTCCGGACGGTGCATCATCTGAGCAAGCGCTCCAAAATAATGTTCCGCACAAAAGGGGAACAAAGATTTTCTTACAAAAAATGTTCATAATACCAATTGAATTTATATAAAAACAAAAATGTCTCCGATACCATTTTCAAAAGCGGGTGCAAAAATATAACTTTTTTCAAGATGAAAATATCCTTTTCATCTTTTTATTACAATCTGTTAACTCCCTTTTCTATCTGCTCTCACCCTTGTACACACTTGCCAGATAATACAAGACAGATATATGAAATAATAATTACATTAAACTTCCAGTGCATAAAACAAAAAGACGCCGTTAATTATTTTTAATTTTAGCGACTATATTTTATGATTAAAATACATTTGTATTATTTTTGTATAAATAATACGTAGCAATTAAATTGCCATTAGACAATGTGTTGCTTGAAAAATCAGGTCATGAAAGTATTTTTATCTAAAAGATGCATAATTAGCTTATGTTTCATTTTTCTATATTTAAGTTCGGCGTTTGCCACAGCAACCATAGTCGGCAAACACCGCAGATTACTTATTATAAACTCGTACAATGAAAGCGCCCCCTGGAGCCAAGAACTTATAACTCCCATCCTGCTGCAAACATCTCCTATAGAGGACATCACAGCCGATGTAGTACACATGAACGGGACGTTCATTCGTAATGACTCATTGTATATCCGGATGGAGAATGGCATTTTCGAACGTTTCCAGGATAAGAAACCCGATTATCTTGTACTTCTCGGCAACATGGCTTTTACTTTAAGGGAACGTATTTTGAGTGAGTGGGGAAATATTCCAATAGTATTGGTCGGCAACGAAGACACGTATGCTCCACGGGAATATTATTTCACCGGACGTCCTATACACATTTCCAATGCCATTACATCTCCTCTGGTTGACCTGCGGCCGCAATACAACTTTACTTTTATCGAAACGCCGTATATGTACAAAGAGACCATCGACATGATGGTACAGATGCTGCCAAAAATGAAAACGATTGTATTCGCAGCAGATGAACTCTATCATAACCAAGACTTGGACCGGCTTATTCATGCCTATATAACGTCAAAGTATCCAAACCTCCACTATGAACGCTTAATAGGTAATGAAAGAAACCAAAACGAATTACAGGCATATCTGCTAAATGATGAACCGGAGACGGGTATGCTATTTTCCACATGGTTTTACGAGCGTAAGAATCTACTCGGTTTTCCTACACTCATCAGTGGAGACTTTCAGTTAGTTGCATCATCGCCTCAACCCGTATTTGCATTAAGGAATGCCTATGTGGGTAAAGAGGGGTTTGCGGGAGGATATTTCTATGACCGCATGGAAGTGCAAAACGCGCTTTCTTCAGCCCTCAAACAGATATTTGCAGGAGAGGATGCACAGAATATCCCATTTACATATAGCAAGAAATCCTATCCCTTCATCAACTACCAGCAACTGCAGATGGACGGTCTGGACACCACACTCTGTCCTAAGGACTCGGTATTCATCAATAAACCGCTTACATTCTGGCAGAAGTATCAATGGTGGATTATTTGCGGAGTAGTGTTGATACTCTCACTACTTATCATAGCTTTAGTCATTTATCGGTTCCAGCAAAAGAAAATCACCTTGCTAAGTGCCCATGATACCCTTTTACGTAATATGCCGATATCTTATACTCAAATAGAGGTTTTCTTCGACAAAACGGGACAGATAGCAGATATGAGCTATCGATGCGGCAATATTATTTTCAACGACCAGTTTACGCCAACTACCGATGGTTCACAAAAAAATGCCTTCTCCCAAATAGAGCACCTGACACATTTCATGGAAATGGTATTCCAAGAAAAGCAAACGGTAACATTTACTCATTACTTCAAACAAACAAACAGCTTTTACGAATTCATTCTTTGCCCGGCATCCCAAAAACACACTTTGGATGTCTTTGCCGTAGATATTACAGCGCGCAAAGATGCCGAAAACACATTGCGAGAGATTAATAAAAAACTGGAAATGACATTGGGCATAGCACGCATCATACCATGGCGCTGGGATTTAAAGGAGGGTCTGATTTATTGCGAAGCACAAAAGATATTAGACCACATGAACTTTACAAAGGAGAAGAACTCTACAGTCCAAGTAGATATTATCAAGGCGTCAGAATATTTCCGAAAGATACACCCGGAAGACTTCGAACGTATGCACCATGTACATGAAAATCTCATTTCAGGCAAGTTGCAGCATATCAAAGAAGAATATCGTATTATCACCGAAGTAGAAGGGCGAAAAATAACAGATTGGATGGAAACCAACGCAGTAATTGACCAGCGCGACAAAAACGGCTGTCCAATATCGCTTGTCGGCTCCCTTTTACTGATAACAGAACGCAAGAGGCAAGAAGAAGCGCTTATCCGAGCACGAGAAAAAGCCCAAGAATCCGACCGGCTGAAATCTGCATTTCTAGCCAATATGAGCCACGAGATACGTACCCCCTTGAATGCCATCGTAGGATTCTCCAGCCTGCTGACTGCAACCGAAAACGAAACCGAACGCAAAGAGTTCATCAGTATCATAGAAACCAACAACCAGTTGCTATTGCAACTGGTAAGTGACATCCTGGATCTTTCAAAAATAGAAGCAAATACACTGGAATTCAATTATCAGAATGTCGACTTAAATCAGTTGGCAAAAGATGTGGAAAACACTGTACGAGGCAGACTGCAAACAGGTGTTGCCCTACAATTCGTTCCTGAAGTACCAGTTTGTTATGTACAGACAGAACATAACCGTCTCTCTCAAGTCCTCATCAACCTGCTGGTCAACGCTGCAAAATTTACAGAGAAAGGTGAGATTATGTTTGGATACAAAATCCGTGGAGAAGAACTCTATTTCTACGTAAAAGATACGGGCATAGGCATCTCACTAGAGAATCAGAAGAAAATATTTGAACGGTTTACCAAAGTAAACACCTTTATACAAGGAACGGGATTAGGGCTCTCAATATGCAAAAACATTGTCACAAAAATGAAAGGACGCATCGGAGTAGAATCCGAAGGAGAAGGTAAAGGAAGTACTTTCTGGTTTACAATACCTTATAAACCGAAAGAGGCTCAAAAGGAAAATAATCTAACTTTAATGCCTCTTCTGAACGAGAGAAGCAAGGAAAAGCCTATAATCCTGATAGCAGAGGACAACGAAAGCAACTATATGCTGTTCAAGTCTATCCTACAGAAAGATTATGAGTTGGTTCATGCTTGGGATGGGGAGGAAGCCGTGGAACTCCATCAGAAGTTTCATCCGCATGTGGTCATCATGGACATCAATATGCCTAAAATGGATGGATATGAAGCTACTCGCGAAATACGTAAAGTATCCAAAACGGTACCTATCATTGCAGTAACGGCATACTCCTTTGCTTCGGACAAAGAAAAGATTATGCAGAATGGCTTTAACGGATATATGTCCAAGCCGGTTGACATACAAAGATTGAAAGAAAAACTCGACTATACAATCCACGGGAATTTTATGATGATGTAGGGTTCCGGTCTGCTCTTTCCTATATGATATTTTTTGATTATCCAAGAAATATCATGTACTTTTGCACAAGTTAGAAAAGAGACAATGATAGACCAACCCACCATAGACCGCATACTTGATGCCGCACAGATATACGATGTCGTATCAGACTTTGTCACCCTGCGCAAACGCGGTGTGAACTATGTAGGTCTGTGCCCTTTCCACGATGACAAAACCCCTTCCTTCTATGTATCCCCCGCCAAAGGGCTCTGCAAGTGTTTTGCCTGCGGAAAAGGAGGAAATGCAGTGCATTTCATCATGGAGCACGAACAGATGTCTTATCCTGAGGCGCTGAAATATCTCGCAAAAAAATACGGCATTGAAATCAAAGAACGCGAACTATCCAGCGAGGAGAAGATAGCACAGAGCGAACGGGAAAGCCTCTTCATTGTGAACAACTTTGCCCGTGACTACTTCCAGAATATCCTAAAGAACCACGTAGACGGACGGAGTATCGGCATGGCCTATTTCCGCAGCCGCGGCTTCCGGGATGACATCATCGAGAAGTTCCAGTTGGGCTATTGTACCGAGAGCCACGATGCCCTTGCCCAGGAAGCTTTGAAAAAAGGCTATAAAAAGGATTATCTTGTCAAGACCGGCCTCTGCTACGAGACGGACGACCACCGACTGCGCGACCGCTTCTGGGGGCGGGTCATCTTTCCGGTACACACTCTCTCCGGCAAGGTGGTGGCTTTCGGGGGACGTGTGCTTGCCGGCGCCACCAAAGGCGTCAAGGTGAAGTACGTCAACTCGCCTGAATCGGAGATTTACCATAAAAGCAATGAACTGTACGGCATATATTTTGCCAAACAAGCCATTGTGAAACAAGACCGTTGTTTTCTGGTCGAAGGTTATACAGACGTCATTTCCATGCACCAATCGGGCATAGAGAATGTGGTTGCCTCTTCGGGCACAGCATTGACATCCGGACAAATCCGGATGATTCATCGTTTCACCAACAATATGACAGTGCTCTACGACGGTGATGCTGCCGGTATAAAGGCTTCTATCCGAGGTATTGATATGTTGCTGGAAGAAGGCATGAACGTCAAAGTCTGCCTCCTGCCCGATGGTGACGACCCGGACTCCTTTGCCCGCAAACACAATGCGACGGAGTTCCAGGCCTTCATACAAGAGAATGAAACGGACTTTATCCGCTTCAAAACCAATCTGTTGCTGGAAGATGCTGGAAAAGACCCCATCAAGCGTGCCGAGCTTATAGGAAACCTTGTGCAAAGCATTTCCATCATTCCCGAAGCCATTGTGCGTGATGTCTATATCAAGGAGTGCGCCCAATTATTGCACGTAGAAGACAAACTGCTGGTTTCTGAGGTTGCCAAGCGTCGAGAAAAGCAAGCCGAGCAACAAGCTGAGCGAGCAGAACGTGAGCGTCGGTCGGCCAATGCCGCAAGAGCCAATGCAGAAGCGGGGGTCAATGGCAGTCATACTGCAGCTACCAGCCCCGACGCACAACAAGCTGGCTATCCGTCCCAATCACTGCCTGCCGGTCTCCCTTCCGAAACACCTCCACCTTTTCCACCCGAGGAAGAATATGTATCCTTCATCCCGCAGGAGGGCAAGGAGGGCCAGGAGTTCTATAAATACGAACGACTTATTCTGAAGATGGTAGTGCTCTATGGTGAGCGGGTGATGTGCAATGTCACCAATGAAGAGGGGCAGGAAACCCCTATCACTGTAACTGAATATATAGTCAATGATTTAAAAGAAGACGAACTTGCCTTCCACAATCCGCTTCACCGGCAAATCCTGACAGAGGCTGCCGAACGTATCCACAATGAGGGTTTTACCGCCGAACGGTATTTTGTGGCGCATCCCGACCCCGTCATCAGCAAGCTGAGTGTGGAGCTTATCAGCAACCGCTATCAGTTAAGGAAATCACAGATAGAACAAATGGTGACGGACGAAGAACGCCTCTATGAGCTAATTCCACGGTTAATGATAAACTTCAAATATGCCATCGTCTGCGAAGAATTGAAGCATACCCTATTTGCGTTACAGAACCCTGCCATAGCCAATGATGAAACCCAGTGTAACAGCATCATGGAGCGCTACAACGAATTGAACAAAGTAAAAAGCATCATGGCAAAGCGGCTGGGAGACAGAGTCATCCTGAATTTTTAAATTCAATTCGGGGAGTTCTCCGTCAAGAATTATGCCTGATTAAATTCATAAATTCCTCGCGGGTCTTCGCTTGGTTGAATGCTCCGGTAAAATCGGATGTAGTGGTAATGGAGTTCTGTTTCTCTACTCCGCGCATCTGCATGCACATGTGTTTGGCTTCCACAACAACCATAACCCCCAGCGGATTCAGCGTCTCCTGAATACACTCTTTTATTTGGAGAGTCATACGTTCCTGCACTTGCAGGCGGTGAGAGAAAATATCCACTACGCGGGCTATCTTGCTCAGTCCGGTAATGTAGCCGTTAGGAATATATGCCACATGTGCCTTTCCGTAGAAGGGAAGCATGTGATGTTCGCAAAGCGAGAAGAAATCAATGTCTTTCACAATCACCATCTGACTGTATTCTTCTTGAAACTTGGCTGAACGGAGTACCTCGTGCGGGTCCATATGATACCCTTTCGTCAACGACAACATGGCCTTCGCCACCCGTTCAGGTGTCTTCTGCAAACCTTCACGTCCGGCATCTTCACCCAACAGAGTAAGGATGCGGTGATAATGTTCCTTCAATTCATCTAATGAAGGAGATACAATTTCTTCTTTTCCTAACATGATAATTCTTTATAAGGGGATGTTTATCTGCTCTTTCACGATAGAAACTTCCTTGAATACACCAGTAGCCCGCAACTGACGCATCATGGCATCCGCTTCTTCGATACTGCGGAAATCTCCTGCACGGCACAGCCAACGGGGGGGATTGAAAGAGGTATAAACTGTAAGTTCGGGAAAATGTTCCTTGATGCGGGTAGCTACCGCATAAGCTTCGTTCTTGGCCTGACGGGTATTATTCCCTGCATAAACTTGTATGCGGTAACCCGAACTTTTAATCACTTTCTGCTCATCCGAACCGGCAGGAACATACTCCGAACCTATCAATGCCGCAATGCGTGCATCTTGATGGATAGTCACCTTGCCTTGTCCCGGCACATTACGTTCCAGGCTTTTCACAATATTATTCTGCGCTACAGAAATCGTTGCAAAAGCGAAACATGCAACTAAAAGTAAACCAAGCTTTTTCATGAGTCAATATCTTTATATAACGGAAAATGGAAAGCTGAAAATGGAAAACAGTTATGCAGATACGACATGCAATCCATTTTCAACTTTCAGCTTTCAACTATTTAATTAAAGGCATCGATGATACCCTTGAAGTCAGAAACCTTCAAAGCAGCACCACCAATCAGACCGCCGTCAACATCCGGGTTGGCAAACAGTTCCTTTGCATTAGAAGGCTTACAGCTGCCACCATAAAGGATAGAGCAGTTGTCAGCAATTTCCTTACCATACTTTTCAGCAATCAAGGAACGGATGAAAGCGTGGATTTCCTGTGCTTGTTCTGCAGTAGCAGTCTTACCGGTACCGATAGCCCAAACCGGCTCGTAAGCCAAAATAATCTTAGAGAAATCTTCGGCAGACAAAGAGAATACAGAAGCCAGCTGAGCGGCTACCACTTCATTCTGCTTGTTTGCTTCGCGTTCTTCCAGTACCTCACCGATACAGAAAATCGGAGTCAGACCGTTAGCCAAAGCCAATTTTACTTTTTCTTCCAGAATAGCAACTGTTTCACCATAGTAAGCACGACGTTCAGAGTGGCCCAGAATGACATATTTTGCACCAGTAGAAGCAACCATAGCAGCTGATACTTCGCCGGTATATGCGCCTGACTCCTTGTCTGCACAGTTTTCTGCACCTACACCAATCTTGGCAGCATCTACCAAAGGAGTAACAGATGCCAGGTGGATAAACGGAGTACAGATGATTACATCACAGTTAGGCTTTTCGTTAGCCAATGTTTCATTCAGTTCTTTTGCAAGAGCAATACCCTCTTGGAGGGTTTTGTTCATTTTCCAGTTTCCTGCAACAATGTTTTTTCTCATTTTGTTTTATTATTAAAAGGGTTAATGTATTTACTATTTACTATTTGATACTATTGTTGTCTGAGGCGTTGTTTCTCCCGGCGCCTTACGACTAAAATATCGACACAAAGCACCATCATCAGAGGAAGGATGAACCACAGCAACACATAGCCTATTGTTTGTAAGTCACTTTCCTGCTTCTGCTTGCCCAATTCCAACTTGTCCAGGCTATCGGTCAGCACATATTCATCAGGCAGCCGGTTGTCACTCCATTTGTTCAAAATCGTTCCGTCCTTTATCAACAACAAACCGGGATTTGAACGGATAATGGTCTTCAGCGTAATATCATCTGTCTGGCAGAAAGGATATTCCGCTCCGGTCTTGTCACGCCACAACTCTATCTCGTCTTCCGGAGATGAAGTCAAGGCATAAAAGCCATAACCATGCTCCACACTGTAATCGTATATTTCATTGATAAGGTCGATGTTACTGTCGTCCGCTCCTTCTATCCGATGGGCAACCAGCAGAAACGTATATCCTTTATCCGACAGTACGCTGTCCGTTATATCTTCCCATGTATCCAGGCTCATCATGGAAAAATCGTGAATGGGAGGTTCATAACCTTTTTCCTTCAGTATCGTACGCGATTCTACAAACGTCCATGTACTGTCCGGATAGTTGTCCAATGTAAATTCCTGACGCTTTCCTCCTTTTTCCAAAATGAACCGGCTTTCAAACACGCTTGGTTTAGCACCTTCCGGAATTTCCATGCCCGCCTTGATATTCGCTCCAATTCTGTAAGGTCGGAAATCAAGTATCGGCAAATTCTCCAGGCAATAGAAGGACAACGCAAACACAAATAGAAACGTATACATGGAAATCATCCACTCCATCTTCGGAGTAATGAAACGCACCAGTAAATCCTGCCACTTGAATACAGATACTGCCGCCACCAACAACACTACATTCTTGCCGAAAGTCTGCCAATTGGTCAATATCCACGCATCACCGAAGCATCCGCAGTCGGATACCGGATTCGCCAAAGCCAGATAAAGTGTTAGCGGAGTCATTACAACCATCAGCAATAACGCCAATGCAGATGCCACCTTCCGGCGTATACCCAAAAACAAGAAAACACCTACACTGAACTCTATGGCAGACAACACTATCCCTACCAGCAAGGGCGCATAAGAAGGAAAGCAGGAAATCATGCCGAAAGCCGTCAGGTAATCTTGAATTTTATAGAAGAAACCCAACGGATCAACAGCTTTCACAAATCCGGAAAATATGAACAAAGCCCCCAGCAGAAAACGGCAGAGGTTCACCCAAACTTTCCCGACAATATGTTTCTTGTCAATCTCCAAATTCAATCTTAATTAAGCCGAATACGGAATAGTTAATCATATCCATATAATTGGCATCAATACCTTCCGAAACCAAAGTCTCCCCGGACAAGCTTTCAATCTGCTTTGTCCGGTAAATCTTCATCAATATCAAATCCGTATACGAACTGATACGCATACTACGCCAAGCCTCATCATAATCATGATTTTTGGCAAGCATCAACTCCAAAGAGGTTTTGGCATATTTATCATACAGCACCAATGCCTCTTCATTGGTCATATCGGCAGCTTCGGCATAACCAAGTTCCAACTGTATCAGCCCTACAATTCCATAGTTGACAATAGCTATGAATTCAGAACGGATGCCTTCGTCTACCAAAGTCACCCCTTTCGTTTCAATACTTCTGATACGGTTGGCTTTGATGAATATCTGATCTGTTACGGAAGACGGACGAAGAATGCGCCACGCCGGACCGTAATCATGAAGTTTTTTAGAGAACAAGTCACGGCAAACCGCAATGACATGTTCAAATTGTTGCTTGGTATCTTTCATTTCCTTTTTTCACAGTGCGCTGCAAAGATAGGAATAATTAAAGAAAAAGAAAAAGAGGGCACTCTAAAATCTATTAAAGTACCCTCTTCTATAGAGATTGTTTACGTTTTTATGAGCAGCGCAATACTTGTCCCGGTCTCAGGATTGTTTTACGCGTAATTCTGTTCAGTTTGCAAAGCTTGTCGATGGAGGTTCCCTGACGTGCTGCAATCCGTCCCAATGTGTCTCCCTTCTTTACCTTATAGAACAGACCTTCACCCGATGCCATGCTACGCGCCGTACCGGAAGAGCCTTTTGTTTTATGGAAAGTATAGGAATCAGCTACGATATCCTGCTTTTCAAAATCAAACATAAGCGCAGGATTGATGGGAATACCCAAGAAACGGGTTTCAAAGTGAAGGTGTGAACCGGTAGAACGTCCGGTATTTCCTCCCAATGCAATCGGTTCGCCGGCTTTTACCAACTGGTTTGTATCAACTAATTGTTTAGACAAGTGTCCGTAAACGGTTTCCAAGCCATTGTCGTGACGAATAACGACGTATTTGCCGTATCCACGACGACCTTGATTCTTGACAACGCGTACTTTTCCATCAAAAGCCGCACGGATTGTATCGCCTACATACACCTTGATATCCAAACCATAATGAGCTCTTCTTCTCCGGGGACGGTAACCGAATACATCTGTGATACGGGTATTGGGAGTAGGCATACAGAAACCTGTCAAATCAAATGTATAGCTCTCAGGCACAATCGCATTGCCATAGGCTTGTACGAATTCGTTATTCCAGTTGGGATACAAATCCAAACCCGGATACAATGATTGTTCCGCACGTATCTGTTTTTGCAAAGCCAGTGAATCTACACTCTTAAGTTTTCTGTCGATGGGGGCCTGGCGGGCAATCAGGTCTTGCGAGAAAGAATTCAAGCTAACCATTGCCGTCGCAGCCAATAAAGCAGTTTTTATCCAATTAAAATTCATCCGTTTCGTCATTCATTTTGATATCCGTTGCAAGCATCTCGGCAAATCAAACACCACTTGTTCTACGCGAATATCCAGATTGATTTTCAAAAATTCTCCCAAAGGTAACATTTCTCTCTGAAAAACGACATCAGTCATTAACTATTTTTTCGAAGAGGAGGAAACTGTAAAGCTCGCAAAGATGTCTTAATCCCCTATAGATAGGAGATTTACAAGCAAACATGTTTTACAACATAAAATGCAATAAAAGTGCATGTTTAACCGTTTTTTCAGCTAATGGCAGCCCAATTAACGTTCGTTTTTCTCAACGCTTTCAGTTGTCGCCACAAGACCTCGTTCTCAGGCAACATGCCATGTGGATCTGCATCCACCACCGTTTGCGCTACTTCACGGACATATTGCAGCAGTTGTCCGTCACGGGCTATATCGGCAATCTTCAGATCGAAAGCAATGCCGCTCTGCTGTGTCCCTTCCAAATCTCCAGGACCACGTAGTTTCAAGTCTGCTTCCGCTATTTCAAAGCCGTCATTAGTCCGCACCATTATCTCCAAACGCTTCCTTGTATCCTCCGCCAACTTGTAGCCGGTAACCAGGATACAATAGGACTGGTCAGCTCCACGTCCTACACGTCCCCGAAGCTGATGAAGCTGGGACAGCCCGAAACGCTCGGCGTTCTCAATCACCATCACCGAAGCATTGGGCACATTTACACCTACCTCAATCACGGTGGTAGCCACCATTATCTGTGCCTCGCCGGATACGAACAATTGCATCTGAGCATCCTTTTCAGCAGGTTTCATCTTTCCATGTACCTTGCAAACCCTACACTCGGGAAACTCTTCACAAACATGCAGATACCCTTCTTCAAGGTTCTTTAAGTCAATCTTTTCGCTTTCCTTAATCAGCGGGTAGACAATATAGACCTGCCGGCCTTCGGCAATCTGCTTGTGCATGGACTGATACAAGCTTATCCGACGGCTATCAAACTGATGAAGAGTGACAATCGGTTTACGTCCGGGAGGCAATTCATCGATGACAGACACATCCAAATCGCCATAAAGCGTCATTGCCAATGTACGGGGAATCGGGGTTGCCGTCATCACCAATACATGGGGAGGTTGTACATTCTTTGTCCACAACCGTGCCCGTTGGGCCACACCGAAACGATGCTGCTCGTCAATCACAACCAAACCGAGCGAAGCAAAATTCACCGTATCTTCAATGACGGCATGGGTACCTATCAGTATATGTATGTCTCCCGTCAACAAACCGGCAAGGATAGCTTCGCGCCGCTTGCCCTTAACAGAACCGGTCAACAGTTCCACACGTACCTCCATTCCATACAGCAGCTCACGGATGGTTTCATAGTGCTGGTTTGCCAAAATCTCGGTAGGTGCCATCATGCATGCCTGAAAACCATTATCGAGCGCCATCAACATACTCATCAGTGCGACAAGCGTCTTTCCACTTCCCACATCCCCTTGCAGCAAGCGGTTCATCTGCTTTCCTGAGCCTACATCCTTACGGATTTCCTTCAATACCCGCTTCTGTGCATTGGTCAGTTCAAAAGGAAGATTACGGGAGTAGAAAGTATTAAACACTTCGCCCACCCTTTCAAAAATATAACCGCGATATTTCCGCTGACGGTCTTTTGCATACCTCAGGATATTCAACTGTACGTAAAAGAGCTCCTCAAACTTCAGGCGATACTGTGCCTTACGCAATAAATCCGGATTAGCGGGAAAGTGTATATTGACCAAAGCTTCCGTCAACGGCATCAGATGATGCTCGGCAAGTATAGCGGGAGAAAGGGTCTCGGGCAACGGCTCACGCAACTGCTGCACCACCGTATTCATCATCTTCTCGATGGCATGCGAATTGAGAGAACTCCGTTTCATCTTTTCAGTCGTATTATAATAAGGTTGTAACCCCATGGACGACAATTTCAAATCCGAAGCAGAGTCTATATCCGGATGAGCCATATTGATTCTACCATTGAAGAAGGTCGGTTTTCCGAACACAATATATTCCTGATGCACTTTATACTTCCCTACCAAATATTTGATGCCCTGGAACCAAACCAGGTCCACCACCCCCGTACCGTCCGAGAAATGAGCAATCAACCTGCGCTGGCGCCCTTCTCCAGCCGTCTCAAAACTTAGTATTTCACCTTTCAGCTGAATATAGGGCATCGTCCCATCGATCTCCTGAATATAATAAATCCGACTGCGGTCTACATATTTATATGGAAAGTAATATAGCAAATCGTGCAAGGAGTAAATGCCCAATTCCTTATTGAGCACCGAAGCACGCTGCGGCCCGACGCCCGACAAATATTTTATGTCACGCGTGGCTAAATCGAACATGAACCTATCAGAGCTGTGGCTATTTTTAAATCAAAAGGAGTGGTTATTTTAATGTTTTCCCGATTTCCCGGCGTCAAAAAGACAGATACACCCAATGCTTCCACCACAGAAGCATCATCGGTAAAATGGGGTGTATAGGGCTGCTCGTATGCCGCTTTCAGCAGTTCCGCATCAAAAACCTGGGGAGTCTGCACCAATCTATAATCATCCCTGCCGACAGTCACACTGCCTTCCCCTTCCATACGGCGAACGGTCTCCACCACACCGATTACCGGAATTACGGCCTTTTTCTCAGCCGCCAAGTCATAACAGCGTGCAATCACTTCCCGGGCCACGAACGGACGCACCCCATCGTGCACACCGACCAAAGCAGGTGTCTTGACCAAAGCCAAACCGTTCTTTACGGAGTGGAACCGCGTCTCCCCTCCATCTGCAATGGCATGCGGCAATGAAAAACAGTACTCCCTGCACAGCTGCCTCCAGTAATCCTGCTGGCTGTGGGGAAGCACCAATATTATCCGTATCTCAGCATTGTAGTCATAAAACGCCTCCAGAGTGCGCATCAAAACAGGTTTCCCCCCTATCGGGAGAAACTGTTTGGGGAGTTCGGTCCCCATGCGCAAGCCCTTGCCACCGGCAACAATCAGAGCATACTGAACCATTTATGATTTATGATTTATGATTTATGATTTTAAATCATAAATCCGTTACGCACATAGCTTCTTTCAGTTCCTGCACCTTCTCTTTGCCTTGCAACAGCTCCACTACGGCCAATGCAAACTCCATGGCAGCGCCCGGTCCTTTACCAGTGATGATATTGCCGTCTCTTTCTACCGGAGCACCCGTACATTCGGCACCTTCCAAATACTGTTCAAAGCCGGGATAGCAAGTAGCCTTCTTGCCTTTCAGCAATCCCAGCTTACCCAATACCATAGGAGCCGCACAAATAGCAGCAATCGGTTTCTGCTCTTGGGCAAAACGCAGTACCAGATTACGCAGTTCTCCACACTTCTCCAAAGTGGACGCACCCGGCATACCGCCAGGCAATAATACAAGCTCTGCATCAAAGAAGTCGCAGTTCACTACATTCTTATCGCACAAGACCGGAACATCGTGTGCTCCCGTCACTATTTCATCAGGGGTTACCGTCACCATTTCTACGTTCAGTCCGGCGCGTCTCATCACATCCACAGAAGTAAAAGCTTCTATTTCTTCAAATCCGTCGGCAAAAAAAACATAAACTGTACCCATAATTGTTCCTCCTCTTATTTTAGATTAAAATAATACGTTATTGTTCCCGTCTGATTGTTCAAGCTGCTTACCGCATTGAAACGGGCTTTCTTGGCAGCATCCTCCGCCGCTTTCCGCAATGCGGGATTGACGGTATTGGTCTGGCGGTTGATGCTGGTTGCTATCACATGTCCGGCAGGGTTCACTGTGATGGTCACCACAACCCTACCTTCATCCTGCACATTATATACCGGCCGCGGCAATCCGCCCTCACCAAGAGAACGTCCGCCCAAATTAAACGAGCCGTAGCCTCCCGTACCCGAAGTGGCTCCGGACGGAGCATTTCCCGTAGGACTTCCTTGAATACCTTCGCCTTCCGTATCGCCTTTACTACCCATTTGGGCACCTTTGCCAAAAGCGCCAGCTACCCGTTTACGGGCAGCTTCCTCGGCTTCCTTACGTTCCCGTTCGGCTTTTGCCGCTGCCAGTTTGCGAGCCTCTTCCGCTTTTTCGGCTTCCGTCTTTTCCGGTTTCTTCACCTCCTTCTTTTTCTTGGGTTCGGCTTTGGGCTTTATGGCAACGGTTTCTTCAGTTTCCTGCGTAATGATGTCCTGCTCCACCGTTTCCTGCACCTGAGGAGCGGTTTCCTCCGGCATGACATCCACCTTTACTAAAGAAGGGTCGGCAGCGCCCAGTGCATCGGGCACCTCTCCCAGCATAACGGGTACACCGCCTTCTTCCGAGGGTTCCGGCGGTGTGAATCCTACCAGTATCAGAAGGGCAATAATGGCAACATGCACCACAAGTGCACCTGCCATACCTATATATTTTCCTTTCTTCTTCCGATTCACCATTGCATTTACAATTTAGCCATGTACAATGTACGATTTAGTTTTCCGGTGGTCGTGTAGCCAGCACCATCTTGAATTTATTCTCGTTTGCAATGTTCAGCACCTTCACGATTTCCCGGTAAGGCACTGTTTCGTCAGCATACAAAGCTATATACATTTCAGGCTCCCTCTCCGCACACGATTGTAGGAAAGGAGTCAATTCTTCAAGCGTCAGAGACAGTTCCTTGTCATTGCCAAAAGCAGCATAATAATTCAGATTCTTATCTATGATGACTCTTGTCAAAGGCTTTGCAGAAGTCTGTTGCTTTCCCTGCGGCAGCAGTACCTTGATAGCATTGGGCGATACCATGGTAGATGTTATCATAAAGAAAATCAGCAGCAGGAAAATCAGGTCCGTCATGGACGCCATACTGAAATTGGGTGATATTTTAGCTCTACGTTTTAACACGCCTTTAAGTTTTAATTCCTAATTCTTTAATTAATCATTTCGCCGGTTCGTTCAGCAAGTCCATGAATGCCATTGTCTTGGCTTCCATCTTGTTGACCACGCCATCTATCAATGTCACCAGATAGTTATAGGCAAACATGGCTATGATGCCGACTATCAAGCCGCCCACCGTGGTAATCATTGCCTCGTAGATACCTCCGGAAAGCATCGTTATGTCAATATTGTTTCCGGCATTCGCCATCTGCCAGAACGCACGTACCATACCTGTCACCGTGCCAAGGAAGCCAAGCATAGGAGCGCCACCGGAAATCGTGGCCATAATCGTCATTCCCTTCTCCAGTTTGGCAACCTCAATATTACCCACATTCTCGATGGCAGCCTGCACATCGTTCACCGGGCGTCCCAAACGGCTGATACCCTTTTCAATCATACGGGCCGAGGGAGTATCCACACTGCGACAATAAGCAATGGCAGCTTTCAATTCCCCACCCAAAATATAATCCTTTATTTTATCCATGAACTGAGGGTCTTCTTTCCCCGCCTTCCGGATAACATAATTACGTTCAAACAAGATGTAGAAACAAAGTACGGACATCAAACCCAAGACAATCATAATCCAGCCACCTTTGATGGCCATGCTCCATAAATTCATTTCGTCGGAAGCGTTTACTTGTGTCAGTACCGGATTGGCACCTGCAATAGAGTCAGTCAGTGCCGGAGCCACTTGGGCCAATAACAACATTACATTCATCAGCGAAGACAGTTTTTATATTCCTTGACCGTACGCTCCAATCCCAGATACAACGCGTCACTAATCAGCGCATGCCCGATGGATACCTCGTCCAGCCACGGAATGTTTTGATAAAAATAATTCAGATTCACCAGACTCAGATCATGTCCGGCATTCAGCCCCAGACCTAAGCTGCGGGCCACCTTGGCAGCCTCGACAAAAGGAGCTACAGCCGCTTCCCGTCCTTTGGGATAAGCCGTAGCATAAGGTTCCGTATATAGCTCCACGCGGTCGGCACCGGCTTTGGCAGCATATTCTATCATTTCGGCATCGGTGGAAACAAATACGGAAGTACGGATACCAGCATTGTTGAACTCATCCAACACTTCGTTCAAGAAGTCAAAATGGGTCTTGGTATCCCAGCCTGCGTTTGAAGTCAGCTGTGTAGGGCTGTCGGGCACCAAAGTTACCTGATGCGGTTTCACCTTCAAGACCAAATCCATAAATTCGGGTGCAGGATAACCCTCGATATTGAACTCTGTCCGCAGCAACGGCCGCAAATCATATACATCCTTACGGCGGATATGCCTCTCGTCAGGACGGGGATGCACCGTAATGCCATCAGCACCAAAGTCTTCACAATCCAGCGCTACCTTCACAACATTCGGGACATCACCTCCACGGGCATTGCGCAGCGTTGCCACCTTATTTATATTAACGCTTAATCTAGTCATAATTCGGTTTATAGTTTGGGACAAAAGTACAAATAATAGTTATATATTGGCAGCATTCTGAGAAAAAAATAGCATCTTTGCACTTCAATCCAACAGAATTGATTATGAAATTTGCCATATTCGGAAATACCTACCAAGCAAAGAAATCCTCGCATGCAGAAAACCTCTTCCGGTTGCTCGGACAGCATAATGCACAGCTCTGCATCTGCCGGGAATTCCATCACTTCCTGACTACCGATTTACATTTAAACATACCTGACGCCGAATTGTTTGACGGAGATGATTTCTGTGCCGACATGGTTATCAGCATCGGTGGCGACGGCACTTTCCTGAAAGCAGCCAGCCGTGTAGGAAAGAAGAATATCCCCATATTGGGCATCAATACCGGCCGGCTGGGTTTCCTTGCCGACATCTCACCGGAAGAGATGGAAGAGACCTTCGATGAAATCTACAACAACCACTATAAGGTGGAAGAGCGTAGTGTACTGCAACTGAGGTGCGACGATGAACGCTTGATGCAATCCCCTTACGCCCTCAATGAGATAGCCGTATTGAAGCGGGACAGTTCGTCCATGATCAGTATCCACGCCGCCATCAATGGCGCTCCGTTGACCACCTATCAAGCTGACGGCCTGGTTGTCTCCACACCTACCGGTTCCACCGCCTACTCACTCAGCGTCGGTGGTCCGGTCATCGTGCCTCACAGTAAAACCATCGCCATCACCCCGGTGGCTCCACACAGCCTCAACGTCCGTCCCATCGTCATTTGTGACGACTGGGAAATTACACTTGATGTGGAAAGCCGCAGCCACAACTTCTTGGTTGCCATCGACGGCCGTAGCGAGTCCTGCAAAGAAACGACCCAGTTGCACATCTCACGTGCCGACTATAGCATAAAGGTAGTCAAGCGGTACAACCACATCTTTTTTGATACGCTTCGTAATAAACTGATGTGGGGGGCAGATATCAGATAAGCCTATATCACTTCCCAAAATTCTTATTCGTATCCACTGCGAAATGAGCGCAATGATATTCCGGCAATTTGTCGCATTTTATTAAGGACGAAACAAAAGTTTGTAACAACCTGATTATCAGTATTATTAAACACGCTGTATTCAATATATTACTGAACCTTATTCAATATACGACTGAATGGCATTCACTATACGACAGAATTAGGTTCAGAATACGACTCTATTCAGGCCCACACTATTTGTAAACAATACAGATTATTATTCAGCCCTTGTTTCGGCTGGGAATAGATGAAAACGACATACCGAAATGAGATACCTACCACCTGTAGCCGATAACTGATTCAACACGCGACAGAAGAATAAAACAAGTCCAAACGTAGAAGCAATAAGAATGTATATTTTCAACCAAAAGCTTTTAAATAAATAATAAAAACGCCACCTTTGCAGTCTATTCTTGCATAATCTATGTAAAATAACACTTTGTCAAACAAAGGAAATGCCATTTAGAATGGCGTCTATAACCTTAAATATAAGATGAATTAATATGCAGAAGGAAAATGATACTCTATTGGTAGCCAAATTGAGAGAAGGCAATAAATTTGCCTTTGAAGCGCTGTACGAAAAATATAGTGCAAAGCTGTATAACACCATTATTCTTCTTGTATATGATAAGTCATTAGCCAAAGACATCACCCAAAGCAGCTTCATGGCGATATGGGAAAAACGCAGCAATCTGGATACAGCGAAGAGCTTTCCGGCATATCTATGCACCATTGCACGCAACATGGTATATAAAGAAACCGAACGTATGCTACTGCACAACAAATTTGTAGAAAACAAATTGAAAACAGAAGAAGCAGCTATCGAAGGAGATACCGTGGATATGGACATCTCCATCATTGAAAAACAGATAGAACAACTACTGCAAGGCTTACCGGAAATTTCACGAAAGGTTTTTCAGCTGAAGAGAGCAGGAGAACTGTCCAATAAGGAAATCGCATCCCAGTTAGATTTGACGGAACGTGCTGTAGAGGCTCATTTCTACCGTACTATGAAACTACTGAAAGAAGAACTACGTAAATTCATCATGTTATTTCTCTCCTTTTACTTTCTAAACAATTGTTAAAATTCAAAATTCTGTGAGTGTTTTGACAGACTTGCGGATATATATTACAGAACATGGATAAAAAAGACAGTCATATTGAACTTTTGGATCGTTTCTTTCGAGGACTGACCAGCCCTGAAGAAGATGTACAGTTGAAATCATGGATTAAGCGACCGGATTTTCAACAGAAATTTTCCGCATACTATCAGCAATGCTGGGCACTGGCTCCGGACACGATGGACAAAGCCGTACAAAATGAAATGTTCACCGAACTTTTAAGCCAGATAGACGCAAGTTCCACCACGGAAACGAAGGTCCTGAAAACAAGGAACCGTTTCCTGCGTCAGATTGGGCGCTATGCTGCAGTTGCCTGCATCATATTGGCAGTGGGAAGCGGAGCCTATTATGCAGGAGTCAAACGACCGGCCGATGACGCCAATACAGAAGTCACCATGTCCGTATCCAACGGGCAGAAGGCCGACATCATTTTGGCTGACGGCACAAAGGTCTACATCAATTCCGATTCAAGAATTGTATATGACAACACTTACAACAAGAAAACACGTATGGTCTCCCTGGAAGGAGAGGCCTATTTTGAAGTTGCAAAGGACAAGGAAAAGCCTTTCATCGTGAAAGCAAATGGCATCAATGTACAAGCGTTAGGTACAAGCTTCAATATACGTGCACATAAAGACGATAAATCAGTAGCTGTAATCCTGATAAGTGGAAAGGTTAAAGTAGACGACGGCAGACACGAGGCATATATGAAGCCAAACGAAAGGCTCGTTTGCAACCTGACCAATGGACAGTTCGAAAAAAGCGAGCTTCATCCTAATGCAAGTTATTTGCTATGGAGAAGCAATGAACTAGCGTTCTACGGTGAATCTTTTGAAGAAATTTGTACCATGCTTACACGAATGTATAATTGCAAATTTATATTCAAAAACGAGAAAGTAAAACAATATACTTATCACGGCATCATCAAGAATAGCAGTTTGAATAATGTATTAGAATACATCAGCCAAGCTGGCGGCATTAATTACAAAATAAAATCTGATAATACGATCGTAATATATTAGTAGTGTTTAATAAACTCTTTATGTTAACTTAAAAAGGAAAATATGGAATAGATTTTATAAACTTTTTACTTCATCAAACACAACTGCCAGCTTTCGGCAGCAAAATAAAATTCTAGTTTAAACATTCACGAGAAATTCGTCATAAGTTACTCTAATATCTTATTAGAGCAGGTCTTTGGTACGCCTTTCTCAAAATAAAAAACAATTAATCTAATATTATTAGACATGAGACAAAACAAAATGATTATGCGGTCTTTAGTACTGCTGGGTGCACTGTTTTTCTGGGGAAACAGCTTCGCCCAAATTAGTTTATCTGTAAACAAGCAGACCATCAAGCAGATTATACCGCAAATTGAAAAAGCTAGCGGTTATAACGTATTCTACACAGACAAACTTCCCAATCTTGAAACAAAAAAGGATTTAAATGTATCAAATGCTTCACTTGAAGCCGTATTGAAAGAATTATTTAAAGGAACGAAAATCTCCTTTGAAATAAAAGCAAACAAGCAGATTTTGCTGTTCCAGCAAACCAACAAATCCGTAGGTGCTAAAAAGAAAGTAACCGGTAGAATCGTAGACGAAAATGATGAGCCGCTTATCGGAGCTTCCGTTATTATCAAAGGCTCTACACAAGGAACAATAACCAACATTGACGGTGAATATACATTGGAAGATGTGCCGGAGAAAGCTACTCTAACCGTTTCTTACGTAGGCTATATACCGGCATCTGTTGCTGTCAACGGTAAAAACGCAATCAATGTAGTGCTGCAAGAAGATTCAAAGACTTTGGAAGAAGTTGTTGTTATCGGTTATGGTACCGTAAAAAAGAAAGACTTGACCGGTGCAGTAGGTTCTGTGGGAGGTGCAGAAGTAGCCGCCCGTAAAACAACTTCCCTTTCCACCGCTTTGCAAGGAACCATCCCAGGGTTAATGGTAACCCGTAACAATAATGCGCCTGGTGCAAATGCAGACAAGATATATGTACGTGGTATCACAACCATCGGGAATTCAGATCCTCTGGTTATCGTTGATGGAGTGCCTGGTGACATCAATTCAGTAAATGCCAACGACGTTGAGAGCATTTCTGTATTGAAAGATGCTGCTTCCGCTGCTATCTATGGTTCTCGTGCCGCTGCTGGCGTTATTCTTGTCACCACCAAAAGAGCCAGTGACAAGGAACTGTCATTGACCTATAACGGTGAATTCGGTTGGGAAATACCTACCGCAGAGCCTGAGGTTGTAGGCGTGCAACGTTTTCTGGAAATGGCTAATGAATTACGATATACAGATAATCCGGACGGTGGCAAATACCAAGCCTATTCAGAAGACCAAGTTAATAACTGGGTGAAAAACAATGCAACCAATCCCAACCAGTATCCTATAACCGACTGGCAAGATCTGATTCTTGAGAAATCCGCAACCCGTCAAAGTCACAGTATCCACCTTTCAGGCGGCAGCAAGGTCGTTAAGACCAAAGCATCCTTGGCGTATGATGAAGTAGGCGGTCTGTACGGTGACCGTTATTTCCAACGCTATACATTACGTGTAAACAATGACTTCAACATTACCCAAAAGTTAAGTGCTACATTGGACTTCAATGTTAAGCGCACTAAACACCACATGCCGCAATTCACTCCATTCGGAATGATGCGCTACATGCCTGCTATTTATGCAGGAGTATGGGATGACGGCCGTATAGCTGAAGGCAAATCGGGAGCCAACCCTTATGGATTGATGAAATTGGGTGGTACAACAGAAAAATGGTACACAGCATTGGGCGGTAAAGCATCTATTGATTTCAAGCCTTTTGACGGATTTAAAATTTCAGCAATCGTTGCTCCCCGCTTTAATTACGACAAGTTCAAAACATTCAAGAAAGCAGCCAGCTATACATTGGCAGATGATCCCAATACAATAGGGGGATACTTAGATAACAGCGGACTATACAACACAACCAAACTCTCAGAAACCCGCAATGACAGCTACAATGTCACTACGCAATTAATAGTAAACTATGCAAAGAAGTTTGCCGGAAAACATGACATCAACCTAATGGCAGGTTACGAAAACTATTACGAATATATTGAAGAATTAGGTGCTGACAGAGACGGATACGTTCTCACGAACTTTCCATACCTCAATAATGGACCTAAAGATTTAATTGGCAACTCTGGAAAAGGAAAAGAGTACGCTTATCGTTCCTACTTCGGACGTGTCATGTACAGCTATGCCGACAGATATTTATTCCAGGCCAATATACGTCATGACGGCTCATCACGTTTTGCAAAGAAACACAGATGGGGTACATTCCCTTCCTTCTCTGCCGGTTGGGTACTCAGCGAAGAAAATTTCATGAAGAATCTTAATTGGGAATGGCTGTCATTCTTGAAGATTAGAGCTACATGGGGAGCATTGGGTAATGAACGTATTGGCGATTTTCCATATATGTCAACCATTGCATTTGGGAACACTATTTTCTATCAAAACAACGGTATTTATTTTGACCAAACTGCATCTCAACAGAAATATGCCATTGAAAATGTAACATGGGAGAAAACTGAATCTACAGACATTGGGTTAGACATTTCTTTCTTGAACAACCGCTTACGTGTGAACGGTGACTATTACTGGAAAAATACTAAAGACATGCTATTAGCAATGGCTATCCCTGATTTTCTAGGATTCTCTGACCCAGACGTCAATGCCGGCAAAATGTCAACCAAAGGTTATGAATTGAATGTCAGCTGGAATGACCACATCGGTGACTTCAGCTACGGAATAGCCATTAACTTCTCTGACTTCACCTCCAAAATGGGGGATTTACAAGGAACCCAATTCCTCGGTGACAAAGTTAAAATGGAAGGCAGTGAATTCAATGAGTGGTATGGCTATGTTAGCGATGGTCTTTTCCTGACAGAAGAAGACTTAAAGAATTCTCCCAAAATCAATGATAAGAACACTCAATTGGGCGATATTAAATACAAAGACATATCTGGTCCTGACGGTGTACCCGACGGAAAGATTTCTCCTGAATATGACCGAGTATTACTAGGCAGCTCATTACCCCATTTCCTATATGGTGGTAATATCAATTTGGGCTACAAAAATTTTGACCTTTCATTGGCATTCCAAGGTGTCGGAAAACAAAATGCACGCTTGGCAAGAGAAATGGTAGAATCATTCCGTAACAATTACGGGAATTTCCCCGCCATCATTGATGGAAACTATTGGAGTCCTTATAATACGGACGAACAAAACGCAGTTGCCAAATATCCTCGTCTAACCCATGTAAACAAAAGTTCCAACTATGCCATGTCAGATTATTGGCTGTTCAACGGAGGTTATTTCCGTCTCAAAAATATAACTTTAGGCTATACATTCCCTAAAGAATGGATGAACGCAATAGGTATCAAAGGTGCACGCATTTATGCCAGTGCTTCCGATCTATTCTGTTTGAGCAAATATCCGAAAGGATGGGACCCTGAAATGGGAGTAAGTGAATATCCTATCACAACATCTATATTGTTAGGCGTATCTGTTAACTTTTAAAAGAAAGAAAAAAAATGAAACATAAATTTATAATATTAGCTTTAGGACTTGGATTTTTAGCAAGTTCCTGCAATGACTTGGACTTAGTTCCATTGTCTGAGGCCTCCACTGAAAACTGGTATTCTTCAGAAGAAGAACTATTGATGGCTGCCAATGAATTCTATAAAATCGGATATTGGAATAAAATGAACCAGGGACTTCTGGAACAAGCCACCGACAACTTCACCTATAGAAATGTGAATCGTTGCAACCTCCTAGACGGTACAGTAAATGGTGATGGTGGAACAGAGAACTGGTATCCAGTAGAGCAATGGCAATCAAACTATAAATGTATAACGATGGCCAATACATTTCTTGAAAAATCTGAGCGCGCCGAAAAGGCTGGTGTCTCTGAAAAAATATTGAATCAATACAGAGGAGAAGCTTACTTTACAAGAGCTTGTAAATATGCAGTACTCGTTTCTTTCTTTGGTGATGTTGTCTGGCTAGATAAGAATATTTACATTGAAGAAGCCTTCCAAAAAGGACGTACTCCAAAAAAAGAGATTATACCTTTAATTTACCAAGACTTCGACAAAGCAATTTCTATGTTACCAGTATCTTATACCGGTAACTCGACACAACGTTTCACAAAAGGTGCTGCATTAGCCATGAAAGCACGTTTTGCCCTTTACATGGGTGATTGGGAACTTGCGGCCGAATCAGCTAAAGCGTGTATGAATTTGCAAGCTTATCAATTACATCCCGACTTCAGCGACTTATTTCTGATGAATACCAAAAATTCCATAGAAAGCATTCTTGTATTCCCACGTTCCGTGCAATACAACATTCTATACGATGCTACTGCCACAAAAAATGAGCTGCCTAGAAATGCTGGAGGATACGGTTCGTATGCACCCTCTTGGGACTTGTTGGCTTCGTTCCTCTGTACAGATGGGTTGCCCATTGACGAGTCACCTCTTTTTGATCCCCACAATCCTTTCAAGAACCGTGACCCCCGTTGTACTGCCACCATTGTAGAATTTGGAACCCGCCATTGTAGCTTTGACTTTGATCCTCATCCCGATGCATTAAAAGTAATGAACTACAAAACCGGTAAAATGGTAACCAACCAAGATACCCGTGCCAATGCGCAATACACCTCATTCAATGCATTGCTATGGAAAAAGGGTATTGACGATTCTTGGGTAGATAACAAACAAAAAGTGGAAAGTGACTATATTGAAATACGTTACGCAGAAGTATTGTTGACTTATGCAGAAGCCATGATTGAACTGAACAAGATTGACGAATCTGTATTAGAAGCCATCAATAGTGTACGTGCCAGAGCATACGGAGTGAAATCTTCTGAAACAGACAAATATCCGGCAGTAACAGCACGTGACCAAAAGTCCTTACGCCAGACAGTCAGACTGGAACGTCGCGTAGAGTTTGCTAAAGAAGGCCTCCGCTACATGGACCTCATCCGTTGGAAATTGGCAACCAAAGCTCTGAACACCAAGAACTACGGTATTCTATATCCTGCTGACATATTAAGAGACAAAGTTACATCAAAAGGACTGTGGTTCTGGCCCACTACACCACAGATAGATGAAGATGGAATCGCAGACTTCTCTGCTATGGAGAAAGAAGGCTTAATCCAAGTACTTTCCCAGCGCAAATGGGATGAACGGCAGTATTTATGGCCAATACCCACATCTGAAATCATCATTAATGAAAACATGAAACAGAATCCAGGGTATTAATCAATTAGACGTTATACGTAAAAAGATTGCGAATAAAAGGATAAACAAACTGTAATGAAAGGACTGCCCCTGCAAATTAAAAATCCAGGGCAGCCCTTTTATACCGTTTCCACAACAAAATAAAGAACCGCATATTTATGAGAAGAATTATATTAATTTTAAGTTTGTTGTTCAGTAGCCAGCTTATCACAGCCTCCAATCTATTGATAGAAGCAGAAAGCTTTGACCAAAAAGGAGGATGGGTAGTAGACCAGCAATTCATGGACCTTATGGGTTCACCCTATCTAATGGCTCATGGAATGGGAGTCCCGGTTGAGGATGCTTCCACTACCATATCTTTTCCCGAGAGCGGTACATATTATGTATATGTACGTACCTATAACTGGACTTCTCCCTGGTATGATGGCAAAGGACCTGGAAAGTTCACTCTAAAAATCGGTAATAAAAAGCTGCCTGTAGTTTTAGGGGATGAAGGTAACCAATGGATGTGGCAACCCGCCGGAAAAATTTCAGTAAAGGCTGGGAATAGTAATCTAACATTAAAAGACTTGACCGGTTTCAATGGCCGTTGCGATGCTATTTATTTTACAACAGAAAAAGAGCAACTACCTCCTAACGAAACTGTACAACTGACAGATTTCCGTAAAAAGATGCTGGATATTCCAGCCGAACCGGAGCAATACTCCTATGATGTGATTGTAACTGGTGGCGGTATAGCCGGTATGTGTGCAGCCGCAACCGCTTCCAGATTGGGATGCAAAGTGGCATTAATCAACGACCGCCCAGTACTTGGCGGCAATAATAGCTCTGAAGTCAGGGTTCACTTAGGGGGCAATATCGGAGTAGGCCCCAATTCCGGACTGGGACGTATGATAAGAGAATTCGGACATTCTAAAGAAGGAAATGCCAAACCTGCCGCAAACTATGAAGATGAAAAGAAGGAGCTTTTTATCGCCAATGAAAAGAATATCACCCTTTATGCCAACTACCGTGCCATATCTGTAAAGACCGATGGCAACAGAATAGAATCTGTCATCATCAAGCATATAGAGAATGGAAAAGAAGTGGAACTGAAAGCACCATTGTTCTCCGACTGTACCGGAGACGGCACCATCGGGTATCTGGCCGGTGCAGACTACAACATGGGACGCGAATCCCGTACCGAATACGGAGAAGAGCTGGCACCGATTCAACCGGACAAAATGACAATGGGTTCATCCGTACAATGGTACTCTGCAGACAAAGGTAAACCTACCCGTTTCCCTATTTTCTCGTACGGTCTGCAATTCAATGAAAAGAATTGCGAAAAAGTGACGATGGGTGAATGGAAATGGGAAACCGGCATGAACTTCAATCAAATCGACGACTTCGAACGTATACGTGATTATGGCTTAATGGTCATCTATTCTAACTGGAGTTTTCTGAAAAATGAATTAAAGGACAACAAGAAATATAAGAACCGCGCATTGGACTGGGTAGCCTATATTGCCGGAAAACGCGAGTCACGCCGATTGTTGGGCGATTATATTCTAAAGCAAGATGATATAGATAAAAATGTCTATCACGAAGATGCCTCCTTCGTCACAACCTGGAGCATCGACCTGCATTTCCCGGATTCGCTCAATGCATCACACTTTCCTGATGCGCCTTTCAAAGCAGCAACCAAACACATCCATATATATCCTTATGCAGTGCCCTATCGCTGCCTATATTCCAGAAATATCGAGAATCTTTTTATGGCGGGCCGCAATATCAGTGTTACCCATGTGGCACTGGGCACTGTCCGCGTAATGCGTACCACCGGAATGATGGGCGAAGTTGTCGGGATGGCAGCTTCCTTATGTAAAAAGTACAACACCACTCCGAGAGGAGTATATCAGAAACACCTACCGGAATTGAAAGCACTGATGAAAGAGGGAGTAGGAAAAAAAGAAGGGATTCCCGATAATCAGAAGTTCAATGAACAAAAATTATTAAAAAAGCCTCGTATATTTGCCATTGAAAAAAACAAGAAGTAAGAAACACGTTGATACTACAATTTAAGTATTAATAAAACACGCATATCATGAAAAATATTCTAACATTATTATTTGTCCTTTTCGGAGGATATTCGTTACACGCACAAGATACCTGCTACGGCCTTCTGAGAAATGACACTTTAACCATCGGGAACAATTTGGTCGAACGTACCTTTTTGTGGAACGGGGGAAATATCATAACTTACCGCCTGACCGACAAGAGTAATGGAAAATCATGGAAGAACCACAGCCTTACTCCAGATTTCAGAGTAACGAAAGATTTGCCGCAACCATCAAACGGTTCACTCAAAGTAGTTCCCGTAAAAGAGACTAAAATATTTCCCGCTTATCTGAAAGTAGAAGTTTCTTTCAGCCTGGAGAAGCTAGATATAAAACGGGTATATCGTATTTATGATGATTGTCCAGCCATAGCCTGCGACACCTATTTAAGAGGAACAGTAAACAGTATTTTCGGAGGCAGAGAAGTTAGTGCAGCCGACCGGAAGAATATTGAATTCGCCGAAGACATGAAATCTAAAGAAGTAACCGCTGTACTAGACCAGTTACATTTCCAAGGACAACATTGGCACGCTCGCAGCGTGGAATTTTCCGATGTTACCGACTGGCACAACAACCTGGTTTTCGAGAAAGAGATTATTTCCTACCGCAAACTGGGATATCGCGGCAATCTGCTGTTTGCCTTTAATGGCGAGGACAACTGTGGCATCTTCTTTTTAAAAGAGGCTCCCTGCTCTTCGGTACAATTAGCCTATCAAGGAAAGGATTTTCTGACTGATTTCGGAAAGTTTACAGTAACCGGTCTGGGCATTACCGAGAAAGACGTGACTCCCGACCGTTGGACCAAAACATACGGATGTGTATTGGGAATATACGGAGAAGATGAACTGAGCCGCCTACAAGCGCTTCGTTCATATCAGAAGAATATACGTACTTACCGGGCCGACCGCGACGAGATGATTATGATGAACACCTGGGGAGACCGTAGCCAGGACTCAAAAGTAAACGAATCCTTCTGTTTGAAAGAACTGGAACGCGCCGCCCGTCTGGGAATCACCCATTTCCAGATTGATGATGGCTGGCAAATAGGTAAAAGTCCTAATTCAGCTGTAGCCCGCGGTTCATTCAAGAACATTTGGGACAATAAAGACTACTGGAAACCCGATCCGCAAAAGTATCCACGTGGTTTGCATCCCATCGTAAAGCGTGGCAAGGAATTAGGTATTGAAATCGGTCTTTGGTTCAATCCCAGCATACAAAATGATTTTGCCGATTGGCAGAAAGATGCGCAAGCACTCATCAGCCTCTATCGCGAATACGGCATCAAAATATTCAAGATAGACGGGCTCACCATTCCCAGTAAAGAAGCCGAAACAAACCTGCACCGCTTATTCAACAAAGTGCTGGAAGAGACGGACGAGGCAGTGATTTTCAACCTTGATGCGACAGCCAGCCGCCGCGGAGGCTACCACATGTTCAATGAATATGGAAATATCTTTCTGGAAAACCGTTATACCGACTGGCAGAACTACTATCCTTACTGGACTTTGCGTAACCTCTGGATGCTTTCCAAATATGTTCCGGCAGAAAAGCTGCAAATAGAGTTCTTGAACAAATGGAGAAATACGGATAAATATAAAGGAGAAGTCTTCGCTCCAGAAAACTATTCATTTGAATATCTGTTTGCTACGACTTTAGCAGGACAGCCGCTTGCCTGGATGGAAGGTACCAATCTACCCGAGGAAGCATTTACATTACGAGAACATACAGAAGCCTACAAGAAATTTCAGCATGACATGCATTCCGGCACTATCCTACCCATAGGAGATGAACCATCGGGACGCTCTTGGACCGGCTTCCAGTCTCTAAAGAAAGATAGAGGATACTTGATTGTGTACCGTGAAAATCATCCAGAAGGGACTACAGAAGTCGATACCTGGCTGCCAGAAGGTGTCACAGTAAGATGTATCCCATTGATGGGACACGGCAAAGCGATGACAGCAGTAACCGGAAAGAAAGGAAGGCTGGAAATCTCTCTGCCATCAATCAATGACTATGTTGTCTACAAGTATGAAATTAAAAACAAACGCTAAAATAAAGACTGACATGAAAATCACAAGGAGTATACTCTTAATCGCCTTCTTGATGCTGTTTTACCGAGCCTTCGGACAACCTGCCGAACGGCTGATTCGGATACAGATCACTCCCAATCATACAGACTGGCTATATAAGCCAGGCGAAAAAATAAAATTCAGCATTACGGTACTGAAAAACAACGTACCAATTCCTGACACAGAAATTCGGTACGAGATTTCAGAAGATATGATGAAGCCTCACAAAGAAGGCATATTGCAAGCTGAAAAAGGGACAGCCACGGTGGAAGCCAAAACAATGGAAAAACCTGGCTTTCTCCGTTGCCAAGCCTTTGTTAAATATGGAGGACGTGAATACCAAGGGATAGTAACCGTTGGAATCAATCCAGAAAAATTAAAACCTATCACATCATTGCCCGAAGACTTTCTAAATTTCTGGGAAACAGCAAAACTCCAGGCTCAAAAGACACCAATGGATGTACAAATGACCCTTGTACCCGAACGTTGTACAGAGAAAGTGAATGTATTCCATGTGAATATACAGAATTATGAATCCCATACACGCTTATACGGCATGCTGGCTATGCCTAAAGCAAAAGGTCGATATCCCGCAGTTTTAAAGCTACCAGGTGCAGGAATACGTTCTTATGCCGGAGATGTGGAACATGCTGCCAATGGCTGGATTGTTTTCGAAATAGGAATACACGGTATTCCGGTCAACATGTCAGGACCGGTATATACCAATCTCTATATGGGAGCATTAAAAGGGTACCACACGTTCAATCTGGATAATCGGGATAAATACTATTATAAACGTGTATATCTAGGCTGTGTACGTGCCATTGACTTTATTTATTCCCTACCACAATTCGATGGGAGCAATTTGATAACATTCGGCAGTAGCCAAGGAGGAGGATTGTCCATCGTGACAGCTGGACTTGATTCACGTGTCAAAGGACTGGTAGCCTTTTACCCTGCTCTTTGTGACATGGTCGGCTATATACATAACCGTGCCGGAGGATGGCCACACATGTTTAACAAGCAAGAAAATCAGACTGCAGAAAAGGCAAATACAGCACGTTATTATGACGCAGTTAATTTTGCACGCCAAATAAAAGTTCCCGGATTCTACTCATTCGGATATAATGATATGGTCTGTCCACCCACTACTACCTATTCTGCCTACAATGTAATTCAAGCACCCAAACAAATATTAGTATCCGAAGAAACGGCTCATTATGCCTACCCAGAACAATGGGCAGCCGCATGGAAATGGGTCGCTGATTTCTTTCAACAAAACAAATAAAAACTATAAGAATCATGAGAATACTTTTTTTTATTACAACACTGCTTTTCATCATCCCGAACATGTTCGGACAAAAGGAATATCGTCTGAACTCACCGGACGGCAAGTTGGAGGTTACCTTATATATAGGTGACCGGATCACTTACGAGCTGACGGAAGAAGGGCATACATTGGTAGCCCCCTCTCCCTTATCAGTACATCTGGATAATGGGACAGTCTGGGGTAACGGCTCCCATCTTAAGAGAGTCAGTCATCGCCAGGCAAATGAGGTGATTCCCTCTCCTTTCTACAAACGCAGTGAAGTAAAGGATGTCTATAATGAAATGACGTTAAGTTTCCGGGAACATTTCAACCTCATTTTCAGAATGTACAATGAAGGAATGGCATACCGGTTCGCAGCGACCGGAAACAGACCGTTCAAAGTTACAAACGAAGAAGCCGCCTTCAACTTCAACAAGGACTACAAATCGATTGTTCCTTATGTAAAAGATGGCGATAAACAACCGATAGAAGCCCAGTTCTCCAACTCTTTTGAAAACACCTATACACATATAGAGCTATCCGGACTGAACCCCCAAAGACTGATGTTTACCCCCGTAGTAATAGAGCAGGAAAACGGCCGTAAACTTTGTATTGCCGAATCCGACGTGGAGAGCTATCCGGGCATGTTCCTCATCAACAGAAACGGGGGAACAGCACTCACTTCCGCTTTTGCCGCCGTCCCCAAAACAAAAAAACAAGGCGGGCATAACCAACTGCAAATATTAGTCACAGAGCGTGAAAACTACATTGCTTCCTGCCAGCCGAAAGCCAAACTACCCTGGCGCATCATTGTTGTGGCAAGAAATGACAAGGAGCTGGCAGATAACGATATGGTTTATAAGCTGGCTGCTCCATCACGCATGAAAGACATCTCATGGATACGTCCGGGCAAAGTGGCCTGGGAATGGTGGAACCATTGGGGAATCAAAGGCGTGGATTTCGAAGCTGGAATAAACAATGAAACATACATGCACTATATCGACTTCGCCTCCCGGCATGGCATCGAGTATGTGATTCTGGATGAAGGCTGGGCTGTCAACCTCAAGGCTGACCTTTTCCAAATTGTACCGGAAATTGATTTAAAAAAGCTCACGTCCTATGCCAGGCAAAAGAATGTAGGACTCATCCTTTGGGCAGGCTACCATGCCTTTGCCCGCGACATGGAACATGTATGCAAGCACTATTCCGAAATGGGCATCAAAGGATTCAAGATTGACTTTATGGACAGGGATGACCAGGAAATGGTAGACTTCCACTACCGGGCTGCCGAAACTGCCGCTAAATATAAGTTGATGGTAGACTTTCACGGCACGTACAAACCTACCGGGCTGAACCGCACTTATCCCAATGTCATCAACTATGAAGCCGTTCACGGGCTGGAACAGATGAAGTGGAGCGACATCCGTACCGACCAGGTAACCTACGATGTCACCATGCCATTCATCCGTATGCTGGCCGGACCGGTGGACTATACACAAGGCGCCATGCACAATGCCAACAAACGGTGTTACCACTCCTCAATGGATACCCCAATGAGCCAGGGAACCCGTTGCCGCCAATTAGCTGAATATGTAGTATTTGAATCACCATTGAACATGTTGTGCGACAGTCCCACCAATTACGACCGTGAAGAAGAATGCACGGAATTCATCGCTACCATCCCTACCGTTTGGGAACAAACAATAGCCATGAATGGAGAAATTGGAAAATGCATTACAATGGCGCGCAGGAAAGGAGATGTCTGGTATGTCGGCTCCCTGACCAATTGGGATGCACGTACTCTGACACTGGACCTTTCTTTCCTCGGTGCAGGCAGATGGAAAGCGGAAATGTTTCATGACGGAGTGAATGCCAACCGCCTGGCTTCCGACTACCAAAAGACCGTCACAGACATTCCTGCATCCCGTAAACTGACCGTCAAAATGGCACAAGGAGGCGGATGCGCATTGAAAATATACAAAGAATAATCCATAGGCTTTTTAAACGTTAACTGATACATACGATTTATGAAAATTAAAAGATTAATGATTACTTGTTTGCTCGCAGTGTCTGTACTGGGAGGCAAGTCACAAGCACAAGACTTATTGTCCAATGTTTACGGACGCGATTACCAGCTACTGAATGGGAAGTGGGGAGCCATTGTAGACCTTTATGACCAAGGAGAAAGGATGCAGGTGTACAAAAACAGAAAACCTCAAGACAACAAGCAATTTTATGAATACTCTTTCGACGGAGGTTTGGTCCTGAATGTACCTGCCGATTTCAATTCACAAATGCCCGAGTTGAAATTTTATGAAGGAACAGTATGGTACGGACGCTCTTTCGATACCCCAAAGACTGACGGCAAACGTTTGTTTCTCTATTTCGGTGCGGTAAGTTACCGTAGCAAAATATATCTGAACGGGGAGAAAATAGCCAGTCATGAAGGCGGATTCACTCCCTTCCAGGTGGAAATCACAGATAAGGTAAAGCAAAAGGACAACTTCCTGGTGGTGAAAGTCAACAATACCCGCACCACGGATGCCATCCCTGCCATGTCCTTTGACTGGTGGAATTACGGCGGCATCACACGCGATGTAATGTTGGTAAGCGTTCCACAAAGCTACATCAAAGACCATTTCATCCAGTTGGACAAGGTACAATCCAACCTGATTCGTGCCAAAGTAACCTTATCCGAAGCAAAGCCTGGCATCAACGTACAAGTCGCCATCCCCGAATTGGGCATCAGACAGAACATGACTACCGATGCCAACGGAATTGCCCAGGCCACTATCAAAACCAAAAAACTGCAACGTTGGTCACCGGATGCTCCAAAGCTGTATGATGTAACCATCACTTCGGAAAGTGACCGGCTCAACGAGCAAATTGGTTTCCGTAACCTTTATGTAAAAGGCGAAGATATCTATCTGAACGACCAGCCCATCTTCCTGCGCAGTATCAGCTTCCACGAGGAAATTCCGCAACGCCGCGGGCGTGCCTTCTCTGAAGCGGACGCAACAATGCTGTTGTCCGAAGCCAAAGAGCTGGGTGCCAACATGATTCGTCTGGCACATTATCCACAAAATGAATATACTGTCCGCCTGGCAGAAAGAATGGGATTTCTTTTATGGGAAGAGATACCTATCTGGCAAGGGATTGACTTCAAGAATACCGCTACCCGTGAGAAAGCAGGCAGAATGATTAAAGAGATGGTGATGCGCGACAAAAACCGTTGTTCCGTTGCCTTTTGGGGGATTGCCAATGAAACAGCCACTTCCGCCCCGCGCAATGAATTTCTGAAACACATGAAACAATGTTGCCTGGACATCGACTCAACCCGTCTGATTACGGCCGCCTTCGATTTGGTACGCTTCAACCGCGAAAGCCGGAACTTTGAGATGAATGACTCCATTATCAACATCCTGGACATGGTAGCCATCAACAAATATATGGGATGGTATCATGACTGGCCACTGGCTCCGGACCAGGCTGTCTGGAATGTAGCTCCCGGCAAACCTCTTTTCATTTCCGAGTTCGGAGGCGAAGCGCTCTATGGCAAACATGGCGACGCGGAAGTCAAGAGTTCTTGGAGTGAGGATTATCAGGCACAACTCTACAAGGACAATCTGGAAATGTTTAAGCATATCCCCAACCTGCGCGGAACATCGCCGTGGATTCTTTTGGATTTCCGTTCTCCCTTCCGTTTCCATCCACACCAGGGAGGGGAATGGAACCGTAAAGGACTGGTTTCCGACCAGGGACAACGCAAAAAAGCATGGTACATCATGCGTGATTACTATAACCAAAAGAAAACAGAACAATGAAGCACAAAATAAAACACTACATGGCTGCCCTCCTCCTGACCTCTATGGTCTGGAGCGGGCATGCCCAAGAAAAGAATGAAATGGACTTGTCCGGTGAATGGGCATTCCAGACAGATGTCATGGACTTCCGGAGAGGTTCACTGGACGTACGTTACTGCCATCGCCTGCAGGAAAGCATCGTTCTGCCGGGAATTACGGATGACTATAAAATAGGCTACAAATCTCCTTACCGCCACCTGGATAGGCTGACCCGTGTCTACGAATATATGGGCCCCGCATGGTACCAGCGGGAAATAGAGATTCCTGCGGCATGGAAAGGCAAACGCATCTTCCTCTATTTTGAACGTACACACTGGCTCAGTTCGGTATATGTAGGCAAAGAAGAAGTGAGTAAAATAGACTACATCAGTATTCCCCACAACCACGAACTGACCCAATGGCTACATCCAGGCAAAAAAGAACTGATAACTTTCTGCATAGACAACCGCTACCAGTACGATACCCATAAATGGGACCATGCCCACTCCGAATTTACCCAAATAAACTGGAACGGAGTATTGGGCGAAATTAAGCTGGTAGCTGTAGACCCGGTCTATGTAGATGACATGCAGGTCTATCCGGACATCAAGAACAAAAGCATCAAAGTCAAAATGACTGTCCGCAACTGTACAGAACATACCGCCAGCGGCAAAATATCCTTCCACGTGACAGGAAAGGACTATAGACTGCAAAAGGAAGTACCGGTAACAGTGACCGATTCCATTACTTATATCGAGGAAGAGATGTTTTTGGGTAAGGATATCCATTTGTGGAATGAGTTCCATCCCAATCTTTATACGTTGGACTGTAAGCTGACTTCCAGTGTAGAGGGCCAATCCTATGCACATGAGAAAAGCACAACTTTCGGTATGCGCGAAGTAGAGGCCGGTGAGGACCATATCATCCTTAATGGCGAACCCATACACCTGCGCGGTACCGTTGAAAACGCAGTGTTCCCCAAGACCGGCTACGCTCCCGTGGACGATGCCTCTTGGGAACGTGTACTCCGTATCCTGAAAGAATATGGCATGAACCATATGCGCTTCCACTCCTGGTGTCCTCCTGCCGCTGCGTTCCGTATGGCAGACAAGCTGGGTGTCTATCTGGAGGTGGAAATGCCGATGTGGGGTAAAGACGCCCAGCCCGATGAGAAGCGCTGGAATTTCTTCCGTCGCGAGCTGCGGGGTATCTTGAAAGAATATGGGAATCACCCTTCCTTCATTCTCTACTGTAACGGAAACGAAATTACCGGCGATTTCAGTTTCATAGAAGAGCTTACCGCCACGGCCCGCCAGTTGGATAACCGCCGTCTATACAGCGGTTCCACAGCCCGCACACGTGTCAAATCAGACCAGTTCTACATTACCCATCAGACTACCAAAGGACACATGGCCATCTACGAAGGACGCCCTTATACAAACTGGGACAAAAACAAGGAACTGGGAGTAGGCCTGCCCATCATCTCGCATGAATCCGGACAGCGGTGCATCTATCCCAATTTCGAGGAAATGAAGAACTTCACCGGCCCCGTACAAGCGCGTAATTTCGAGATATTCCGTGAACTGCTGGACAAGAACCACATGCTCGACCAGGCACATGACTTCTTCCGTGCTTCTGGAGCCTTGACCGCCATAGAGTACAAGGATGTCATAGAAGCCCAGTTGCGCACTTATCTGAAAGGCGGTTTCCAATTACTGTCTCTGAATGATTTTACCGGACAAGGATATGCACCGGTAGGCATTCTCGATCCTTTCTGGAATACCAAAGGGCTCATCACACCGGAAAAGTGGCGCGAGTTCTGTGCACCGACTGTCGCATTGCTCCGTTTCGACAAACGCGCACTTTACAATGATGAAGTGTTTGAAGGAAAAGCGGAAATATACAATTATGGACCTGCCCTATTGAAAAACGCAAAAATCAATTGGAGGATCACCGACAGCAACGGTAAAACCCTTAAGAGCGGAAAACTGAAAACACAAACTGTCGGAAAGAACGGGGTATTTCCACTTGGCAGTTTCAGTTATGCATTGGACAATATCACTGAACCACAGAAGCTGACGGTCCATCTTTCTGTTGCACACGTAAAAAACAGCTGGGATATCTGGGTATATCCCCGTCATAGCAACTTAATGCAGTCCACTAGTGAAGTGCTCTACACCACAGTATTCGATGAAAAAGCAAAACAACACCTTGCCGATGGCAAGAAAGTGGTACTCTGCCCCAAACCTTCCAAAGTAAAAGGTCGTAAATCCGTGTTCCACAATCACTTTTGGAATCCGATAATGTTCAAATGGCCTCCTATGACCATTGGCTGTCTGATTCATGACGACCAGCCTATATTCGAGCATTTCATAACTTCCTACCATACTGACTGGCAGTGGTGGGACATTCTGGAAAATGCCAAGGTTATTGAGATGAAAGATGCTCCGGCAGCACTGCGGCCTTTCATACAAGTAATAGACCATTACGACAATAATGAAAAGCTCGGTATTGGTTTCGAAGCAAAAGTGAAGAAAGGCAGTCTACTGGTACTGGCCGTAGATACCCAGAAAAACATCAACGAACGTCCTGCCACCCAGCAATTGCTGGAAAGCATTGACCGCTACGTAAAGAGTGACAAATTCGCTCCGCAAATTACCGTTGACGAGTCCTACATTGAATCATTCTTAAAGAAATAAATAAAGGAAATATGATGAAATTATTCTTGCTTTGGGCTCTTTTGTTGCTGCCGGTCGGACCGGCAGCAGCACAAGAGATAAAAATGTCACAAACAGCTCCATTGGAACAAGTTTATGGAGAAACAGTAGAAGATGATGCCTTACTGCCCATGAATGAACTGGATATGGATTTCGGCTATGCCCTCTATGAGACAACCGTTGATGTGGAAGAAGAGAATCCCACACTAACTATTGAAAACGTACGGGATTATGCTGTGGTCTATGCAGACGGCAAACTGCAAGGATATTTAAAAGATAGCAGTAAAAGTCTGAAAACCAATCTACCGATAGGTATACACAAACTTAGTATCTATACTGAAAATATCGGACGTATTACCTATGGCCCTGAAATTCTGGACAATTCAAAAGGTATCTACGGCAGCATAACATTGGGAAAGAAAGATTTAGAAGGCTGGAAGATGACCCCATTGGAAATTAAGGAATGCGATGTGGCCGGAATAACTTTCAAAGAAGGCGCCTCCTCCATCCCCTGCTTCCGTAAAGGTTGTGTCACAGTAAGCAATCCGGCACAAGAGACCTTTCTTGACGTGTCTGGCTGGGGAATGGGAGAAGTCTGGATAAACGGGCAATACTTGGGTGCCTACTGGGAGGAAAATGCAGAAAAGACCCTGGAGATACCTGCTGGTGCTCTGATAGCAGGTAATAATGAAATAGTGGTATTTGAACTAAAAAATAACGAACAAGCTTCCATGACACTAACCGATAAGCCTATTTTCAAATAAGCCCTTGCATGTACTTGTTTATATTCCTTAAAAAAACGACCTTTGTGTAGGAGCAGATTCCGAAAAACGTGTCTTATTTAATGAGAATAGCATAATTATATATATCATGAAGAAACTAACATTTATCAGTTGCCTCCTTTTAAGTGGTTGCCTGGCCGGAGCAATGGCTGCAAACAAAAAGCAACCCATCTACAAAGATGCCAAAGCTCCCATTGAGGAGCGTGTAAATGACCTGGTCAGCAGAATGACACTGGAAGAAAAGGTACAACAACTCAACCAGTACACTTTGGGGCGGAATAACAACGAGAACAATCGTGGTGAGGAAGTAAAAAAAATTCCTGCCACACTAGGCTCCCTCATTTATTTTGATGAAGATGCCAATCTGCGTAACGAGGCTCAGAGAAAAGCAATGGAAGAATCACGTCTGGGTATCCCCATCCTTTTCGGATACGACGTCATCCACGGGTTCCGTACCATTTATCCCATCTCTTTGGGACAAGCATGTTCTTGGAATCCCCAATTGGTAGAACAAGCATGTGCCGTTGCCGCCCAGGAAGCACGCATGTCCGGGGTAGACTGGACTTTTTCCCCTATGATTGACGTGGCAAGAGACGGACGCTGGGGACGTGTTGCAGAGGGCTATGGCGAAGACCCTTATACCAATGCTGTATTCGGTGTCGCATCCATCAAAGGATACCAAGGTGAAGACATGTCCGACAGCAAGCGAGTAGCCGCCTGCCTTAAACATTATATCGGATACGGCGCTTCTGAAGCAGGACGTGACTATGTTTATACGGAAATCTCCAATCAGACTCTGTGGGACACCTATATTCCTCCCTATGAAGCTGGCGTAAAAGCCGGTGCCGCTACTTTAATGAGTTCATTCAATGACATCAGCGGCACTCCCGGAAGCGCCAACCATTACACGATGACAGAAATTCTGAAGAACCGTTGGAAACACGACGGCTTTGTTGTTTCAGACTGGTCTGCAGTACCGCAACTTATTGACCAGGGCCATGCTGCCGACCGCAAAGAAGCTGCCCGTCTGGCTTTCAACGCCGGCCTAGAAATGGACATGATGGGGCATTGCTATGACAGGCATATGGCAAAGCTGGTGGAAGAAGGTAAAATAAGCATGCAACTGGTGGACGATGCAGTAAAACGCGTGCTCCGTATCAAATTCCGCCTTGGACTTTTTGACAATCCCTACACCCCGACATCTACAGAAAAAGAGCGCTTCCTCCTTCCACAAAGCCTGGCTATTGCAGAGAAACTGGCAGAAGAGAGCATTGTTCTACTGAAGAATGAAAACAAGGTACTCCCTCTGGCAAACGGGAACAAGCCAACTATCGCCGTCATGGGGCCTCTGGTAGAAAACTATGCCGAGCTCCTGGGGTCATGGTATGGACATGGACATGCAGAAGATGTCCTCCCCATCAAAAAGGCACTGGATGCAGAATTTGCAGGCAAGGCTGAACTGATTTATACCGAGGGTTGTGATTTCGACGGTAACGACACTTCCAAATTCAGTGAGGCACTGGCTGTAGCCCGGAAAGCAGATATCATTCTACTCTGTATGGGTGAAAAGAAAAAGTGGAGTGGCGAAAACGCATCGCGTTCCATCATAGAACTGCCTGCCATTCAAGAGAAATTCATTGCTGAAATGAAGAAAGCAGGCAAACCGATTGTTCTGGCACTGGCTAACGGACGTCCTTTGGGACTCTCTAAAGTGGAACCTCTCTGTGACGCCATCGTTGAAATGTGGCAACCGGGAGTACCTGGTGGTAAACCATTGGCAGGTGTCTTGTCCGGCCGGGTAAATCCTTCGGGCAAGCTTTCCATTACTTTTCCACGTTCCACCGGACAGATTCCAATCTATTACAATCAGCGCAAAACAGCCCGTCCACAAAGTGGCAAATATCAAAACATCCCCTCTACCCCACTGTATGAATTCGGATACGGCTTGAGTTATACCACCTTTAATTATGGTAATATCAACTTGCCCAAAGAAACCATCAGACGCGGTGAAAAGTTGGTAATGGAAATCCCAGTCACCAATGTAGGCAAACGTGACGGTGCAGAAGTGGTGCATTGGTTTATCTCAGACCCATTTAGCACGATTACCCGTCCATGCAAAGAGTTGAAGCACTTCGAAAAACAACTAATTAAAGCAGGTGAAACACATATATTCCGCTTTGAAATAGACCCGATGCGTGATCTTGGTTTTGTAAATGCCAATGGTGAACATTTCCTTGAAAATGGAGAATATTATGTAATAGTGAAAGACCAGAAAGTAAAATTCACGGTTATAGATTAATCTTCTTTTTATATTGCAGGCCATCCTCCTTTCATCATTCTAAAAGACAGATGGCCTGCAATTTCTATTTTAGAACAAATAAGTATACTGTTCTCCTAAAAATTTCTTGATATGCTTCAAGGCTTTGGTTATTTGGGCCTCCACTGTCTTGACAGAAATACCCATTTCCCCGGCAATTTCTTGATTAGTCTTCCCTTCCTCCCTACTTTTGCGATAAACCTGCCCACATTTGTCTGGAAGGGAACAAACAGCTTCTTCAATCAATCGATTCAGTTCTTCCATCTCCACCGAAGTATCAGCAGCAAGAGCATATCCATATTCTTCTCCTCCCTCGATGGGAACCGTATCCTTTTCATCGCGTAAAGCATTCAGGCAACGATTACGTGCAGACTGGAAAAGATAAGCCTTGAATGAGATTTTAAGAGTCAAGTCGGCCCTACCCTCCCACAAATTCATAAAGATAGAAAGGGCCAGTTCTTCTATCTCCTGCTTGTCTCTCAGATAAAGGGACATGAAGCGGCAGAGTGAAACAAAATAAGTATCGAAAAGGTGCTTGAAAGCCTTCTCGTCATCTTGTTTGATTAACTGTAACAATAGGATATCATCTTCTGCAGGCATATCGAAGTTATATTAGATAAGGGCTTCTTGAGCGGCAAAGATACTAATATTATTTGTTCCTCGAAATTTATTAAAAAAATAATTGGAATCGGAATAAGGGTTAAACTCAAGTGATGTGTCATATAAGTGAAGGCCTATAAAAACATCATGATCATGAAAAAAAGTGTTCCTTGGAATTTAATCATTCCTAAGTTGAAACAGGAAATTTCCGCAGACGAAGAGCGGCAATTGGAGACTTGGTTACGCAGCAGTAACAACGAAGCGTTATTCAAGGAATTGCAACTGTTATGGGAAAAAATTCAGGCAAATGTAGAAAACTACACGCCCAATACCGAATATTATTGGAATGAACTTGTCAACCGTATGCACGCCAGCGAGCCTAAGCAGACTGCAAAACCTGCAAAGAAACGCTTCGAACTGAAACGGATATACCGCTACGCAGTAGCTGCATGTATAGCTGTTGCCATCGGTTGCTCATTCTACATAGGATTCCTTAACGGACAGCCTGAAGCCATGCCGCAGTTATACTCTAATTTGTCGGGTAAGTCTAAGGTTCTCCTTCCTGACGGAAGCGAAGTATGGATGCATACAGAGACCTCTTTGCAATACGAATCACAAATGAATAAGGATGAGCGTATCGTAAATGTAACTGGTGAAGCTTACTTCGATGTAGCACACGATGCTGACAAACCTTTTATCGTGCAGACAGAAGGTATGCGTATCGTAGTTCACGGAACCAAATTCAATGTCGATGCATTCCCCGGTTCGGAAAATACATTGGTGAGTTTGGTAGAAGGGTCCGTCTCTTTGGAAACCGAGACAGAGAACCGTTTCCTCAAACCGGGCGAAACAGCTACTTTTAATCGGAAAACCCTGACACTTAAGGTAGAAAAAGATGATGTACATTTTGCCTCTTCGTGGGCAAATACACAACTCGTATTCAGAAACCGTTCATTGGGAGACATTTGCAAACTGCTTTCTAAATGGTATCGGGTAAAGATAGACGTGGATCCTACATTATCCAATAAATATTTCTATACGTTTACGTTGCGTAGCGAACCGCTGGACGAAATACTCCGCATCATGGCACGCATCCAACCTATGAAATATACCTTTAACGAAGAGAATGAGTTGACAATTTCGTTTGCAGACACAAAACAAAAAGTAAAATGAAACAGTAACAAAATTAAAAACTTATGCCAAACAAATGAGAAATGCACATTATTTAATAATTAACGAAAAGTAAACACCTACATTAATCTTTAAATTTAAGACAATTATGGATATAAGAAAACAACTCATCATTCTTATACTGGTATTTCTATGTGCCCCGGTTTCTGCACAAAAGAAAGAGAAACTGATCACACTGAAGTTCACAAATATCCCATTATCAGAGGCTATGCCAAAAGTGGAAAAGCAAAGCGGATACACTTTCTTCTATGAATCGCAGCAAATAGACATCAAACAGAAAGTCAGCTTGAATGTTAAGAATGAAACTATTAATAAGACAATAGCAGCCTTATTGAAAGGGACCAATGTTAAATTTGAAATCGACGCAACACACATTATTTTATATACCGGAAAGAATAACAAGGCAATATCCGGACAACCACAGAACATCTCTGGTACAGTAATTGACGAAAGTGGTGAACCGATTATCGGAGCAAATGTCATGGTGGAAGGAACCAGTACTGGTGTCATTACAGATCTTGACGGAAAATACACAATCAACGCACCGGCAGGGAGTAATCTCAAAATCTCCTATATCGGTTATGTGACACAGACTGTAAAAGCTGGTAGAAACAGTACCGTAAAGTTAGTGGAAGACAGTAAAACACTGGCAGAAGTCGTGGTAATCGGCTATGGTACACAGCGTAAGTCCGACCTGACTGGAGGTCTGGTATCAGTAGACCAGAAGAAACTGAACATGATAAATAGCAGTAACTTGATGGACCGTCTCGCAGGACAAATTCCGGGCTTAAGCGTAACTACTGGTGATGCGAAACCGGGGGCAGACCAAACCCTCCGTGTACGTGGTGAAAACTCATTAAGTGCTGACAATGCACCGCTTATTGTATTGGACGGTATTCCTTACAATGGTTCTTTGAGTGATATTGACCCAAACATCATCGAAAGCCTTAGTGTCTTGAAAGATGCTTCCGCAGCAGCTATCTACGGCTCACGCGGTTCCAATGGTGTTATCTTGATTCAATCAAAGAAAGGCAAGAAAGGTGCACCCCAAGTTACATACAAAGGGCAGTTCAGAATGTCGCAACCCCAACAGACTATTGATGTGATGACTCCAGACGAATACATCACATTTAAACAAGACATTGCACGCCTGAAAGATGGATGGAGCGGAGACCAATTGGCTCCTGAGAATATTCTGAGTGCCAGCGAACTTATAAATTACAAGAAAGGCGTTACAAACGACTGGCAGGACTATATTTTCCGCAATGCATTTACCATGGAACATCAAGTAGGCATTTCCGGAGGTACTGAAAGCACCACTTATATGGGGGCAGTTTCCTATCTGGATCAAGAAGGTGTAGTCTACAATTCTGCTATGAAACGTTACAATATCAATTTGAATGTCACACAAGTATTAAACAAATGGCTGACTATTGGTATACAGACCCAATTTATTCAAAGAGATGGCGGTGGTATAACCCCGAATATTGAACATGCTGTAAAGCAAAGTCCTTATGGTATCTACAAAGATGAAAACGGCAAGTATTATGAAGAACCTATGGACCAATCCCTGATTATTAACCCGATGGCCAATGTCAATGCCGACCAAGATCAAACAAGACGTAACTTCTTCATCAACACCTATGCTGACATTCTGTTGCCGGTAAAAGGTCTTTCAGCCCGTACAACCTTTGGTTACAACTATCGTAGCGACTTTACCGGCACATACTATGGCCGTGACACCAAAGACGGTAGAACAGCCAGCGGAAAAGCCAGCATCAACAATGAACACTACTGGGATTACACTTGGGAAAATCTGCTCAAATATAATCGTGAATTTGGCAAGCACCGTTTCGACGCTACAGGTTTGTTCAGTGTACAACAAACTCAGAAAAAGACTTCCAAGTCAAGCGCCGAAAGTTTTGTAAACGATGATTCCAGTTATCATAACATCAATGCAGGTGAAAAGAATAAAACCGTAAGTTCTGGTTTATCAGAAACCTCGATGCTGTCTTATATGCTTCGCTTGAATTATTCATATGCAGGAAAATATATGTTGACCCTGACCGGACGTTCCGACGGTTATTCTGCCTTCGGTGCAAACAACAAGTATGCATTCTTCCCGTCAGTGGCTGCTGCATGGAACATTGCTTCCGAAAGTTTTATGGAAAATGCACAAAACTGGCTGGACCAATTGAAGCTCCGCGTATCTTATGGTTCTAACGGTAACCAAGCCATCAACCCCTATCAGACATTGGACCGTCTGCACCTCACAAACTATATCTGGGGTGACGGTGGAGCAGGTGTCAACGGTGCTTATCTGGCCAACGACGGTGTCGGAAATCCGAATCTAAAGTGGGAAACAACCCAAACATTCAACGTCGGTATCGACTATTCATTCTTCAACGGCCGTATCAACGGTAACATTGAAATGTATGTCGCCAACACAAAAGACTTGCTGATGAAACGTACTGTTCCTATCATGAACGGCTATAAAACCATTTGGGATAATGTGGGTAAAACACGCAATAAAGGTGTTGAATTTACCTTGAACACCGTCAACATACGTAATAAGGACTTCGAATGGAGCACCGGAATCATCTTTTCACTGAACCGTGACAAGATTGTAGACCTACGTGGTGACAAAAAAGATGATATCACCAATAAATGGTTCATCGGCAAACCCTTGCGAGTTTACTACGACTATGACGTCGACGGCATCTGGCAGGAAGGTGACAAATTCACCTATACCACAGCAGACGGTACAGAAAAAGAGATCCAAAAAGGTGCCAAACCAGGTTCTGCCAAAGTGAAAGATGCAGACGGAAACGGTTATATTGACTCCAATGACAAAGTTATCATCGGTTCAAAGAATCCAAGCTTCCTCATGTCTATGAGCAATACATTGACTTACAAGAACTTTTACTTGTCATTCTTACTGAATGGAACCTTCAAAGTTACACGTGAGTTGAACGAAGCCAATATCGGAAGTTGGAGTTACAACTTATACAACTATCTGCATAATGCCGATTACTGGACACCGGAACACACCAATTCCAAATATGCTTCTCCAGCATATAACAACTTCGACGGACACAGCTATTACAAAGACTTTACATACATCCAAATAAAGAATATCACTTTAGGATACAATTTTGAAAAGAATTTTGTAAAGAAATTGGGACTGAGCGGTTTGGGAGTCAATATCAGTGTGGAGAATCCTTATACATTCTGTGACATACGCAGCGTATTGAACTATGACAACAGTTGGTTTGCCTCTTACCCGACTGCACGTTCCTACGTACTTGGACTGAACTTATCATTCTAAACTTACTTAAATATATATACAATGAAAAATTATATATCAAAAGCAACTCTAGCTCTGTTAGTAGCTCTGTCTGCTACCGGTTGCTCTGACTTTCTGGATGAGAAACTGAAAAGTGAACTGGCTCCGGACAACACATATACAAGTTCCTATGGTTTCGAAGTAGGTTCTACCGGACTTTATGCCGAAGCACGCTCTGAATACAACACTTGGGGTGAAAACGGTGCCTTCATGCACAATGCCGCTTGCCCTTACGAAGTATTACAGATTGCCACTGACCTTGCTACCATGGGTACCAAAGACGGTTCTATCCAACCGTTCGGTTTCTTGACATTAACTCCAAATACCGGTATTGTAGGCTCCTACTGGAACTGGGCTTATAGTCTGATTGCAGGAGCCAATGAGATGTTGAAATACTCGGAAATAAACACGAACTGGGATAATAGCACAGACAAGGCGCTCTATCAGGCAGAATCACGTTTTTTCCGCGCCTATGCATACCGTACATTGGTTTATCTGTATGGAGACGTTCCTTATGTAGACAAGATTCAAGATCAGTTCAGAATCGATTTTACCCGTACACCGAAGGAAGAGGTTATTGCCCACATGGTAGAAGACCTTCAGTTTGCTGTCGAGAACCTGCCTACTGACCCTGATGCCGTAAAAGTCGGCAAGCTGACCAAATGGGCGGCAGAACACTTACTAAGTGAGGTTTACTTGATGCAGGGTGATTATGCAAAGGCTGAAACTGCTGCAGAGAATGTCATCAACAGCGGATATTTCCACTTGATGGAAGACCGCTTCGGTGAAAAGGCAAAAGCAAACGGCGATGTGTTCTCCGACCTATTCGTTGAAAACAACCAAAATCGCACATCCGGCAATATGGAAAGCATTTGGGTCATGCAGTTTGAATATAACACTACTGGTGGCGGTACAAATTCCGATGACTGGACACGCCGTGCCTGGGAACCCAAATACTTCGAGATTACCGGTTTTGTTTTGGCAGACTCACTGGGTGGCCGCGGCTTGTCGCAATTGGTACCAATGAAATGGTGGATTGGAGAAGATACCGGTTTCTTTGATGAAGAAGACATTCGTAATTCCGAATACAACATCAAACGTAACTGGTATTACAACAACGAGAACATGCCCGACCTTTATGGTAAAAAAGCCACGATTACAGACGAAACATGGTTTACCACCTTCCGTCTTTATCCGGCTCTGACAAAATTCTTCTATGGCCGTTCCGAAAACCTTTCTTTGACCGGTTCCTACCGTGACCGCATGAAGTTCCGTTTGTCCGAGACTTATCTCTTACTCTGCGAAGCAAGGTTGGGGTTGAACGATATTTCAGGTGCCCGCGAAGCAATCAATGTTGTACGCCGTCGCGCACATGCTCCTGAAATTACGGACAGTGAAATGACCATGGACTTCTTGCTGGACGAACGTATCCGCGAGTTGGTAGGTGAAGAATCACGCCGCTTTACCTTATGCCGTACCGGCAAATTATTGGAGCGTACCCGCAAATACAATACAGAATCGGGGCCCGTTATGCGTGATTACCACACATTATGGCCGATTCCTCAGAGCATAATCGATTCAAATACGGGTGCAGAATTCCCGCAAAACGAAGGATATTAACAGCACAAAGACAAAATAAAACACGAATAAAGGTAAAAAGATAGTTTTCAAGATTCTCATAAAGGGAATTGTCCGCGTCCATTGAGAACAAAGGCAATTCCCTTAATTTTATCAATAAACAATCATGAAGATACACAGACAATTAACAGCAGCAGCCTTTCTGTTTATCAGTATGGCAATCATGGCACAAGTGCCATGCAGCAAAAAGGAAGTAAAAGAGAAAATGAAGCAAGTGGCAGACTGGCAAATTTCCAATCCTAACACTGCCCACGAACACCACGACCTGGATTGGACCAATGGAGCACTTTATGTAGGTATGGTAGATTGGGCTAAACTGGCAGAAGAGGAGTACAATGACAGCACCTACTATCAATGGCTCTATAAAATAGGAAGACGAAACTGCTGGCAACCCCATCAGCGGTTGTACCATGCAGACGATATAACCGTTTCCCAATCATTCATTGACTTATACCGTAAATATAAAAAAGAGGAAATACTGGCTCCTACCCTGGCACGTACGGAATGGATTGTCAACCATCCATCCAACGGTACATTCAAACTGGAGTATGGTGACAACAAAACCCTAGAACGCTGGACCTGGTGTGATGCCTTGTTTATGGCCCCCCCGGTTTATGCCAAGCTATACCGTGAAACCAACAACCGGAAATACCTCCAATTCATGGACAATGAATACCGGGCTACCTACGAATACCTATTCGATAAGGAAGAGAACCTTTTCTACCGCGATTGGCATTATTTCGGTAAAAAAGAAGCCAATGGCAAAAAGGTGTTCTGGGGACGTGGAAATGCCTGGGTACTGGCCGGTCTGGCAGAAGTATTGCAGGAGTTGCCCAAAGGCTTGATGGAACGCGCTTATTACGAAGAACTGTTTATCCGGTTATGCACACGTATCGCCGGATTGCAGAACGAAGACGGTTATTGGCATGCCAGCCTTCTGGATCCGGCTTCTTATCCTTCTCCCGAAACCAGTTCCACCGGTTTCTTTGTATATGCGTTGGCCTATGGCGTAAATGCGGGACTCTTGAGTGAAGACGATTTCATGCCAGTCATTATAAAAGGCTGGAAGGCACTGACCGATGCTGTAGATGCAAGCGGTAAACTTGGCTGGGTACAGCCTATCGGTGCCGACCCCCGTAAAGTGACGCGTGACATGACAGAAGTTTACGGTGTCGGTGCGTTTCTTGCAGCAGGATGCCAGATATACAAGATGGCTGTAGATACGGAAGCTGATTATATAAAAATCTGGCCAGACAGAAAAACCATGCAGGGAAACCCTTTAAGTGGTTGGGTTGTTTATGCAAATGAGAATGTCAGCGATGACTTCTGGAAGAAATACGACCATATCTATGTACCGGAAAAAGGAACAACCGTGAAAATCTCCGATTATGCACGCGCACTCTATATCCGTACGCATTGGAGTACCTTCAATCCCGCCGAAGGAGTCTACGGCTGGGATACCAACGAAAAGTTGAAAAAAGTAATTCAAGGGGCACTCGACAGAGGTATGCGTCTCTCTTTCCGTGTAGTTGTCGACAGCCGCGACCGAAAAAATGAAGCCACTCCGGCCTATGTATTCGATGCAGGAGCCAAATACTATACAGACAATGGAAAACGCTCTCCCTATCCTGATGACCCTATCTTCCAGGAGAAATATGCAAAGTTCATAGAAGCATTTGCCCAAAAATACAATGACCCTGACCTGGTGGAATTTATAGACGGCTACGGTCTTGGCAAATGGGGTGAGGCACACACTATGAAGTACATTGACCCCAAGAACCGGGAAGCTGTGTTCAATTGGATTACAGACCTCTACGTCAAACACTTCACCAAAGTACCTTTAGTTATCAACTACCATCGTTGGATGGGTGCAGGCAAAGACTGGGCAGGTGAGGAGAATTTTGATCCCGATAGTAAACGCTTGTTGGACAGCGCTTGCGAGAAAGGCTTTTCCTTACGTCATGATGCTTTCGGAATGAGAGAGTATTACGGCCAGTGGGAGCGAAACTATGTGAAACCTTGGATTATGAAACGCCCGGTTCTACTGGAAGGTGGATGGATTGTGAGCAAGCACCCTTATCACAATGACCCGAGCGGTTACAAAACAGCCAAAGATGTGCGTATCGGAGAATTTGAAGACGGTCAGGAAGCTCATGTCAACATGATGGATTTCCGTGTAGGAGACGAAACCATGAGTTGGTTCCGTGATGCCTATCCTTTGGTTGAGCGTTTCATCTCCGAAGGAGGTTATCGTTTATATCCCGATTCCATTGTAGTTCCCAAAGAAATGAAGAGTGGTTCAAGAATAAAGATAGTACATCGCTGGAACAACTTAGGCTGGGGATATTGCCCAACCAATATACCACAATGGAACCAAAAGTATAAAGTAGCTTTCGCATTATTGAACCAAGACAATCAAGTAGTCTACTCTTATCTGGACAACAATACTGATTTATCCGTCTGGATAAAAGGCTATCCTACTTCCTATGAGTTCACTCCCAAACTTCACGGGGTAAAAAAAGGAACCTATACCTGGGCAGTAGCTTTAGTCGATACAACCAAAGGCAATGGAAGCAATGTTAAGGGGCTGGATATCTCTGCCAAGGGAACCTTCACTAATTCTGGTTGGTTAAAACTGTCAGAAGTAACTGTAAAATAAATAAGACACCCCATCGACTTTATAAACAAGAGGCTGAATTCAAGATTGAATTCAGCCTCTTGTTTATAAAGTCCAATCCATCTATTTCTTTTGCGGCAACCTCTTCAGCAAGTGGTCCACCGCCGCTTTCAGCTGTGCATCTTCTCCCTTCAAAACAGCTTCCGGTTCATTATAGACCAGGATATCAGGCTGCAACGTGCGGTTCTCCAGATAGTTGCCCTGCATATCCATGCAACCTACCTGCGGAATACCGAATACAATACTTGGATCGATCTGGCTTTCCCACCAGACAGCAGTCATGGTTCCTGCCACGGGAGCACCTATCAGCTTACCGATACCCAACGTCTTGTACACAAAAGGAGTACCGTGGGCATTGCTGTAATTATCCTCGCAAACCAGCATACACGAAGGTTTCAGCCATCTGTCAAAAGGATCGCTGCCGATGTACTGGCCACGCGGCACAAAGCGTTCATACTCCTTGCCGCTAAGTAACGTCGCTACTTGTTCGTGCAGCCACCCGCCTCCGTTATGGCGGGTATCCACCACAACAGCCTCTTTCTTACGACTGCTTTCGCTCAACAAATCGGAGTAAATCTTACGGAAGCTCGGACTATCCATACCTTTGATGTGAATATAAGCAATGCGTCCGCCGGAATATTCATCCACCTTCTTGCGGCAGTTTTCCACCCAGCGCTTATACAACAGCTCATTCTGGGCACCGTAAGATATGGGCTTCAAGGTTTCTTCAAACCGCTTTCCGGTAACAGGATCATAGACCGAGAGAATCACCTTGCGGCCTGCCTTACCTTCGAGTAACGGGAAATAATCAGCGCCAGCCTTAATGGCAACACCATCCACTTTCTCGATAATACAGCCCGGCTTGACATCCGTCTTTTTCTTCGTCAATGGACTCTGAGCTATAATTTCTTTAATCTTCAGTCCATCGCCCGCATAAGCTTCATCATAGAACACTCCCAAAGCAGCCGTAGGAAGTGCTGCGCCCGAAGCATAATAACGCGCTCCCGTATGAGAACCGTTCAATTCACCCAGCATCTCACTCAGCATTTCCGCAAAATCGTAGTTATTGTTGATATACGGCAAGAAGCGCTTATAAGTTTCTTTGTATCCATTCCAGTCCGTACCTTGCAAGTCTGCCACATAGAACTTATCATTTACCTGCTGCCAGATGTGGTCGAAGATATATTCACGCTCACCATAAGGGCGGTAATCGAAGAAAGCCTCAAATTCAATTGGAGAAATCTTGCTGCCTTCAATCTCTATCTTCTTCATTCCGTCGCGGGCACAAAGGAAGATATTCTTCCCTTCCTTGTCAGGCTGCAAAGCGCCTGCACCTACTTTCTTCAAAAGAACTTTTGTAACATTCTCTTTCAGATTGTGTTCCCAAAGATCGTACCCATCCTCGAAAACAGAAAGATAATAGAGTTTATCCCCTTTAGCAGAAAGCATGGCATCTGCCATATGCGAGGAGTTGACGGTCAGGCGTACAATACGGTCAAAGCGGTTTGCGAGGTCGAACTTTAACGGCTCTACCTTTTTCTCCTTATCTTTGTCGGCATCCCCTTTTTTCTTCTTGGCATCCTTTTCGTCTTTCTTCCCGGCTTTTTCCTTCTCTGCCTTCTCCGCTTCCTCGAGTAAAGCGGTTTCTTCCTTATTCATCAAAAAACGGTCGTATGCTTCAGCATCAAAGAACATGATATAAGTATCGTCTTCGGCTCCCCAACTGCCGTGGCTGCGATACCCCGCACGGTCACTGGTCCAAATCATGGCTTTTCCACCCAATACCCATTTGGCATTGCCATCGTTGTATCCGCTCTCGGTCAGGTTCACCATTTCACCCTTGCCATCGGCATTCAGCAGCACAACATCTTTGTTGTTCCATCCACCTACACCGATATAGTCCGAAAGAATCCATTTGCTGTCCGGACTCCACTGAAACCACTGGTCACCGTCCGAATAAGAGTATTGATACTTGCCATCCATAACGGTACGCACATCCTTTGTCTTCAAATTGATGACACGGATGGTGCTGCGGTTTTCGAGAAAGGCAATCTCTTTACCGTCAGGGCTGTATTGGGGTTGGAAAGAAGCGGCATCCGAGTTTGTCAAGCGTTCTTCCTTCAGCTCTGTGGCATAGGTAAACAGCTTTTCATCCTTACGCACAATCGTCGAAGTGTAAAGTTGCCAAAGCCCGCCACGTTCGGAAGCATAAACCAGTGTCCGCCCATCGGGGGCAAAGTCTACGGTACGTTCCTGACAAGGAGTATTCGTTATCTGCTTCGTAGTCTTATATTCCACTGAAGTGACGTAGACATCGCCGCGCAAAACGAAAGCCACTTCCTTACCATCCGGAGACACTGCCATTTCCGTGGCACCGCTACTCTTAATCTGGCGGATAATATCCTTGTCGTTTCTGTCGGAAACAATGCTGATGTTCACCTTTTGCGCTTCTCCACCGGGAAGCAGGGTGTAAATCTCACCATCAAATCCATAGCACAACCTTCCGTCCGTAGCGGCACTGAGATAGCGTACCGGATTTTTGGTATAGTGCGTCAACTGCACGGCCTTCGCATCTCCGGGAGTACGTCGGTAGATATTGAAAGAGCCGTTTTCCTCACTCAGATAGTAGAATGTTTTTCCATCAGGAGCCCAAACCGGTTCACGGTCTTCTCCTCCGAAAGTGGTCAGCTGGCGGTACTGCGGTTCTTTTCCCGGAGTATACATCCAGATGTCACGGGCAATGGGCGATACGTGATGTTTACGCCAGTAGTCCTCGTAACCTTTCTTATCTTGATACAACATCGCTCCCTCCTTATTGATGGAGATGCACTCCATAGGCATGGACGAAATCATCGTCGGGCGCCCTCCCTCCACTGATACTCGATAGACCTGGTTGAACTGCCCGTTAGAGGGAAAGACAACAGCCTCGGCAGACGGCATGATGCCCGCAGAGAACAAGACATGTCCGGCATCTGTAAAAGCAAGCGGTGTTTCGCTTCCCGAGTGGGTAGTCAGCCGTCGTGGTTCGCCTCCGTCTTTGGACACAATGTAGACGTCCAGGCTTCCCATACGGTCCGAAGCAAAAGCAATCTGCTTACTGTCCGGGCTCCATACCGGAGCCGTATCATATGCAGGATTGGTAGTTATCTGCATGGCACGTCCACCGGCAACCGGCACCGTATAGATGTCTCCCTTATACGTAAAAGCAATGGTAGTCCCATCGGGAGAGATGACACTATGACGCATCCAGAGCGGAGCATCCTGCGCAAAAGTAAAACCTGCCAGGCAAGCGGCAGCAATACCTAATAGTAGTTTTTTCATAATGATTCTTGTTTTTGGAGAATAAAAAAACCTCACGACTTTTCCTTTCGGAAAAAGACCGTGAGGTTTGCTTATCATTTTAAGTTACCCTCAATTAGAGAGCACCTACTTCCTTCAAAGCGGCATTTGTCTTGTGAACGGCAGCAGCGCTGGCAGCAAATTTAGCTTTTTCGTCAGCAGTCAGTTCCAGTTCAACGATTTTCTCGATACCGTTCTTGCCAAGGATTACGGGAACACCGATACAGATGTCTGATTCACCGTATTCTCCTTCCAGATATACTGAACAAGGAATCATCTTCTTCTGGTTGTGGATGATAGACTCAACGACATAAGCGCCTGCCGCACCCGGAGCATACCATGCAGAAGTACCCAGCAACTTAGTCAGTGTAGCACCACCTACCATAGTAGAAGCTACCACTTCGTTCAGTTTTTCTTCGCTCAGCAGTGTGCTTACCGGCTGTCCTTTGTAAGTAGCCAGACGAGCCAACGGAATCATGGTAGTATCACCGTGACCACCGATAACCATGCCTTCCACTTCGTTGGCGTTGCAGCCCAAAGCCTGAGACAAGAAATATTTGAAACGAGAGCTGTCCAAAGCACCACCCATACCGATGATACGGTTCTTCGGCAAGCCCAGAGACTTCAATGACAGATAAGTCATGGTATCCATCGGGTTGGAGATAACCACAAGGATAGCATTCGGAGAATATTTCAAGATGTTCTGTGCAACCGACTTAACGATACCTGCATTAACACCGATCAATTCTTCACGAGTCATACCCGGCTTACGGGGAATACCGGAAGTAATCACTACAACGTCGGAGTTGGCAGTCTTCTCATAATCGTTGGTACAACCTACAACAGTGGTGTCGAAGCCCAGCAGTTGAGCAGTCTGCATCATATCCATTGCCTTACCTTCTGAAACGCCTTCTTTCACGTCCAGCATTACCACTTCGTCAGCCACTTCATTAAAGGCTAACACATTAGCGCATGTAGCACCTACGTTACCTGCACCTACTACGGTTACTTTTGACATAATTTCTAAAGTTTTTTGTTTATAAGTGTTCTTTAAAGATGACGCAAAAGTACAGCGAACTTCGTAATTAGAGAAATATTTCCGTAATAATTTTAGTTAAATACACATTTAGCCAATGATTAGTGGACGATGATTAATGATTAATGATTAATTTTGCGGACGATTAATGAATGTAGGACGAATAATCAGCCACCAACCATTAATCACTTAACCATTAATCATTATCAAAAATGGCAGTTAAGAAGAATACACTTCTCATCGTGGCAGGCAGCCTCCTTATCTTATTATTAATAGGAGTTACCATTCTGCTGATTTCCGAAAAGCAAACCAACAAGGAACTGGTGATGGAATTCAATCTGGATAAAGAAGACCTTGAAAATCAATACACAGACTTCGCCAGACAATATGACGAACTGAAGTTGACAGTCTCCAACGACTCCCTCTCCGTACTCTTAGAGCAGGAACAATTGAAGACCCAACGTTTATTGGAAGAACTCCGCACCGTGAAGAGCAGCAATGCCACCGAGATACGCCGTCTGAAGAAGGAACTGGCCTCTCTCCGCAAAGTCATGATAGGCTATATCAACCAGATTGACTCGCTGAACCGCCTGACTGCTCAACAGAAGGAAATCATAGCCGATGTCACCAAGAAGTACAACGCCGCTTCCCGGCAAATCAGCAACTTGTCCGAAGAGAAGAAGAACCTTACCAAGACCGTGACACTTGCCGCCCAACTGGACGCCACCAACATCTCTGTGCAGCCCACAAACAAACGCGGCAAGACTGCCAAGAAGGTGAAAGACATCGTGAAGTTCAAAATAAACTTCTCCATCGTGAAAAACATCACTGCAGAGACCGGCGAACGTACCCTCTACATCCGCATCACCAAACCGGACAATGACGTGCTGACCAAAAGTTCCTCGAACACCTTCCCATACGAGAACCGGGAACTGGTATATTCCATCAAGAAGTATATAGAATACAACGGAGAAGAGCAAGCCGTCACCGTATATTGGGATGTAGAAGAATACCTCTATGCAGGCACCTACCGCGTAGACATTTTTGCTGACGGTACCCTTATCGGTTCGCAATCATTCAGCTTGAATTAATACAAAAAAATCTAAATTATTTTGCAATATCATTGAAAGCCTATACATTTGCATCGTTGTTTATGCAATTATTGTTGCTGTATAAACAACAGATTCATCACCTTAATTAATGTATAGCCCAATGAAAAAGTTCTTCTGTTTCATCTGTTTGGCATACCTATCCTTCCCCATGAAGGCCCAGGAAGCATTAAGCTTGGATAGTTGCCGTGCATTGGCAATCTCCAACAACAAAGAACTGCTGATAAGCCAGGAAAAAATCAACGCCGCCCACTATCAAAGGAAAGCGGCATTTACTAATTACCTTCCCAACATTTCGGCCAGCGGCGGATATATGCGCAGTCAAAAAGAGTTGTCCATCCTCAGCGACGCTCAGAAAGGAGCCTTGTCCGGTTTGGGTACAAGTCTCAGCGGACCGTTACAGCAGGCTGCCCAAGTCATCGCACAGCTTCATCCAGAACTGGCAGGCCAATTGCCGGCTTTAGGCCAAAGCCTGGTAGGTGCCCTCGACGGTGCAGGCCAATCCTTGGTTGACGCCTTTCGTACAGACACCCGCAACATGTATGCGGGCGCACTGACCTTGACCCAACCCCTATATATGGGCGGCAAGATACGTGCCTACAATAAAATCACCAAATACGCCGAAGAGCTGGCCCGCCAGCAGCACAACACCGGTATGCAGGAAGTAATCCTGAGTACAGACCAGGCATATTGGCAGGTAGTATCCCTTGCCCATAAAAAGAAGCTGGCAGAAGGTTATCTGAAACTACTGCAGAAACTCGACAGCGACGTCGACAAAATGATTGCCGAAGGCGTTGCCACCAAAGCAGACGGACTCTCCATCAAAGTAAAAGTGAATGAAGCCGAAATGACTCTGACCAAAGTAACCGACGGCCTGAGCCTTGCCCGGATGCTGCTGTGCCAACTGTGTGGTCTCGACCTTTCCACTCCTATCATGCTCGCAGACGAACAGAAGGAAGACCTGGCTCCCACTACTCCGGAAAACGGTGCCATCGACATCAACAATGTTTATGCTACCCGTCCCGAAGTACGTAGCCTGGAACTTGCCACGCAGATTTATAAGCAGAAAGTAAATGTCACCCGTTCGGAATATCTTCCTTCCATAGCACTAATGGGCAGCTATATGGCAACCAACCCTTCCGTCTTCAACAGTTTCGAGAAAAAGTTCAAGGGGATGTGGAATGTGGGTGTCATGGTGTCGGTACCCATCTGGCACTGGGGCGAAGGCATCTATAAAGTAAAAGCAGCCAAATCGGAAGCACGCATCGCCCAATACCAGTTGGATGACGCCAAAGAAAAGATAGAGCTGCAGGTCAACCAGTCGGCTTTCCAAGTGAACGAAGCTGCCAAGAAACTGACCATGGCCGAAAAGAACCTGGAAAAAGCCAACGAGAACCTGAGATACGCCACACTTGGCTTTGAGGAAGGCGTTATACCTGCCAGCAATGTGCTCGAAGCGCACACCGCATGGCTTTCTGCCCAATCGGAAAAGATAGACGCACAGATTGACGTAAAACTGACGGAAATCTATCTGAGAAAGGCAACGGGGGAATTGACAATTGATAATTGATAGTTTCTTCAATCGTAAATAGTAAACAGTCAAATAGTAAATAATATGTTGGATACAAAATCACAAAACAGTAACATGTTGTTGGCATTCCTCACGCTGACGGGAGTGATTGCCATCGTTGCCCTTGTAGGTTTCTTCATGTTGCGTAAAGGGCCGGAAATTGTGCAAGGACAAGCAGAAGTAACGGAGTATCGAGTATCGAGCAAAGTGCCGGGACGTATTCTGGAATTTCGTGTAAAAGAGGGACAAAGCGTACAAGCCGGAGACACCCTTGCCATTTTGGAGGCTCCGGACGTGCAGGCCAAACTGGAACAAGCACGCGCCGCCGAATCGGCAGCCCAAGCCCAGAACGAAAAAGCTCTGAAAGGCGCCCGTCGGGAACAGATACAAGCTGCCTATGAAATGTGGCAAAAGGCACTGGCCGGACTGGAGATTGCCGAAAAATCCTACACGCGTGTGAAGAACCTGCACGACCAAGGCGTGATGTCTACACAAAAGCTTGACGAAGTTACCGCCCAACGCAATGCAGCCCGGGCTACAGAGAAAGCCGCCAAAGCCCAGTATGATATGGTCAAGAACGGTGCGGAACGCGAAGACAAAGCCGCTGCCGCTGCCTTGGTGGAACGCGCCAAAGGAGCTGTGGCCGAAGTTGAATCGTACATCAAGGAAACTTACCTGATTGCACAGACTGCCGGTGAGGTATCCGAGATATTCCCAAAAGTAGGCGAGCTCGTGGGCACGGGTGCTCCCATTATGAACATCGCCATTCTGGACGATATGTGGGTAACCTTCAATGTACGCGAGGACTTGCTGCAAGGGTTGGGTATGAATACCGAATTCGAGGCGTTCATCCCTGCACTCGATAAGAATATCCGCCTGAAAGTGTACTATATGAAAGACCTCGGCACATATGCCGCCTGGAAAGCGACCAAGACTACCGGCCAGTTCGACCTGAAAACATTCGAAGTAAAAGCCGCTCCGCAAGAGAAGGTGGAAGGACTGCGTCCGGGAATGAGTGTTGTATTGAAGAAGTAAAGGAGTTATGAGTTATTGGAGAGGATGATGGAAAGAAATAAGAAACATACGGCTTTGTGGAATGTAGCAAGACGCGAATGCCGCCGTCTTGTTTCCCGCCCGCTCTATCTGTTCTGTATGGTGATAGCACCGTTGTTCTGCTACATATTCTTCACCACGCTGATGGACTCCGGGCTTCCTACGGACATGCCCGTAGGTGTGGTGGACCAAGACATGAGTGCCACTTCACGCCAGCTGATACGTAACTTGGACGCTTTTGAGCAGACAGCCGTCGTCGCCCGCTACCCTACCGTCAACGAAGCCCGTACCGCCATGCAGCGCGGAGAGATTTACGGTTTCTTCTACATTCCCGAAGGTACCTCTGCCAAAGCGCAGGCCGGACGGCAGCCCAAACTCTCTTTCTATACAAACAATACCCTGCTCATCGCAGGTTCACTCCTCTTCAAGGACATGAAGATGATGAGCGAATTGGCATCCGGTGCCGCAGCACGTAGCACCCTATATGCCAAAGGAGCTACCGAGGAACAAGCGATGGCCTTCCTCCAACCCATCGTCATAGATACGCATCCACTCAATAACCCGTGGCTGAACTACTCCGTATATCTGTGCAACACCTTTGCACCGGGCGTATTGATGCTGCTTATCTTCATGGTAACCGTCTATTCCATCGGAGTCGAGATAAAAGACCGCACCGCCCGCGAATGGCTGCGCATGGGCAACAACTCCATCTGGATTTCCCTTGCCGGCAAACTGCTGCCGCATACCGCCATCTTCTTCCTGATGGGAATATTATATAATGTATACCTCTACGGTTTCCTCCATTTTCCCTGCAACAGCGGCATCCTGCCGATGCTGCTTGCCACCCTTTGCCTGGTGCTGGCATCGCAAGGCATGGGAATATTGATGATAGGAACCCTGCCTACCCTGCGTCTGGGACTCAGTTTCGCTTCCCTATGGGGCGTACTCTCTTTCTCCATGTGCGGATTGTCATTCCCTGCCATGGGCATGCACCCCGTATTGCAGGCATTGGCAAATCTGTTCCCCCTGCGCCACTATTTCCTGATTTATGTGGACCAGGCACTGAATGGATACCCCATGATTTACTCGTGGGTCAACTACGTAGCGCTGCTTATTTTCATGATGCTCCCGTTCCTTATAGCCCATAGGCTGAAAGGAGCGTTGGTTTACTATAAATACATGCCCTAATGAAAGACCTGACGTTCAGACAGAAAGTGATACAAGGCATTCATGACTTGTTCTATATATGGAAACGGGAATTCGGCACCACCTTCCGCGACCAGGGCGTGCTCATCTTCTTCGTGCTCGTTCCGTTGGTCTATCCGTTGATATACGCTTTCATCTATACCAACGAAACTATCCACGAAGTGCCCACTGTCGTGGTGGATGACTCACGCTCCTCGTTGAGCCGCGAATACCTGCGGAAAGTGGACTCCAGTCCCGAAGTGAGCCTCGTGAGCTACTGCGCTGATATGGAAGAAGCCAAACTGATGTTGAAGGACCGCAGGGCATACGGTATTATCTACATCCCCTCCACCTTCAGCGACGACATTGTACGCGGTAAGCAGACGCAGGTCAGCATCTTCTGCGACATGAGCGGACTGCTGTATTACAAAGCCTTGCTGACTGCCAACACCAACGTGTCGCTCGCCATGAACGCAGACATCAAAGTGGAGCGAAGCGCCAATACCACCGACCGCCAGGACGAAATTACCGCCTACCCGATAGAGTATGAGGATGTCGCCCTCTATAATCCGACCAACGGATTTGCCGCTTTCCTGATTCCGGCAGTATTGGTATTGATTATCCAGCAAACGCTGCTACTCGGCATCGGCTTGTCTGCCGGGACGGCACGCGAGCAGAACCGCTTCCGCGACCTGGTGCCTATCAACCGCCACTACAACGGCACACTACGCATTGTGATGGGAAAAGGGCTGAGCTACTTCATGGTATATTCACTGGTATCGGTATATATACTGTGTGTGGTTCCATGGCTTTTCAGCCTCAACCAAATAGCGATACCCGGTGTCCTGACTCTGTTCACCCTGCCCTACCTGGCCGCTTGTATTTTCTTTGCCATGACAGCATCCATTGCCATCCGCAACCGCGAAACGTGCATGCTGCTGTTCGTGTTCACCTCCGTGCCGCTGCTGTTCCTCTCCGGCATTTCATGGCCGGGAGCTGCTATGCCCGCTTTCTGGAAGTACTTCTCGTACATCTTCCCTTCTACCTTCGGCATCAACGGCTACGTACGCATCAACAGCATGGAAGCCACACTCAATGAAGTCTCTTTCGAGTACCAAGCACTATGGATACAAACGGGCTTCTACTTCATCACCACGTGCCTGGTATATCGCTGGCAGATATTGCAGAGCAGGAAACATGTGATTGAAGAGTATAAGAAGCATAAGAGTATAGAAGCGTAACACATTGTTCCAAGCCTACGAAACAAAGTGTTCACATGCGTTTGAACACTTTGTTTCAGCGTATCAGAACAATTTGTTCCAATATATAAAAACAGTTTGTTCGCCATATTGAAACAGTCTGTTCCCTTATAGGAAACAGACTGTTTTGTTAAAGGAAACAAATAGTTGCCCTACAGCATCGGCAAGGCAGCAAACAGACAAACGGTTGTAATACCTAATTACGGTCGCATGTGTTTCTCCAATATCGGGTAAAGTATCTCAGCATACCTCATAAAGCCCAAATCGGTAAAATGAATGCCGTCTACTGTAGCCTCCCCGTCGTGGCCGATGATGTCACGGGAAGCAAGGAAATAGATGTTTTTCTCTCCACGTTGCTTCAAAGAACGGAAAAAGGCATTCAATGTCTCATTCTTGTCCTTTACCTCCTTGGCAATCCTGGTGTCAAAAGGAGAGTGGGTAAAGAGAGGGTCTTCCACGAAAAGGACAGGCGTATCGGGATGCTTGCTGCGGATAGTGGTATAGAATTTATCGGCACGCTCTCTCATTTGCTCCACGGTAGCATTGGGCACAAAGTCGAGGACAAACATAGAAGCGTCCACACCGGCTATGACATCGGCAATCTCCAGGTCGAGCAAGGCATTGCCGCTAAATCCCAGATTGATGCACTCACGATTGAGCCAACGTTCCAGAATATTGGTATGCGCCATGCCGGGACGGGAAGCGCAGCCTCCCTGCAAGATGCTGGTACCATAGAATACCACCGGCTTCTCACGTTTCGGCAAGTCTACTGCCGGCAGGGTAATGGCGGATAAAGAATCCACGCCGATGGAAAGCGAGGTAACCCCGTCATATAAAGAAAGGTACAAAAGGTATTCGCGCTCCTCGGGCAACATATTGCTTACGATAGTCGCCTTATTGATTTTGCCCTGCGGACGTCCGCTACCGGCAAATATCCACTTGCCGTCTTGCAAGCAGTAGAGGTCGAGGCCTTTAATGCCGGTCGGTGTCATGTGGTTCATACTCATATTGTTCCTTACTTCCCATTTGGCGGAAATGCTTGTAGAGTTGGAACGGAAGCGCACGGCGAGTCCGGCACTGTTGCGGCCTAAGTCCCACAATGGCTTGCGGGAGATGTTCTGCAGAGAGTCCGGCAGACGCTCATAGCGGGTAAGGGTAGATTCTGTTGCTTTGCCCAGAAGGGGGAAGGCGGAAGCATCATGATAGATAGTCTGGGCATTGGCAACAGCGGCCAACAACAAGCCCATCAAAAGAATTCTGGTTCTCATATGACAAGATATTAAGTGTTAAGTATCAGATAGCAAAGATACAAGGTTTCTTTGAAAAACGAAGAAATGGAAGTATTTTACATCAATTAACTCCCACATGCTTGTTTCTTTACGAAACATTCGTATTTTCGCAGAAAACAATTCATATGAGACACATCCATTTCCTCTTAGCAGGCTTCCTACTGTGCATCTGCTGTACCCTGCAAGCCAAAAACCGTGTGATTGACCAACCACCGTTTATCGTAAGAAACACGACTTCCATCGAAGTGAGTAAAGTAGTCATCAGTGACACGGCAACCGTGCTCCATATCTATGCCAAGTATCGTCCCAAGTACTGGATACAGATTGCACCCGACAGCTACCTGACAGACAATAACGGAGAAACCTACCAACTGCGTTCCGGTATAGGCATCATACCAGGTAAAGAATTTTGGATGCCCGAATCGGGCGAAGCGGAATTCCAGTTGGTCTTTCCTCCCCTATCCGACAATGCTACCTCCTTCGACTTCACCGAAGGCGAAAAGGTGGAAAACGGATTCAGCATCTGGGGAATACAACTGAAAAGCAAGAAACTGCCGGAACTGGCACTTCCCCAGAACGCCGTAGTACACAAAGCCGACCCTAATGCCGAACTTCCCGAACCGGTCATCCAATACGGAAAAGCCATGCTGAAAGGAAAACTCCTGGATTCACGCCCCAATATGGGAATGCCAATCAGTATTGCCGTGTGGGAGAATATCAAAGGAGACATCACGGACATACCACTCGACATCCAGCCTGACGGCAGTTTCACCAAAGAAGTAACATTGCCCGGCACTACCCCATGTACCATATATTTGGGTAGAGAGCATATGCTCCAGTTCTTCATGGAACCCGGCAAGACAACAGAAATATACGTCAATCTACGCGAAGCTTCCCGGCGCAAGTCTAAATTCCACAGCGAAGGGAAACCCTATGGAGAAATGGTATATATCAACGGACCGCTGGAAACCGTGGCACAAGAGTTGAACGGAAACCACCTCAGCATCGACATGCAAGACAAGCTCTATCAAAACATAGCTGCACTGGCTGGCAAGGATATTGATGCAGCCAAAGCATACGTACTTCAAATATCCGACGAAACACAAGAAGCAATAGACAAGTTGCCTTATAGTGCTTCTACCCGACAACTTTTGACTATCAATAACAAACTGATTACAAATGCCATGCTGTCTTCCGTTGCCAGCATCTTGACATCGGCTGCCCTACACGCCAATCTCATCAAACGGGAGGAAGCAAACAACTACTATCAGGAACTTGCCCGGAAAGTACCCGCCAACTACGTGTCCGACGAAGATATGAGTATATTGAATGTGCCGCAAGCAGTCTTGTCCAACCAGTATGTACAAATGGCTTCAAGGAATGTCGAACGGAGTGGAGAATTGGCCAAAGCCTGGGGAAGCGACAAAGGTATCTTCTTCGATATAGCCCGTAATGTCACCCTCTACCGGGGTATCAAGAACTTCACCCCGCTCACCGACGAGCAAAAGGCCACCGTTGCCGCCATGCCCGCCGCATACCGTGAAATGCTGACTGCCGCCAATGACGAACTGCTGGCACAACTCGAAGCCAACAAGAAAAAGACGGGCTACACCATCAACCAAGTGGACGCCAACGTCAGCAACGAAGATTTGTTCACTTCTATCATCAGCAAATTCAAAGGAAAAGTATTGTTAGTAGATTTCTGGGCCACTTGGTGCGGTCCATGCCGTATGGCAAACAAGACGATGGCCCCCATGAAGGAGGAACTGAAAGACAAGGATATCCTATATCTGTACATCACCGGCGAAACCTCCCCCTTGAAGACCTGGGAGAATATGATTCCCGACATCCACGGCGAACATTTCCGTCTGACAGATGCCCAATGGAAATACCTATCGGATGCATTCAAGATAGAAGGGGTACCGACTTATCTGATTGTAGACCGCGAAGGAAACACCACGTTCAGACAAACCGGCTTTCCGGGAGTGGAGAAGATGAAGGAAGAGTTGCTGAAAGTGACTAAATGACAAACTGATAAAAAAAAACAGCAGGCTTATCACCTGCTGTTTTTTGTTTTATCAGTATACCGCTATTACTTTTCAGCCCATTCCTTGGCTCCCTGCTCTTTCAGTTTAGCAGTAAATGCCTTTGCCTTCTCCATAGCAGCCGCTTCCTCTTCCGGAGTTGCATATGCATGCTTGTAGCCCTTCACCACATTCCATTCACCACGGGTGAAATCGGGGAATGCCACAGCCGCACAACCGTTGTCCATAGAAAGTTCTCCCAATTCTGCAAGGCAGCACCACTCAGCAAGGTCGTATACATCCATATCCAAAGGAAGACCGTTTTGCAGGCAATATACCAGACGGCTGTCCATCACGAAGTCCATGCCACCATGACCTCCTACTTCCTTCGCCATCTCACCGTACTTCTTTAAAATGGGATGCTGGTATTTCTCCACGAGTGCCTCCATCTCCGTCTCCGGCAGGAAACCGTGTGAATTCAAATCATCCACTTTGGGCTGAACGCCCGATGCACTCAGCTGGTCAGCGTCAAGCGCATACCCTTCTACCGGATATTTGTTGGCGAATCCCTTGGTACCCGTAAGCTGATACAAACGGTTATAAGGCTGTGGTGTCATTACATTGTGCTGAATCTCAATCACCTTTCCATTGGCTGTACGAATCATGGTCGTGGTATGGTCACCGTTACGGAATTCCTTGCACTCCTCGCCGGTTCTTTTTTCTACCAGCTCCTTGCCCACTACAGACTTGGTATCCATGGCTACCAACGTTTCCATACGGTCACCACGGTGAATATCCAGTGCTTGCGCCACCGGGCCAAGGCCATGGGTGGCATACACGTCACCACGATGCTTCATGTTGTAGTCCAAACGCCAGCCCAGCTTGTCATTTTCTCCATTCTTCCAATAATGGTCCCAAAACGGGCTCAAATTATGTATATAAGCACCCTGCGCACGGATAACTTCACCGAACACGCCATGCTGCGCCATGTTCAGCGTATTCATCTCGAACCAGTCATAGCAGCAGTTCTCCAGAATGAAGCAATGCTTACGGGTAGATTCACTCAAGTTAATCAAATCCCAGCATTCCTGCAGATTCATAGCCGAAGGCACTTCTATCGCTACATTCTTTCCATTCTCCAACGCACACTTGGCAACGGGGAAGTGATGCAGCCAGTCTGCAGCAATATAAACCAAATCTATATCATCACGTTTGCAGAGTTCCTCGTATCCTTTGTCACCGGAATAGACGGCGGCTTTGGGCATGGATGCCTTCTTCAAGAGCTCCTGACATTTATCTGCACGGGCCTCTTCATAATCACAAAGAGCCACTACCTGCGTACCCGGAATATAAGTGAAACGCTCCACTGCTCCGGGGCCACGCATCCCCAAACCAACAAAACCCACACGGACTGCCTCCAACTTCGGAGTAGTCAGTCCCAATACACTCTTCTGTCCTGCCGGACGCTCGGGAGTTTTGACAACAATGGTACCATTCTGCCATTCCCATTGAGTTCCCTTCTCTGTGGTTTGCACAGTAGAAGTCTGGCTTGTGCATGCACCCAATACGAAGCACATTCCCAGCAACAACGATTTAACTGTTCCCATATTTCTGCTTTATTTAAGGTAAAAGAATTCATTGCAACAAAGACAGCGCAAACCGAATGCAGAATAAAATGAACCCGTTCATTTTTTATGCTGAGGTGCCGCCAGTCTTCGCTTCTTCTGCAAAGATAGACAATCTTAGCCAAAAGAAGATTATCAACAGCCATGTTCTTTTCAATCTGGCAAAAGAATATACACACAGCAGGAACATTTAGATTAATTAACTCACTGTTTGATGTTTGTTTACGAAATATTCGTAGATTTGCATTGAATTCATTTAAATACTTTATCCATGGAAAAGTTAACGATACAAGAAGAAGAAGCAATGTTGTACATTTGGGAACTGGGCAGTTGCTTCGTAAAAGACATTGTTGCCAAATATCCCAAACCGGCGCCTCCCTACACAACTGTAGCATCTATTGTGAAAAACCTGGAGCGCAAGCAGTATATCCGTGCCGCACGTGTAGGCAACACTTACCAGTATACCCCGCTTATACGCGAAAGCGAATACAAACGTACCTTTATGAGCGGTTTTGTGCGCAACTACTTTGAAAATTCTTATAAGGAAATGGTTTCGTTCTTCGCCAAAGACCAGAAGATTTCGGCCAATGACCTGAAAGACATTATAGACATGATAGAGAAAGGAAAGGAGTAAACATGTTAGCCTATTTTCTGAAAGTGAATGTAGCGATAGTACTGTTTTATGCATTCTATCGGCTGTTCTTCTACAAAGACACGTTTTTCGGCTGGCGCAGAGCCGCACTGCTCTGCTTCTTTGCCGTTTCTGCCGCCGTACCTCTGCTGAACATACAAACGTGGATTACGGAGCAGGAACCGATGGTGGCCATGGCAGACCTCTATGCCAGCGTTGTGCTACCGGAACTCACAATAGGCACCGAAGCGGCTCCTACCGACTGGAAAAGCATCCTTTCAGAATATGCCAATATCGCCTATTGGGGAATAGTGGCATTGCTGATGATACGCCTCATCATGCAACTGGCGGGCATCATCCACCTGGCATGCCGATGCCGCAAGGTACAAATAGGCAACACAAATATACATCTGCTTCCCAAAGCAGACGGGCCTTTCTCCTTTTTCCACTGGATTTTTATCCATCCGTCCTCGCATACGGAAGAGGAATTCAACGAAATATTGACCCATGAGCAGACACACGCCCGGCAATGGCACTCCATTGATGTCATCATCAGTGAACTGGTGTGCATTTTTTGCTGGTGCAATCCCTTTGCCTGGCTCATGAAACGGGAAATCCGCACCAATCTGGAATATATGGCCGATGCCCGCGTATTGGAGAACGGCTATGACTCCAAAACCTACCAGTACCATCTGCTAGGATTGTCACATCAAAAGGCTGCAGCAACTATCTATAACAGTTTCAATGTTTTACCTTTAAAAAAACGCATCAAAATGATGAACAAAAAGAGAACAAAAGAAATAGGAAGGACCAAATATCTGATGTTCCTTCCTTTAGCGGCCTTACTTATGATTGTCAGCAATATCGAAACCGTGGCACGGACTTCCGAGATATGGATGCCCACCCTAACGGCAATAGAAGAGCTGCCCCTCAGTATTATGAATCCTGAACAGAAAGGCGAAACGACCTTCCACGTCACTATAGTAGACAAGCAAGGGAAAGTTGTGCCGAACGTAAAAATCCAAACCACGCTGGCGGGAAAACAACTGGACTTCAAGACCGGAGGAGATGGAAAGACCGACATCACCTTAGACATGAACGGACTGAAACATGCCACGATGTATGCCACCTCCCAAACCGGGAACAACTTCATTTTTGTTCTCTCTCAAGGAGAAACCACACGCACCATCAACATGGATGAGCATCAGTACACCCCACCTACACTCGCCCCCGATGCGAATGGTATTTTCGAGGTAGTAGAACACATGCCCGAATTCCCCGACGGAGGAATGTCAGCACTGATGGAATATTTGAAAAAGAACATCAAGTATCCGGAAGCAGCCATGAAGAAAGGTACACAAGGGCGGGTAACCGTACAATTCGTGGTGGAAAAAGACGGTAGCATCGCCAATGCGAAAGTGCTTCGTGGTGTTGACCCTGATTTGGACAAAGAAGCCGTGCGCGTAGTCAGTGTCATGCCCAAATGGAAACCCGGTACACAAAAAGGAGAAGCCGTACGAGTAAAATATACAGTTCCCGTGATGTTCCGTCTGACAGAAGACAATACACAAGTTAAGTATGCTCCCATTGAAAACAAGATAGATGAAATGGTAGTAGTGGGTTACGCTCCCGAAGAGACAACCTACCCGGAGGAAGTAACCGTTTTCGAAGTCGTAGAAAAAATGCCGGAATATCCCGGCGGCATGTCTGCAATGATGGCATTCATCAGTAAAAACATCAAATATCCGGTAGCTGCACAAAAAGCTAAGATTCAGGGAAGAGTGGTCATACAGTTTATAGTGGATAAAGAAGGGAACATCATATGCCCCAGAGTAATCCGTGGTGCCGACCCACTGCTGGACACTGAAGCAATCCGTCTGACTACCATCATGCCCAAGTGGAAGCCCGGCATGCAAAGAGGACAAGCTGTAAACGTAAAATATACAGTCCCCATCATGTTCCGTCTGCAAGAACCGGAGAAAAACCCTGCTGTCCAGAATGCCACTGTTACTCCAACTAAATAAACTAATTTTCTCTCTAAACAAGTTTAAATGAAAAAGGAGCAGTTACCCGGCGACGGGCAATTGCTCCTTTTTCATAAGGAAAATATCCATGTTTATTTATGCACTTCCACAATCCGTGTCGGCGCCATTTCCATATTTCTGCGGTCTACCTGACGGACTACGGCAGCAGCCAGTTGCAGGAACGCACGCCCGGTCACTGTATTCTCATCCAAAGCAACCGGAGTGCCCTTATCACCACTCTCACAGATGCTCTGTACAATAGGTATCTGCCCCAGCAACGGTACATTCATCTCTTCCGCCAACCTCTTGGCTCCTTCTTTACCGAAAATATAGTATTTATTCTCCGGCAGTTCGGCAGGTGTAAACCAAGCCATATTCTCTACCAAACCGAGGATAGGCACATTCACTTTGTCATTGGTGAACATATTGATGCCTTTGCGTGCATCTGCCAGTGCCACAGCCTGCGGTGTGCTGACAACGATAGCCCCCGTCAGCGCCAAGGTCTGCACCACGGTCAAGTGAATGTCACTCGTTCCGGGAGGAAGGTCAATAAGGAAATAATCCAGTTCTCCCCAGTCGGCATCACCAATCAGTTGCTTTAAAGCATTGCTTGCCATGCCTCCGCGCCACAAGGTGGCCTGATCGGGGTCGACAAAGAAACCGATGGAAAGCAGCTTGATGCCATACTTCTCTATCGGAACAATTAAATCACGTCCACCAATGTTCTCCGCCACAGGACGGGCATCTTCCACTTGGAACATCTTAGGAACAGAAGGCCCGAAAATATCTGCATCCAGCAACCCTACCTTGTAACCCAACTTTGCCAAAGATACAGCAAGGTTGGCAGCAACCGTAGACTTGCCCACACCACCTTTTCCGGAAGACACTCCGATAACATTCTTCACTTGAGGCAAAAGTTTGCCTACTTCCGGTCGCGCCGCCTGGCGGCTCTCTGTGGTAATCACAACCTCCACTTCGGGAGAGACATATGTGTGTATAGCTGTCTCGGCAGCTTTCACCATCGACTTCATGAAAGGATCGGTCGGTTTCTCAAACGTCAGCGAGAAGCTGACCTTCATCCCGTCAATTCGCATATTATCGGCTACCATCTCTGCCTCGACAAGGTTCTTTCCGGTGCCGGGATAACGCACTGTTGCCAATGCATCAAGGATTAATTTTGGATATAATGCCATTGCATTTACTATTTGACAATTTACTATTTACTATTTTTATGCGAATCAGTGGCTTAAACTACTACTGATTCGCAACTTGCTGGTTTGCAGTCCGCTACGCTTGCTACGGTTATAACTGCGGTACTCATCCAGTTCTATCTCCACATCCGGCTCCTGCAACTCGCCTGCTTGCGGAAGATGGAACTTGATGTACTTGATATTCAAACCACGATCCAGCCATTGTTGTTCATAATAGGTCTTGATGCTGAGTATTTCATCAGCCATGCCGGAATGGTATAAGTCTTCCGTCATCACATCCACCGGCAACCGGTTTCTTTCAATCATGTACCGGGTATAGGTAAACATGAAGTTGCTGTCCGTCTTCAGATGGACTATGCCGTCATTCTTCAGAAACTTGCGGTAGCGCTCCATGAAATAAGTGGAAGTAAGCCTTTTGGTAGCCTTCTTCATCTGCGGATCCGAGAAAGTAAGCCAGATTTCACTCACTTCATCCGAAGCAAAAAAACGGTCGATGATTTCGATATTCGTACGCAGAAAGGCCACATTCTTCATTTCCGATTGCAGCGACTCGGTAGCTCCCGTCCACATACGGGCTCCCTTTATATCCACTCCGATGAAGTTCTTGTCGGGAAACATGCGTCCCAATCCGACAGTATATTCTCCCCTACCACAGCCCAGTTCCAGGACAATAGGATGGTCGTTCTTGAAAAATTGCCCGTGCCAGTTCCCTTTCATGTCAAACGGTACATCATCTACCGCAGAATACGGATATTCGAAAACATGCGGATAACTCGCCATATCAGCAAACTTCTCTAACTTGTTTTTTCCCATAATTACTTGGTCCTATATATATATGCTATGCCCCGAAAACAGAAGTGCACACAGATGACACAGATTAGACAGATTTTCACAGATTATTTTTTTTCTCTTTATCTGTGGTCATCCGTTTAATCTGTGTCATCTGTGTGCCATCTTGGTTTCGGGAAACTTTCACGACACAAGAGAATCTCTAATTATTCAACGATAGTCACCCAGCCATGAGTATCCGGCTCATCGCCATACTGGATAGCACGCAGCTTGTTGTAGAGCTTCGTACATACCGGTCCTGGTTTTCCATCTTTGGAAATAACGTATGACTTACCGTTCTCTACGTCGTCAATACGTTCGATGGGGCTGATAACGGCAGCCGTACCGCAGGCACCCGCTTCCTCGAAAGTCAGCAACTCTTCTTCAGGAACCGGACGACGCTCTACCTTCATACCCATGTCCTCTGCCAACTGCATCAGGCTCTTGTTGGTGATGGAGGGCAGGATGGAAGTGGATTTCGGAGTGATATACGTATTGTCCTTGATGCCGAAGAAGTTGGCAGCACCACACTCGTCCATGTATTTCTTTTCTTTGGCATCCAGATAGAACTCGCAGGCATAACCCAAATCGTGCGCTTTCTTATTGGCACGCAAGCTGGCTGCATAGTTACCACCTACCTTATAAGTACCGGTACCCAACGGTGCAGCACGGTCGAATTCGCGGATAATGACATACGGATTGGTTGAGAATCCACCCTTAAAGTAAGGACCTACCGGGGTCACGAACACCACAAACAGATATTCGCTGGCAGGATGCACACCTACTTGTGCACCGGTACCCACCAGCAACGGACGAATATACAGAGAAGCACCCGATTCATAAGGCGGAATGAAACGCTCGTTCAGCTTCACCACCTTCAAAATGGCTTCTTTGAAACGCTCCGTAGAAAGCTCCGGCATCAAGATACCCCGGCAGGTGGACTGCAGACGCGCCGCATTCTCTTCCAAACGGAAGATGCGCACCTTACCGTCTTTACCACGAAAAGCTTTCAAACCTTCAAATGCTTCCTGACCGTAGTGCAAACAAGTGGCAGCCATGTGCATAGGAATGGTTTCCTCACTGCAAACTTCCAGTTCACCCCATTGTTCGTTACGATAATAAATTCTCACATTGTAATCTGTCTTCATATATCCGAACGGCAGATTAGCCCAATCAAGTTCTTTCATATCTCAAAGTATTAGTTACTGCATTACGTACAATTTGCAACAAAAATAGCTTTTATTCTTCAGATTCTCGCTTCTCCGACAGTAATTTTTCAATTTCCTTGTCGGCTTTGGTCAATTTATCGCTGCAAAATGCTATAATTCCGTTTGCCTCCTTTATCTTTTCGGCAAGTACATCTATCTCCAGTTCGTTGTTGTCTATCTGGCTGACAATTTTCTCCAAACGCGCCATGGCTTCGGAGTAGGTCTCTTTTTTCTTGGTTACCGGCATAATTGAAATTAATTAATCGTTGTACTTCTCAAGCCGTTTGTCAGAATTCCCGTCTTTGGACGATGCGTTCTCCCACTTCATATCCTTGGACGTCAGTTTCAAAATATGATATTGTTCAGTATAATGTCCCTCTTTATCATACAACGTAATCAATTTTTCATCAAGACTTATGATATAAGTTCCACGAAAAGGGACTCCGTTAGATAACGGGCTTCCGGTATAAACTTCATAGGTCTTGTCTGCATTAAACGTATAGCAGGTCACAAAATCGTCCTGCAGGACTGGTTCTTTCACAATCCACTTACCTACCAGTTGAGGAATTTCGACCTTATCATCCTCATCCGTACATGAAATAAAACTAAATGCCATACTTATCAGTATCAGCATAAAAAACAAATTTTGTGTTTTCATCTTTGTTCATTTTAAATGATTTAAGCAATATTCATAAAATACAGAGATTTGCAAAACACTACATGAATGAGAGTTAAATATGTACTATTGAAACCACTTCACCATTCTGCAGACGGGTTGTTATCATATCATTCTCCTGCAGTTCATCTGCATTCTTCACTACTTTCCCATCTTTCAACGTAATGCTGTAACCGCGAGCCAACAACTTTTCCGGTGAAGCATCTGCCAATCGTTGTTGCAACAATTCCAGGCGATGGCGATGGCGGAACAAAGAGGAAGTCACAGCCTGCATCACATCTTTCCGCACAGTCAGCAAAGCCATTTTTGCATCAGATATACGATGGTATGCGGCAGAAGGAATCCGGTTCTTGTAACCAGAGAGTCTGCGCTGTTCCTGCTGCAACAGATTCTTGACACCCTCATGCAAGCGGGAAGCAAGCATTTCCAGTTCATCAGCAGCGCTGTCCATGGACTCTATTAAGAATTCGGCAGCCGCCGTAGGGGTCTTTACACGGGTATGTGCCACAGAATCCAGCACCGTGTCATCCCGCTCGTGACCGATGCCCGTTATGATAGGCAACGGAAACTGTGCACAAGCAGCAGCAAGCAGGTAAGTATCGAAACCGGATAAGTCGGACGTGGCGCCTCCACCACGAATAATGACAACCACATCAAACTCGGACAAGCGTGCATTTACCCGGTCGAGAGCAGAGAGGACAGACTCCTCCACACGGTCACCCTGCATCAGGGCAGGAAACAGTTCCGTATAAAAGTAGAAACCCCGGGAGTTGTTTTCCAGCTGATGACAGAAGTCACCATAGCCCGCCGCCGTCGGTGAGGATATGACGGCAATACGTTGCGGCAGGCGGGGCATATCCAGTTCTTTATTAAGAGTGAGTACTCCCTCCTCCTCGAGCTGCCTCAATATTTCCCTACGACGACGCGCCATATCGCCCAACGTATAAGTGGGATCTATGTCCTGCACCGTCAGACTGTATCCATAAAGTTCGTGGAAACTGACAGTGACCTGAACCAGCACTTTGATGCCCGAAACAAATGCCTGCCCCGTAGCCTCCTCAAAATAGGGTTTCAGCAGCCGAAACACATTTGCCCAGATGGTACCTCTCGCCTTAGCTATCAGACTATTGCTGCGGGGATCTTTCTGCACAAATTCCAGATAGCAATGCCCCGTGCTATTGGTACGCACATCACTCAACTCCGCCTGCACCCAACACTCGTCAGGAAGGCATTGTTCCAGACTGCGGCGCACAAGGGCGTTGAGCTCATACAAAGACAACGATTCCATATGGCTATCTTTTGAGCAGATAATCCTGATATGCTTTCCACATATCGGGCACACCATAACCGTATATATTATCGGGATAATCTTTACGGTCACCGGAGCGGCGTACCAGTTCTATCACCTCTTTAGCCGTAAGTTCAGGGCAAGCCTGCCACAAGCAAGTCACCATGCCACACATGATAGGAGAAGAAAACGACGTACCGTTTGCCTTACCCTGGTTACCATCCGTACGTATGACATCAGCCCCCAAGCCGACAGCCACCACATCCGGTTTTATCCGGTGGTCCGCCGTATTCCCGATAGATGAGAAAGGAGCCAGTACGGCTTCCTTGTCAATAGCGCCCACGGTCAGCACGTTCTCCGCATCTCCCGGAGGTGTGATTTTCTTCCACGAACCCATACCAGAATTGCCGGCACTGCACACCAGCACCATTCCTTTGTCCGCAACGTGTGAAGCCTGACGGGACATCAGTGCATGGCGTCCGTCCAAATCACGGAACCTATAATCTTTCGACTTGTCGTCAAAAGTGTAATATCCCAATGAAGTATTGAGTACATCCACCCCTACACTATCGGCAAACTCCACCGCTGCAGACCAATAGTCCTGCTCGACCAAATGCTCGGAATACTCGTCTTCGCTACGCAGCAACCAGAAAGAAGCCTCAGGCGCCGTACCGGTCATAATGCCGGGCTGGTTCATGCCGATGCAGGACAGTACCATCATGCCATGACTGCTCTCTGCAAAGATGTCTGCCTGCTGATTTACAAAATCTTTGGTTCCCAACACCCGGATGTTCTGCATGGCGGTTATCTTATCGGCATTATGAAAACCGGCATCGATAACTGCAATCGTCATGCCCTGCCCCTTGAACCCTTCCTTGTGCAATTTATCACCATTACTCATCTGTATCTGGCTAACGGCAAGTCCATAGATACTGTCAGGATGTACACTCGGCTGGTTAATCAAAGAATCGCGTCCGGTAGACATCATCGGACTGTCACCTTTGGGAGCTATCCAGACTTTTTCCGTAGCGCAGACAAAAGGTAGTGCGGCAATACGGTCTATCAAGGTAGAGTCATTGCAAGATACCGTGACGAAGTTCTCCCATTTACCGGTAACCACAACATTTACGCCCTGATGGCGAATTTCGTCCACGTACTTGCGGCACACCGGCAAGTCGGTAGAATCTATCGGCAGGTTCTGCTTATGCCGACGGGCAATCGCCTTTTCAGAAAGAAACGCTTCCGGGTGTTCCAAGGAATACGTGGTAGCAGCCTTATCCTTCAGGCTGATGCGATACTTCAATGTATCTTGTTGTGCCGATGCTCCTGCCGCAAGCAGGACAAAGGCGGAAAGGAGTAGAAGTCTTTTCACAATTATAAACTAAAAATTAAAAATTAAAGGAACATCCCGATGCCTCTTTGGGAAGCGATAAAGGAACCGCCCACTACCCTTCGGCCTATATAGAATACGGCAGACTGTCCCGGAGCTATGGCAGAGGCTTCCGTCTGGAAGTGTACCAGCAGACGACCGTCCTCCAGGCGCTTCACGTCGCAAGGAATCGGTTTACTGCGGTAACGGATACGTACGGTTAGCTCCTTGCTTTCAAAAAACTCTCCCTCATCCACCAAATTCTCATGTTCGGCAAGCATATATCCCGTCTTCAGCTGTTCGGCGTCTCCCAGCATCACCGTATTCTTCTGAGGATTGATTTTCAAGACGTAGGCAGGTTTGCCCAAGGCTATTTCGAGTCCCTTGCGCTGCCCGATGGTGTAATAGGGAAAGCCTTTGTGTTCACCCAGCTTAACGCCTTCCGAATTGACAAACCATCCCGGTCCCACCTCGCGGTCTATCTCCGGAGAGTGTTCGCGCAGGAAATCACGGTAATCACCTTTAATGAAGCAGACCTCCATGCTCTCGCCTTCTTCCGCCTTGACGGTATAACCTTTGTCGCGGAGGTATTCGCGGACTTGCTGCTTGGTATAGGTGCCTAAGGGGAAGATACAACGCTTCAGCAACTCCTGCCCCAGTCTCCACAAAAAGTAGGACTGGTCTTTCTTGTCATCATCCCCGGCTATGATATAAACCTTACCGTTCCGTTCCTCCAGACGGGTGTAATGTCCGGTAGCAATATAGGCACACCCCAGCTTGTCTGCCCACTCCGCAAGAATACGGAACTTGAACAGCGGATTACACATCACACAAGGGTTCGGAGTCCGACCCTGACAATATTCATCTATAAAATTCTGTACGATTATCTGTCGGAAGGCTTCGCGCTCATCTGCCACATGATGTTCAATCCCCATGCTGTCTGCCAGTTGGCGGGCTTCTACCGGTTCGTCTCCCCACACCCACATGGTGAGACCGACTATCTCATAGCCCTGCTCCTTCAACATCAGGCAAGTGGCAGTACTGTCTATACCACCGCTCATACCGACCAATACTCGCTTTTCAGGTGTACTCATATCAGAAACCAATGAATTAGTCTGCAAAAATACATGATTTCGAGCAGAAGATAGAGAAAAGGCATGCCTTTTTAGCATGCCTTCACATAAAGAACTTGTCAATCGGAAGAGGGCACTCCCGTCACAATCCCCCGTCCATGTGTCCCTATATAGACCCTGCCATACTCCTGCATATCCCCACAGATATGCAGAACCAACCCGTATTGATGAGCATCATCGTTAATACGCACCCAGGAAACGGCAGCATCGTCTGAGCGGAAAAAGCCGTACTGACCGTTGACAACGCCAATCAGATAAAGGGCCGGATAGTTACTGCCCGGCTTTGCCTTGCCAAACCCGAAGGCATAGATAGTACGGACTTTGTCCAGCGCACGAAAATCAAATCCCGTACGGGTAGTGGAATGGTACAGGCCATCGTAAGCGGCAATCCACAAATCTCCCTCACGACCGGGAGTCGAATAAATACGGTCTTGCCCTCCGCGCGGGTCACCCCTGCGATTCGTCAGAGAGGCATTGCCCCGCCGGAGTGTTTTTACAGCCAGTTGCAGAGTATCGGTATGGAAGGTCGCCCCGCCATCTTCGCTGCTGTATAGAAGTCCGGCAACAGCATCCACGGCATAAAAACGTTTGGGATTCACTTTGTCGGCTATGACACGGATATTCTCCGGCAGGCCTTGACAAGACATCCACGAATTCCCTTTGTCGCGGGTCAGAAAAGCGGTGGAACGGTCGGGTGTCCAAATCCAGGAAGAGCCGTCGGCCGAAACGGCAATATGCCCGTTGCGCGCCTTCTCTACGGGAACAGTAGCACACATGTTCCAACTCCTGCCTCCGTCTTCTGAATAGGAGATGGTGCGTGCACCCGGCTGGTGGCCGAACAAAGTTCCCACTCTGACTATCAAATCCTGCTTCAACCAGGCACCCGTCACTCCATTCGTATTACCGAAATGAGGATTGGCATGACTGCCCAACGGATCGGGCCGATTGAGGTCGAAATGCGTAAAGCCACCATAGTCACCGATACCGGAAATCAGGCGCGCGCCTTTTTCGGGAGCATAAAGTTCGAGGGGCACGGTCTCTTCAATACCGGCAGACATGATGCTCCATTTCACCGGTTCCCCGCGTTCCACGGCCGATAGATTGAAAGTTTCCCAACCACCGAAACCAGTGGTAAACATGGCATGTTCGGCGTCGGCAGGGTCTATCTCAATGTCGAACATCCAGTGCAGGGGCGCCACCTCTGTATAGGGAGCTTTAGAATAATCATACTCATATCCCGTCTTGAAAATCGGTTTCCAGCTTTTGCCACCGTCGGTCGTACGGAACATCTCATCACTCTTATAACCGTGTTTGCCTCCCAAGCTGTGTGTACTGGCAATCAGATGTTTCGGATTACGGGCATCCACTGATACAGCTGCATAGCCAAATCCCGCTTTTCCGCCATCGGACAGTCGGACGGGCGAAATGTCCGTCCATTTGTCTTTACGTATATCGTACTTCCAAACTCCACCGTCCTCCATCTGACTCGGACCGGGAGTATCTCCGTACGTCAATACTAATTGGCCGTCACCGGTCAAAACCATATGTGTGGGACGATACTGCACCGGCTGCCCCTCAACCGGCTGCCAGCTTTCACCATAGTCGTGGCTCACGAACAGATTTTCCCTTCCCATCAATGAAGCCGCCACATAAATGTCACGGGTACCACGCCCATCTTGAGTACCTTGTACATCGTAGACTATGCAGACAATGCCACTACCGCGATTCCCCCATGCAGCACGGTCGGCAGGATTGAACTTCTCGGAGACATCCGGGAAAGACACCACCCGTGCCCAGCTCTGCCCCTTATCCATACTGCGCCACAAACCATGCAAACGGGTTCCCATATAAATGATATTCCCATTCTGCGGGTCCACCATCATCCGTTCCCCATTACCACGCCCGTTCTCGTTGCCGCCCATCGTAAAGGGCACATCGACACGGGCAAAGGTTCTGCCGCCATCATAAGAACAAAGTATGGCCCCATTGGAGCTACTGGTATACGTACCGCAGGCAATATACACGTTCTGCGGATTCTGCGGGTCGATGGCAATGCTCTCCACCCCCTGCAGATTACTTTCATCCAGACTTATCCAGTCCAGCAAGGGCGTCCACTGGTTGGAAGCAGCGTCCCACCGGTAGGCTCCTCCCATATCGGTGCGGCAATAACGGACACCAGGAGCTTCTGGGTGAAAAACGATACCGTCCACAAAGCCTCCTCCCACTATCGGTACGCTCTTCCATTCGTAAGAAACGGAATTCACCGGAGATATATCTTGAGCAAGCATCGGCATGCCGCCCAGTATCAAACTTATTCCTGCTAAAAACAACTGTCTTTTCATAAGCATCAGGGTTCTAAAACAAACGTTCTTGATATTTCCTTCAAAGATAAGAATATTTCATTGATATTTCAGACTGAAACATTTGTGGCAGTGCACATACAATCCTAACAACCAACGTTTTAATAAAAACAAGAAACTAAATCAAGCCATAAAAAGATTAAAACGGCACCCATCGCAGTTCTTCCCTCCAACAGTTTTTTGTAACAACAATGCAACATATATGACACAAAAACACAACACGTATGTCCGAACTTTGTCGCCGACAAATCATTCGACAACAACAGATTATGAAAAAAAGTGCATTGACAGTACTGATTGCCCTGCTGCCGTTGGCCGCAATTGCCCAAACGCCCTCCATCAATGAGGACGGAAAAAAGATTGAAAAGGAAAAAATGGAAACCAAAGACTACCTGCCGGAAGTCCACGGAACCATCCGCGCCAAATACGAATATCAGACCACCATGGGTGCAGGACGTTTCGAAGTACGCAATGCCCGCGTCAGCGTGACGGGCAACGTATTGCCCAGCGTAGCCTACAAAGCCGAGATAGACCTCTCCGACGAAGGCCAAATCAAGATGCTGGATGCCTACGCCCGGCTTTTCCCGACAAAAGGACTAACAGTCACCGCCGGACAAATGCGCGTCCCCTTCACCATCGACGCCCACCGCTCGCCGCACCAGCAATACTTCCCCAACCGCTCGTTCATCGCCAAGCAAGTGGGCAATGTACGGGACGTGGGATTCACAGTAGGATATACCCTGCCTACCGATGTACCTATCACCGTGGAAGGAGGACTTTTCAACGGTTCCGGACTGACCAACCAGAAAGAATGGCACAAGGAAGTGAACTACTCCGCCAAAGCCCAGTTTCTCTTCACCAAAGGACTGAACCTGACACTAAGCGTGCAGAGTATCCAACCGGAAGAAGTACGCATGCAGTCCTATGACATCGGCGCTTACTACGAAACCGGCCGTTTCCATATCGAAGGCGAATACTTGTACAAGCAATATTCCGACAACGCTTTCAAAGATGTACACGCCGTCAACACCTTCATCAACTACGACCTGCCTCTACGAAAAGTATTCAACAAGATGTCTTTCCTGCTACGCTACGACATGATGACCGACCAGAGCGACGCCAAAACCGCCGATGAGGAAACCGGCAGATTGACAGTGACCGACTACAAACGCCAACGCCTGACGGGCGGCATCACCTTCAGCCTCAGCAAGGCATTCCGCACAGACCTCCGGCTGAACTACGAGAAATACTTCTATGCCAAAAACAGCATAGCGAAAGAGTCGGAACAAGACAAGGTGGTATTGGAATTGATGGTACGCTTCTGATATTTCCTGACTTCCCCTTGCTTTTTTCATTCCAAAAAGGTATATTTGGAATAAATTATTCCGAGCTATGGCAAATCCAATCATACCCGGCATACCGCAGACTGAACAAGACTTATTGTATAGTAAGCTGAATGCATACAATCAAGGGAGAGCCTCTTATAAGGAAGTGGGCGCCTATCTTGTCGTACTGCCCCGACCGGAGCATCTCCAATATACTTTATGGATTTACTCTCCACTGCCCGGAAGACAGTCCATCTTCTACATTTGCGACCTTTCCACCGACATTCACGAAACGCTGCGGATGGCAAGCACGCTATGCTTCTACTCACCGCGCAGCCTGTTGCTTGTGGAGTACAATGCCAAAAGAATGCAGAGCAAAGGGGACGACATTATCTCCGTAGGCAAATACCACGGACACTTCCTGCACGAAATCCTCCGTATAGACCCTGCCTATCTTACGTGGATAGCTTTCAAATTCCAACCACGCATCCCCAAGCAGGAACGTTTTGTACAGATTGCCAAGATTTACCATTCGGTCCATCTCGACATACAACGGAGAAAAACGTACCAGACCACCGGCGGACGTTTTCTGGGGAAGGAAGGCGAAAAAGTGGAGAACCTGACGCTGACGGTGCTCAGCGTGCGACTGGAGGACAACCCCTACAAGACGCAGCTCAAAGGGACCACTCCTTATTTCTATGTGCGCCAGGTGCTGAAGCTGAAAGACTCCATCGGCAACTTCGTCAGCATCCGGCTGAATGCACGCACGGCAAGCCGGAAATCATGCCAGCTGCCCGCCGTGGAACATACCTACCAGGTAGGGGAACTGATGGAGATAGCATCGGCACGCATCGCGCGTACCTATATAATAGGAAGTACGAAATACACCCGGTTGACACATGTGAAGCTGCACATCCCTACCGGGTAAAAGATTTTCTATCAGATACGAACCACACGCTGCATACGGCTGCTTTCCCAGCCTGCCTCTATCAAGCGGATGACTCCGACCACCTCGCGGGCATCGCTCTGCAAAGGTTCGCCGTGACAAATATGCCGATAGATATTCTCGTAAAAAGCTGCATAATCACCGGGAAGGCTTGGATAAGGTTCATGCACGATTCTACCGCCCTTTTCCGTATGAAGTATCCCCCAAGAGGATTTGTCCTCCTCGCCCCAGTGCGGAGTGACGGGCAATACGCCTTCGTTCAAGGCGGCTTCCTGCGGGTCGAAACCATATTTCACGTAAGAACCTTCCCTGCCGTGGAGGACGAAACGGGGTTCGCTCGCACACATCAGATAGCTGGATTTCAGCGTTATCTTTACTTCGGTTGCCTTTGAGGGGCGTAGCAAATGAATGATGAAGTAGTCGTCTACCTTGCTGTCCTTGCGCAACGTGGCAATATCTGCAAAGACGGCTTCGGGCATACCGAACAGCTGCACAGCCTGGTCTATGACGTGGGCGCCCAGGTTATAGGTCAAGCCACCGCCATCTTGTCCGGTTTCCTTCCAAGTATTCGGCTTGATAAAATTACGATAACGGGGGAAGGTGGATTCAAACTCCACCAGATGTCCCAGCAGGCCTTTGGACAGTATTTCCTTGACCGTCAGAAAATCGCCGTCCCACCGGCGATTCTGGTAAACGCTCAAGGTCAGCCCCCGGCTTGCGGCAAGTGCCACAAGCTCCTCAGCTTCTGCCACGGTGGTAGTGAAAGGCTTCTCCACAACCACATGCTTGCCAGCTTCGAGGGCGCGGCGGGCATACTCATAATGAGTGCTGTCCGGTGTGTTGATGACAACCAAATCCAACCCTTCCAGTCCGATAAGTTCCTCAAAACTCCGCACAATACAAGCGTCGGGATACTTTTCCCGGGAGAGTTCCTTACTGCGCTCCGTAACGGCAGTCAATTCAAAATGAGGGTTGGTGGAGATGAAGGGAGCATGGAAAACACGTCCCGACATTCCGTAAGCGGCTAATCCAGTTCTTATTTTGTCCATATGATATTCTTTTTTCTTTCCTGCAAAATTAATAAATCCAATGCTATAATTCAATGAACGGAGAGTGATAAAGTTTCAGCTGGGCAAGAAAGCTAAAATTCACAAACGAACGGTTCTTCGTTCAGAGATAGAGATTTTCGACCAAGGCGTGACGGATGTCCATAAAGCCAAATCATCTAATGTGGCCGGATAAGGGTATTCCTCCTTTAAGTCTGCTTCCAGAGCTTTCAACATGATGTAGTCCATCCCCTGATGATGGCTATCAACTTCCAGTGCCTTCCTACCCCACTGTTGCCAATAGGAATGTTCATAGCAGTCTATATAAGTACGGTCCGCCTCCCAAGTCTCATCGGGACTGCTCCCTTCTATATATATAAGCCGTCTGTCTCCCTGCCAGATTCCTTTCGTGCCTTGTATCTCGAAGTCCAAACTGCGCGGACGGGGCAAGGTGGTGTCGTGGGTCAGCGAGAGAAGGATGCCGTTTTCCGTTTCCAACTGAGTGATGACAACATCTCCCGTCCGTATCTCTACATCTGTATTTCCACCGAGGTCTTTGATACGCTGCAACATGCCCGCCGGTTTGGAGGCGAATGAGGTAAGACTTCTAATCCGGTCTTTCCGGTTGATGCCCGCAATCATGCAAAGGGGAGCCAGACCATGGGTGGGATAAAGGTCACCGTTCTCCTCTTGATAGAACTTGCTACGCCAGACGCTTTCCGTCTTTTCCCGATTACCGATATTGCCCGCATCGTCCAGCAACAAGTGCCGCAGGTCGTGCCGATAGCCACCTCGCATGTAGACAATCTCTCCCAACAGACCTGATTCCACTATATTGAGAATGGAAAGGTTTTCGCGCATAAAAAGTGTATTCTCCAAAGGATATACGCGGCAGCCATGCTGCTCTGCCAGTTCCATCAAAGGAGTATATTCATCAATATAGAGCCCTCCCTTAATCTCCAACGCCACGTGGCACCCGTGCTCCACACATAGCAAGGCATGCTGCACATGGTATTGCCAGGGAGAGGCGATAAACACCAATTCCGGATGATGCTCCTTCAGCATATCAAGGCAGGCATCCTCCCCTTGGTTATAGCAAGGGATACCGGATATTTCCGACGACTTCACACCCGGGTCGGCAACTGCCTGAACCTGAAAGAAAGGTATATTCTGCAATAATCTAAACAGTTGTTTGCCACGGTATCCCACACCGATAAAAGCAGTCCTCACCTTATCCATCTTCCTATTTCTCTAATTTTACCAACTCTACAACTTTATGGGTTGCATCTATGCGATAGGACAACTGCGGAGTAATGCTACATAGCAACGACAGAAATTCATTCAGGCTTTCATCGCGCAAAGTCGCTTTGAAACTGAGCTGATGCAACTCCGGCGCTATCTGGAAGCGATAACCGAAATGCCGGGACAATTCTTCTTTCTTATTTTCCAGAGTATGCCCCTCAAAAACAATCTCCTTATGTTCCCATGCGTATATCTGGTTCAACGAACGCTTCTCTATCTTGTAAGTTCCGGAGCGGTTGTCATAGACAAAACTTTCCCCGGGTACCAACACCGCATTCTCGACAATACCTTCCACATCAATCTCCACCTTTCCATTTTTCAAGGTCACAATATCCTCGGCTTCTTCCGCATAGGAAGAGACATTGAAATTCGTTCCCAGAACGCGGATGTCATAGTGACGGGTATGTACATAAAACGGTTTACCATTTTTATGCTTCACATCGAATATCGCTTCTCCCTCCAGCTGTACACCGCGTGCTTTCCGCCACTCCCCCAATGAATAGGTCAGTTTGGAACAAGCGTTCAGCAACACCGTAGAGCCATCTGGCAGCACAGTCCTGGCCTGCTGTCCTACTTCTGTTTCCAGAGTAACCAGCTCCACAGATGAACTGATACCGGAGTAATAAGCATTGGCCTGCCAGCCCACGAAGGCAACGACCACGACAACAGCGGCGTAAAGGAAGAAACGCCTCCATGACACATTCTTCTTTTTTGGAGGTGTGCCCGCCTGCTGTGACAGACCGGTTCTCTGAGCAAACTTCTGCCACTCGTGTTCCGTATCCGCTTCCTTGCAATCATTCTCATAATTGAGATATACATAAGAGTCCTTCAGCGAGAAAAGGAAGTCCTGATTCTCCTTCTTTTCCTTCACCCAAGCTATCAACTGCCGGGTTTCTTCCTCCGTCAGTTCATTCTTCAGGTATTTTATAAAATAATCTTCGTTTATCATCATCACATCGTTATTTAAACAAATCTTTGACAAATAGCAGAATTAATACGGGCAGATAATCACCCAATGATTTCTTAATTAGTTTGAGTCCGCGGTAAAGTTGGTTCTCAACGGTACGCACAGACAGATTCAGCACTCCGGCTATCTCGTCGCTACGCATTCCTTGGTTCCGATTCATCCTGAAAATGGTTTGGCACTGCTTGGGCAGCTTGTCAAGCGCTTCCAGATACCTCTTATTCAAATCCTTGAAATAAAGATCATTCAAAATATTATGCTCAGCCGTATAACTGGCAAGTTCTAGTTCCCGCAGGGTCATCGTCTCTATTTTAGAAAAGTTATTCAGTATGGTATCCCGGCGGATTTGTTTCACGCAGAGATTCTTCATAATGCGGAACAGGTAAGCACTGATGGCTTCGGGAGCATCAATATGAGTACGATGTTCCCAGAAGGCGATAAAGCACTCCTGGACAATGTCCTTTGCCTTGTCACTGTCATGCAACAATCCGTAGCAAAAGACGTACATCCTGGGATGGTACTTTTTGTACAACCACTCAAAAGAAGCGGCATCCCCCTGCTGTATTTTGGAAAAGAGAATATGTTCTTCCATGTATCCCCTCCTTTTCAAGTATAGTTATTCATAGGCATAACAATATGAACCAGATTATCAAAACGGGTTAATAAAAAAGGGACCAGAACATTAAAGAGCGTCCAAATATAAAGGTTTCCATATCATCTGCCAAAAAAAAGGAGTTTTTTAACGAGGTGCAGGAACAATATTCATCATGAATGTTAATAAATGTTTTATTTCTATTTTCAAATGAGTAATTCTATATTTGCCGGACTCTTTAATTAATAAAGGCCTTAAAACATTAAAGAGAAAAATTATTATTAACTAAAATCTAATTCATTATGGGAACATACTGGTCACAGAATGCCCTGACAAGATGTCCAAAAGGACTTTGTCTTCTATTACTGCTTATTGCAGGCATATTCCCTCTTGCTTCTCATGCACAGAATCACAGAATGCAGGTATCAACATCAACCTGACCGACAAACCTCTATCCGCATTCATTCAAAGCATTGAACAGCAGACAGACTTTAAATTCTTCTATGAACAACAACAAGTAGACGTGAAACAGCATGTCACTGTAAATGTACGGAATGCATCCATTAACGCCGCCCTGGAACAAGCTTTGAGGAATACGAATATTGCCTATTCAATCTCCGAAAAACGAATTCTTCTAACCCAAAAACAAGATAACGCCCCGTCGCAGTCTGGTAAGGTCATACTTGCCAAAGGACAAGTGACGGACAAGAACAGTATCCCCGTCATCGGTGCAAACATTCTTGTCAAAGGCAGTACTCTAGGATGCATTACCGACATAGACGGTAATTATTCACTGGAAGTACCTACCGGAAGCACACTCGTTGTCTCTTATATAGGGTACACTACCCAGGAAGTGACCTTAAAGAACAACAAGTTCCGGCAGATTGTGCTGGAGGAGGACAGCAAAATGTTGGATGACGTGGTAGTGGTAGGATACGGTACGGTCAAGAAACGCGACTTGACGGGCTCTGTGTCCAGTGTAAAAGGAGACGACCTAAACTTGAACGGCGTATCTTCCATCGGACATGCACTCGAAGGTAAGGCTGCCGGACTCTATATCCGCCAGAACAGCGCACAGCCCGGTGGCGGTCTGGACATTCTGGTCCGCGGTGCCGGTTCCGTCAATGCCAGCAATGACCCGCTCTATATCGTAGACGGTTTCCCCATCGCTAAGCTGGACCAAGCCTCGGGTGGAGATGCCAAAATGGACCCGGGTACACAAGGAATCCTAAACTTCCTGAATCCGAACGATGTAGAATCCATCGAAGTGCTGAAAGATGCCAGTGCCACTTCCATCTACGGTGCACGTGCTGCCAACGGTGTCGTTATCATCACCACCAAAAGAGGTAAGGAGGGGAAAGCCCGTGTGAACTACTCATACAACTACTCTTTCCAGAAATACACAGACAATTATGACCTCTTGTCTCTGCAAGAATGGATGGTAGAAAAGAACAGCACCACCTGGGAATCCTGGTTATGGAACAACAACGTGTCCCCTTGGGGAAACAGAACGCTGGAAGAAGCACAAGCCAATCCTGCCAACGGAGTGGCATACAGCCGACCTTACTCGGACAATGACATTGCAGGCGCCGGCCCCGGAACTGACTGGTTGGGACTGATTACACGCGACGGACAGATACAGGAACACAACGTCAACCTGCAAGGTGGTAGTGAAAGTACGCAATACATGGTGTCGTTCAACTATTACGACCACCAGGGTATCGTCAAGAATTCCGGTATGACTCGTTATACTGCCAAAGCAAACATTGACCAGAAGTTTCTGAACATCTTCAAGGCAGGTCTGAACCTTACATTGACCCGCATCGACAACGACAACACTCAGTTAGGTTCCGGGCAATTCGAAAACTCCGGTATCATTCGCTCTGCCATACAGATGGGTCCCAATATCCAGGCGTATGACGAAGCAACCGGTACGTATCCCATCAACCCCTTACTGGGACAACAGCCCAACCCCTACTCCTTGCTGAACAATACGGACAAAGGACGTACTGACCGCCTCTTGGGTAATATCTTCATCGAAGCAAAACCCATCGCAGGACTGACACTGCGCGTCAACGCCGGTTTGGACCACGCCAATGTGGACCGCAAAACCTACCAGCCCCGCAGCACGCTGAACGGAAAGAATCTGAATGGTGTAGCCTACATCTACAATACCGACAACAACCAGTATCTGATGGAAGCAACTGCCACCTATCAGCGCACTTTCGCAGATATCCACAGCATCAACCTGCTGGCAGGCACCTCTTACGAAAAATTCAATTATGACGCATCGGAACTGGGCAACAACAATTTCATCACAGATGCATTCCTCTGGAACAACATGGATGCCGGTACAGGTACCAAAATCACCAAATCCACCTCTACCGAGAATAAGATGATGTCCTACTTCTTCCGTGCCGGATACATTCTGAAGAACCGCTATCTGCTGACAGCTACACTGCGTGCCGACGGTGCCAGCGTATTTGCCAAGAACAACAAATGGGGATATTTCCCATCGGTTGCAGCTGGATGGACCATGAGCGAAGAAAACTTTATGCGCAACATTGACTGGCTATCCAACCTCAAACTGCGTCTCAGCTGGGGACAGACCGGTAATGCAGACATCAGTACCAATGCCTTTGCCAGCTACGGAGCACAAGGCAGCTGGATAAACTCCGACTACAAAACGGTAAGCGGCGTCATGAAAAGCCGCCTTGAAAATCCAGACTTGAAATGGGAAACGACAACTGAATGGAATCTCGGACTGGACTTCGGCTTCTTGAAGAGTCGCATCACTGGTTCTGTGGAACTCTACCAGAGAGTGATTTCGGACCTGCTGAACTACAAGCCCCTGAATACCTATCAGGAGGTGAAGCAAGTAATGGCAAACATCGGCAAGACGCAGAGCCGTGGTATCGAAGTCACCTTGAATACCCGCAACATTGTCACCAAAGACTTCTTCTGGGAAACATCACTGACGTATACCAAATACAAAGATCGCTGGAAAGAACGCACTCCGGACTGGAAACCGAACGTATATGAGAAAGAGACAGACCCGATACGAGCCATCTACTCCCGCCGTGCCGACCATATCATGCAGATAGGTGAAGAAGCTCCTACCGCACAGCCGGACCTGCGTCCGGGACAGATTGTCATCAAGGACCTCGACGGCTATGTACGCGATGAAAACGGCAACCCGAAAGTGGATGAGAACGGTCGCTTCATGCTGCTGGGACGCCCCGACGGCATCATAGACGAAGCCGACACCGAACTTATCGGTACATTGGACCCGGGCTGGATGGCAAGTATGACCAATACATTCAAGTACAAAGGTTTCGACCTCAATATCATGTTCAACGGTATGTTCGACCGCATCATGCAGGACCCCACTGAAATGGATTTTGGCGTAAACGGCGGCGGAATCGCCCAAAGCGGCTACAACATGTTGCGAACCATCAAAGACAGATGGACCTTCGACAATCCGTCGACCACACGTCCCAGCTCTTACTACATCACCGGAACTAACTATACGGCAGGAGACTTCTTCTACCAGAAAGCCTGGTTCATCCGTCTGCAGAACATCAGCCTGGGATATACACTGCCCAAGTCTTTACTGGCAAAAACTAAGGTGCTGAGTAATGTACGTTTCCATGCTTCCGTCAACAACCTGTTTGTCATCACTCCCTATAAAGGCCTTGACCCCGAAACAGATGCTTATGCGGCAGCCTATCCCAATGCACGTACCTTCAGCTTCGGTGTAGATGTTTCATTCTAATCATTTATAAAAAGTATTCTTATGAAAAAGTACTGTAAACTATTTATATTGGCAGCAGCTCTGATGGGAGGCTTGTCTCTGAACAGCTGCATAGACCTTGACCCCATAGACTATTCCGACATCAATCCGTCCAATTTTCCACAAACGGAAACAGACGTTGAGTCGATGGTCAACTCATGCTACTACTCTGTACGCTCCAGCTGGTTCGACGGGCTCTTCTCAACCAGTGAACGCGGAGTAACCGTAGTAAACGACCTTACCACAGAAATTCTAACCTGCAAATCCGGTTTCCTGAAAGACGTATCCGACCTTAATTTTTTCCCAACCACCGCCGACCTTACCCGCTTCTACTACACAGATACAGATGCATACAGCGACGGTTGGCTCAATGACATCAGCCGCTGCACCTCCGTACTGGCACAGATTGAAGCATGCGACTTCCTGAGCACGGAGAAGAAACAACGCTACGCTGCGGAAATAAGATGTGCCCGCGGACTCATTTCCTATACCTTGTACGACATGTTCGGTCCACTGGTCATAGCTCCGCTGGAAGTACTGGAAAATCCCACAGTGGAAAAGCCGCTGGCACGCCTTTCCAAAGAGGAAATGGTAAAGTTCATAGAAGAAGACCTGATCTTTGCAGCTAGCTACCTGCCCACCCCAGCAGAAGCCGAATACGGCAGATTCAGCCAGGGACTTGCCAATATGCTCCTCATCAGGCTCTATCTGCACGAGAGCCCAGACGACAAGAGTTACTACACAAAAGTAGAAACGATTGCCCGCGAACTGATGAGTTCGTCTTACGGTTACCGCTTGTCTGCAGACTATACGAAGATGTTTGAGATAGGTGGACAAGGTAAGAGCAATACGGAAATAATATGGGCAATCCCCGTCAACACGGAAGCAGTAAGCTGGAATGACTGGCACATGTTCGTACTGCCCACCGACTTTGCAGACCATGGTATGGCAAGTGGATACGAATGCGTGAACAGCACCTGGTATTTCTATGATAGCTTTGAGGAAAATGACGTCCGTAAGACTTATCTGGTGACTTCTTACCAGGCTCAAAACGGTGACATCGTAGATCGTGAGAACCCCAGTTCACACCTTGAGTTAGGTCCTATTCCATTGAAATACGGCTACGACACCAACGTCACTGGCAATGGAGGCAAAAGTTCTATCGACCCGATTATCTACCGTCTGGCAGATGTGTATCTGACACTGGCAGAAGCGCTCTATCTGAAACCCGGCTCATCTGCTGCGGATAAGGAAGAAGCGATGACCCACATCAACACCATCCGCAACAGAGCCGGACTGGATGGTATCAGCAACAGTGAGGTCAATACGGAAGAAAAGTTCGTGGAAATACTACTGAAGGAAAGAAGCCATGAACTATGGTGTGAGAACGGACAATACCGTGCCGACTTGATTCGCTTTAACAAGTTCGTGGAACATGCCGAAACGGTAAAAGGTACGGCCTATGCCAACAAGAACAAGGAATTATATCCGTTACCACTCTCGGCCATCAACGACGGTAAGGGATTGGTTACACAGAATCCCGGTTATTAATATCCATTGCTCCTCGTCCCCATTCAGGAGATTGGGGAATCATTTAAATACAATATCCTATGAAAACAAGATATACTTTTCACACAGTATTACTGATAGCCCTATTGCTTGGCGGCCTCTTCCATTTCTCCGCCTGCACCTCTGACTCAAAGAGAGCCGAAACACAGATAAGTGTCTCCACACCACCCCGCCCTGCCGGACAGACCGATGTAGTGGGGCTGACCTGCGAACCTATCGAAACCGTGCGCATCGGATTTATCGGTCTGGGCGCCCGGGGTACCGAAGCCATCCGCCGCTTCACCTATCAAAAAGGAATCCAGGTAAAGGCTCTGTGCGACTTGAACCAGTTCCGAGTGGACAGCTGCCAAAACATGCTGAGTCGCGCCAACATGCCCGAAGCAACCACCTACTACGGCAGTGAAGATGTCTGGAAACAAGTGTGCGAACGCGATGACATAGACCTTATCTATATAGCCACCGACTGGATACACCATGCTCCCATGATGATTTATGCTATGGAGCACGGAAAACACGTGGCTTGCGAAGTACCCGCCGCCATGACACTGGATGAAATTTGGAAAGTGATAGACACCGCAGAACGTACCCGCAAACACTGCATGATGCTGGAAAACTGTGTCTATGACTTCTTTGAGATTACCACCCTGAACATGGCGCAGCAGGGTCTTTTCGGAAATATCACCCATGTGAAAGGAGCATACAACCATTGTCTATACGATATCTGGCCGGACTATAATGCCGACTGGCGCATGCAGTACAACATGGCCCACCGGGGAGACGTATACCCCACTCATGGAATGGGTCCGGCATGCCAGTTGCTGGACATTCACCGGGGCGACCGTATGAAGTATCTGGTGGCCATGGACAGCGATCCCGTTTCCCTTCCCGATTACCTGGATAAGCACGGAAGGACCGAAGATGCCAAGAACTTCCAGAACGGAGAAGTCACACTTACCTTGATACGTACAGAAAAAGGTAAAACCATCCAGATTGAGCACAACGTGGCCTCCCCCCGCCCTTACAGCCGTTTGTACCAATTATCCGGAACACAAGGATTTGCCGATAAATATCCGATGGAAGGATATGCTCTGGAAAGTAAGAACCTTCCAGAAACCATCACCAGCGGGCAGACCTTCACTGCCCACGAATACATGCCCGAAGCTGCCAAAAGCAGACTGATGGAGCAATACAAGGACCCCATCATCAAGGACATGGAAGAAAGAGCTAAGGAAGTGGGTGGACATGGCGGAATGGACTTCATCATGGATTCACGCCTCATCTACTGCTTGCACAACGGTCTGCCGCTGGATATGGACGTCTACGACCTTGCCGAGTGGTGCTCACTCATCCCGCTGACCAAACTCTCCATCGAGAATGGTTCGGTTCCCGTAGAAGTGCCCGACTTCACACGGGGAGCATGGAACAAGATACAAGGCTATCGACACGCTTTCGCCCAATAAGAAAAAAGCCATTTTATGAAACCGACCTTTTTATCTCATTTCTTAACACCCATACTGTTGTTCTGCGGGGTAGCTACGCTACCCCTGCAGGCACAGTCCTATAAAGACCCCACACTCTCGCCCGAGGAACGTACCACCGACCTTCTCCGACGGATGACACTGGAAGAGAAAATCGCCCAAATACGCCACATTCACTCCTGGAATATCTTTGACGAGCAAGACCTCAACGAAACCAAGTTGCAAGAATTCGTAGGTGACTTGTGCTGGGGATTTGTAGAAGGATTCCCGCTGACTGGAGAAAGCTGCCACCGGCACATGCGGCGCATACAAGAATATATGGTGAAGCATACCCGGCTCGGAATTCCGGTCTTCACAGTTGCCGAAGCCTTGCACGGTTCGGTACACGAAGGCTCCACCATCTACCCGCAGAACATCGCACTGGCTTCCACTTTCAATCCGGAGCTGGCCTACCGTCGTGCCGCAGAGATATCCAAAGAACTGCATTATCAAGGCATCTGTCAGATTCTGGCACCATGCATAGACGTGGTGCGCGATTTAAGATGGGGGCGTGTAGAAGAGAGTTACGGCGAAGACCCTTTCCTGAATGGCATCTTCGCTTATGAAGAGGCAAAAGGCTATCTGGACAACGGAATATCCCCTATGCTGAAACATTATGGTCCGCATGGCAACCCGTTGGGAGGTCTCAACCTTGCCTCGGTCCATTGCGGTGTGGGAGAACTGCATGATGTCTATCTCCAACCGTTCAAACGGGTTGTCACCTCCCTGCCGATACACGCTGTGATGTCCACCTACAATTCATGGAACCGTGTCCCCAACTCCTCCTCACACTATCTGCTCACCGAGGTCCTGCGCAACCGCTGGGGCTTTCAAGGGTATATATATTCTGACTGGGGAGCCATAGACATGCTACACACCTTCCAGCGTACCGCCTCCAACCAAGCGGAAGCAGCGGTGCAAGCCATTGTTGCCGGATTGGACGTAGAAGCCTCCAGCGAATGTTTCCCACATCTGGCTGCACTGGTCAAGGAGAAAAAAGTAGATGAAGGGATTATCGACAAGGCAGTGAGCAGGGTTCTTCTTGCCAAATTCCGTATGGGATTGTTCGAGGACCCTTATGGAGACAGATTTGCAGGACACTCCTTGCACTCGCAGGAGAATATCCAGGTAGCGCGACAGATAGCCGATGAATCTACCGTCCTTTTGAAGAATGACAAGGACCTGCTACCGCTAAACCTATCTCAGTTGAAATCCATTGCTGTCATCGGACCGAACGCAGACCAGGTGCAGTTTGGAGATTATACTTGGAGCCGTACCAACCAAGATGGCATCACCCCGCTGGAAGGCATACGCAAGCAGGTGGAACCGGTCGGCATAAAGATACGTTATGCCAAAGGATGCAACATGATGTCCATGGATACCACGCAAATTGCGGCGGCTGTTGAAGCGGCACGGCAGAGCGATGCAGCTATTCTGTTCTGCGGCAGCGCTAGCGCCTCGCTGGCAAGGGATTACCACGAAACCAACTGCGGAGAGGGCTTCGACCTTACCGACCTTTCTCTGACAGGTGCCCAAGGGAAGTTGATACAAGCCGTCCATGCCACCGGGAAACCGGTCGTGCTGGTCTTGGTTACGGGAAAGCCTTTCGCCATCGCATGGGAAAAGGAGCATATACCCGCCATCCTTGTACAATGGTATGCAGGAGAGCAGGAAGGCAGCTCCATCGCCGATATTCTGTTCGGAAAGACAAATCCTTCCGGCCATCTGACCGTCTCGTTCCCCAAAAGCAGCGGACATCTGCCTGCCTATTACAACCACTTGCCTACGGACCGGGGATTCTATCATAAACCGGGAAGTTATGAACAGCCCGGTCGGGACTATGTATTCTCCTCTCCCGGTCCCTTATGGGCCTTCGGGCACGGACTGACCTATACAACCTTTGAGTATGCGGATTTGCAGATAGAACAAACAACGGATTCGGTAAAAGTCCTTGTAACAGTGAAAAACACCGGAACACGGGCGGGTAAAGCCGTACCGCAACTCTACGTAAGGGATGTGTTTAGCTCCATATCCACCCCGGTCAGGCAGTTGAAAGCGTTTCAGAAAGTAGAGCTGAAACCCGATGAAGAAGTTCAAGTCCCCCTGCACTTTGCCATCGAAGATTTAGCCTTTACTAACGAAAACGGACAGACGGCAGTAGAACCTGGTAACTTTGAGATACAAATGGGAGATGCTTCAGACCATATCTTGTTGAAAGACATCATCAGTATAGGAAAGACCTCTGCCGATGGGCACCAAACAGAACAAAGACAAGCCGGAAAAGAAATAGGTAAAGGAACCATTATATCCATCAAAGGCATGGTGCGCGATGTGCAGGCCACTCCGGCAGACAGAGTGGAAATCTACTCTACCGCACAGCAACGGGTGGTGGGTGTCACTGATAAAAGCGGCAGATATACCATAGAGGTACCGGAAGATGATATACTTGTTTTCCGCAAATCCGGATATCTAAACGAGGAGGTCAACGTGGCTGGAAAGAGCAGCATTCTGATTACAATCAGAAACGGAACAGACCTTTAGCCGTGAACGTGAAAGAGTAAGGGAGAAGAATCAAAAGACAATAGGTATTCATGCACGAGATGTACATCTCATCCTGTACGAGATATACATCTCACGCAGCATAAGATGTGCATCTCGTACATGAAAAACAATAATGTTTCTATCGGGAAAGTATAGGTTCCCACCCATTATGGGATAAGGCTCTCCATTTCAGTCTATTCCGTCACCAACGGACGCTTACGCCAATCGTCCTTCACATAGCTGTCGGGGTAGACCGTCTTATCAATGATTTCACCACCTTTCAGACGAATCCAGGTGGTGAAAGTACGGGCGCCTTCCTTCATCACAATGACACGTGCACCGTTGGGAAGGTGGTTGTACTCAGTATTGCCACCTGTGAAACGGCCGTAGGCCAGAAGGATTCCTTTCCACATCACGGCATAGTCGTTGTCATGGTCGTGCCCGACAAACATACCCATCACATCACCGGCCTCTTTCATGGCAGTGAACATGCCCGTATTCAGTTCCGGAGCGCAAGCCTTTTCCATGCGGGTACCTATCAGTATGGCGTTCTCGTCAGAAGCGGCTTCATTATATTCCGGCAGAGGGATATGAAAGAATGCCAGTGCAGGCAAAGGTTGCCCACCGTTTTTTGCTTTATAAGCGGCACTCTGCTGGCGGTACCAGTTCACCTGGTCGAAAGTGAGCCAGTCGTACCCTTTTACATCGGGCAGTTTGGAGTAGGAATGGGAATCCAGACAGTAAAGCAGGGCTGCATCCTTCTTGCCGTCCGAGGATTTCAGTGTGAGGACATAGTCGGGGGATTCAACTCCGCCACGGTCGGGTTGGATATTGAAAGGCATGGAACGGATAACATCATAAAGTTCGGCACGTGTTTTTCCCTGCTCGTTGTCGTGGTTACCAAAGGTTACGACAAAAGGAATCTTACGGTCCGTAGCATAGGAAAGCACCTTGCGCATGGCCGTATCGGCAGGTGCGGCATAGACCACATCGCCGGTAAAGACTACTAAATCGGGGCGCTCAGCATCGAGCACCTCGCCAATACGCTTCAAAGCAATGTCTGAAGCCGGATTACCATACTTAAAGTGGATGTCTGTAAACTGGACGATTTTAAACTCTCCATTCTTGTTGAACTGTAAAGGCGATACTTGTGCCGGGCAGAACAAGGAGGATAAAAGTGCCAGACAAAAGGTCAAGGAGATTTTCTTCATATAAGTGGATGATTAAATTGAGTTGATATTATTTCATGTCATTCCTTCACTATCAATACAGTGGCATAGGCGGATATACCTTCCTCCCTGCCCGTAAAGCCGAGTTTCTCCGTGGTGGTGGCCTTGATGGAGATGTCATCCTCGTCTATTCCCATCACCGCGGCAAGCGTACGTTGCATTTCGGGAATATAGGACTTCAACTTAGGCCGCTCAGCGCAGATGGTAGCATCAATATTACCCACCAAATAGCCTTTAGCAGCTATCAGTTCTATTGTTTTCTTTAACAGAATCTTGCTGTCTATATTCTTGAACTCACCGGCAGTATCGGGAAAATGATAGCCGATGTCGCGCATATTCGCCGCTCCCAGCAATGCGTCACAGATAGTATGGATGAGCACGTCTGCATCCGAGTGCCCCAACAATCCCTTTTCATGTTCCAGGCGGATACCGCCCAGCCAAAGCTCGCGCCCTGCCACCAGTTGGTGGACATCAAAGCCGAAACCTACACGTATCTTCATATCGTTACTTCTTTAAGTTGATACGAAAGTACAGAAAAAATAGGAACAAGAGAAGGAACAAGACACAAATTGCACGGATTACGCCGTTTTTTGCTCCCCTTGTGGAAAGAAAATCGAACGTAAACCGTGCAATCGGTATGGAGTATGAAGAATATGTTACGGTCTGTCGGGCAGACTGTCTACAATTCCTTTATAAAAAGCTCTCACATCTTGCCAGTGATAGAAAGGAGCCATATCCGTCTTCACCGGGATACTTACTTCATGCTCGTGCAGCAACAGTTTTACAATCACATCTTCCGGCGAGCCTTTCTTGCGGAAGAACACCAGCTGTATATTTCCTGCCATCGGCGCAACCTTGTAGTTGCACCACGCCTGATAGAACTTATCGGGGTCGGCCTCCTCGTTATAGCAGTTCTCCAACTTCATCAATCCTGCCAGGGGGATAATGTTTCCATCATGTGCAAAGCGGAAAGTAGCCGAGTTTCTACCCGAAGCAATAGCCTCGTCGGCAGCGGCAATGATGTTCTCCAGTGTCGGTTTGGCGTTTGCCACCATCAGTCCGTTGGTCATGGGCGAGGGACCGTCGCACACGTAGTTCTTGTAGTTGTGTATCTGCCAAATGTCGAATAACTCTTGCTTCTCAAAAATATCATAGAACGATACTTCCTGCTCCACGTCCTGCATGTCCGAGGCTATCGCATAAAGACCGCGCATCAGTTCCTCCGGATTCACACGTTTATGGACAAACTCTTTATCGGAGAAAAGTGAGTTCATCAGACGTTCGGGACGAACATGGCTCTTCTCGAATTTGCGGAACTCCTCGTACCAAGGGCCCTTGTGCGAAGTGAACTTCATGGCTTCCTGCGTATGAAAGTTCAAGTAAGGCATGTATTTGTTGCTAGATTCACGCTCAATCTTCAGTTGGGGATTGAATTCCTTCAGACGTTCGCAGAAGGCATCCATACTGAGTACGCAACGTATTACGAGTGTAGCACATGCCGACATCTCCGGCGCACCTTTAAAGACTTCGGGAAATGCCTGATACATACGTTCGGCAATACCGCGCTGCTGATCCACGCCCACTGGGCTCAAGTCTCCACCGCGTCCTTCGGCATCTGCCCAGACAATAGCCAACCGCTTGCGCACATCTTCGCCCAGCGGAGTAAGTTTACCTGCCTGATGTGCCTTTTCAAACACTTCCATCACACGGATATACTCCTCGTCAGAAATCAGCCAGCGCGAGCCATGACGTCCGAAGTGACTGATATAGAAAGGCTCGTAACCCTTCGGTGCCTTGGTCTGTACACCCGGTGCCGGATAGGCATAATACACTCCTCCGGTAACGGCAATGTTATCGAAGATTTCTTCGCGCGTGGCTTGTGCATACGACGATGTATGCACAGCCGATGCGGCAAAAAGAATGGTAGAAAAAACGATTCGTTTCAATCTAAAATTCATAGGATAATAAAGCTTTTCAGTTCAAGAAATCAGGATTTTGTGTCAAATTAGGATTGGTGGTAAACTCGTCCTGCGGAATGGGGAAGAGGTTGTATTTGTCGTCCACATCCTTACCTATGTAAGAACCTGCCACGCCATTGTCACTACCTTTCCAGTCCCAGTTATATCCCTTGGTGAACTTACCAAAACGAATCAGGTCTGTACGGCGAACCAACTCCATGTGCAACTCGCGGGCACGTTCATCCAAAAGGAAATCAAGATTCAACCGACTGTCGCTGATGCGTCCCGATACGCCATTACCATATTTGCCGGACATGTAAGCACGGTCTCTGATTTCATTCACATACTCCAACGCTTCGGTACGCGAACCACCTTCGGCGCCACGCAGAATAGCCTCAGCCGCCATCAAGTAGGCATCTGCCGTACGGAACATCGGATAATCGACAGAGGAGTACTTCGTGCCGCCTGGTTCCAGTTCACTGCCGTCTTTGCGCACGTTTCTCCACTTGATGCAGGCGTAGCCGTTATTGAAATCGCTCTGGAACTCCTTGCCTTCTACCCAAGTTTCTTTGGTGTGGCCAATAGAGAAGAATTGGGCACGCTTGTCTTTCTTGCCGTTCCCCCAGATGTCGTCTGCCACAAAAGTCTGGTCTTCTTCTTCGAACATATCCACCAGCTGTGTCTTTACGCGGGCATTGCCCCAGGTGCCGTTCACACCTATCCGGATATAGTTGCCCATATCTCCATTCATCAACGCCTTAATCAGGAAGTTAGTACCTGCGCTGCCTTGCGCATAGTCTGCATCCTGCACCAGCGGCCAGATGATTTCGGAACAAGTTTCATTGTCTGCCAAGAAGATGTGGCGATAATCGGAAGCCAGCGGATAATTACCTTCCGTAATTACCTTTTTGGCATATTTGTATGCGTTTGTGTATTCATTCTTTCCTACCCAAGTTTCGGCATTCAAGTAAACACGTGACAGCAAGAACCAGGCTGCTACACGGTCCACACGGGCATATTCGTTCTTTTTGGGTTCTTTCAGCAGGGTGGTCAATTCTTCCAGTTCGGACACCACAAAGTTGTAGATTTCCTCGCGAGTGGCTTGCTCGGGCATGTCACCTACTTCCATCGTTTCGTCCACGAAGGGTGTAGAACCGTAAAGGTCGCAGAGCATACTGTAACTATAAGCACGGATGAAGCGGGCTTCGGCACAATAGTATTGATACTCGTCTTTCAAGGCTTCATACACACCTCTCTCCTGCAATTTGCTCTCTGTACATTCACGTAGGAACTCGTTGCAATAGTTAATGGTCATGAAAAGACGGTAATAAGGATAACCCACAATCTCAGTAGAAGCATCCCAATTCAAGTAAAGCATGGCACGTACACCCTTGCTGCCACCGGACTGGAATACGATTTCATCCGTACAAGCTTCCTGCAAGTAGAACAAGGCACGAGTATAACCAGAATATCCTTCATCGATGCCCGACACATCGCCGTCTCCTCCGTCACCACCCTTCTGCCCTGTCTGTATCAGGGCAGCATAACACTTGGCAATCATGCCGATATAGCCCTCGGGAGTAGAGTACACCATCTCACCGGTCAGTTCGTTATCATCCAGCGGCAATGTATCCAGGTCGCCCAGGCAAGAAGCAAAAAGTGACACAGCCAGCAAACATACTGTTACTAATTTGAAATATCTAGTTTTCATAATCATGTATTTGTTTTTAGTCATTAAAAATTAAGGTTAACTCCCAGCATGAACGTACGCGGACGCTGATAGATGTTTTTATCGATTCCGTCATAAAGCTCCGGATCAAGACCGGAGTATCCGCTCAAAGTGCATACATTCTGTACGGCGAAGGAGAGACGGAGCGATGTCCCGTCGTTCCACAGTTTATTGAACGTATGACCGATGGTGATATTGTCTATACGGAAGAAGTTGCCTCTCTCCAGGAAATGGTCGGTGAACTGGCGGTCTTGCGTAAACTTGTTTTCGAGCGTAGAACGCAGGATGTTGCTGGAAACGCCGTTGCTGCCATAGAGTGCATCCAAGGAGTTGGAAGCAGCCACATAGTTATAGACATAGAAACCGAAGCTACCGTGTCCGTTGATGCCCAAATCCCAATTCTTGTAGGACAGACGGGTGGACAGACCGCAATAGTAAGGGGCCTTGGAACTCTTACCAGTGACGTACTTGTTAGAGTCTTCTTCGCTAGAAGTGATGGAGCCGTCTTTGGCAATGTATTTACCGTCCAGCGGCTGTCCGTTTTCGTCATAAGCTTGCTTCAGTAGATAGTAGGTATTCGGAGTCTCTCCTACCATGTGTACTTGCAGATAGCGGCCTGTACCTCCGGCGTTACCTGTCTTTACGTAGTTGCTCTCGTTGTCGATGGTGTTCAGCTTGGTAATCTTTGAGGCATTCCAAGTGAAGTTACCGCTGATGTTCCATTCCCAATCTTTGGTCTGGATGGGAACCAAGTTCACACCGATTTCAAGACCTTTGCTTTCCATATCACCGATGTTGGTTTCGATACGGTTGGTGAAGTTACTGCCGGCAGGTACAAAAATGTCGTTCAGCAGGTCTTTCGTGTTACGCCAGTAGTAGTCAATCGTACCCGAGATGCGGTTGTTCAAGAAACCGTAGTCGATACCGATGTTGTAAGTTTCCGTAGTCTCCCATTTAATGTTGGGATCGTAGCCGTTGGGGCGGTAGGTGGTGTACCACTTGTTACCGAACAAGTATCTGGACTCATCGTAAGATGCAGTATAGGTGGACAAATGCTGGTAGTAGGAACCGATGGACTGCTGGCCGGTCTGACCGTAGCTCAAACGGAGTTTTAGGTCGGACACTACTTTGTTGTCTGCCAAGAAAGCCTCATCGTTCACACGCCATGCAGCGGCTACGGAAGGGAAGTAGCCCCAACGGGTCTCGGGTGAGAAGCGAGAAGAAGCATCGGCACGTAACGTAGCAGTCAGCATATAACGCTGTTTCCAAGAGTAGTTCAATCGACCGTAGAAGGAGAGCAGGTAGAGTTCAGCTTCCTCGTGCTTGGGAGAGGTAAGATCCTCACCCTTGGTGTCGGTAGTGGTATCATGGTTCTTGTACCAGAAACGTTGCCAGCCGTAACCAGCCATGGCATTGAGGTTATGGTCGTTGAAGTCTTTAGCATAGTTGGCGTAGAAGTCGAGTAGTGTATTGCGTTTGTCGTTATGATATGTATAACGCTTTCCGGTACCATCCTGTTCGTTGCCGGTGTACATGGCGGGGGCCAAGTCAGGCATGTTATCGTGTTTGTCTTCCGTCAGGAAATCATACCCCATGTTCAGGTTCAGTCGAAAGTCTTCAAAACCGTGTATTTTATAATCGAGGGCAATATTACCGATGGAGCGTTTGGTCTTGTTCTGCTTGTCGGCAAGTTCCAAGTCGGAGACGGGGTTTGAGGCAGCTAGCGTGATGGGGGTATTACTTACACCCATCCACATATAGTACCCCAAACCTACATTACCGTCATAGTTCTGATATACAGGGCGTGTAGGGCCGAAACCTACGGCACTTCCGATGACACTGGTGGAAACCGGCTTTTCGTCCTCGATGCTACCCTTGATATTGATGTCAACAGAGAGATGCTTGTCGAAGAACTTGGGCGACAAACCGATACTGGCATTGAGGCGCTGGTAGTTGTTGTTTTTCAACGTACCGTTCTGGTTGGTATAGCCCACGGACACGCGGTAAGGCATATTCTTCAAAGCACCAGTCATGGAGAGGTTGTGGTCTGTACCCATTGCCACGCGGTAGATTTCATCCTGCCAGTCGGTATTGACATCACCCAGCTTGAAAGCCTCCGGAGCATTGGCATACTTGGCAAAGGCTTCGCGATATTCGGAAGCGGAAAGTACATCCAGTTTCTTATACACATTGCCCACCGTCACGTTGGCACTGTAGCTGAAAGAGGGACGTGAAACACCGTCGGTGTTTCCTTTCTTCGTAGTGATAATGATGACACCGTTGGAGGCACGCGAACCGTAGATGGCTGTTGCCGAAGCATCTTTCAATACCGTAAACGAAGCAATGTCATTCGGGTTGATAGAGCTGATGGAGGCGTTGCTGACAGGCACACCGTCGATAACTATCAGTGGGTCGTTGTCTGCTGACAAAGAAGCTCCCATACGGATACGGATGGTACCGCCGCTGCCCGGAGCACCGCTGCCCGGTACAATGTTCACACCGGCAACCTTACCCACCAGAGCGTCTTCGGCAGTCAATTGCTTTCCTTTGTTCAGCTCGTCCGGCTTCACAGTTAGCAGAGAACCAGTGACATCTCCTTTCTTCACTTGACCGTAACCGATTACAACGACTTCGTCCAGCATCTCCGTGTCTTCCTGCAAAGTGATGACGAGCGGTGTATTGCTGCCGGTAACCGTCAGTTCCTGGCCCTTAAAACCGATACATGTAATGGAGAGAATATCATTGACGGCAGCTTTCAAAGTAAAGTTACCGTCCACATCAGAGATAGTTCCCACAGAGGTACCCTTTATCAAGATGTTAGCCCCAATCAGTGGTTCACCTGTGTGGTCTTTCACATGTCCTTTCACTGCAATATCTTGTGCCGAAAGTGACAAAGACAAGAGCAATCCCAGCAACGGGAGAATACTCTTTGCGATTTTAATCATGCTTTTCATATAATACAATATATAGTTAATAAAAATAATGTTTGCCAAGAAAAGGAACCAAGCACGCCCGGTTCCATGCAATCCTTATACCCAATCTTCTTAACTAATACTTATCAAAAAACTACAGTTAACTTTAATCTTTTGTCGATGTTGCAAAGGTATATGATTAACTGTCCCGCGAAAAAGGCGAGTAGAAGCTTAAAGTAGACGCAAGCAGATTAGCTTTATCTATAAAACATTAAAAAACAGCATATTGTGAAAATCAGCAGAAAGTAAGAAAGTAGATTCACATAAAGGGCATAGGAGGAGTTTTACCCTATTTTCTGCACCATATTCAGGAAATCTTCTTTAGAAAGAAAGGATTTGCTCCGCACTTTCAAGCGGTAATTATATACGGTCTGCGAAGAGTAATGCAGGAAGGTGGCAATCTTTCCGCTATCTGAAATTCCCAACCGAATCAAGGCAAACACACGGAGTTCCGGAGTCAGCAGTTCGCCCTCTTTAGGATAGATGCGCTCGTTCTCCTGCAAAAGGTTATTAAAGTCGTTCACAAACTTAGGATAGAGTTTCAGGAAGACGCTGTCGAACGTATGGAAGAATTCTTTCAACTCGCCGGTGACAAAGGTGGTGGAGTGGATGGTTTTCACCAGGTCGTCCAGCTGCCCGGCCTTCACTTTCCTTGCCAGCATCTTGCGGAATTCTTCCTGCTTGTCTATATAGACGGAACACATGTTGAAGACGTAGCCGATGTACTCCTCCTTCACACGGTTCGACTCCTGCAACCGAGCATTCAGTTCCTGCAAGTCACCGTTGATGTGCTTCAATTCCTTGTTCATGTCATCCATGGTCTTTCTGGCAAGGGAAAGGCGCTTCATCTGATGATAAATATAGACCAAGGCCACCAGCAATACTGCCGCCAGGATGGATATCCATATAAATAAGGTGACCAGCTGTTCTTTTTCCTCATGCAACTTGGCCTCGTAGGTGGAGTTGATGACGGGCAACATCCCCGAAATCTCCATCGTACGGTAGCGAGCATTACAGAAGGTAGCATCTTGCATGGAGCATTCCATATAGGTATACGCACGTTCTATGTCGCCCTCGCCATAGAGCAGGTTGGCAAGTTTCCAAAGCGAAATGTATTCCTTTGTTCCGCTTTGCACGTCGGCTATTGCCGAGATGGTAAGATATTTCTTTTCCTGCTTGTGGTCTCCTTTGGCACCATAAACGCTTGCCAATGCAACAGAAGGAATGGCAAGGCTGAAGTCCTTCTGGCTATGGATATCATAGCAACCCTCCAAAACACCTATGGCTTCGTCATACTTACCCTCATACAGTAGTTTGTCGCCCAAAGTTAGTTGATAGCCTTGCGAATCGGGACGCTTCACACGCAGAATGGAGTCTTTGTACTGATATGCCAGCCGGGAGTATGACGCCTGCAATTCTTCTGAAAAAGCATAGGATGCCATCAGCGTGTACACTTTATGATAAAGATTATAGTAGTAGAACATATCTATCGCACCCAGTTCCTCCTGGGGAATGTCTTCCAAAATTTCCAGTCCTTCCTTATACATTCCTGTACCAATCATCACCTCTGCCACACGCATACGGGCAGAGTAGAGATGCGATGCTACGGACATACGCTGGGCTACTTCCACGCAACGATTTGCTGCCCACAAGGCAGAGTCCATGCGGTAGGCGCTGTATTTGCCGAACAACTCCTGGTAGATTTCCAGTAATTCCGCATCGGAACGGGTAGCCTTCAGCTGGCACTGCAAGGCATTGATTTGAGACTGACGTTCCAGTGTATATCGTTCACGCCCCTGCACAGATGCATCAAGCACCCGAAGCAATGAATCCACCTCTCTATCTTGGCAGAATAAAGGCATAGTGCAAAACAAAGCGAAAAGGATGGCAAACAAACGTTTCATGCAGTACGGTTTCTCTGTCTATAGTTCAAGATTACATCACAAAAGTAAACATTTACCCGTTGATTACAAAGTTCTTTGGACAAAAGATGTTTGGACGAAATTAGTAAAGGGGTACTTTAGCTTTATAAAGCAGAAGTTTAGTAAGCTAACATAGAGGTTTACGGACAAAAATCCCGAATGCCGCTCAGCGGATATTGAAGTCGAGTACTTTCTCTTCCCCAAGATAGCCCTGCAAGTGCTGTCCGATGCTGACGGGACCTACTCCCACAGGGGTACCCGTGAACAGCAAGTCACCGATTTTCAAGGTCATGAAGCGGCTGACATAAGCAATGATTTCATCTACCCGGAACAGCATGTCCGCTGTATGACCGCGTTGCACCTCCTTATCATCAATCGTCAAATGGAAGTCCAAATTCTGTACATTGCCGCCCACTTGTTCCAAAGGGACAAAGGTGCCGATAGCTGCCGAATTGTCGAACCCTTTGCAAAGCTCCCACGGATTACCCGCCTCACGGAACTTACGTTGCAAGTCGCGTGCCGTGAAGTCGATGCCCACCGTCACCGCATCGTAATAGCGATGGGCAAAGCGAGGAGCAATATTCTTGCCCAAACGGCAGATGCGCACCACCACTTCCGTCTCATAATGCACTTCGTTGGAAAAGTCGGGGATAAAGAAAGGTTTGCCATCTTTCAGTATAGCCGAATCGGGTTTCAAAAAAATAACCGGTTCCTTATTCTCATGTGTATGTCCCAGCTCCTTGTTGTGCAGAGCATAGTTCATTCCTACAGCAATAATCTTCATTACTTGATCTCATTAAAGTTCAGTCTGTTAAACATCACGGCCAGATGGGCATAAAGGGAAGTGTTCTGCACGACAATGTTCTCGGGAACACGGATACGGAACGGGGTGAAGTTCCATACGGCCTTGATACCGCCCTCTACCATGGAATCCGTTATCTGCTGGGCTATTTCGATAGGTACCGTCAGCACGCCTATATTGACATCGTACTCCTGCATCTTCTGCTTGAACTTGTCCGAGTGATAGATGGGGATGCCGCTCAGTGTCGTACCCACCAGTTCGGGCTTCACATCGAAAGCAGCTACTATCTCCAAACCGAAATGGCTCAGACCCGAGTCGCGCAGCAAGGCACCTCCCAAGCTTCCGACACCGAACAGAAAGGCTTTGTGTATATTGGTAAATCCCAGGAAATCCTCCAGCACAGCTATCAGTGTGTCCACCTCATAGCCTACACGCGTACGTCCCGAGATATTGACATACGAAAGGTCTTTGGCAATTTGTGAAGCATCAATATTGATTTCCTTGGAAATCTGGGTGGATGATACGAATCGTTCCCCCTTTTGTTTCAGCAACTTTACATTGGAAAGGTACCACGGAAGCCGGCGCAAGGTAGGTTCCGGCACCTTCATGGTTTCTTTTTTCTGTAACGGACTGCTCATAGTTTCTTATTTAAGTTCTCAATATTGCGATTGGCAAAAGTAGTGCTTTTTTTCTAATCAGTAACACGGATGCAACAAAAGCTTAACATAATTTCTAATTGCATAATTCCACATAATATCGTACTTTTGGGAAGTTTAAAAGAAAGAAGTATGAAGAATAATGATTGGAAAGAACGGTTGAATATAGTCTATTCCACCAACCCGGACTACAACTATGAGATGAATGACGATGAGGAGCAAGCTACCCTCCCCCCTGCACAACAACGCCTGCGTGTACAGCTGGACCGCAAGAACCGGGGTGGCAAAGTCGTCACTCTTGTCACCGGTTTCGTGGGCACCGACAATAATCTGAAAGAACTGGGCAAATTGCTGAAAAGTAAATGTGGAGTAGGCGGAAGTGCCAAAGATGGAGAAATCATCGTGCAAGGCGACTTCAAACAACGTGTCATCGACCTCCTGAAGGCAGAAGGATACACGCAAACCAAGCCCGTGGGATAAACGCATCATCCGTCTCACTGCAACTGTAGAGGCATAAAAAAGTGACCGTTTAGGAATTCAACTCCATATACGGCCACTTCTTTTTATAGAATCGTTTCTAAGCGGAATTATTCAGCGCGCAAAGTAAAACGTTTGAAGTCAACAACCTTCAATTCAGGATCAGCTTCTTTCAAGACTTCTCTAACTGTCTTCTTGCCGTCCATGATGTCTTCCTGGTTCAGCAAGCAAACTTCTTTCAAGAACTTGCCAAGACGGCCCTTAGCAATATTCTGAATCATTTGTTCAGGCAGATGTGCAGCTTTCTCGGCAGAAACAGTAGCAATGATTTCCTTTGCCTTTGCCACGTCTTCAGCAGTAATCCAGCCTTTGGCCATGTTGCTTTCCATGTGGTCTTCGCTGTCCACGTGAGCCGGGTTGATACCAGCCTTCTTCAAAGCGGCCTCAACAGCCTTCTGTACCTGTTCAGCTTTTGTCTTCTCGATAGCAACATCTATTTCCTTCTGCTTGATTTCTTCAGATACGCCATCTTCGTCTACTGCAATCGGGTTCATGGCAGCAATCTGCATGGCAATCTGCTTAGCCAGTCCTTCTTCAACAGCCTTGTTGAAAGCAACAATAGTGCAGAGGCCATTTCTGTTCATGTGGTTATAAACCACAGTGCTTGCACCTTCTACAGTCATGTAACCATCCAACTCCATCTTCTCGCCAGTGATACCGCTACGGTCTGTTACAGCATCCTGTACAGTACCGTTGCCCATCGGCAGAGCTTTTACTTCGTCCAGAGTCTTGCACTTGTTAGCCACGGCAAGGTCCAGAATGTCCTGAGTCAATTTCACGAAATCAGCATTCTGAGCCACGAAGTCAGTTTCGCACTTCAGAGCGATGATAACGGCAAAGTCACCCGTAGTCTTAGCCAGCACACAGCCTTCAGAAGCCTCGCGATCTGAACGCTTAGCTGCAACAGCTTGTCCCTTCTTACGGATAATTTCCATTGCCTTGTCGAAATCGCCTTCAGCTTCAGTCAAAGCATTTTTGCAATCCATCATACCAGCACCGGTCATCTTGCGGAGCTTGGTTATATCAGCCATACTTACAGCCATAATATCTTTTTATTTTAATTGTTAATAATATCCTTATAAAGTAATTGAGAGTTGAGAATAGAGAATTGAGAATTGCCGTAAAGTAACTCTCAACTTTCAATTCTCAACTCTCAACAGTATGATTAAGCCTCTTCTTCCTTCATGAAAGCAGCAGCCTTAGCGGCATTGATTGCTTCCTCGTCGGACTTGTCGAGTCTTGCTTTTGTAGCTTTCTTCTTACCTTTGTTGGCAGGAGCTTCACCGGCAGCTTCCATGTCTACCTTTTCGGCCTTACGTTCTTCCAGACCTTCCTGCATAGCAGCGCAGCAAGCATCAAGAATAACTTCTACTGACTTAGTAGCGTCATCATTTGCCGGGATTACGAAATCGATATTCGTAGGATCGGAGTTTGTATCAACGATACCGAATACGGGAATCCCCAGACGGTTAGCTTCACGAACTGCGATGTTTTCCTTCATTACGTCGATAACGAACAGAGCAGACGGCAGACGAGTCAGGTCAGCGATAGAGCCCAAAGTCTTGTCCAACTTTGCACGTTGACGTGAAATCTGAAGAATTTCTCTCTTGGAGAGGTTTGAATAGGTACCGTCGCTTGTCAACTTGTCGATGGTAGCCATCTTCTTGACAGCCTTACGGATAGTCGGGAAGTTAGTCAACATACCACCCGGCCAACGCTCGATTACATAAGGCATATTTACAGATGCAGCCTTATCGGCAACCACCTGCTTAGCTTGTTTTTTAGTAGCAACAAACAGGACTTTCTTTCCTGATTTAGCGATTTGCTTCAAAGCTTCAGCAGCTTCGTCAATTTTAGCAACCGTCTTGTTGAGGTCAATGATGTGAATACCATTGCGCTCCATGAAGATGTAAGGAGCCATTGCAGGGTTCCACTTTCTTTTCAAGTGACCGAAGTGGCAACCGGCTTCTAATAATGTATCAAAATTTGTTCTAGACATTTTCTTTTAAATTAATCGTTTACTTTCTTTTTTGTTTCTTCTAAACCAACCGCCGGGTAGTCTGAATCTGAAGAGTCCCGGTAGTTTAGATACTAAACGCTTTTTCAGTTGAGAGTTGAGAGGTGAAAGTCGAGAATTAAGCAACTTGTCCGCCCCAACCGTTCTCCAACTCTTAACGTTTACTGAACTGGAATCTACGACGTGCTTTCGGTTGTCCCGGTTTCTTACGTTCAACAGAACGAGGATCACGAGTCATGAAACCTTCAGAACGGAGAGCAGCCTTGTCCTCAGCATTGATTTTCACCAGTGCGCGGGCAATTGCCAAACGCAAAGCCTGAGACTGGCCGGTGAAACCGCCACCGCAGAGATTAACTTTGATGTCGTACTTTTCAGCAACACCCAGCTTATTCAACGGCTGTTTAACTACATACTGAAGAATGCTTGATGGAAAGTACTCTGCGAGGTCTCTCTTATTAATAGTAATCTTTCCAGTACCTTCGCTTACGAAAATACGTGCAATTGCACTTTTACGTCTGCCTAATGCATTTACTACTTCCATTATCTCTTATTTAAGTACGTTAATATCAATCATTTTCGGGTTCTGAGCATCGTGTTTGTGCTCGCTGCCGGCATATACATACATATTGCCCAGCAATTTTGCGCCCAACTTGTTCTTAGGCAACATACCCTTTACTACTTTTCTCAGTAACTTGTCATCACCGTTCGGTTTTGCCTGCAAACGGGCAGGAGTGATTTCTCTCTGGCCGCCGGGATAACCTGTATATGACAGATATACCTTGTCATTCCACTTGTTACCGGTTAATTTTACTTTGTCGGCGTTGATAATGATTACATTATCGCCACAATCTACGTGAGGGGTAAAGTTAGGTTTATACTTTCCTCTCAACAGTTTCGCAACTTTTGCGCCCAGACGACCCAATACCTGGTCTGTAGCGTCAACAATGACCCATTCTTTAGTCACTGTAGCTTTGTTTGCAGAAATGGTCTTGTAACTTAAAGTATCCACTCTTAATTGTTTTTTAAAATGTTACTACTAAAATTTTTTCTTCACCGCAAGCCAGTCATCCCGGACAATGGAAGATTAACTCGCTATGAATTAAATGCTTATCCTTTTGAGATAATAATCGGCTTGCAAAGGTACGGTTTTTCTTAGAACTGGCAAAAGTTTTCCACTTTTTTTTAGAGAGCCACTTGGCTGATATACAACAGACAAAGTTATCCTGCGGAGAAAGGGAAGAATCTCCGCAGAACAACTCTTTATGATGCGGCCTTCATCGGTCGGTGCCGTCATAGAAGGCTTTCAAAGCTGCATGAGAAAGAAACGGGAAAGAGAAAGAAATATCAACGGACAAGGTCCTCGGGGAATTTCGCGGGCATGCCCACCCGCTTCCATGTTTCATGGAACCATGTATTCAGTTCATTCCCATTCAAGTCCTTAGCTATAAAATACTTCAGGTACATTACCCCGTCGTCCCCTATTTCAAACTCCAGTATATTGTCTTTATGGTCCAACATGGGCAAATGGATGTTTTTCTCAATGCTTTCCTTATAGGAATTATCCGTCAGCTGCTGATAAGTCCCATATCCAGTGATGATGGCATCTTTGCCTGGAATAATTGTAAAATTGACAATACGGCCGTCATCACTCAGCACTTTAAAGGTGTTACTCGGTTTCAATATCCCGGGAACATCCGGGATTTCAGACACATAATGACATAACTGCCAAATTCCTGCCAGTTCCGCAGGCCTAAACTCTGCGCTCTCCTGCGCATTGGCTCCCGCTACCGCAAGCAGCACCGCTGCCAGCATGGTAAAGAAATAGTTCCGTTTCATATTCGTATGATGTTGGTTAACGTTATGTCGTTCCGCTAGACACAAATATAAAGATTTATTTTGAGATTATAACATTTTTGGGTATAAAAAAACCGCACAAACAACAGAATGTTTGTGCGGATGATTTTATCCAGTTTGTATATTCCGAAACTTAGAACTCGGCGTTGCGCGGCGTACGCGGAAACGGTATGACATCACGGATATTCGTCATGCCCGTAACGAACAGCAGCAAGCGCTCAAAGCCCAAACCGAACCCGGAGTGGGGACATGTACCGAACTTACGGGTATCGAGATACCACCACATATCCTTCATCGGGATGTGAAGTTCGTCAATGCGCGTCATCAGCTTGTTGTAATCCGATTCACGTTCGGAACCGCCAATGATTTCTCCAATCTTCGGGAAGAGTACATCCATGGCACGCACGGTCTTGCCGTCTTCGTTCTGCTTCATATAGAACGCTTTGATTTCCTTCGGATAGTCAGTCAGGATAACCGGACGCTTGAAGTGGTCTTCCACCAGATAGCGCTCATGTTCGGAAGCCAAGTCAACTCCCCAGTACACCGGGAATTCAAACTTATGCCCTTTGGCAACAGCCTCTTCCAATATCTTGATACCTTCCGTATAAGGCAGGCGCACGAAGCTTTCTTTCAAGACACCTTGCAGACGTTCAATCAAGCCCTTATCAAACATGTCATTGAGGAACTTCACATCGTCGGCACAGTTGTCCAAAGCCCACTGTACACAATATTTAATGAAATCTTCCGCCAGGTCCATATTGTCCGTAATATCATTGAACGCTACTTCCGGCTCAATCATCCAGAACTCTGCCAAGTGGCGGGGAGTATTGGAATTCTCGGCACGGAACGTAGGACCGAATGTATAGATGGCTCCCAATGCAGTAGCGGCAAGTTCGCCTTCCAACTGTCCGGAAACAGTCAGGCTGGCCTGCTTTCCGAAGAAGTCATCATCGTAAATAATGGAACCGTTCTCATCTTTCTTCAAGTCGTAAAGGTTCTTCGTAGTCACCTGGAACATCTGGCCTGCGCCTTCGCAGTCGGAAGCCGTGATAATCGGAGTATGAAAATAGAAGAATCCTCTGTCATGGAAGAACTTGTGAATGGCAATCGCCATATTATGACGAATACGGAACACAGCCCCGAACGTATTGGTACGGGGACGCAGATGGGCTATCTCACGGAGGAACTCCATGGAATGACCTTTCTTCTGCAACGGATACGTGTTATCGCAAGTTCCCAGCACTTCGATTTCGCGGGCCTGCACTTCGGCCTTCTGACCGGAACCGACAGATTCCGTCAGCACACCGTTTACGCTCAAACAAGCACCGGTAGTAATCTCTTTCAGCATCTCCTCATCGAAGTTACCCAAGTCTACTACAATCTGCACATTATTTATTGTAGAACCGTCATTCAGCGCGATAAAGTTTACTTGCTTACTACCTCTGCGGGTACGAACCCAGCCCTTCACGTTGACCATAGCGCCAAAATCTTCACGCTTCAGCAGGTCAACAATCTTTGTTCTACTAATCTTTTCCATAAAACAGTTATTATACCTTATTATATATATTACTCAAAAGAACCCATGCGCAGGAAGTTCACCTCTTGTTCCGTGAGGTAACGCCATTCGCCGCGGCGCAGGCCTTTCTTGGTTAAACCGGCAAAATACACACGGTCCAGTTTCATCACCTTGTATCCCAGCGATTCGAAGATACGACGCACGATACGGTTCTTGCCGGAGTGGATTTCAATACCGACATCATCTTTCTTGAAGTCATCCGTATAGCTGATGGCATCTGCATGGATTTCCCCATCATCCAGTTGAATGCCGGCTGCAATCTGCTCCATATCGGCTTTTGTCAGGTTCTTGTCCAAATGCACATGATATATCTTCTTCTTCAGATACTTGGGATGCGTCAGCTTGGAAGCCAGGTCACCATCGTTTGTCAGCAGCAATACACCTGTAGTATTGCGGTCCAGACGACCTACCGGATAAATACGTTCGTCGCATGCGCCCTTCACCAAATCCATCACCGTGCGACGTGCCTGGGGATCATCCGAAGTAGTCACTGTATCTTTCGGCTTGTTCAGCAGGACGTAAATCTTACGTTCGATGCTGACCGTCTGGTCGTGGAACTTCACTTCATCGCCACGCTTAATCTTGGTTCCCAATTCCGTTACCACCTCTCCGTTTACAGAAACGACTCCAGCAGTGATGAATTCATCAGCCTCGCGACGGGAGCAAACACCGGCATTGGCCAGGAATTTGTTCAGGCGGATAGGCTCGTTCGGGTCCACAAACTGCTCCTTATATTCTATCTGTTTCTTCTTGCTGTACTTAGCATTGGGGTCATAATCGGCCGAACGACGGACTGGACGGCTATAGCTGTCTCTGTTGCCGTATCCGCCAGGTCTTCCACCACCCGAATTGAAGCGTGGACGATAAGGACGGTCACCACCCTCATTATTGTAGCGAGGACGCTGCGGACGGTCGCCATCTTCGCTGTTGTAGCGCGGACGATAGGGACGGTCCGTATTATAAGAACGGTCGCTGTTGTAGGAGCGGTCGCCGTTATAAGGACGTTGCGGACGGTCACCACCCTCATTGCCATAACGCGGGCGCTGCGGACGGTCACTATTATAAGGGCGTTGCGGACGGTCGCCACCTTCGCTGTTATAGCGCGGACGGTAAGGACGGTCACCCGAATTGTTTCCATAAGGGCGTTGCGGACGGTCGCCGCCTTCGCTGTTATAGCGCGGACGATAGGGACGGTCGCCATTATCGTTATTGTAACGAGGACGCTGCGGACGGTCACCATTGTCCGCACCAGGATTAAAGCGCGGGCGATAAGGGCGGTCACTGTTATAAGGACGCTGCGGGCGGTCCCCGTTTTCACTGTTAAATCTGGGGCGATAAGGACGGTCGCCATTATCACGGTTGTAAGACGGACGGCTGTAGCCACCTTCCTTGTTAAATTGGTTACCATCGCGGCCGGCACCTGAGTTCTCCTCTGCGGAAGAAGCATCACGCCAAGTTTCGTTTTCTGTACTCATTGTTTTTTATTCGAATAAAATTAAACCTTGGCCTCACGGCCATTCATTGTCTCTATTATACCTTGAATTTTATATGTTTCTATAACAATTGCCGGAGTAAAAAGTTGAAATTCCTCCGGTACACTTCTGTGGTTGCTTAAATTCCCGTATAAGTATGGGGGGTAATCACCCGCAATTCTTTCTTTATCTCTTCACTTACATTCAGTCCCTCTATAAATTCCTTGATAGACGCTTCCGTAATGGCCTGATTGGTACGGGTCAACGCTTTCAACGCTTCATAGGGATGCGGATAGGCCTCGCGGCGCAGAATGGTCTGGATAGCCTCGGCCACCACGCTCCAGCAATTGTCCAGGTCACGGTAGATGGCCGGTTCGTTCAACAGCAACTTACGCAAACCCTTCAAAGAACTTTGTATGGCAATAATGATATGCCCGAACGGCATACCCACATTGCGGAGCACGGTAGAGTCCGTCAAGTCACGCTGCAAACGGGAAACCGGCAGTTTTACCGCCAAGTGCTCAAGAATAGCATTCGCCATGCCCAGGTTTCCTTCCGCATTTTCAAAGTCAATCGGGTTCACCTTGTGCGGCATCGCGCTGGAGCCCACCTCACCGGCTTTAATCTTCTGCTTGAAGTATTCCATAGAGATATATTGCCAGAAGTCACGGTTCATATCAATCATCACCGTATTGATGCGCTTCATGGCATCAAAGATGGCAGACAGATTATCGTAATTGGATATCTGGGTAGTATACTCCTCGCGTTCCAAGCCAAGCTTTTCGGAAACGAACTTATTGCCGAATGCCTTCCAGTCATATTCCGGATAAGCCACATGATGGGCATTGTAATTACCCGTAGCGCCACCGAACTTTGCTGTCACCGGACAAGCCTTCAGCGTTGCCAACTGGCGTTCCAGACGGTAGACAAACACCATTACCTCCTTGCCCAAACGGGTAGGCGAAGCCGGTTGTCCGTGTGTCTTGGCAAGCATGGGGATAGCGGCCCACTCTTCCGCATAAGCACGGAGCTGCGCTATCAGTTCCTCTATTTGAGGATAGTACACCTGCTCCAACGCCTCCTTTACAGACAAAGGAACAGACGTATTGTTGATATCTTGTGAAGTCAGGCCAAAATGGATGAACTCCTTATAGTCGTCCATACCACCCAACTTGTCAAACTCTTCTTTTAAGAAATACTCCACAGCCTTCACATCATGGTTCGTCACGCTCTCAATGTCCTTAATGCGTTGCGCGTCGGCTTCGGAGAAGTTACGGTAAATGTTTCTCAAGGTTTCGAAAACGCCCTTATCCACCCCTTTCAGTTGCGGCAAAGGCAGCTCACACAGCGTGATAAAGTATTCTATTTCAACTTGTACACGGTATTTAATCAGTGCAAATTCTGAAAAATAGGCAGCCAAAACATCCGTTTTGCCTCTGTATCGACCGTCAATCGGAGAGATTGCGGTAAGTAAATCAAGTTTCATACGTCGTATTTATGATGATAATTATCGGACTGCAAAATTACTGCTTTTTTCTGAGTAACAAGACATAAAGGATAAAGATTTTAAGAAAAGGAAGTTAACGGATAAAAAAATGGCCTTACAATCACTTGCAAGACCACCTTCGAATGAAAATTTCCAGTGGGCGTTGACGGATTCGAACCGCCGACCCTCTGCTTGTAAGGCAGATGCTCTGAACCAGCTGAGCTAAACGCCCTTTTGATAAACGAAAGTGCTTGTTTTTTTTGTGTGGGCGTTGACGGATTCGAACCGCCGACCCTCTGCTTGTAAGGCAGATGCTCTGAACCAGCTGAGCTAAACGCCCGTACACTTCCGTTTCAAAAGCGATGCAAAGGTACAGCTTATTTTGACATTACCAAAACTTTTGCATAATATTTTTCGATATTTTTTTAGTCATTTAGCGACACACTCTGTTTTTCAAGCATTTAGTACGTTCACTTTTTTGCCTCATTTTTCCGGATAACCTTTGCCGGATTACCAACGGCTATGCTATCGGATGGAATATCTTTCGTCACCACACTACCCGCACCGATGATACAACGGTCGCCGATGGTGACGCCTGGACACAAAATGGCACCGCCGCCAATCCAGCAATCCTCTCCTATCGTCACCGGATAGGCATATTCCTTTTCCGTACGACGCTCGATATAATCCATCGGATGATGGGGAGTGTATATCTGTACGCATGGACCGACCAACGTATGGGCACCAATCGTGATATATCCCCCGTCCAGGAAAGTGCAATTGGCATTGACAAAGACATGCTCACCCAGCCGGATCCCATCCCCGTGGTCGCAATGGAAGGGCGGGCAGATGATGGAAGTAGCGGGAATACCTGGCACCAGTTCCTCCAGCAAACTCCGGTAATCCTCATCGTAAGTACTCATCACACGCATTTTTGCCAGCAAGCGCTTGGCATGCTCGAACTTCACCTGTATCTCCGGAACGGACATATCCGCCAACTGGGAGCTACGCATTTTTTCCACTTCATTCATATTATTTCTTCTTTTGATTCATACAGAGACTCAGCCCCGAACAAAAATACGGAAATAAACGCAGTATACCAAAAGAGCGGAAAACCTTTCGGCTTTCCGCTCCTGCAATCGTTTATAGAGCAAACAATTTATTTGTACTCCTGCCAGCTCTTAATCTGGATATCTTCCAGCTTCATTTCGCAGAATGCCTCGATAAAGGCACTTGCCAGGCGGGCATTGGTAATCAACGGAATGTTGTGGTCGATAGCACCGCGACGAATCTTGTAGCCATTGGTCAGCTCGCGTTTCGTATGGTTCTTCGGAATGTTGACAATCAGGTCGAAGGCATGGTCGGCAATCATCGTCATCACGTTGTTTTCCGCATCCGGGCGTTCATCCGGCCAGTAAACGGCTTCCGTCGTCACGCCATGGGCGTTGAGGAAAGCGGCTGTACCTGCCGTAGCATAAATCTTATAGCCTTTGGCAAAGAGCATGCGGCTGGCATCCAGCAAATCCACCTTGGACTTCATGGCTCCGGAGGAGAACATCACGCCCTTCTCGGGACGGGGGATTCTGAATCCGGTAGCAATCATGGCATTCAGCAATGCTTCGGAGAAGTCGTCGCCAATACAGCCTACCTCGCCCGTAGACGACATGTCCACACCCAATACCGGGTCTGCCTTGTGCAGACGGGAGAAGGAGAACTGGCTTGCCTTCACACCGATACGGTCGATGTCGAATGCCGACTTGTCCGGTTGTGTATAGGGAGCGTCCAGCATGATACGGGTAGCAGTCTCGATGAAGTTACGCTTCAGCACCTTGGATACGAACGGGAAGCTGCGCGATGCACGGAGGTTACACTCGATAACCTTCACCTCGTTGTTGCGTGCCAGGAACTGGATATTGAAAGGACCGGAAATATTGAGTTCCTTCGCAATCTGGCGGCTGATTTTCTTGATGCGGCGTGCCGTTGCAAAGTAAATCTTCTGTGCCGGGAATACCAGCGTAGCGTCACCGGAGTGTACACCGGCAAACTCTACGTGCTCGGAGATGGCGTATTCCACCACTTCACCGTTTTGGGCAACAGCGTCGAACTCGATTTCCTTGGTGTTCTGCAAGAACTGGGATACCACCACCGGATATTCCTTAGATACCTCAGCAGCCATCTTCAAGAAGTTTTCCAGTTCTTCTTCATCGTAGCATACATTCATCGCAGCACCGGAGAGTACGTAAGACGGACGCACCAGTACCGGATAGCCCACCTTCTCTACAAAGCCTTTCACATCTTCCAGGCTAGTGAGTTCCTGCCAAGCCGGTTGGTCGATGCCCAGCTGGTCGAGCATGGCAGAGAACTTGTTACGGTTTTCGGCACGGTCGATGGAGATGGGGGAAGTACCCAACACGGGAACTGACTGGCGGTGAAGCTTCATTGCCAGGTTGTTCGGTATCTGTCCACCCACGGACACGATGACACCGCGCGGCTGCTCCAGGTCGATAACGTCGAGCACACGCTCGAAGGAGAGCTCGTCGAAGTAGAGACGGTCGCACATGTCGTAGTCCGTAGAAACGGTTTCGGGGTTATAGTTAATCATGATGGACTTGTAGCCCAGCTTGCGGGCAGTCTGGATGGCATTCACCGAGCACCAGTCGAACTCTACAGACGAACCGATGCGGTAAGCGCCCGAACCAAGCACAACCACTGATTTTTCATTCTTATAATAGTTCACATCATAACCTTGAACGGCATACGTCATGTAGAGGTAGTTCGTCAGTTCCGGATGTTCGGAAGCCACCGTATTGATGCGCTTCACGGCGGGCAGGATGCCCAGCTCCTTACGACGGGCGCGTACGGTAAGGTTTTCCTTCTCCATATTGCCTTGCGGATTCAGCACGAAGCGGGCAATCTGGAAGTCGGAGAAGCCAAGCACTTTGGCTTCGCGCAGCACGTCGGCGGGGATGTCTTCCACCTTATTATATTGGGAAAGTTTCTGCTTGTAGTCTACGATGTTCTTCAGCTTGCCCAAGAACCAGGGGTCAATCTTGGTCAGCTCAAAGATGCGGTCGATGGCATATCCCTTTTCCAGAGCCTCGGCAATGGCAAAGACGCGCAGGTCGGTGGGATGTGACAGTTCGTAATCCAAGTCATCGAACTCCACTCCCTCATTGCCCACGAATCCGTGCATTCCCTGACCAATCATACGCAAGCCCTTCTGGATAATTTCTTCAAAGGAACGTCCGATAGACATGATTTCGCCTACCGACTTCATGCTGGAGCCAATTTCGCGGCTGACACCTACGAACTTCGTCAAGTCCCAACGCGGAATCTTGCAAATCAGGTAATCAAGTTGCGGAGCAGCATATGCAGAATTGGGAGTTCCCATCTCGCCGATTTGGTCGAGCGTATAGCCCAACGCAATCTTGGCAGCCACGAATGCCAGCGGATAACCGGTAGCCTTGGAAGCCAATGCGGAAGAACGGGACAGACGGGCGTTCACCTCGATGACACGATAGTCGTTTGTCTCGGCGTTGAACGCATACTGGATGTTACATTCGCCCACGATGCCCAGGTGGCGGATACATTTGGTGGAGAGCTCCTGCAACATTTTCACCTGCTCGTCGGTCAATGAGCAAGTGGGAGCCACTACGATGGACTCACCCGTATGAATGCCCAGCGGGTCGAAGTTTTCCATGCTTGCCACCGTGAAGCAGTGGTCGTTGGCATCGCGGATTACCTCGAATTCAATTTCCTTCCAACCCTTCAGAGACTCTTCTACCAGAATCTGCTTGGAGAAAGTGAAAGAGCTTTCGGCCAATTTAATGAAGGCTTCCTCGTCCGGACAAATACCGCTTCCCAGTCCACCCAGAGCATAAGCCGAGCGCACCATCACGGGGTAGCCAATCTCGCGGGCTGCCTTCAGTGCGTCCTCCATGCTCTCCACAGCGTGGCTCTTCGGAGTCTTCATCGGAATCTCGTCCAGCTTCTTCACAAAGAGGTCACGGTCTTCGGTGTACATAATCGCCTCAACGGAAGTACCCAGCACGCGCACGCCATATTTCTGAAGAATTCCGTTCTGATAGAGTTCCGTACCGCAGTTCAGCGCCGTCTGTCCGCCGAATGCCAGCAAAATGCCGTCGGGACGTTCTTTCTTGATGATTTCTTCCACGAAATAAGGAGTTACCGGCAAGAAATAAACTTGATCGGCGATACCTTCCGATGTCTGGATAGTAGCAATGTTCGGGTTTACCAAAACAGAACCGATACCTTCTTCGCGCAACGCCTTCAGCGCCTGCGAACCGGAATAGTCAAACTCTCCGGCCTGACCAATCTTGAGCGCACCAGAACCCAAGACAAGCACTTTCTTTAAATTCTTTTCCATATTCTCTTGTTGTCTATTAAGTTACGAGTTACAAGCTACGAACTACGAGTTGTAGCTATTTCACAAAAAAAATGCGTCACCCAATAAAGGATTAACGCATTACCAAAGAACTAAAAATATCTTTCTCGAAAAAAGAGAAACTGACGGCTCCCGAATGAAATTCATTCGAACGGAGGTTATATTTGCTTCTCATTTCCTGCGATTGCATAGTCTCTTTAAAATTTGTGCAAAGTAACGACTTATTTACGAAAAGAGCAAATTGTGGCATATTTTTTTGCATAAAAGAAACGTCATCCTCCATAATAGAAGAGCGGCCGTCGCCCACAACCGAAATCTTTTTCCGAAAAATGCGATTCCATATAAAAAAGAAAGACTATATCTCAGTAAAGGCATTTGCGGATAAATATGAAGATTCTCCCCACCAAAACTTGCTTTTCTCGCCACGGAAACTTACCTTTGTGCCTATACAAAAATAGAACAAGGATTCTGTTTCTACAAACAAAGCCTTTATTCTTAAAAATAAAATTTCTATTCCTTGGAATAAAGGCTTTATTCTAAGATTTCTCCGCCACCAAAAGAACTTTGCTCCGCAGGGAAAAGGACTTTGCAACGAAGGAAAGAAAAGAAAGGAGAACGCAACAATGACCACACGCTACCAAATGAAAGAAATGCCCGACTTGCAAGGCACGGGCGAACCAATCACCTACCCCAAGATGGTGATGACCGGACAGACCGGCACGCGCGAACTGGCGGAATACATCGCCATGACCTCGGGATTCTCGAAAGGCGTAACCGAAGGAATTATCTGCGAGCTGGGCGAAGCCCTGGCCCACGAAATGGGAATGGGACGCTCGGTGAAGATAGAAGGATTGGGCGTATTCACCCCCGCACTGTCCATCTACCCCGACAAGGAACGCGAACAGCCCCAAGAAAGCACCACGAAGCGAAACGCGCGGAGCATCTACGTAAGTGGCGTGAACTTCCGCACAGACAAGGCCTTGATTAGAGAAACCAACCATTGGTGCGAACTGGAACGTGCCTCCTGGAAACCCGCACGCTCGTCGAAGAAATACACCCCCGAACAACGTCTGGCTCTGGCGCATCAGTATCTGGACAAGCATGCCTTCCTTACTGTCAGCATCTACCGGCAACTGACCGGACTCGTCCGCTCCACCGCCACCGTGGAACTGCGCAAATGGGCACATACTCCCGGCAGCGGAATCGATACAAGCGGCATCGGAAGCCATAAGGTATACGTGAAAAGGAAAGAAAGCGTCATCCCTTGAGGTTTCGATAATTATAGGTATCTTTGCCGGTCTTAATGGCTTTTATACAATGAAGAAACTAAAAAATACATAATATGGCAAAAGAAAAAATCATCCTTACGGGCGACCGCCCCACAGGACGCCTGCACATAGGACACTATGTAGGCTCATTGAGAAGAAGAGTGGAACTGCAAAACTCCGGCTTGTACGACAAGATTTTCATCTTCATCGCCGACGCACAAGCGCTGACGGACAATATGGAGAATCCGGAAAAGGTGCGCCAGAACGTCATCGAGGTGGCACTGGACTACCTGGCTTGCGGACTGGACCCGACGAAGAGTACCATCTTCATCCAATCCCAGATACCGGAACTCTGCGAACTGACCTTCTACTATATGGACCTGGTGACCGTGAGCCGCCTGCAACGCAACCCGACGGTAAAGACCGAAATCCAGATGCGTAATTTCGAGACAAGCATCCCCGTAGGTTTCTTCACCTACCCCATCAGCCAGGCAGCGGACATTACCGCCTTCCGCGCCACTACCGTGCCCGTGGGCGAAGACCAGGAGCCGATGATTGAACAAGCTCGTGAAATCGTACGCCGTTTCAACTATATATATGGTGAAACCCTCGTGGAACCGGAAATCCTGTTGCCCGACAATGCAGCCTGCCTGCGCCTGCCGGGAACGGACGGCAAAGCCAAGATGAGCAAGAGCCTCGGCAACTGTATCTATCTTTCGGACTCTGCCGACGAGGTGCAGAAGAAGGTGAAGAGCATGTATACCGACCCCGACCACCTGCGTGTGCAAGACCCCGGAAAATTGGAAGGCAACACCGTATTCACTTACCTGGATGCCTTTTGCCGTCCGGAACACTTCGGCCTTTATCTGCCCGAATATCCGAATCTGGACGAACTGAAAGCCCACTACCAACGTGGCGGTCTGGGCGACATGAAAGTGAAGAAGTTCCTCAACGAAATTATGCAGGAGACACTGGAGCCTATCCGCAACCGCCGCAAGGAGTTTGAAAAAGACATCCCCGCCATCTACGACATGCTGAAGAAAGGTTGCGAAACTGCCAGGGAAACCGCTGCCGCAACCTTGGACGATGTACGCAAGGCTATGAAGATAAACTACTTTGATGATGCGGAACTGATTGCAGAGCAAGTAAAGAAATTCGGCGGAGAATAAGGGATAGGAGATACGAGTTACAGAAGTTACGAGTTACAAGGAGCTACCTGTTACAAGTTACTGGTTACAAAAAATGAGGGGCATGCGTCATAATAACGCATGCCCCTTCTCATTTCTATAACTCGTAACTCCTTGTAGCTTGTAGCTCGTAGCTTTCTAATTGGCAGATTTCACCAATACCACACGGTTCAGAATCGGCTGTCCGAACTTATCGACACCACCACCGGCATCCACCTTCAGGCGGTCAGCAGGAATTCCGTATTGTTTTACCAATACATCGACCACGGCTTGTGCACGCTTCAAACTCAACTCTTTGTTGAATGCCGGCGTACCGGTTGCAGAGTCTGCATATCCGTTTACAGTGTAAGTGGCGTTCGGGAACTGTTTCATCTGGTCTGCCAGATAAGACAAGTTCATTGCTTCACGTGGAGAGACTTCGGCAGAACCGATATTGAAGAATACGGTACGCGGTGCTATATCCGGATCGGGAACAATCACTTCGGTTTCCGTAACTTCGGCCACCGGCTGGTTCTGTGCAGCCACCAATGCATTCTGCAGCTGCTGGTTGGCAGCTCCCATCTCTGCAAGCTGTGCCTGCATGGCAGCCAGCTCTACCTGAGAAATCAACTGAGGCATCGGGCGACGGAATCCACGGGCGGGGAAACGGTATGTCAACCCTACCGTTGCACTCAGCACGCCATCATATCCATGATCGCCGCCAACTTCGCCATCGAACTTATCTTCAACGCCCATTGCGCTCAGCTCCAGGTTAATATCTATCGCATTCGAAATACGGAAGCGATTGATGATACCCGCGTTTACAGACAGAGCTTCGCGGTGAGGCTTTGTGTAGTTGTGAGTGAAGCCAGCACCTACATAAGGAATGATTTCATACACACGGTGCTGGTTGTATCCTCCAAACAGCGCATTCAGATTGAACATCACATCTCCGTGCAGATTCATATAGTCGAAACGCTGTTTGTAGTAGCCGTCATCCATCTGAGTGCCTTTCACGTAGTCAGCACCTGCATCATACGTATATCCTCTTGCCTGAAGGCCGCTATATTGCAGACGTACTCCCAGTCCCGGGGTGAACCATTTGCCGATGGCAAAATTCAGCGTCGGACTGATACGCTTGCCAAAACTTCCTGCCTTATCATTATCTCCAAAAGTTGCTTCGGCACCACCGCCTATAGAGAAAAACCAATTACTCCAGAACGGATTAGTGATTACCTGATATTTATCCTGAACCTGGATAACACCAAATTCTTCCACAACTTCAGTCTTTTGCTGCGCCATGGCAACAGAAGACACACCAGCTAAAGCCAGTAACATTAGAATCTTTTTCATATACCTTAAAATAGTTAAGTGGTTAATTAAACTCTTTATCATTCAAACTGTCTAATTAACGCCAACAGAACTAAAAGGTTCTGAATATTTGTACTTTTTTTGCCTTGATGCAAAAGAAAGTACTCTTCCTTATTTGGAGAAAAGCTTTTCTATGTCGTCTTCTTTAATGGTCGCCAGCACCGTCTTTCCGTCCGGAGTATAATTCGGGGATGGGCATGCAAACAGATTGTCCACGAGATTGGACATTTCCTCGTTGCTCAGCACTTGTCCATAGACGATGGCCGCAGCACGTGCCAAGGTCGATGCAAGAATTGTCTGCACCTCTTCCTTAACGTCATTCCCTTTTTCCATAGCAGTATGTACCATATTCCGGACCAATTCTACCGGGTTCAACCCCTCTATGCCCGAAGGTATGCCGTTGATGGCATAGCTGCCGCCACCCAGCGGGCTCAAATCGAAGCCTACTGCCGACAAATCTTCCAATATACTTTCCAGTACGGCAGCTTCCGAAGCCGGCAACTGGATAATCTCCGGAAACAATACCCCCTGGGATACGCCTTGTTTCTGTCGAATCTGGCTCATATAGCGGTCGAACAATACCCGGACATGCGCCCGGTGCTGGTCTATCAGCATCAGACCCGATTTAACGGAAGTCAGAATAAAACGCCCCTTGAACTGGAAGTGTTGCGCTCCTTTCTCTACCGTTGCCTCATTGCCATAGAAAGAGGCGCTTGCCCCGGAAGGAACCGTTTCCTGGAAATAAGGAACCCTCTCCTCCTCTCTTGGAGCCGTACCGGTAACCGTATCCTCTACAAAAGGCTCTTCCTCCATCGGCTCGTTCATCCTGCTGGCTTTTTCCAAACCGGAATAAAGCCCCTCCCACTCCACTTTGGGGCGCGAATAATTGCCACCGCCTCCATAGGAAGAAGCGGAAGACGTCTTGAAGGGATTGAAATCCGTGTTATAGTGTACCTTCGGAGGCTCTATCGGACGAGCCTGCTCGAATGCAGGAATATCCGGCATGTCCTCGGTATCAAAATCGATAGTAGGTATAGCGCTAAACTTGCCTAAGGATTCCTTGACCGCAGCCGACAGAATCTGCCAGATAGCCTGCTCATTCTCGAACTTAATCTCCGTCTTCGTCGGATGGATGTTCACATCGATATTGGCAGGGTCTACCTCGAAATAAATAAAGTAGGAGATTTGCTCACCGGCAGGAATCAGCTGCTCATAAGCGTCCATCACCGCTTTGTGGAAATAGGGGTGACGCATATAACGCCCGTTCACAAAAAAGTATTGGTGCGCTCCTTTCTTGCGCGAGGTTTCCGGCTTGGCAACAAAACCGGAAATCTTTATCATCGTCGTATTGACGTCTACGGACAGCAACTGCTGATTCAGTTTCTTTCCGAAAACTGCCATGATGCGTTGCCGCAAAGGCATTACCGGAAGATTGAACAATTCCGTATCATTACTATACAGATAGAAGGCTACCTCAGGATGCACCAGCGCTATACGCTCGAATTCCGTAAGGATATTGCTCAACTCCGTAGAGTTGGCTTTCAGGAATTTACGCCGGGCAGGAATATTGAAGAATAGGTTCTTGATGGAAAAATTGCTTCCCTTAGGGCAGGAAACGGCTTCCTGGCCCTCGACTTTAGAGCCGGCAATCAACAGTCGCGTCCCCAGTTCCTCGCTGGCTGGGCGTGTTTTCAACTCCACTTCAGCTACCGCAGCAATGGAAGCCAACGCTTCTCCACGGAAGCCCATGGTGCGTAGGGCAAACAAATCGGCAGCTTCGCGTATCTTTGAAGTTGCATGGCGTTCAAAAGAAAGACGCGCATCCGTTTCGGACATCCCCTTTCCGTCATCAATCACCTGGATGCAGGTCTTGCCCGCATCGGTAATCAGCACATGTATTTCCTCTGCTTCGGCATCAATTGCATTTTCCACCAATTCCTTCACAACAGATGCCGGACGCTGAATCACCTCTCCGGCAGCAATCTGATTGGCAACCGAATCGGGCAGCAAATGAATGATATCGCTCATGATAATGTTTAATGATTAGAGATTAATGATTAATCATTATTAAATGATTCCGTTACTGATGGCATACCACAGATAAATCAGCACAGCTATGACAACAAGGATTATGCCCAAATGCATCGGCTTACGTCCGCTCTCCTTGCGCCGCTTCAAGTGAGTTGTTCCTTCTATGAATTTGCCCCGTATATCCTCGGGCGAGAATTCCTTTTCCGGCAGCATACCCAGGTCACGCTTGGCGTTTTCTTCCATCTTCGCCAACTTCTCTTTCCGCTCATCCACATAGATATAGCTATGATTGAAGCCACGAGGCTTCCGCATTGCAAACATTCCCATGACGCTACTTATTATTTCGTTTAATATGCATATTCCTTGGCGAAGTTACAGGTTTCCGGTCACTTTTCTTCAATACTTCACCTGCTTTTTTAGCCCTCCACTCGAAGATGTCCTCCTTGTTGAGCGGACGGATGTAGTCGAACCAAACAAAAGAAGGCAGCCTGCTCTTATCTGGTGGAATCTGGTCCAAAGGATAGGCTGTACCGGTAGTCTTTCCAACAAAGACTCCGCGCTCCATTCTTCTCTCCTTCAAGTACATTTTCAAAAGTCCACCTTCCGAATAGTTCATCATAATCAGCGAACTGTCCTTCTCCTCTACCGGATAATACACCACCAATACATTGCCGTTTACCTCCACCAGACGCATGTCTCCATCTATGAAGAAAGCTTTCATCTCCTTACCGGAAACTTGGTTATAGTGAATACTGTCCTTTTTCTCTACCGTCAGGGCCTGATTGATGATATGTGCCCAGTCGATGGTACTATCGTTCATGTAAATTTTAATTTCCTCGCCCAACAACTGTTGTTCCCCGTGCCACAAGATAGGGTCGGTGTACATCGTCATGCAAGAGTCCTTGGAATTATACACCAACGAATCGCATACGGCCTGCACATCCGTGCGATAAGCACGCACCTTATGATAGGCACGCATCTCCCGGTACATGGAATCGGTATTCATATGGTAGGTAATCAGCCGCAAAGTATCACCGTGCATAAACAGACTGTCGCCCTGCGAATAGTCGATAGCTACGGCACGTTTGGTGGCAACGGCGCTTCCGGTCAGTTCGTTGTAGAAACAATAGTCGCCAGTCAACATGTTCCGGTTGACCGTATCATTCATCTGTACATTGTCAAAAGCCTCGCCGTATCCCAAGATGCGGTCGTAGAAAAGGCTGTCACCGGTCAGTTTCTTGCCTTCGTTAGTCAGTACGGAACGGTCGAGCAGTTCTGCCTGCTCAGTAGTCGTATTGTACACGCCACGTTCGGAATAAATATGATTTTGGTCACTCACAATGTCGGAGGGGCCTAAAATAGTAGCAATCTTGGTAGCTGTACTATACTTCAAGGTATCCGAAGTCAAGACAAACTTCGGATTGACCAGCTTCACGTCGTGATTGAAGACAGCCAACTTGGTGGCAGGGCTATATTCTCCCCACTCGGAAGTCAGCACATTATCCTCGTCGGTCAGCGTACCGCCTTCGAAGTAATAACCCAAATCGTACAGACGGTCATAGTTCAAACTGTCGGTTGTCAGCACCGTATTACGATTTATCATACGTACATTCTCACGCAGCATGGCCAGCTGCGACATGCCGTCATAATACAGATAGTCTCCATAGATAAACAAGGTGTCGCCCTGCTCCATACGCACATTGCCGAATGCCTCCACAGAATTTATCTTTTCGAATATCAGCGCACTATCACAGAACATGTACATACTGTCATGCTTCATCCTCACCGAACCGATGAGTACCTGCACATCAGGACGCAACTGTTTGTCCGCCTGCGCCTCATCTGCGTACAACAAATCGACGCGCGTCTTCTTCTTTTCCGACGTCTCCGTCTTTTTCTGTTCAATCGAGTCCACTTTCCTCTTCTCCGGTGCACCAGTACTCTTCTTTTTGTCCTGCGCACTCAGCAGACAGATGCCAAACAAGCATAGAATGCCTACCAGGAGGTATCTATGCTTGTTCAGGAAATGATTTTTTGTATTCTTCTTTTGCATACAAATCCATGTAAATCCTTCCGGATTATTCTTTGATCCAGCCCGGATACTTGAACGTACAGTTATTCTTCCAATTATCCTTGATACGGACATACGTGTGCTTCTGCTTCTCACGAATCCACTTGTCCAGCACTTCGTCGCGGCGTTTCTCCAACACAATCTCTTTCAAGTTCTGATAGTCATCGGCAATGGTAGCCTTGTGTCCCGTCGTACGGCTCTTCAGTTTCACAATCACACACTCTTCTTTTCCGGTCTTTTGCGGAATCATGGTGAAGGCTTCGGAGATTTCGCCCACTTTCATCTTATCCACCACCTTGGCTATTTCAGGGGGAAGTTCCTGCATCTCAAAACGGGAAGTGTTCGTATTGGGATTCGGCAACAAACCATGATTGTTACGCGTATCCTTATCCTGCGAAAGCACTGAGGCAGCCTCTTCAAAAGAGAACTTGTTATTGCGGATATCATCGGCAATAGAATCCAAACGGGCACAACCGGCAGCCAGAGCTTCTTCCGGAATATGCGGTTTCAACAGAATGTGGCGTGTTTTAATACGGTCACCGCGCTTCTCTATCAACTGAATGATATGGAAACCATATTCAGACTCTACAATCTTGGAAACCTTGCTGGGGTCTTGCAAGTTGAAAGCTACATTGGCATAAGCGGGGTCCAGCATACCGCGTCCCGAAAACTCTATTTCACCGCCACGCATGGCCGAGCCACGGTCCTCGGAGTACAGACGAGCCAACATGGAAAAGCTTTCGCCCTTATTGACACGGTCGGTATACTCACGCAGACGCCTCTTTACATCTTCTATTTCCTCCAAAGGAACCTTGGGCTGCTGAGTGATAATCTGCACCTCCACCTGGGTAGGGATATAAGGAATGCTGTCCTGCGGCAAATCCTTGAAGTAACGGCGCACCTCAGCCGGAGTTATCTTAATCTCACCCACCAGTTTCTGCTGCATCTTCTGAACTTTCAATCCTTCACGGGCATTCTCGCGCAGCGTTTCACGAATCTGGCTGGAAGTCTTATTGAAGTATTCCTCCATTTTCTCACGCGAACCGATGTTGGCGATATACATGTTCGTCATATAGTCCACACGCTGGATAACCTCACTCTCGGATACTTCGATACTGTCGAGGGCAGCCTGGTGAAGATACAGCTTCTGCACGGCTATCTCCTCCGGTATCACGCAATAAGGGTCACGGTCAAATTTGCGTCCTTCATACAATGCACTCATGCGTGCTTCTTCCACTTCGGACTTCAGTATAGCCTCGTCACCTACTACCCACACTACCTCGTCAATTACGTTGTCTTGTCCATAAACGGTAGAACCGACTAATAGCGTCAAGGCAAATAAAATTACAAACTTAAAGTTCATACACTGTTTCATTCTTGGTGTCTTATTCTAAATAATATTTAATCTTGTCTCTTTTCACCGCCCGTTGGTACAAATCATCCTTCACTTGCTTCATGAATTCCACCTGCTTCACGTTCAGCAGCATATCCTTCACTTGCCTACGGGCAAACTCATAGGGTTCCTGCTCTCCCACCGGGCGATAATCGCTCACATTCAGGAAATAATGGAAAGCCGTATCCTTCAGCTCTACATGGCGATTCTTGTCCAGATACTCGTCCACATTAGGAACCTTCAAGGGCAGCATATCCAGCACTTCCGATACCGGCACCCATTTATCATAAAAATACTCATACTTCACAGCATTCTGCAGACTGTACTTTTCCAGATGTTCCACCGCCTCACGGGTTTCCGTCTTGTACCAGCGACGAACATTGCCCAGCTGCGGGGCTGTCAAAGGAACTTTGATGAACAAGCCTTTCATCAACGGACGTTCCACCTTGAAGAGCGCCTGGTTCTTCTCGTAATACTCCGTCAAGTCTTGTTCTGAAATCTCCTCTGATAGCCGCTGATGTATTAAAGCCTGCTGATAGGTATGCATTATCAATGCTTTGCGATAATTCTCCACAAGTTTATCAATCTCACCGTTATTGGGAATATTGCTCTGCGCTTTATCGTACAGCAAAATATCTTCCACCCAATTACGGATATAATGTTCTGCAAACAACAGACTGTCGTCTTTGGACAAACCGGCAGGAAGTACCGATTGCAAATCTTCCCGGTAAAGGAAATTGCCGTCCAACTCCACTAACGGTGTCCACCCTTTATGGTCGTGCTGCTCGCTGCACGCCGCACAGAGAAGGAAAATTAAAAGCCCAAAGCAGGTTGTTCGCATCACCAACTGATATTTACTTCGTTTTGAGGTACGAAGATAGTGTTTTAATCGGTTGCATCAGTGATTATTAACGGTTTTTAAAACCTCTTGGTCAATTTCAACCTTACCGGCAGCACGCAACTTTGCCACCCAATGCGTTTCCAAATAGTTCCGATAAGCGGTTACGAGCGGCTCTCGCACCTCTTGCCAACTATCTGGTCCCTTCTGCTTACGACCTTGTACAGCAGTAAAGGGAAATGACAAAACCGGGGTTGCATTCTTCCCTTTGAACACCAATTCATCCACATATGCATTATCACCGGGAGCAAATAATCCTTGCTCTGCCCGCACCTTGGGAGTATCGCCGGCATTGAAAGTGAGACGGATGGCATCCATCCACTCCTCTTCCGGAATCTGTTTCAGAAATTTCCGTACTTGCTTCGCCACCCGCTTGGTAGTACAATGCAGCACAATACCCTTATAACGCGGTTCGTCCCAATGGAAGTCCGAACGGTGCGCCTCAAAATATGCTTTCAATCCCGCTTCATCCACCACACTCCTCTTTCCCACTTCACGGTCAGTGATTTCGGCAAGCAACATGCTGTCACGATGCCCCTGCACCAACGCACAGAATTCGGGATGCTTCAATTCCAGACGGGAGTTTTCATAGTCCAGAATCGTTTTTACTGTAAAAGCCTCCAACTGTCTGCGCGTCCCTGCCGGATAAACAGCGGCAAATCCGGCAAACTCTTTTCCACCGTATGCCTTGCCATCCAGTGTAAACAATACACGGGAAGTGCTTCCTTTGGCCAGCAGTTCGTCGATACCGGCTTTATCCGGCATATAGTGATATTCTTTCTTCAGTTTATCCACAAAAGCCCGCGTTCCTTTATCCATTCCATGACGACGGGTTTGACAACGGATTATCTTGTCCTTCATCCTCTCAAAAGGAAGGATTTCCTGCTGTTCGAGTACTTTCACGATATGAATGCCTTGAGGAGTGAGGAACGGACGGGAAATCTCTCCGGCATTCAACCCGAATACAATATCCTCAAACTCCACCGGCATCTGCAGCCAACCCACCCAAAACGCTTTCTTCTCATCGGAAAATTGCTCGACGCAAGCATCGAAAGACGGCACAGCTCCCCCTTCCTTTGCAAGAGCCCTGTAGATAGAATCCATCCTGGACTCCATCTCACGCAAGGTATGACCGGAAATATTCTGGGGAAGATATTTAAAAATATGCTTCACATATACCCGGCCCGCACGCCGGCCGGATTTCATCTTGTCATAATACTGCCGTGCCTCCTGCTCTGCCGTCTCCTCATCTGTCAAGTATGATTTAATCAGACAGCGGCGATACTCATCCTGCTCCTTCTGGAAGACACGGGAAGTATCCAATCCCGCAACTTCGGCAGCCTCTATTTTCAGCCTGAAGTCTATAAACTTATTCACATATGCATCCAATGCCTTCCGGCCTGCACCGACAGAGGTACCGCCCTTATTATAGCTACGTTCGAATTCAGAACGGAGGACCTCCTTTCCATTGATACGCATCAGTACCGGATCGTCCTGGGCCGAAACAGCCAATCCGAACCCGAGGAAGAAAAACACCCAAAACAATCTAACCATAAGCACCATCCGTTCTTTTTATACGGCTGCAAATATAAACAAAATGCCCGGAAAGCGGCAATCTCTCTCCGGGCATTCACTATTATTTTGTTATTATCTTACTCTGGACGGCTATAGTTCGGTGCCTCACTGGTTATAGATACATCATGCGGATGGCTTTCGAGTACACCTGCATTAGTAATGCGGGTAAACTTGGCATCGTGCAGTTTCTCTATATTGGCTGCACCGCAATAGCCCATACCGGCACGCAGACCGCCAACCAACTGATAAATCACTTCATACAAAGTACCTTTATAAGGAACGCGGGCAGCAATGCCCTCTGGAACCAATTTCTTCACGTCACTGGTACCGCTTTGGAAGTAGCGGTCCTTGGAACCATTTTCCATAGCTTCCAGCGACCCCATACCCCGATAGGACTTGAACTTACGACCGTTGAAAATAATCGTATCGCCCGGAGACTCTTCCGTTCCGGCAACCAGCGAACCGATCATCACGCTGTAACCACCGGCAGCCAACGCCTTCACCACATCGCCCGAGTAACGCAAACCGCCATCGGCAATCAAAGGAATACCCGTGCCCTTCAGTGCCTTTGCCACATCATAAACCGCAGACAACTGAGGAACACCCACACCGGCAACTACACGGGTAGTGCAGATGGAACCCGGACCGATGCCCACCTTTACTCCATCAGCACCAGCCTCGACCAATGCCTTCGCAGCTTCACCGGTAGCAATATTACCAACAACAATATCAATATGAGGGAAGTTAGCCTTGGCTTCTTTCAATTTTTCAATAACCCCCTTGGAATGTCCGTGAGCCGTATCAATGACAATGGCATCCGCCCCTGCATCCACCAAAGCCCGCATGCGCTCCAAAGTGTCATTCGTCACTCCCACTCCGGCAGCAACGCGCAGACGACCTTTGCTATCCTTGCACGCCATAGGTTTATCCTTTGCCTTGGTAATATCCTTATAGGTAATCAGACCTACCAATTTGTTGTCTTTATCTACTACCGGCAACTTCTCGATTCTATGTTCTTGCAGAATTTGAGAAACAGCCTCCATATCCGTCGTAGGATTGGTAGTAATGATGTTCTCCTTAGTCATTACCTCATCGATACGCTTATTCATATCTTTCTCAAAACGAAGGTCACGATTGGTAACAATGCCTACCAAATATCTTTCATCATCTACCACCGGAATACCACCAATCTTGTATTCAGCCATCAAAGCCAGCGCATCAGCTACCGTAGAACCTCTCTTGATAGTCACCGGGTCATAAATCATACCGTTTTCGGCACGCTTCACAATAGCTACCTGACGTGCCTGCTCCTCAATGGACATATTCTTATGAATAACTCCGATACCACCTTCGCGGGCAATGGCAATAGCCATCTTCGCTTCGGTAACCGTATCCATGGCAGCAGTTACAAACGGGATTTTTAACTCAATGTTTCGTGAAAACTTAGTCGAGAGTTCGACTGTTTTGGGCAAGACTTCAGAATAAGCGGGGATTAACAGTACGTCGTCATAAGTTAATCCATCCATTACAATCTTATCAGCAATAAATGACATAGGGCTATGCGTTTAAAATTTATTGCGTGCAAATATACGGTTTTTATTCCATTCCGTATACTTGCACGCAACATTTTTTTCTTTTTTATCAACTAAAACCAATCAGTTTGCCATCTCTGAAATAAACTTGATGCGTACCAAACGTACCTCTTCTTCCGTAAAGTCATCACCCAACTCATCCAGAGCATCGTCAATCTTATCAGTGGTAGATTCCTTGAAATAATCATAGATATCCAGCAAGTGGTCTTCATCCATAATATCCTCCAAGAAATAGTCGATATTCAATTTCGTTCCGGAGTAGACGATAGCTTCTATCTCATCCAGCAGCTCTTCAAACTCAATGCCCTTTGACATGGCAATGTCATCCAATGCCACCTTACGGTCAATGGCCTGAATGATGGCCACCTTCATTTTTGACTTATTGGCCACAGTACGCACACGCAAGTCCTCGGGACGTTCAATCTCATTCTCCTCACAGTGCCGCTTAATGAGTTTACAGAATTCCTCGCCGTAGCGTTTTGCCTTTCCGGCTCCTACACCCGGTATGTTCTGCAACTCGTCCAAAGTCACCGGATATATGGTCGCCATCGCTTCCAAAGACGGGTCTTGGAAAATGACATAAGGAGGCACTTCCAACTTCTTGGACAACTTCTTTCGTAAGTCCTTCAACATGGAGTACAATGCCGGGTCTACCGCACACGCACCGCCTCCACGTGCAGGTGCTTCTTCTTCCACATCCTCAAAGTCATTGTCTTCCACTATTTTGAATGATTTGGGATGTTTAAGGAACTTCTTACCGTCATCTGTCACTTTCAGCAAGCCATAGTTTTCGACATCCTTACTCAGGTAACCGGCAATAAGTGCCTGACGGATCACAGCATTCCACGTTTTGTCTTCTTCGCCCATACCAGAGCCGAACACTTCGAGATCTTCATGCAGATGCGCCTGCACTTCTGAAGTTTCCTTACCTTGTATTATGTCTATAATATAGTCCGCTTTAAAATTTTCTTTCACCGCGAGAATAGCTTCAATCACGGTACACAATAATTCTTGAGCTTCCACTTGTTTTTTCGGATTTAAACAATTGTCACAATTACCACAATTTTCTTCTATATATTCTTCGCCGAAGTAATGAAGCAATGCTTTTCGGCGGCATACGGAAGATTCGGCATACGCAGCAGTCTCCAGCAGAAGCTGCTTGCCAATTTCCTGCTCTGCTACAGGTTTGCCTTGCATAAACTTCTCGAGCTTCTGCAAGTCTTTATTGGTATAGAAAGTAATACACTGCCCTTCTCCTCCATCTCTTCCGGCACGTCCGGTCTCCTGGTAATATCCTTCCAGACTTTTGGGTATATCGTAATGGATGACATAGCGCACATCCGGTTTGTCAATCCCCATACCAAAAGCAATGGTAGCTACAATCACATCAATTTTTTCCATCAGGAAATCATCCTGGTTCTGTGTTCGTGTAGCCGAATCCATTCCGGCATGATAGGCACGGGCATTGATTCCGTTTGCCTGCAGGATTTCAGCAAGTTCCTCCACTTTCTTCCGGCTCAGGCAATAGATAATGCCTGACTTTTCGGGATTGTTCTTAATGAACTTGATGATGTCCCGGTCTACATTTGCAGTCTTGGGGCGTACCTCATAATAGAGATTCGGGCGGTTGAACGATGACTTGAACACCTGCGCATCCACCATACCCAGATTCTTCTGGATGTCATGCTGCACTTTCGGTGTAGCCGTCGCAGTCAACGCTATCAGAGGGGCTTTTCCTATTTCATTGATAATGGGACGGATGCGGCGATACTCAGGACGGAAGTCATGACCCCATTCAGAAATACAATGGGCTTCGTCCACGGCATAGAACGAAATCTTCACCGTTTTCAGAAACTCCACATTCTCTTCCTTCGTCAGTGATTCCGGAGCTACATACAACAGCTTTGTCTTACCACTGAGTATGTCGGACCGGACCTGGTCTATCGCGCTCTTGTTTAGGGAAGAATTGATGAAGTGGGCTATCCCATCCTCTTCGCTGAAGTTACGCATCGCATCGACCTGATTCTTCATCAAGGCAATCAGAGGAGAAATCACGATACCCGTGCCCTCCATCAACAAGGACGGCAGTTGGTAGCACAAAGATTTTCCACCACCGGTAGGCATCAACACGAATGTATCATTACCCGCCAACAGATTCTCTATGATTGCTTCCTGATTTCCTTTAAATGTATCGAACCCGAAGTATTTCTTCAGCTGGTCTATCAAATTAATCTTCTTCCCTGCCATGATTCATTAGGTTGTTGTTTATTGAGTTAACTTTTAATAGTGGTACTCCGCCTTGTTTTCACAAAGAACCCTAACAAAGTTATAAACAACTTCTTAAATTTCAAGCATAATCCATCGAATATTTTTCAATAAAAAGTAAAATAGTCGGTTTTACCCCGTATTACCATCTGATTCTTAAGCACTTTGCAGTCGTGCTATATTTGCCTTTTCAAGCTGGCGCTTGGCGTAGTCCAACGTCACAACAAAATTGTCCTTCTGTTCTGACGGAATTTCGAACATGGCATCCATCATAATTGTCTCCACAATGGAACGCAAGCCGCGGGCTCCCAACTTATATTCTACCGCTTTATCCACGATATATTCAAATACAACATCTTCAAACGTCAGCTTCACATTGTCCATCTCAAACAGTTTGATGTATTGCTTGATGATGGAATTCTTCGGTTCCGTAAGAATGGAGCGCAATGCCGCACGGTCCAACGGATTCAGATAAGTCAGCACCGGAAGGCGGCCGATAATCTCGGGAATCAGTCCGAACGACTTCAAATCCTGCGGAGCAATGTACTGCATCATGTTGCTCTTATCAATGGTTGCCGTATTGCGTACAGCGCTATACCCGACAACGTGCGTATTCAGCCGCTGGGCAATTTTCTTTTCAATGCCATCGAAAGCCCCACCGCAAATGAACAGAATATTCTTGGTATTGACCGGAATCATTTTCTGGTCGGGATGCTTGCGCCCACCCTGGGGAGGCACATTCACCACAGAACCTTCCAGCAGTTTCAGCAATCCCTGCTGCACGCCTTCACCACTCACATCACGGGTTATGGAAGGATTATCACCCTTGCGCGCTATTTTGTCTATCTCATCAATAAACACGATACCTTGCTCTGCCTCGGGCACGTTATAATCCGCCACCTGGAGCAGACGTGTCAAAATGCTTTCAATGTCCTCACCCACATAACCTGCCTCTGTCAGAACTGTTGCATCTACAATAGTAAAAGGAACATGCAGCAACTTTGCGATAGTACGCGCCAATAACGTCTTTCCCGTACCGGTACTGCCTACCATGATGATGTTCGATTTTTCAATCTCCACATCATCACCGCCGTCCTTCTGGAGCAGACGTTTGTAATGGTTGTACACCGACACAGACAAGAAACGCTTGGCATCGTCCTGACCAATGACATATTGATCGAGGAACTTCTTTATTTCTACGGGTTTAGGAAGTTCTTTCAGATTCAGCTTCGTGGCACTTGCCTTCTTGCCAGCCCCCAAAGCCTCCTGAGTAATCTCATAAGCCTGGGTGGCGCAACTGTCGCAGATATAGCCATTCATCCCCGTTATGAGAAATCCGACTTCATCTTCGGTGCGACCGCAAAAACTGCATCTATTTTTATTCTTTCTTGAATCTGCCATATTTATTTTTTAATCAAAACCTCATCTACCATACCATATTCTTTGGCTTCCTGGGCTGTCATCCAGTAGTCACGGTCAGAATCTGCCCATACCTTGTCAAAGGGAGTGTGGGAGTGGTCGGCGATAATGGTATAAAGTTCTTTCTTCAACTTCTGGATTTCACGTGCCGTGATTTCAATATCCGAGGCCTGCCCCTGGGCACCTCCCATCGGCTGGTGTATCATCACGCGGGAGTGGGTCAATGCGGAGCGTTTGCCTTCGGCACCGGCAACCAGCAATACGGCTGCCATGCTTGCCGCCATTCCAGTACAGATGGTAGCCACATCACTACTGATGAACTGCATGGTATCATAAATACCCAGACCGGCATATACCGAACCGCCCGGCGAATTGATATAGATGGAAATATCCTTGCCCGGATCCACCGAATCCAGATAAAGCAACTGAGCCTGCAAAGTATTGGCTGTATAGTCATCAACCTGCGTACCGAGGAAAATGATGCGGTCCATCATCAGACGGGAAAACACGTCCAACTGCGTTACATTGAGCTGGCGTTCCTCGAGGATATAGGGATTCAAATAGCCGGCTTGTGATTTAATCACATCGTCCAGCACCAAACTGTTCATACCAAGATGCTTGGTAGCGTATTTTCTAAAATCATCCATTTCTTTCTATTTTTTAATTTATAAGGATACAAAGAAACAAAAAAGAACACAGAGACACAAAAAAACACAGAGTTATAGTTTGTCAAACTCTGTGTTTCTTTATAAATTTTAGCCGTAGGCTCACATTACTCTTATGCAAACATCTTATTGAACTCTTCAGCAGAAACGTTCTTATGCTCCAGTTCCACCTGAGACTTCAATGCTGTAGCCAATTTAGATTCAACCACACGATTAACCAAGCCTTCTATGCTCTCTTTCTTCTTAAGCATTTCCTTTGAGTAGTTTTCCAGGATTTCTTCAGGCACACTCATCATACCATATTGTGCAAACTGTGCGCGGGTAGCTTCCTTAGCCATGTTTGTGATGTCTTCCTGCTCAACCTTGATATCATTGGCTTTCACCAGCTGTTCTTTAATCAGGTGCCAAGTCAGCTCTTCGATGCTCTTGTCATAGTTGTCCTCTACAAAGCTTTCTTCCTTGTCAGGATTGTTCAGACGCATAATGCGCTTCAGTAATGCATCCGGGAATTCCAGCTTGCCTACTTTCTCTGTCAGCATCTTACGTGCGTCAATCAAGAACTTATAGTCACTGTCTGCCACGAACTGGTTGGCAATAACTTCCTTCACTTTGGCACGGAATTCCTCTTCCGTTTTCACATTACCTTCGCCAAATACCTGGTCGAAAATTTCCTGAGTCAAGTCACCCGGAACGAAACGTGTGATTTCTTCTACCTGGAAGCTGAAATTGGATTTTACTTCGGGAGCAGCTTCCTTGTCAATCTTCAATAAAGAAGACAATTCGGCAGCATTTCCGTCCCAAGCAGTATTCGGATTGAATACAAGCACATCGTTCACTTTTGCACCGGCAAAGATAGCTTTCTGTTCATCATTTTTCATGTACGAAGGCATCATTACAGCACCTTCCACCTGAATACCACCCTCTTTGGTATTACCTTCTTCATCCAGTTCAGCAAGCAAACCTTTCAGCATGTCATTGTCCTCGTAAACGTCTACCTTGTCATACTTGCCGTTACGTTGAGTGTAAGCCTTGACCTGGTTATCCACCATTTCGTCTGTAACTTCAATAGTATAGTAATCTACCTTATCTTTTGCACTGACTTCAGCTTTAAATTCCGGAGCCAAAGCAATATCAAACAAGAATTCGAACTCTTCCATAGTATCGAAATCAATTTCCTGCTGCTTGTCTTCGTTGGGCAAAGGCTCGCCCAATATATTTACCTTATTGTCCTGGATATACTTATATACTGTTTCTGAAAGCAGCTTGTTCACCTCTTCAGCCAATGCAGACTTACCATACATTTTCTTAACTAAGCTCATAGGAACCATTCCCTTACGGAAACCGGGAATCTGTGCCTTCTGACGGAAGCTCTTCAATGATTTGTCTACTTTTTCCTGATAATCTGCTTTCTCAAGCTTTACAGTAAGCAGTGCGCTTACTTTGTCAATGTTTTGTAATGAAACGTTCATTCTGACAATTATTTATTTGATTTATACTTTGTTCCATATCTCAAATGGGCGTGCAAAATTAGCGTTATTCTTTCAATTATCAAAAGAACATTGCCGATTTATTTCAGTTTAATTCTTGGATAGAGCGGTAGAAGAGCCCAACCATCGGACTGACAACGGAGGACGTTTATGGGAAAGATACTCAGGGAAAAGACGATGATAAACCGAACCGTCCAGTTTCTATGAAGAGAAATGGGAGTTGCCCGAAGGCACGACAATCTACAAAAATAATTAAGGAAAAACATTGTTTATCCGAATTTTATGCGTTTCTTTGTCGCGGAATGATGGCGCATTAGTTTTTCGATTTCCATTACATGGTTTTTACTTCCGTTTTCAAGAACGCTTTTGTAAACTCTCTGTCGTTGTAATCCATTTATTATTCAGCCTTCCTTCCAAGAGAGTTTTATTCATTATATTTATTTTATCAATTTCATTATGAACATTTATGTTGGAAACCTTAACTACCGCGTTAAGGAGAGTGACCTGCAGAAGGCAATGGAAGATTACGGCACAGTATCTTCTGTAAAATTTATCAATGACCGCACCACCGGACGTTTCAGAGGCATCGCTTTTGTAGAAATGGAAGATGACGCTGCTGCAGCTAAAGCTATTGCCGAACTAGACGGTGCTGAATTCTTCGGCCGCCAGATGGTAGTGAAAGAAGCAAGACCTCCAAAATATTAATCATAGAGATTTAAGGAGAAATGAAAAAGACCACTGAATGAGTGGTCTTTTTTTATTTCTATCAATGGCAGTATTCGGATTACTTCATAAAATCCTTGCGACGAAGCACGAAACTGTTACTCAGATACTTTTCACGCACAATCTTATTCTCGGCCAGCTCTTCGGGCGTACCCTGGAACAGAATCTTTCCTTCAAACAACAGATAAGCACGATCGGTAATGCTCAGCGTCTCCTGCACATTGTGGTCAGTAATCAAAATGCCGATATTCCTATCTTTCAACTTCCACACAATCTGCTGAATATCCTCCACTGCAATCGGGTCTACACCGGCAAAAGGCTCGTCCAACATAATAAATTTGGGGTCAATGGCCAGACAACGGGCAATTTCTGTACGGCGCCGCTCGCCACCTGACAACTGGTTACCCTTGTTCTTCCTTACCTTCTGCAAGCGGAACTCTGCAATCAGGCTCTCCAGCTTGTCTTTCTGATACTCCAAAGGCTTGTCGGTCATTTCCAGTACAGATGCAATATTGTCCTCCACACTCATTTGACGGAACACAGAAGCCTCCTGAGCCAGATAACCGATACCCGTCTGCGCACGCTTGTATACCGGATATTTCGTTATATCCAAATCATTCAAGAAGATACGTCCCTCATTGGGAGTAATCAGCCCTACGGTCATATAAAACGAAGTTGTCTTACCGGCGCCATTCGGCCCCAGCAAACCGACAATCTCCCCTTGCTTCACATCAATGGACACATGGCTCACTACCGTACGCTTTCCGTACTTTTTCACCAAATCCTCCGTACGCAGCACCATGCTACCTTCCTCCCGTGGCTCTGCCCCGGCAGTCAAGCTTGGTCCGGCCTGCAGATTTTCCTTAACTTCCTCTACATTGTCCTTTATGCCTTTTTCTTCTTCCATACTCTAAAGGTTTTCGCCGCAAATGTAGCAAAAATAAGCCGAAATAGTGTACATTTGCATTCAAATACTTATATGTTATGTTTAAAGCACTTAAGACAGTGGGACGATATATCATACTGATGGGACGCGTATTTGCCCGTCCCGAACGTATGCGTATGTTTTTCCGCCAATATGTCAACGAGTTGGAACAGCTCGGCGTGAACTCTATCGGCATCGTATTGCTGATATCGTTCTTCATCGGAGCTGTAATCACCATACAGATAAAGTTGAACATCGAGAGTCCCTTCATGCCCCGATGGACAGTGGGATATGTAACCCGTGAAATCATGCTGCTGGAATTCTCCTCCTCCATCATGTGTCTGATTCTGGCAGGAAAGGTCGGGTCAAACATCGCCTCGGAGCTGGGCACCATGCGGGTCACCCAGCAGATAGACGCCCTTGAAATTATGGGTGTCAATTCTGCCAACTATCTTATCCTACCGAAAATTGCCGCTATGGTGACAACCATTCCACTGATGGTGACGTTCAGTATATTCGCCGGCATCATAGGTGCCTTCTGTACTTGCTGGTTCGGCGGCATCATGTCGGCGGTAGATTTGGAATACGGCTTGCAGTACATGTTTGTCGAATGGTTTATTTGGTGCGGCATCATCAAGTCACTGTTCTTTGCCTTTATCATTGCCAGCGTATCGGCATTCTTCGGTTACACCGTCGAAGGCGGTTCCATCGAAGTGGGCAAGGCGTCCACCGACTCCGTAGTATGCAGCAGCGTACTTATCTTATTCGCCGACCTAATATTAACTCAACTTTTAATGGGATGATTGAACTGAAAGGACTTTGCAAATCATTTGAAGAAAAAGAGGTACTGAAAGATATCAATGCCACTTTCGAGAATGGAAAGACCAACCTGATCATAGGGCAGAGCGGTTCGGGAAAAACCGTACTCATGAAATGTATCGTGGGTCTGCTGACACCGGACAAAGGAGAATTGTTGTATGACCACCGCAACTTCCTCGCCATGGGAAAGAAGGAAAAGAAAGCGCTCCGCCGGGAAATGGGAATGATTTTCCAAAGTGCCGCGCTGTTCGATTCCATGACGGTACTGGACAACGTGATGTTTCCACTGAACATGTTCAGCAACGATACCCTGCGCGACCGGACTCGTCGTGCCATGTTCTGCCTGGAGCGTGTAAACCTGATTGAAGCCAAAGACAAATTTCCCGGAGAAATCAGCGGCGGTATGCAGAAACGCGTAGCCATTGCCCGTGCCATTGCCCTAAACCCGCAATACTTGTTCTGTGACGAGCCGAATTCAGGACTTGACCCCAAGACCTCGCTTGTCATCGACGAACTGATACAAGATATAACCCGAGAATACAATATGACTACTCTCATCAACACTCATGACATGAACTCTGTAATGGGTATCGGAGAAAAAATCATCTATATTTACGAAGGACACAAAGAATGGGAAGGCAATAAAGACGATATCTTCACTTCCACCAACGAGCGGTTGAACAGTTTCATATTTGCATCTGACCTATTCCGGAAAGTCAAAGAAGTGGAGATACAGAACCTTGAAGGATAAAACCACACCTCATTTTCTAACCTATTACATAAGAAAGCGTCCGGAAGCTATGTTCCGGACGCTTTCTCTTCATAAAACCAGTTAATAGAATCGACTATATCATCACGATATATTTTACTTCTGCCGGATATAGATATTTATCGGAGTTCCGGTCAACTTCCATTTCTCACGCATCTTATTTTCCAGGAATCGTCTGTAAGGCTCTTTCACATATTGTGGAAGATTTGCAAAATAAACAAATGACGGCACCTGGGTATTGGGCAACTGCGTAATATACTTTATCTTGATATACTTACCCTTAATTGAAGGGGGTGGATACGCCTCGATAAGCGGCAGCATTTCCTCGTTCAAACGAGCTGTCGGAATACGCGTCATACGATTTTCGTACACATCACGCGCCTCTTCCAATACCTTCAGAATACGCTGTTTGGTCAGTGCCGAAGCAAAGATGATAGGAAAATCCACAAACGGAGCGAAACGGTTGCGGATAGCATCTTCGAAAGTCTTCATCACCTTCACAGTCTTGTCCTTCACCAAGTCCCACTTGTTCACCACAACCACCAGCCCCTTGGCATTCTTCTGTATCAAGGAGAAGATATTCAAATCCTGGCTTTCGATGCCACGCGTAGCGTCTACCATCAAAATACATACATCTGCATTCTCAATGGAACGAATGGAACGGATTACGGAGTAGTACTCCAAATCCTCATTCACCTTGTTCTTCTTACGGATACCCGCCGTATCTACCAGGTAGAAATCAAAACCGAATTTATTGTAGCGGGTATAGATAGAATCGCGCGTGGTACCGGCAATCTCCGTCACGATGTTGCGGTCTTCTCCAATAAAGGCATTGACTATGGAAGACTTTCCGGCATTAGGGCGTCCCACTACTGCAAAGCGGGGAATATCCTCGTCCAGAATTTCATCAGATTCCTTCTTGAACTTGCTGACGATAAGGTCCATCATATCGCCCGTACCGCTACCCGTTACAGCAGAAATACAATAAGGGTCACCCAAACCCAAGCTATAGAACTCAGGAGCATTGTATTGCAGTTCATGATTATCAGTCTTATTGGCAACCAGCAACACAGGCTTCTTGGCACGACGCAAGATGGCAGCTACCTGCTCGTCGAGGTCCGTAACCCCGTTCATCACATCCACCACAAACAGTATCACGTCGGCTTCGTCCACCGCCATCAATACCTGCTTACGAATCTCTTCTTCGAAAATATCATCAGAGTTCACTACCCAACCGCCGGTATCTACCACGGAGAACTCACGTCCCAACCATTCGGTCTTTCCATATTGGCGGTCACGGGTGGTTCCCGCTTCCTCATTCACAATTGCCTGACGTGTCTTGGTCAGACGGTTAAATAATGTAGACTTTCCCACATTGGGACGTCCTACGATTGCAACTAAATTTCCCATAGTTCACACTCTTTGTTTTTTGCGACTGTCACAGTCGTATGAATAACTCTTAATCCAGCTGATAACCAAAATTACGCAGTTCCTTGTCCGAACTCCGCCAATCCTTATCAACTTTCACAAACGTCTCCAGGAATATCGTTTTCCCGAAAAACCTCTCCAAATCACGGCGCGCTTCAGTAGCCACTTTCTTCAAAGCCTTCCCCTGCTTGCCTATGATAATACCTTTTTGCGAATCACGCTCCACATAGATTACGGCACTGATATGAATCTTCTTTGCCTCCTCCTTAAACTGTTCTACCATCACCTCCACCGAATAAGGGATTTCCTTATCGTAGTACAACAGAATTTTCTCACGGATTATTTCGGTCACGAAGAAACGCGCCGGCTTGTCCGTCCACTGGTCCTTGTCGAAATAAGGAGGTGAGTCGGGCAACAGCTCCTTCACCCGCTTCATGACATAATCCACATTAAATTTCGAAGTAGCAGAGATAGGAATAATTTCCGCCTTCGGCAGCAATTCCTTCCATGCTTCCACCAGTTCCACCAGCTTTTCCTGGTTGCTTAAATCAATCTTATTGATAAGCAGCAATACCGGAACGTCCAAGTGTCCTACTTTCTCCACAAAATCATTATGCTTGTCGGGAGTCTCAACCACATCTGTCACATACAGCAACACATCTGCATCCGCCAATGCCGAAGTGGAGAAATTAAGCATGGACTCCTGTAACTTATAGTTTGGCTTCAATACACCCGGAGTGTCCGAAAACACAATTTGCATGTCATCCGTATTATAGATGCCCATAATCCGATGACGGGTGGTCTGCGCCTTGAAAGTGGCGATAGAAATGCGCTCACCTACCAAAACGTTCATCAATGTGGATTTGCCCACATTCGGATTTCCCACGATATTTACAAAACCTGCTTTGTGCATGACTTCAGTATTTGAATTGAGACAAAAAAACGCATCGAATCGAAATAGGATGCGTTTTTATCATATTATATTTAGCAATAGTATGTTACTGCTTCTTTCCGTCGTATCCCCACTTCACATACACGGCTCCCCAGGTAAATCCTGCGCCGAATGCAGTGAAAATAAGGTTGTCGCCTTTCTTCAGCTTATCTTCAAAGTCCCAGATGCAAAGAGGCAACGTAGCAGCACTGGTATTGCCGTAACGTTCGATATTAATCAGTACTTTCTCACGAGGAACTTCCAGACGATGTGCCACAGCATCAATGATACGAAGATTGGCCTGGTGCGGAATCACCCAGTCAATGCTATCCTTTGTCAGACCGTTTTTCTCGGCAATGGCCGCGCTAACATCCGACATATTGGATACGGCATACTTAAACACAGTACGTCCTTCCTGATAAATGTAATGCATGTGGTTGTCTACAGTAAAATAAGAGGGAGGACAAACCGACCCACCCGCTTTCATATGCAGGAAAGGCAAACCTTTGCCGTCGGTTCTCAGAATAGCGTCCATAATACCTACATCTTCTGTTGTCGGCTCGAGCATGAAAGCTGCAGCGCCGTCTCCAAAGATAGGACAAGTAGCACGGTCTGTATAATCAACCATTGACGACATCTTGTCGGCTCCCACAATGATAACCTTCTTATATCTTCCAGAACGGATGAAATTGGCCGCCGTCTCCATCAGATAGAGAAATCCGCTGCAGGCTGCCTGCAAGTCAAAAGCATATGCATTTTTCAGCCTTAACTTATCACATAAAATAGAAGCTGTAGAAGGGAAATGATAATCCGGAGTGGAAGTAGCTACAATCACCAGATCTATATCATCCGGATCCGCGCCAGTACGTTGCATCAGCTGTTTGGCAGCTTTACGCGCCATATAGGAACTACCTAACCCTTCTTCATTCAGGATACGTCTTTCCTTTACTCCGATACGAGTCATAATCCATTCGTCATTCGTATCCACCATTCTTGAGATTTCGTCGTTCGTCAAGACGTAATCAGGTACATAACCGCCGACTCCTGTAATTACTGCATTTATTTTTTCCATTAAAATCTTGTTTACTTATAGAACTACTGAAACAACGGTAGTCTAAAAAGGTTTGCTTATTAAATTACAAATCTTTTTAGACGCCCGATATTCAAGTATAAGTTTTAGTCAAACTGACCGTAATTATACGGCAGCTTCCTTTTCAACTGCAAGCTTACCTCTATAGTAACCACATGCACCACATACAGTGTGATATACATGCCACTCACCACAATTCGGGCAAATAGCCAGTGTAGGAGCTACTGCTTTATCATGAGTTCTTCTCTTCGCAGTTCTTGTTTTTGACTGTCTTCTCTTAGGATGTGCCATTTTCTTTAATCTTTAATTGTTATCTAATATTTTCTTTAATTCGTCCCAACGCGGGTCTACCTGCGTTTCTTCTTCATTCATCAGCTCCACCTCTTCTTCCGGAGCAAATGTGTCCTCAGCCATATCATCATCCGGAGTAGTGCGCATATGCTTACTCAATTTGCTGGTCATTGCCTTGTTACACTTACCCGGAGCATGCACATGCTTCATGGGGATGGCCAAAGCTACAAACTCGTACATAAACCATGCTACATTAATCTCACCTTCCTCTTCGGGAATTACTATGAGATTGTCACCTTCTTCGGCATATTCATGACCGAACTTAACCAGCAGCTTATCTGTCGAGCTGACAAGCTGTTCCATATCGTCCAAACAACGGTCACATGGCACCCACACCATTCCGTCTGTCTGGAAGTTCAATTCGAAAGCACGAGATGTTTTCTTTACAACTAACACCACATTGACTTTACCCTTCTGCACTTCCGGTCCATCAATATTGGCAAAGAAAAGGTTGTCTAGCACAAACTCATATTTGCATGAATCTGCTTGCATACCTTTCAGGTCTATTTTGTATTTATCAAACTTTCCCAAAGCTTCTTTTGTTTATTCGGGCGACAAAGATACGAATAATTATCCTCATTATGTAGTATTTAGAGTAAAATATTCATTTTTTTATGTTCATTTCACCCTGATATCACTACAAATCAGCAGAAAACTCATGGCCTAAAACACAAGAACAATCCATGCCGGCATCCAAGTATATGTAAAGATATAAAACGAACAAAGCCTCCGTATCCTTATCAGACACGGAGGCTTCTTCTGAAAACGGCGACTACCTACTCTCCCACTGTTACGCAGTACCATCGGCGTGACCGGGCTTAACTTCTCTGTTCGGAATGGGAAGAGGTGGAACCCCGGTGCTGTAGTCACCTGAATAAGGCAGACATGATGAGAAAAAAGTAAAGTGTCCATATATTGCTGAACGTATATACCTCCATACACGAAAGGCAAAAAGTGGACGGGCAATTAGTAATGCTCGGCTATGACATCGCTGCCTGTACACCTGCATCCTATCAACGTCATCGTCTATGACGACCCTAAGAAATCTAATCTTGTGGCTGGCTTCGTACTTAGATGCTTTCAGCACTTATCCAATCCCGACTTAGATACCCGGCAATGCACCTGGCGGCACAACCGGTAAACCAGAGGTCAGTCCAACACGGTCCTCTCGTACTAGTGTCAGAGCCACGCAAATTTCATGCGCCCACGATAGATAGAGACCGAACTGTCTCACGACGTTCTGAACCCAGCTCGCG